>Ga0209573_1000015_pt1 | contig 641387 bp, 502 predicted proteins | sample TNRBio252014_DNA_FD_185870 | JGI IMG/M metagenome (GOLD analysis project Ga0209573, IMG submission 185870) | Wastewater treatment Type I Accumulibacter community from EBPR Bioreactor in Madison, WI, USA - TNR Reactor_6/25/2014_ DNA (SPAdes)... | ecosystem: Engineered > Bioreactor > EBPR >... | reverse complement strand
AAACGCTGTTGCGCCGATGATAGTGGGGCGATAGGCCCCGCGAAAGTAGGACGTCGCCAGAGTAAAACATTAACCCCGCTCACCCCTCAAAAGGTGTGCGGGGTTTTTTGTGCCCCGACCCCATCCCCTCAACCACACACGCCGAACCAACCCTCCAGCACTCCAGACTCCAGCAATCCAGGCTCCGACGCCACAGTGCCAGCCGCTCACTCCCGCCCATCGTGGCCGAACACGGACGTTCTTCCTCGGGCGGTCTTGGTTCTGAGAGCCTGTGGCTCGGGCATCGGTGGAGTGGGCCTCTGCGGTTTGGGGGCCTCTATTGCGTTGTTTTTGGCCCTGTGAATTTTGTTGGGCCATGGCGCATTCTGTGGGGGCGCTTGTCTTTCGATGGATTTCGACCACTGCCGCGGGCAGTCGTTACGCTTGGATGCCTTAAATTGGACGTCTGGCGGATCTGCGTTGGGTAGTGTCGGCTGCACAAAAGGGGTGACTGAAGCCGCCGCCTTGCATTGCTAAGGGCCTTCCGTCACTGAGCATCGTTTGTTATTGATGAGGTCCGAATTTGGGAATCTACCCAGTTCGATTGTTTCGGATCGACCTTTGCCCACGGTCAGTCACCATCACGTTCCGCAGAATCGCGGTGGGTGATGATGCTTGGGGTCAACTGGGCTGGTTCAAGGAAGCCTAGGCCCCCTCGGGCAGCGCCACGTAGGGGTCTTCGTGCAATTCGGCGACCTTGGTGCCGCGCAGGATTTTGATCCACTCGCGCAGGCAGCCGAGGAAGATGATGGCGACGCAGGCCAGGAAGAATGCGGTGACGGCTGTGTCCACCTGCATGTTTAGTTTTTGCGCTGCCCACACCTTCATGTCCGCTGGGGAGCCGCCTGCGGCGAGTTTGGCGGAGTAATCTTTGGCTGCGGAGATGAACCCCATCTTGGGGTTGGGATCAAAGAGCTTGATGTAGCCCGCGCTGAACGTGACGGACAGCAGGAATGCCAGGGGGATGGCCGTGACGGCGACGAACCGAGTCTTACCCATCTTGATCAGGATGGTGGTGCCCAGGCAAAACGCGATCACCGCTAGCAATTGGTTGGCTATGCCAAACAGAGGCCAAAGGGTGTTGATGCCGCCCAGGGGATCAATGACACCCTGGTAGAGGAAATAGCCCCAGCCAGCGACTAGCAGCGCGCTGGCAAAGATGTAGGAGGGGGCGCTGCGGGTATCGCCGAGCGGCTTCCAGATATTGCCCAGGAAGTCCTGAAGAATGAAACGGCCCACCCGGGTCCCTGCATCGATCGTCGTCAGGATGAAGAGTGCCTCAAACATGATGGCGAAGTGATACCAAAACGCCATGAGACCGGGGCCGAAGGCTTTGGCAAACATTTGCGCCATGCCGATGGCGAAGGTAGGGGCACCGCCGACGCGGCCAAACATCGTCTTTTCGCCCACGCTGGCTGCGAGGGCGTTCATGCCATCCACCGTTACGGCGTAGCGGCCGCCTTCGATGGCGGAGATGACCCCCGTGACCTGCTCTGGCGACATCGTTTTGTTGATGCCGGCATTGATGGCGAAGTATTGGCCGGGCTCCAGCGCGCAGGCGGCGATCAGGGCCATCAGGGCCACCAGCATTTCCGTCACCATCGCACCGTAGCCGATGCTGCGCACCGCTACCTCGCTATCGATCAGCTTTGGCGTTGTTCCGGATGAGATCAGGGCGTGAAAGCCAGAGATGGCCCCGCAGGCGATCGTGATGAAGACAAATGGGAAGATCTTCCCGGCAAAGACCAACCCGTTGCCATCGGTAAAGGCCGTCAACTTTGGCATGTGCAAATTGGGGGCCACCCAGACGATTGCCACCGCGAGGACGGCGACCGTGCCGATCTTCATGAAGGTGGAGAGGTAGTCCCGCGGTGCCAGCAGCATCCAGACTGGCAGGACGGAGGCGGTGAAGCCGTAGATCATGATCGCCCAGGCCAGCCACTCCCCCTTAAAGTCAAAGGCGTGTTCGACGCCCCAGTTCTTCAGTTGGCTGCCTGCCCAGACACTGGCCAGCAGACCGATGATGCCAAAGATCGTCACATCCCGCACGCTGATTTTAAACATCGTATGCGCCACGCCCATGATCAGCGCCAGGGGGATCGTCATTGCGATGGTGAAGAGGCCCCAGGGGCTCTCCGCCAGCGCCTTTACCACCACCAGGCCCAGGACTGCCAGCAGGATCGTCATGATGGCCAGGACGGAGATCATCGCCACAAAACCCACGACAGGATTCACCTCGTCCTTGAGCATCTGGCCCACGGACTTCCCACCGCGACGGATGGAGGCAAACATCACGATGGCATCATGCACGCCCCCGCCCAGCGTCGCCCCCACCAAGATCCAGAGCATCCCCGGCAGGTAACCAAACTGCGCCGCCAGCACTGGTCCCACGAGCGGTCCCGGGCCCGCGATCGCCGCAAAGTGGTGGCCAAAGACCACCCAGCGGTTCGTCGGCACAAAGTCTTTCCCGTCCTCCTTCGTCACCGATGGCGGCGCGCGGTGCGCGTCTAGCACCAGCACTTTGGTGACCAGCCACTTGCTGTAAAAACGGTACCCGACCGCAAACGTGCACAACCCCGCGACCACCAGCCACAGCGCATTGATCGACTCCCCTTGGTGAAGGGCTGAGACGGCGACTGCCCCAGCGCCCAGGGCTGAGATGGCGGTCCAGAGGAGGATACGGGGGAGGTTCTTCATGAGGAAAAAATGACGGTCAGAATTGGAGCCCTATCTGTTATTGGAAATGACGGCCCGGGTCAAGACAGGAGTAGAGAAGGGACGCTCCAACTCCAGGCAATCTAACCTGGGAATTGGACAAATGAATGAATGGAGCCCGCCCGGCAGCGCGTTCTTCACAGCCCACCGCCTCTCATTGTCATGCTGATCCGCCCGCGCCTCCCTCTTTGCCTCCTTGCCATCCTCACCGCCCAGGGGCTCGCCGCCGATGCACCGGTTGCGGCCCCCCTGCTGCACGATCATCCGCTGCCCGTCCTGGCGACGCCTGATTTCAAAGGGCCGCTGGACTCCACCTTCAGCATCTCCAAGGGCAAGTGGACGCCTGCGGATGGCATCCTCGCCGTGCTCGATCTGCCCGAGCAAAAGCACATCCCCGTGCTGCACCACAAGGTCGGCCTTACCAGTGCGACCATAGATGTCGAGTTCCGCACCGACGGTCCCGGTAGCTTCCTGGTCGGGTGTGATTCGGATAAGCACATCGGCCGCGTCGTCGTCAATCCCACCGGCCTCAGCATCGCCGAAGACTCCGTAAAGCCCTCCCACACCCTTGCCAGGCTACCACTCCCCGTAAAACCTGGGGCCTGGCACCGCCTGCACGTCGAGTGGCGCGGCGATCAGATGGCGGCAAGCTTGGACGGGCAGGAATTGCGGGCGCAGCATCCCTTTTTCGCTACCGCCAAGGCCCGCAGTTGGCTGGCGGCAGGGAAGTCCGTCAAAATTCGCAACCTCAGAATCGCAGGGGAGCGCCAGCCCTGAATCCGCCCCATGCGCATCGCCCCACTCATCACCGCCCTCATCGCCCTTCAGCCACTCGGCATGACGCCCCTCCTGGCAGGCGACGTCCCCACGGTGCTTGAGGAGACCTTCACTGCGGAGCTCTCCAAAGACTGGTTCTGGGGCCTCGGCACCTGGACCGCCAAGGACGGCATCTTGCGTGGGTTCGAGTCCGGCCCGCGACGGCATGGCCCCGTGAAAATGCGCCGGCACCAGATCAAGGACGGCGTGCTGGAGTGCCAGTTCCGCCTGGAGGGTCGGGCCACTTTTGCAGGCATCATCTTCAATGGCAGCCAAGAGCGCGGCCACATCGTGCACCTCGTCATCGGCACCGATACCCTACGAGTCATCGCCCATCCCAAGACGGGGGCGGGCACCGAGCTCTTCAAGCAAGCCAACCCCATCGCCACCGGCACCTGGCACACCGTAAAGATCCAGTTCAAAGGACCCGCCATGACCGCCACCGTGGACGGCACCACCCTCACCGTCAGCGATCCCTGCATTGCCGAGACCAAAGAAACCTTCGGCCTCGGCGGAGACTCCGGCGGCCCCGATGGCGAAAAGGCAGGAGCCCTGGAGTTCCGTGCGCTGAAGGTCACGCGATAGATTGCCGAAACATGATCACCCAGAATCACAATGATTTTCGAGGTTCGGATTCACTTGGAGTCCAGACCCTATCCCCCGCCCAAGCCCTCAAACTCATCTAACTATGTCCACCATGTCTATCCGAATCCCTGATTCCCTGCACAAGGGCATCAAGGAGCTTGCCACCAAAGATGGTTACACCATGAATCAGTTCTTTGTCACCGCCGCCGCTGAGAAGCTGTCGTCGCTGAATACGCTCGACTACCTCAGCTCCCGTGCTGAGCGTGCCGACTTGAAGGAGTTTGAGAAGATTATGGCTCTCATTCCCAGCGTCCCACCCGACGCCGGGGATGAAATGCCCTGACCCGCCACTGGTCCTAGCGAGACCGAACCTTCAACTTGTCGCGTGAGAAACTCTTTGCACGTCCTTGGCAAGGGGGGCGTGCTACCACGGGCACCACTGCCATTGCCGAGACCCAAGAAACCTTCGGCCTCGGCGGAGACTCCGGCGGCCCCGATGGCGAAAAGGCAGGAGCCCTGGAGTTCCGTGCGCTGAAGGTCACGCGGCAATGAGCGGGTGTTGGTGATCGTCAGACGTTGGCCGAACAGCGGGGCTTTTGCGGTGGACGCAACATTGGTGATTGCTTCTACTCTTCTGGATGCCAGAGGTGGCATAAGAATCTGTCCCGAACATCACCATGGAAACACTCGACATCAAGAAACTGCCTCCAAATGAATTGGTGGCTTATTACGGAGCCATCTTTGCTGCGGCCGCTGCTGACGGGGGAATTGAGCCTCCTGAACTTCTGACGATTTATGAGACGCTCGAAATCGATCATCTGTCGCCCGAACTGCAAGCCAAAGTCCGGGATTATGCGCTTCATCCACCCGATTTGGATCACCAACTCCAAGTGCTTTCGACCTGCTCCGAAGAGCTTCGTTTCTCCGTTATGCTGTCGATAATTGAGGTGATCTATTCAGATGATGTGGTCACAGACGCCGAGAGATCGTTTCTCAGAAGAGCGCGGGTTAGCCTTGGGATCAACGACGACCAACTGAAGGCGATGATTCGATTTGTTGGGGAAGCTACGCGAATATCCAAGACCGGAAGAGACGATGCATCCGCTGCGCAGGCCCTGAAAGAGGCAGCTCAGAATCTGGGTGCCGTCGGAGTGCCAATCGCGGCGATTTATTTTAGTGGTAGCGTGGTCGGCCTCAGTGCTGCTGGGATAACATCCGGTTTGGCAGCTTTGGGTCTCGGTCTCGGAATGGTTCCTGGAATTGGCGTGTGCATATTGGCTGGAGTGGCCGTCTATTCAGCACTTCAGTGGGCGTTTAGTGGTTCCAAGGCAGATAAACGCGGGGAAGCACAGGTTCAGGCCCAACGCAAAGCTGCCCGAGTGATTCGAAATCTCCAAGACACGATCAATCATCTGCTAAAACGGATTGATGAGCTTAACGCGGCCGCTCAGAAAGCAGACGCAAATCGAGAGGCGATTGACCGACTTCGGGATCGAATCACAAAACTTCAGGCGGCGATCAACAAGAAGCACGAAACTTATGGCATTGCCTGACCACGAAGTGCAGCACTTGGAGCAGCTGCGCGTAGCCCTCATTGCGCAGAAGCAGTTTCTGAAAACCCTGGAAGACAGGGTTTCGATCATCCATGAATCATTGGGAAAGTCAGATCGAGACGCTGAGGCGCTCGTGGAATTGGATCAAATATTGGCCAGCATCGAAGACAGAGCATCGATCTTGTCCCATGAAGACCTTAGCGACTGGAGCGCTACAGAAATTCAAGACATTTATGAGGCTGACAGCCGGAAGGTGTCGTCTGTTATGAGGGTTCTCGAGTTTTCCTCCTGGACTCAGTTTTGCACGGATTCGATGGCCTACTGCGAGGAAAACTGCCTCGATGTTACCTTACCGTATGAGGCGTTGCTTTCTGAGGCAGATCTCAAGGACCTCAAAGAAGACGTGTATCAGGCCCAATTCCGCTGGGACAAATGGGACTACATTTTTGTTGGGTTTGCAGGGGTGGTTGCTGCAGCAGTCGATTGTTTGGTCGTTGGGATTCCACAAGACATCACTTCCGGTGTCTATGCTGGGCAGAAGGGCAGTGAGCTCACCTCATGGTTGAAGCAATTCAAACTCCCAGAGAACTTGCAAAAATGGCTCGAATCCAATTCAAAGGTTCCCTTCGATCAAACAGGAGGTGCGAATCATCGAATCGATACCCCTGGGCACGATCCTGTTCTTGGTCTCATTCTTGGAGTGTTGGATCTTTGCCGTGGCACCTCGACGACTTGGAGGGGCGGGCATCTTGCCACCGAAGCAAATCAACCGTTTCCCGGCCAACAACTTGCCGAAGCTTTGATCAAGCAATTGCTTCACCTCATGTCAGATGCGTTCACCAAGAAGGGGTTGCCGGTGCCATTTGCATCCGTTTTCCGGCTTCTAAGTGTGGGCAATTTCAAAAGAAGTAACGGCAAGACGGGAACCATCAGTGACTTGGTGCTTTGGATGTACCACCACGGCTACGACCTTCGTCATTTCGTCACGATGTCCACCGTTCCTGCGAGTGTCGAACTCATTTTACGGGCCTACATCATGATTCGGCAATACGTTGAGGGTGAAGACCCAGAGTGGCGTCTAGCGGGCAATCCCAAGTTCCGATCCATGCTTCTTTCGGCTCATGCCATTGCTTGTGCTTCGAACGCAGGCAAGATCTGCCTTTATTCGGGTAATCCGCTTGCCATCAACTACGCGGAATGGCTCGCCTGCCTTCGCTACTTTATGCCCTCCGTCAAATACTGGCTATTCGACAAGCGACGCTTGAAGCTAGAGCATTTTGGAAAGATTTCCGATAGCGAATGGGATCAAGTTTTGACATCCAGCGAGGCGTTGCTGAAGGCATCGATTCAGCGTCATCACGGAGTCGTATCACTTGGAGTGCAGTAAACTGGCAGCATAACGTAAATTCCCACCATCGATTCGACGATTGCCAACGGCAGCCTCCATTTGGAGCATGATGGCTGAGGGGTCGATCAGCGTCGAGCCAAAGACCGAATCGGCAGGAGTGAGTCAAATCGCGGAAAAAAAACGCCCACAGCAGCGTGCGAGGGCTGCTGTGGGCGCGGTAGTTTGGGCGGGCGCGGTTACTCCCCGGTCAGGGTCCATTGCTGCCAGGCGCTCCAGTTGCCAAAGTCCTCCCCTTTATAGATGAAGCGGAGGCGGGCGCGGATGATGGCGCTGGTGCCGGCGGTGGGCAGCCAGTTGAGGGTGTAGTTTGGGCGCAGGTCCACATCGCTCCTCATCCCGGCGGTGCCGAGGTCAAACTCCAGCTTCACGCCGTCAAACGTCTCCTTGGACCAGACGACCTCCACCTTACCGCCACTGGTGGCGCGCAGGGTGAAGTCGGGCGAGACGGTGGGGCTGGGTGCGGCGGCCTCTGGGCCTTCGGTGCCGAGGTCTTCCCCAACCATCACGCTGTAGTTTGGGGCGGTCTTGATTGTATCGCTAATGAAGGTGAAGACGCGCTTCAGGCAGCCGTTGGGGACGGCAGCGGGGGCTCCGGCGGGCGGGGTAAAGCCCATCCACATGACGTTCCCTGGCACGGCGTCTCCATTCATCGCATCCTCGATGCACTGGTAGCAGCTGGTGCTGCCAGGGCCCAGGGCACCGCGGTAATCATCCAGGCCGTAGATCGCGTTATCCACATCCAGGAGGATGGCGGTGACGGCTGCGGGCACGAGTCCCAGCGCCGTGGCGTGATCTGGCAGCTTGAGTTTAAAAATTGCGCAGCCAGACGACTTGGTCGCCGATGCGGGAGGGGAAGTAGTCTTGTCGTTTCATTTTGTGCTTGGTTTTGGTTGGGTTAGGTGCGGGGGCAGGATCGGGTTCATCCCAGCGCAGGCCACTGTCCCAGGTGGCTCCAGGCTGGTCCCAACGGCCTATCTAGCAAGGCTCCTGGGCGAAGATTTGGCGGGGAAAACGAAAAAGGGATGCGGCAATGCTCCATTTGAGGGCTTGTCCGGTTCCTGCCCCTCGTGGGAGATAGAAGAACCCACCCATCACGTTGCCTTCTTAGCCATGACCATTCCGCCCCCCCGCACTTCCGCCCTTTGCCTTGTCCTCGCCCTGGGGCAATGCCTTCAGGCAGCGCCGCCTGAAGCCAAGAAGCCCAGCAAGCGCAATCCCCCGATGGCGACCAATCTGGCCGATGCCAAGAACGCGCCCAGCGGGAAGCCTTTACCGCCCGAGGATCCGACCCTGGCGCAATATGGCATGGACGAAAAGTCTGCGCCGCTCCCTGGGCCAGCTCCAGAGGTTGAGACGGTTTTGCCTCTGGTCTTGAAGCGGGGCGACCACGTCGTCTTCATCGGCAACACGCTCTTTGATCGCGGCATCCAGTTCCCGCACTTCGAGGCCATGATCCAAAAGGCGCATCCTGAGGACGAGTTGGTCGTCCGCACCATCGCTTGGGCGGCGGACGAGGTGGATCTGATGCCGCGCCCGACCAATTTTGGCACGCTGAACCAGCATCTGCTGGCCCAAAAGGCGGACGTCATTTTTGCGGCCTTTGGCTTCAATGAATCCTTCGCAGGCACCGCCAAGACTCCTGACTTCAAACTGCGGCTGACGGCCATGGTTCACGAGCTCAAGACTCACGCCTACAACGGAAAAACAGCGCCCCGGTTGGTCTTGGTCTCGCCAACCGCCAATGAGAATGTGAAGGGCGTGCCGGCTGCGGATCTGAACAACGGCCGCCTAGCCGCCTACACGAAGGCGATGGCAGAAGTGGCCGCCGAGCAGAAGGTGGGTTTTGCAGACCTTTATGAGTTCACCCAATCCGCGATGGCCGATCCCACGACGGATCTGACCTTCAATGGCGCGCATCTGGAAGACCAAGGTTACGCGGTGATGGCAGAGGCGCTCTTCCGCCAGACCTTCAACGTCAGTGCCCCTGAACCCAGTGCGGAATTGCTGGCCGCTATCGCGGATAAGAATGCGCAGTTCTTCCGTCGTTATCGTCCACTGAATGCCTTTTACTACACGGGGGATCGCAACAAGGACTACGGCTACCTGGACTTCCTGCCAGCGATGCATGCCTTTGACATCATGACCGCCAATCGCGATCAGCGCATCTGGGAGATCGCCAAAGGCAAAAGCTTTGCCGGGCAGAAGGTGGATGACTCCAACGTGCCGGAGATGCCACCCACCAAGGAGTCTCGCGGTGCCAATGAGTGGATGACACCTGCGAACGAGCTCGCCGCGTTCAAGGTCGATCCACGCTTTGAGGTGAATCTCTTTGCCAGTGAAGAGCAGTTCCCCGAACTGGCAAATCCGATTCAATTGCGCTGGGATACGCAGGGCCGACTCTGGGTCAGCACCTCGCAGGCTTACCCCCATCTTTACCCAGGTCAGGAGCCGAGTGATCGCTTGGTCATCCTGGAAGATACCAACAACGACGGACGCGCGGATAAGTCCACCGTCTGGGCCGATAAACTGCACATTCCTTTGGCCTTTGAGTTCGGCGATGGCGGCGTCTATGTGTCCGACGAGCCCCACCTTTTGTTCCTGAAGGATACCGATGGTGATGGTAAGGCGGACTTCCGTCGGCAGGTCTTTACTGGCTTTGGAACGGAGGACTCCCACCACGCGCTGCATGACTTTGTCTGGACCCCGGATGGGGATCTGATCATCCGTGATTCCATCTTCTTGCACAGCCAAATCGAGACCGCCTATGGACCAGTGCGGCTGGATAACTCCGGCTGGTTCCGGCTGCGGACAGACACGCAAAAGCTCACGGCCTTTGGTTCTTATCCCAGCACAAATCCGTGGGGCGTGACCTTTGATGACTGGGGGCATCACGTCGCCAGTCACCCGATTTTCGCCAGTGCCTTTCATGCCACGAATCCCCCCTACCCGGAGCAACACCCCGGCGCGGGGCAGATGCCCGCCTACTCGGGAACTTGCGGCCAAGAGTTTGTAGATTTTGATTTCTGGCCAGAGGAATTGCAGGGCGGATTCATCAAGGCGCGCTACAAACCGACCAATACCATCGAGATGCACCAGTGGGTGGAGATGGCGGACCATTTTGAGGAGAAAAAAATCGGCGACTTGATCTTCTCCACCAACCTCAGTTTCATCCCGACCGATGTAAAGGTCGGGCCTCGGGGCGACTTCTACATCTGCGATTGGTACAACCCGATCAAGGGCCACGCGCAGTATTCCCTGCGTGATCCACGGCGCCTCCGCACCAGTGGCCGCATCTGGCGCATCGTGCCCAAGGGCGCAACCTTGGCGGAGCCGCCCGTGATCGCAGGCGCGGCGATCCCTGCCCTGCTTGACCTCCTAAAAAGTCCGCACTACCGCTGGCGCTATCAGGCAAAGCGCGAACTGCGCGAGCGCAATGCAGCGGAGGTCAAGACGGCCCTCGATGCGTGGGTGGCGCAGCTCGATCCCAAGGACGCGCGTTTTCGTCATCATCAGGTGGAGGCCCTCTGGACCTACCGCACCATCAGCGCCGAAAACCGGGCGCTGCTCAAGGAGGTGCTGAACTGCGATAACCATCTGGCCCGAGGTGCAGCCACCACCCAACTGCGGTACATCGCTCTGCCAGACGCCGTTGGCGAGCTACGCAAGCGCGCCAACGATGACAATGGCATCGTGCGTCTTGAGGCAGCCATCGCCGCCAGCTACATCGGCACCAAGGAGGCGCTGGCAGCCATTCTGGGTGTGCTGGATCGGCCCATGGGGGATCACCTGACCTATGCGGTCCGCACTTCCTTGGGGAGCGAAGCCCTGTCCCGCCACTGGAAGAGCAATCCGGATCCCAAGATCATGACCTTCATGGACAGCTTTGCGCGGAACTACAAGCGCGGCTATTTCGAAAAGGCCAAAACTACCGAGGAGACCGCCTTCGACAAACAACCCGGCGTGGCCAAGATCACCATCAATTGCGTGCGCGAACGCATGCTCTACGACCGCACCGAATTCACCGTCACGCCGGGACAACCCGTCAGCCTTGTCTTCAACAATCCCGATGCCACGCAGCACAACCTAGCCATCTGCCTGCCTGGATCAGCGGAAGAAATCGGCATGGCCGGCAATGAGATGGCGAAGGACCCCGATGGCATCAAAAAGGACTTCATCCCTCCGACAGACAAGATCCTGCATCACACCAAGCTGCTGAGCCCCAACACCGCCGAGACCTTGCGATTCACTGCCCCCAAGGAACCAGGAGACTATCCCTACCTCTGTACCTTCCCCGGCCACTGGGTCATCATGCGCGGCGTCATGCATGTGAAAACCGCCCAATGATCTGCGGGCAAGATCGGCCCCGGCAATCCCAAGAATCGCGACGCGAAAACTTTGATCACCAGCGTTCCCTTTCCTGATGAGAACTCTCCTGTTCATCACCCTGTGTTTGCTCTCGCTGGCCACGGCCGGTGACAACGAGCCTGCTGCGGCGTATGAGCCTACCAAGTTCTTCAATACTCAGATCCTGCCGATCCTCGAAAACCGCTGCTTTGAGTGCCACTCGAAGAACGAAGAAATCGACGGTGGCTTGAACCTGGATTCCAGAGCAGGCTGGGAGATCGGCGGGGATCACGGCCCCGCAGTAAGGCCGCATGACCTGAAGCGAAGCCCCCTGATCCACGCGATCCGCCATCACGATTCCGACAGCGCCATGCCGCCAGACGAAAAGTTGCCCGCCATCGAGATCGCCCTGCTTGAGACCTGGGTCCTGCTCGGCGCGCCTGATCCGCGCACCGAGCCCACAGCAACGGCGAAGGGGAAATAAGCCCCTCACCCTTCTGCGTCAACGCGGCAGGCACCATCTTCGCAGGAGCCGACATTGGCCTCTCGCTGAAGTTCATCGGGCGTCAGTCGCAGCAGGCCCGAAAGTCGGATGCGATTGCCCGAGACCCAGTGCACCACACGGCGCGCCATCGCCTGCATCGTAGGGTGAGCCAGCCGCGCTGACCACTCCCGATATTCGCAGAGCGCCCAAAGGCAGGTCACCCACGCTGCGGCTCCCTGCCACAGCGATCCTTCATCGCTCATCACGACGATCTCTTCATCTGCGCGCAGACTCCCAATCTGCGGGCAACGTTCCTTGGCCAAGGCCGAGTCATAAGGCACAAACTCAAGTCGCACATAGCTCGGCTGATCCTGCATCCAGCGCCGGAAGCGCGAGCACAATCCGCAGTGGGCATCATAGAAGACCGTTAGCGTTTGCATGATCATTCACCTCCTTCGATTGGGTTCAACTTAGACCTGGGCCATGGGTGGAATGGGCGGAGCCATTTGCGCCAGGGCCGCCCGTCGCCTCATTTTCGTGAAGACGTAGAGGTTAAAGAAGTGCATCCCGCCCAGCATCAGCAGCACCACGCCCATCTTCCCACTCAACCCCTCAAAGACGCCCTGGGCCCCGATCACCTCGGTGTCCGTCTTCAGATACAGCGAGACAAACCCGATGTTCACCAGGTAAAACCCCACCACCAGCAGATGGTTCACACTATCCGCCAGCTCCTGATTTCCCCGGAAGCATTCCACCAGAAAGATCCGGCCACTTTTGTGCAAGGTCTTTGCCACCCAAATGGTCATCGCAATCGCGATCACCAGATAAAGCCCATAACTGATCACTGTCTCATTCATCGTCGTATTCCTTTCGTTGTTGTTGTTCGTTTTGTTTTCATCCGTTTCAGTTTATTCTGAAACATCAAACCATAAAGAAAGCCTGCGTTTGCGGCGCACCTCGGAAGCAACGGGTTTTCCCGTTAGCCAACGACCCATCGCACTGAACCAGCGCACCACAGGACCCTCCGTCACTGGTGCGCCGCCTTTCACTGAATCGACCGACTGTTTCCGAGTTTTCATCTCTGTTCTGCCTTTCTTCAAATAACCTAGCCCAATAGCCGCATCGCCCATTGGAGAGCGGAGGTATGCTTCATCCCAGCGACCACATCCGCGACCTTCCCCGCAAAAGCGACGAACTCTTCCAGTTCCTGCATTTGCGTATGAAACGCCTTCCCTGCCGGACTCGTCTCGCCCTTCGTCTGATCCGCGCACGACCTCAGCACGCTCAAGGCGGGATCAATCTCACGACGTTTGCGTTCCTTTGAAATCGTCACGAACATCTTCCAGACATCCTTCTCCGCCTCGAAGTATTCGCGGCGCTCTCCTTTGCGAGTCACGATTCTAACGAGCCCCCAGTTCACCAGCTCTTTCAGATTCGTGTGGGCATTGCCCCGGCTCGCTGCGAGTTGCTCCATGACCTCATCGGTGCTGAGTGGATTGGGCGAGGTCATCAAGAGCGCATGGATCTGGGCCATCGTCCGATTGATCCCCCAAGCCGACCCCAAAGCCCCCCACTGGGTGACAAACTCTTCTCTGGCCTTATCAAGTGTCGCCGTGCTCGCTTTCATTGTTTTCAGTTTTCACTGAAACCCAAAAACCGCAATCACTATTTTCAACAATCTCACTTCAAAAGCAGACCGCCTCAGCACTGGCATCTATGCCAAAGTCGTGTATTAAAACCGCCGCCGCCATGCCCGCCCACATCCGTTACCCCGCCGACCTGCCCATCACGGCCCGCCGTGAGGAGATCGTCGCGGCCATTCGGCACAATCAGGTCATCATCTTGGCGGGTGAAACCGGATCAGGCAAGACCACCCAGCTCCCGAAAATGTGCCTGGAAGCGGCAGGCGATTCCTTGCGCGGACAGATCGGCTGCACGCAGCCACGTCGTGTCGCGGCGATGAGTGTGTCCCGCCGCGTAGCGGAAGAATTGGACGTGCATTGGGGCCGTGAGGTCGGCTGCAAAATGCGCTTCAATGACGACACCAGCCGCGAGACGAAGATCAAGTTCATGACGGACGGCATCCTCCTGGCAGAGATCCAGAGCGATCCCCTGCTCCGTGCCTATTCCATCCTGATCCTCGATGAAGCGCATGAGCGATCCTTGAACATCGACTTTCTTCTTGGCTACCTGAAAGGACTGTTGACCAAACGGCATGATCTGAAGCTGATCGTTACCTCTGCGACCATCGATACCGCAGCCTTTGCCGAGCACTTCGGCGGGGCACCGATCATTGAGGTATCGGGTCGTTTGTATCCGGTGGATATCCGCTACCGTCCCGTGGCAGAGGACGACGACGAGCCACATTTCATCGATGCCGCAATCAACGCCGTGGAAGATGCCCTCATCGAGACCGATGCAGGCGATGTGTTGGTCTTCATGCCGACGGAACGCGACATTCGAGAAACACGCGACGTTTTGGATGGACGACTCGGAGGCAGTCGAGTGGAAGTTCTCGCCCTGTATGGCCGCATGGCATCCGCTGAACAGCAGCGGATCTTCGCCCCAGGGGCCAAGCGCCGCGTCGTCATCGCCACAAACGTTGCGGAGACTTCCATCACCATCCCACGCATCCGCTACGTCATCGATAGCGGCTTGGCCAGACTCAGTCGCTACAATCCCCGCACCCGCACCAAGCGACTGCCGGTAGAGTTCATTTCCCAAAGCAGCGCTAACCAACGCGCAGGCCGGGCCGGCCGTGTGCAGGACGGTGTCTGCGTGCGGTTGTATGAGCAGGAAGAATTCGAGAAGAGCCCCAAATTCACGATGCCAGAGATTCAGCGTGCCAACCTCGCTGAAGTCATCCTGCGCATGAAAGCCTACAAGTTGGGCGAGATCGAGACCTTCCCCTTTCTCAATCCGCCGGTGTCTGCCGCGATCCGCAGTGGCTATGATCTCTTGCATGAACTCGGCGCTCTCTCCGACACGCACGAGATGACCGAGATGGGCCGCAGGCTGGCGCAATTGCCGCTGGACCCGAGCCTTGGCCGCATGCTCCTCCAGGCGCAGGTTGAAGGATGCATGGAGGAAATGCTGGTCATTGCGTCTGGGCTAAGCATTCCAGACCCACGCGAACGCCCCGAGGATAAAAAGGAGCAAGCGAATGCTGCACACAAGGCCTTCGCTGCCCCTGACTCGGACTTCATGACTCTGCTGAAGATCTGGCGCTCAGGTCCTGATCCAGAGACGGGCGGGAAGAACGCGCTGAGGAAGTTCTGCAAATCCAACTTCCTCTCCTTCACACGCATGACCGAATGGCGGGACGTCTGGCGGCAGTTGCGCGATACCTTTGATCGCATCAAGACACCCGTTGCCAAACCCGCCTCCGCCGAAGATGCCGTCCACCGCTGCATCCTTTCCGCCCAACTCGGGCACATCGGGATCCGTGAAGAGCGCAACGTGTACAAGGCCGCAGGCAATCGCCAGGTCACGGTTTTTCCAGGCTCCAACCTCTACGAACGACGGGAAAAAAACACCAAACCTGGAACCCAAGAGAAGACACGCCAACCCCTGTGGATGGTCGCGGGCGAGATCGTCCAGACCTCCCAACTCTTTGCGCGAACCATCGCCAAGATTTCGCCAGAATGGATCGCCGAACTTGGCGAGCATCTCTGCGAATACCGATACAGCGAGCCGCATTGGAGCGCCAAGGCAGGGCGCGTCCTCGTCACGCAGCGCACGCTGATCCACGGACTTGAGGTGCAACGAAAGAAGATCGACTTTGGCAAGATTGACGCGGCCGCCGCGACGCAGCTTTTTATCCGTGGCGCATTGGTCGAAAACGAGCATCCCCTGCCGCATCGCTTTCACCAGCACAACGAAAAGATCCGCAAACGCATCGAGACAGCGCTGACCCGCGTGCGCAGCAATCGCGTGTATGCCGTGGAAGAATTGCTTTTCGCCTTCTACGATTCGCACATCGCGGATGTCTCATCGATTCACGATCTGAACGCCATCATTCAAGAGCACGGGGATGCATTCCTGCACGTCAAAGAGGAGGACCTGACACAAGGCGATGTCCTGGAGGAAGATCTCCAGATGTTTCCCGACAGTGTCGCCATCGGGAATTCGGTCCTGCCCGTGACCTACAACTACAAACCCGGCGAGGAACAAGATGGCGTCACACTAACGGTGCCAATGGTCGTTGCGGAGCACCTCACCAGCGGTCAGATCCAATGGATGGTGCCCGGAATGCGCGAGGAGATGGCGCGCACCCTACTGCGAGCCCTTCCCCGCACCCTTCGCCGCCAGTTGATGCCCGTCGAGGCCAAGGCGGCGGAGATTGCCAAACGCTTCGATCCTGGCCGCGATGATTTTTTGACCGCCTTAGCCCGGCACATCACTCAAGCCTACCGCGTCGAAGTCGCTGCCAGCGACTGGCCACCGGATAGCCTACCACCGCACCTCCAGCCACGCCTTGAGGTCATCGATCAAAAACAAAACACCGTCATCGCAGGGCGCGATCTCGCTAGCATCCAGGCCTCCGTCCAGAAGACCGAAGTCCGCTCCGACGCCTGGGACAAGGCGGTGCCGCGCATTGAAAAGTACGCACTGCCAGGCTGGACGTTTGGTAACTTGCCAGAGTCGATCTTGATTGAGGAGATCGGCGGCATCCAAGTGTTTGGCTATCCTGGACTCAGTCTTCGCGATGGGGAGGTGGATATCCGGCTCTATCGCACCCAGGCAGAGGCAGCAGCAGCGTCCCCCCCAGCGGTGCGGAAGTTGGCGGAACAGGCGCTTGGAAAAGACATCGTCTGGTTGGCCAAGGAGCTCCGCCACTTTGGCCAGACGGGGAGCGCCCGCCCCGCCGCCGCAGCGAGTTTTGCTGACGCTTTCTCCCAGCTGTCCGTCTCGTCAAAGCCCTCTAAGTCCGCCCTGCCGTCCAGCCTTCCAGATCAGGCGCAGGAGCACATCTTGCGACACCTTCTTCAACTCAATCCAGTCTTTCCTCTATCGGAAACGCGCTTCCAAAAACTCTGCGACCAATCTCGGGCAGAGTTCCCAAAGATGGCGCATCGAGTGGCAGACCTGTATCGGCAGATTCAAACGATACGGGCGCAGATCTCGGGCGGCAAACACCGTTACCAAGGTATGGAAGCTGACCTTGAACGACTGCTCCCAGCAAACCTGCTGGCCGTGACGCCGCACGCCCAGTTGCCGCACCTTTTGCGATACCTCAAGGCAGTGCAGATTCGCGCCGAACGCGCGCACAACAATCCAGCTAAAGATGCAGACAAAGCGGATGCCTTGATCGACTACGAAGACTGGCGGACGTTTGTCCCCAAGGCCAACCAGGAAACCTTCCGCTGGCTGCTTGAAGAGTTTCGCGTCTCCATCTTTGCCCAAGAGCTTGGCACTGCCCAACCGGTCAGCGTCAAGCGCTTGGAAGCTTTGATGTAGCGGCTCTCAAGCTAGCGTCGGCAGCGAAGGAACACCAATCGACGTGTCAACATCCGCGCTGTAGTCAATGCCATCGAGCCCAAAGCCGAAGAGACGCAAGAAGCTGGACTTGTAGCCTTCAAAATCTCCCAACGCGGGCAGATTTTCGGTGTTCACTTCCGTCCAACGCTGGGCGACCAATTCCTGCACCGCAGGTGCCATCTCCCAGTCATCGACACGAATACGCCCCGCGTCATCAGGCTGCGGATTGCCGCTGTAGAGACGATCCCGGAAGAGACGATCCATTTGCTCGATGCAATCTTCATGGGTGCCCTCGTCCTTCATCACCTTGTAAAGGAGCGAAATGTAGAGCGGCACCACGGGGATCGCAGAACTCGCCTGAGTCACCAAAGCTTTGTTCACAGAGACCCAGGCTTTGCCGTTGATCGAAGCCAGTCTGTCATCCAAAGCGCGCTGCACTTGCTCAAGATCTTCCTTCGCTTTGCCGATCGTTCCGTTCTTGTAGATTGGCCACGTCACCGATGGCCCAATGTAGGAGTAGGACACCGTCTTGACTCCGTCCGCCAAGACGCCCGCTTCCAACAAAGCGTCGATCCAGAGCTTCCAATCCGCGCCACCCATGACGGCAACCGTTTGCGCAATGTCGTCGCCTTCGGCAGGGTCGATGGAAATCTCGTTCACCACACCAGTCGTCGTATTGAGGTTCTTGTTGGTGTAAACATCGCCAATCGGCTTGAGCACGGACTTGTACACCTCGCCGCTCTTTGGGTCGGTGCGTCGAGGAGAGGCGAGGCTGTAAACCACACAATCCACTTGGCCGAGGTCCGCTTTGATCGCCGCAATCACCTCGTCCTTCATGGCGTCGGAAAAAGCATCACCATTGAATGAGCGAGCATACAACCCGGCAGCAGCCGCTTCCTTTTCAAACGCAGCGGAGTTGTACCAACCAGCAGTCCCGGTGCGATCCCCTTCGCCAGCACGCTCAAAGAAAACCCCAATCGTCGCCGCGTTCGAGCCAAAGGCCGCCGCAATGCGAGAGGACAAGCCATAGCCGGTGGACGAACCAATCACGAGCACCTTCTTGGGACCGTTGGCGACGAGACCACGACTCTTAACAACTGCAATTTGGTCAGCAACATGCTTAGCGCACCCATCTGGATGAGCTGTCGTACAAATGAATCCGCGAATTTTTGGGGCAACGATCATAGATACCGAATCCCTGAACGTTTCCAGGCTCCATCGCAACTGATTTATGGAAGCGAGATCAACTGCGCGGGAGGAGACGCCGCGTTTTATCCGCCGCGATGGCGCGTTGGGGCGGCTTCGTACCATCCACTCCGCCCGGTGCGGACATTTGGGCCGCCCACAGCACAGCGCTAACGACCATGGTCGGCCGACCGGTGATCAGGATGATGGTACGGTGAACGCTGCTCTAGCCAAAGTCAACCTATCGGCTTTGTGGGACCATGCCACCGTATCGGGCAGAGCCCTCCCACTTTGGTGGGCGATTCCAAGGCAAAGTACTCACGTCTGCTGCAGGTGCGACCGGTTTCCGGCGCTTGGGTTTGTCCGAGGACTCACAGGCGACCAAACTGGTGGTCAGAATGGCGAGGAGCGACCATTGAACGATGCGAGAGAGAGACTTCATTGAAAAAAGGCGTGGATTCATCATCGGTCTAAGATGCAGTGCGCGGAACGCTCCTGCAATGGCCAATCCCACGCGATTTGTGGGGTTGGCCCAAAAGTTCGCCTGCCTTACCGATCAACCCCCAGCGAGGTTTTCAAGAATGACACGGTCGCCTGGAGCGACTGACAAACCACCTACCAAGGTGCCTGGCAGGACGTTGGCGATGGTGCGCTGGCCCTGAACCGAAAGAATGCTGAGCTTACCCACGGTTTGAGTGCCACGGATGACAAGCAGTTTGGTGGACTCGGAAATGCCTTCGGCTTCGCCGGCATCAACCACCACGAAACCCCAGTCATTGTTCACCGCGACGACGCGGGCGGTCATGCTGTTCCGCTCAAAGGCCTTCTTGCGCTCCTCAAGCTTGCGAGCGATGCCATCAAGACGAGCCTGGGCGGCAGCGACGTTTTGGACTTCGCCATCCACTTCCTTCTGCTTCAGCTCCGCTTGCGCTTCAAGGTCAGCAATCGCTTGCTTGATGCGGTTAAGGTCTTCCGCAAGGGTTTCTGGCTTCACGTCCGGTGGGAGATCGGCAAGCAACTGAGTCAGTTCTGCGAGCTTAGCGGATTTCGCATCAACTCCTTCTTGAGCACGCTTTGAATCGCCCTCCAAATTGGCGAGCTTGAGCTTCTGCTGCTTGAGTTTTTCGCTCTCGACATCGACCTCGCCCTGCACCCGACCGACATCGGCAATGAGAGACTGGACCTTACCTTCGGCAGTCGTAAGCTCTGCCAAGTCGGCACGGATCTGTTTGTGCTTGGCCGCCACATTGTTGCGCACCTCTGTAAAGGTGCGGCCACTTTGGAAGGCAAAGAAGCCAGCAACACCCATAACAACGGCGCTGAGGAGAAATAGGACTTTGGTCATCGGGAAGGATTTAGTGAGGTTGGAAAACGAAAAATGAAATCAGAAACATTAGCGACAGAATCAGCTAATCAGGTCGCTGCGGAACATTTTATTTGAATGGATCAGCGGTGCTCGGTGCGGGAGGAGCCTCCGCTGGAGTGGCTGGAGTAGTTGGGGCAGCTGGCGCGGCCCCGAATGGATCACTGCCCATCGCTGGGGCGGGTGCTGCTGGAGCTGCGGGCGCACCACCAAAAGGATCGCTCCCCATGGCTGGGGCAGGAGCTGCGCCACCGGCAGGTGCACCGCCGAATGGATCACTGCTCATCGCGCCGCCCGCTGCTGGCGCTGGGTTCGGAGTGGGGGCAGGAGCATTGGCATCCGTTTGTTTCGCCTCTGCCGGAGCAGCCTCAGCGGATGCCACGACAAGGTCGCCTGACCGTATGACATCACCTTGTGCCAGCGAGCCTGGGACGACATCACAAACGGAGATCGATTCCTCCACATTCTTCACCTTCAGCTTCGCGACGACATCATTGCCGCGTTTCACGTCTAAGGTTGCCTTGGCAAAAACGCCACCTGCATTGCCCTTGCTGAGCACCACAAAACCCCAGTCTGGGAAGACCTGGGCCACCCGTGCGGTGAAATCAGGCTCCACCACGCCCCTAGTGGCGCGAGCTTGAGCCTCTTCAAACTTCTTGATCTGCACATTCAGGCTGGCGAGTTGCTCCTGAGTCACGGCGAGTTGCTGGTTCCGATTGGCCAATTTGCCCTCTGCTGCCATTTGATCTTTTTTCAGCGCCTCAACCTGAGCGATGAGCTTTTTGATGTCGCCAGCTTCATCTACCTTCTTTTGAAGGGTATCCACCTGCTTGGTGACTTCATCCAGATTGGTCTTCACCAGGGCCAGAGCCGCCTCTTTTTCCTGGGTCTCAGCCACGGCCTTGACGACCTCGCCCTTGGTGGTGTCCCGCTCTTGCTCCAGAGCTGCCAGTTGGTCGGTCTTGGCCTTCTCAGCTAAGCCCATCTCTTCCTTGCGCTTGGCAGCCTGTTCAAGATTCGCGACGGCGCGCGCTTCCATCTTCTTTTCTTCTTCCAACGCCTTACTATTCGACCATGCGAAATAAGACGCGGTCCCGAGACAGAGACTGATAATTGCCGACAGAATTTTCCAAGCCATAATGGTATAAAGGTGCGAAAAAAGGGTTTCGTGGCTTTGTTCTAACGAATTCGCAGGAATTCCACAACTCAATTTTCACTCTTCCGAATAAAAATCGTGAAATTTCGAGCAAAACCTCGGCAAAGAGGTCTTGAGCGCCACTTTCGGCACCTCATCCCCCCGGCGATGTTCGTCGATGACAACGGCGAAACGTTTCTTCTTGGAACCATGATTCGCTCTTGTGCTGGCTAGCATCTCACTCTATGATCACGGCGTCAGGGGCCGTGGATTGCGAGCTCGCGAATCCCGCCAGGTCCTGACGGAAGCAACGGCAGTGTGCCTCACCTTGCCGCGGTTCCCTGACACCCCTCCCCTCTAAAAAGGCTCATTTAGGCCCGGCGGACGTTTGCTCCAGCAAACCTGCCCTTTGGAGGCGCTCCCTGGCCATGTCGGCAGAGATTTTCATCGTCGGGAGATCAAAGCCCAAGGTATCACCGTTGGGTGTGAATCCGCCGCCATCCACATCCACATAGATGGGGTTATTGTAGGCGCAGGGGCGCAGCTTGTTTTGCTCGCTGGTGCCGTAACCCCCAGCCAAGGTCAGGGTCTCGTGCATGGCGACGACGATGAGGTGTGCATCCTTTTGCAGCGGGATGTGGAGCGTTTGGTCAAACTTCACGACCCCGTCCTTAAAGAGGTCGGGGTGGCTCTTCCGAGTGAAATTGAGCGTCGGATCTGGACGTGAATTCACCAGAACCTGAACACGATCAATATCCAGCCAATCCGCGCACTGCACTTTCACCTTCAAATCCACGCCACCCGTGGCGCGAACGTCGTCTCCCGCGATCTTGCCATCGCTGGTCCTGACCTCCAAGAAGGGTCCGGTGCTGAGCACAATGTGGCCCGCCTTAGCGTGGGCCGAAAGGTCGTCCCAGGAGATTTTTTCTGGCTCGTCGGTGCTACTCGGCAAAAAGATGCGCCAACCGCCGACACCATTGCCATAGACACTGTGCGCATCGGACACAGCGACAGCCACAAGTCGGTGCCCCTGATTGAGAAGCTGCTTCCAAACAAATTCGCGGATATTTTGCACCTTGGCAGCCAGGGCTCCGGGGGCCCGAGACACGGAAAAAGGCGCGTCTGCCAGGATGTTGGTTGTCATGCCATTTTGCGATTCAATGCCATCGATCAGGTCGCCCACGCCGACGAACCCACCATCAGCGACACCATCGCCATCCCGGTCACCAAACATGTTTGCGAGATCGGGATGGTTGAACTGGATCCAGCGATTGGGGCGCTCCCCCTGCCAACGGCGGAGCGTGATGGCGGTGACGCGCGGATCGTCATTCCAGACCGGTGCGCCCCCATCCTGCTGGAAGCGATCTGGCTCAAACGGGAAGGCATTAAAATGCTGACGAGATCCCGTCAGTTCGACCCCCTTAACCGTGGCAATAAAAGACTGCAACCCGAGCGCCTCAATGGTCGGCGTCCAATCAAAAAAGCGATTGTGCTCGGTCGTCGGCGCAAACTCGATGTGCTCTGCCGCGAGATTGATAACGCGGCCATCGGTATCGCAAACGTTGTCGCCACTGGGGGTCGAGTGATTGTGAAAATCGGAGCTGATCCATCCCTGGGTATTCACCTGGCGGACCAATTTCCCGGCAAAAATAACCTCTGCCCCCTGGGCCAGATCCACCTCCTTTTGCAACCGACCGAACTCCACGCCACGGAGGACACTGATGCGATACTTGCCAGTCGGCAGAGCAACGGTGAATTGGCCCTTTTCGCTGTGATACTGATCGACACTGCCATGGGCGCGTTCTTTGGGACCCAGATTGGGTTGTGGGGTACCGTTGATGCCCTCAAACAGCACTTTGCATGGGATCGAGCGCCCCTCCGCATCCGTGATGTCAAACTTGACCCGCGATACGGCACCCAAAGCGGCAGGCGGGATGGCAATCTCCCCTTCCATCGCTGGGATCTGGATCGCGAGATCGGTACGTCCGAGGTCCGTGATCCGCCACTCTGCGGCACCGGGTCTCACCAGGAAAATATAGCGCCCATTGGCATCGGTGTATCCCGGCACCTCGTTCTTGCCGTCACGAACAAGGATCGTCGCGGAGGTCACCGCCTGCCCCTGGCCATCGACGACGGATCCTGCGACGGTGGAGAGCTTTTCCCCTCGCACCCGACGGACCTCGCCAATCGCTGCCGCAGGCGAGGTCGCCACCGCAAAGAAGCGCTGGATCACCACCTCAGCCTTGGGGGCGATCTCGATATTGCCTGACACAGGCGTTGCGCCTTCCGTTTTGATGACACCGTAAGCATAACCGCAACGATGCGCAGGATTGATCGCATCCATCCACTGGATGCCGCCTTCGACCTCGCCCTTTACATTGAAGCGCGCCAAGTCGCTGTTGGTGGACAATTTTTGCGCCTTCTCGGTCTCATTGCGCAGAATCGTCGTGATATAGACTCCACTGAACCCATCCCGGACTCGATACTCCGTGCGCTTGAAGATACCACCGTTGCGCGCTGCCGTGGTGACGCTCTCCACCGCAGCGCCGTCCTTGGCGGCAGCATCCCTCACGTAGGACACAGGACCGTGAGGAAAGGGCCCTGGCCCAAACACGACGAGTTGGTCGTTGTTTGCACCACGCAGAGTCAGATCGTAAAGGCAACCCGGCGAGACTCCGTCGGCACCGTAGAAGGTGCTCATGTTCGCGCGGCGATTGGGCGCGTTGTGTGAGATCACGGCCTCAACCCTATCGCTGCGCAAGACAAAATCGCCCAAAATCCCATCCGCCTCTTTGCCGCCAGGCAAGTCTGTCTCGCGCCCGAGGGCGGCTTCAAAAACTTCGGCACCACGAGCTGTGCCGACGGTCAATGCGGCGAGAAATAGTATGGAGGAGGCAAAAGTCAGCTTTTTCATCGAGCGGACAATACGCCCGCTTGACGCTGAATTGCGCACGGAATTTAGCGCCAAGATTGACTCAATCCACCATGGCCAAGGCCTCGTCCACGGATGCTCCATCATGCACCATCGCCATCAAAGCGCGCGTGATCCCCTTGGGATTCGGATGTTGGATGACATTGCGACCATACACAATCCCGTGCGCCCCCTGCTCCAGCAGACCCTGGGTGCGCTCAAGGATCTCGCGATCGCTGACCCGACCACCACCGCGAACGAGAACAGGGATGCCTGAGGCGGCCTCAATGATCTTGTGGTAGCGGCTGACGTCATCGGTGGGATCAGCCTTGATGATGTCTGCGCCGAGTTCCACCGCCTGACGCACCAGGTAAGTGATCGCGGTTTCATCTCCATTGACCATGTAGCCCCCCGCTTTCTCATTGGGCTGGAAGACCAGTGGCTCGATCATCATTGGCATGCCGTAATAATCAGCTTGAGGCTTCAGACGCAGGATGTTTTCCACACACTCCGCATGGACCTCTGGCGCGCCAGGGATCTGGAAGAGATTCACGCACACGCAAGCAGCATCGTAGCGGACCGCCTGTAGCATTGTTTCCTCGATCATGAGGCTAAAGCGGCGAACGTCTGGCAAGGTCTTTCCGTAGATGTTGGCGACATCGGTGCGCAGGACCAAGGACGGCTTCTGTCGCCCTTGGATCGATTGCAAATGACGTGCCATCCCCAGCGTCAACTGGATCGCGTCTGGCGCGGCATCCACCAGGACCTTGATCACCTCCCGCATGTCCTCGATGCCCTGGAGAAATCCCGGTTGGTTGAAGAAGCCATGGTCCACAGCGACATCAAAGCAGCGGCCAGATTTAGCATTGAAAAGACGATTCAGACGGAAGGATTTCATGGTTGGAAAAGGAGTCGGAACTAATGGCGATGCACCTGCGGGGGTCAACGACACATTTTTGCGCCCAGCATGTACTTGGATTTGCCGTCCGCCTGCCTCGGAATCGCCACTGGACTTGATCGGATTCAAGCAAGGCGTCCGCACTGCCCCGAGACCTTACTCGGCCATTCCGGATTGGTTTTCTTTGAGTCTGAACTCAGAGGGCGTGTGGCCCACCATTTTTTTGAAGTCTTTGCTAAAGAAGAACTGATCTGAGTAGCCCACTTGGCGAGCCACCTCTTTGACTGGATCGCCGGATTCGATCAAACGGCGTTTGGCCTGATTGATCCGCTCGCGCCGCAACCAATCAATGGGACTGGTCCCCATGGCGGCCTTGAACTGGCGGCTGAAGTGGCTCTCGCTCATCCCCGATAGGTCTGCTAATTCCGTCACCCGCGTTGGCTGATGAAAGTACAGTCGCATCTTTTCCAGTGCACGCACCACGGCAATCGGGAGTTCCGGCTGAATGGTCCCCGGTTCGGACAGTCGGGACTCAAAGGCGATGCCGATAATCTCGGCCACGGCTGCATTGATACCGGCGGCATCGCTCGGGCGAGGGCCGACCATGAGTTCAAAGACTCGCTCAAACTCCACCTTCAATCGATCAAGATCCCCACCACCGAAGACGGGCTGAGAACCGACACTCAAGAGCTCTGCCGTTCGATCCAGCGGACGGCCCTCGATCCGGAGCCAATAAAGCTCCCACGGTTGGCGAGTCACCGCTCCATACGCGTGTGGATGGTGGCAATTGACCCAGACCAACTGCCCCGGAACCACCTGATGACGACGGCCAAGCACCTGGACCCAGCCGCGACCTTCAAGGCAAAGGATGAGCTCATGACCAGGGTAAGTTTCCCGCTCAATCCGATGTTCTGGCCCTGCCTCAAGGTGTCCGGCCCGAACTGCTGAATAAAACAAATCACGCTGCCAATCCGCTGGGGTAGCGTAAAGATTGCGCAAGAATGTCGTTTTCTCAGGGCCCACTGACATGGCGGGATAATACAACAGGTGCAAATTCCCGGCAACGTTTTTGTGGTTTCGGGGTGCTTCAACTTGTAGCAGCGGGTTTCCGTTCCAGTGTGGGCACATGTCCTTGCTTGAGCGCCTTTTCTCCATTGCCCCGATTCGGAAAACGATTTGGCGGCTCTGGTATCCCTTTCTGACCCGTCGCCTCCAGAAGGGCCAAGTGCTTTTTCTGAACTACGCCTACGAGACAGAACCGCCGATGGGATTGGCATTGGAGCCTGCGGATGAGCCCAACCGCGCCTGCATCCAACTTTACTATCAAGTCGTCGCCCCCATTGATCTCCGGGGCAAACACGTGTTGGAGGTCAGTTGTGGCCATGGCGGCGGGGCATCATGGCTGACACGAACGATGCATCCGGCCAGTTATACAGGCCTCGATCTGAACCCGGAAGGCGTACGCTTTTGCGAAAAGCAACACAACGTTGGAGGGTTGACCTTCCGGCAAGGGGATGCCCAAAAATTGCCCTTTGCAGATGCATCACTAGACGTGGTCGTCAATGTGGAAGCATCCCACTGTTACCCGGATTTTCCAGGCTTCTTGGCCGAGGTCGCGCGGGTGCTGAAGCCGGGTGGTCATTTTCTGTACACCGACTTTCGCTTCAGCGATCTTTTTGCGGAATGGGAGGCGGCCATTGAAGCGGCTCCACTTGAGGTCCTGAGCTGCCGCGTGATCAATCCCGAGGTACTGCGCGGCATGGACATCAATGGGCAGCGGAGCCTCGCTCTCATTCAGAACTATCTCCCCAAATTCTTGCATCCCTTGGGGACCGACTTTGCCGGAGTTCCTGGGTCCCGTGTTTATGAAGCATTGAAGAGTGGCGAGGTATCCTACCGATCGTGGTGCCTTCGTCGGCCATGACCCCAGTGCCGCTCCTGTCCAGCCCTTCCAAAACCAATCGCTGGTCGAAGTCAGAGAGGCATTCGGGCGCATCCGGTTCGCGGCAAAAGATCCAGGAAAGAATCAATGGCCAAGCCGTGCACCGCGCATTACATGAGACGATGAAACTTGAACAAGGTCAGTTATGGCAAAAGGGCGATGAATACATTCGCATCGTGCACTGGGCTCGCATGGCCATTGACTACAAGGTTTTGAAGGATCCGACCGCGAAGGAAGGAACCCTGCATCAGTTGAGCAAAAAGGAATTTTGTCGCCTGCTGAAAGGCGCAGCCCTCGTGCCTCCGCAAAAAGCGCCCCAGATCGAGGCAGAACCGGAGGTGGACATGCTGGGAGACGAGTGATGACGGTGGCTCCCTGCGCCATTGCCGCTCTTGGTCAGGCAACAACGGCGCAGGAGACGCAAAGTTACGGCTTCACCAACCGGAAGAAGCACTTTCCGTCGCTCTGCGGCACGACAACCTCCTTGTTTTCGCCATTGGTCTGGATCAGTCGGGTGGATGGAATCCAGGAGCCAGGACTCAGGTCAGGACTTTCCTCCAGCACCCATCCCGCGAAGGCACTCGGCCACGCAAAGGTAACGCCATCGCCACCAGCACCGCCCGCCTGGGGCTGCATCTGGAGGGTCGGCAACGATGCAAAATTCGCAACGAGAGTGCGGGGCTCGCCAGCGGTAAAGGTATAGTTCGCAACGGTGCTGACCTCCATGCCTGCCTCGGTCCAGTTGACGAAATAGAACCCTGGCATTGGGCTGGCATCGAGCGTTACCGAGCTACCGACGGAGTGGTAACCTCCGCCAACGGATGCCCCGGCTGCTGCGGGCAACGAAGTGACGCCAATTGCCGGCATTGCCCTGAAGTTGGCGACCACCGAGTAGTTGGCGTCGGCTGTAAAGATCAGCGGATTGTCCGAGCCCGCAGGATTTCCATTCCTTGTCCAACCTGTAAACTCAAAGCCCTCGGCGGGTGTTGCGGTCAAGGTGACCTCTAACCCATTGCCAACAACGCCTGCGCCTGAAACCGCACCCCCTGCGACAGGAAGCGATGCGGCGCTGATCGTGCGATCTTGTCCCGGCGTCGTCACCCCCAGCGCAAAGGGCGAAAGGCTCGTGGTGGTTACGGTGATCGTGTGATGAACCGTATCGACCATGCCGGCTAATTCCTCCCACAGCGTGCCGGTGTAATGGAAGATCGTCAGTTTGGTCTCGTCAAACCCCGCTGGCAACAAAGCTGGGTTGTAGGCAAAAGTTAGGTGAATCTGTCCGGTGTGCTGCCCACTGAATTCGAGGTTCCACAACTGTGTTACTGTAGCGCCACCCGGCTTGGTGAACGCTGGCAAAGCAAAGTCGCCATCATCTTCGCGCTCCAGCATTTCATCGTCATCCGCCTCTGAGTAATCACCAAAGAAGGCACCCGGGGTATCCACTTCCTCGATCTCAAAGTCCACACCACCGACGTGCCCAGAGCCACCGTTGCAACTACCGCCGCCGCTGTTACCACCATTGCCACCTGTTCCCGCATCGATGCGTGTCCCGGAGAGGAGACTGAGCACCAGATCAAAGCTCGTGCTTTGGCCAAACGAAACATCACCGAGATCCCAGCGTTGCCCACCTGCAACCCAACGCGTCGCGGGCGTAAAGCTATCAGTCCCCTCGCGGTTCGAGTAAGGTGCATTGGCCCAGTTGTCTTCGATAGAAAGATGCACACCGTCAGAAGGCTTACCAATCGAGTGGTCGTCGATCTCATTACCCTCGATACCGTAGTAGCCGATTTCGAACGCGGTCGGTTGCGTTTTTGAATGGAAGCCGATGTAGTCTTCCACCCCTAAATCCGAACTTCCAGTGCCAACGGCGAATTCATCGACCCCGGCGAGGGTGACATCAAAGCGGTAGTTGCTCAGCTTGCCGGAATAGACACGATCATCATACAACCCGCGCTGCGAGGTGAACCCGTGCAACAACTGGAAGAGTTGCACATTGGTGATGGCCACACCGCTGATGTTCTTCACCGAAAAGCTCTGGCTCAAGACGTAGCGATTGCTGTCGATCGAATCCGCAGCACTCCCCGAACTTGCAGGCGTCAGGCCCATCGGAGTACCGGTAACCGTATCCACCATCTCAAATCGAAGCGTGATCTGCAGATCGTCATTCGCCAGCACCGATTGAGCGATCGGCAGGCCATCGATGTTTGTTCCCACTTGATGGATTGCCTGCACGACATGAAAATTGGAATTCGTCTGCCAGTCTGGAAAGAGAAAATTCGGCTCCAGCCAAATCGGTGCCTGTACCACACCATCGCGCGTGTAGGACACCGCAGATCCCCACTCGCCCGAAAGATACTCGCGACCTTCAAAACCCGGAGTGTTATCGAGACAGTAGTCGGAGTAACCAAAATCGGTCAGCGTAATGTTCCAGTTCGGATTCGCCAAAAGCATCGACTCCCCAGTCGTGCCCCCTGGACTGGCCAGCACATTGTCCACCAAAAAGCGCTGAGCCCCCACCGAAGGCTCTGCCAATTCAATGATAATCTCATCAAAGGTCCCCGAAGATGAGTTGAAAGTCAGCGTGCCGACTGGCAAAGAATCGCCCGCAGTGATAGTGCCATGAGCGATGGCTGTCCCTACCACTATTCCTGGACCCGTCGAATTGTCCATCGCGGTGATTTTGAGATCTGACGGGAGCGACCCCGCAATTGCCTCAACGGTAGCAAAATCAACCTGCACGCCTGTCATCGGCGAACCAAAGCTAATACTGAACGACTCTTGATCCACTCCTGCCTCTAGATAATTGCCAGTGATTTTTGAGAGAGTGCGCCCTGTGCTTGCCTCGGTTTGCACCGTGAAAGAGGTCGCACCGAACGAAGCGGAAACACCATCGCTCGTTTGATCAAAAGGCACGGAATCGTCAACAGCGAGCGCCGGGGCCGCCGTGTCAAAATCAAAAAGAATGCCGAAGATGCCTCCAGTAAAGTTTGCCGTGTAATCTCCGTCGGCCGCTGGGGTGAAGGTGTAGGAGGCGGATGTGCTGACTTCATTCCCGGCAGCGTCTGTCCAGTTCGTGAAGGTGAATCCGGGGTTTTCGGTCGCAACGAGCGTGACACTCCCACCCGCAGCAATCGGTCCATCACCAGTGACAGTGCCGCCAGCCAGAGGCCAAACAGACGCCGTGATCGAGTAGCCAGGGATGAAATTCGCCACAAGATTCCGATTGGCAGCAGCAGTGAAGCTATAATCGGCCAGCGAACTGACCCAAACACCATTCGCCGTCCAGTTGGTGAAGGTGTATCCGAGTCCCGCAACCGCAGAGAGTGTCACGCTATCCCCCAACTCGTAACTGCCAGCACCGCTGACACTTCCTCCGGCCACCGGTATTGCAGAGGCCGTGATTGTCACGCCAGAGGCAGAAGCAAAGTGCGCCACCAAGGTTCGATCACCCGAAACATTGAACGAGTAGATCGCCTGATTGCTGACAATCACACCATCTTCCGTCCAATTCACAAACACGTAGCCAGCACTCGGTGTGGCGCGAGCCTGCGCCGTTTCGCCCGCCTTGTAAGAACTGCTATCCATCTCTGTAGAACCGCCCACAGCAGGCAAGGCTGACGCATTGACGTAGTATACCAGATAGAAACTAGCGACCAGATTCCGACTTGTTGACGCCGTGAAGGTGTAGCTGGCGCTACTGCTCGCAGTGCTTCCTCCTTCCTTCCATTTCGAGAATTTGTAACCTGGATTCGGTGTCGCCGTCACGGTGACGCTATCGCCAGCACCATACGCACCCCCACCAGTGGTCGAACCACCCGCACTGGGACTGGAACTCGTAGCAATGGTGACATCACCAGAGGTCGGAACAAAATTGGCCACCAAGGCTTTGTCAGCGCTGACCGTGAACGTGTAGCTGGCATTAGCACTGACTTGAATTCCCGCTACTGTCCAGTTCACAAAGGCATAACCAGCGTTGGCCGTGGCGACCACCGTAGCGCTGCTGCCGCTAGCATAGGAACCGTCTCCGCTGGTTGCCCCACCTGCAATCGGCGCAGCGCTTGTGCTAACGGCGAAAACCGGCACGGCAGAAAAATTCGCCACCAAGTTCCGATCCGCCGTGGCGGTGAAGGTCAGACTAGCGGCGGCGCTCACGACGACCCCACCCTCAGTCCAACTCAAAAAGTTGTAGGCCGCGTTCGGCGTCGCCGTCAGCGTAACGCTACTCCCGTCATCATAGGCACCGCTACCTGCGGTGACGCCACCTACCGCCGGAGTTGCTGATGCATTGATGACCCAACTGGCGACCTGCGGCGCGAAATTCGCAACCAAGGAGTTGTTCACATCCAAGGTGAAGGTGTAGCTAGCGGAGTTGCTGACGACCACTCCATTGTCAGTCCAGTTCACAAAATCAAAACCCACATCCGGAGTCGCATCCACCGTGACCTCTGTCCCCGGATCATAAGAGCCATCACCTGCTGTCGTTCCGCTCCCGACCGGCAGTGCAGAAGTGTCCAAAAGGCTCATCGGCGGCAACGCAGCCCCTTCGGCAGCGACGGTCATGGTATAGTTCTTCGATACATCAGGATTCACTCCGTCAGTGGCCGTGATCTGAAACGCGAACTCCCCTGTCGCAGTCGGTGTGCCCGAAAGCACGCCCTGAACCGTATCAAAGGTCATCCCGGGTGGCAGTGCACCCTCCTTCGACGCGGTGAACGGCAGTGCGCCTTCGATCACCACCGTTCGCGCAGCGAAGGCAGTGTTGACCTTTGCATCGCCGATGTGATCGATCAAACCGACCACTGCCTCCACATCCACCGCCGCCATCTGCGCGCCAGTGTAATCGCCAACCACAACCACTGTGGACATGTCAGTGGTGACAGTTTCCCACTCGCCCGTGGCATTGTTGAAATGATCCGCATAGGAAACCGTTCCGCTGCCATGCAGGTCATCCGGTCCGACCGCATCCCCCATTGCTTCGCCAGTCTCTGCATCAAGTGGCCCCACATACTTGTAGAATTCGTAACGCCGTGTCACGACTTCATTGCCATTGGGAAGCTCCTCGGGAGCAGCGGCCAGTTCCCCATTCGGCCCGCCATCCACAACGCTGGTCTTTTTCTGCAATATGCGCCACTCCACCTCGACCTCATCAGGCTCCCCATTCGCCCAGTTTTTGTCATCGGGATCTGCGGGATCATCAGAAACGAGTTCGCGAAGTTTGATCTTCTTTTCGTTGTGGGTAGTCGTTTTGATCTCCTTCACCCAAACAGCTTTCCCAAACTCCTTCACGGGTGGCACCGGAGGCGGAGGCGGCGCAATCACGGCCTGAACTTGAGGTGCAGCCGCACCCACTGCCGGATAAAAAGTAAAGGTCGGCGTCGCCACCTGCACCGCACCGCCATTCACCAATACCCCAGAGCCGTTATCGATCAGCCAGTTGTACTTCACTGCACCGACCGCAGCACGGTAGCCCACCCCAAAATGCTCACCGCCAAAATTGATGTTTGGATTCGTAAACATGTGACCGTTTGTTGGCGAGATCGGACCGCTTGGGATAGCTGTATAGGCGGCCCATGAACCATCCGCGTTCTTTTTGCTGGCCCAGCGAATTTTGCACTTGGGATGCCCCGCAACAGAATTGTCCTCGCCGATTTCAGGCACTCCGTAGTGATTGTAATTGTACGTGTAGGTGATGTCGGTGCTGTGGCAGTCCTCGATCTCGATCTCGAAACCATGGCATTCATGCCCGGTGTCGTTGACCGTATCGAAGTTGTTGATGCTACCGTAGGCGATGCCCTGAGCTCTAGCCTGACCAGAGACGGCCAGTGTCAAAGCCGTCACCACCAGCGTGATGATGAGGCGAGTTATTGCGCGCTTTTGTTTCATAGGGGGGATGGGTGAGTTGGAGGATTAGCGATTCAGCATTTCGAAATGAGCGGTCTGCAAACGATCACGAAGCGTTTTGCAAAGGCGATGCAGTTGAACGGCAACAGCACTGCGCCTGCGCCCTTGGCGCTCCGCGATCTCACGGCCGGATTGCCCGCACACAAAGTGTTGGATGAGCAATTCGCGATACTCTGGATTCAATGTCGCCAAACAATGATCCAATACAGGTTGCCAACGTGAGAGCGTTGAATCCGCCGCGCCTGAATGCACGAGCTCAAACTCCCAATAGGCGCGTTCGCGCCGCGCACGGCGCATTGAATCGCGTTGATGATTGATAACCAAGTTACGAGCCAGCGTTTTGACCCATGCAAAGAAGGTGCCAGAGGCTGCATATCGATGGCTTTTGGAAAAGGCCAAGGCCAAGGCATCATGGGCAAACTCTCGCGCCAGATCTATCGGGCAGAACACCTGCAAATGCAGACTCAAGCGTGGGATGCAGGCAGCGTAAAGCTGTGTCGCCGCATCAGAATCCCCCCGCACGGCACGATCAAAGAGCACGCCCAATTCGTCGGACGCTCCATGGGTCAGGTCGTTGAGGTCTTGGATCATGGGTTTGGGGTCTGGCGGGTTCCCTCGACACGGATGAAGCGAGCACCGGGCAGCGCAGCGTTGACGGTGTCTCGTGCCTTCAGTTCAGTGGGCGTATTGAGCAGCACCGTGGCGGGAGTCCAATTCAAGAGGTTACCCGAAATCGTGATGCTGATCGGTAAATCAGGTGGAAGCATCGGACCGCGAAACACCCGCAGCGTCTGGTAGGTGGCACCGCTGATATTTTCGATCTGCTGCATGGGAACTACCGCTTTGCTTGGCAACAAAGGATCTAGCCCCAGAGCGTATTCAATCCAATCGCTCAAACCATCGCCGTCCGTGTCTTGGCCTTGAGCAGCTGCGCCGACCGTGACTGAGATCGTCGCTGGTTTGGAGTCCACGTAACTTCCAGAGTCGCTCGCGATGTAGGTAAAGTAGTCTGGCCCCTGGTAACCTGAATCTGGAAAATAAGTCGCCACCGCTCCCGCGATCCCGACCGTGCCATGCATCGGTTGCTGAATGACGCGCAACTGCGGATTCGATCCGCTCGCAGTCAGACTAATATTGGCTGGGGTATTCTGTGGCACAGTGAGTTGACCACTCGCCACCGTCGGACCCACGTGGGTGCTCGGATTGCTGCTGCTAGGACCGTTGTGGCAGTAGTAGCAGCTCACCTCCATACCGCGCCGAAGCGTCAGTGTCCCAAACTTTGTGTTCATTGATCGATCCGCCTGCGCCCGTGACAGAGCCGTGCCACGCAGATCGGAGCCATGGCACTCACGGCAAGCGTTGTAATTCGGACCAATGGCGCGTGCGATATCAGCGTGATCCTTGACCCAATTCGTGCTGCCAATCGGGTGGATCCCGTGAGGTCCGCCAACGCTATTGGAGGGCATGGTTGCATGGCACACCGTGCAATCGGCAAGCTTGCCGCGATGTCCCTGCTTGTTCCATGAATAAAGATTGTCGTCCCGATCAAGAGACGGATACTCTGCATGGGTAGATCCATGGCAGGCACTACAGGCCAAACCACCGTGCCCCTTGGAAAAACGGAACAGTGATTTGCCAACGATAGGAGTGTCCGGATTTGTCGCAAATCGTTGATTCGCAGGCACTCGCAGAGTGGTGCCTGAACTGAAGACATTCGTGAAGCGAGCCTGTCCCTCATTGTTAACGGCATCGCCACTGTGGCAGGCTTGGCAGTTTGGCTCATCCAACCAACCCGTCCGCGTCGATGCCCCGACGACGCTCATTGACCCATGACAACTCTGACACTGCATCACCAGGGAGCCATCCGCAGGATTCACCGCGCTGCCCATGGCTCCGCGTAGGCAACGTGTCTCCGAACCTGGGTGGCACAGATAGCAGGCATTGCGACTCTGGATGGAATCCATTGGCTGACCGTTGGTCGGATTCGTCACCGTGGCATGTTTCGAATGCATCGCTCCGGTCAGAGGCGGAACGCCAGCAAAGCCGCCAGTGCCAAGAGCCTCCGAGGCATGACACTTGGCACAGAGGATCGATTTTCCATCCGTGACAACACTATGATACAAACCCTGGGAGGCATACCCCATCGCGGATAACGCAGGTGCGTAAAGGGGATTGGCTGAGTTCTTTTCGTCGTGTAGCCGCAGGATGTTCAGACGAAAATCCCGCTTATCATTCGAATCATTGACCCAACCTGAGGCCGGCTGGGCCTCAGCGCCAGAGCCAGATTTGTGGCAGGCCCGGCAGTCCATTTCATCCGACACAGGCACCACGATATCGGCGTAGGCCAGGACGGTGTTGCTGCCATTTTTGACTGACACTCGCATTAGCGGATACGGATTGCGCAAGCCACCATCGTCGGTCGGACAAATAGGAATCCCCGCAGCCTCAAACCAATTCATGCCGGCATCCCAGGTCATCGCCTGCGGTGCATTCGACGCACCCGGCATGTTCTTCCCCGCCAGCCCTTGGTCCACCGAAAGGTTCGCCCCAAACAAGATCGCCGCGTAATCATAGAAGTTCGTTTTGTCCAATGCGGTGGTATTGATCGAACCGTCCGGATTGGGCACCGCATGATACGTCACCGTGATTCCCGCAGCGGCAGGATTGGTGACCAAGTGCCCTGCGGCATCCATGACCTGCGCATTGATGGTGTTGAAGGGTGGCAGAATCGAGAAGACGCTGTAGTCGTCGTCCATGCAGTGCATGCCCAGGTTATTCCAGGCAACGACTGTCCACTGACCTCCCCCAGCAAAAGCAGGAAATGAAAGGCCAATAAGAGTTAGCGTTAGCAGACGATTGACGAAGTATTTTCGACGAAATTGAAACAGGAAGGATTGCATCGAGAGATCCAGGGATAGAGCCCGTAATGGCACAGATCATACCCGCAGTTGCGGGCACGTACGGCCCCGACCTTGCTTTGCGCTTAAAGCGCTATTGGCCGAGGCAGATCCCCTGGAATCAAATCAACATCTGCACCGTTTGCAGTCGGACGAAATCGTCGTCCGCCGCCGAACTCCGAGCAGAAAAGGAAACCGCACCTTTTGCGATTACCTTAACACCTGCGGAGACATGAGCCCACCAACACACAAAGACCTGAACATCCGTCCGAGGGTGAACCCTCAGCGAATCCTTGAGATCCAAGTTGGAGCCAACCGTCTTAATGACGTGATCTTTTTCAGCCGTGTCGTCCGCCCAAAGCATCACGAACCGCTCCATCAAGTCATGCTGATGACATTGCTGCTGTGCCGAGTGATGCAGGGTAACTGTCGCCGACCCGCTGGCCCATTGAACATTGACCGAGTGGTTCTGCTCAAAGCCTTCCAGCATCGCTAAGACCGCAGGATACACCCCAGTCTGGCAGAGCCAGACCAAACAAAGCAAAGCGGCTATAAAGCGCTTGGCCAATCGGAGTTGCTGCGAAAATAGCATCGGAATTAGCTGAAGGGTAAGCCACTCCCCATAGGCACCACAAGAAAAAAGTCGGATAATTACCGAATGGTAATGTTTTGTCAGGCCTGGAGTGGAAACCGAGGCGCTCCCCACCTCCCCCATCGGGGTTGTCGGTGACACTTACCTCCAGAGCGCCATCGTGCCGCTGGAAAACCGCCGCCCGGAACGCGCTACGCAGCGAGGCGCTCCCTGGCGGATACCTTGAGTTCGACAACCCAACAGACACGCAGAACCGACTGGCCATCGGAATCAGAATAGCTGCCATACCGCGAAGTGATGAGGTCAAAGCATGGCGCAACACCGATGGTGCTGATAGCTGTCCCTTCAAAAGCAAGAAGAACGCCGCCTGGATCAAAGGCACGATCACCATCGTCACCACCCACAAGATCAGCACCGCCAAGGACGCAAACACCACCCCGATGGCCCCCAGATGAAGGAGAAGATGGCAAAGAGAATGCCGAAGAAGTGCCCGTTGTCGCTTGTCGTTGAGATTGACCAAAAATGATGCTTGAAACACCGTCTAAGCTACGGAAAAAGGCCGACCGCCTGCGGTAATCTGTCAATCCTCCCGCCGTTCATGTAGTCAACCGTAAACTCGAACCGCTTCCCATTAGGGGTTACGGTGTCACAGATCATGACAACGAGCACTGGACCTGTGGTGCTAATTGATTTGAACCCCAGAATTCGTATTTCATGGCCCTTGGGTAACAGTATTTCGTTAAATCTGCCTTGCCCCATACTTGAATCATCGACCTTGTCCGTCAGACTGATCTTGTAGATTCCAAAATAGTCACTTGCGCGTGGGTTAAACGCTATCCAGTGATCCCAGGGAAGACGGACAACCTTCCCAACATGTTGTCGAAACCCCGCCTTTCTTGAAATGTCCAAGGGAATGCCGAGACCACAACCGGCTAATAATACTCCCACAATCAAAACACTAAATATTCGCACTATATACGTTTTCATACAAAACATAAGTAGCCTATAGCGTCCAGAAAATGCTGACGGATTGGGTCTCTCCACCACTTCGGAGAATAATGGATACTGCCAGACCCTGCTCCGTTGCGGAGGGGAGTCAAGTCTTGGGTCACGCTAGCACGTCACCGATCCGCAGCGAGGCGATCCCTGTTGAATATGTTGAGTTCGACAACACAACAACCCGGCGAAAACGGCATCCGCGCCAACTCAATAGGCACGCAGAGCCGACTGGCCATCGGAATCAGAATAGCTGCCATACCGCGAAGTGACGAGGTCAAAGCATGGCGCAACTCCGATGGTGCTGATAGCTGTCCCTTCAAAAGCAAGAAGAACGCCGCCTGGATCAAAGGCACGATCACCATCGTCACCACCCACACAATCAACGCCGCCAAGGACGCAAACACCGCCCCGATGGCAGACCAGATCAGCGCGAACAGGCCAAAGATCGCCCCAAAGAAGTGCCCGCTGGGGTCAATCAGGGACAGAGGGCAATCATGTTGATGTCAGAGATCTTGTCTTTTGTCGCTTGGAAGGCGCTTTTGCAAATATATTTTAGTTGACTGGTATTCTCAGTGTTGAGCTGAGCGCGGAGTCTCAGCCATCCATTCAAAAGGGCGGCCCTTTTTTACCAGAGGGTCAAATCGAGCGTCGCCACTCGCAGTCGACAGCGTAAAGGAATCGAGAGTCAAACCGCCAAGAACCAATGTTTCTTTTGATTGCACGCTAAATCTTCCGACAAACGTGCCAAAATGGGAATTGAACAGCCCCCTGAATCTGGCATCAACCTTTGTCGCTTCGCAAAATGATGCAAAATTTTCGACAGCGATGCAGCGAGTTGAATCTTTATTCAGAAATGCCTCGTGCGTTTCGTATAGAAAACCGAACTCTGAACCAGCCTGTCCGGCGACTTCGAGCCACCCGCACACAAGTACTACCTTGGAATCAAATTTAGTGGGTGCCATCTTGACCTGCTCCCAAGGTGCCAAAACAGGGGGGGGCGGGAGTTGGTTGTTTGGCCTGATTTGATGCACCCAAGTCTGGCCGCGCCACTTGCCCTATCAACGTAACAGTTAGAAGCAGGACTCCCAGTAAACAAGATTTCAGAATTTTCATTTGTTTTTGTGTTCGAATGTTTGGGGGTTAACTCCGTGACTTTGGGGATAGTATGGGTTATGCAGCCCTTTGTATATTGATCCATTATTACAGCGCTGGATACAATCACTTTGGCCAGGAAGGCCAGAGTCTTCGATATCAAGAAGAACGCCGCCTGGATCAAAGGCACGATCACCATCGTCACCACCCACAAGATCAACGCCTACAAGGACGCAAACACCGCCCCGATGGCAGACCAGATCAGCGCGAACAGGCCAAAGATCGCCCCAAAGAAGTGCCCGCTGGGGTCAATCAGGGAGAGCGATCAATCAAGTTGATATCAGAGATCTTTTCGCGACGCCTAGGGGCTGTGATCGTGTTTCAGATCCCGCTAGGCACCCCTACCAGGGCTTGCGGTACATGTTGTATGAAATCGCAAGCACTTCAAATTTGCCTTTCTCCGCCTTGCCTAGCAGAGCATCCAGCGACTCCGTAGCTGGAAGAGACTTTTGATTCCAATCAAACCATTTTTCCTCAGAGTCCCCATTCAGCGAAAATCCAACCAGCGAATTCAAGAACCGAACCCGGCCAATTTCGACATCGCCATCGTGAAATGACATGATGCCGCCATAAGCCGCGCTGAATTGCCCCTCAAGAGGTGTGATGGGCTTCCCACATGATCGCTCGATCGAAGCGACCCACGTCAAAGCCAACTCGCGATCAAGTCTGATTTTGAGCCAGCAAATCTTTTTCTTGAACAGCGTCCGACCCTTAAATTCCACGTAATTGCTCTTGCCTGCCCGCGCTTTAAGGATGGCCCAATCCGAATTGGTTCCGGCGGGAATCTGGGATGGCTCTGGCGACTTTTCGTCACCCACCAACAGGCTGGCGACACTCAACTGCAGGACAAGAATACCACACAGCCAGCGTGCGCGTATTCCTACAGTAATGTTGGATTCGTGTTTCATTTGGTCCGCAAATCTGTCCGTATTTGAGACATTATTTTGCCAATTCGATCAAATCTCTATTGCCCCCAGGCCAGAATACCATCCCGTAGGCACTATTTAGGGACGACGATCCGATTACCTTCACCGATCCACCTCTCGCATACCACGATACTTGATTTGGAAATTATCGGACGTATTTGCCCCCGATTGGCGTCTGGCACACTCGGCCGCCAAGCAGCAAGACTGTTCCACCGGACTCCGCTCCACTGGGAACAAACGCCCACTTTGCGCTTTTTACATGGCAAAAGCCGGAGGAATTACGCCGCTGCGTGCCATCAGATCCATGATTCACAATGCCGATGATATCAAATTGACTGTATTGCTCAAAGTGCTTTGTGAAGCCGATACGCAATTTGAATCATCTCGCCACCACCGACGTTTCAGACACTTCAACCTCACCACCCATCATGGATTACTGCTCCATCCCTTCCCGCCTCCTCGCGATCACCTTGCTAACGGCCCCACTCGCGTCGGCGGCCGCGCTTAGTGTCCCGCACTTTTTTAGCGATCACATGGTTCTGCAACGCGACACGGCTGCCGCCGTGTGGGGTTCTGCGGATGCCGGATCAACGGTGACGATCTCGTTCAAGGGGCAGACCGCCACTGCAACTGCCGATGGGCAGGGCCGTTGGAAGGCCGCCATCGCAACTGGGGGCGCTGATGCTGTGGGTGCGGAATTGACCCTTCAATCTGGAGAGCAAACCCTCTCAATCAAAGACGTGCTGGTCGGTGAAGTCTGGCTTGCCTCTGGCCAATCCAACATGGTGTTCACGCTGGATCGCGTTCCTGCCTACAAGGCGATTACAGACGCAACCACCGATCCTCAGTTGCGTTTCTTTTTGGCCCCACAAGTGACCTCGGACAAACCAGAGACGGATATCGAGGGCACCTGGGATCTCGCCACACCGGAGACCACTCCGCGCTTCTCGGCGGTGGCCTTTTTCTTCGCCCAAAAGCTGCGTGAGGAATTGAAAGTTCCGGTCGGGGTCATCAAGTCAGCCTGGGGTGGAAAGCCTGTTGAAACCTTCACGAGTCGCGATGCCCTGGTGACCCTGCGCGAAGGCAAAGCGATGGTCGATGAAGTGATGGCGCGGGAGGCCACCTACAATCAGGAGCAGGCGGAAAAGGCGTATGCAGAGACCTTGGCCAAATGGATGGAAACCATCAAGGCAGCACGAGCGAAGCCCGAAGCCCAGCGCGGACGACTGCCCAAGAAGCCTGCACCGCCCAAGCGCCCCCTCCTCACGGAAGGCGTCGCTGGTGTCTTGTATGACGCGATGATCCATCCCTTTGTTGGTTACACGATCAAAGGAGCCATCTGGTATCAAGGTGAAGGCAACGCCAAGGTGGGTGCAATCCTTTATGACAAGACGCTGCCACTCATGATCACCGACTGGCGCAAACGCTGGGGCAGCGATTTCTCCTTTTATTTTGTGCAATTGGCGAACTACCACGCCCCCTCCACTGAGCCAGGAACGCCGGATCCTTGGCCTCTGCTGCAAGATCGGATGCGCCGTGTTCTTGACTCCACCCCGAAGACGGGCATGGCGGTCATCAACGATGTCGGAGAGGAAACCAACATCCATCCGGCTGACAAAAAAACCGTCGGTGATCGCCTCGCACGCTGGGCGCTGGCCAAAGACTATGGCCGGGATCTGGTGATCTGCGGACCGCTCTACCGCAGTCATGAAGTCGAAGGCGGCAAGGTCCGCATCAAGTTCGATCATGCCGTCGGCCTCAAGGCTCGCGACGGCGGCGCACTGAAGAGGTTCGAGATCTCCGGCAAAGAACGTGCCTGGCACTGGGCGGATGCAGTGATCGAGGGCGACAGCGTTGTCGTCAGCAGTGCGGCAGTTCCTGTTCCTGTGGCCGTTCGCTACGCCTGGGCAGCGAACCCAGCCGGGGCGAACCTCGTGAATGGCGAGGGACTCCCAGCCTCGGTCTTCCGCACCGATGATTGGAAAGACGCAGATCCCCAACCCGATCCCGCCCTGCAAACGGCCCAACAGAAACGCAATGCCCTGCGCGATGAGATCAAGCGGCTCGCCGCTGAACGGGCAAAGCTCTCGCCCAAGAGCGATGAATTCAAGGCAGTGAGCCTCAAGATTCGTGATCTCATGACCGTGTACAAAGGCGGCAGTGCCGATGCGCCCAAGGCACCGAAGGGCAAAGCGAAAGCAGCGGCCCCTGCGAAGTGAAACTGGATCGACTCATCGCAAAGCATCAGTCTCTCGGACGTCGCGCTGCGCACGAGCTCATCGCTGCGAAGCGCGTGAGAGTAGCAGGCGTCGTCATTGACGATTCTCAGCATCCTGTGGACCGCTTTGCCAGTGTCACGCTGGATGGTGCCATCGTCCAAGCTGGTGTCCCCGCCGTTTATCTGATGCTGCACAAGCCCGCCGGCTACCTCAGCGCGACCCGCGACGATCAGCACCCTACGGTCATCGACCTCATCGACCATCCGCAACGCCATGAACTCCACATCGCAGGCAGACTGGATCGATCCACGACCGGCCTTCTTCTCCTCACCAATGATGGACGTTGGGCAAAGCGGATCACGGAGGCACCGCAAGGAGTGCCGAAAATGTATCGCGTCGAGACGCTTGATCCACTCGATCCCACTGCCATTCCACTCTTCGCGCAGGGCATCCGTTTCTGGCCAGAGGACATCACCACTCTCCCCGCACATCTCACCCTTCAGGAACCTACCATCGCGCGACTGACACTGTGGGAGGGGCGGCATCATCAGATCAAACGCATGATTGGCGGCATCGGAAATCGCGTCACGGCACTCCATCGCGAGTCCATCGGCCACTTATCATTGCCCTCCGATCTAAGCCCTGGAAGCGCAAGGGAACTTTCTCTCGATGAACGCGAGGCTGCAACGAAGAGCATCCCCTTCTCCGCTTTCGCTTGAAAAAGAGACAGCCCTGGGCAGATCATCACGTAATCCCATCATGAGCACCCTCCACCGCCGCGCCTTTTTCCAACGCACCCTAGCCGCCGTCGGCGCCTCTTGTGCCGCCATCCCCGCTGCCCGCAGCCAAAGCGCGGCACCGATGCAGATCAACATTGCCAAGTCGGCCGCAGATCCCTCGTTTAAGATTCGCAACAATCACCTGAAGCAGACCGTCATGGGCTGGTGCTTCAAGCCAATGGAAACGATGGAGCTAGTGCGACACTGCAAGGAAATTGGCCTCAAGGGCATGGAGGGCATTGACCGGAAATACTATCCCGAGGTCAAGGCGATGGGAATGGACATCTCCCTGGTCAGCAGTCACGGATTTGCTAAGGGCCCCTGCAATCCCGAGTTCCATGATGAGGTTGTAAAGCAACTCACCGAATCGATTAACGTTGCGGCGGATGTGGGCAGCAAAAAAGTCATCACCTTCACTGGCATGAGATACGAAGGGATGAATCCAGAAGAGGCCACCAAGCGATGCCTCGATACGTGGAAAGAGGTGCTCCCCCTCGCCGAACAAAAGGGCATCACCCTGGTCTTAGAACACTTGAATTCACGGGACAATACGCACCCGATGAAAGGACATCCGGGTTACTTCGGGGACGACGTGGACTTCTGCATCGACCTCGTGAAACAGATCGGCAGCCCAAATTTCAAGCTCCTCTTTGATGTCTATCACGTCTCCATCATGAATGGCGATGTCATCCGCCGCATTCGCAACAACCACGAATACATTGGGCACTACCATACCGCAGGGAACCCCGGTCGCTGCGAACTGGATGCGAACCAAGAGATCAATTACCCGCCCATCGTACAGGCCATCATTGATACGGGATATGACGACTTCATTGCCCAGGAATTCATCCCAACCTGGGATGACCCCATCCTGGCATTGCGCCATGCCTGCATGGTCTGCGATGTTTGAAACCAGCCCCGCGCAAGGGAAAAATGCGCTTGTTGAACTTGCACTCCATTGAAAAAAGGAGTTGCGCGGGCTGCCGTCATCTCCCACACTTACCTCCGTTCCAGGTTTTCTCAATCTGGTGAACACTTGGTGATTCTCCGGTCATCCCCGACCGCTCTCTGATCCCTGCCTATCGTGGCGAGATCATGAACCGCATCCAGCGGAGCAGATTCGGGTTTCCGCAGCATCACCGCAGCAAGGCTGCTCTTTTCCCAACTCCATTTCCCCTTATTGCTTTTCCTCCGGCCAGCCCGTGGAGCGCGTGTATTCGCACACCCCAGCAGCCTGGGACAATTGCAATCACCTCAACCCGACATCCTCTCCCCTCTCGATTTCCAGCATGGCCGGACACAATAAATGGTCCAAAGTGAAGCGCTTCAAAGCCGTCGTCGATGCAAAACGCGGCAAGATCTTCAGCAAGTTCTCCAAAGAAATCACTCTCGCAGCGAAAAGCGGCGGCGGGAATGCCGACATGAACCCCCGGCTCCGCAGCGCCATCATCGCAGCCAAGGCGCAAAACATGCCCAACGACAATATCGACCGCGCCGTCAAAAAGGGCACGGGCGAGCTCGCAGGCGCGGCCCTGGAAGAGATCATGTATGAGGGCTACGGCCCCGGTGGAGCTGCTTTTTTGATCGAAGTGGTGACCGACAATCGCAATCGATCGGCGCAAGATTTGCGTGTCCTTCTTTCCAAGAACAACGGCACCTTTGCCGATGCCGGCAGTGTCGCCTACCAATTCACCCGCCGGGGGGAGATCCGCATCGACAAGGGCGACATCACCGAAGATCAAATGATGGAACGTGCCCTCGAAGCTGGCGCTGAAGACATCCTCGATAGCGACGACGAGTGGATCGTTTACACCGCCGTTGATCAACTCTTCAACGTTGGCAATTGCCTCCGCGACGCCGGGATGAGCCCCAAGAGCCAAAACCTGATCTACCAGGCTTCCACCACCGTCACGGTGGACGATCCGGAGGCCGCCCGCCAGCTCGTGAAACTCTACGACGCACTCGACGATTACGACGACACTCAGAACCTTCATTACAACTTCGAAATCCCCGACGAAATCGCTGAGACGCTCGGCTGATTTTCACCTGTTTTCCCGCCCCCCTTTTTCCTATGCGCAAGTCTTCAGACTCCGCCCAAATCGAACTCCCCTTTTCAACCATGAGTGATTCACCCAAAGTATCCCGCGCCACTGGCGACGTGGTAGAAAAGAAGCCCTCCCGCAAGCGCGCCACCCCTGCTGCCGAACCCGCCGTGGAAAAGCCTGCCAGCAAAAAAGCCCCCGCCAAGAAAGCTGCCAAAAAAGCAGCGACGAAAAAGGCAAAGGCCACGACGCAGGCGCAGCCCCCCGCCCCACCAGCGCCACCGCCACCCGCTGCGGAGAAGCCAGCCGTGAAGAAGGCGGCCAGCAAGACAGCCACCAAGGAAAAGTCAAAAGCGGCTCCAGAAGCAGCACCCGAGGCGAAGTCGGTCTCTGCCCCAGTTCAAGTCACGCCCCCACCGGCAGCAGTCGCACCTGCACCTCCTCCTCCGCCAGCGCCGACGCCTGCCCCACCGCCCGCATCGGCTCAGCCTGCCTCTCAGACAGCCAGTTCAGACACGCCACCACCCGTTCAGGCGCAAGAGGGAGGACGCCCTCAACACCGCCATGAGCGTGAGCGTGGGCATCAAGATCAAGGGCGCAATCAAGGCAATGGCAATGACCGCCAAGGGGGCGAACGCCAACCTCAGGGGGAAGGCAATGATCAAGAGCGCGGTGGACGCCGCTTCCGTGATCGCGGCCGCAAACGTCGCTGGGGCAAAGATCGGGACAGAGATCGCCGTCAAGGCGGCGGTGGTGGCGGCGAAAACCGTGATCCGAACAATCAAGCGGGCGATAATGGTGCGCCGACGCAAAACGCGGACAACCAGCGCGAGACGCCCCCAGAAAAACCCCAAGGTCCCCCCGAACCAGCGGAAGGCATTTTGGAGATGTCCCCAAAAGGATACGGCTTCCTCCGCCAGCGCAATCGCCAGTTCGCCCAGCACCCGATGGATGCCTTCATCGGCCCCGAGTTCATTCGTCAGTATGGGCTTCGCGAAGGCATGCTCATTAAGGGAGAGCAACGCAAAGGCTCGCGCGGTCCGCAGGTCACAGAGGTCGCAGAAGTCAATGGACGCGCGCCTGAGGCCATGCGAGACCTACCTCTCTTCGAGGAGTTGAAGGCCATCAACCCCAACAAGCGCATCCAGTTTGAGACGACCAAGGAACGCCTCACCACCCGCGTCATCGACATGATCACACCCGTCGGTCGCGGCCAACGTGGCCTCATCGTCGCCCCACCACGCGCAGGTAAGACGACGCTCCTCCAGCACATCGCAGAGTCCATCGTCACCAATCACCCTAGCATGCACTTGATGGTCATGCTGGTCGATGAACGCCCCGAAGAAGTGACGGAGTTCAAACGCGTCCTGCCTACGGCGGAAATCTTCGCCAGCTCCAATGACATGGATGTGAAGAGCCACAACCGTATCGCTCAATTCGCCATCGAACGTGCGAAGCGTCTCGTTGAGTGCGGTGAACATGTCTTCATCCTGATGGACTCCATCACCCGTCTCGCCCGGTCCTTCAACAACGCCAGCAAAGGCGGGGCCACGATGAGTGGGGGGATGGGCGTTGGCGCGATGGAGATCCCACGCCGACTCTTCGCTGCCGCACGCAATACCCGCACCGCAGGCTCCCTCACGATCCTTGCCACAGCTCTGATCGAAACCGGCAGCCGCATGGACGATCTGATCTTCCAGGAATTCAAAGGCACAGGCAACATGGAGCTCGTGCTTGATCGAAAGATCGCGGAACAATTCTACTACCCGGCAGTGAACATCTTCAAGTCCGGCACTCGCCGGGAAGAACTGCTGCTGCCAGTCTTCCAATTGGACAAGATCCACATGCTGCGTCGCGGCCTAGCTGGCCACAAACCCTTAGAGGCCATCCAGCGCGTTCTCAGCCTCCTGGAGCGCTACCCAAGCAATGCGCAAATGCTGGTCGATCTCCCCAACAAGAGCTAAGCCACCGTCGCATGATCTTTGGGGAGATCATCTCTCCCCGAAGCGCTCGATCATTCCAAAGACAAAAACGGCCAGGAGTCACCTCCTGGCCGTTTTTGTGTAATCTTTTCGAGCCGTCGATTAGGCGAGCAGTTCGTCCATGATGCGACCACCGTGAACGATGTCGATTGGGCGGACTCCCTCAGCAACGATGCGCTTATCTCCATTGATGCCGAGCAGGCGATACATCGTCTTGGCCAAATCTTCTGGACCGACGGCGTCACGATCAGGCTCGCCACCGAGGGCGTCGGAAGCACCATGGATGTAACCACGCTTCACGCCGCCACCCGCAAGGGCCACGGAGAAGACGCGCGGCCAGTGGTCGCGACCATTGGTGCCGTTGATCTTCGGCGTGCGACCGAACTCGGAACTGACGATGACGAGAGTCTTCTCCAGCATCCCACGCTCTTCGAGGTCGGTGATGAGGCGCGCGTAGGCCTGATCAAAAGATGGGGCCTGACTGTCGAAAGCACTCTTGATGTTGGAGTGGTGATCCCAACCACCGTAGGTCACGGACACCATGCGAACACCGGATTCCACAAGACGGCGAGCCAGCAAGAAACGCTGACCAGCAGAGTTGCGACCGTATTCATCACGGAGTTTGTCGGTTTCCTTGGTGAGGTCAAAAGCCTCACGAGCCTTCTGGCTGCTGACGAGACCGTAGGCGGCCTGGTAGAAGCTATCCATCGCGGTGATCGCGTCGGACTTCTCTACGGATTTAAAGTGCGCATCAACTGTTCCCAACAAGGAACGACGGCGCTCAAAACGCTTTTCATCCACATCCTTGGGAACCAGCAGGTCACGAACCGTGAAGCCCTTGTCCGCAGGATCGCTGCCGAGTGCAAACGGACCGTAGGCGCTGCTCATGTAACCCGTGCCTTGCTCTGGAGCCACCATGTTGGGGACCACGACGTAAGGCGGCAAATTATTGCGAGATCCCAGCTCGTGCGAAACGATCGAACCGAAGCTCGGGAACTTGATGGCCGGACTTGGGCGATAGCCAGTGAACATGTTGTGAGTGCCACGCTCATGGGCGGCCTCACCATGGGTCATGGAGCGAATCACCGTCAGGCGATCCATGATCTTGGCAATCTTTTCAAACTTGGCACCCACGTATTCCCCTGGGATGCTCGTCTTGATGGGCATGAAAGGGCCACGATATTCAGGCGCTGCAAAGGGCTTTGGATCCCAGGATTCCTGGTGGGCCATGCCGCCGGGCAGATAAATGTGAATCACGGATTCCGCCACAGGCTTGAACGATTCAACCTTTGGCATTTCAACAGCCGCACGGAGCTTCAAATACTCTGGGAGTGTGAGGCCGAGCCCACCGACCATCCCGACATAGAGGAAGTCGCGACGGCTGACACCACTTCTGAGATCAATGTGGCTGCCTTGGCAGTTTTGGTGCATTTTCATTTTTGGAGGGGATTTTGGTTTTGAGCAGTCTATAAGACAGCTGAAACTACGCTTGTCGCTTATCTATTTATCAAAAATGAACAAAATATTTTTTGTCCTGGCCCCAGCGACGCTTGTGATCGTGGTTTTGTGGGCGATTCAGGACAGGCAGGGTGCCTCACCGGCCCCGCCCCAGTGGCGGTTCGAGCCCACTGCAGACGGGGATAGTGTCATGATTTCGCCGCCACCCGATTGGCGTCCCCTCCCTGAAATCGCGACGCTGGTGAGCGTTCATCCACTTCTGACGCCACCACAGGATCCGCCCAACACGGACGCTCTGGGGCCAAAGCTTTGGGGGACAGTTCGTCGCTCTGGCGAACAGATCCACTTCCGCCCATCGGCCAAACTGACACCTGGACAGCCCTATTTCGTAGGCCTCGCGGGTAACGAGGGCGGTTGGCAGGCTTGGGGCATCGTGCAAGTCCCTTTGGCGAATGGGCCAGCACCCAAGGTGTCCGTTTTTCCCGCAAAATCGCTACCCGCGAATGCGCTAAAACTTTATCTACAGTTCTCCGAGCCCATGGAACAAGGGGTGATGCTAGAGAATTTGCGACTACTGGACCAGGAGGGAGCAGAGGTCCCAGGCGCTTTTCGCGAAACCGAACTCTGGTCACCCGATGGCAGGCGTCTGACCGTCTGGTTCCATCCTGGGCGTCAAAAAACGTCCGTGCAGCTTGGGATCGACGAAGGCCCTGTCTTGATCGCTGGCCACCGATATCAAGTCGTGATTGATGGCAGCTGGCGCGATTCGCAAGGGCAGCCCCTGGGTGCTGCCGTCACGCACGACTTCACCGCGACCGAGGTGGACCACCACCGCCCCGATCCCGCCAAATGGGTGATCGTTGCCTCTTCGCATTCCATCTCTGTGACGTTTGACGAGCCCCTCGATCAGGCCATGCTGCCGCTCGCGATGACCTTGCAATCCACCATGGCTGGCAGCAAAGCCATCGGCTTCCATTGCGTCGCGGAGACGGATGGCAGGACAGCAAACCTAGTTCCAGCGACCCCACTTTCACCCGGTAGCTACACTTTGCGCATTGATCCAATGCTGGAAGATCTGGCCGGAAACAATCTTCTGCACCCCTTTGAGGTCGATTTGCGCGATGCCGCCCCTGCCCCGGATCCCGTCCTCGAACGCCGATTCGAAATCAATCATTGATCGCCCTGCGGTGCCGTTGTTCAGTGCTGCCTCATGCCCGACCTGATTGAAACCATCGCGAAGTTCCGCGTCGTCCCCAACGTCCTCATCGACGATGCCGCCTCAGCCGAACCGCTTGCCACCGCCATGCGCGGCGGCGGTGTCCCCTGTGCGGAGATCTCCATCCGCACGTCGGCGGCTTTAGACGCCATCCAAATCATGGCCGCCATGCCGGACATGCTCGTCGGCGCAGGCAGCGTGACGGATGAAGAAGAACTCAGCGATGCGGTGAAGGCTGGCGCTCACTTCATTGTCACCCCAGGGCTTGACCCAGAACTTGTGAGGATCGCTCAAGAGCGCGGGATCCCCATTATCCCTGGTGCGATCACTCCCACCGAGGTCTTGCGCGCCCAGCGACTCGGACTTCGTCTTCTGAAGTTCTTCCCCTGCACCGTGTTTGGCGGCTTAGACGCGCTGGAGGAACTCGCCGCGCCATTTCCTGCAATGAAGTTTTTGCCCACCGGCGGCCTCAATATCGAAAGCCTGCACGCCTACCTCGCCCTCCGCAACGTCGTCGCCTGTGGCGGCAACTGGATGGTCAAGAAGGAGTGGATCGATTCCCAAGCCTGGCACTACGTCACGCTCGCCTGCCAACAAACGGTCGAACGCATCCGCCTCCAGCGCAGGCAATAAAAGTTCGCGCATCCCCAGCGAAAGAACGCCTCCCTTCGATCAGTTCACTCCACTACCATGACGCCCATCCAACGACTCCTTCTCCTCCCTGCGTGCATCGCCCTAGGGTCCACCGCTTCCGCTGAGCCGACCTTTGAAAAATTCACCCTCACCGAGGAGTTCGTTGCGGAAGGGGCGCATTTCGCGGACTTCAATCACGACGGAAAAAACGACATCTGCGCAGGACCCTACATTTGGCTGGGGCCAGACTTCAAGCAGCGCCAGCAATACACCACTCCTGCTGCGACACCTTATGATCCAGCCAAAGGCTATTCCGACTACTTTTTGACCTACACCTACGACTTCAATAGCGATGGGTGGAGCGATATCCTCGTCTATTCATGGCCAGGCAAGGACACCTGGGTCTTCGAAAATCCGCAGAACAAACCTGGCGACTGGACCCGCCACACGATCTTTGATATCTCCGACGGCGAATCCCCCGACTTCCGTGATGTGAATGGCGATGGCAAACCCGAACTCGTCTGCCACAGCAGCAACGGACAACTCCAGCCCAAGCAACCCCCATCGGGAGGCCAACTCGGCTTTGCGGAGATCGACTGGAGCAAGCCCTTTGGCAAAGCTCGCTTTCGGCCCATCACTCCCAAGTCCACGGAAAACGACGCCAAGTTCTTCCGCTACACCCATGGTTACGGTGCAGGCGATGTGAATGGCGATGGCCGCACTGACATCCTCCAGAAAGAGGGCTGGCATGAACAACCCGCCGACATTTCCAAAGATAGCGACTGGGTGTTTCACGCCTCACCATTCTGCCCAGAAGGCGAACGCGGCGGTTCATTCATGCTTGTTTACGACGTGAATGGCGATAGTCGCAACGATGTCATCACCGGCTACAACGCCCACGGTTACGGCTTTGGTTGGTTTGAGCAAAATGCCGATGGCACCTTCAAGGAGCACAAAATCATGGGAAGCAAGCCGGAGGACAATGCCCACGGCGTAAAGTTCTCTCAGTTACACGCCATGCAACTTTGCGACATCGACGGCGACGGCGTCCTCGACATTGTGACCGGTAAGCGCCGCTGGGCGCACGGCCCCATGAAGGACGACGAGCCCAATGCTGCGCCCGTCTTGTATTGGTTCCAAATCAAGCGCGATGGCAAAGGTGGGGCTGAATTCATTCCCCATCTGGTGGACGACAACTCAGGCGTCGGCACCGAAGTCACCACCGGCGACGTCAACGGCGACGGCAAACCCGACATCGTCGTTGGCAATAAAAAAGGCGTCTTTGTCTTCCTTCAAAAGGCCTCCTGACCCACAGTTCGAACTGAGCCACGTTGTGAACGCCCGCAACGTGGCCCACGGCTTCAGCCGGTCAAGCCGTGCCACGCAGCCCAAGCGCACCAACGCCCAGCGCACACGCCATCAAGGCTCCAAACGACAGAGCTCTCCACACATGACGAGCTAAAGCTCTGATCCACCACGCCAAGCAAGCAACGTGGCCCGCGGCTTCATCCGGTCAAGCCGTGCCACGGAGCCAAGCGCACCAAGGCCCAACGCACACGCCACCAATACTCCAAACGACAGAGCTCTCCACACTTGACGAGCTGAAGCTCTGATCCACCACGCGCGGCGAGCAAGGTGGCCTGCTCCGAAAGGCCCCAAGGCTGGGATCATTCACGTCGGACCGCATCCAAGAGTTTCCCTCGGAGCGCAGCCGTCACCGCGACGGCGCAGGCGACAATCCCAAACGCCAGCACTGCGACCCACAAAGCGCCGAGAAAGCCCAACGGCAGGGACTGGGCACTCTGCCGCAGGGTCGGCCATACCGCCACCAGCGCGCTGATTGTTCCCAGGACCAGCCCACTCACCAGCAATACCACGTGCTCGCTCAAGACCATGCGGCGCAGACTTCCTTGGCGAAAGCCGAGCGCCTGCATCAGGCCCAACTCGCCCCTGCGCTCCAGCACATGCCGCGCCACCAGCACACCCAGCCCAGCGGTGCCCAACAGCACCCCAAGTCCGCCCAGCACGGTAAAGATTCCGATGTAGGTATTTTGGACGCTCAAGAAAGACTCCAGCCGATCCTTCACTGGTTCCAAGGCCAAGCCACGCTTTTCTAGCTGCCGCGTCAGGTGTGCCGATAGATCGCTGGCATGCGACGACGGCGCATCAATCAAAAAGAACCGATAGCCGGAAGCATCTGGGTAATGGGCAAGGAACGCCTGCTCATCAATGATCATCTTACCCTGCAGGACGGAGCCGGCCAGCATCCCGACCAGCTTCACCTCAAACTCTCGTCCACTGGCGTCTTCATACTTCAGGGTATCACCAATACCGAGGCCCAACCCCCACATGGCCGTTGCCTGATCCGCGATGGCAGGAATCACGACCCCGTTAGGCTTCAGCGCATTCCATCCCGCTTCACCCCCGCTTGCAAACGCAAAGGCCTTGCGCTCCGCCAGGAGTGCGGCATTCACGCCGACCAAGACCGGACGCTGCGCGCGATTCAGGTTCAGGCAGCTCGCATCATCACCCTCCCGAATGCGAAACGGCACGACGGATACATCCTTCAGCAACGCTTCGTCCAAGCCAAAGGCATCGATCCCAGCCTTCGCGGTCAGCGATTCATACACGGGTAGTGAAGACTCTCCCAGCAGAGCAAACCCGCCAGTGCCGGTGTCGCGACGCGTCGCATCATCATCGGCCGTCATCCGGAATGCATTCACCGCCGTCACCAAAAAAATCCCACCCGCCATCATGCCGATAACGGCAAGGCTACGCGAGGGCCGCCGCCGCACCGAGATCATGCCGATCTGGCTGAGTGATTGCGCGGGCGAATCGCCAGATCGCCCTCGGCGCATCCAACGCAGTGCGACCGCCAAGCCCGCCACCAGCAGCATCATGCCCGACCCAAAAAACAGCCCCGCCACAGCCGCCGCCCCCTTGGCCATCGTTCCACCATACATCATTCCGGCCGCAGCAAGAACAGCGATCACGCCCACCCAGAGCGTCCGATCTTTGCCAAGGCCGCCATCTGAAGCCACCACGCCACCCCCTGCCATCAGCAATCGAGGTGAGGTCTTGAATAGCCTTCTGCTGGCCCACCAAAGAGTCGCCAGCACGACGAACAGCGCACCCACGCCCGCGCCAAGCATCGTCCCGACACTGGGGGCATAGATCAGGGGCAGTCCTTGGGCCGCACCCGACCATACGCCCATCAAGCCCCGCAAGGCCAACTTCGTGTACAGCCCGCCGCCCAAAATCCCCAAGGCCACGCCAACGATAGCGATGCACCCGGCCTCAGCCAAGATCGTCTTACGCACCTGTTGCGGCGTCCACCCCATCGCCATCAAGACTCCCACCTGCGCCGTGCGACGCTCCAGCGTAAACAGGAACAGCAACGCCGCAAAAACCAGGGCGGCACCGATCAAGAACATGCTCAGGCCAATGAAGAGCCCCCCAAAGTCCACGCTTCCCTTCGCCGCCGCAGAGGCCTCGCCTTTCAGGTCCCTCACTGACAACCCGATATCCGCCAACGTCAGCGTACCGATCAATTCAGACGCCAATTTATCTGCGTCCTCGCCTCGGTCGGGAAAACGAATGGAAGTCAGATCCCCAAAACGATTTGCCCAAAGCTTCTGCCCGGCCTCAAGCGAGATGAACCCCTTTGGCGTCCCCTTGTAGTCGTCCCAGTATTTCTCGTCTTGATCCCGGATCGCCTTCATGTCCATCGGGATACCCGGCTCCCAATCCCGACAGTTATCGACGTCGCTAACACCTGGAAATTCCGGCGTCCAGGTACGATTCACCACGGGTTCCGTCATGGGCAAAATCGTGGAAACCTTGAAGGTCGCTTCGGCTTGTTTGAGTTCGCGTCCGGTCCCCACAGTGAAATACTTCAGGGTCAGATCATCGCCCACCCCCAACTTCTGATCATCGGCCAGCCACTGCGTAATGGCGATGCCATCGCCGCTAGGCAGCGCTGGGGTTGTGACGGCCGTCACCATCGAATATGGCACGCCCCCTTTCGAGGTCACAAGACCGTTCACCAGATAGGTCATCACGCCATAACTGTCGGGGCGCTTCAGCAGTTCGGTCGCCACGACCCCATCGATAAAGACGCGATCTGTCCCCACCTGCCATTCTTTGGACGCTCCTTCGACGCGGGCCAGACTCAGCCCGAAATCCCGAATCGATTTGTGCTTTTCCCAAACATCGGAGCTTGAGATCTCCAGACTCAGAGCCGCATTCACTCGCCCTTCCATTTCGATCTGGAATTGCAGATCCTCCAGCCCAACAAACACAGAATCGGGTGAAGTCTGTGCAGCGATGAGTTGAAAGGCCCCAAAATCTTCCGCACTGACCACCGCCGCGATCTTCCGCCGCAGCGTCACCTCTTCATTCGTGCTACCAGACAGCGGCGCATCGCGAGAGATCGCACTGGGCCTTTCCAGACGAACCAAGAGCGTATCCCCGACCCCCACGCCCAGCTTACGTGCGATGGCGGCATTCACGGCGACCTCGCCGGATCCGATGGCGATGTCTTTGCCACTCGAACTCAGTTTCCAAAAATCCGCGTCAACGCCCAGGACCTGCACCGCATTCACCCGCTTTCCCCCGGTCCCACTGCTGACCGCTCCATTCGCCATGATCAGCGGCACAGCGCTGCTCTTCTTTGCCAACTCGGTCGTGAACCATCGATCCCCCCCCAAAACCCCAGTTTGCACCTTGCCCAGTCGGAGATCTGCCACCCGCCGCAGGCTCGCCCGCACCGAATCACCGACCAGCAGAGACCCAGTCAATACCGCCGACGCCAGGAAAGCCCCGAACAACAGGCCTAGATGTCCCTTCCAGTAGTAGCGAGCGCTTTGGAGAATGAATCGAATCATGATCGTCTTCGGCTCAATCGTTGGCGATGTGACCTTCGTGGATGCGCAGAACGCGCCCCATCCGTTGTGCCTGCGCAGGATGATGGGTGACCATCACCAGACTGGTGCCCGTCGATTTCTGTAGATCCAAAAGAAGATCCGTCAGCGCAGCGGCATTGCGTTCATCCAAGGCCCCAGTGGGTTCATCCGCAAGGATCAAACGCGGTTGGTTGATCAGCGCTCGAACCACCGCGACGCGTTGCCTCTCGCCCCCAGAGAGTTGCGACGGCATCCACGTCGCGCGATCTTTAAGGCCCACTTGGGCGATCAAGTCTTGCGCGCGCTTACGCACCAGCTCGGCATCAGGCTTTTCCCGCAGCGCCAGGGTCGGCAGGAGGACATTCTCCAGCACGGTGCACTGCGGCATCAGATGATGGAGTTGAAAGATGAACCCGATCTTTGTGCTACGCAGCAGGCTCAGGCTGGCGGCGTTCATCCCCTTCACTGCCACACCTTCAAATTTCACCTCACCTGCGTCCGCCTCGTCCAGAGTGCCCAGGATGTTGAGCAAGGTGCTCTTCCCACAGCCCGATGGCCCGATGATCGCCATCGATTCACCCTCCGCGACTGCAAGAGAGACATCCGTCAGCACCGACACCACAGCATCTCGCCCCGGCTCCCGATACCCTTTTGAAACTTGATCCAATTCAACAATCGCATTCATCGTGTTCGTATTTGAAACGTCTGCCGCAGGTTAATCCGTCAAAAACTATCGCGTTTCAGCCTCATCTGCACGTCATTCCCGAGGCGCAACTCGACTGTGATCGAGAGAATGATGACTCCCAGAAACATTACGTCCCCACCTTCCAGCGGCGGGCTTTAAACTCATGGCGAGGCAGGCTCTGCGCAGCCTCCAGAATCACGGGAATGCGGAGGGAGAATGCCTCTTTGAGTCTGGCCTCCAGTTTTCTCGCCACCGCGACATCAGCTCCATCCGCCAATTCGATGCGCAGGCGCAGTTCGTCCATTTCATCGATCTTGTGGGACTCGACAAGGAATTCCTCCACCTCTCCAAACTGCCGGACGATCTCCTCCACAGCACTGGGGTACACATTCACGCCACGGACCACGACCATATCATCCACGCGACTGAGAATCCCGCCCTCCAAACAAAGCCTGCCGCCATGGAGGCGCTTTCTGACCCAGTCGCCCGTGCGGTACCGCAGCAGCGGACAGGCCGTGCGGTCCAGCGTCGTGAGGATCAATTCGCCGCACTCTCCCTCCGGCACTTCGGCACCCGTCTTGGGATCGATCACCTCCGCCAAATAAGCCTCCTCAATCACCGCCAAGGTCCCTGGATGCCCAGGCAATTCATACGTCACCGGACCGACCTCCGTCATTCCATGATGATCAAAAACATCCGCCCCCCACAGTCGGGCGATCTTTTCCCGCACCGCCGGGACACTGCCGCCCGCCTCCCCTGCAACAATGATTTTCCGCACGCAAAGCTGCCCACGCTCCACACCCGATGCCGCTCCGATTTGCTCCCCCAAGCGCAGGGCATAGGTCGGCGTGCAGCACAGCACGGTTGCACCATACCGCGCCATTGCTTGCAACCGCCCTTGACTGGAAAGACCGCCTCCCGGGATCACCAGATAGTCCGTAGCCCCCGCTTCGAATGCGGTCCAGAAGCCCAAAAAGGGGCCAAAGGAAAAGGCAAAGAACAACCGATCCACCTTGGGCACCAAGCCTGCCGCCTCGTACACCCGCCGCCAGCAGTCGAGCATCGATTCCCAACTCCGTGGTGTATCCAGCCAAGCCATCGGCTGCCCCGTGCTCGTTCCGCTGGTCTGGCAAAATCGGGTGTAGTTCGCCAACGGCTCGGTCAAATTGCTGCCGAAGGGTGGATAGGACAGCCGATCCTCAAGAAGCTCCGCCTTGCACGTCAGCGGCACCTTTTCTGTGTAGCACCCTAAATCCATCGGGATCGAGGCACCATCCGCGCCCAGCTTCCGGGCATAAAATCCCCCACACGAAGCGACCGTGCGCAAAATTCCCTCCAGTTTGATCCACTGGGCAGCCCTCAGGCGTTCTCGATCCATGCGCTCCGTCACCTCTTCTGTCATTACAGCCCCAGACAACGCAGGATCAATCCCCGGTCAAACAACGAAGATCGGTTTTCTACTTCCAAGCCACGCCATTTTCTGCTTTCTCTAATCACTGCCGTGCCTCCCAATCCACGCCAACTCTTCCGCCAGTTTGACGCTGGCCTCATCGACCGCGATCAATTGCGCGAGTCCATGAACGAGCATGCCCGCTTTTTGATCGATGAAATGGTCGAAAATCGAAAGACGCCCGATGCCTCCTATTTCGAGAGCATTTTCAATCGGCACCATGCCAACCGGCTGGAAAGCGCCCATGGCGAGCCCCTGGTGCGCGAGGTCCTGCTGGCCCTCGCTGAACTGCCTGACTTCCCGCTGGCCTGGTGGTTGTGGGATGCGGACCATCTTCACATTCCCCTGCACTGCTTCTTTCGAACCCGGAAAGAGCCCGTGTTTCGCATCTCCAAAATCTCGCGCGCGCCCTCACTGGTGATCGTGAATGTCGAGTACGGCCTGCGCAAACCCAACGAGATCACTCGGGAAAAAATCACCTTCTCGCGAAACAAGATGGGACAACTGACCCTGCTATCCCGCTAGTTGGCACCCGCTTCCACTCCCGGTCCCATCTGCGCTGAAACATCTGGGCCAACTCTTCGTTTCAGCCGAATCACGCCTCCCACTTGTTTATGAAACGCCTCGCACTGCTCTCCCTCCTCACCCTGGCATCTGCACCGCTCCATGCGGACGAAGCCGCTGATATCCTCACCCAATCCGGCGTCAAGGGCGGCATCGTCGTCCATGTGGGTTGCGGGGACGGCACCATCACCCAAAAGCTGCGCGCCAACGACAGCTACCAAGTGCAAGGCCTGACCACTGATCCCGCCTCCGTCCCTGCCCTGCGGGAGACCGTCGCTGCGGCGGGCTCGTATGGCCCCATTTCCATCGATTCATGGGCAGCGGGCACTCACCTTCCTTACATTGAAAATTACGTGAACCTGCTGGTGGTCGAAGACCCAGCCAGTCTGCCGGAGGCTGAAATTGATCGCGTCCTGGTGCCCCTGGGTGTGGCGATGGTTCGCAAAGAGGGCGCTTGGACAAAGATCGTGAAACCCTGGCCCAAAGAGATGGATGAATGGACGCACTTTGCCTATGATTCAGCGGGAAATCCCACTTCCAAAGACTACCTCGTCGGCCCGCCCAATCGCCTGCAATGGGTCGGCGGTCCCCGCTGGAGCCGCCACCATGATCGCATGTCATCCGTCAGCGCCAAGGTCAGCTCCGGTGGTCGCATCTACTACATCATCGATGAGGGCAGTCGCATCACGATCCTCACCCCACCGAAGTGGACGCTCGTCGCACGCGACGCCTTCAATGGCACCCTGCTTTGGAAAAAACCCATCCCCGACTGGAGCACCCACCTCTGGCCGCTGAAGTCCGGCCCTACCCAACTCACCCGCCGCCTCGTATCGATTGGAGACAAGGTCTATGTCACGCTCGGGATCGCCGCGGCCGTCACTTGCCTGGATGGTGCCACCGGCAATGTCATCCGCGAATACCCCGAGACGGTCGGGGCGGAGGAGATCCTCTACCGCGATGACACCCTCTACGCCCTGGTAAATCCTGAAGCATGGCGCTTGAACGAAGAATTTGCCGTCAAAGCCCAGAGCGATCAAAAGCGAGTCGAAACCGAATTCAACTGGGATGGCAAGCCGAGGGATCTCATCGCGCTCCAAGCCGATAGCGGGAAAGTGCTGTGGAAGCAGCAGGACCGCATCGCTCCCATCACCCTCGCCATTGATGACAAGCGTGTCGTCTATTACAACGGCGATGGTCTGGCCGCCCGCGACGCCAAGACCGGGAACGTCATCTTCACCACCGATCCCACCCAGCGCCGCGCCCTTTACGAATTCAATTTCGCTCCACGCGTGCTGCTTTACAAAGACATGATCATCTACGCTGGGGGCGATGGCGAGATGCACGGCATGAGCGCGGAGACCGGCAAAGTCATCTGGACCGCACCCCACGAAAAAAGCGGTTACCGCAGTCTTGAAGACGTCTGTGTCGCCCAGGGGCTCGTGTGGAATTCCGGCAATCTCAGTGGCAATCAGAGTGGCGAGTATCGCGGCTTTGACCCCATGACGGGCGAAAAGAAAAAGAGCTTCTTCCCCGATGTGCCTGAAGGCACCTATTGGTTCCACCACCGCTGCTACATGGGCAAAGCCACCGAGCGCTTTCTCATGCCCAGCCGCACTGGCATCGAGTATGTGGATATGGAAAAGCAACACTGGGATCTGAACCACTGGGTTCGCGGTGCCTGTCTCTATGGCGTGATGCCTTGCAACGGCCTCACCTACGCCGGTCCACACAACTGCGCCTGCTACCCTGAGGCGAAGCTGGACGGCATGAACGCCATGGCCTCCAGCCCCCGTTATCCCGTGCCTGCCCCAACCCCGGACTCAGCACGCCTCGTGAAAGGCCCCGCCTACGCGGACAACATCGACGAGATCGATGCGGATATCGGCGATTGGCCGACCTACCGTGCGGACAATGCCCGCAGCGGCTCTGGCAAGACAGATCTCCGCAAAGACCTAGCCATCGCCTGGGAGGTAAAACTGTCCCCACCCCTCAGCACCACCACCACAGCCGCAGGACTCACCTTTGTCTCAGAAGTGGATAAGCACACCCTGCACGCCTTCGATGCCGCCACCGGGAAAGAAGCCTGGCACTACATCGCGGGTGGCAGAGTCGATTCCCCGCCTTCTTATTGGAAAGGCCGCGTGTTCTTCGGCGGAAAGGACGGCTTTGTCTATTGCCTCCGCGCAAAAGATGGCGCGTTGATCTGGAAGTTCCAAGGCGCAACCGCCGACCTTCATCATGGTGCATGGGAGATGATGGAAAGCGTCTGGCCCGTCCATGGCAGCGTCTTGGTGGAGGAAAATCTCGTCAGCTTCGTGGCGGGCCGTTCTTGCTTCCTTGATGGCGGACTCTGGTTCTATCGCCTGGATGCCCGCACGGGAGAAATGAAGGTCAAAATCAACTACGATGACCGCGACCCCGATACCGGCGGCGACCTGAATGACCGCCACAAGACCCTCCAGATGCCCGTCGCCCTCAACGATATCCTCAGCAGCGATGGCAAGTGGACCTACCTCCGTACGCAGAAGATCGCACCCGATGGGACACGCGTCGAGGTCGGGCCTGTCAGTGGCGACTTCGCCAAACAAGGCGGAGCCCAGAAGGGTGAAGGTCAGCACCTTTTCGCACCGATGGGATTCCTTGATGACTCGAATTTCCACCGCAGCTACTGGGTCTATGGCAAGAGCTTCGCCGGTGGTCACGGCGGTTACTTCCAGGCAGGCAAGTACGCGCCTGCGGGGCGCATCCTCGTTCACGATGACAAGAACGTGTACAGTTACGGTCGCGAGGCCCAATACTACAAGTGGACCACCACCATGGAGTACACCCTTTTCTCCACCCCCAAGGACGCGCCGGAGGAAGCCTATACCACGCCAGACGCCACAACGCCTCGCACTGGGAACAGCCTTGTTCTCGGCCCGGATGGCCAACCTCTCGCCCAACAACCGCCTGCCCTGCCCCAAGGCAAAGCCGGGAAAGGCAAAGGAAAGGGCAAGGGCAAAGCCGCCCCCGCCCAAGCCAAGGCCAACAATGCCCCGATCCCTGGCAGCGTCCGCTTCCCAGACGCAGATGTGCTTGATCCCGCCAACACGGCCATCACCATCGAAGCTTGGATCCTGCCCGATAGCCCCACCGGCACCATCGTGAACCACGGCGGCCCCCAGCAAGGCATTGCGCTTGAGATCCGCGAAAAGCGCCCCCAACTCCACATCCGCTCCGCCACCCAACTCAGCAGCCTCACGCCGAGCGAGACCCTCACGGATGGCTGGCACCACGTCGTTGGCGTCCTGACTGCCGATAAAAAAATGCAGCTCTACGTCGATGGGAAACTGATCGAAGAAGGCGCAGCCAAAGGGTTGCTCACCGGCCGCCCCAAGAATCCCCTCTACCTCGGCAACGGCTCTGGCGTGTCCGAAAGCAACGCCGGAGGGTTCAAGGGTCTCATCGACCAGTTTGCCATCTACCACCGTGCCCTTACCTCCGTCGAAGTGGAGCAGCGCTTCAGCGCCCCAGATGCACCAGCGCCCCAGGCCGTCCTCGCCTGCACCTTCGACAATGGCGACAGCCGTGATAGCTCCGGCAGCGATGCCCACGGGGTCGGCGCGGGTGTCGAGACCGGCAAAGGAAAAGTCGGCGGCGCTCTTTGGCTGAAGAACAGCGGTGGTTCCGATGGCAAAGGTGCTGGCAGCTATGTGAAACACACCTGGGACCGTTTCGTCCCCATCGTCGCACGCAGCATGGCGCTGGCAGGCAAGACCGTTCTCGTCAGCGGGCCACCAGATACGATTGACGAAGAATACGCCTTTGAACGGCTCGCTGCCAAGGACCCCGCTATCCTAAAGGAACTTGAAGAGCAAGACGCCGCACTAGATGGCAAACGAGGTGCCAAAATGTGGGCCGTGAATGTTGAGACAGGCGAGCAAAGTTCCGGCCTCGAACTCACCAGCCCACCGGTCTGGGACGGCATCACCATCGCCCAAGGCCGAGTCATCGTCGCCACCGTGGATGGGCGTGTGCAGTGCTTTGGGAAATAGACGCCGTGTTACAGATCGTTAATCGACTCATCTGCCCGCCACCACCAGTGATTCCCGGCGGGTAAGATGCGGTCAAGCGCCATTGCATCGCAGATCACGGCATTGGTCGGCGTCTCCTGAATAGTGAGGCGGGTGCAGAGCAGTGGTTGATCAGCTTCGGCAAAGAAGGCAGCGAGTTTGGCCTTGTAACAGGCGGCTCGCAGCTCTGTCGTCGGATCGCCCGGGGTCAGCAAACAACGTCTCAGCGTATCGGGCTCATGGTCCCGAAAATACGCCACCAGCGGGTCCTTTTCATTGAGATGAAAACTGTGATCGACCGCACGGTCAATCCAGTCAAACCAGCGCCGTTTTGCCTGATCGAACTCCACCAGCATCTGCGTCGCCGGATCTAGCGACGCGTTGTCTGCGTGCACGATTTCCACCGTCACCACCTCGTCATGCCCATGGGGCACCGCGCAGCGTGGTGCGAGACCGCTGGTCAAGCGGTGCGCCATGCTGTAGCGGCGACTGAAACGAAGGGTGAAGTCGTGAGACATCGTTGGATGATGGGTAAAGTTGGCGATTGGTCACCTGAGCGGATTCCGTCGAGAGCCATCCCTCAACTCATCCTTGCACCGAAAGTCTGGCACCGCCTGCTTCGAGCACATGAGCAGCTACGCACCAACGGCCACCTGCCGCTGCACACCCAAGCCCTCGATCCCGAGTTCCACCACATCACCGACCTTCAGGAACACTGGTGGCTTAAAGCCAAGGCCAACTCCGGGAGGCGTGCCCGTGCTGATCACATCGCCCGGCAAAAGGGTCATGAATTGGCTGATGTAGCTGACCAGCGTCTTCACGCCAAAGATCATCTGTGCTGTCGAACTGTCCTGGATCTTCTTCCCGTTCAACGTCAGCCAAAGCGGCAACGCTTGTGGGTCTGCAACCTCATCGCTGGTGGCAAGGAAGGGTCCCAGCGGCGCAAACGTATCACAGCTCTTGCCCTTCACCCACTGACCGCCGCGCTCCAGTTGCCACTCGCGCTCGCTATAATCGTTGTGCAGGACGTAACCCGCCACATGGCTCATCGCGTCCTCTTCCGCCACATACGAGGCCTTTTTGCCGATCACGAACGCCAACTCCACTTCCCAATCGGTCTTCTCCGATTTGCGGGGAATCACGACGGCGTCATTCGGCCCACCGATGGACGAGGTGGCCTTGAAAAACAGAATAGGCTCTGCGGGGATCGGCATACCCGACTCCTTGGCGTGATCGCTGTAATTCAAGCCCACGCAAACAATCTTGCTCGGACGAGCAATCGGAGGCCCCAGACGCACGTCCTCGGCCACCACCGGAGCAGACGCCGCGTTTGCGGCAGCCCAGACGGCAAGGCGCTCCAGACCATCACCACCAAAGAAACGCTCATCGTAATCTGAGCCGAAACCAGATGCATCAATGCGACGACCATCGGCGAGCAGAAGGCCGGGCTTTTCTTCTCCAGGGTTACCAAAACGGATCAATTTCATACAATAGATAAAGATGGGTGAAAGGGCCGGGACGATGAACGCATCCTCCCAGCCACGCAAACGCAATTACAGGTTTGAGTTCGCCCTGCGGCTACACAGGGTCAACCGCTCCCCGCAGCGCATCACGTGATGCGGCTGAGACAATCGCTCGCAAACGCTAACGAACTCCGCAGGAGACGCCGTATTGAACTCAAACATCTCATAATGGCAGGGCACCACCAACCGCGCCTCACAGGCCTTTGCAAACGCGGCAGCCTCCGTGCCATTCAGATTCCCCGCAACGCGTCGCTCCGCTTGATTCCCGTTGATGGGTAGCAGCATCAGGTCGCAATTAAACTCTCGCACCTTTGCCAGGATCTCTGGGTGCCACAGGGTGTCCCCGCTGTGATAGATCGAAAACGGCCCCAGCTTCACAATGTAACCAACGCACTGCGAACGAGCGTAGTCGTCCATCACGATCTCGTTATGGGCGGCCGGTACTCCATGGATCTGGATGCCGCCACGGAAGCTCGCATCATTTTGATTCAGTTCCATGAGGTTAACATCCGCCTCCCCCAGTCGTCGCATCGCCTCATCCACCACCAGTCCCGGCAACACCAGCGTGTAGCCCGAGCTGCCCACCGCCAGCGCACGCAGAGTCTCGCCATCCAAGTGGTCTGTATGCGCATGAGTGGCCGTCACCCACTGAATGCCCGTGAGTTTGTGTGGATCGACGCAACGCTCCGTCATCCGAACATGCGGTTTGTCGGTGGCCGCGTATTTTTGGGTTAGCGAGTCCGACAAATACGGATCAAACAAGAACCGCACGCCATTGTGTTGAACCAAAAACCCACTCTGCCCCAGCCACCACAGATGGAGCGTCTCGAAATCATTCGAGGCCGCTGCCATGTCCGCCAGAAGGGCCTCATCCTTTTGCACTGGACAAATCATAGCCCCAATTCTTTGCGGACCTGAGCCACCCCTGCCACCATGTTCCCCATCTTCTGCCGCGCCGCCCACCGGGCCGTTTGGCTCAGCCCACAGTCTGGAGCAAACACCAACCGATCCGCAGGCGCATGCTGCAAGCAGGCCCGCACGCTCTGCGCCACATTGTCCGGCGTCTCGATGTAGTAGCTCTTCACATCAATGATGCCCACCGCCACATCCGTGCGCTTGGCGATCTCGCCAATGATCTCCAGTTCTGCATACTCGCGGTTGGCCATCTCGACGTGAACCTCATCGCAATGCAGATCAAAAAAAGCCGGGAACAGGGGCGCGTACTTGCGATATCCGACCGGGTGCCCCTTAAAATTGCCAAAGCACAGATGAGTGCAGATGCGTGACCTACCGTAACCCGATTCAACCGTCCGATTGAAGATATCGACAAAGCGTCGTGTGTCCTCGCGAAAGCCGTAACAACTCATGCTGGGCTCATCGACACAAATCTCCTCGGCGCCGGCGGCCACCAGATCCGCGATTTCCTTCCGAACAACCGGCAGCAGCGCCTCCGTGATCGCATACCGGTCTGCATACTGCGCGTTGGGTGCCAAGCGACCGCTCAGCGTGTAGGGCCCTGGCACACTGACTTTCAATCGCGCCTTCACCCCCAAGTCGCCTGCAAGTCGCCGCAGTCTCTCGAACTCCTCCACCGCCCCAAGCCCACGAGGGGCCGATAGTTCGCCCGTAATTTGGTGTTTGCCGCGCTGGTCGTGGGCTGGTGGCCCAAAGCGTCGCGGACTGGCAGGCTCCAGCGCAATGCCCTCAATGAAGCCGTAGAACGACAGATTGAAATCAAAGCGCGTCTGTTCACCATCTGTGATTACATCGAGTCCCGCCGCCACTTGGTCGCTGATCGCCACCAACGCCGCGTCCTCTTTTAGCTCCAAAACATCTGCCGATCCAAACTCCGCCAGATTCCGTGCAGAATACTCCAGCCACCCTGGAAAAGGATAACTCCCGATGACCGACGTCCGCAAAGGCTGCTCTTTCATGAGCGCACGCTAGCGCCCGCGATCCCGGCCTGTCAAACCCAGCCCGAATACTGCAATCTATTCCCTTGGAACGACCATCCGCCCGTTGCGCTGCTTTCACGCAATTTCGATGCTCACCCCGTCGTTGACCATCCATGCGCCGAATCCTATCGACCCTACTGCTCGCCACCGCCTTTGCCCTCGCTGCCAGCGCAGCCGATCACCCCAATATCCTCTGGATCACCAGCGAAGATCATGGGCCGCACATGGGCTGCTATGGGGATAGCTACGCCACGACGCCCAACGTCGATGCACTCGCGGCCAGAGGCATGCTCTTCAAGCATTGCTGGTCCAACGGCCCCGTCTGTGCCGCAGCCCGCACCACGATCATCACCGGAATGTATTCCCCGTCCACCGGCGGACAGCACATGCGCAGCATGGTCGCCATGCCAGAAGGCACCAAGATGTATCCCCAGTTCCTGCGGGAGGCGGGCTACTACTGCACGAACAACAGCAAAGAAGATTACAACCTCGCCAAACCCGATGGCGTCTGGGACGAATCATCGGGTAAGGCCCATTACAAGAACCGCGCCGCTGGGCAGCCCTTCTTTGCCATCTTTAACTCCACACTCAGCCACGAGAGTCAACTCCGCAAACGCCCCCACGTCGCCATCCATGACCCCGCCAAGGTCCGCGTGCCCGCCTATCACCCCGACGTCCCCGAGGTCCGCCAAGACTGGGCGCAGTACTATGACACCGTCACTGCGGCAGATGCGGTCGGGGGCAAGTTACTCAAGGAACTCGCAGAGACAGGCGCAGCAGATGACACCATCGTATTTTACTTCGCCGATCACGGGTCCGGCATGTCGCGAAACAAACGCTGGCCCTGCAACTCTGGACTCCAAGTCCCGATGGTCGTCTATTTCCCACCCAAATGGCAACACCTCGCCCCAAAGGAATACGGGACCGGAGTGAAGTCAGATCGTCTCGTCAGCTTTGTCGATCTCGCGCCGACGCTCCTGAGCCTCATCGGCGTCAAGCCACCCGAGTGGATGCAGGGCTTTGCCTTTGCCGGCCCCTTTCAATCCGAACCCCAGCCTTTTGTCTATGGCTTCCGTGGCCGCATGGACGAACGCTACGACTGCGTCCGCAGCGCGACCGACGGTCGCTACGTTTACCTGCGTAACTACATGCCACACCTCTCCCAAGGGCAGCACGTGAACTATCAATTCGAAACGCCCAGCACCCGTGTCTGGCGGGAACTCTACGATGCAGGCAAACTCAATGCCGCCCAGTCCATTTTCTGGAGCGAGCCCAAAGCCGCTGAAGAACTTTACGACCTCGAGTCAGACCCTGATGAGGTGAACAACCTCGCCAGCAGTCCCAAACAAACCGCGATCCTCGAAAAAATGCGCCAAGCCCAGCGCGATCTTGCCCTGCGGGTGCGAGACACCGGCTTCATGCCTGAAGGCGAACTCCACGCCCGCGAACCCGGCACCGCCCCGTATGACGTGGCTCACAGCGACGAGAAATATCCCCTCGCCCGCATCATCGAAACCTCCGAACTCGCCTCCTCAATGAAGGTCGATGCCAATGAAGAACTCATCAACCGCCTCACCGATGCCGACAGCGCGGTGCGGTGGTGGGCTGCCCTCGGTCTCGTGATGCGAGACAGCGGCGCGGTCTCCTCCGGTCATCAGGCCCTCACCACAGCTCTGACTGACAAATCCCCCGACGTCCGAATTGCCGCCGCCTGGGCCTTGTCAAAGCATGGCAGCGATACCGACCGCGCCGCGGCATTGCCGGTCCTGCTCACTCAGGCAGACTACAGCAAATCAGGCGTCTTCAGCAGCATCGCCGCTCTGAATGCGATCGGCAATATTGGCGACCTCGCCCAATCCATCCGCGACGCCGTCATCGCCCTCCCCCAATCAGGCCCTGCCCCCGACGGACGCTACGCCGGCTACCCCAGCCGACTCCTCCTTGATTTCGGCGCAAAGGCCGACGCTCCGCCAAAGGCAAACAAGGGCAAGAAGAAGGCCAAAAAGTGACGCCCCCCAGGAATCCATACCGCACTTGTCCCCCAGATCAAAGACCGCAAGACCAACGTGCTCCCCTGGTGGCCGGAGTGAAGGCGTGAAACGTTGGCGATGTAGTCGAGAATTTCTTCGAGGTCGGCGACGGATACCGGATTGAAGACGACCGCCTTCATTTGGCCTGCTGGCGCAGTTCGGAGAGAGGAACCCGGCGGCCTGTGTTTTGGAGTGCTTCGTCAAGCAGGGCCTCCAGCGCCGGAGAGGCGCGGTGACCGAATGCCGTCCGCACAGCAGCATCTAGCGCCTCATCGACAGAACGAAACTCGCCACTGGCGACTCTTTCGCGGAGCAGAGATTCGGCCGGTGCGGATAGGGTTGCTGTCATGGCGGCAGTTTATCGCTTGGAGGGATGTTCGCATCAGTCTTCAAGAACTGAAAAACGCCAGCCTGATGTAAAGTGACACCGGCACAACACCCAACGTTGGCATTTACGTGCACGAAATCTCCAAGTCCAACGGCAGCGGCAAATAACGCCTCCTCATCCAGGCCTCCCAAGCCTACGAAGACATCAGGACCAAGGTGCTCCACTGGTGGCCGGAGTGAAGGCGTGAAAGGTTGACGATGTAGTCGAGAATTTCTTCGAGGTCGGCGACGGATACCGGATTGAAGACGACCGCCTTCATTTGGCCTGCTGGCTGCTCACGAAGTTCCATGAGGAAGACGTGCTCGCGGGCAAGAACGTGTCCGGCGCGGTGGAGTTGAAGCAGGTTATCAACAAGCTGAACAGGCCCGCGGCAACCCGTTGATCAAAAAGAACGTCAGCGTCACTAAGAGAGCGAAACCGAGACAAAACGCTGCTGTCATGGTGCGCATGAAAGCATTCGTGTCTTCAGCAACTCAAACTTGCATATAGTATGACCATTTGTATAGTATGACAGCATGATTGATCGTCCATTCTGGCTCCAACGCCTCCACTCCGCATGGAATGAAGCACCCATTGCTTGGCTGTGTGGCGTGCGGCGTGTGGGGAAGACGACCCTGGCCGACAACCTTGGCGCAGACCAGATGCACTACCTCAACTGTGACCTGCCATCGACCGAAGAAGTCATCGCCGATCCGGAGATGTTTTATCGCAGTTGCACAAAGCCGGCGGTGGTGTTTGACGAGATTCACCAGCTTCGCGATCCCGCCCGCGTGCTCAAGATCGGAGCGGATGTCTTCCCGCATTTAAAAATCCTCGCCACCGGTTCCTCCACCCTCGCCGCGAGCAAAAAGTTTCGTGACACCCTCACCGGCAGAAAGCGGCTCATCCATCTGACTCCCGTGCTTTGGGACGAGTTGGACGCTTTCGGAGTCACCTTGCAGAAGCGCTTGTTCCACGGTGGGCTGCCACCGGCTCTGTTGGCCGAATCGAAGAAGCCCGGCTTCTATCGCGAGTGGCTAGACTCCTTCTTCGCCAGAGACATTCAGCGCTTGTTTGGATTTCGCGACATCAATCGCTTCAACTCCTTGTTCGAATACCTCCTCAAGCAAAGCGGCGGACAGTTTGAGGTCACCAAGACCGCCACAGCGCTCGGCATCACACGCCCCACTGTGGAGAGCCACGTCAGCGCCCTGGAGATCACCCAAGCCGTGACGCTCGTGAGGCCTTTCCACGGCAGCGGCTTGAACGAGCTGGTGAAGCAGCCCAAAATCTACGCCTTCGACACTGGCTTCGTGAGTTTCGCTCGCGGCTGGGACCCGCTGCGGCAGGATGACTTCGGCCCCCTGTGGGAGCACCTCGTGCTGGAGCATCTCCAGGCCCACTTTCCCAACACACCGCCAAAATACTGGCGGGACAAACAAGGCCGGGAGATCGACTTCGTCCTGCCCCGCCAGCGAGATGAAGTGGACGTGATCGAATGCAAGTGGTCCAGCAGCGCATTCGATGGTGGAGCGCTAACCGTGTTCCGCAGCTACTACCCCAAGGGCCGGAACTACCTGCTGACTCCGTCATCCGCTCCCGCGCACATGAAACGCTTCGGCTCACACGAAGTCATGGTGTGCAATCCATCGGGGTTAAAGCTTTGAGCAGAGCAGTCCAACGGGTGTTAGCATAACACGCCACGACGGCATTCAAGACGCGAAATGCCCCCACGGTCTGCGTTTTCTCCCATCATGCTCCTCCGACTCTTTGCGATCTCTGCGCTCTTTTGCGGCCAAACCCTTGCCGCAACGCCACCGACATCGCTGCCGGGCACGCCTTCCACCAGCGCAGCTCGGATCACGCCGGCGAATCCGCCTAATGACGGCATCCTGTTCGTCGATCACTCCAAGGCCAAGCGCAGCGGTCATCTCGGCCATGCGCTGGTGCAGCTTGCGCCGGGGAAACTGCTCGCGTTTTACCCGAACTGCTCCAGCGACAACGGCGGCCACTCGGCCGTCGGCTGGATGGAGTTCAAGCGATCCGAAGACGCTGGCAAGACCTGGGGCGAGCCACAGGTGCTCGCGTTCACCAAAGCGCTCTTTGAAAAGCAGTTGGGCCGCACCGCCATGGCCGAAAAGGCCGTGGTGACCGACAAAGGCGAGATCGTGCTCTTTTACCTCATCTGCGATGTGTCGAAGAACGCCCTCTGGCAGCCCTACTGGGTGCCTTTGTGCTCGAAAAGCACCGACGCAGGCCAGACTTGGAGCGAACCCAAACCTGTGTGCTCATCTCGCGGCCGCATTTACGACGCCGAGTATCACGACGGCGAAATCCGCGTGCTGCACTTCGCCAACGACGCCGAGAAAGACTGGCGCGGCAACGCGAAGGAGCACGTCTATGAGCTACACTTCAGCACCGATGGCGGCGACACCTTCACGAAGCGCAGCGTGCTACCCTTCATCACCAACCGCCGCGGCTACGGAGCCCTCGGACGCCTCAAAGACGGCGGGTTGATCGCCTACATCTACAACAGCGCGAATGAGAGCATGCTCGACTACGCCATCAGCACCGACGGCGGCAAAACCTGGCCCAAGGTCGGCACCTCGACCGTCAGCCGGAAGATTCGCAATCCGCAGTTCACCGCATTCGATGGCAAATACTACCTCCATGGCCGCAGCGGCGCGTATGGCGAAGGCAGCGGCCACATGATCCTCTACATGTCCGACGACGGCATCACCTGGGACGACGGCGTCTATCTGCGCATGCGCACCGCCGGTGCCGGAGCCTACTCCAACAGCCTCGTCGTCGATTCCCCCGACGGCAGCGGCAAACAACGCCTCCTCATCCAGGCCTCCCACGCCTACGAAGACAGCAAGACCAACGTGCTCCACTGGTGGCTGGAGTGACGCTGCAAACCTTCACAAACCAACAACCATGCTCCTCCGACTCTTTGCGATCTCTGCGTTCCTTTGCAGCCAAATCGGCGCTCAAAGCCTCCTCCCCGCCAACTGGGACCCTGCACTCGCGGGGGACATCGTCATGCAGCGGCTCGCGAAAGTCACTGCGCCGAAGGTCAAAGGCACGCATGATGCGGAGTTCGTCTGCATCGGCGACCGCGCCTACATCGTCACGGAGGCGAATGACGAACGCGCTGGAGAGAGCTCCGCGTGGCCTTTCATCTACGTCACGATGTCCGTTGTGAATTTGAAGACTCTGGAGGTGGAGAAGGTCATCGATTTTGCCCGCAGCGAGCAGGTCTATGAAAACGAGGTGTTGCCATTCGGGCAGTGCTTCGTGCCTCGCATCCTTCAGAAGGACGCGAAGACGCTGCGCTGCTATTTCACCAGCCAGGATCCCGGCAAGCGACAGGCTCAGATGTGGTATATCGACTTCGATCTGGGAAGCGCCGCCTTCGAGAACCGCATCTACCGCGCCAAACTCAAGACGTCGGCAGGCACCTTCGACATGCAGCCGCAGCCTTTCTACGATGACGCGGCGAAGCAAGGTTTCCGCCGTCCGGCAAAGGACGCAGGCCTATTCATCTTCGATTCGTTCAAGAAGTTCGACGGCAAGACCTACGTCGCGCTGAACAACTTTCCCGTCGGTCAGAACGCGCTCGCGCTGCTGCACGATGATCTCGTGACCTTTGAATTGATCGGGCATTACAATGAGCCGCAAACGCAGCAGCTCAGCGAATCCGCCGTGAACCGGCTGCCCGACGGCACCTGGATGGCCATCGTGCGCAACGACAAGGGCAACTATCACTTCACCACCAGCGCGGACGGAAAAAAGTGGACCGTGGGCACCGAGATGCCCTTCGTGAAGGGCTCGAACTCGAAGCCCACTTTCGACAAGTTTGGCGAGGTCTATTACCTCGGCTGGCAGGACGCTGAGGTGATCAACGGAGACCGCCGAACCATCTTCAACATCGACATTTCACGCGATGGCAAAAACTGGGAGCGCAAATACCGCTTCGTGACGCCCCATTCATTTCAATATTCCACGCTGCACGAGCACCAAGGCACGATCTGGCTCAGTGTCACGCAGGGCACGCAGAAGGACCGCATCATGTTCGGCAAGATGGAGTCGGTCGGTGAGTTCGAATCGCAGAAGGGACAGAAGCGCATCGAATGGCCTCCCGTGCTGCTGAAGCAGCTGGCGAAGCTGAATCCAGGCGAGAAGCTCTTCACCGACCGCGAGTATGTGATCGACGAACTGCCGGAGCCTGTGAGCGGCCTGCTATTCCTCCGCACGAGCATCGAAAAGACCGATGTGAGAGTCAGCAAACAGGGCACACTCTACGCACTCACGCCCACGATTCGCCCCAAAGCCGCGAGTCAGGAGGAAGCGCTGCAAAAAGCCGGTTTCACCAAGGTCGAGGTGCCCGAGACACAGCTCTTTCCCGGCGAAATCAATCGCGTGAGCCTATACCGCAAAGCCGTAAAGGTCGGTGAGCGGCTACAATTCAAAAAGATGGTGCTGCTGGTGCTCGCGGATGGCGCGGAGCTTCGAGATGAAGATGGAATGACGCCCTCAGTCATCACGAATCCCGGTGGGGAGTTTCAAGATGAGGCACGCGGTGGCGCGATGATCATTGGGATGGATCGCACGGCGAAGGGGCGCATCTGGGGTTGCTGGACGGGGACGGGGGACAAGCATGATGGGTATTTCCTGCTCGCCACGAGCGATGATGATGGTGCGACGTGGTCGAAGCCGCGTCTGGCGGTCGGGGCGCGGATGGAAGCGGCGCAGAAGGTCAGCGGGGCGCTGGTGGGGAATCTGTGGACGGACCCGAAGGGGCGCTTGTGGCTGTTTTTCGATCAGCAGCTCGGCGATCCGCAGAAGCGCATCACAAACTGGTTCATGCGCTGCGATGATCCTGATGCGGCGGATCCGGTGTGGAGCACGCCGGTGATGTTTGCGGAAGGTTGCACGCTGAACAAGCCGACGGTGCTCAAAGATGGCACGTGGCTGCTGCCGGTGTCGGACTGGCACAAGAAGACGGCGCGTGTGTTTGCATCGACCGATGAAGGCACGTCGTGGAAAGAGCGCGGCAGCTTGCAGTTCCCGAACTGGCAGTTCGACGAACACATGACGATCGAACTGAAGGATGGCCGCCTGTGGATGCTCGCACGCACCGATGGTCAGCCGCACGAGAGTTTTTCCACCGACGGCGGCAAGACCTGGAGCATACCGAAGCAGGCGGCGACGGTGCAGAATATGAATGCGCGCTTCTTCCTGCGTCGGCTCAAATCGGGCCGCATTTTGCTGGTGAAGAATGGCTCGCCCGCAGAGCGCTTGCAGAAGCGCACGCACATGAGCGCGTGGCTTTCCGAAGACGAAGGCCAGACATGGAAAGGCGGCTTGCTGCTCGATGAACGCAATGCGGTTTCGTATCCTGATGGCTTCGAAGCGCCCGACGGCCTCATCCACATCCTCTATGACTGGAATCGGCACTCCGACGCGGAGATCCTGATGGCGAAATTTCGCGAGGAGGATGTGCTCGCGGGCAAGATCGTGTCGAAGGACGCGAAGCTGCTCATGCTCGCGAACAAGGCCACCGGTCCGAAGCCCGAAAAACTCTACAACGGCATCGAACTGCCCGATCAATGGCCGCCGCGCTACCGCGAGCCGAGCGATGCGGTGATGGAAGTGCCGTATTTGAAGAAAAAGCCGAAAGTCATCCCCATCGACCTCGGCAGGCAGCTCTTCGTCGATGATTTCCTCATCGAGAAGACCTCACTCAAGCGCACCTTCCATCAGGCGAAGAAGTTTGAGGGCAATCCGGTCTTCAAAGCCGAAACGGAACGCGAACTCGGCCCAGCCAGAGAAGGTGAGAGGGGCGAGGAAGCCACCACCTTCACCGGTCAGGGCGGCGTGTTTTACGATCCATCGGAGAAGCTCTTCAAGATGTTCTACGTCGCTGGATGGCGCGGGCCGTTGTCGCTGGCGACGAGTCCAGACATGAAGACGTGGACGCGCAAAGGCCAGCTTTTGCCCGAAGGACTGCGCTGGACCGGAACGAAGCTCGTCACCGGTGGCTCCGACAACTGCGTGTGGCTCGATTTGAATGCGAAGAACCCCGCCGAGCGCCTGAAATACATCACCTGCTGGCTGCATGTGCCGAAGGAGCAGCGGCCTGATGGCTTCATGCACTCGCTTCATGTCTCCGATGGTAAGACGTGGTCCGACGCCGTGCCGACCAGCATCGCTGCGGATGATTACTGCTCCTTCTTCTACAATCCCTTCCGCGAGAAATGGGTCTTTAGCATCAAGAAGGGCACCGCACGTGGTCGCAGCCGCTACTACTACGAGAGCGATGATTTCCTTGCGGGCGCGGACTGGAAGAAGAGCGTCTTTTGGACCTGCACGGACAAACTCGACATGCCTGAGCCCGCGGATCGTTATCCCGGCGGTGGAGAGCCTGCGCAGCTATACAGCCTGAATGCCGTGGCGTATGAGAGCCTCATGATCGGCATGCATTACATCCATCGCGGCCCGAACAATGGTGTCTGCGAGAAAGGCAAATTTCCGAAGCTGCTCGATCTCGAGCTTGGCTTCAGTCGCGATGGCTTTCATTGGGATCGACCCGATCGCCGCGGCTTCATCGTCGGATCGCGCACGGAGGGCTCGTGGGATCGGGCGTATCTGCACGGCGCAGCGGGTGTGTTTGTCGTGCTCGATGACCAACTCGTCTTTCCCTACATGGGCACCAGCGGCACCGCACCGAGCGGACATCGCGGCATGTATACCGGCGGCAGCATCGGCCTCGCCACGCTGCGACGCGATGGTTTTGCGAGCATGGATGGCTCTGGCGAGCTGACGACGCGTCCGGTGAAGTTCAAAGGCAAACATCTCTTCGTGAACGTGAACGGCGAAGTGCGTGTGGAAGTGCTCGATGAGGCTGGAAAGGTGCTGCGAAGCTCCAAAGTGGCTTCTGGGGATCACACGAAGTTCAAAGTGGAGTGGTCGGACGGGTCCGACTTATCCGACCAAGTCGGACGAAGTGTGAGATTCCGCTTCCATCAGGCGAAGGGTTCGTTGTATTCCTTTTGGGTAACGTCGGATGAGGAGGGCAGCAGCAACGGCTACGTCGGCGCAGGTGGGCCGGACTTTGGCGGCGTAAGAGACATCTCCCAATAACTTCATGAAACGCTTCTTCGACTGGTTCAATAATCTCTATCCCGTATGGCTCGTCAGTCTGGCCGTGATCGCCTTCATCTGGCCGACGACGATGCTGTGGTTTACCACGCCCTGGGTCATCTGGTCGTTATCCTTCTCGATGCTAGGCATGGGGCTGACGCTCAGCATCGATGATTTCAAAGGAATCCGCCGGATGCCAGGCACGGTCTCGCTCGGATTCATTTCTCAATACACCGTGATGCCTCTCGCGGGATGGACCGTGGCAAAGCTGCTGCAACTGGAGCCAGGCCTCGCGGTGGGGATCATCCTCGTCGCCAGTTGCCCAGGCGGCATGGCGTCCAACGTCATCAGTTTCTTGGCGGGGGCAAATGTGGCTTTGTCCGTGGTGCTGACCTTGGCCTCCACGCTCATGTCTTTCGTCTTCACGCCTTTGTGGTGCAGTTGGCTTGCGGGTGCTTACGTCCCTGTGGATGTCGTCGGCCTGTGCCTTTCATCCCTCCAGATGGTCGTCGCACCGATCCTGATCGGCGTCCTGATCCGCTGGAAGTCGCCCAAGGTCGCGAACCAAATTGGGGCTTTTGGTCCCACCATTGCGGTCATTGCCTTCACCCTCGTTAGCGGCGGCATCGTAGCCCACAGCGCGGATGCCATTGCCTCCAACTTTGGCAGGCTCGCCATGGCTGCCCTGCTCCTGCATGTGATCGGCTTCAGCTTGGGCTATTGGGTAACGCGAGTCCTCGGCTACTCTGAGATCATCGCACGCACGGTCAGCATTGAGGTCGGCATGCAAAACGGCGGCATGGCCAGTGGTCTCGCCAAGAAGCACTTTCCTACCATGCCACTCGCTGCGGCGGCCTGCGTCTTCAGCGGTGTGATGCAAAACATCCTCGGTGGATTGATCGCGTCTTGGTGGAAAAGGCGGCCTGTTCTCGAATCGAAATGAATCGCCGCGACATCTACTACTGGAAGTGTGACCGCCCATCGGCATTCCATGGCACTGAGCTGCGGCGTGTGCCGGAGATGGGACTTGAGGAAAATCTCATCGCCGCGATGCGGAGGCGATTTGATGCAAAGGCCATTTCCATTTCGCCAACGGGCTCCCAAGGCCACCACCTCACCTGGCGCGCAGTCATTGATGGCCGCCCCATGTTTGTGCGGGTGCAGGATGGCGACGATGATGACGGTCATTTGGCGGTCGAATCAAAACTGACCCAGGTGATCGCTGGGGAGGGCGTTCCCGTCCCCGAAATCTATGCGATGGAGAAGCGCACGCCATTCGCCCCATTCGCCTGGCAGGCGATGGAACTGATTCCACACCCAGATCTGAATGATTGGTTCAAACGCGGCGAACTCGCGATTCCGCAGATCGCGTCCAGCATCGGTTCCGCTGTGGCGCAGTGGCAAAGGATCCGACCACGCGGTTTCGGCCCGCTGCACACTCCGACCCGACAAGTGGCCAGCCAATTCGTGGCCTGTCATGCCAGGTATCATTCGTATTTTCATGTGCGCCTAGCCCAGCACCTCAGCTTTCTTGAAGCCAAAGGCTTCATCGACACGGCGCTACAAAGGGAGATCCATGAGGCCATCGATGAACACGCCCCACTGCTCGAACTGGCGAGCGGATGCCTCGTTCACAAGGACCTCGCACTCTGGAACGTCCTTGGCACGCGGGATCACATCGCCGCCTTCATCGATTTTGAAGACGCGATCAGCGGCGATGAGATGGATGACCTTTCGCTGTTGGCCTGCTTCCATGACGCCGAATTTGTCGCCCATGCCATCGCTGGCTACCAAACGGTGCGCCCCCTACCGGAGGAGTACCAACGCCGCTTTTGGCTGCATTTGCTACGCAACATGATCGTGAAGGCCGTCATCCGCGTCGGTGCAGGTTACTTTGATCGTGATGATGCGTTTTTCCTCATCAGCAGCGGCCAATCCGGCAAGGATTTGCGCGCCTTCACCACCCAGCGGATCCGTCTTGCGCTCGATGGGCTCCGCAAAGATGCTGACTTTTCCCTTCTATGAACCCACCTCCCTTCCGACTCGGCACCTGGCTCTCGCTCGGCTCCACCACTGTGGCAGAACTGGCTGCGGACAGCGGCTTTGACTGGCTGCTTTTTGATCTTGAACACGGCAGTGCCACGGATGCCGCCATCCCAGATCAATTGCGCGCCACCCGAGGCTGCCCAGCCAGCACCATCGTCCGGGTCGGCGCACCCCACCATGACCTGATCGGGCGCGTGCTCGACTGGGGTGCGGACGGCATCATGGTGCCACGCGTGTGCAGTGTCGATGATGCAGAGCGCATCGTGAAGGCGGCCCACTACGCGCCGCGAGGTCACCGCGGCGTCGCCCGCACCGTTCGCGCCGTTGGCTATGGCTTGCGCCCGAATGACGAAAAGCAGATGCCTCGCCCCATCATCATCGCCCAGATCGAGACGCTCGACGCCGTGGATCAATCTGCTGCCATTGCCGCCGTGGATGGCATTGACGTTCTCTTCATCGGTCCCGCAGATCTCGGCTACGATTTGCTGGCGCAAAAGTCCGAACGCAGCTACGCAGATTGCGTCGCCCAGGTCGCAAAGGCCGCCGCAGTGGCTGGAAAAGAGTGCGGCATCCTGCTGCGTAAGACCGAGGACATCGCCGCGATGAGGGAACTCGGCCTGAACTGGATCGCTGTCGATTCCGACATCGGGCTCCTGCGTGAAGGCTACAAACGCATCGTCGGGGCCGCAAAATAAGATGTAGAGCCAAAGAGCGCTCCGCAGGTTTTGACCGGCCATCAAGTTCCGCAAGACCAGCGCTGTCCTTTGCGTTCATTCCCCATGTCCCGTTCTTCCACTTCACGTCGGCAATTTCTCTCCCACGGCTCAGCGTTTGCCGTTTCAGCCTTGGGTTTCCCCGCCATCGTTCGCTCCCAAGCTCCTGGAAAGAAGCTCAACCTCGCCTTCATCGGCGTCGGCGGTCGCGGCGGGGCAAATCTCAAAGAATTGACCAAGGAGGGAGACAACGTCATCGCCCTCTGCGATGTGAATGCCCAAAACCTGGAGCGCGCAGCCGCCCAATTCCCCACCGCAAGGACCTATCGCGACTTTCGCAAGCTGCATGAAAACATGAGCGACATCGACGCGGTCGTCGTCAGCACCACGGAACACACCCACGCTTACGCGACCCTACCCGCGCTGCTGGCCAAAAAGCACGTCTATTCAGAAAAGCCCCTCTCCTACAACGTGGAGGAAGCGCGACTGCTCACCGTCACCGCCGCAGAGAAGGGCGTCGTCACGCAAATGGGCACCCAAATTCATGGCATGCCGAACTACCGCCGCGTGGTGGAACTCATCCAATCCGGTGCGATTGGCAAGGTCAGCGAGGTGCATGTTTGCGTCTCCCGTGCATGGGGATTGCAGTCGAAAGAGGATGCAGAAAAGAATAAGGACATCTATCACATCACGGAACGTCCAACCGTTGCTCAAGAACCCCCGCCCTTCCTCGATTGGGACCTCTGGATCGGACCTGCCCCCTTCCGCCCCTTCCACGAAGCCTATTTCCCAGGACCACGCTGGTATCGCTGGTGGGATTTTGGCAATGGCACCATGTCGGATCTCGGGTCCCACTGGAATGACCTGCCCTTCTGGGCGCTAAAACTGGAGGCACCGCTTTCCATCGAACCCTTTGGCCCAGCCGCCCATCCAGACATCGCGCCGGCAACCATGTCCGCCACGTATGAATACGGACCACGGGGGGAGATGCCCGCCTGCAAGCTTCACTGGCATCAGGGGGATACGAAACCAGAGATCTGGAAGAACGATCCCGTCGTCAGCAAGTGGAACAGCGGCGTCCTCTTTATCGGCGACAAAGGCATGCTCGTCTCCGATTACGGCAAGCATGCCCTGCTGCCCGAAGATCAATTCAAAGATTTCCAGCGGCCCAAGCCCTTCATCCCTGATTCCCCCGGACACCACGCCGAGTGGCTGGCCGCCATCCGCAATGGCACGCCGACGGGTAGCCCCTTTAGCTATGCAGGTCCGCTGACGGAGGCCAACCACCTTGGCAACGTTGCTTTCCGAGCTGGCCGCAAGATCCAGTGGGACGCCAAAAATATGAAGATCCCCAACTTCCCAGAGGCGGAGCGCTTCCTGAAGCGCACCCCACGGGAGGGGTGGAGCTTGGCATAAAAGAACCAGCACCATTCGCGAAACCTGGGGCGTTCCACACGTTCCTCAATTCTCTCGTATTTGAGAGATATTTGCGAAGATTGTGAAATACCAACCTTTAATTGTCGTATTACCCCGCATGAAGAAAATCCTCTTCCTCACCACGATCTCCGCATTTGCCCTGACCAGTATGGCCAAGGCTGCATCGATCAATCCGCTGGAAGCAGCAAAAAAAATCGATTCCGTTCTGGAGTCTCATTGGGCCAAGCAAGGGCTCAAGATTAACCCAGCCGCTGACGATAACACCCTCGTCCGTCGTCTCTACATCGACATCATCGGACGCATCCCGACGACGCGGGAGACCGAAGAGTTTCTCCAGTCCAAGTCCCCGACCAAGCGTCAGGAACTCATTACGAAGCTCCTGAACAGCGAGGGTTACGTGCAAAACTCCTTCAACTACTGGGCAGACGTTTTGCGCGCTCAGTCAACCGGAGGCCAGATCGGTGCGATCACTGGCGGTGCCTACACCAACTTCATCAAAGACGCCCTCCGTTCGAACAAACCTTATGACCAGTTCGTCCGCGAGATGGTCGCCGCTACCGGGCAAGCCTGGGACAACGGCGCCATCGGGTATTACATGCGGGACCGCGGAATGCCCTTGGATAACATGGCCACCACCGCCCGCATCTTCCTCGGGACCCGCATCGAGTGCGCACAGTGCCACAACCATCCCTTTGATAAGTGGACGCAAAAGCAGTTCTACGAAATGGCTGCCTTCACCTACCCCGTCAACACCAACGACTATTACGGTGGTGCTCTCGGCGAAGTACGGGAAATGATGCGCGCCAAGGATCAGGAGCAAAAGGATAAGGTTTACACCGCCGCAACCGCTGCCAGAAGCGCAGCGGAACGCGCAGAACGCGCCTTGAAAGACATCAGCCGTCGTCCTCCACAGATCGACAAAAAAGCCACTCCAGAGCAACGCAAAGCCCTGCTGGCAGAGCACCAGAAGAAGGTCAAAGAAGCAAGCGCCCAGGCCTCCGCAGCACGCGCCGCTTATGATACCGAACGCAAGAAGGCCGACGCCCAGTACCAACTCGCCCGCACCGAGTATAACAAAGAAAGCCGTGCGATGGAGGAGGCCCTGCGCCCACTGCGTGATCCTGTCCGTTATACGTCCGTCAGCTTCCAGGACAAACGCAACCTTGCCCTGCCGCACGACTATCAATACGATGATGCCAAGCCCAAGTCTGTCGTCGCACCCGCGACCATGATGGGCCACGCCGCGCAGGCCAAACCTGGCGAGAGCCAACTCGAGACCTACGCGAACTGGATGACCTCGCCACAGAATCCACGCTTCACTACCGTCATCGCTAACCGCATGTGGAAGCGCGCCTTTGGCATGGCGCTGATCGAGCCTCTCGACGAGATCTTTGATACCAGCGTCCCCATGGTTCCGGCCCTCATGAAAGAGTTGGAGCAGATCATGATCGATGCGAAATACGATCTCCGCGCCTTTCAGGCAGCGATCTTCAATACCCGCGCCTATCAGGCCAAGGTCACCCGTGAAGAAATTCCTGCCGGCATCGCCTACAACTTCACCGGCCCAGTCCTCCGCCGCATGAGCCCCGAGCAGATGTGGGATTCCTTCGTCGCCCTCATCAACCCAAATCCAGACATGCCAAATACACCCCTGCGCGAGGCCGCCCAGTATCGTATCTTGGCTGGCAAAAAGATCGCAGACGCGACTGACGCTGTGGACCCTGACATCCTCTTTACAAATGCTCGAAAAACCGCATTGAAGATCAAGGATCAGGCAGATCGCACCCGTGAACTCACGGCCAAGATCTCGGCGGCACGCGATGCTAAAGACGACGCTCTAGTCCGCACTCTTCGCGAAGAACAGCGCGCCGTTGAACGTGCTACCCGCGCCGCCGCCAATCGCGACGTGGTGCTGCCCGCCTTCATGCAATTGGCGAAGGATAAGGGCGTCACCCCCACCGTCTATACGCCAGGCAAGGACGGAGGCACGGCCGTCGCCACCACCAGCATGGACATGATGATGGCAGCAGCAGGTGGCGATGACGCCGCTGGACGCATTTTCATCCCTGGGTACGACAAGGCACCCAAGTCGAAGGAAGAGAACCAGGCGGACCAAGAAGCAAAGATGAAGGTCTGGGCCGAAGAAGCGGCATACTACAAGATCCCAGAAAAACAGCAGCGCGACTATTTCCGCTTCCGCGCCCAACAGAATCGCGATTATGTCCGTTCAGCGGAACTGGAAAGCCCAGCGCCACGTGGCCATTACCTGCGCGAGTTTGGCCAGAGTGATCGTGAGACCATTGAAAACGCCAATCTGGACGCCTCCGTCCCCCAGGCCCTGGCGATGATGAACGGCAGTCTCCTGCCGCAGATCATGAACAAGTACTCGCAACTCATGTTGACGATCAACAAGGCGCAATACCCAGACGATCAGGTCGAGGCAGCCTACATGGCACTCTTCAGCCGCAAGCCCACGGACAAAGAACGGCAGACTTGGGTCAAGGCCGCAGATTCCGGACTCACGAGCATGGAAGACCTGATCTTCGCGCTCATCAATACGCAGCAATTCATCTTCAATCAGTAACCCAACCCCAGAAAACCCAGGACCATGAGCAATAGCCTCCGTTCCAGCATCAATCGCAGCAGCGAGCTTTCTCGCCGCCAGTTCGCCGCCCGCACTGCCAGTTCCCTCTTGGGGGTTGGGCTACTTCCAAACATCTTCACGCCCAAGGCTTCTGCGGCTCCTTTTGAGGGATCGTCCAAGCTCAAGCAAGTGCCGACAGCCCGCAACGTCATCTACCTTTACATGTCTGGTGGGCAGAGCCATCTGGACACTTGGGATCCCAAAGAAGGCGTTGAAACCGCAGGCCCGACACGCCCCATCAAAACCAGTGCTGATGGCGTTCGCATCTCGGAATATCTGCCGCTGACCGCCAAGCAAATGCATCACGTCGCCGTGCTGAACTCGCTATCCTCCACCCAGGGCGCGCACGAGCAGGGCAACTACATCATGCACACCAGCTACGCCCTGCGTGGCACCATCCGCCACCCAGCCATGGGCGCGTGGTTGAATGTCTTCCAGGGCGGTGGCAATAGCACCCTGCCCAACAACGTGTACGTTGGCAATGACAGCCGCCACCCCGGTGCAGGCTTCTTCCCAGCGAAGAACAGCCCGTTGTTTGTCAGCAATCCAGAAAACGGCATCAAGAACGTCAAGCGCCTTCCCGGCCTCAGTGAAGAGCAGTTCTCCGCCCGCATGTCGCTGGCGGATAATCTCGATCAGGAGTTCCGTTCCACCTTCCAACATCGCAACGTCACTGCGTATGCAGACATGTACGATGACGCCATCACCATGATGAAGAGCGAGGACCTGAAGGCCTTTGACCTCACTGATGAAGACGAACCACTGCGCGAGGCTTACGGTAAGAACACCTTTGGGCAGGGCTGCCTCCTCGCTCGTCGCCTCGTCGAACGCGGTGTGCGGTTTGTGGAAGTCTCTCTCGGCGGTTGGGATACCCACCAGGCAAACTTTGTTCGTGTGCCTGAGCTTTGCGACACACTGGACAAGGCCGTCGCCTCCCTCCTGCAAGACCTCAATGCGCGCGGTCTTCTCAAAGAAACGCTGGTCGTGCTGACCTCCGAATTCGGCCGCACACCAACGATCAACCAGAACGTTGGTCGCGATCACTATCCAAAGGCTTTCTCTGGCATCATGGCCGGCGGTGGCATTGCGGGTGGCCAAGTCTATGGCAAGACCGATAAGGAAGGCCGCGAAGTCGTGGAGAACAAGATTGAGGTTCCAGACATGAACGCCACCATCGCTTATGCACTGGGTCTCCCTCTGGATCAAGTCATCTACAGCCCCAGCAAGCGTCCCTTCACCGTCTGCGATAAAGGTCAGCCCATTACGAGCATCTTTGCGTAAACCCGCAGCAGAACGAACTCATTGAATCAGCGGACGAGAGGCAACTCTCGTCCGCTTTTTTGCCCCTCAATGGCTGAACGTCCACCCATTCGGGTGCCGCGCCCCCCCCTCACTGCGAGGCCAGGAATACCACCAGGTCTCTCACCTCCGCATCTGTCAACCGCATCACCAGCCCCTCCGGCATGATCGAAACCGGCAGACGCTCACGCTTCACCAGATCTTCGATCTTCACGTCAAAGATCTTCCCGGCCAGATCAATGTAGCGGTGATTCCCCCCGTGCTCGCCCAGTTCAAAGACCACCTGGGGCGTTGCACCTTTCAACGTGATGGAGAAGGACTCATACTGCGGTGCCACGTTCGCACTTGGCTGTAGCAGAGATTCTACAATGGCCCGCACCTCCGCGACCGCGCCGATGTGGCTCAGTTCAGGACCAGCCCGACTCCCCAACCCATCGATACGATGGCAGACAGCGCAGCCACCGAGCCGTGGGGACAGGAAGACCTCGCGACCATGATCCAGATCGGGAACTCCGGGCACCTTTTCCAAAAAGCGCAGCCATCCGTCGATATCCTTCAGACCGGGGCGCTCAGGCGAAAAGAACGGCTCCCCCATCGCACGCTTCGCCTTTGCCAACAGCGCCAGATCAGTCATGCCGCCGAGCGTCCTGCGCTCTTCAAAGCCCAGCAGAACGCCCTGCAAACTCGCCAGCACAGCCCGCCGCATTTCACGGCTTTCGGAAGTCAGCATCTTCAGCAAAGCCGCCTCATCTGCCGCTCCAGGTGTGATGTGCAGCAGCGCCGCCGCACGCACCTCCGCCGGATGAACCTCTTCAAACACCAGCCCGCGCAATGTTTTCGTCGCTTCCTCCGTGCCCAGCAACCCCATGTAGTGAGCCAGCCACGACTGAAATACGGGCTTCGCCTTTCGAAAGACCGGCATGAGATCCGCTACGTTGAGGTTCTTCGTCGGCTCCGGCAGGATCGAAAGAATCAGCCGCTTTTGCGAATCTGGCACGGCTTCGTCTTTCAGGAGCGCCTTCAGCCTTTTCACCAAATCATGTTCACCAGGATTGTCCGTCTCGAGCCGCGCCAAGGTTGTGACCGCCGCATAGAACACCTCAGCCGTGACGTCGGCATCCATCTGCACCTGCTTCACGTCGGCAGCGAAGGCCTGAAGCCGATCATCGGATATCCAATGAAGCGCGGCAATGGACACCGCCGGATCAGGGTCACGCAAGGCACGGAGGATCAGCCTGGCGATGGGCTCAGGCAAACGTTGCTTATCCACCCCCTCACGCTCGACCCCGAGTCGAGTCGCCAAAAGCAAGCCGCACCGCACCCGGACATCCGCCTGCGGAGAATCCGCCAGCGCCAGGACCAGCCCACCCTCGCGGGAAAGCCGACGCACACCCGCGCGATACGGGTAGGCATCCACCAACGTCAGCCACTGCAAAGCCTCCTCAGCACTCGGCGCCGGACCATCCTCCATTCGCTCGATGAGAGCACGACTCGCATCCCTGACAGGGGAAGGATCAGCGACAGCATCCACCGCCCGTGCCGACTTCGCTTGAATCCTCCAGACGCGTCCGAGTCCATGCAGTTCGTAGTCCCTCTTCACCCAATCCGTGATAAAAACAGCCCCATCCGAGGCCGTCGCCATCGCCACCGGGCGGAAATCCCCCCCTCCATGACAGAGAATTTTACGCTCCGCCACGAACGTCCCAGACTTTGGACTTAGTTGGTAACTCTCCACACGATGATCGACCCAACTCGCAACGAGCAAGCCCCCTGCCCAAGGCTCACCCATTCCTCGATAGACTGGATTTGCTCTCGACTGATAAAAGAGCACATCACAGGGTGCCTCCCCCGTCCCAGCCAGCATCGGCAGGGTTCCCGGCTGCTGCCCGTTCCATGATACAAACGGGTGCAAGCCACTGCGGCCATAGCGATACTGGAAACCAAAATCACCGCCGTCCACCACATGCAAGAGCCGACACGGTGGGCAGGAGCTTGGGTCATTATCGGTCGCAAAGACACTTCCACCTGGCCCGATGCACACACCAAAGGGATTCCAAAACCCGGTCGCAATCCGTCGCAACCGCTTCCCGTCGATCGTCACCCGCCAGACATTTCCACCCTCGCCCTCGTCAGTGAAGGACTCGCTGTCGGTTCCTTGCAGCACATACGCACTGCCGAGATTCTCGCCCATCCCAAAATACAAGTAGCCCTTGCCGTCAAAAGCCAATCCAGAGATCCCGTTGTGGGGGTAGCGACTCTCACTCTCCATCCACACCAGCCGGCGTTCCACCTTCTCGGCACGACCATCACCATCGTCATCGCGGGCACGCAAGATCTCGTTCCGTGTCGAAAGATACATCCATCCATCTGGACCCGCTGCGATGTCCATGGTCATGTCCGTTTCGTCGAGAAACACAACACGCTTGTCCGCCCGCCCATCGCCATCAGAATCGATCAAGGCCACCACCTGATCGTGCTCCGGTCCCTTCCAATCATCGGGCCGGAAATGGGTCTGGCTTTCGATCACCAAGAGATGGCCTTTGGAGTCAAAAGCACAGCCCGTCGGCGTCTGGATCAAGGGCTCCTGCGCAAACAGGGTCACCTCCAGGTCTGCATCCTCAACTTCGGGTGGCAAAGGTTCGGCAGCATTCAAACCTTGTGTCAGCAACGCCAAACAGACGACTCGCGCCCAGTCGAACTTCATCCTCATGTGAAAAACACCCTTTCAGCGGTGCGACGCAGGATCCACTCCTTCTCTTGCGCCGTCAAAAATTCGAGTCGATCCCGCACCAGTGCAATCGAGTCATGGTAGTTGTGGCCCGGATCGACTTGGAATGGACAATCGCTCGCCCACATCAAGCGCTCCGCACCGAACGAATCCCGCAACTCCTTGATCATCGGCCCCATGTCCAGGTACGGTGCCTTCTTGGCCCCCAAGGCGTAAAAGGCAGATGTCTTCACATGCGCCCGAGGATGTTTGGAAAGGTGGAGCAATCGGTCCAGCGGACCGCGCAGGATCGGGCCAGCCATTCCGAGGCGAGCAAAATGATCGATCACCAAACCTGTCTCAGGAAACTGGACCGCCATTTTGTCGATTGCCTCCAAGGCCTCTGGATTGATCAGGGCGCACATGTTTAGCCCCTCATCCGCCGCCACCTTCCACATCTCCTTCATCCCTGCGGATCCTAGCCAGGCATCGACCGGTTGCGCGCCTGGATTGATGCGAAAGCCACGCACCCCTGCCTCCTTCAGCGCTTTCATCCGGCCACGCACATCTGCTGCGTGCTCGTCAATGATCGCAACACCAGAAAACACACCCGGATGCGCCTGCATCATGTCCAGCATGTAGCGATTGTCGTTCCGGTAGTAGCTCATCTGGATCAGCACGATCCGCGTCACCCCTTCAGGTTGGCAATGCGCAAACAACTGCTCAGGGGTAAAACTGGGCGGTGACATCCCTGCCTTCGTAAACCCAGAGGCCAATGGATACTTCTCCGTGTCTGGCGTCCACACGTGCACGTGGGCGTCAATCCAGTTTCCCCCACCTGACGTCAACGCAGCGCAACCGCTGCCCGCAGCCGTTGCAACCCCTGCCCCGACACTCTGCCGCAAAAAGTCCCGCCGCGAACACGATTCCGTTGAAGTTTGTTTCATAGAGAACGTGAGCGTAAAGCAACCCTGCCCCCACAGGCAAGCGCAAACCTCTTCTTGCTCCCGCGCTGTTCCTTGCCAATTTGCGCCTCCCTTATTCCCATGCTCACGCAACTCGACCAACTCCGCATCCAGGCGCTCGCCGAACTTGAAACGCTCACAGAAGAAACCGCTCTGGAGAACTTCCGCGTCGCTTACCTGGGAAAAAAAGGCAGCCTCACGGCCCTCAGTTCCGGAATGAAGGACGTGCCCGCAGACCAGCGCAAAGACGTCGGGGCAAAGCTCAATGAAGTGCGCGAGGCCATCACAGGTGGTCTCACCTCACGCCAAAAAGCCCTGCAAGAGGCCGCCGATGCCAAGGTCGCCGATGGCATCGATATCACTCTCCCCGGACGTATTGGTGCTGGCACCGGATCTCTGCACCCCCTCACGCAGATTCGCGATCTCGCCGTCCGCACGCTGCGCCGGATGGGATTTGCCCTCGCCGATGGTCCTGAGGTCGAGACGGAGTGGCACTGCTTTGACGCGCTCAACACGCCCGCTGATCACCCCGCCCGGAATGAGAGCGATACCTTTTACCTCAACGACGGCCGACTCCTCCGCACCCACACCTCCTCCGTGCAGATCCGCACCATGGAGAGCATCAAGGCCCTGCCCGTCCGAATCATCGCCCCAGGCGCAGCCTATCGGCGCGACGAAATCGATGCGACCCATCTCAGCGTCTTCAATCAGCTCGAAGGCCTTTACGTCGATACGCAAGTCAGTCTCGCCGATCTCAAAGGCACCCTGGAGTGCTTCTTCCGCGAGATCTTCGGCCCTAAGACCGTCGTCCGTTTTCGCCCGCACTTCTTCCCTTTCACTGAGCCTAGCTTTGAGATCGATGTGAAACTCGAAGCCAAAGGAAAAGAAGCCCGCTGGATCGAGATCGCCGGTTGCGGCATGGTCGATCCCGCCGTCTTTGCTGCCGTCAGCAAGACTCGCGGTGATGATCTCCTGCACCCAGACCAAGTCACCGGCTTCGCCTTCGGCATGGGCCTGGACCGCCTTGCCATGATCCTCCACGGCATCAGCGACATCCGCCACTTGATCGAAAACGACGCCCGTTTCCTGTCGCAGTTCTGACAAGGGTAAGCGGCTCCGAGTGGCCTCACCTACCTCCAAAAGTGCTCACAACAGCTCCTTAATTGGGCCAGTGCTATCGGCAAACCGGTCCAATTTCACGCCGGAGTTTTGCGCCATCGTTAACCACAAGTCCGCCAATGGGCGTTGCCCAGCATAGTGGTAGTGGCCCTTCCTCCACCGTCCACCTGCAATCATGACCTCGAGATCCGTGTATCGATGATCGTCACCATCACTAATTCCGCTGCCCATGACTAGCGTCGTGTTTTCCAACAACCCCGCTGCCTTCAGCCGCTCCACAAAGTAGCCATAGAACTCGAAATGAAAGCGATCAATCAGCGCAAGCTTCGCGGCCGCATCCGCACCCTTGGTATGGGTCAGCACATGGTGGTTTTGCGGCTTATCGAACACGCCGTGATACATCCGTGGGCTATCCCAGCGCTCGGGATCAATCACCAGCGTCGCTACACGCGTAAGATCGTGCTCAAAGGCATGGATGATTAGGTCTGCCATTATCCTCAAATACTCACCGCGTCGCTCCGGAATTCCGATGGGTTCCGGCATGGACGTTCGCCCGATCCGTCGGGCAGCAGACTCCGCCTTTTGGATTCGCATCTCCGTGGCGCGCACACTGGCCAGATACTCCTCCATCTTGTTGCGGTCCCCTCCCCCCAACTGAGATTGCAAGCTCTTCGCATCCGCCATGATGGTGTCCAGCACACTCAGGGACGCCCCGCCCTTAGCCTGTCCGAAAAGTCGGCGAAACACGGCCCGGGGATTCTTCTCGGTCGTCGCAGCAAAGCCTGGCCCATACCAGGAAACGCATTCGAAGTACTTGGTCTCCTTGCTATCGATAAAGTCATTCGCACTCAGCTCCAACGAGGGCAGGACGCAGTCCCCAGTGACCTGCTGGGCAATGAGTTGGTCCAGAGTTATGTTCGTGGGAAAACCTCCATCGAGCGTTTCTTGAGGGGCGGAGGATGTTAGCCAACAAGACCCACACTGGGCATGCACGCTGGTGCCGGGAACGAACTGCCGATCCAAGCCACTCATCAACACGATGTCGTCCACAACGCTCGTAAGTGGCTCCAAGGTCGGAGTCAACTCAAGAGGGGACAAGCCCGGCACCAACTGTTCCGGCAGGATCGACCTCTGTTGATAGCCGTTGGGTGTGTAGATGAATGCGTACCGGGAGTTTTCGCTGCGCCGGGCGGCACCGCCAAGACTCTCCAGATAAGGGAGCCCGACGCAGACACCCGCCGCACGAAGAAATTGACGACGCGTTTTCATAGCGAACCACGAGTGTGAGTAAAAGGATAAGCAGAGACGATGCCTCGAATGATAGCGCTAAAACGCCATCCGTCCCGGCCTGCAGAGCTCTCGATCTGGTCCACGACCGGCATGTCATAAACCTCCAAACGGCGGTTTAGAGCGTATCGCAGCAGGTGCTCGATAAATCCTCTGACGAACTCTTCGGGTTTTCTGGTCAGTAGAGCCTTGAACTCCTTCGGGCCGTCAAACGTGACACCAGCCCACTCGCTACTGGCATCCACCCGCAGCCCCCCATCTAGCGTTCGCCACTGTCCCACCGGATTGAATCGCTCCAACGCAAAACCAGGAGGATCGAGCCGAATATGGCATGAGTAACACTCCGCCTTGTTTCGATGCGCTTCAAACCGTTCCCGAATACTCATCTGCTGCGCCGATTGTTTGGTGTCATCCCGGATCGTAAAGGCAATCTTGGGTTCTGATGGAGGTCGATTGAAAAGCGTCTCGAGTAGCCACGCGCCACGCTTCACGGGACTCGTCCGATAGGGCAACGATGTCAGCACCAGCGGTGCCCCCATCGTCAAATAACCGCCCCTGAGTTCGTCCCGCAGTTTGACCCTCGTCCAACGATAATCGGGATCATTGTCCGTCTTTGGCATCTCCCGCTTCGTGGCAGCCTTTTCGCCTAAAGGTGTCGATTCACCGATCCCGTAAAAGTTCGCCAGTCTCGGATTCAACCATGTGTAGTCCGCATTGATGAAGTCCAGAATAGATCGATCCCAAATCATCACCGTCTTAAACAGCAACAGAGCTTCCACGAGCATGGGGCCATGCAGGGTGTTTTTGCCTTGCGCCCCAGAATAAAAGACGGGAAACAACTCCGGATCAGGCTTGGCCGTTGCAAGTTGATCCAGCCGCAACCACTGCACTGCAAAACACTCCACCAACTCCCTAGCGCGAGGGTCACGAAGCATACGCATTGCCTGCCGTTCAAGCTCCGCAGGATCGCTCAGTAACCCACGATCCGCGCTAAGCCAGAGGAGATCATCGGGACACGACGCCCAAAGAAAGTAAGACAATCGCGACGCTAGATCATAGGGGTTGCGCGCGATCACCCCTTCGCCGGCACTTACCGTCTTTAGAAAGATGAAATGGGGCGAGGAAAACGCCGCAGCCAGTGCAGCCTTCATCGCCACATCGAAACGGGCACCTTGACGCAATTGGTCATCTACCACATCGACATACCGTTTCAACAGCTCAGGAGTGAGAGGCCCCCGAAAGACTTTGGGTAAAAAGGCCGCCAGCCTTCGCTCCGCCTCTCTGCGCTTTTCACGACGGCTCATGCTCCCGAGGTCACCGTCCGCCAACACCCGATCTGCACGGACCTCTGTAAGAAAGCCAAGATCATCAATGGAAATGACATCTCCTGCAAAACGGCTGCCATCCACCTCCAAGCTTCGGATCGAACGCCCTTCCGGTGCACGGAAAGCAAACAAGGTATTTCCAACCCCACCTCCCGACGCGATGTCAAACCCTAGGGAGTCGCGGCTATCGTCATCAAAGATGACCGTTAATTGCACCTTACCAGACTGCCCTTTGCGGCTCAGTACACATACGCCCAGCGCCACCAGCTCTTCAGGAAGAACCGTACCACTCAAGGAAAAATCCAAACTCAAATTCTTGTCTCGCTCAATCGCATTCGACAACACCGAGCGTCCTGAGGTGGCCTCCACACCGGCAGCTCCGCCTATCTTGAGACTTTTTGCGGGACGGATCACTAGAGCTTTCCCTGCTGCCCCATAACCAACAAGGAAAGGCTGCCCTGCTTCGAGTCGGCGAGCCGCCCCTTCCATCTGCCAAACACCCCCAGTCCCCTCCTCGTGGGCAAGCTTCGTTTCAATGCGGAAATGGTACTTCGCCGTCGCGACCGTATCAAATCCCGCTTGGAACGGAACATTCATCTTCGGTGCAAAATCTGGGAGAGAGGAGAACTGCAAACTCACCGCTTCGGCGGGATTTACAGTCGCTGGAGCCGTCGACACGGAGGGATCAAGCACAAGCGCCCTGAAGATCGGGCTTAAATCCAAAAGCCTCGGCGTATTGACCATCTCATGCGCCATCTGCACGTAACGCTCCAGCTGCAAAGGTGAAACGTTCATCCCGTCGCCTTGATTCGAGAAACCATGCTCAACCCGGTTATCCCCAGGCAATCCGGCGTCACCCAACAGCACTGGATATTTCACTCCATACTCCCGCAAAGGCACCGAGATGAACTTGAGATCATCCCTTTCGGAAAAGGGAAAGTCCCCAAATTTCACCGGCAGCCGCTCGGGAAACGCCAAGACATCACGATCAAGTCCGAAAAGATCCCGCACCGTATTGTTAAACTCAAGCCGCGTCAGCCTACGGACCACGGCCCGCCCTGGATCAGGAGCCCCGAGCACAGGATCAAACCGTCCCGCGATATTCTTGATCCACAGCATGAGAAGTTGCCGCTCCTCATCCGTGGGCTGCACCTTTCTTTTGGGCGGTGGCATTTGGTGGGACTCGACCTTTTCAAATACAGCCCGCCACACAGCCCGATCCGTCATCACTGCCCCTTCGTCCGTGAATTGAGATAGATCGAGCTCCCCTTTCGCACTCGCAGCATCATGACACTCGAGGCAGTAGTTTTCGAGAAATACTCGGAACTCACTGCCGAAAGAAGACTGCGCAACAACCAAAAACGCGAACAAAAGTCGAATCATAGGGAGCGCTCGAGTTTAATTGAGAATCCTAGCTCAGCAAGCAATTCAAATCCATCCGTCGAGGCGCAGGATAAGAACGTAGCGGATTTCACCTCCAAAACGGAATTCAATACCCGCCAGCCCCAATCTGCCCTCTGGCCTCGTCACCATCGCCTGCGGCTTCTCGTTTGCGATAGTCATCCATCATCGCTGCGGTCGCCGTTGCGCCACAGCGGGAGCCGCCGAGGTCACGGACTTTAATCAGACCGTCAAGATCCCGCACTCCGCCAGCCGCTTTGACCTGAACCTTGAGGCTGCAACTCGCACGCATCAGGGCCAGATCGTGCTCCGTGGCACCCTTGTAGTTGTAGCTGCCATCCGGCTGCTTCACAAAACCGTAACCCGTGCTCGTTTTCACCCAATCGGCCCCGGCGCGTTCGCAAATCTCGCAGAGCTTGCGCTTAAAATCGTCACTACTCAGTCCAGCCCCACCATTCGTCAGATAGTCGTTTTCAAAGATCACCTTCACCTGGGCACCATGCTTGTGAGCCTCATCGCAGACGGCCTTCACATCCGCTTCCACATAGTCCCAGTCAGCGCTGAGTGCTTTGCCGAGATTGATCACCATATCGATCTCGTTTGCACCGTCTTTGCAGGCCAGTTCCGTCTCATAGCGCTTCGACTCCGTCACACTGTTGCCATGAGGAAAACCAATCACACACCCAACCAAGACCCCAGAACCCTTCAACCACGCCACCGCCTGTTTCACCGCATACGGCTTGATGCACACGGAAGCGACCTGATACTGCGCGGCCAACTTGCACCCCGCCTCCAATTCCGCGTCCGTCATCGTTGGATGCAGGAGACTGTGATCGATCATTTTGGCGAGGTCGGAGTAGCTGTATTTCATGGGATTCGGATTGGCTAAGCCAATTCCTAAATTGGCTTAGCCACTTGTCAAAGTCCAATTTTGTCTGACTGTGGTCACCGTGGCTGAAACCGAATCTTTTCATCAACAACTGATTTCCAAACTGCGGCAACTCCTTCGCAGCCCGCAGTTCGTGCAGGGTGCCCGATTCCTCACCGAACGCGACATCGCAGAGCAATTCAACACCAGCCGTCCCACAGCGAACAAAGCTCTCAGCAACCTCGTCTCAGAGGGCCTGCTGGAAGTGCGGCGCGGGGCCGGCACCTTCGTGCGCGAATCAGTGCTGGACTATGATCTGGTACGCCTCGTTAGCTTTACGGATAAGGCCCGCGCCGTCGGCAAGAAGCCTGGCACCGAACTGCTCGAGTATCGCAAGCTCCCCGCCTCAGAGGCTCCGCTCGACGTATCCCTGGCGCTAAATGTGGCGGTAGATGACACCTTGATCTACATGGAACGGATCCGTCTGGCCGACAGCAAGCCTGTTATTTTCGAACGTCGCCATGTCATCGCCAAACACTGCCCAAAGATGACCCGCACCGATGCCAAAGCCTCCCTCTACACCTGCTGGACAGAGAAATGCGGGCTCGCCATCAGCGGAGCCGACGAAGTCATTCGCGCCGTCAACGCAACGAAAGCCCAAGCCGCACACCTTAGCATCCCAGTCGGCAGCGCCTGCTTCCAAATCGTCGCCACCGGCTACACCTCCGCTGAAATCCCCCTCTGGCACGAAGAGACCCTCTACCGCGCCGATTTCTACGAATTCCGCAACCGTATCAGCGGGTTACCAGCGGCCCGCGCAGTGATTGGGCGGATCAGGGAATAGACTTCCCTCAGGCGGTCAATCATTCCACGCCTGCTTCACCTTCGTCTCCTCCAGCATGCGCTTCGCATCGAAGTGAGGGTTCTCCCGTGGAATGGACGCGGGGATGGAATTCAACCACGCGTGGAGTTTGGTTTGCATCGCCTTCGCGCGTTCCTTTTCCGAATCGGCGAGGTTGTGGGCTTCGCCAATGTCGGTGCGGAGGTTGAAGAGTTCGAGCTTGTGGCCAGCATGGTACCGAGGTTCGTCGTCAAACCAGTCGCCGAAGGACTCGACGAGCTTCCAGTCGCCCTCGCGAATAACGGCGCTGGGCGTTACGCACCAGCGTAGCTCGTAGAACGGCATGTAGAAGAACAACGGGCGCTCGGGGATGCTGCCTCCTTGGAGCAGTGGCAGGAGATTCATGCCGTCACAGACAGGAGTGTCTGCGTCACGGCCAGCCGCCGCGAGCAGCGTGGGCATCCAGTCGGTCACATGCACAGGCGTCTCGATCACCTGACCCGCCTTCACCTTCGAGGGCCAGCGGACGATGCACGGAACGCGGATGCCGCCTTCATACGCACTACCTTTGCCAGCGCGCAGCGGAGCATTGTCGAACTCCTGCATCTTTACCTTGAGCGGCACACTGCCATCAGTGGGATCGCCGATGGTGCTGGGTGGCGAGTAAACCGTGTCCACGCCGCCGTTGTCGCTGAGGAAGACGATCAGGGTGTTCTCGCGTTGCTGCATTTCATCCAGCGCGGTCATGAGACGGCCGATGCTGTTGTCCATGTGCTCGATGGCAGCGAGATAGGTGGCATTAAACATGCCCGCCTCCGGCGCTCCAGCATCACGATGCTTTTGCATCAACTCCGCAGGCGCAGAAACGACACCATGCAGCGTGTGATGCGCGAGGTAGAAAAACCAGGGCTTCTCCCGATGCTCGCGGATGAACTGAATCGTCTGATCGGTCAGATGATCCACCCACTTGTCGCCCTCGTTTTGCGATCCCGGGCCGTGTGGTGCGACGAAGTCAAAGCCATACGCCTCCCCCGCATTCAGATGCACATAGTCGCCGTCCGCACCGGTGGTGAGATGCCACTTCCCTGCCATACCGGTCACATATCCGGCTGCACGTAGCGACTTCGGGAGATTCGGCATCTCGCGCGGCAATTGCTCGCGATACGCAGGTTCTGACAACCGCGCCCATGGCGAACCATACCACGGAATGACATGCCACATGCCATTGCGCGCCGTGTGCTGGCCAGTGAGCAGCGCCGCACGTGTCGGCGTGCACTGCGACATCACATAAGCATCCGTGAAGCGCACTCCTTCGCTCGCCAACCGATCCAGATTCGGCGTCGGCACTTTCTTTGACCCATAGCAGCCGAGCGTCGGCCAACCTTGATCATCGGTCAGGATGAGGAGGATGTTTGGCTGCGCCGCCAGGGCCACGTGCCCTTGGCAGAAAGAGAGGACAAGCAGGATCAGGAGGATTTTCATGAGTGTACAACACTGTTGATTCACCACAGGTCGCAGCACAACGGGGCGATACTGAACGCTAGTGAGATCATGTCGAAGAGAGTATGGCTCATTCGACGCACCAAGTCATGCGTTTCGCGAAGTCCGCCTGGAACTCACCGCGCCAACGACTCACCGTGCTGCGCGGATCGAAGCCCTCCTTCGCAGGCAAGTCACGCCACCAACCGTCGGGCGCGCGTTGGAATTGACCTCCCCAGCCAGGCTTCGCGGGATCAGATGGATCATTGCCACCCATCGGGAGAAAGAAAAACCACGATGGCGTATCGCCGTCCTTCATGCAGCCCTGCTTGTTCGGAGCGGTGTGCGTCTTCATGGGATACAAAGCACCGAGGGGTCCGCGCGATGTGACGTTTACCTGGATCCACGCTTTACTTGTGAGCGATTCATCGCCAGTCAGATAGACGCCGCGATAGGTGCCCTCGCGCTTGTCGCGCCCCTGCGGAGCCTTAGCTAGGATGTAGTCGAGGCCAGGAAACTCGCCACGCATCCAGTCAGCGATGCCGTCCTGATCGTTGATGTCATAGACGCGCAACTTCTTCGCGAACACCGCCAAACCGTCGGCTCCGCGATCTTGCTTTACCCGCCACAGCGCCTGCGCAAAGTCCGTCTGCCCACCCCAAATCGCAATGTTCAACGGCCTCTCAGCACTGCCCGCATCCACCCGTTCGATCAGAGCACGCGATCCCTCAGTATCATGTCCGTCGCCGATGTGCGCTCGCGCGCGATGAGGGTTCCCCGACTTCACACACTGCCTGAGCTTTGCGGCCTCCGGCCAGTTCGCAGCGTGTTTCTTGAGATTGGGCAAGACCTTTTCATACGCATCAATCAGCGCCAAAATCAGATCAGGGCGCGTCACTGCCTGCTTCAACTCCCCACGCGTCCCAGAGGCGCTCGCCAGCAGCAGTTCGATGTTGAACTCATTCGCATACACCATCAGCCGCACCATCGATTGCTGATCATCGGGATCACCACCGATGTCAGTGAGGACCGCAAGCCGAGGCAAATCCGCGCCAAACACTGCCCTCGTGCAGAGCAGTAACGTGAGGGCGAAGGTGTGGAGTTTCATCTGGAGGGAAACGCAGTCAGCGCCCCTCAGCTTTAATCATTCGGTCGAGATTTAAGTGCCCTTGGCGCTCTCGCGTTGATTGGATGGCAACCCCGAGACGGTCGCACCGCTCCCATCCGCCAGCGATTGGTTCCATCGAGTGAAAAAGTATCGACCTTTGGTGGGTATTGTATGGAGAGGAAAGTGTGGACACGATGACGGAAACCATTTTTAAGCCCCGGCGCGATCTCGTCAGTGAGATGGCATCCGAGTTGTGCGCCACTCTCCTGCGATGATCCGGCGACATTTCCACCCTTGGCTCGTGCTGATCGCTTCGGTTGCCTCGTCGGCGTTGGCGGTGGACGGCGATGCGCAGCGTGCTGCGATGGCCTACTTTGAGAAGGAGGTGCGTCCGATCCTCGTGAAGCGGTGTTTTGAGTGCCACAGCGACACGAAACAGAAGGGCGGACTGCGGGTGGACCACATCGGCTACTTGAAATCAGGTGGCGACACCGGCCCGGCCTTGTTGCCCTGGAAGCCGGAGGAATCCGCGCTGATCGAGGCGGTGCGCTACGCGAATGAAGACTTCCAGATGCCGCCCAAGGGGAAGCTGCCAGAGGCGGAGATCGCCGTTCTGGAGCGGTGGATCCAGATGGGCGCTGCGTGGCCCGAGGACGCCGCGAAAAAGATCGTGGTGACCGAAGACGGATTCACGGCAGAGCAGCGGAATTACTGGTTCTTCCAGCCTGTGAAAAAGATCACGCCGCCGCAGGTCGAAAGCGCCTGGGTGCGCAATGACATCGACCGTTTCATCGCGCAGAAGCAGGTCGAGTTGAGGCTATCATCGGCGTCCGAAGCGGACCGGCATGAACTGGTGCGTCGTGTGTATTTTGACCTTCACGGACTGCCACCGACGAATGCGCAGCTCGACGCCTTTGTAAACGACAAGGACCCGCAGGCCTATGAAAAGCTCGTCGATGAACTGCTGGCGAGCCCGCGCTATGGCGAACGTTGGGCGCAGCATTGGCTGGACCTGGTGCGCTATGCGGAGAGCGATGGCTACAACCAGGATGCGTATCGGCAGCACGTCTGGCCTTACCGCGACTACGTCATCCGATCGCTCAACGATGACAAGCCCTATGACCAGTTCGTCCGTGAGCAGATCGCGGGTGACGAAATCGCTCCAGATGATCCGAATGTGCTCATCGCCACGGCGTTTTTGCGGCATCCGGTTTATGAATACAACCTGCGTGACGTCCGCGGCCAGTGGGACGTTATCCTCACCGACATCACGGACACCACGGGCGAACTCTTCCTGGGCCTGAGCATGGGCTGCGCCCGCTGTCACAACCACAAGTTTGATCCCATCCTCCAAAAGGACTACTACCGCCTGCGGGCCTTCTTTGCGCCGGTGCTTTGGCGCGATGACCTTAAGCTGGCAACGCCGACGGAAAAAGCAGCTTTTGACGAGCAACAGGCGCGGTGGGAAGCGGCGACGGCCGGGATCCGCGCGAAACTGGACGCGCTGACGAAGCCGGGCATCGACGGGCGTGTTGAAATCTGGCGCGCCAGCTTTCCTGCGGATCTGCAGACCATGACGCACAAGCCCGAGGACCAGCGTGATGCTTTGGAAAGACAGCTCGCCGGACTCTGCGAGCGCCAGTTGGACTACGCACGCGGGGAATTCAAACCCGAGCGGGATCTCAAGTCAGACGAAGCCAAGGCGACCTATGCGGCGCTGCAGGCGGAATTAAAGAAGTTCGATCACTTGAAGCCGCAACCGCTGCCCGAGGCCTTCGTGGCCACGGACGCGGGTGCCGAGGCACCTCCGACCCGGCTGGCGACACGCAAGGGCGAGCAAGAGATCGAGCCGGGTTTCCCTTTCATCGTGGATTCACAACTCCCCAAGATCACTCCGACGAAGAACTCCACCGGACGCCGCAAGGTGCTCGCGGACTGGATCACGCGTCCAGACAATCAGCTCTCCACCCGCGTCATCGTGAACCGCGTGTGGCAGTATCATTTCGGCCGCGGCATCGTCGCATCGGCGAGCGAATTTGGCACGCTGGGAGAGCCGCCGTCGCATCCCGAGCTGCTCGACTATCTCACGACGAAGTTCGTGGCCGGAGGCTGGCACCTGAAGTCGCTGCATCGCGAGATCATGCTGTCCGCCACCTACCGCCAGACGGCGCGTCGTGAGCCTGACGAGGTGGCGACGAGGGTGGATCCATCGAACCGCTATCTGTGGCGCTTTCATCCGCACCGTCTCGATGCGGAGCAAGTGCGCGATGCCCTGCTGGCGGTCAGCGGTGAGCTCGATGTGACGCAGGGTGGTCCTGCCGGCGATGGCAATGGGCTGCGTCGTTCCATTTATACCCGGAAGAAACGCAACAGTCCGAATGACCTGCTGCGTGCCCTCGACATGCCGTCGGGTTTTACCAGCACCTCAGAACGTCAGAGCACCACGACGCCGACGCAGGCGCTGCAACTGCTGAATGGCGACTGGATGCTCGCCCGCGCGGCCAAACTCGCCTCGCGTGTAAAAGGCATCGACGATGCATGGCTGGCAGTCATGGGCCGTCCGCCGACGGAGGGCGAGCGGGCCAAGGCGGAGGCCTACATCAATAAGCGGATCAAGGCGGTCAAAGCAGCCCGCTCAGACTCCGCCGCTGAGAGTGCCCATCCAGCAGGTGTCTTCAAAATCAACAGCCAGCATGAGCGTGTGGTGGTGAACTCCAGCGAGAAGGAGGGCGATGAGTTCACCGTCGAGGCCGTGGTGAAGCTCGACAGCATCGACGTGAATGCCGAATTGCGGACGCTGGTCTCGCACTGGGATGGTGGAAAGGGCAGCCTGGAGTCCTTTGGCTGGAGCATCGACGTCACGGGTCAAAAATCGCGCTACAGGCCCCGCAACATCCTCATGCAAATTGTTGGCGAAGATGAGAACGCCAACATCGGCTACCAGGTGCTGGCTTCCAACATCCACATCGAGGTGGGCCGCCGCTATCACATCGTCGTGCGTGTTTCAGGATCGAGTCACCAGGTCACCTTCACCGTTCGCGATCTCGATACACCCGGCGCCGTCGCGCAATCCGCCGTGGTGCCGATGGACAAGCTCGCGAAGATCAGTCAAGGAGCCTCGCCGGTCGTCCTCGGAGGTCTGAGCAAGCGCCTGCCGACGCGCCAATGGGATGGCCAAATCGAGGCGCTGCGCATTGTGCCCGGCAGGATCGAGGAAAGCGCACTCAACGTCGATTCGGGGCGCTGGAACGCGGGAATCTTCATCTGGCGGGCGTCCGATCCGCTGGGCTCGCAGTTCACCTGGAACGGCGCCGACACCAAGGCGGGCGATCCTTTCCTCCAGGCCATGACCGATCTTTGTCAGGTGCTGCTCAGCAACAACGAGTTCTTCTACCTTCACTGAGGCGATTCGTCGAACACCCCACCCGCTACTTTATGCACTGCCACCGTTACGACCGTCCCACATCGCGCCGCGACTTCCTGCAAACTGCAGGCGGAGGTTTCGGCGGCGTCGCGCTGGCCGCGCTCATGGGCGACCAGGCCCAGGCAGCACCGCTGCCGCATCGTGCTGCTAAGGCCAAAAACGTCATCTTCCTCTTCATGGAGGGTGGCCCGAGCCATCTGGACACGTTCGACTACAAGCCGCTGCTGAACAAGCTGGCCGGGCAGTCGTTGCCCGCGAGCTTCAAGACGCCGCTCACGGCTGCGGGTGAGGCCAGGTCGCCCTTGCTCGAATGCAGGCGCACGTGGAAGCAGCACGGCCAAGGCGGCTTGTGGATCTCCGATTGGTTCCCTCGTGTCGCGGAGCACGCCGACGATCTCGCCGTGATCCGCTCCTGCGCCTCCAGCGGCATCAATCACGCTGGCGGCGTGTGCTCGATGAACACCGGCTCCATCTTTGGTGGCCGTCCATCGCTCGGTGCATGGGCGTCGTATGGACTCGGCACGGAGAACCAGAACCTGCCCGCATTTGTCGTCATCAAGGACAGCGAGGCCTCCGTGGTGAACGGCGTGCGAAACTGGGGCAATGGTTTCATGCCTGCGGTGTATCAAGGCGTGGAGTTCAACTCCGACGGCACGCCGATCAAGTATCTCGACAACCCGAAAGACGTCGATCGCCAACGCCAGCGCGACAAGCTCGACGTCTTCACCGCGCTCAACCGCGAGTTCAACGCCAGCCGTGCCAGCAACACCGAACTCGACGCCCGAATCCGCGGCTTTGAACTCGCCTATCAAATGCAGGCGGAGGCCCCTGGCGCTGTGGATTTGAAAAAGGAGACCGCAGCCACCAAGAAGCTCTACGGCATGGATCAAAAAGAAACCGCCGTCTTTGGTCGCAACTGCCTGCTCGCCCGTCGTCTCGTCGAAAACGGCGTCCGCTTTGTGCAGCTCTACAGCGGCGCAGGCAGCAAGTGGGACAGCCACGCGGGCATCGAGGCGAAGCACTCCAGTCTCTGCCATTCCGTGGACCAACCGATTGCCGGCCTCCTCGCCGATCTGAAGGCGCGGGGCATGCTCGACGAGACACTCGTCATCTGGGGCGGCGAATTCGGTCGCACACCGATGAGCGAAAAAGGCGATGGCCGCGATCACAATCCCACCGGCTTTACCATGTGGATGGCCGGCGGCGGCGTGAAAGGCGGCCAGGCCTACGGTGCCACCGACGACCTCGGTTTGTATGCCGTGGAAGACCGGCTGCACGTCCACGACATCCACTCGACGATCCTGCATCTGCTCGGCATCGATCACACTCAGCTCATCTACGAGCACAAGAGACGGCCCGAACGCATCGACCAGAACGAAGGGCATCCCTACAAGAAGCTGCTGGGTGCCTGATCGTCCGCGGCTGGATTCTCCAAATCGAAACAACTTCCCATGAATACCAACCCCCTTCGTCAACCTCATTTGCAAATCGGCACCTGGCTGCAGACCGGGTCCTCCGTAATTGCCGAACTCGCTGACGCGAGCGGCTTTGATTGGCTGCTCATCGACCTCGAACACGGCTGCGGCACCGAGGACACGGTGCTCCCACAACTCCAAACCATCCGCCGTGCGGCCGCCATTGTGCGCGTGGGTGCCCCGCATCCCGACCGCATTTCGCGGGCGCTCGACTGGGGCGCGGCGGGCATCATGGTTCCGATGGTTTCCACCGTTGAAAAAGCAGAAGCCTGCGTCCGCGCCATGCACTTTCCGCCGCGCGGAGATCGTGGCCTTGCGCGGATGGTGCGCGCCTTCAACTACGGGCTCGAAAGAGAGACTTCATCTCCGGTGTTCTTCGCCCAGATCGAAACCGTCGAAGGCGTGGAAAACGCCCGCGCTATCGCCGCCGTCGAGGGCGTCGATGTGCTTTTCATCGGACCCATGGACCTGAAGCTCAACATCGAGTCCAACCCCCAACGCGCCACGCGCGACTACGCCGCCAGCCTGCAAGAAGTCGCCGATGCAGCGAAGGCCGCTGGCAAAGCCTGTGGCCTGCTCCTCCAGCGCTCCGACGACGCCACCGCGCTCCAAGAACTAGGATTCACCCATCTCGCCATCGAAACCGACATCACCGTCATGCGCGACGGCTACCGCCAACTCCTCCAACCCCTGCGCGGCGAGACTTCCAAATAAAGCGGGCTCTCAGCGCCGCGATCAGCGGACCTGAAGACGCTTTGAAACATCGTTCCAAGTCTCCCACGCCACCGTTTCGAGATACGTCGCTGTTTCCTCGTCGAGCGTGCCAGTTTGATTCATCGCCATGTGCTTGCGCATCCATTTCGCCATTGCAGCCTGATACGCATCGGGTTGGAAGGTGGCGAGTTTTGCTTCATATGCGTCATACTTGCCGTGCGGCCAGACATGGAAGGTGCGTGGCAGTTTGCCGACGGGCGATTCACGCGTGAGCGCGGCGTAGAAGCAGGCGAGATTCAAAAAGTGGCCCGCATCGCCGGGATGCGCGTTGTCCTTTGGATGCTGGAGAGCAAGATCGGGTTTCTCGGCATAAACACGTGCCCAAGCCGTGGAGCAGGGCGCGAAGAGCGTGATTTGGTTCTTCTTCGCGAGTTCGAGGATGCGCTGGCGGCCTTCGGCCTCGCGTTCAGTTTTGCCCCAACCCATCTCATAGAACATCGGCTCTCCACCAGCGGCGCGAATGGCCTCGCAGTAGCGGGTGATGGACGTGGCGTGGTCTGGGTTGCCATTCTTCGGCGCGTCATCACCCATGATGAAACGACACACGACCATCATCGGCACGATGTCGGGCTTCTCGGTGGCGATTTTGTCGAGAAAGCTCTGGCCGGGCTTCACGCCGTATTCGTAGCGATTGAAGCCGGGCTCGAGATAAACGCGGATATCGCTGCCGCTGCGACCCACGGCTTCGGGAATGACCTGTTCGCCGATGTGACCCGCGATTTTGCCATCGACGATCTTCGCCACCTCACGCGGCAGATCGTTCCAATACATGCTGCTGCTGCCGGCGAAGAGGAGTTTGAGCGGTTCGGCGGCTTGAGTGAAACCGCAGAGGAAGCAAAGGAACGCAGAGAGCGTGACACAGACACTCTTGTCTGTGGTTCGGGAGAAAACAGACAGGAGAGCCGAGCTTGCGAGACAGGCGAAGCCAATCTGTTTCACGATAGGGCGGTCATCGCAGGTCATAACCTTTTTTCTTCGGCAAAGCGTCGCGATCCGGCGGTGGTGGCGGCTCGACACCGCTGGCACGCATGATTTCGCTGATGGCGGTGATGGTGGGCACGCTGGGTTTGAAGTTTCCCGGACGGAAGCCTTGCGCGATGAGCAGCGGCGTCCAGCCGTGATCGTTCTTCTGATTCCACACGGCGATCTTCGCGCCTTTCGCGGCGAGGAGTTGGGCGACTTTTGGCAGGCTCTTGTAGGCCGCGCCGTGCATGGCGGTCTGATTTTTCTTGTCCACGGCATTCACGTCCGCGCCGAGGCTGATGAGGTAGTCGCAAGCGGCCACGCATTCGTCTTCCGTGCCCGCTTCTTCATCGGGTGCGTAACAACCTAGGCCCGCGGCGGCCATGAGCGGCGTGGAGCCATCGGCGTTTGGCTTGTGCGGGTCCGCGCCGAGTTCGACGAGCAATTTCATCATCTCCAGATCGGCGTTTCGGCAGGCGAGCAGAAAGGGCGTGGCTCCGTGGAAGTTGATCGCGCCAAAGGCCTTCGCCTTGGCTCCTTTGGCGAGCGTGGCATCGACCTTGGCACCGGCCTTCACGATCTCGCGGATGAAATCGAGGCTGCTCAGCTTGCCATGCGTGTCCGGCGGCGGTTGACCGGACTCGTCATCGCCATGCGGCGGTTTTCTCACCCAGGTGATCGTGTGCAGCGCGGTGAAGCCGTTGCGCATGTCATTCGGATCAGCTCCAGCGCGGATGAGATCCATCGCCAGCTCGAAGTGACCGTTCTCGACTGCAAAAAGGACAGCGCTGGTGCCATTTGGAGCATCACGCCCGTTGGTCGTATCCTCAGTGGCGATCGCGTCATGCACATCCGCGCCGAGCTGAAGCAGCTTCTTCACGGTCTCGCCTTTCCCCTCGCGTGCGGCGAAGAGAAGAGCCGTGAAGCCGGAGTCGAGCCGCTGTTTCACGTCGGCACCGTGTTGGATGAGCAACTCGACGACTTCCGTGTTTCCTGCCGCTGCCGCCCACATGAGTGAGTTCTGACCGGATCGATCATGCGACTCGATCCTGGCACCCTTTTCGAGCAAAGCCTTCACCACGCCTGCATTGCCCGTTCGACTGGCGATCATGATGGCTTCTTCGCCGCCGAGTTGGTTGGCGTTCGCATTCGCTCCTGCGGCCAAAAACGCCCGCACGATGCCTTCATGCCCGTTTTGACAAGCGATCAGCAGCGGCGTGATGCCATAACGATTTGCCACATCGGCCTTCGCACCCGCTGCGAGCAACTTTTCAACGACCTCGGCCTTGTCATGATAAGCCGCCCAATGCAGCGCCGTCGCTCCATCGGCTTGCGTGGCATTCAAATCGGCTTTGGAGGCGATTTGAGCCGAAACGGCGTTCCAGTCCTGCTTTTCGGCTGCGCTGGGAAGATCGGCAAACGCCCCGGCTGATGTGAAGCCGCAAAGGATGATGACGAGAGCTGGTCGAACGCATGGCATGGACAAGCAATAACGCCATGCGCGGCCATAAACTGACAGGAATGACGGCATCAATAAGGGCTTGCCGATTCATTGCCGGTCATGCAAACTTCTGGCATGACCTTGACCTTGAATGTTCCTGACGAACTGGCAGCCTACATGCCAAAGGACGAAATGGACCTCGTAGCCGTGCTGACAGCAGGACTGCGGCGCTGGCGCGGAACGCAGTGTGGAGAGGTGCAGCAGATGAGCGATGTAACCGAGATGCTGGCCGGCCTGCCCTCACCCCAAGAAGTGCTGGCACTTCGCCCCTCTGCTGAGGCGGCGGAACGCACTAAGGCACTGCTGAGAAAAAGCAATGAACAGGGGCTGACGATGGACGAGCAGGCTGAGTGGGAGGACATCAAGCGAGTCGAGCACCTGGTGCGGGTGGCTAAGGCCAAGGCAGCGCTGAAGCTCAAGTCCGCATGAGCGTAGCGCACATCCCGGCAGCGCTGAGGCGACTCGTGCGTGATCGGGCGCACGAATCCTGTGAATACTGCCTGCTGCCGGAACTGTTCAGCTTCCACACACATCAGGTGGATCACATCATCGCGCAAAAACACGGCGGCCAGACTACAGAGGACAATTTGGCCCTCTCCTGCATCCTCTGCAATCAGGCCAAAGGCAGCGATTTGTCCTCCATCGACCCTGTGGATGCCAGCCTCGTTCCGCTATTCCATCCACGACAGGATGACTGGAGCGACCACTTCGAGTGGCGGAACGCCTTTATCAACGGAAAAACAGCGGTGGGACGCGTCACTGCCAATCTACTTCAATTCAATGCGCCCGAGAAGGTAGAGGAACGGACCAGGCTCGTTGAGGCAGGTGTGCTGACTACAGCACCTCAATGATCCCACTGCTGTCGCCGAACTTGTCCAGCTTCACGCCCGCTTTATCCAGCAGCGTGAGATGCAGATTCGCGAGAGGGATGGTTTGGTCGTTTCGCAGGTGGCGGTTGCCTTTGACGCCAGCGCTGGCACCACCTGCGACGATGATGGGCAGATTCGTGTGGTCGTGGACGTTGGGGTTGCCCATGCCGCTGCCGTAGAGGAGCAACGTGTGATCGAGCAGCGTGCCGTCGCCTTCCTTCACGGCGGCGAGTTTGGCGAGGTATTCGGCGAAGAGGCTGACGTGGAAGGCATTGATCTTCGACATGCGCTCGATCTTGGCCGGATCGTTGCCGTGATGGCTCAGCGGATGATGAGGATCACTGACGCCGATCTCGGGATAGGTACGGTTTGAGGTCTCGCGAGCGAGCTGGAAGGTGATGACGCGTGTGACATCGCCCTGCATGGCGAGGAGTTGGAGGTCAAACATGAGCCGCGCATGCTCCGCGTAGCTCGCGGGCACGCCGCTGGGGCGGGAGAGATCGGGGAGCTCGTTTTCAGTGACGGCAGCGGTCGCTTTTTCGATGCGGCGCTCGACTTCGCGGATGCTGTCGAGGTAGTGATTCACGCGATCGCGATCTTGTGGGCCGAGTTGCTTCGCGAGCCGGGTCATGTCGTCTTTAACGAAGTCGAGCAAACTGGCGCGGCGCTTCAATGCGGCCTGACGGTCGGCTTTGCTGCCGCCATCGCCAAAGAGTTGTTCAAACACGAGCCTCGGATGCGCCTCGGCAGGCAGCGGTGTGGTGGGCGAGGACCAGGAGAGGTTGTTCTGATAGACGCAGGCGTAGCCGTTGTCGCACTGGCCGACGACCTGGAGCAGGTCCATCGCGAGTTCGAGCGAGGGCAACTGCGTCTGCTGGCCCATGGCCTTCGCGGCGATCTGGTCGGCGGTGGTGCCGTTGTAGTAATCACTGCTCTCCGTGTGCTTCACTCGCGCGGCGCTGAGGAAGCTGGCATTCGACGTGGCATGCGTGCCGGGATACGCAGGCTCGAGTTCGAGGTTCGAGATGACCGTGCAATGCTGCCGCACCGGCTCCAGCGACTTCAAAATCGGCGAAAGTTGCTCCAGCGTGTCCGTCGCGCCGAGATTCCACCGCGAGTGGTCCGTGCCCATCGGGATGTAGATGTAGCTCAGCCGTTTCGCCGGCTGCGCCACCCGATTCGCCGCCGTGACAGCCGGGATCATCGCCTCGAGAAACGGCAGCGACAGCGTCGCCCCCGCGCCGCGCAGCAGGTGGCGGCGGGAGAGGGCTTTGCGGGTGGTGAAAGTGCTCATGCGAGGTGAAACGGCGTGATGGGGGACTAACTGACAGAATAGGCAGGAGAATGGGGGCAGAAGAATGGAATCTCAGCCTTCATTCTTCTGCCCCCATTCTTTTGCCTCCATCTCCGGCGAATGCAGGACTTGTCACGATGCCGACAATGATTTCGGAAAACTTCCAGCCGTTCGCCTTGGCGCGACTCACAATCTTCCGCATGGCGGGCATATCGTTGGCTTCCAGGCCGCGACCGAGTGCGTAGGTCATGAGTTTTTCCGTCAAGGCGGTGACGAAGAGTTCGGGGCGCTTGAGCAAAGTGTCTTCGAGACCGCTCACGCCTTCGAACTCACTACCATCGGCGAAACCGCCGCGAGCGTCAGCCTCGGCGCGCCAGCGGCCGATGGCGTCGTAGTTTTCCAAGGCGAAGCCGACCGGGTCCATGAGGTTGTGGCAACTGGCGCAGGCGGCCATTTCGCGATGCTTGGCGAGGCGCTCGCGGATCGGGAGGCTTTCCGAGATGACACCGTCGAGCGCGGGCACGTTCGGAGGCGGCGGTGGTGGCTCGGTGGCGAGCAGGTTCTTCAAGATCCAATGCCCGCGAATCACCGGCGAGGTGCGCGTGGCGTAGCTGGTGACGGTGAGGATGCTGCCGTGGCGCAGCAGGCCTCCGCGTTGCATTTGCGGGTCGAGTTTCACCTCGCGGAAACGGCTGCCTTGGATGTTCGGGATGCCGTAGTGCGCGGCGAGACGTTCATCGAGCCAGGTGCGGTCGGTTCGCAGCAGATCGAGCACGCTGCGGTCGTTTTCGATCACATCGGCGAAGAGAAGGCTCGTCTCCGTGCGCAACGATTCGCGGAGGTTGTGATCGAAGTCGGGAAATAGCCGCGAGTCCGGCGTGATGGCATCGAGATTGCGCAGGTAGAGCCATTGATCGGCGAAGTTCGTCACCAGCGCTTTCGCACGCGGATCGCGCAGCATGCGGCGGGCTTGAGCTTCGAGATCGAGCGGACTCTGCGAGAGCAGTTCATCATCGGGAAGGTTGCTCCAGAGGAAAAAGGCCAGTTTGGAGGTCAAAGCGGCTTCATCGGCCTTTTGCTCCGTTCGGAACAAAAACTCGCGACTGACCAAAATGGCCGCGAGAGCCGATTCGATGCCGCTTTCGAGTGTTTTGGCCTCACGCACGAATGGAAGCACTCGTTCCAAATCGGCATCGCTGATCTCACGACGCCAGGCGCGGCGCATGATCGGTTTCAAGATGGCCTCGGGGTCGGTTTGGCCTGCTCCGAAGAGCAAACGACGACTCGGCGTGTCACCCGCGCCTTTGGCATTGAACGGGCCGGTGATCGTCACCTGATACACCGCCGGATTGCGACGCGGATGACGGTGGAGATTGTAGCTTACCTTATACGGCTGTCGCATCTGCTCCAGCAACGGCGAGCCATTCGGCAGGAAGGTCACGCCAAGTTCATGCTCACCTCCAGCGACGTGGAATCGCGCCTTCAGATGCGCGTCGATCATCTCGTAGTTTTTGTCCTTCGCGGGCTTCACCGTGAACTCGCTCTTCACCTCGCGATTCAGTAAAATCTGCAACTGATGCTGGCCGCGCATGCCTTCGACCTGTTCGTTGCGATCTCGCTGAAGGCGCACCTGCACCTCGTAGTCGCCTTCTTGAGCAAACACATGCTTCACCAGCACGCCGCCACGCGTGCCGAGCGGCAGACCCGGCACATGATACTCCTGCGTGATGTCAGACCGCACGCGGATGGCCGCGATCTCCGGCTCCGTGCTCACGCCCACGGCCTGTCGCGAGATTTTCTGCGCCGCCGTGATGTAGCGATCCAGCAGCGCCGGTGGCAGATCGCCGACCGTGACGTTGTCAAAGCCATGGCTGATCTCGTCCGTGGGAAACGCCGCCTTCGCATCAAACTCGACCGCGAGCAGGTCACGCACCGCGTTTTGATACTCGGTGCGCGTGAGCCGTCGGAAGGCCGGGCCCGCGACAGGCTTCGGTGGCTGTGCATCAAGTTCCTTGGTGAGCGCAGCCACCAGATCGGCATAACCCGCCTCATCAGGCCGCTTCTTGCCGATGGGCGGCATGTGGCGGGCATTGAGTTGCTTCACCACCTTCTCCCAAGTGGCCGGATGTTTCTCGATGCCATCTTGGAGGATCGAATCGAGATCCACACCGCCCTTTTTCGTGTCTGCATCATGGCAGTCGATGCAGAAAAGCTCCAACGCGGCCTGCGGAGGCTGCGCGAGAGCGGTCGTCGTGATGAAAAGTAGGGCGGTGAGTCGCATGGAGAGGTGAAACAGACACTCCTGTCTGTTTTTAGAAGGTTAAGAAGCAGACAAGAGTGTCTGCAATACGCCCGTGCTGTCCGCAAAGCGTTCCTGCTTCACACCGGCTTGTTGGGCCATCGTGAGCCAGAGGTCGGCGAGCGGGCGTTTGCCTTCGTAGTGGAAGTGACCGCGCTTCCAGCTGCCTCCGGCGATGAGCACCTGGAGGTCGGCGTAGTTGTGCTGGTCGCCGTCGCTGATGCCGCTGCCCATGACGAGCGTGGTGCTGTCGAGCAGGCCGGCGGCGCGGAGGCGCTCGACGACGTGCGCGTAGAACTCGACGTGGAAGCGGTCAATCTTTGCCACGGCGGCCTTGGCTTCGTCGCCCTTCGTGTGCGTGAGGACGTGATGGTTCTGCGGCTTTTCGAAGAGGCCGTGAAACATGCGCGGCGAGTCCCAGCGCTCCGGATCAATGACGAGCGTGGCCACGCGGGTGAGATCGTTTTGAAACGCGAGCACGAACAGCTCCGCCTGCAGCCGCAGGTAGTCGCCGCGCGTCTCGGGAATGCCCGCAGGCTCGGCGATGGGCGGCTGGCGCATCTGTTTGGCGATGCGCTCGGCCTTTTCGATGCGCTTCTCGGTGGCGCGGACGCTTTCGAGATACTCGCCGAGCTTTTCCTGGTCATCGCGACCGAGGCGGGCGTTCATCGCCTTCGCATCCGCGAGCACGGCATCGAGCACGCTGCGTGTCGCATCGCCATCGGGTCGGCCAAACAGGCGCTGAAAGACAGCGCGCGGATTCTTTTCCACATTCGCCGCGTAACCCGGCGCATACCAGGAGATGCATTCGTGGTAACGCGTCTCCTTGTTGTCCGTGTGGTCGTTCGTGCTCAGTTCGAGCGAAGGCAGCAACGTGTCCGCGCCGATCTGGCGGGCGAGGATTTGATCGAGCGTCGTGTTCGTCGGGAATCCGCCATCCAGCGTCTCCTGAGGCGCGGAGGAGGTCAGCCAGCACGATCCACACTGCGCATGCACGCCCGTGCCGCCGACAAACTGCCGGTCGAGACCGGTGACGAGCGTGATGTCGTTCTTCACGGCGGCCAGCGGCGAAAGCGTGGGCGTGAGTTCCCAGTTCAAGCCGGTCGTCTTCGGCAGGAACGCGGCCTGATTGTAGCCATTCGGCGTGTAGATGAAGGCGAAGCGCTGTGGGGCGGCGGGTGCGGCTTTCGAGAGGCTTTCGAAAAACGGAAGTCCGAACGTCACGCCAGCGGCGCGCAGGAAGTGACGACGAGTCGTGAGACAGACACTCTTGTCTGTCTTCTCGTCTGAACAGACAGGAGTGTCCGTTTCACGGCCGGAGAACATGCGGCGATGCCAGGGTGTATTCATGAAGTTGGAGTCCGGCCTTCACCGGGTTGTTGATGATGTAGTGACGAAAGGCGGCCAGTTCCTCCCATTTCAGCACAAGGCGGTCGTAGGACTCGTCCATCCAGAAGATCCCTTCGCGCCGCAAAGCTAGATTGCAAGCTCGGGCAGAGCCTCCTTTGAGGCCTTTGAGTTCCTTGCTCAGATCAAAGCCGGAACGGAGTTGCCAGATGAGATGCACATGATTCGGCATGATGACAAAAGCATCCAGGTCGTAGCGCACGCCATCAAACTTCAGCACCGAATTTAGAACAAGTCCGCGAACCTCGGGAAGTCGAAGTGGACATTCGCCATGCCCGGCATCAAGCCATTGCTCGCGACGTTCGGTGAAGCGCACATGGTACTCCACCTCAGTTTCCGCCGACCATGGTTTCGGATGGTGCAGCATCCAGGCGTCCAGCTCACGCTTCCACTGGTCGAGCAGAGTCTGCGGCAACGCATCGCCCAGTCGAAACGTGATGAAATAGCACGCGCTATCCTGCTGCCAATGCGGCAGGTTCCGCCGACTGCGGTCGATGTCCTGGTGGGGATTGAAGGGACGGAATTTCATGCTTCGGAGTGAAACAGACACTCTTGTCTGTTTTATTTGTTGGGAACAGACAGGAGTGTCTGTTTCACGAGGCCAAAAGCGCCATCGCGCAGGCCCTGCGCTCCGCCTTTGATGTCGGGCGGCGTGTAGCTGTGGACTTCGTTCCAACTTTTGCCGCCATCCGTGCTGCGCTGGATGTTGAAGCGCGGCTTGTCGATGCTGATGAGCGTGCCGGAATCTCCCGCGATGATCTGGCCCGCAGGCACGGCGGTGGGGAGATCGCGCCAGGTCTTGCCATCGGCGCTGGCGCGACTCGGTTTGCCCGTGAGCCAGAACTCGGGACCCACCACGCTGAGCGTGGCGCGCTTCGTGCCGGTCGCGTGCGGGCCATCCCAAGTCTCGCCGCCATCGCTGCTGGTCCATGCGTTGGAGGCATCGGCGTCGGTCATCACGAGGAGCTTGCCGTTTGATTCCAAAGTGCCGCGTCCGGTGGAGGCATCGAGCCCCTTCGGTGCGAGCCATTGCCAGCTCTTGCCGAGATCATCGCTGGCAAAGAGATTTCCAAATTTCGGACCTTCTTTTCCGCGGTTGTCACCCAGCGCGAGGAAACGTCCGCTCGCATCGCCGCAATAGACAGGACCAACGTGATGCGTGCTGAGCTTGTAGCCACGAGCATCATTCTTGAAAGCGCCCCACATGCTGAAGGTGTCAAAGCTCCCACCCAGATCGCTCGTAGCCGTCATCGTCATGTAGCCAGCGGCGACAAAGGCCCCCTTCCCCGCAGCGATGCCCCAGGTGCCGGGCATGACGCGCTCATCGCCCTTGCCTTCCGGCAGCTTGGCCCTGCCATGCGTGAGATGACGCCAGTGCACTCCGTCATCGGAGGCCAGATAAATCGTCGCTCCACCCCAGCCCACGCCAACAACAAACACACCGCCGCCATAAGCCACAGTCTTCGTCGCCCACGGGCCATGATCCGCACCCGGCGCGGCAAAGAACGTCTGCTTCCACGTCTTGCCATCGTCCTTTGAGACGATGATGCGAGCGCCGTGCCCGACGACAAAGGCCCCGACCTTGGGGTCAGGCTTGAGTTCGCCACCCAACGGGATATCGCTGCGGATCTTTGCATCGGCAGGCGATTCGTTGGCGGCGAAGGCAAAGGAAGTCAAGAAGGCGGCAGTTAGGATGAGCAGATGTTTCATGGTGTGCTGCGGACGTGGGTGAAGGGATAGCTTTTCACGATCTCGACGATCACGCGACTGAATCTCCAGCCGTCGGCTCTCGCGACTGCCTCGATTCCGGCGACGACGGGCATGTCATAGACGGCGAGTTCGCGGCCGAGCGCGTAGCTCAGCAGGTGCTCGATAAAGCCCCGGGTGAACTCGTGCGGGTTCTGAGTGAGGAGGGCTTTGAACTCGGCGGGACCGTTGAAGGGAGTGCCATTCCATTCGGCCCGGGCATCGACGGACTGCGAGCCGTCTTTGTCCCGCCACGAGCCGATGGCATCAAATCGCTCCAAAGCGAATCCAGGTGGATCAAGGCGGACGTGGCATGAGAAGCATGCGGGCTTGTCGCGATGCATCTCGAAACGCTCGCGCACGGTCTGCGGCGTGGTTTGAGATTGCGGCTCGTCTTTGAGCGCGAAGGCGACCTTCGGTTCCTGCGGTGGACGGTTAAAGATGGTTTCGAGCAGCCATGCACCGCGTTTCACGGGACTGGTGCGCAGGGGTAGAGATGTGACAGTCAGAGGGCCAGCCATGGTGATGTAGCCGCCGCGGCGCTGATCCGTCAAAGGCACACGGACCCACTTGGAGTTTTGTCTCGCGTCGATGAGCACGTTACTATTCACGGTTTTGGCGAGCGTTAGAGCATCAATGTCGTACAGCTTCGCAAGACGCCCATTGAGCCAGGTGTAGTCAGCCGCAAGGAGATCGAGAATACTGCGGTCTTCGACGAGTACGGTTTCAAAGAGCAGCAGTGCCTCAACAAGCATCGATCCGTGCAGCGTGACCTTGCCCTGAGGGCCGCTGTAGAAGCCCTTGAAGATCTTTGGATCGGGCTTGGCCACCATTAGCTGATCCAAACGCAGCCATTGCATGGCGAACGATTCACTCAACTCACGGGCGCGGGGATCGCGCATCAAGCGTCTGGCTTGAAGCTCGAGAACAGCGGGATCATCAAGGCGTGCGGCGAGCAGTTCGTCATCCGGCGGTGCAGCCCAAAGGAAATAGGCGAGCCGGGTTGCGAGTTCGTGTTCGGTGAGCGATTTCACACTGCCGCGGCCGGTTCCGGTTTCCGCGATGTAAAGAAAGTCAGGTGAGGTCAATCCCGAAGCGAGCGCGGCTTTCATAGCGTCTTCGAAGGACAAATCACGATCACGGGCATTGTCAAAAATCTCGACGTAGCGTGAGACGGTCGTGTCATCGACGGGCCGACGAAAAGCGCGGGTGAGAAAGCCGGTGAGCCGTTCACGCGCCGCCGAGCGGAGATCGGCATCAGACATCTTCTTCTTCGGTTCATCCTCCAGCGCGGCGGCAACGGCAGTGGCACCATCGGTGAGGAAGGCGAGATCGTCGAAGAGGACGTGATTGCCGCTAAACTTCGAGCCATCGAGTCGCAGGCCGATGATGTGCTCAGTCTTCGGGGCACGGAAGGCAAAGAAGGTGTTGCCTCGGCCACCGCCACTGATGAGATCATGCGAAAGCTTGGAACTGGTGCCGCCACTGAAAATCGCAGTCATTTCGACTGTGCCCGACTCCTTGTCCCGACTCAGCGCGCACAAGGCCAGTTCGGTGATGCCTTCACCGCGGACTCCGCCTTCGATGCTGAAGTCGAATGTGAGCACTTTTTTCTGCTTCTCGTGATTGGTGAAGAGAGACTCGCCCGAGGTCTCGCCAGCCGTCGAGAATCCTGCGACCCACAAGTCCTCGCGTGCAGTGATGGCGAGCGACTTCTTGGCGAAGAGCACGCGAATCGGCTGTCCGGCCTTGATCACAATGCTGCGCCCAGTCGCATCCCACACGCCGCCGGTGCCATCCGCCACCGCCGTCTGCATGGCAAAGCGGAACTGGTAATCAAGCGTGCTGACGGTACCGTTTTTGGCCTGAAACGGCAAATTCAAGTTGGGCGCGAACTCCTCCGCCGCGATCCAGGCATCGCCTTCGCCTTCCTCGATGACGGGCTCAGCTTTCATTGGCGTGGCGGGGTCATGAATGAGAGCGCGGAAGATGCTACTGAGTTGCGGCAGCTTCGGGCTCGACACGATCTCACGCGCGGCACCGAGGTATTGCTCCAGCAGCATTGGCGAAAGGTTCATGGCCTCGCCGCGATTGCGAAAGCCGTGCTCCGCGCGGTTTTCTCCAGGCAAACCGAGCTCCGCCAGCAACACGGGATACTTGAGACCATACTCACGGACGGAAACCTCCACGCTGTCACCCATGCGCCCGCTCGCAGGCTCGAAGTAGGCCTTGTTTGACAGCGGAAGCCGCTCGGGAAACATGAACACATCCATCTCCAGACCAAACAGATCGCGAATGCTGTTGTTGTATTCGAGCCGCGTCAGCCGCCGTAGCACCGGATTCCCCGGATCGACCTCGCCAAGCACGGGATCAGGTCGAGCGGCGATGTCCATGATCCACGCCATGAGTTCCTGCCTCTGCGCCTCGGTCGGCTGCGACTTCTGCTTCGGCGGCGGCATCTGATGCGACTCGATTTTTTCGTAAACCGACCGCCAGATAGCGCGATCACGCATCACGGCGTCTTCATCCGTGAATCCAGACAAATCGAGATCGCCCTTCTTGGCATCGCCGTCGTGGCAGCCGAGGCAGTGTGTGTCGATAAACGTGCGGAAGTCAGCTGCGCTGCTCCAGACGGGGATCAAAAGTGCGGCGGCAAGCAGGTGCCTCATGGCGTGGTAGAAAGCTCGAAGTGCGCGACGGTCAGGCCTGTGTCCAACTTGAAGGAGGAAAGCAGGAAGGACGCGACGATGTTCCCGACGGGCGTGGGGTGCCGCAGTCGGACATGTGGACGATGATCGATCAACTGGAAGCGGCTGATGGGGATTTCCAGTTCACACCAGCCGCCGGCATCCGGGCGGAGTTCAGCGCGTCCGATCTTGCACTCGAAGTTGCCGCCGAAGCTGCCTATCGGCTTATTGGTGATGAGCATGAGCTGCAGCGGCGCGGGTTCGTTTTGTTTGAGACGATAACGAATCACGCTTTGTTCCGTGACGGACAGCGCGAGCGGCGGATTGAGATAGCCGGTGCGAATGGAAACGCCGAAGTGCGTGATCACCGCGCCTTCCTTCGATTTCTGCGCCACATACGGACTGGCGACCATGCGCCCGCCCTCCGGGGTGTCGTGCCAGATGCCGCGCCAGATCTGCGGCGGGACGGTGGTGGTGAAATCAAAGCGCCAGCGCATGAGCGGCTCCGGCGTGACGGCGGGATCGAGCTTCAGGCTGCTGTTCAGCGAGGCCAAGGCGCTCGATTGCGCAGGCACGTCGATTGAGGTGCCATCCGCGAGGCGCTTCAGTCTCACGAGGCCTTCGTCCACCTTCAGCAGCGTGTCGTCGGGTCGTGCGGAGAGGTTGAAGGTCGTGCCGACGATCTCCGCCTCCGCGCTGGGCGTGCGGACGATCATCGGATGTTTGGGCCGCTGCGGCTTCACCTGCGCGGAGAGCGATCCTTTGCGCAGCACGAGGAGTTTTTGATCCTCTTCGGAAAACGAGAGTTCGGACTCGCCCGTGAGTGAGATGATCGTGCCATCGGCGAACTGAAGCTGAGCGCTCGCGGTCTCACCGAGAGTTTCCAGTGTGCCTGCCGCGAGTTTTTCGCCGTCGCTGACATTCACGCGCATCTCACCGCCGTGATTCCACACGACGGTGCCTGAGGAATCCACCAGAGTCAGCACCGGTGCGTCGCCGCTGCCGAGCCAGAGCCAGGCGCTGGTGGCGAGGACGGCGATTGAGGCGGCGAGCGTGAGGCGGACACTCCTGTCTGCCCTGAATTGGGTTGGGGTGGGCGGAGAACAGACAGGTGTGTCTGTTTCACGCTGGCGGGCCATGTCACCCATGGCGACGGCTTGCTCGGCGATGTCGCGCAGGTGCTGGCGTAGATCTGCGTCTTCGCGCAGGCGCTGATTGAATTCAGCATGCTCGGGCGGCATGAGCGTGCCGTCGAGGAGGCGCTGAATGAGGAGATCGTCGTTCATGCGGGCAATTAGGCGGAGCAGACAGGAGTGTCTGCATCACGGGAGAGGCGTTCATCGACACACTTCTTCAACTGGCGATGCAGGCGAGAAAGACGCTGATAGACCGCTTCGATGCCCGCGCCAACCCTTTCAGCCACTTCCTGGCAGGAGCGGCCTTCAAAGTAGCGAAGCTCGAGAAGCTCGCGCGATTTGGCCGGCACGGAGGCGAGGCACTCGCGAAGAGCATCCATGCGTGCGCCTTCGGGCTGCGTGGTCTTTGATTGCCATTCGAGATCGAGAAGGTCAAGAACGTCCGGCTCCAGACCCAGCATCTCGTTCTTGCGCTTCCGCAGCCAGTCGATGGCCTCCCGCTTCGCGGAAATGGTGGCCCAGGACAGCAGCGCTCCTTCGTGCTCAAAGCTGACGCCACGGGTGACAGACTTCAACGCCACGTTTTGAAAAATGTCCTCCGCCGCCTGCGCATCATGCACGATCAGCCACGCCGCCGCGCTGAGACGCTGACGCGCCGCGAAGAGGTGACGGAGGATGGCTTCGTGATCAAGGGGCATGCACGTCTGCAACGCGACTGGTGAACGGTTCCTGACAAAGAGACCGCAACCGCAGAAGGCGTCAGGTCCGGCTAGGCTAAGATCTTGTCCACCACATGACAAGGTTCGACGCCAGTCAGTTTGAAATCGAGCCCCGCAGCACGGAATGATAATCGCTCGTGATCAATGCCGAGACAATGCAGGATCGTTGCCTGGAGATCGGCCACGTGGACTTCGTCTTCGATGATGTTGAAGCCCATGTCGTCGGTTGCACCGACCGTCACGCCGCCTTTAATGCCGCCCCCAGCCATCCACATGCTGAAGGCCTGGGGATGGTGATCACGCCCCATACTGCGACCGAGTGAAACGCTCGCCTCCACCATCGGTGTGCGACCGAATTCACCGCCCCACACAACCAGGGTGCTGTCGAGCAGACCCCGTTGCTTTAGATCCTTGATCAGCGCTGCGCTGGCTTGATCGGTGACACCGCAGTTCTTCTTCACATTCCCCGCAACATCGCTGTGGGCATCCCAGCCTTCATTGTAAATGTTGATGAACCGCACACCGCGTTCGACCATGCGGCGGGCTAAAAGGCAGGCACGCGCGAAGGACGGAACCTTTGGGTCGCAGCCGTACATTTCCAATGTTGCCTTATCTTCACTGGTAAGGTCCATCAGGTCGGGTGCCGAACTTTGCAGACGATAGGCCATCTCATAGTTCGCGATGCGTGTCGCCGTCTCGCTATCACCATCCAACTTCAGACGCCGCTGGTTCATCGCGTTGATCAGGTCGATGGTATCCTTTTGCGTCCCCGCCTCGATACCCTCAGGCGTGCTGACGTTCAGGATAGGGTCGCCCGAATTGCGGAATCGCGTGCCGGAATAAACACTTGGCAAGAAGCCACTGCTCCAGCAAGCCGCACCACCGCTGATGCCGCTCCCGGTGCTCATCACCACAAATGACGGAAGATCGCGTGACTCCGCACCGAGCCCGTAGGTGATCCACGATCCCATGCTGGGCCGACCGGGTTGCGAAAAACCGGTGTTCATAAAGATCTGCGCTGGCGCATGGTTGAACTGCGTCGTGCGGCAGGACTTCACGATTGCGATATCATCCGCGATGGTCGCCAAATGAGGCAACATCTCTGAGAGCTCTTGTCCGCTCTGGCCGTGACGCGCGAACTTGTAGCGAGGCCCTAGCACCGCTGCATCTGGCCGAATGAAGGCATAGCGCTGTCCGCCAATGATCGATGGTGGCAGTGGCTTACCTTCGAATTTGGTGAGCATGGGCTTGTTATCGAACAGCTCCAATTGAGAAGGTGCCCCCGCCATGAACAGATGGATGACAGCCTTCGCCTTCGGAGGAAAGTGCGTCGGTGCTGCTACGTTCGGGCTTCGTGGCGCGCCATACGCGGATTCAGCCAGGAGGGTTGCCAGAGCAATCTTGCCCGTGCCGACGGCGCAATCCTGGAAGAAATGACGGCGGGTAATGTTGTGACTATTCATGGATGGGTAATCGCTTCATCAAGATTCAAAACTGCCCGACTCACGGCCGACCAAAGAGCCTCGCCAGCGAGCTTTTTGTCGCGTTGCTTTTGCAAAAAGGTCTTCAACATCGCCTCCTCATCAGGGGCTGGCGGACGGGTGAGACTGCGGCGGAAGATCCGCTGAAGACGCGCCTCATCGGATTGAGATTCAGCGATCACGGTCTTGGCTAAGGCTTGGGCCGCCTCCATAAACATCTGGTCATTGAGCAGTGTCAACGCTTGCAGTGGGCTGTTCGAAACGTCTCGACGTGCGAGGCAGGTCTCCCCGGTCGGCGCGTCAAAAGTCGTGGCCATGGCGAAGGGCGCTGTTCGCTTCATGAAGGTGTAGAGACTGCGTCGATAGCGATCTTCTCCCTCGCTGGTCTTCCACTCGACCTTGCCATAAGTGCCCTCGGTGGTCACACTGGTCGGCTGCGGCGGATAAACGCCGGGACCACCCATTTTGAGAGACAAAACACCCGCAGCCTTTAGTGCTGAATCCCGAACAATCTCCGCATCCAAACGGAAGCGCGAGCCACGCGCAAGCAGCGTATTCTCGGGATCGCGCTGGGCGAGTTCGGGCGTGATGCGACTGGTCTGCTTATAGGTGGCACTGGTGACGAGCAGTCGATGCAGACCCTTCATCGACCAGCCTTGTTTCATCAACTCAACCGCCAACCAGTCGAGCAACTCGGGGTGAGACGGAGGCTCACTTTGATAGCCAAAGTCCTCCAGCGACTTCACGATCCCTCGCCCAAAAAACGCCTGCCACTGGCGGTTCACGGTCACGCGAGCGGTCAATGGATTCTCTGGGGAGAAAAGCCACTTCGCGAAGGTCAACCGATTCGCGGGTGCCTGACTTGGGAGCCCGGAGAGGAAGCCCGGCACGTTTGGACGAACCTCTTCCTTTGGTTGGAGATACTCGCCTCGATGATATCGGTGGGTGGTGCGTGGATTGTCTGCGGGACGCTCCTTCATCACCAAGGTTGGCTGACCGCGCGGTGGGGATTTCCTTGCGGCAGCGAGAGGGGCGATCACCTTTTTCATCTGAGGCGCAGATTCAAGAAAGCGCTGCAGCACTGGCGGGCCAGCCGTGCCTTTTGCCAGCAGTTCTTCGACTTCTGCGGAATGCCCCGTGGCGCTGGCGTGATCGCTTGTGGTCACCGAGATCCGGAAGTGACCGAGCGGACAGGCGAAGTGCTTTTCAAACAGCATCTTTAGTTCGAGGCCGTCAGTGAGATCAACAGGAGATTCGAAATGAAATACCGCAGTCTGTTCCACCCCGTAACCACCGAGAACCTGCCAACCGCTGGACATCTCGCCATCGAGCGCCGCCGTCGCGTTGTTCGTTTTGCGTTTGCCTGCTGCCCCCCGTTTCGCTGGGGAGGCATCACTGATCTTATCCGGCTCTGTATCATTGGTCGCATCCGCATCAGAGATGGAGACGCGATTGCCCTTCTGGGAGGCCTGCAACTCACTCAAAAAGAAGCCGCCCAAAGGTCCTTCATAATTCGTTAGCCCAGGGCCATCGTTTGGCAGGCTTGGGTCGGATCTGACCTCAAGGCGCAGAGCGGTTACGCCTTTGATCGGTGCCTTGAGACTGAGATCATAGACGTCGCTCTTGGAGATATCCCCACTGCCAAGAATGAAGCCATTTTCCTGCTGTTGCAGGTGCGGCATCGTCGTCGTCATCTTCAATGGGCGAATGATTTCCCACTTGGATGCCTTCGGAGTCTCTGCTGCGACCCATTCCTTGAATCGGCGCTCCATCGCCTCGCGACCACCCGGGAACTTTGCAGGCAACTCGGCTTCCATCTTTGCGATCTTCTTTTTCCACTCGCCTTCCCGACTGGCCTGCTCCTTGTCTGGAATGAAGTAGGTAGGTTCGCTGGCGTTGTTGAGCAGCGCCATAACGCCGTAGAAGTCGGAGTGCAGAATGGGATCGTATTTGTGCGTGTGACACTGCACGCAATTCATCGTCAGCCCCATCCATGTAGTCCCGGTGACGCTCACGCGATCCACCATCGCGTAAAATCGGTACTCATTGGGATCAATACCGCCTTCCTCGTTCAGCATCGTGTTGCGATGGAATCCGGTCGCCACCAGATCGGATGGACGCGCCTCTGGTAGCATGTCGCCAGCGAGTTGCTTGATGCTAAACTGATCAAAAGGCAAGTCATCGTTGATGGCCTGGACCACCCAATCGCGATAGGGCCAAATGCTCCGCGGGCGATCCTTTTCGAATCCGTTGGTATCAGCATAGCGCGCCAGATCCAGCCAGCGACGTGCCCAGCGCTCGCCATACTGCTTGGACGCTAGCAGTGAATCCACCAGCGCTTCGTATGCCTTTGGGCTCTGATCTTGGACAAAGGCATCCGCTTCTTCAGGCGTCGGCGGCAAACCAATGAGATCGAGATAAAGTCGCCGCACCAGAGTGTATCGATCCGCCTCCGCCGATGGTTTCAGACCTTCTTTGGCGAGCCGCGCCTGCACAAAAGCATCCACCGGATGCACGCCGGCAATCGGTAACGGCGCTTGCTTTGGTGCCACGTAGGCCCAGTGCGCCTGATACGGCGCGCCCTCTGCGATCCAGGCCTTGAGCACCGCCTTCGCAGCCTCCGGCAGCACCGTCTTGGTGTGAGGTGGCGGCATGACTTCATCCTCATCCGTACTGAAGATTCGCTTGATCACTTCGCTCGCCTCGGGTTTCCCTGGAGCGATGGCAGTCTCCCCAGACTTCCCCTTCCCGATGGCAAAATCTCGCAGATCCAGACGCAGCGCCCCTTTTCGCCCGTGCTCATCCATTCCATGACACTTGAAGCATTGCTGGGCGAGGATGGGTCGCACATCGCGATTGAAATCGACTGCATGGACGCTAGTGGCGACCACGAAGCCGAAAACGAAGACTGGGATCTTGGAGATCATGAACACCTGACTAATACGGCTCCCCTCTCCAGATCTGCTTTCTAAATGAGCCCCAACGCAGGGGAAGACAAGAGATGAGCACGATTGGACAATCGTCACTACTTGTTTTGGAAGATTCGGCTCCGAACAGATGCATGGATCAGATCGCGCAATCCGTAGCCACTGTTGCGTGTTTCTTCAGTGATGCGGTCCAGCTCCGCCCGATCCGAAAAGCCCATTCCACGCCCCGTGGCGAAGGTTAGCAACTTCTCCACGAAGGCGCGGGCAACCTTTCCCGGTGCCACCAGCAGCGCCTTTTGGAACTCGCTGAAATCCCTGAACGCGGTGCCATCAGGCAAAACCCCAGCGGGATCAACGACTGGGCCGAGACGATAGCGCACCTTGCGTCCTTCTACGGTAAGCTTCACTTGCTCCCCCTCCCCGACGCTGCGGAAACGATCCCGCCAACCACCGATGACATCATAACTTTCCAAAGCAAACCCTGCCGGATCGATGGAGCGATGGCATCCATTGCAACTTTCCATCTGACGATGCTTATCCAAAATCTCGCGCATGGTCTTCGCTCCGCGAATATCAGGCTCCACACCAGGAACCCCAGGGGGCGGAGGCGGCGGTGTCATCCCGAGAAGACGGTCCATGACCCACACACCACGAATCACGGGGGACGTGTTGGTTCCGTTGGCAGACACCTTGAGGATGCTCGCCTGCGTCAAGAGCCCGCCGCGTTTACTGTCCGGCGGCAGTTGCGTTTTACTAACCTCAATTCCACGCACCCCTGCAATGCCATAGTGGCTCGCCAACCGCGCATTCAGCATGGCGAAGTCGCTGTCGATCAGATTCCCTGCGCCCAGATTCCGACAGATCAATTCGCGAACAAATCCCCGCGTTTCCTGCAACATCGAATCAAGCAAGAGCCCATCATACTCGGGATACAAGACCTTGTCTGGCGTGGTGAAATCAATCTCCCGCAGATTCAGCCAGCCATCCGTAAAACCTGCAATGAAGCGATCCAATCCGGGCCCCTGCAAGAGGCGCTCCGTCTGCGCATGGAGCACGTCGGGCGTTGAAAGCTGCGCAGCGGCCAAAATCTCATCCGGGGCGCTTCGCGTGAGGAAGTAACTCAACCGTGCAGCCAACTGGCGATCATTCAGGCTTCCCTCAGGCTCTTGAAGATAAAGAAAATCGGGCGAACAAAGGATCGCCACAGCGGCCGTCCGAATCGCGGCAAGGTAGTCCTGATTCGCCCCGAATTCCGCCTCGAACAGCTTAAAATAAGGAACCGCATCTTCCGGCTCCACTGCACGACGGAACGCAGCCGCAGCAAAAGCACTGAGCGCCCGCCGAGCCTCCAACAGCGGATCACCGACCTCCGCGACGAACCTGGGCTTGTAGCCTCGCTGTTTGGCCTTCCAGGGCTGATCGGGCGGCACCTCGATCAACCTCGCGCCACCCAAAAGCAGGGATTGCCCACGGGGCGGCCATTCCTGCACTAGGGGACCCTCAAGCTCCACTGACAGCAGCGCCAGACCTTCCCCTGGATACTTCGCCGGACCGTCTTTGACGGCAGAGTGACCATCCGGACCGTTGAGCCCCTGCGCACTAATCTTCACGCCATGGCCTTGTTGCAGGTCGAGCGTGATTTCGACGGTGCCGGGCGTATCCACCGGGAGTTCGTGATAACTGCGCACCACTGCGTCCACGGTTCGGAAATCAAAACTGCCGGTAACGAGGGCAAACACAACGGGTTCATCAATCTGGTAACCGTAACCAGTGACCCGGAGTTTGTATTGCCCCGAAAACGGGGCCCTTAGATTTGGAATCTGGGTATTGGGAAAGCCACCATCATTAAAAACCACGATGGCTCCATCGTCGCGCTTCAACCAGTGTTTGCCGATGTTCTCTTTGTTCCGATCACTCTCCAGAGTGAATGTCTCCGTTTTACGCTCCGGCTTCGCGCCACCCGTAAGAGCAGCGTCCAAGGCCACCTCTGCGGCCTCCATGTAGCGCATCATCTGTGGTCCAGAGATGGACAGCGCCTCGCCAATATTGTCAAAACCATGCGCACGACCGTCTTCTGGCAAGGCATCGATGAGGTGGACGCTCACGCCAAGCAGATCAGTGATCGTGTTCTGATACTCGCGGCGGTTCAACCTGCGTAAAACGGTGCCCTTTTGGGCGATGTGCTGAGCGGTCAAGTCACGCCCCAGGGTATCCAGGAATTTTCTCATCCCCTCTGCCTCAGGCCGGTCCTTCTTAGCGGGCGGCATCTCTCCGGCAGTCACCCGGTCAAAAACCCGCACCCACTTTTTGTGGACCGCCTCATCTTCCGTCTGAAAGGGTAATGTCGATAGGTCGAGGCCGCCCTTCTTCATCTCCCCATCATGACATTCCAGGCAGTGTTGATCCAAAAACGGCATCCACGCGGGCGCAGCAGCTAGGGCAACTGGGGAGGTAAAGAGCAGGAACCAAAGAGACTTCATGGGTGCTTTCACAACGTCTCCGAGGCCCCAATTCTGACGTTGGAACCCCGCCACCACCCTCAATTGGATCACTTTCTCGCAAAATTTACGTCCAAAACCAGCCTGTGAACTCCTTATCCTAGTACCATGCGATCCTCCCTGCCCTACCTCCTAGCCCTTCTGACCGTAGCCGTCTGTCATGGCGCCGACGATGCTGAGCGTGAAGCAGCACGATTTTTTGAAAAAGACGTTCGCCCCATTTTGGTCAACCGCTGCTACGAATGCCACAGCAAGACCAAGCAAAAAGGCGGACTACGCGTTGACCACATCGGTTACCTCAAGACCGGAGGGGATACAGGCCCTGCCCTCGTTCCGGGCGAACCCGAAAAGTCCCCGATGATCCAGGCGATCCATTACACGGACGAGGACTTCCAAATGCCGCCAAAGAATAACGGCGGCAAGATGCCAGCGGCAGAGATTGCCGTCTTGGAGCAGTGGATCAAAATGGGGGCACCTTGGCCAGAAGACGCCGCGAACAAGGTCGTCGTCACAGATGGCGGGTTCACTGAAGAGCAGCGCGCTTATTGGTTCTTTCAGCCTGTCGCTAAGGTGGTTCCGCCCGCCATCAATTCCGACTGGGCACGCCATGACATCGACCGCTTCATCGAACAAAAGCTGACGGAAAGCGGACTCGACCCTGCTCCCGAGGCGGATCGCCACGAACTCGTGCGCCGCGTCTATTTCGACCTCCATGGTATCCCGCCGACGCGTGAGGAAATCGATGCCTTCGTCAACGACAGGGATCCGAAAGCGTATGAAAAACTCATCGACACCCTCCTGGCCAGTCCGCGCTATGGTGAACGCTGGGCGCAGCACTGGCTGGACCTGACCCGTTATGCAGAGAGCGATGGCTACAATGCAGACGCCTATCGGCCTGACGTGTGGCCCTACCGAGACTACGTGATCAAGAGCCTGAACGACGACAAGCCCTACAACCAATTCGTCCGGGAACAGATCGCCGGAGACGAGATCGCGCCCAATGATCCAGATGTCATCATTGCCACCTGTTTCCTCCGCAATCCGGTCTATGAATGGAATCAACGTGATGTCCGTGGGCAGTGGGACATCATCCTCACCGACATGACGGACACCACGGGCGAGCTCTTTATGGGCCTCAGCATGGGCTGTGCCCATTGTCACAATCACAAGTTTGATCCCATCCTGCAAAAGGACTACTACCGTCTGCGCGCCTTCTTCACCCCCGTTCAATGGCGGGACGATCTGAAACTGGCCACCCCAGAACAACAGAAGGCCTTCGACGCACAGCAGAAGAAGTGGGAAACGGCCACCGCCGATATCCGCGCAAAAATGGACGCATTGATCACGCCGATCCTGGAGCCCAAAGTCGAACGCGCCTTGACCCGATTCACGAGTGATCTCCAGGCCATGGTGCGTAAAACGCCCGACCAACGCGACGCTCTTGAGCGCCAGTTGGCCGGACTTTGCGAGCGACAGATGCAGCACGAAAGACGCACCTTTGACCCGATGAAGAGTCTCCGCAAAGACGAGGACAAAGCAGCCTATCAGGCGCTCGTCGAAGAACTCAAAAAGTTCGACTCCCTCAAGCCCGAGCCACTCATGCCTGCCTTCGTCGCCACCGACGCGGGCCCGAAAGGTCCCTCCAATCCCCTCAAGACCCGCAAGGGGGAGCAAGAGATCGAGCCAGGATTCCTCTCCCTACTGGAGCCGAAAGAACCCGAAATCAAACCCACAGAGAACTCCACTGGTCGCCGCACCGTCTTGGCTAACTGGCTGACACGCCCCGACAATCAGCTCACGACGCGAGTCATCGTGAACCGACTGTGGCAATACCATTTTGGCCGTGGCATCGTCGCGACCGCTAGTGACTTTGGTAAATTGGGCGAGACACCTTCCCACCCGGAGTTACTCGACTGGCTAACGAATCGCTTCGTCGCAGGAGGCTGGCATTTCAAGCCCATCCACCGGGACATCATGCTCTCCGCGACCTATCGCCAAACGGCGCGTCGCTCGCCCAACGAAACCGCAGGCAAAGTGGATCCAACCAACCGCCTGCTGTGGCGCTTCAATCCACGGCGGCTCGATGCTGAACAAATTCGCGATGCACTCCTCGCAGCGAGTGGCGAACTGAACCCTGCGGCGGGAGGCCCTGCGGAAGATGGCAATGGCACGCGGCGCTCGATCTACACAATGAAGAAGCGCAACAATCAAAACGAACTTCTCCGCGCCCTCGATGCCCCATCCGGCTTTGCCAGCACAGCAGAACGACAGAGCACGACGACTCCGACGCAGGCACTTCAACTCATCAACGGAGACTGGCTCCTGGCAAGGGCACGAAAACTGGCCGCCCGCGTCAACAGCATCGAAGACGCCTGGTTGGCCGTGCTGGGCCGACCGCCGGATGCCGCAGAAAAAGCCACTGCCGAATCCTTTCTGCGGAAGCGTGCAGGTGATGCCATGCCAAGCGACACCAAGCCCGCCAGCGATGGCATCGCGCTCGCAGGCTTCAAGGAAAACACCCCACAGGAAAGATTGCTGCTCCAGACCTCAGAGAAGGAAGGCGACGAGTTTACTATCGAAGCGATCGCCACGCTTCACAGCATCGACGTCAATGCCTCCGTGCGCACCATCGCCTCCCGGTGGTCCCTGGGGAAAGACAGCATTGAGGCCTTTGGCTGGAGTCTCGGCGTCACTGGCGAAAAGTCGCGCTACAAACCACGCAACGTGATCGTGCAGTTGGTCGGTGAAGATGAAAACGCCAACATCGGCTATCAGGTCGTGCCGTCGAATATCCACATCGAACTCGACCACCGCTACCACATCTCCGCCAGGATCTCCTGTGTGGAGCACACCGTCGCCTTTGCCGTGCAGGACCTCACCACACCCGGTGCGCCTCGCCAGAGTGTCGTCGTGCCCCATGACATCCGTTCCAAGATCAGCGTCGGTTCCTCGGGTCTGGTGGTCGGCGGTCTCGGTAAGCGCGCTCCTTCACACCAGTGGGACGGTCCGATTGAAGCCTTCAGACTCGCCACAGGCATGCTGCAAGACAAAGAAATGGGCAATGATCCCGAAGATTGGAAACGCGGCCTGATTGTCTGGCGGGCAAGCGATCCGCAGAACTCCCAGGTCGCTTGGTCTGGGTCCGATACGAAGACCGTCGAACCAGATGATCCTTACCAGCAGGCGATGAATGACCTGTGCCAAGTCCTTCTCAACACCAACGAATTCTTCTACCTCCACTAACGCCATGCCTTGCCATCGATTCGATCTTCCAAGTAGTCGTCGCGACTTTCTGCAAAGCGCCGGTTGCGGCTTTGGTGCCGTCGCTTTAGCCGCCCTCATGGGTGACCAGACGCAGGCTGCCGCTGCGCAAATTCCACAACGAGTAGCGCGGGCGAAGAGCGTCATCTTCCTCTTCATGGAAGGTGGCCCCAGCCATCTGGACACCTTTGACTACAAGCCCCTGCTCAATAAACTGGCCGGGCAATCGCTGCCCACCAGTTTTAAACCACCCATCACTGCGATGGGAGAGACCAACTCACCCCTCCTGGAGTGCAAACGCACGTGGAAACAACGCGGACAGGGCGGCCTGTGGATTTCTGATTGGTTCGAGAATGTCGCCACCCACGCTGACGATCTGGCCGTCATTCACTCCTGTGCCTCCAGTGGCATCAATCATGCAGGTGGCGTCTGCTCGATGAATACCGGCTCCGTTTTTGGTGGGCGCCCTTCGCTCGGAGCCTGGGCTTCTTATGGGCTCGGCTCTGAAAACAAGAACTTGCCAGGCTTCGTTGTCATCAAAGACAGTGAAGCCACCGTCGTGAATGGTGTTCGCAATTGGGGCAATGGCTTCATGCCAGCGGTCTATCAAGGTGTCGAATTCACCTCGGATGGCGTGCCCATTAAATACCTCGACAATCCCAAAGGTGTGGATCGTAAACGCCAGCGCGATAAGCTAGACCTCCTCGCCTCCCTCAATCAGCGCTACGGAGAAACGCGCAAAGACAACACGGAACTGGACGCCCGCATCAAGGGCTACGAACTCGCCTACCAGATGCAGGCGGAAGCGCCAGAAGCGGTGGATCTGAGCAAAGAGACCGAGGCCACCAAGAGGCTCTACGGCATGGACCAAGAAGCGACCGCCGTGTATGGCCGCAACTGCCTCCTCGCCCGGCGACTCGTTGAAAACGGGGTCCGCTTTGTTCAACTCTACAGCGGCGCAGGCAGCAAGTGGGATAGCCACAAAGGCATTGAGGTGAATCACTCCCGACTCTGCAACGCGGTGGATAAACCCATCGCGGGACTCTTAGCGGATCTGAAGGCTCGCGGCATGTTGGACGAAACCCTCGTCATCTGGGGCGGTGAATTTGGCCGCACACCCATGAGCGAGCAAGGCGACGGACGCGACCATAACCCCACTGGCTTCACCATGTGGATGGCCGGCGGCGGAGTCAAAGGCGGCCGCACCTATGGGGCGACCGATGACTTGGGGCTCTACGCCGTCGAAGACCGACTTCACGTCCACGACCTGCATGCGACCATCCTTTACCTCATGGGTATTGATCACACCCGCCTCACCTACAATCATAAGGGACGCCCAGAACGCATCGATCAGAACGAAGGCAATGCTTACACCAAGCTGCTGGAGGCCTGATCAGACGTCCACCTCGATCAACTCACAACGATGGGTAAAGAGCAATTGGCACCGGATCATCTCCGGTGCCAACCCGGTCATTCGGCTCAGCACCTCACGATAGGTCTGTAGTTGGGGACGATATCCGTTGATCCGCTCAGCCAGTGCCTCGGCCGTATCGACCTTGTCCGTCTTGAAGTCCAAAATCATCGCGGATTCCGGCTCGATGACGACTCGGTCAAAAGTGCCAGATAGCCATTCGCCCTTCAGCAGAATCTCAAACCGCTTCTCCCGCCAGCATTGGGCGGCTGAAGAGGGCCGACACAGAGCCTGCCGTGGCAAAGTCGCGGCAAGACAACGCCGAACTTCGTCCAAGGCACGATTGCGAATGCTTGGATCCGGACAGGGCACGTCAGCCCAGAGTTTCTCCAATTCACCAGGGTCCATGGCATCCAGCCAAAGAATCTGCTCAAAGAGTGCATGCACCAAGGTTCCGTAGGACCGCGCAAATCGTCCACCACGAGAGAACAGTTGCTTGGCAGTAACAATTGAAGTCTCTGATCCACTCGGAGTCCGACGCACGGGGCGCAGTCGGCCTTCCCCAACGACCAAAGGAGGATGTGGCAATTCCGTCGCGCACTCCTCAGGCAATGCCTTGGCGGGCAGACGTTCAAACCAATGCCGATCCGTCGCAGAGGTATCGCTTTCAAAATAGGCATCCGCCTCGACCCCACCAAAGTGCGTGCGTGGGGCCTCCCCTTTCCCACCCAGTGTTGTCTCTAACAGCTTGATGAAGTTCTCTGAACGCGAGGTCGCAGAGCGAGGTGCAGTGATCAGATAATTCGCATACTTCGCCCGGGTCAGCGCCACGTAGAACTTGCAGAGTTCCTCATAAGCGGCCTCTGCTTCACGTTCCTCCCGATACTCCGCCAACACCGTGTCAGCCTTCACGATGTCAGAAGGAGGCAGATCAAAGACCCATTCCACCTCCCGCTTGGCACCACGTTTGACCCCGATCCCTCGGCGCACCGTGCGCATCGAATTGCCCTCAAGATCCGGCAAGATGACGCAGTCAAACGTCAGTCCCTTGGACTTATGAATCGTCATGATCTGCACCGCGTTGCGAGTATCTGGCTCCCGCACTGTGTGATTTTCGGCATAGGCAATGAACTCTCCAATATCGCGACTACCGCCCGCATCAAAGATCCGCGCCGCCAGGGCAAACTCCTCCGTGCGTCGGCGGCTGAATTCATCCAGCACCGTGCCGCCCGAGATCAATTCGGCGATCCAGTGCCGCAGCGTCGCCTCAAACCCATCATCAAACACACGGCGTAGAACCTCCGCACACAGACGGCCAGGACTCATTTCCAAACGATCAAACACAACCGCAAAGGGCGTCATACGCAGGTGTTCCCAGGCCATCGTATCGCCTGGGTGAGCCCCCGCCTTGAGCAGGCTCAGCAGCGCCAAGGTCACCGGATTATCGGTAGCGATGGCGATCTCTGATTCACACATCACTGGAATACGAGAGGGCGAATGCGCGCGCAGATAGTCCACCAACTCCCGCCCAGTGCGATTCTCTTGGACAATGATCGCACAGCTCAACCCACGCTTCACGGGTTGGATCTCTTCCAAGATGCCAGCCACCAAGGCAAAGTGATCCAACTCCTCCACCTTGCGCCCGTCGGCCGAAACGGGCTGCAGCATCGCACAATAGCCCGGCATCTTATCGTGCACGCCCGCGACGAGGTGCGGTTGCCACTTCCAGCGCTTGCGCGCAGCTTTCGGAAGGCTCATCTCTTCCAGTGCGTCTGCAGCCCCAAACACCCGGTTCACCAGTTGAATCACATCATGACCCGAGCGCCACGAGACATTGAGCGGACGCTCTTGGATTCGCTGCACCGTCTCCGAATTGTAACGATGCAGCACATCATCAAACAACCGCACATCGCCACCCCGCCAGGCATAAATCGCCTGCTTGATGTCGCCCACCTGGAAAAGCGTGCGTTCGTCTGAGGCGTCTTGAACTGCCTCATCGATCAAGTTTTCAATCACCGACCACTGAATGTGATTCGTGTCCTGGAATTCATCCAACAGCCAATGATCGTAACGGGAATCCAAGCGGTAGTCGATACGTAGGCGCTCATCTTCACCCGGCACCTGCGAAAGCATCGGACGCGGCAGATCCTTGGCAAATTCATGTCCTGCCAGAATCAATTCCATGTCTTGAAACGTCAACCGCCCCTGCCTCCGCACTTGGCGCGACCAATTCGCCTCATAGAGCGATAGCACCTCCCACACCCCCTGTGTGCGTTCGAGCCGGACCACAATTTCCGCCCCAACGATTGAGGTAATGATGCCTCGCACGAGGAGGCAGGACTCGCCCTCCAGCTTCTGTTTCCTGCGATTTACGGTCAATTCGCAATCGCCAGCCTTCACGGCATTCCAGTCCGCCAATACCTTTTCCACAAAGAACTTCATCCGCTTTGGCAGCGCATTGCCTGGGACATGATCCAGTGCTTCAGAGTGAAATTCCCGCCAAAAGCTTATGGGGCCATCCGGCAGATCTTCACGTTCAAAGATCGCCATCAGCCGTGAAAACGATTCCTTTAGATCGACCCGTGGCACCAACCACTCGCAACGCCCAGGCCAGATCGCGCTAGGATTTCCCCACAACTCCTTCCGTCCTGCGTGCAGCATGATTTCATGCTGATTTTCGACAAATTCATCCAAGACAGATCGGATGCTCGATTCTTCCTTGCCAAACGTCGCCCGCCGAAACGCCTCTAGAAAGTCCTTCTCCGCAGACAAGCCGCCTGCCCCAGTTTTAAGACCGGGAAGACTGCGGCGAAACACTCGCCGATAGACCCGCTCACGTTCCGTCGCACCGGCGTGTTCGCTGAGGATTTCAAAATCTCCCGCCAGACCAAACTCCGCAGGAAAGGCCCGCAGGATCGAAGAAAAAAAACTGTCCAGCGTGCCCAGGAACAACTTTGGCATTCGCGAAATAAATACCCGCAACAGCCGTCGATAATCTTGCGATTTCAGACTGCGCAAAATCGGACGAAGCGGATCGCTTGCAGCCTCAGGATCAACCTTCTCGTCCCCCGCCAGAGCTGCCGCATAATTCTCACATGAAGCCGCACGGGCCAACTTCTCCAAGATCGAATCAAAGAATTCGCCCGCTGCTTTGCGGGTAAAGGTCACCGCCACGATTCGCTCCGGCGCGATCTCCTGCCCCGCCAACATCTGCTGCGCCATCAGCGCAATGTAGCGATTGGTCAGTTGCCAAGTTTTGCCAGACCCAGCAGAAGCCAGAATCATCTCATTGGGAATTGCGCTCACGGTGCTCATACTCCCACCTCCACGTTGGTGATCGCGCTCGGATCAACGGCCTTCAGGACATCGCCAAAGAACAAAGCACCAAAGGCATCCGAATACGGGATCTTCTCTGCCGGAGGCCAGAAGGTTCGGGATCGCACGGCATGGATGATCCCCTCCGCACATTGCCAAGCACTCGCCAGCAACTGGCCTTCCAACTGTGGCCAGGGATCCAGCCCAATGTCGATCTTCGTCTTCCCCAGGGTTGCGTAAGCCGTTTGGATCTTTGCGCCGGGATAGCGCCGCTCCATCGCTAACCGATACAGTGGCAATTGCAGGTCCGTCCAGCGCGCCAGTTCGCCAGCGCTATTGCTCGTCAGCATCCAGGCGGGGAAAGCCTCCTCATCCTCGGTTCGCTTTAGTTTTGCCAGATGATATTCCTCCACCGTCTTGCGCTGTCGCTTCACGGAATTGTAGGGCGAATAGGTTTTAAAATCGATCAACCGCACGCCAAAGTGATCATTCACCTCCACACGATCCACGATTCCGCTGACGATCATTCCCGCCACTTCCCACGGATCGCCTTCGGGGCTGATTCGGGTCTCTGCCACTTCAATGCGCCACCCTTCCCTGCGTTCCCGAGCCTCAAACTCTGCCCACCATGACAAGCGCTGCCGAGCCGACTCGCGCTGAATGATTACCGGCACCGTCAACCGCGCACCATACACGCCATGGAGATAGCGGTCGAGCATCGCATGAAACTCCGCCTCGATCTTGGTCGCGTCTGTTAGCGTCTTTGTTTCCCCCTCTTTGGCAAAGGTCTCCATCACGTGGTGTAAGAGATTGCCAAACTCCAGCGGATCCATCTCGGTGCGCGCCACATCCACCTCTTCCATCTTCAATCCATGCTTCAGATAAAACCGAAATGGGCACATCAAATAGTCACGGAACTGTGTCACGCTCAGTTTCTTGAACAGGCTGCAATCCTCCGGCAACGGTTGGGGCTTCAGGGGCCAGGCCAATTGCCACGATACGGGATCCACACGGAGATGCGGCTTTTCAAAGAACTGTAGAGTGCGGTCCGGCAACTCTTCGTCAGGACACTGAAACAGCAGTCGCGATGGCCGCAATGGCTCTGCCCCGGCACCGATCCGACCAAAGACAAAATCCACCCTGCCACCGTTGGCTTTGCGCGACTCAATCGCCGTCGTCATGAGGCAGGCGTCCCGCGCGAACCGTGTCTCATTGTGCCGCAACCCCAAGGCGCGACGTGCAGAGTCGGGTAGGAATTGGTGCCCCATGATCGCCTCTGGCACCTTGCCATCATTCATCCCCGTGATCACCAAATGCGGCGCATCCTCCCACAGCAGTTCCAGCCACCCTTGTAAATCAATGTCACGAGCGCCTCGTTCCGAGTAATACACCTGCTCTTCCAAGACCAGCAGCAGCAGTTCCATGCGATTCGCTGCGCTTAGCTCCCCCGGAAATGCCGCCGCAGGCCCATCCAACGCGTCGAGAACCTCTGCCATCTGATCTGCAATCGCCGCAAAAATCGCATCCTGAGGACGGTCGGTGCGGAATCGGCGACCAGCAAAGACCTCCGCCAAAAAATCCATTAAAGCCGCCGCAAACCCTTGACCAGACAAAGCCTTCACCGTCCGTTGAATCCAGCGTAATCCCAGGAGCAGGACTGCTGCATGTTCATCACCCAGCGCACGCGGTGCCAGTTCGATGGCGTCTTCCAGCGTGTCCGGCAGCGCCTTGACCGACAGACGATCCAGCGCCTCCAACAATCCTTTTAGCGAAGGCCGACTCCCATGCTCGATCTCATACATTCTCCGGATCGTTTCGGCCACATCGGGACAACGGATCAGATCCGCCACCGCACCAAAAGCCTCCGTTCCCAAAACCTGATTCACAACGCCCAGCAGGTGAAACACCCCATGCATTGCCATCGGCCGACCCGCCGGGTCATAAGCACCGATCCCGCACAACTCCAAGGCCTTTTCCAGTGGGGCCGAAACCTCTGGGTCAGCGATCCCCAATGCAGCGACAGCGCCGGGCTCCGGATAATGAGCCAGCAACTCGATAGCGACTTCTGCCTGCTCCGCTGGATTGCTTCCCTGATGGATGGTCTCATCGGGGGAAAGAATGTGTACCGTCTCCGACAACCAACGTTCCACCTCGGGCCGACCCCAATCATCAAAGTGGTCACGATGCGTGACCTCCGGTGCAAAAATCAGCACTTCCACCGGCAGGGCGCGCGACCAACGCGCCAGGGCCTCGATCGCCAAGGCCGATGGATCCAGCACACCCGCTAGCACCACTTTCTGCACACCCGCAGGGACCGCCCCCACGCTCGCCGCACTGCGCCGCGTCACCTGCCAGTCCACCATTCCCTTTGCCTCGGTCGCCCGCAGACAAGCCCGCTCCAACTTTGCGAGATCACGCCATCGCTCCGGCTCCATCTCACTGCCATCCAACATTCGTGCGGCATCGATTAAGCTGAGACCGCTTTCATTCAAAGTCTCCCGCACCTGCAAAAGATCCCCCGCTGTCTTCAAGGCCCAACTAAAACTCCGCTCCACTGGATCCACCGGAAACAGCGCCCGATACCCATCAAGATCAAGACCCAGCAGCTCCGCCGTCCAGATCAACGCCGTCTCCACCTTCCCCGCCGCCTTCACCTCACGGAGTCGCTCTGGCGATGTCAGAAAGTCCGGCGTCACGGTCATCGGAGGCAGAACCGCCGCATCAAATTTCGCGGCATGAACCGCCAAAGCCTCTCGCAATCGGCGGCTGGCATTCCGAGTTGGCACAACGATCAGCAGGTCCGTCAAGTCCAGCACGCCACGCCCACTCCAACCCGAGACCAGATGGCCAACGATCCCCTGAACCAAAGGCAACTCCCATCCCAAGAACACACGCCGCGACGAGGCCGTAGCGCTGGCTACCGGAGTGGAAAACAGGTCCGCCGAATCATCAGCAGAATGGGGCGCGTGCTTGGATCGTGGCATGTGAAACGAGGTCACCTCCAGCCTAGAAGTTTCCAACCGATTGTCGAATCAAGAAGGCAACAAATCGGCGGCTCGGCATTTGCCCCCCCCCTCACGCCGCCTCAATCTCCCAGCAGTGCCCGCATGTGGGAACACACTCCTGCGGCCAGCCCGGCGACGTTGTAGCCGCCTTCAAGGACCGACACCAATCGCCCCCCACAGGTCTCGCTCGCGAACTGCATCAACCACTTCGTCAGCACCGCAAAGTCTGCGTCCGTCAGTCGGAATTGGCCAAGGGGATCGCCCACTCGGGAGTCAAATCCAGCCGAGATCATGACCAGATCGGGTTTGAAGGCTTGGGCGGCCGGGATCAACCGATCCAAGAAGGCCGCCCCAATTTCCTTCATTCCAGAGCCCGCAGGCAGTGGCTGATTGATGATGCAGTTCTTCCCCTTACCCACACCCACCTCTTCCGCATGACCTGTGTGAGGATACCATGGGCTCTGGTGCGTACTGAAAAAGAGAACGCTACCGTCCTCATTAAAAATGTCCTGCGTACCATTGCCGTGGTGCACGTCCCAATCCACGATCAATACCTTTTCCGCGCCGTGTTTCCGCTGCGCATGCCGGGCACCGATGGCGACGTTATTGAAGAGGCAAAAACCCATCCCCTGCGCAGGCCGCGCATGATGCCCCGGAGGACGCACCGCACAGAACGCGCGGTTCAGCTTACCACTCATCACCCCATCCACCGCATTCAGGACACCGCCCACCGCACGCGATGCCACGTCAAAGGACTTTGGACACACCTGCGTATCGCCCGTGCTTAGCTCATGCGCGCCAGACCGCACATCGCGCTCCGCCGTTTTCAGGTACTCCTTGGTATGACACAACAAGATTTCATCAGGCTCAGCCAGCCGCTGTTGAATCGGCAGCGTCTCATCCGTGATCCCCCGCTTGGTCAAAGACTCCATCACCGCACGATAACGCGCAGGTGACTCGGGGTGTTCTTCACCCGTGTCGTGATCCCGAAAAACATCATCCAAAAGAAGACCTGTATTCATACCTCCATCACACCATAAAAAGATTTCAAAAACAACTGTTCACCCTCGATTAGCTCAGCCAGATCTCTGCCCGGCAATCGCCGTCTGCATCCGTCTTCACCTCAAAGCCCACCTTCTTCGCCACGGCACGCATCCCCATGTTATCCGCCAGGATGTCCGCACTGATGCGCTCCAGTCCCTCGTCCTTGCCGATCCTGACAAGCCGCCTCAGCAGTTCCGATCCCAACCCATGCCTCTGCCATGCATCGCTAATGGTCATGGAAAACTCCGCTGCCTTCATCCCGTGCAATTGACTCAGCCGACCCACGGCAATGATTTCCGCTTCACCGCCTTCGCCAGTGCGTTCCACCACCAAGGCCATCTCGCGGTCGTAGTCGATAAAACAAATCCGCGCCAGACGATCATGCGCGATCCGTTGGTCCAGATTCATCGCATTGAAATAGCGATAGTACACGCTGTGTTCAGACAACGTGTAGTGAAAGGCTCGAATCATCGGCTCATCCTCCGGTCGGATCGGGCGAATCACCACGGGGGACCCATCCCGCAGCTTCCAGTCCTCCACATACTGCGTCGGGTAAGGTCGGATCACCGGCCTGGGCAGCGCGGTGTCATCCACCCCGGCATCATGCAAAATCATTCGCACATCCAGGGCACGGAAGCCCTCCGGTCCCGCCAGCATCGGATTGATATCGATCTCTTTGATCCGGCGTTGCTCAATGACCAACTCACTGAACCGCACCAGCAATTGTTCAAGCGCCGCCAGATCCACTGGGGGCCGCCCTCGCACCCCACGTAGAGCCGTGGCTATCTTCGTCCTCTCGATCATCCGGCGCGCTTGCGTCACATTCAGCGGGGGCAATCCCAAGACCGTATCTTTGAACACCTCCACCAACTGCCCCCCTGCACCGAACAGCAGCACCGGGCCAAACTGAGCATCCTCCTTGCAGCCCAGGATCAGCTCATAGCTATCTGTGCTCACCACCATCGGCTCAACGGTTACGCCTTGAAAATCTGCCGCAGAAACCCCCGCTCTGATCTCGTCAAACGCAGACCGCACCGCTGCTTCATCGGCCAGATTCAGCTTCACGCCACCCACATCGGTTTTATGGGTAATCGTCGCCGAATGCAGCTTCAGCACGACTGGCCAACCGATCTCAGCCGCACAATCCACCGCCTCATCCACCGTCGCTGCCGTGGCGACCTTGAGCGTTGGAATGTCATAAGCATCCAGAACAACATTGCAGTCTGCCTTCGATAATAGCGTTGTTCCTGCTTTACTCGCTGCCTGGATCACCTTCGTCGCAGCGACCCGGCGCTGCCGACCTCTTCCTGCACCCCTTGCCTCCGCAGGCGTTTCATAGAGGGCCTTCAACTGCTTCTCATGCCGCCACATCAGCGCAAATGCCCGCGCCGCCGTGTCAGGGAAATCGAAACTGGGAATGCCTGCTGCATTCAAAATTTCCCGCCCCACTGCAACTTCCTCACCGCCCATCCAACTGGTCAGCACCGGCTTTGTCGTCCCCTTCGCCGCAGTCACCACCGCCTCTGCGCAGGCCTTGGCATCCGTCATGGCCTGCGGAGTCAACACCACCAGCACCCCATCCGATCCAGCATCCTGAATCGCCGCCTGCACCGCCACCTCGAAACGGTCCGCACCGGCATCCCCCAACACATCAATGGGGTTGCCATGACTCCACTGTGGTGGCAATGCCCCATCAAGCGCGGCAAGGGTTTGCGCCGACAAACTCGCCAACAGCCCTCCGCTGCTCACCAGCATGTCCGTCGCCAAAGCCCCCGGCCCGCCTGCATTCGTCACAATCGAAAGGCGCGGGCCTTTCGGGCGGGGTTGCTTGCTCAAGACATCGGCCATGTCAAAGAGCTCGCCGATGGTATCCACTCGCAGCACCCCTGCCCGACGAAACGCCGCCTCCAGCACCGCATCGCTGCCTGTCAGCGCTCCCGTATGCGAGGCCGCAGCACGCGATGCCTCCTCCGTGTGCCCCACCTTGATCACAATTACTGGCTTCGTTTGCGCCACCTCACGCGCCGCCGATAAGAATGCCCTCGGATCCCCAATCGACTCCATGTAAATCAGAATGCTCTGCGTCAGTGGGTCATCGCCCAGCCAATCAATCAGATCACCCCAACCCACGTCTGACATCGACCCAATGGAAACGAATGCGCTAAAACCCACGCGACTCTCCCGGCTCCAGTCCAAGATCGCGCTACAGAGCGCGCCACTCTGACTGATAAAGGCCACGCGCCCGGGCGCTGCCTCGTGCGAGGCAAAAGTCGCATTTAACTTTACTGGGGGCGACATCACGCCCAGGCAATTTGGCCCCACAATTCGCAAGCCCCCCTCCTCAGCCACGCGCATCACTTCCCGCTCCAGCGCAGCCCCGTCGTCACCGATTTCCTTGAATCCGGCAGACACAATGATCGCCGCCGTCACCCCCGCCTCCACACACTCACGCACCATCGCCAGCACTGCACCGGGGGGCGTCGCGATCACGGCCAGATCCACCCTTTGCGGAACCGATTTGATCGACGCATACGCCACACGACCCATCACCGCCTTTTGAAACGGGTTCACAAAAAACACAGCCCCCCCAAAGGTCCCAAGGTTCCTCGCCAACGCCGCCCCAACACTGTTCTCACGCTCGCTCGCCCCAATCAATGCGACCGACCTCGGCCGAAAAATCGCATCCAACGGATTGCGCCGCGCCTGCCGCAGAATGTCATGAGCACGCTCCGTCTTCCCCGCTTTTGTTTTCGCCGAACTACCTTTCTTCATACACAAAAAAATCCCTCCTCAGCCTAGACCGCATCCACCCAAAAGCACCGCAAATCTTGCTCAAAACCGCTCTTCGACACCCTCCTTGCTGCCCTATCCATTCCCCTCAGAAGGCACTACCACTCACCGCCGACGGACCCGAGGAGTGATCATGGGGCGTCAGTTCGAAGTGCTGCCATGTTTCCAGCAGTCACGGCCATCATTTCACGGCATCAAACTGCCAGATTAGCGGATGGATGCGCGTGTTCAGTTCTCGCATGGCATCCAAGAGGGGCGAGTAAGGCTCGTAGCGATTGTTGAGGATGCCTTTATTGCTATCGCGATTCGAGGCGTCGGTACTCGTGTTGGCGGGATCGTTGTCCGTGTATTTGAACCAGTGCCAGCCCACACAGGTTTGGGACTCCAGCAGGGCGAGAGCAAAGTTTTGATAAAACGCCCCGCGATCTGCCTGAGTGCGCACCACCCAGCCCGCGCCGCTGGTATTCGCCATGCCACTGTCCATGCCCTTGACGTAGAACTCGGTAATGAGACAGGGTTTGCCTGACCATTCATGCCACTGACGCAGGTGCTCCTTCTGTGGGCTCCAGTGGTCGTAGTAGTTCATCGAAATGGCATCGCACCACCTGCCTGCGGCCTTCCACACACCGCTGGCCGTCTTGGCTGGACCATGAAAGCGCGAACCGAGGCACAAATGCTGCGGCAACACCTCCCGGATCGCCTGGGTAGTAAGGCGGAAATAGGTGTCAAAAACGTGCTGCACGAACTCGCGACGCAAATCGTCCGTCACCACGCCTTTCCCGGCCATGAACATCTGCGCTGCGGCCTGGGTAGCCCCGCCGCGCTTCAGCATCCGGTCGAGCATGTCCTTCTTGATAGGCAGTTCGTTGTCAGAGAAGACGCCGACGAGCCACGGGTCGCCCTTCATCGCGGAGAGCCTCTTCTTGCACTCCTCTGCGCAAAAGGCAGCAAAGCCGGGCTCGAAGACCGGGATGACATCATCCGCAAATCCAGTGTGACCCGCTTCCGAATGCGTGACGCCGATCTTCTTTCCAAAGCCGCTCATCAGTCCCAGCGTGATCGTGTAGGGCAAGGGTGTCTTCGCGGAGCGCAGGACCTGATCGTCCGAAAAGCCGCCGCAGCCCGTGAATCCATGCTCGCGCAGTAGATCCAATGTTTGGGCTGCCCAAGCGTCTTTGGTCCCAAACAGCCGCTCAAACGGTTCCTTCGCGGAGAGCCGAGCCTCCGGCTTCAAACTGCACACGCCCGCGAAGATGAATCGCCCGCCCTCGGGATCGATCATCCACCAGCGATTGCCAATCTTCTCGACGCGAAAGAAGCCCGTGGCCTCGCGACGCTCTTCCGCCGATCCCCCAAATCGAGTGAATGCAACCGTCCCCATTGGCTTCACATTGAACGCGGCTAGCGTGCGTGTTTCCCGGCCCTTCCATTGCCCGGAAACATCGGCCTTGGAATCTACCAAGCGGGTATCTGCCGCTCGCGCGGCCAGCAGGGGTAGTAACACAAAGAAAATCCAACGCATGTCAGGCTTATACCACGACTCATTCATTCCGCATCGGTTTCATGGCTTTTTGCCTCCATTCTTACCACCTTTGCCGCCGCCCTTTTTCGCAGGCTCCCTGTTGGGATCGTAGTTTGGATTGGGCTTCGGCATTTCGGCTCCGACTTCGCTCAAATAATCTGCGAGCTGATTGGCGAGGCTGCTAGCGAGTTCGGGCTTGGCTGCGACAAGGTTCTTGGTCTCGCCGATGTCGGCTTCGAGGTCGAAGAGATGGTTTTCGCCGGTTTCGTAGAAGTGGAGGAGCTTCATGTGGCCGCTGAGGATCGCCGAGTGCGGTGAGTCGCCTTGATAATGCGGGAAATGGAACACCATCGGCTCACGAGGTCGTTTTACGGGATCGGATGAGCCGCTGAGCAAGTGCGTGAGGTCGCCGCCGTCGAGTTGCGTTGGCAGCGCCGCCTTCACGCCGGCCCAACGGCAGAAGGTCGGGAAGAAATCGTAGCCAACGACACGCTGGTGGCACCACGAGTTCGGCGCGATGCCGGGTCCGCGAATGATCAACGGCACGCGAATGCCTCCCTCCCACAAATCGCCCTTGCCTCCATGGAGCAAGCGGCGGTTCGAGCCGCCATTGTCGGACATGTAGATGACGATGGTGTTCTTCGACAGCCCCATGGCATCCAGTTTCGTCAACAGCTCGCCCACGCCGCGGTCGAGGTCTTCCGCGATGGCGGCGCGGCCGATTTCCTTGTCGTTTCCGCCGGAGGCGAGTTTCCGATATTTCTCCAGCAACGCAGGAGTCGCGTTCTCGGGATAATGCAGCGCGTGGTAGCTCATCTGAATGAAGAACGGCTTCCCGGCAGTCAGGCTTCGCTTCATGAAATCCACCGCACGCGAGCCCATGCCAAAAATGTCCACCGGGTTCGGCGGCAGATGCAGCGCGGCGTCTTCATTGCCTGTGTCGCCATCGCTTTCGTCATAGCCATGGGCGGCGGGTCCACCGCCGGAGAGATGCCATTTGCCGTAGTGAGCGGTCGCGTAGCCAGCCGACTTCAGCATCTGCCCGATGGTGACTTCGTCATCGCGAATGCTTTTGCGGGTGTCACCTTCGATCAACCGATGGCGCTGCTCAGGTGGAGCAGCCTTCGTCCACCCCAGCGCCGCCGGATTCCGCCCCGTTTGGAAGCTGATACGCGTCGGCGAGCACACCGGCGCAGGCGCATAAGCGGCGCTGAATCTCATGCCCTGCTCCGCGAGCCGCGCGATGTTCGGTGTCTGCACAAAGCTGCTTTTCGAGTCCGGCATGTCCGGGTGCATCTGGCACGACAACCCGCTCCAGGCCTGATCGTCCGAGAGCATGAAAAGGATGTTCGGCGGCGCGGCGGCGAGAGATGCCTGAGCCAACAGGAGACAGCAGAGATAGCGGAGAGATTGCATGGTCATTGGATGAACGCCAACTCTCGGGTTATGACACAGAAACTGTCAGCTAAGCTTCACGGATCGCGGACAATATTGTCAGGATTGGGTCAAGAAGCCCACCAATCGAGAAACTTGACGACAGGCACTCAATGGCAATAGTTAGCAAATATGAACGTCGCACTTACCCCTCATTGGGAAGGTTTCATCCGTCAACTCATCGACTCTGGCCGCTACAACAATGCCAGCGAGGTCGTCCGCACGGCTCTCCGCAAGCTTCAGGAAACGGAGGGCGAGAGCTTTCCTGCTGGCAGCCTGAAGCACCTTTACACCAACGAAGAAAATGCCGCCGAAGCCAAGCTTGCGAAGCGTGTCCGTATCCCCAAGCCTGACGAGGTATGAAGCCCTGGGACATCTACACCTACGACTTTGGCGATGCTGGACCTCATCCGGCTGTGATCGTTTCACATCCTGATCGCGTAGCCAAAGCTGAGTGGGTGAATGTACTGCTTTGCACGACTCAACGTGCCAATCGACCACCCAAGCCCACCGAGGTCCGTCTCAATGGGGCAGACGGTCTCGACTGGGAAACACTGTGTAAATGCGACGCGCTGTGGCTCGTAGAAAAGGCAAAGCTCACTAAGAAACGCGGTTCTGTCGCCACCGTGCGTCGTCGGCAGATCGTGGACAAGATCAACGCCAGCATGGGGTGGAAGCTGGTGTGACGAACTATGCGATTGGCACACCATGAGACTATTTCGCTACTTCGATGCTGTGGGTGGATTGGCTACGCTCACAACACGTGAGGTGCGGTTCTCCAACCCGATGGGATTCAACGACCCCTTTGAGCTGACACCAAGAATTTCAAAGCCATCAGATGAGCTTCTGCTTGACCGCCTTTTGGCGGAGCATCTTGTCGAAGACTATTTTCAGTCTGTCGGCTTACCCAAGGGCATGTCGAGGGAGGAAAGTTCCAGCGAGTATCATGCTATTGAATTACCCAAACGATTCTTGAAATTGCAGGACCAAAAGGGATGGGAGCACAAAGCGTCCCGTCTCAAATGGGAAATGGTCAAAACCTTCTCTGATGGCTTCCGTGTACTTTGTTGCTCAAACCGGGAGGATTCTATTCTGATGTGGTCGCACTATGCCGCAAAACATACCGGGATTGTCATTGAGTTTGATGTCGATGAGTTGTTCCCGGGCATGAGTCTCACCGATTACTTTAGAGAGGTAAGATACCGAAGTAGCCCGCCGACTATCTCGGGACTTCATGTTGACTTGCAGTCGTTTGAGAAGGCCATGGAGCTGGCATTGACAACGAAAGCTTTAGAGTGGGCTTATGAAGAAGAGGTTCGCATCATGATGCCAGTGACCTTACTCAAGGGAGGCAATGATCATCGACACAAGACATTCGACCCAAAAGGCATCAAACGCGTCATCGTTGGGTGCATGATGGACACTCGATCTTCCGAGTATCAGGAAATCGACAACTTAGCGGATCAGCCCGCCTATCGGCATGCTGTTTTTCAGCGGGCGGCCCTTCACGGGGAAGACTACAGGCTGCAGTTTGCTTCAAGGCCCAGAAAGTAATTCTTACCTTTCCGGCGCACCCGTCACATCGAGATCCGGCTTCGTGTTCTAACGTGGGGTCCAGCCGGGCTTTTCGACTTTGGTGCGGAAGATGACGGTGTTGTCGAGGGCGATGTCGTCGGTCCAGATGAACTTGGCGCCTTCGAAAACTTTGTCGAAGTAGGGCTGCTTGGGATCGACTTCTTCGACGGTGTATTCTTTGGCGTTCTTCCACGCGCTGTCGTCGAAGTCGGTGGCCCACCAGTTGGCGGGGAGTGGGTCTTGCATGACTTGGGGATTGGCGGTGTCGCCTTTGACGGGGCCGTGGAGCCGAGCGGAGCGAGACCGGTGCGACGAAGGCGCAACCGAAGGACGTGCGGGATGGGTGGCGGGAGCACGCCAAAGTTTTTTGGCCTTCCGTGTCGCGATTGTGATCGAAGGCATTGAACTGCTCTTTCGCCGTCGCATCGCGAATGGCGATACTATTTTCGCGGCATTCGACTTCGCGTTGTGAGCAAACTCCTAAGCGGTGAGGACGCCGTCGCCATTCCCCTCGAGGATGCCTTCGATGGCGGCCTGCGGACGCGGAGGACGTCCACCTTCCTCGCCGGGACGCGGCGGTGGCGGATCATCGCGGCGCATTTCGCCCTCACGACCGCCTTTACGCTGCCCCTTGCCTTTTCCGTTGCCCTTCATGCCCTCGGGGCCGCCGCCGGGCGGACGATCACCACCACCGCCGCCACCTTGACGACGTGCAGTGTAAACTTCATCGGCCGTGCCGTCGCGACCATTGTCAAAGTGGAAGAGATAGGTGCCATCGGCCTTGATCGAGTAACTGACGCTGCGCTGGTCGCCATTCACCTCGTAGCTGAGTTTGTAGCTGTCTTTGCCAGTGCTTTCGAAAGCGGTGATCTTCGTCCCGCGCAGAGCTTGCAGCGCCTCGCGCACAACTTGAGCACGCGGTTGTGGCTCGACCTGCTCACCGGCCTCGACGACCTCGCCGTGGAAGCCGCCGAAGACATACGGATACTGGTTCGACGCATGATAATGATAGCCGATCTTCGCGTCCTCGTGGCCGTGACACTCGTCGAGATTCGCCACCAGCGAGCCATCCGGTTCCGTGAGGCCGTAAATCGGATAACCATCGAGCGCATACGCCACCGGCATGCCTTTGCCGACCTGCGCCTGCAGATGCAGCGGCGCGATGTGGTAGTGATAATCATCCGCCCGTCCGCAATGCCCGCCCCACTCGTCCAACTCGCCGATTTCATAGCTCACCTCGCCGCGATTGTTCTGCGGATTGAAGATCGGGATGCCATTCACGGCCAAAGCGATCGCGCCGCGCAGGAAGCGGCCTTTGATCATCGCAGACTCCTTTGCAGGAACGGGCTTCAGTGGGATGCGCCATGCGTTGTCATCGAAATACGGCTGTGGCAACGGCACCTGCTGCTGCCACGCGGTGATGCCCACCATCATGTTGTGATCCGGCAGGCCGTTCGAGCCCACATAGAGAAACTCGCCATCCGCCCGCAAATCGAGCTTCGTGAAGGGCAGGAAGGCCTTCGCCGTCTGCGGCGCATTCGCTGCATTTGCAGCCGCTGCGGCCGCGAGTTGGACGACTGTGGCCGTGGAGGCCACTTCGGTCATCCCGCGCTCGCGTTTCCATTCCTCGAGAATATGCGCTCGCTGCGCCTCGCGGTCGGTAGTGGCCAGATCATGCGCAGCGAGGCTCGTCGTGAACAGCAGGAGGATGGGGAGCGTTTTCATGGTGAATAATCCAACCCCGACTTGGTCAGAACGGTTTCAGCGATTCAAAGGAAATTTGTCAGGATTGAGTCAAGACACCAGCCATCACCGCTGACAGAACCAACCGGTGATGCTCATGCGGGTCTTGGTAGTGGGAAGAACTTCGTGCCAAAAATCCCCCGCCAGAAAGCAGACCAACGTTCCCATTCGTGGCTCAATGATCACAAAGGCACCAGTGTTCTCCCCGGCGGTCGTCCACAGTTTAAGCTCACCGCCATCGCCAGGTTGCCAGTCGGCGTTGAGGTAGAGGATGGTTGTCATCACGCGATGGCTGGTGCCTGCGTGCCGATCAAGATGCGCCTTGTAGAAGGCCCCCTCTGGATAGATCGCAAAGTGCCCTTCATAGGCGAAGAGCCCCAGGAAGAAGCGCTCATTGAGCGCCAATCGGAGGAGTTCCAAGCGGGCCAGATACCCGTCCTGTTCCGCCCGAGGCTCAGCGGTCTCAAGCCACAACACATGGTCCTGACGGATCTCGTCACGGACCTTGAGCCCGCCTTCGCGGCCCACCCCTGCCCGACGGAATCCGCCGCTCTCCCAACGACCCTCGCACTCAGCCCGCAGGAACTGCGCCTCTACCGCACCAAGCCAACCGACCGAGGATGACCAACCGACAAGGTCGATGGCGTTGAGCAATTCATTCATTCGCACACAAGCTCGAGGGCTCGAACGTTAGCGAGATAAATCGCTGAATACTTTCGCCGAGAGCGGGTTAAGTTGGAACAGACCCCGAACCACAGGCTTGGCGACATAACCCGAAAATCTGGCTGCCTGTTTGAGCAAGCCCAAGACCGAACAGCAGCACCATCGGGTAATCTTGGTTCTGCTACAGCCTTCATCTGCGTTCGTCGGCAAATCATTGGAAGGGATTTGTGAGGACTCGATTGCGGAGAACGACTGGACCTCGGGTCAGGTGCTGAACTGACTCAGAGAACGCACCCAGGTGATCATCACCTCAGATAGCAGCACAAATTCGCCTTGCCGCCGAAAACGTCGCAGAGTGGCAGCTACTCATTGCGTAATTCCATGATGAAATCCCTCTATTTTCTGCCAGCGCGACTGGCATGTGCGGTACTCCTCACTGTAGCCAGCATCAATACCAAAGCTGCCGACGCGCCGACAGCGATCCCGCCCGAGGTATCCGCAACGCTCGACGCTCAACTGGGGCTCACTTACGCTCGTTACGGCGAGAGAGAAATGCAGCTCGATCTCTATCGTCCAAAAAACGCCAGTCATCCCCTGCCCGCCATCCTTTGTATCCATGGCGGTGGATGGTTTAAAGGCGACCGCTCCTCCATGACCCATCTGGCGAAGGCGCTCGCAGCCAAAGGTTACGTCGCCGCCACCATCAGCTATCGACTCAGCGGCGAGGCAAAGTTTCCGGCCGCGATTCAGGACTGCAAGGCAGCGGTCCGATTTCTCCGTGCGAATGCCACGAAGCTAGGGATTCAATCCGATGGCATCGGCGTCACTGGACTCTCCGCAGGCGGGCATCTAGCAGCCCTACTCGCGACCAGCGGTGGTGTAAACGAACTCGAAGGCAATGGCGGCAATGCGGAACATTCCAGCGCAGTGCAGGCCTGTGTGGCGATGGGTGCCCAGAGCGACCTTGAAAGCGCCCGTATCGGCGAACTCAGCGGCAAGTCAGACGATCCCTTCTACCGGACCTTTCTCGGCGATTCTCAAGCCAAGATCCCGCAGACCTACGCGACGGCCTCGCCGCGTCATCATCTCGACAAAGCGGATCCACCCTTGCTATTCATGGCAGGCGAACTCGATGATCCCAGCACCCACGCCGAAGAAACGCGCGCCGATCTGGAAAAGCTCGGCATTCCCACCGGTTTCACGAGCATCCCGCAGGCACCCCACGCCTTCCTCGGCAAACAGTTCTCCTTCGACATCTGCGTCGATACATGCACGAAGTTCTTTGCGAAGCATCTGAAGGAGCGCTCGTAACTGAGACGGACAAACTGTGTCTGTCACCCAAAAACGTCGATCACGCCGCCTTCGCTGAGGATGGCGACTTCGTGATCCCCGAAGGGGGCGAAGTCGATGGGGACGAGGCGGCGTTTCTGGTCGGTCAGCATCAAGGGGATGCTGGAGGTCTGTTTCGCCAACGGATAGGCACTGAAGACGAGGGAGCTTTCGGCATCGCCGACAACGATGCGTCCGTCGTTGAGGAAGCAGGCTGCGGGAGTGGAGCCCTCGCCAGTAGAGAGCTGGATGCTTTCGATGTTTTTGCTCTTCTCGGGAGCGATGAGCACCACATCATTCACAGTGCGGGCGAGGAAGGCGGCGGGCTGCACGGGTTTGGTCACTTCCAGTCGGAGGATGCGGCCTGGCAACTCGGTCTGATGAATGACCACGCCATTTTTGATGCGCAGCAAATGCGTACCCGCGCTGAGCATGACGTGCTCACCATGGGCGGCGATGCACACTGGACCCGCCAGCTCAGGTGGAGCCCAGCCGAGAGCGTGCGTGCGCATCATCCGCCCATCATGCATGCAGAAGCTCAGATCAATCGTGTCGGTGACGTTGTGGTGTACGATCCACACGCCTTCCGCCTGCGCATGCACGGCGAGCACGCGTTTGGGCATCCAGGCAAGGCGATCGATCAGCATTTGGCGAGTGTTCGGACCGCTGGCGAAGTCGGCCTTGTTCGCGAGACCGTAGCGGACCTCGCCACCATTGGGGCCGAACGGCAGCCAGGCCAGTTCGCGCACGGGCGACAGCATGGGCATCAGACTCGTCTGAAATTGCCATCCAGCTGCGGAGGCCAGTTTGCCAATCGTGCTGTTCCCCTGTCCCATGACGCACACGTCCTGCTTGGTTCGGTCATTGGAGCCCACGGCCAGCCAATTGTCGCCCCGGCAGAAGAGATGGTTCCAAAAGGTGCCGTCCTGCGGCAGTTTGATCGTCCTCTGATGAGCGAGCATGAAGACGGCATCTCGTGAATGAGTTGTCTTGCGCTGCTTGCGGCGCTCCTGATCTCGGATGTTGCTGTAGCGTTGGGCGTCGCGCTTCAGCAGCAGATCGCTCGGGGCGAACTGGGGTAGCGCAGCCAGTAGCGCGTCCTCTTTGACTGTCCCTGTTGCCAGAGCGTCCCCGATCACACTCAGGCCCACCACGGCCAAACGACGTCGCACTTCGGGCATGGGCTGCGTTTGATGAATCCGGCGCAGTGTTTCGGTCATCTTCACGCGGTCCGGCATTTGGCGCTCGGTTGAGCCGAGTGAGCTGGCCAAAGTGAGCGCACTCGCGGTGGCATCCAGTCGTGCGAAGTAGTCGAACTGACGCTCCAGACACTCTGCGGCTTGATTGCAGCCCGGATAGCCGCTGGCGAGCACGCTCAGCGCGAGGTCATGCTGCTGCAGCTTCTCAAACAGGATGCGTGCATCGTTCAAGCGATCTCCACTGCCTTTGATGGCGGCGTGATAGGCCTCGATGGCCTCGCGTTCACGCCCGAGCTGTCGCAGCAGGTCACCACATTTTTCGTGCTGGGCCAGTTCGGCATAGAGAAGCACCGCGTCTGCGAGCAGACCGCCATCTTCGAGGCACTTCGCGGCCTGCACTTTGTTGTTCAACTTCGTGAGGTAAATGCGCGCGGCTTCCTGGTGGCGCTTACCTCGGGCGAGTGTGGCAGCGGCATTGTGCCAGTCACCGAGCAGTTCGGCAAAGATGTAGGCCGCGCGGTCGAACCGCCCAGCGGCGATCTCCCGGTTCGCGAGGTCGCGGTATTTCTGCTGAAGCTGCCACTGCGTTTGTGGCTGGAGATTCCAGACATCCGCCGGGCCACCTCCCCGCTGCGATCCAAAGACCGGATTTCGTTCTCCGAGCCTCCATGAAGGCGGCGCGGTGCCGCGCGCGGCATCGCCGCCGTCCGAGAATGGCAGAGCGTAGCGTAGTCCCAGCTCTGGATTGGACTCCAACAGCTTCATGAGGCGATCAAGCTCCCGCTGCCGTTGCTTGGCGAGCTTTTCGATCTGGTCGGCGGTCCAGTTCAAGATTCTGTCCATCAGCGGGATGCCACGAATGTTCGCCGCGCCTGCATTCGAACTGCCCGGACGATTGACGCCTGATTTTCCGCCCAAAAACGCCGCGAGAGCTCCCAGCGCACCGACAGCGCCCATGCCGGCGAGCGCAGCCCCGCCGATCAGTTTGTCTTTGAGCCGATCGAGCAGCGAAGACTCGCGATTCAGGTCTTTGGGCGATTTGAGGCCGATCTCGCTCGCGGCATCGCCAAACAACGCGTCGGGTTCCTCCGGGAGGATCAGGCTCACGCGTGTGAGACGCGGTGTGGGCGGGTTTCCAGGCCGCGCATGCATCCATGAGCTGTCCAGCGGCAGCGGTGGGACGATCAAGCCTTCCGGCGTGATCGCATCCGTCTCCTCAAAGGCCACCAAACCCACCGCCGGATGGGAAAAGTAAGCGTGGTAGTTCAGCAGCCGTCTCGCCTCATCGGCCGTGAGCGCGGGATCGAGCCGCGTTCCGCAGGGCACCACCACGCTGCCGTGCTCGATCCCACACGGCAGCACTCGCAGCCCGAATTTGGTTCCTTGGAGCGGCCAGATCAACAGACCGCCAGCCTCCGCTGCCTCCACGGAGCCTGGCACGACAAAGAATCGTGCACCGGGATGACGTGCCATCTCTTCCAGCCACGCCGCCGTATCCGACCCCGGCAAAAACCCAGCCCGCACCGGCAGCGGCGCTGCGGTGGGAATCAGGCGGAGGGTGAGGGTGGGCATGGGCGTTGGCTATGGAAGTGGGCGGAAAAGCTTTTGGCAGAGGGGCACCACTTCGCTCATGGGCTTGGGCCATTTGAAGTTCAGCAGGTTCGTTTCGCCGAAGAACTTGTCATTGGGCGTCCACGCTGCGGTGTGGCCTTTCACGAGCAAGAGACTGATCTCGTCTGAGTCTTCGCCAGCGTCACAAACATGGATGAAGCCTCGTGGATCGACCACCACACGACGCCCGTCGGGAAACAGCGCGATCTTGAGGCCATAGTCCTGCCACCTCGGCATGGCTACAGGCTGAAGTGGCTTGAAGTCCTGACGAGAGACTGAGCAACCCTCCCAATCGAAACCGTGATCAGGAATCACTTTCAGGCGATAAACATGATCGCCAGCGAGCACCATCAGTTTTCCCATGCCGTTGAGAGCCACGCTCTCGATGTTCGTGAGGAAACGGCGGAGAACCCCACGTTCTGCGATATTTTGAGGGCGGCTGAGAATGGAGCACGGAGTCAGATTGTCCCCATGAGCGTGAAACTTTGCTCCGTCATACACGGGCCATCCTTTGCACTCAGATCGCGGGATGCTGGCTTCCTTCACCGCTTCTTCGAGCGCGTAGTAGGCATCGCTTCTGTCATCGAGATGCACGACGAGCCTACCAGAATTATAACAAGGCAAAATGATGTCCGATGTGCCCACCTCGACACGATACACTGTATTGTGCTCAGGATGCTTGAGATTGAGGATGGCAAGCTCCGCCATGGACTCGCCGCGATTGAGAAAGACCAGAAAAATGATGTTGGGGTCCTGTTTTTCCTGGGCGGCGAAAAAGAGCCGCTCCGCAGGCAACTTGAAGAGCAGAATCTGGCTGACCAAGGAATAGGCTCGACCCCACCAGCAGACACATCCGGCCTCCGACACGCCGATGAACCCTCGTCCGGGCAACTCGAAGACATCGCGATGCACCGGTGGTGCTGGATGACAGAGAGGCCAAACAGCTTGCCGGTAAAACTGCGGCAACCTACCTACTTCACTCGTCAACGCCGCAGGTGATGGCTTTGGGTGAGTGGTGCTTGAGGACCTTGGTTCGAACAGATCCTCAGCGTCCACCCGAGCCTCAGACACCACCTTTGTTCCCGCGAGGCTGTGGCGGGCGAGTTGGAGGCTACCATCGCGATCCACCAGCAGCGTGTGAAGCAGCGTGGTGTTGGCGAGATGTTGCCACACGGGCAGGGTCATGAGTTGCTCGCTTGCCGCTGGATGGGTGATGAGAAAGACTTCCTCATCGGGCTGGAGCATCTCTTCCTCGGCATCCACCAGAAGACTCAGCGCGAGCCCTGGGTGCGGTGGAGGATGCAGGCGAATGAGCTGCGCGCGGACGTCCTCGACGGTATCGAGCGTGATCGGCACAAAGGACATGCCATCGGAGGCCATGGCGCGGCCGCCGACGGCTTGATCGCCTAGTTTTTGACGCAGCAGCGCCAGTGCGGCGCCGAGGGCAAAGAGCCGTGGCTTTCCCCACATGAAAATGCCGGTGTCGATGAGGATGAGCCTGCGTGGCGGCGGCTCGGCAGGCGGCGATTCGCGACGCAGATACAGGGCCTCGCCCTGTGCGAGGCGCACCGCGAAGGTGAGATCATCCCAGGCCAACTCCGTCATGAGCAGGCGTGAGGGATCGCCACGATTCGTGATGTCGGACACACCGCCGAGGGGCATTTCATCTCGATGCGTGACCGCTTTGGGCACATGCAGGATGGCACTCATTCGGCGCACGAGTCCGGCCACCTGTGCGAGTTCGCCACCCTCATGCTCCAGCGCACGCAGCAAGTCGGCGGGCACTTCCGGCGTGGGTGTCTCGTCCGGCTCAGGTAGCGGGAGTTCCAGTTGCCGCGATGGCATTTGATCCAGGCCGGTGCGCAACCGCTCTTCCAAATGCTCTGGCGGACAAAATTGGAAGGCCTTTTCAAGCGCGGAGAGATCGGCGAGCAGACGGGCGACACCATTGAGCTCGGGCGACCGATGCTGAAAAACATCGATGTAAGGCGTCTGCTTGAACTCCGTCACAATGTCGCGGGCATGGGACGGATTCACGTTTGTCGTCACATCGTTGACCGCGCCGTCAAAAAGCGTCTGTAGCAACCTCCACCGCGCAGGTCCGCTGGCTCGCAGTTCGGCCGGCAGCGCGTGGATCTGATCGAGACCGATGCCCACACGCTTCCACAGGTCGGCAATGCCGCATGGCACATCGCGACTGCCCGTCGCCCGCTCGGCGGCTTCCCACAGGCGGATGCGGGTGTTGCTGGCGCTGTAGTTCTGCTGCGCAGCGGCCACCACGAGGAGCAGCGCTCCCAAATGAGGCAATCCACTCGGCACACAGGCATCCAGCAGGACTTCGAGCTCTTCGCGATAGACGATCAGCGCCCCGTCGCCGTGCCAAACGACACACGCATGATCATCGTCCGCATTCCATTCCCACAAATGCCCGGGTGGAGCACAAAAGTAGCCGAGCGTGGAGGGGCGATAGGCAAGCATGGCGGCTCAGTCCTCCAAATGAAACGGTTGATTCAGCCCCTCAGCCGTGGCGTGCAGAGCCCTGCGGGTGACCTCGACAAAGGCCTCGCCGGGCAGGCGCTCGGCATGGCCGTCACGATGCAGCAAGGCGGTTTCTCCAGCGCGTAGGCGCATGCTGCCAGCCACCAGTGCGTGTGTGATGCCGCGTGGCAGTTCCCAGCCGGCGGGCGTGGCGATGTGATCCTGCACGCACCAGCCCTCACCCCGCACAGATGGCAAAAGATCCCCCAACACGCAGGTGCGGCCATCCGCACACACGGCGAAGCGCACTCCTCTCAAACGGACGGCGGGTGCACTGACGCCCCAGGCGGAAAATTCAGCGAAGGGCAGCATGAGCATCTGGGGTGGCTGAAATGCCTCCGAAGGCACCAGCTTCCAGGCGATCGGCGCGACGTGAAGCGCGGGCAAAGCCGCCGCCGCTGGGCGTACTCGCAAAAACTCCACTAATGGCTGCCATACTCCTGCGGGCAGACGATCCGTCGGCACTCGCCGCCCCACAGGCGTCAGACGATCCGCAGCATCTGCGGTGAAGCGCGCCAGCGCGGGCAGCAGATCCCACGAGGCATCGTCCGGACCGCGCACCCAGACTTGGCCGCTCGCTTCACAGGCTTCGATCCCTGGAAGCGTGCGCCAGCGCCCCAGCCACGCAGCATCCGAACTCGCGATCACCGCGACATTCATGCGCCCGCTTTCCTCCAGAGTTCCTCCACCTTTTCCTGCAAAGCCTCGCGCGTCTCATTCTGCCGAATCCATGGCACACGCGCGGCCAGCGCCGAGAGCCGGTCCCTAGCCACACCGGCGGCGAGATCAGCCCAGCCTTCACTCAGCACATCGAGATCACGCGCGAGGCTCTCTGGATCCGGTGCGCTGCCACCATGCGCCTGCGGATGATCGCCTGTGGATGGCGCATCCTTGTTGATCGTCTCCTGCACCATCGCAGCGAGCATTTCACGCTGCTCTTCGCGATCCCAAATGAAGCGCACCACCCACATATCGGAAACGCGGGCTTCCATTCGTCCACACATCAGCGCACTCGCGGCGATCACGCGTTGGAGTTTCACCGCACGGCGATCCGACACCTCCATGCCGGCCGCACGCAGACGCGCGATGAGTTCCAAATAAACTCCGCGTACCGGAGCCAGATCGACCGATGGCAGCGAATCCTGCAACACGCGAACGTCTGCGGCCGAAAGTCCGCCGCTCGCTGGAATCGTGCGCTTGGATTTCTCCAGCGCCCAACCCGCCTCCAACACGGCGGCGAGTTCCGCCTCAGGCACATAACCGCAGTGCACACGCAGCAGAAAGCGATCAAACAGGGCCTTCAGAGCTTCTTCTTCCGGCAGGTGATTGCTCGCGCTCACCACCAGCAGCGCAGGCAGTTTGCGTGTCTCACGTCCACGACGAAAGACACGCTCATTGAGCACCAGAAGCAGGCTGTTGAGGATGGCGCTGTTGGCATTCAGCAACTCATCGAGGAAGATGAAGTCGGCCTCCGGCAGCATGCCCTCGGTATTGGTCACGAGATCACCCTCGCGCAGTTTGCGAATGTCAAAAGGACCAAAAAGTTCCCCCGGTTCGGTGAATCGTGTGAGCAGGTAGTCAAAGGACCGCGCATCGAGCCGCCGGGCCAGTTCATGGACCAGCGCACTCTTCGCCGTTCCGGGTGGCCCGTGCAGAAAGAGGTTTTCACCGCCCGCGAGCGCGATGCCCATGAGATCGATGATTTCCTCTTTGCCAACGAAGACAGACTTCATCGGGCGCAAAATGTGGTCGGTGATGCGGGCGGCGATTTCGAGGGGCGTCATGAGAAGGCGGACGGATTCGGTTCGTGAAGAGGGGGAAGCGAGGGAACTGAGGCCAGCGCGAGCGCGGCGGCAAGTTTCGGGGCGAGCTGCAGCGCATGCTCACCCAGTGCATCGGCCACAGCCAGTCGCACATGTTCATCAACGAGCCGTGAGACATCCTGCCGCTCGATCACACGGTCGATGTAGAGCCTCCAGAGGCCAGCGTGGCGCTGGAGAGCCACGACCTCCGGCAGCGGCCCCTTCAAAGCGATTCCCACACTCGACAACGGAAACCTCCGCGCCGCTTCCTCAATGCCCGAGACCAGCGGATCGCCGCTGCTCATTGATTTGGCCATGCCATAAAGCTCAGGCAGATGGCGCAGCGTCAGATCGGCGGCCAACACATCGCTAGGTGCATTCGATGGGGCCGGAACGGCCGCACAAAGCGCCCTGACCTGCTCATCCGTCATCGCACGGTCCACCAGCGCCTGGCAAAGCCGGTAGAAATACTGCAACGCCTCGGCGGCAACCTGTGGCTGCCATGGCAACTCCTTCGCGTCACCACGAAAGTCCTCCAGCAGCTCATCAAAGACCCGCTTCATCACGCGCTCACCATCTGCGCCACTCAGCGCGCCACGCGCCACCCCCGCGAAGCCAGAGGTGAGCAAGGCATTGAAGAATTCGGCTGGAGAGATGGGCAGAAGCATTAAACCCTGATATAGCTCTGTTCGACAGGAGAAAAAACCCTTGTTTCTCATCGAAAACACTAAAGCACGAACGGGAGTGTCAAATCACTCAGAAGCCCCCAGGTGCATTTTCATGAATTCGGCGACCTCTTCGACCATGGGGATCATCCAGGGATTCGAACCCCAGCAACCGTGCTTTCCGCCCTGGACGATCACTAGACGATTCGGAACTTTGAGCGCGTCCAACTTTTTGCGCATCTCAACATAACGCACACCGGGCGTATCGAATTCGCCTTCAAGAAAAAGCAGGGGCGGTGTTTTTTCACTGACATGGGTGATCGGCGATCCTGCAATGTACACGGATCGCTTTTCGGCATACGGCCCCCCAAAAAAGATGAACTGACTCTCTATCGGCTTGGGCGTCTCCTGTGCTCGGGTGGCTTGGTCCACCCCTGCCCCCATTAACACAGCGGCCTGGAGAGCACTGCTTTGGTCGGCATGGCCACCCGCTCCTTCGAACTGTGCAGGATCGGCTGTTGTGGCCGCCATGCCGACCAAATGACCGCCAGCAGAACCACCCACTGCGCCAATGCGGGCGGGATCGATCCCGTAACTTGCCGCATTCGCCCGCAGCCAACGCACCGCTGCCTTGCAGTCTTCGACGGCTGCGGGGAACGTTGCTTCGGTGGCAAGACGATACTCCACCGTGACCGCGACAAATCCCCGAGCGGCCAGTTGTTGTGCAAAGGGCCGAAAGGACTCCTTGTTGCCGCCTGTCCATCCGCCGCCGTGGACGAGCATCACTGCGGCATGGACGCCATCGTCCGTGGGCATGTAGAGATCCAACTTCAAATCGCGACCATTCCCGGTTCCGAAAACGAGGTTCTCATGCGCAGCCACGCCCTTGGGTACGCTTGCATTCATTTTAGAGCGTGGCGCATCATCCGGAATCTGGATGAATCGCTGCACAGACACACCCGGTGCCCACTTTTCCTGCGCGAACGCGGCGGACAACAATGATGCCATCGCGAGCGATAAACCGAATCGGGTTGAGATCTTGATCATGGGCGGATGATAAGCAGGCTCCATCGCGGCTGACAAGTCGCATGCCGGGATCACAAAACTTTCTTGAAACGGAGTTTGGCTTTGATTGCGTTAGAAATGAATTCCGTTCCATAACGTTCTCTACTCATCCCATGAAACACTGCGTCCCACTGATCGCCTGCCTGATCGGCTCCTCGCTTTACGCTGGAGATTCGGAGGAATTGTTTGTGCGACGCGTCTGGCCGCTTTTCCAAGAGAAGTGCCTGGCCTGCCACGGCAACGACCCCGAGAAGATCAAAGGCGGTTACGACATGCGCACGCGCGAAACCGCAGTCAAGGGTGGGGAGAGTGAACGCGCCGCGATCCTCCCAGGGAAACCCGAGCAGAGCCCGCTTTACCTCGCAACCACGCGACAACACGAGGACTTTGAGGCGATGCCGCCGAAGGAGGCAGACAAACTTTATGCGGAACAGTTGAGTTGGATCCAATCCTGGATCACAGGTGGCGCGGCCTGGCCCGATGAAGCAAAACGGGAGGTAATCGCAAAAGCAAATGAGGCCAAGTGGAGCGAAGAGGACGGAGTGATCTTAAAAACCACTGGTGCGCTGTCTCCCGAGTGGGCGAACCGTCGATACAAGCCCGAAGGACTATGGGGCTACCAACCGGTTCGGAAGCCCCCGCTCCCGACGCGCCAAGACAACCATGTGATCGATGAATTGATCAGGCTCCAGACGCCGAAGGGCATCGAACCCGCCGGACCTGCTGATCCGCGCACCTTTATTCGCCGTGCGACGTTTGATCTGACCGGACTGCCCCCAACGCCAGAGGAGACCACTGCTTTTGAAACTGCCTTTGCCAAAGACGCAGACGCCGCGACCGCCGCCCTCATCGATCAACTGCTCGACTCGCCGCACTACGGCGAGCGCATGGCGCGTCACTGGCTGGATGTCGTTCGCTATGCCGACAGCAGTGGTTTTGCCAATGACTACGAACGCGGCAATGCCTGGCGGTACCGCGACTACGTCGTGCGCAGCTTTAACGTAGACAAACCTTATGACCTGTTTGTCAAAGAGCAGATTGCTGGCGATGAACTGCGCCCCAACGACCCGGAGGCCCTGATCGCGACGGGCTTTCTACGCATGGGTCCCTGGGAACTCACGGGCATGGAAGTTGCAAAAATCGCGAGGCAACGATTCCTGGATGACGTGACGAACAGCGTCGGGGAGACCTTTCTGGCCCACTCATTGCAGTGCGCACGCTGTCACGATCATAAGTTCGATCCGATCCCGACACACGATTACTATTCCATGCAGGCCTGCTTTGCGACCACGCAGCTTGCCGAACGTCCCGCACCTTTTTTGGAATCGGAAAACACCTCGGGGTTTGAGGAGAAGAAGTATCTGGAGGCTAGGCGGGCAGAGCATCTCAGGACGCTCTCTGAGCTCGACAATAAGCTGCTGACCAATGCCCAAAAGTGGTTGGCGGAGAAGAAGATTGACCCAGCGAAGTGGAATGCAGCGGTTGAGCACGCGCGCAACAGCGGAGCAACCGACAAGAAGCGCCTCTACAAGGAACTGTTTAGCGCAGCGCGCAGCCTCTTGATCAAGCAAGGGGTGCCGCAGGATCAGGTGCCATCAAAGATGATTGGCTTCGAGCCTGACGATTTTGGCAAAGAGCGGGTCGCGCGCAAAGGATTGGAACGCCTGAAATGGGAGTTCGAACGCTACGAGCCTTTTGCCTTCACCGTTTACGGCGGCAGGACCCCAGAGCTGGTAAACGTGTACGCACCCATGAGGATGCCCAAGGACGCCATGCAATCAGGGGAACTCGAGCAGACAGCGATCCTTGGTGGCGGTGACCCGTTTGCCCCCACCCAAGCCGTCAGACCTGGGGCGCTGTCAGTGCTTGGAAGCAGTGCTTTTCCTGAAGCAATCGAAGGCCGCCGTGCAGCCTTGGCCAGTTGGATTGCAAACCCTGACAATCCACTGACGACTCGCACCATCGTGAACCGCCTCTGGCTGTGGCATTTCGGCCAAGCCATTGCAGGCAACCCGAATAACTTTGGCAGTACCGGCAAGAAGCCGACGCACCCCGAATTGCTCGATTGGCTTGCCGCCACCCTTGTGGAAAAAAACTGGAGCATCAAAGAGATGCACCGCATTATCATGATGAGCGCAGCCTATCGGCGCAGTGCCGAGCGTTCGACACCCGCCGAGGGCGTGAACCGCGAAGATCTCGAAAAAAGCTATGCCGTATTCAAGCCACGTCGGCTCATGGCCGAAGAATTGCGGGACGCCATGCTTAGCCTTTCCGGTGAGCTGAATCGAACCCTGGGCGGCATCCCCAACCGTCCAGAGATCAACATCGAAGTGGCCCTGCAGCCACGACAGGTCATGGGCACTTTTGCCTCCGCGTGGGTGCCCAATCCGAAGCCAACCCAACGGCATCGGCGCAGCCTCTACGCACTCAAGATCCGGGGCCTGCGCGACCCATTGATGGAGGTGTTCAATGAGCCTGCCCCTGATTTCTCGTGCGAGGCACGCGATGTCTCAACCGTCACTCCCCAAGTCTTTAGCCTCTTCAACGGCCAGAATAGCTACGATCGCGCGCTGGCCCTTGCGAACCGAGTTTTAAAGGAGAAACCATCGGATGCCATCACTCGCCTCTTCGAACTCGTCTATGGCCGCGCTCCGACAGAAGCGGAAAAAGATAGCTGCAGTCGCCATTGGAAAAGGATGGAGTCAAGCCAGGGACAAATTCAGCACCAAGCGACCAAGCCTCCCTTGACGGTTAAGCGCGAGGCTGTCGAGGAGAACACCGGAGAGAACTTCATCTTTGACGAGCAATTGCCAGCCTACGCCGACTTCATCCCCGACTTGCAGCCGAGCGATGTCGATGCAAAGACCCGAGCCTTGGCCGATGTCTGCCTTGCCTTGCTGAACTCAAATGAGTTTGTTTACCTGTATTGAACCTCCGAGTCGTGAGTATCACAACTTTGCCCGGTGGGTCTCCTTGGCCAGATACACACAAAGGACAGTGACCCCTGCCATGGCGATCAGGTAGAGCGCCACTGGCAAGGGATTCCCGTCGCTCCGACGCAGGAGTTCGGTGGCAATCAGAGGGGCCATTCCGCCCGCCAGAGGCGAAGCCAGTTGGTATCCCAGCGAGGCCCCACTGTAACGCACACTGGTCCCGAACAACTCGGAAAAAAATGCCGCCTGGGGGCCATACATCGCCGCATGACCGATCAGCCCCAGAACCACCGCCGCACAGATCCACCATGGATCTCGCGTGCCCAGCATCCAAAAGAAAGGCATCGCAAACAGAGCCAGCGAGATCGCTCCAGCAAGGTACACTGGGCGTCGGCCAAAACGATCCGACAAGGCCCCAAAGATCGGGATTGCCACCAATTGCACCGCAGAGGCCACCAAAACTGCATTCAGAAAAACCTGCTTTCCCAATCCAAGATAGTCGCTCCCGTAGCTCAAGATCTGGATGGTGAAAATGTAGAAGAAAGCGTTCTCCGCAAATCTCGCCCCCATCGCCAGCAAGACCTCACGACCATGGGTTCTCAAGACTTCCACGATGGGAGGCGGCTGAGCCACCTCGCCGCGCTGCGCTTTCATTTCTTCAAAGATGGGACTCTCAAGCAGATGCAACCGGACAAAAAGTCCTACCCCGAGCAAAAGTCCGCCGAGTAGAAAGGGCACACGCCAGCCCCATGAAAAGAGCGCCTCATCGCCAAAGCTGGCGAAGAATGCAAACACTCCCGTGGCCAAAAGCAAACCCACTGGGACGCCTGCCTGCACCCAACTCGCATGGAAGCCACGCCGACCACCTTGATCATGCTCAACTGCCATCAGGACTGCCCCACCCCACTCGCCACCAACCCCAAAGCCCTGCACAAAGCGCAGCAGCACCAGCATGACTGGAGCTGCGGATCCAATCGTCGCATGAGTCGGCAGAATCCCAATGAGAAAAGTCGCCACCCCCATCATCATCAAGGTGGTCACCAGCATCGACTTCCGCCCGATCCGGTCGCCAAAGTGGCCAAACACAATCCCACCAATCGGACGGGCAACGAATCCCACCAAAAACGTGCCATAGGCCAGCATCGTCCCTGCGACTTTGTCCGCATCAGGAAAGAACAGCTTCCCAAAGACCAATGCGGATGCCGTCCCGTAGAGAAAGAAGTCATACCATTCAATGGTCGTGCCAATAAAGCTGGCAAGCACGACCTTCCGGATCGAAGTGGATGACTGGGAGTCGGAATTCATGGTACACTATCCAAGCAGAACCTCCCTCCCGCGTCGAGACCGGTTTTGATGCGAGGAGAGGAGCGGGGACTGTCCTCGGAATGATCCATCCTAATTTTCCCTGAGCCGCCGGGCGCCCTGTAGGTGGCCTCTGTGAGGCCGCTCGCCGCTGAACCGCCGATGAATCAGCGTTCTCATTCGCGCCCCAAGCACGCCGGGGCCACAGACCCCAGCTACAGGACCGCCCCACTGTAGGTGGCCTCTGTGAGGCCGCTCGCCGCTGAACCGCCGATGAAATGGCGTTCTCATTCGCGCCCCAAGCGCGCCGGGGCCACAGACCCCGGCTACAGGACCGCCCCACTGTAGGTGGCCTCTGTGAGGCCACTCGCTACTGAATCGCCGATGAAATAGCGATCTCATTCGCGCCCCATGCGCGCCAGGGCCACAGACCCCAGCTACAGCGTGCGCCACTCTTTGGGTTGTCCCAGGTGAGGAAGCATCACGCGGGGTGGGCATTCTGGCGAATGCTCCTCCATGGTGGGCGGCGCTTTTGCCTCTTCGTAACGGGCAGCTATAGCACGGATACAGACCGTATGATTTAGAACCCTTCGTCGGTGCCGACCGTGAAGGTCACGTTGCTAATCCGGGCCTTCGCCATGGCGTTCAGAACGTCGATGATACGCTCGTAGAGCGCTTGCTCTTCGGCCTGGATCGTGACGAGCACCTTGGCGTTGCGGGAATCCGCCTCTTGCTTGAGGCGCATGAGATTGGCCGTAAAGTCAGGCAAACTCTTCTTGTCTGGAGAATCAAATTCCTCCTCATTGAGTGTGACGGCACCGGATTCCTCCACCGTCACCGTAATTTCGTCCGGCGGTTCCTCGTCAGTATTGGCGGGCGTTCCGACGCCCGGCAGCTGGGTTTTGAGTTCCCTCTCCACTTTCACGGCACCGGCCATGACCATGAAGAAGAGCATGATCACGAAGACCACGTCGATCATCGGCGCGATCTGGAAACCTGCGTTAACGGTTTCGATTTCGACGCCTCTGGAATGATTGCCACCTTCGGACATAAAGATAAATTAGTTGTCGTTGTTGAGCGCCGAGAAGGAAATGTCATCGATGCCAGCCTGACCGATCATGGTCATCACTTTCTGAATTTCAGTCGCTGGCACCAGCTTATCGCCGCGAATGATGACACGATAAGTGGGGTTGTTCTCTTTGCGTTGCCGGAGGATCTCGATCAACTCCTCTGGGCTCTTGTCGATATTATCCAGTTTGATTTTGGATTCCTGCTTTTGCGCAATCCAACGGACATTGAGGGCGGCTTCGAACATAGCGTTCTTTTCCTCCTTCTTTTTGGCATCCGCCGCCACAGGCAGCTTGATGTCCTTGTCAACTTTCGCGACCTGAGTCGTCGTGATGCTCATGAAGAAAATGAGCAGAACGAGCAACACATCAATCATCGGAGCGATTTGAAACTCCGGCTCGCCGCTCTCCATATTACCGCCGCCGCCGCCCATAGTGTTAGAAAAGGATAAGGGTTAAAGAAATGAGGTCCTCCCCTTCTCCCGCCAGCAACCCAGTGGGTAGCTGGCGGGTAGGAGTCATATTGCTGAAGCGATGCTATGCAGGATGAGCGACCAACTCGTCGCCGCCACCAGCCACCCAATTTGGCACGGCTGCGAAGAACTCTTCTTCACCCACGTGCGCGTCCTTGAGATGCTCGTATGGCATTTTACGGAAAAGGGATTGCAGGACTTCCTGCACGACGTGCATGGATGCTTGGAGGCGGTTCTTCAAAAAGTAGAAGAACATGAACGCAGGCACAGCGATGAAGAGACCGGAGGCGGTAGCCACGAGCACCTCACCGATAGCTGCGGAGAGTTTGGAAGGATCGCCCACGCCGCTTGTTCCCAAGGTCGCGAAGGCGCTCATCATCCCGGTCACGGTGCCGGTCAGCCCGATCATCGGCGTACAAACCCCGATAACGGAAAGGTAGTTAATGCGGGTGGAGATAACGGCATTCGCCTTATTGAGCTCCGCAAAGAGGGCGTTCTCCGTGGCTTCGTGCCCCTCCCCGACGTAGCTGAGCGTTACCCTGGTGACATCACCAAATGCAGAGGGGTTATTCTTGCAGAACTGGTAGGCACCCACGTAGTCGCCAGCGCGGAACAGATCCTGCACTTGGGCCACCTGAGCTGGAGGGGCCAGCTTCTTGGCGCTACAACGCATCCAGAGGTCAACGGTCAGCCAGATCAGTGCGACGGAGCATGCACCAATCGGGAACATGACCCAACCACCTTCTTTGATGCGATCCCAAAGGGTGTGGTGCGGGGCTCCGGCAGCAGCTGGGGTTTCAGCACCAGCTTCGCCTGCCGCAGCAGCGGCGGGTTCTTGCGCAAGGCTGGTAGCGATGAAGATCGGGTTTCCGAAAAGCACCAGGGCCAAAATACCGGTGCGTAGGGTGTTGAGGATGGATTTGGAGGTCATGAGGCGATTGAAGGAAGGTTGCGGATCAATGAGTTGAGTGTCTTTATCTATTACGATTGGGCTGGTTTGTCTTTGGAATCTTCGGCCGGGGCGACCTCTTGGTCCTGATTTTTCATCCCGTTAATCGCAGCTTTTTCCTTGCCTGCCGCTTCAGCGACGGCGGAGCCTGGATATTGTTCCACGAGGCGGGTGAAAAACTTGGTGGCGTCTTCGTAGCGCTTCATTTTGACCAACATCCGCGCTGCGTTGAGTTCTGCGTCTGGGACGCGATCCATTTGAGTGCCAAAAAGCACGGGGATGCGCAGATAAGCCATCAATGCGGTCTCCCAATCCTTCTTCTTTGCAAAGATCTCTGCTTTGATACCCCAGACAGCAGCAGAGATGCCGGAGTCGTCGGTGGAACCGAGGATGTTGTCCGCCTGCGCGATGATCGAATCGTAGTCAGAGGAGGTCTGCCGCTCCACATCGAGTTTGATGACCTTCAGTTTCAACTTCTGGCCGTCGCTGAGGGGCAACCCATCGAGTTGGCGCATTTGTTTGACGGTCTCTTCAAACTGTCGGGCCTGATTAAGCGCGTCCACGTAATTGAAGAAAACTTCCGTGTACCGAACGTCCCCACCTTTGACCTTTTGGAATGGAGCAAAAAAGTCCACACCATCCTTGAGGATGGCCACCGCATCAGCGGTTTTGCCCTGGGCCATGAGTGACCGCGCATCGATCAATTGCGTTGGCTCTGGCCAATCGAGCATTCCGATTTGGGCTTCAGTCACACTGGTGGTGGCCGTTTTGTCCCCCTGGATACGCATGGTGCGAATGATTTTCCCGTCTTCCACACGGAAATCATCCGACGGAACGCGAGTTCCATCCTTGAGGATAATGGCCTGCCCGTAGCTGGACGAGGAGGCGAGAACGAGTAGAGCGAAGAGCTTGAAGAAGTTGTTCATGGCGTGCAGTGGCGAGACGCTAAGTTCACAGAGTCTTGAGCAGGTCCTGCATTTGTTTGAATTCGGGGAAGTCCTTGATGTCCGTGCGCTTGGTTGCCTCGTAAAGCGTCAACTTGGCGGCTTCCTTGTCTGAGTTCTTTCGGTCCGGCAACTCTGCGGGACGATTAAGGGCGATGAACGCTTTGGCGCACTGCAAATAGGACTTGGCCAGCCAAGGCTTCCACTTTGGCTGGGTCAGAATCATCCGCTGGTAATAGGAGATGGCAGTGCCCGGTGATTTCTTGGCCATTTCGATTTCCCCCTGCATGAAGAGAGCCGTCGCAGTGGCCTCGCCCCGCCATTCTTTGGTATTTTGAATCTGGAGATAGAGTTCCTTGGACTCGTCATACTTTTTCAAGTTGAAGAGCGTCTTGGCCTTACCAAGATAAGCATCAAGCAGGCGTGAACTGCCAGCGTATTCGTTGATGGCCTTATCAAACAGCGTCAGCGCTTGGTCATTTTCGCCCTTTTCGAAGGCGATCTCTGCCAAACCAACAGCGGCCCCATCCGCAAATTCGCTGTCCTTGAAGAGGTCCTCAAGGCGCTTGTAGCAACCGGCTGCTTTTTCAAAATCCTGCTGCTTGCGAGCACTGTCACCCACGAGGGAGAGCAGCAAAGGGCTGAGGTCTTCTGGCTTGGCGACACCGATGAGGATGTTGAAGAAGTTTTCTGCCTTCTTCGCGTCCTTCATGAGCCGGGCCATCCAGCCCCGGGCAAACAGGATGCGGGCCTGAGCGGTCCCATTCATACCTTCTTGAGGGGGGGTGACGAGGTCTTGGAGCTCTTTGTCCACCTCGTCAAAGGTCGGAACGGCTGGAGGTGGTGGCGCGGGCTCAGCAGGCTTCCCGTCGGCAGTCGTCGCGGCGGATGAGGGGGCGCGGCGCTTTTTCGGCACCATAAGGGAGCAGAGTTGTTGGATGAGGACCTCCACCTGCTCATTGGCAGCATTGGCCATCTTCGGTTTGATGGCCTCTGACATCAGTTTCTTGGCGGAGTCAATGTTGCCCTCGCGCGCTCTCGCACGACTGATCCAGTAGATGGCCTTCAGGGCTTGCTCCTCGTCATCCTTGGCGGTCTCATAAAATTTTTCCCACATCTCCGCGAGTTCCTTCCACTGCCCATTGGCGGAGTAGAGGTCGGTGGCGTTGTCCATGGCGTATTTCATGACCTCGGGAGTCTTGGCCTTACTGACAGCAGCGGCGAAGGCTTCGAGGGCCTTATCGTATTCTTGGCGCTGATTGTAGCCATCCCCGAGAAGCGCATAGACCTGACCGATGTTAGGGTCGTTGGGTCCTTCCTGCACGAGTGCCTCCAGGTCCTTCATCGCTGCATCGGTGTCCTTGGCTTGGAACTTGATGAAAGCCAGACGATACTTGGCATCGATGACGTATTGACCCTTTGGATTGTCTTCAAGGTATTCCTTCAACGCCTTGCTAACACCCTTCGAGTCATTCTGGTAGAAGTAGGTCAGTGCAATCCGATACTGAGCATCGTCCTTGTAAGCGGAGTCTTTGTTGGTGGCGAGGACGTTTTCCAGGCAGTTCCGGGCATCCACGAACCGCTGGAGTTCAAAGAGCACGTTGGCACGAAGGAAGAGAAGACGCTCTTTGTCCGCTTTTGGAAAACCCAAGGCTTTGTCGAACGACTGCTCCGCCTCATCAAGCTGCCTGTTGTCGTAGGCGAGCATGCCGTATAGCTCGGAAATCTGGCCGATTTCGCTACTGTCGGGGAAGTCGTTGATGAAGCGCTCGCACAATTCACGAGCCTGTTTCACGCGCTTCAACTGGGCGTTGGCAAGGATGGTGCCGTACATGCACTTATCGCGCTGAGGGAAGGTCTTGAAGTCTTCAACGATCATGTTGAAAGCCAGGATCGCCTCCCACATGCGCCCCATTTCGAAGTAGCATCGGCCAAGGCGGTAGTAGAGAGAGGCATCGTAGTCGGGGCGCTTTTCCAACTCGGTCAGCAACTCCTGCTCGGACTTCATCCTCGCTTCGAGTTCGTCCTTGCTGCCGCGGACAGGACCTTTGCCTGGATTGGCGAGGGATTGCTCGATCTTCGCGATGCGCTCCTTTTGCATCCGGGTGATCTCGCTCTGCCGACGCACCATTTGGTAGGCAGCGAGCGCTTCACGGTAGCTTTTCCGCTCCAACATCTGATCCCCGAGCTTGAGGGAGATGTTGTTCATTTGGGCGACGTTATCACCACCGCTGGAGGCAGAGCGAACCTTGTCCATGAGCCCGGAGGCCTTATCGACATCCCCTTGGGCGACGTAAATATCCGCTGCCATCAAGGCTGCCTGAATACCCTCGGCGGTGCGAATGCCACCTTCGAGAACTGAAGTGAGAATCTTGATCGCATCCTCAGGCTTGTTTGCTTTACGGAAATAATAGTCTGCGATGACTAGTCCCGCCTCGCCCTTTAACTCTGGGGCACCGGCGACGACTTCCTTCAGCACTGCAACGCCCTTTTCAGCATCGCCACCGACGATCTGGGCACGTCCGAGGCCCATCTTCACCGGATTGATATTTTCGCCAGTGGGAAAGGTCTGGATGTAGAACTCGAAGGTAGCGATTGCCTTGGCGTAATCGTTCAAATTGAAGTGGCAAGCCCCCTCAATAAAGGTCAGCGCGTCAAAGGGCTTTGTCACCATGGCCTTGATGGACTCAACCTTGGACAGAGCTTCTTGATACTTCGCCTCCTGAAATGCGGCCAGTGCGGCGCTTTGGAGAGCCTCGGCCTCGGCCTGTTTATTCAGGGCTGCGGGGGCGTCTGGGGCTGCGGGAGCAGCAGGGGCCGCCGGTGCGGCCTGGGACCAGGCATTGGTCCCGCCGGCCAGCAGGACGCTCAAACATACGATTCGGCTGAGATTCATCGACATTGAGAATGATGGATTCCCCCGTTCAGGACCAGAAAAAAGTGCCGCGACAGAGGCGCTGAGTGCAGATTTTCGGGGTGGTGGGGTAAGGGCTTGAGGACGCATTTTGACCAAAAAGGAATATCAGTATGGACAAACGCTGTTCACTTGTCACCAAAGAACTGGACTTTTTGTGATTAACTCGGTGGCGACCTGGGGGGGGTGACCAGACGGCTAGTTGAGGGGCTTGAGCTCTGGAGGCAGGAATTTGCCATCCTTGCGGATGACCGTCCCGTCGAAGGAAATCGTGCCGCCACCATAATCGGGGCGTTGGATGCACACCAAATCCCAGTGCACCTGGCTGCGGTTGCCATTATCCGCGACGCCTTCGTAGGCCTGCCCTGGCGTGAAGTGGAAGGAGCCAGCGATCTTTTCATCAAATAGGATGTCTCGCATGGGCTCTTTGATCTCGCGGTTAAAGCCGATGGCAAACTCACCGATGTACCGGGCACCAGCGTCAGAATCGAGGATCTTACTGATTGCTGCGGTATTGTTGGCAGTGGCGTTGACGATTTTACCTTTTGAGAATTCCAAACGAACCGAGTCAAAGGCAATCCCCTGGTAGATCGTCGGGGCATTGTAAGAGACGACCCCTTCCACGGAATCCTTGACCGGCGCGCTGAAGACCTCGCCGTCAGGGATGTTGTGGCGGCCGCCACAAGGAATGGCCTTGAGCCCCTTGAGACTGAACCGCAGATCCGTCCCAGGCCCTTGGATGTGGACGTCCTTGGCCTTATCCATGAGCTTTTTCAAGGCCGTCATTGCGGGCATCAGAGCTGCGTAGTCCAGCAGACAGACGCGGAAGAAAAAGTCCTCAAAAGCCTGGGTGCTCATCCCTGCCTGCTGCGCCATGGAGCCATTGGGCCAGCGGAGCACGCACCAGCGAGTGTTATTGACCCGCTCATTCATGAAGGGGCGCATCTTGGACTGCACCAGCTGCATTTGCGCGGCGGGCACGTCGGAATTCTCTGTGATGTTGTGACTACCGCGCACAGCGATGTAGCAGTCCGTCTTCTTCATGAGTTCCAGGCTGTTTTCCGCGATGAGATCCTGCTGCTTCTCGGTGGCGTGGATCATGAGTTCGCGACTGATGGCGGAATCATAGAGACGCACCATCGGATGCGCTTTGGCCTCAGAGACAGCTCGGATCAAAGCGACGGCGACGTAATTCGGGACATCAAAACAATCGATCCAAACAACATCCCCCTTTTTGACTTGGGTGGAGTAACGGACGAGTTGGCGGGCGAGCTGATCTACGCGTGGGTCGTGCATGAGGGTTCTTGTATAAAGGTGGAGGCGGGGTTCGTCAATACAGCTCCACAGGCGAGCGTTTCCCATCTTCGACGCTGAGCTGCCGGGCTGCGTCTTCGCCCAGGGTGGCCACCCGCAGGTCCCAGATCTCCTTATTGATGGCGGCAAAGCGATCCAGACTGAAGGCGTCTGGTTTGACGAGCCTCTTCTTTGTGCGCTCGATCCGCACGAGAGCGTCATGCAGCGCTGGACCTTCCACGCCCTCCAGATGCTCCCTGGCCAGCTCGACCATCTCCAGGCGGTGGCAGATCATGACGAGGTCGTTCCCCGCGCGGACAGCCTCCTGAATCGCCTGCTCAAACGTCACCTCATTGAGGATCGCGCCCATGTCGAGGTCGTCCGTCATCGCCAGCCCCTCGTACCCGAGTTGGTCGCGCAGAAGCTTTGTCACAATGTTATGGGAAAGACTGGCTGGCCAGCGGCCGCGACCCGGATCAAAGGCCGTGTAATTGCTGTGGCAGGTCATCACGCTATCGATCTCCGGCAAAAGAGTGCGATAGGGCAGTAGTTCGTCTCGCTCCAGGTCCTCGCGACTTTTTGTGATCACTGGCAGGAACTCATGGGGATCGCAGTCCGCAGGGCCGTAGCCCGGGAAGTGCTTGGCGCACGAGAGGATGCCCTCTTTCCGCATCGCCCGATTGAAGACGCCCGCGTTATTGACCACCTCCTGCGGATCCCGCCCGTAGCAGCGGCCTTTGAGGGAGTTGTCCGCCGTATCGTCATAGGAAATATCTAGCACGGGACAGAGGTCCAAATTGAAGCCAAAATGGCGGAGGATCTGCCCGGTCAGGCGACCATGCGTGCGGATGAGGGAGGGATCACCTTTGTCACGCAGCGCCTGGGCGTTTGGCGGCTCCTCCCCGATCAAACGCAGGCGCGAGACACGCCCGCCCTCTTGGTCGATGGTGATGAAGGGCTCAATGTCCGAAATATCGCGCAGATCATCGATCAATTTGCGCAGTTGCTCTGGGCTTTGGATATTCCGGCCAAACAGGATGAAACCGCCAGGTTGGAGCTTTTTAAAGCGGGCCGCAGTGTCAGGATCCAGTTCAGGGCCGGGAACACCGGTGAGCAGCAATTGACCGAGAAGTCGGGAGTCAGGCATAGAGTTGGGAAGGAAGAATCGGCGAGAGTAGCCGGGCTTTTCACGGAAGCAAGCGGCGCGCTTGCGTCTGATCGCTGACCATGGGATACTCGGATGATGAGACCAATCGACCTCCAAGTAAACGGGTACGCCGGAACGGATTTTAATCGCGATGGCTTGACCGCCGAAGGCCTGCACCACGCCTGCCACTGTCTGGAAGAAGACGGGAACGACACCATCCTGGCCACCTTTATTACCGATACGATCCCCAACCTCGAAAACCGCATCCGCACGCTGGTCGAACTCCGCGAAAAGGACCCTCTGGCGCAGCGCATGATCGCAGGGATCCACGTTGAAGGCCCCTTCATCAGCCCGGAGAAAGGTTACGTCGGCGCCCATCCCCTACATGCGGTGAAACCCGCCAACATTGAGGATACGAAGCGCCTGCTGGACGCCTGCGGCGGACTGATGAAATTGATGACACTGGCCCCTGAATGCGATGAGGGTGGGCACGTCACCGAATTTTTGGTCAATGGCGGCGTCACGGTCTCTGCCGGGCATTGCAACCCATCCCTCGATCAACTGAAAGCTGCCTGCGGCCACGGCCTGAGCATGTTCACGCACGTCGGCAATGCCTGCCCGCTGCTGATGCATCGCCACGACAACATCATCCAGCGCGTCCTATCGCTTTCAGACCAGATCTGGCTTTGCTTCATCCCAGATGGCGTGCACATCGAGTTTTTTGCGTTGAAGAACTACCTCCGATGTGTCGGTGTGGAGCGCGCCATCTTCGTCACCGACGCGATCTCCGCCGCCCGGCTCGGCCCCGGCAAATATAGCCTTGCCGGATGGGACATCCTGATCGGGGATGACCTCGTGGCCAGATCACCCGACGGCTCCCACTTTGTCGGGTCCACCGTAACCTTTCCAAGAATCCAAACCAACGCCTTGCAACACCTCGGCCTCAGCAAGGCAGATCTAGCGATGCTGATGGACACCAATCCCCGCAAGGCGCTCGGCATGGCCTGAAGCAACCTCTCATGCCGCACCTTTCCAATCCGCTAGGTCTGTGGGCATTGGCCGCTATCCCGGTCATTCTCATCATCCATACCTTGCAGGAAAGATCGCGCAGAGTTCGGGCCAGCACGCTGTTTTTGCTCGATTATGCCCAGCCCCTCAGCACCGGAGGCGTCAAGTGGGAGCGGCTGCGGCAATCGCTACCGATGTGGTTGCAAATCCTCGCTGCCCTCCTGCTCGCTTGGGTCCTGGCGGAACCGCGCTGGCTCAGCCAGCAGAGCCGTCAAACCGTCGTCGTCGTGCTCGATAGCTCGGCTTCCATGAGCGCCTTCAAAGACAATCTCTCCCCCGCCCTTTCCAAGGCACTGTCCCAATGGGATCGGATTGCGACCAGGACCGACTGGCACTTGCTCCAGTCGGATCACCGGCAACCCACGCTCTACGCTGGCCGGGATTTGCCAAAACTCCTCGCCTCCCTCCACGACTGGCAGCCGCTTCTCGGCATGCACGACTCCCAAGAGGTCCTGAACCAAGCACGCGGTCTCGTCAAGGACCACGGTGCCGTTCTATTCGTCACCGACCAAGAGGTCCCCCTTCCCTCAGGTGTCGGGCTTTTGGCCATCGGCGATGAAGTGGACAACGTCGGCTGGACAGGCGTCGAAATCTTTCCCGCAGAATCCACCATCACGCCGACGCCCTGGCGCGCCACCTTGCACGGCTATGGCCCCGCCCCCAGTCAGCGCGAGTGGTGGCTAGAGTTGCCCGATGCCGGACAATCCCCTACCCGTCAGGTAATCCGAATTGATCCGGGACAGACGATCACGCTTGAGGGCGAGCTCCCGCCCAGCGCCACAGCTGCCACGCTCCACCTCACATCGGATCGGTTTGCCTGGGATGATACCCTGCCCTTTGTCCGTCCGACGCAGCAGATCGTAAATATCGATTTCCGACTCCCTGCTGATCAAGGGGCCACTTTGAAGAAAATGTTAGAGGCCATCCAGGGGATTCAGTTCCAGACCGATCCAGCCCAACCTTCTGATCTCATGATTGCCGAAATTGGCACCGCCACGCCTAACCACGCGATCCTTACCCTTACCGAGCCAACCCCGGATCTGTCCCCAGTCTGGACCATTGCAGAGGACCACCCGCTAACGATGGACCTGCACTGGATGGGGCTCCTCACGCCTCAACCGCCCGGTCTTTTTGTCCAGGAAACCGACCAACCTTTGCTCTGGAAAAAGGACCAAATCCTCGCCCTCATTCGCCAGGGCGAAGCCGAATCAGACGGACGCCCTACGCAAAGACTGATCTTGAACTGGAATTTGGCCAATTCCAACGCGGCGAGATTGCCCAGCATGCTCATCCTGCTGCAGCGATTCGTCCAGCAGATCCGCGAGGCCAAGACCACCCCATGGGCCAGCAATTTCGAGACTCGGCAAGCGATCACCCTCCCGCCCACAGCCCCTGGCAAGAAGCAATTGGCCACCCTCGATCCATCACTCGGAGCGTTCCCCGGGCGCGCCCCAGATCACCCCGGCTTCTTTGGCGTGCAACTGGATAGGCAACCTTGGCTGACGGGCGCGGCCCGCTTTGCAGACACTCGCGAGGCTGATTTTTCAAAAGCAGTCTCAGCAGACACCACCGAATCTTTGCGGCTAAAGTCTGCCATCCAACAAACGGAGGCGGATCCGCTGACCGCGCTCTACCTCCTCGCCGCATTGACCGCGCTCTTAGCTTCCTGGGCCATCAAGACTAGTCGGCCGACCCCACCGCCGCCGACTTTTCTTCATCCGACTCACCTTGAGGGATGAGGCCGGGTTCGAGGCAGCGTCAAAATAGGCGCAGTTTTTGGACTTGTGATTTCGATCCCGCAACAGATCCTGACGGATGCTCCGCACCCGCCTCCTCCATGCTACGTTGTCAGTCATGCTCTGCGGCATGGCCACTCAATGCGCCAGCCCAAAAAGTCCGCCAGATCAGGTCGAGCCGGGTTCATTTGCCAGTGTCCGCCCCGTCCTTGAATCCAAGTGTGTGCATTGCCATGGGGAGAATCGGCTCGCCAACATGCCACCCTTTGGCAGCACCGGGGCATTGGCGAAGTTGAAGAAAGAGGGCGTCTGGCTGGTGGCTGGAAGACCCGAGCGGAGCCGCTTGTATCAGGTCGTTACCCTCAAAGACGAACAACCTGGCGCGATGCCGCCGACCGGTCATGCGATCTTGCCAGCGCAGGTGGCGATCCTGCGGGAATGGATTGCCAACGGGGCTCCTTTGCCTGCGGGGAGATCGGTCACGCTCCAACCTCAAGGCCAGTTGGACCGCTCCAATTAGCGCCAGGACGCCGACTTACTGGGCCTTGACCGGTGGCAGCGCCAGGAGACGGGCAGCCTCCGATGCCAAGAATTTTGTATCCGTAAAGGGCTGCCAACTGACGTCCAGCCAGCGGATGCGGTTGTCCTTATCCACCAGCACGGTGGCATGCAGGGGGCTATCTTCGAAGTCGTCGTAGGCGTGGAATTTCTTGAAGGCGACTTTTTCCGGATCGCACAAGACCTTCATTGGCAGTTTACCTGCCGTGCCGGCGGCCGCAAAGATGCCAGGCGCGATGGCGATGGGCTCCAGCGTTACTGCTGCGATTTGCACGCCGAGTTTTTCAAACTGAGGTGCCGCTTTCGCAAAAGCCTGCACCTGCTCCACGCAGTGGCCACAGTCATGCCCTAGATAGAACAAGAGAAGTCTCGGACGCCCCCCATAACCTCCGTTTTTCACCACCTGCCCCTGGAGATCGAGCGCCTCCCAGGACGGCTCCGTCGGCGGCTGCCAATGAAACGGTCCCAAGGTCTCAAGCGCCGGTCGCACTCCGGTATCCGTGCGCTTCGGCACCTCCGCGCGCCAGTCGCCGACGATCTTGTATCCTTGAGCCAGTGCCGCCATGCGCTCCGCCAGGGGCAAAGTCGAATCCATGGCGAAGGCCAGTTTCCGAGCCTGGTCAAATGTCTTCCGCGCCTCATCCGCAAGGCCAAGCGCCTGGCAAACGTCCGCCTTGGTGCAGGTGCCAGCCAGATCCTGGGATAGCCTAGGCAGCAGTTCCTCCGCCTTCTTCTTTTCACCCAAGCGCAGCCAATAACGGACCAACCGCTCCGACGGCAGGTCTTTGGTCTTGGTCAACAGATCCACTGCTCCTTTGTCTTTGCGTAGAATCGCCTGGATCGCCCGGAGTTCCCCCAGAGCTGCATCGGTTGGCCCTTCCTTGCTCTCGGGCTTCTTCGCTGGGCTTGGCGGCGCAGTCTTTCCTGCGGGCACCGCCTTGCGCACCTCGATTTTTGGATCTCCAGAGGGTGCCTTCTTTTCCTCGTCCGGCTTTGCCTTCTCCTTTTTAGCAAGTGTCTCGAGTTTGCCGATCACGCCTGCCAATTCCGCCGCTTGATTGAGATGGAAATGAGCCACCCCTAGCGCCCTTAACCGGGTGGCTTCATGGCTAGTCTGCACCACCGAACCCAGGAGGGGTCCGTTCGCAGCCTTGATGACCTCCTGCCATTGCTGCCATTTGAGGTAAGTTTCAAGCAAACGGGTGCGCCCGTAACTGGCGGAGCAACTGCCCTTGTCGAGCGTGTTCCAGGCGGGATGGCGGGGGATGCGGATGAGGCTTTCCGCAAGGCCTACTGCATCCGCCGCACGGCCGAGCTCGTTGAGGTTGCGCACTAGCCACTCCTCATTGTGGGCATAATTGTGTATCTGATCCGGCAAAACCAAGTCCGCGATCATGTAAGCGTGATCTGTCCGCGTCGCCGCAGATTGCTGCCAAACGGCATCATCAAACCGACGCAGTTTTGAATAAGTATGCCCCGGCATGTGCCACATGTGCGCGATGCCCGGTGCAGCCTGCCCACACTGGGCGGCCGCCCCAAGTGCTAGGACGGGCTTGGAGTCATCCCAGAGGTGAATGCGGTAGTGATGCGCGGGGTGCTTTGGATTGGCAGCGAAAATCTGATCCAGCAACGTATTTACCGCCTGCCGACTCGTCATCCCCACCTGCCCTTTGGCAGCCCAGATCTTCCAGACCAAAAAGGACTTGGCTTCGACATCCGCTGGATACGCCTGAACGATGGATTCCAGATCACTGATGTAATCCAGCTCCCGCTGCTTCTTGTCGCGCTTGTCGGCATTGTAAAACTTCTCCAGCGTACCGATCCACATTTGCTCACGGACGGCGGCCCGATTTTTGCGCTCCGTCGCCTTGACCAAGAAGGCTTTGGCGCGTTTTTCGTTGTTCACATTCGCCATCGCCAGCCCCCAGTACGCCATGGCGCAGCTCGGATCAAGCATCGCCACTTGGCGGAACGAACGCTCCGCCTCGTAGTACCAAAAGCCATGCAATTGGCCGACTCCCTGATTAAAAAAAACCTGGGCGGCCTCCTTCGTCGTGGTGATCCTAAATTCCACTTCCCCAGTGCCACCCATCAGGTGCGCCATCTGGCGCGGCCCCTCGTCAAATGCCTCCCCGTGCAGGGAGTGACCCGGCTCTGGATCGTCGGCCAAAGTGGAACTGGCCAGCAGGAGCGATGCGAACCAAAGTCGGAATTTCATGATTGTGGGAGCCGCTGGGAAAAACGGGGACTCCGTAGAGGCCCCGCCATTGTCACTTGCCGTAACCTGCGGCAGGCTTGCCGTCCTCGCCCAGATGGCCCGTCGCCCAGAGCAACCCGTTGGCGACCAAATCCAAATAGCGGGCATCACCGACTGTTTCGTTTTGATGACCGATGGTAGTGCTGAAGATGCGCGTCTTGTTGGGACCGTATTCATTGGTCCAGGCGACGACGGAGGTCACCTCCTGTCCGACGGCATTGGGATCCGCCTTTTCACCTTTTTTGACCTTTGGCTTTTGCAACTGCTTGCCGCTGGCGAGGGCGTGTGCTGAAGGGAAGATCTGGATGTTGTTATAGAGTTCCTCATCGACCGTCGTCCAGCCCGCCATGCCTTTCGTGATGGGGCTAGCAGTGTCCGTGAAGCTGATGTCAATCGGTGTCTTTGGACCATGGGCGGTGGATTGCAGGCCTAGCATCTCGTACCAACGGGAATTGTCCGCACCTGGCGCGACTGCCTCTCGAAAATTGCCCCACCGATAGCTGTGCATCGCGCAATGCAGATTCACCGCAGGTTTCCCAGCGCGATGGGCATCAAGGATCGTGTTTACGTACTCGGGATCGGTCACGTCGGCGGAGCATTCGTCATGGATCACCACGTCGAAGTCCTTGGCCCAATCCTTGGATTTGTAGATCTCAAACGTGGCCTTCGTGGTCGTGTCAGGATTGAACGCGACATCCACGATGGCGTTGATGCGGCTCTCGATTCCCGCTTTCAGCAACTGCTGCTGGTTCACGTAGTCGTGGCAGCAGCCTCCAGTTACCAGAAGGACGCGCAGGGGCTTTGGTTTTGCCTCTGTGGACTGGGAATAGAGGTATCCGCCAACGGTCAACGCGGCAGCAATCAGGGGAAGAAGAATCTTTTTCATGAATAGGCAGCCTCATCAACGCTAACCACGCTGGCTATCGATCAAAAAACATCGACTCCATCCAAAGCATCCGTCCGGCCCCCATGCGAGACACCGGCACCTCGGAACTTTTGTTGACTCAAACTTGTGGCGCCCGCGAGCGCAATCTCCTGCACGCGTTTCGGGGTCCCGTTCATCCAACAAAGCTGAATACCCAGCCCAGAATGGACGAAGCCACCCCAAACCAGCAGCGAAAGACCTCCGCCACGCTAAAGTCTGGATGCGGCGAAGCGATCAGCACCAAGCCCAGCACCAGCACCACGTTGATGATGAAAATGAGAAGGGTGGAAAAAAACTCCCCATTGCGCTTCAGATCCCCCTGCTCCGCCCGGATCGTTGTGATGGTGAAGGTCAGATGAAACGCCCAGGTAAATCCCATCAAGAGGTAGAGCAGCCAGACCGGTTTGGCATTGACCGTCACCCGCCCCAAATGGATGGCGTGGGCCACATCCAACTGCATAAACATCCCCACCACACCAAACACGATCATCGCGACGATCGAATAAAGAGGAATCAGGTAGGGAGCTAGGCTGATCGCTGTATTGGATTTGTCCGTCTCCACGTAACCGCCCTGGGCAGAGACGTGGAAGCCCAAAATCTTTCCGCCGCACAGTTTGGCCACGATCAGGTGGCTCAGTTCGTGGCCAAAGACATAAGAAACGATTGGCCGCCATCCAGCCAAATACGCCGCCGCCCAAGCTAACGTCCCTGCCCCAAAAAAAATGACTTCTTCAGAGCGCCACAGCCCGTGGCGACTGCTGATCCGGCCAAAGAACTTAAACATCGTGCCAAAAGTGATCAACGCCAGAGGAGCCAGCACCACCACCCCGATCCACTTTTTCATCCCAAGCACCCGACGCTGCTTCACCGCCTCGACATTGTTCTTCACGTTCGCAACAGCCTTCCCACGCTGGCGCACTTGGCGCTGCTTGGCTGGAAGACGGTAATTGGTGAGGGAAGGCATTGGAAAGGGCGCATATATTTAACAGATGTTAACAAATTGACAATAACTAATGCTCTCCCCTTCCTGAGAGAGTTCTACAGACCTAAAAATGAGGCCCCGCTTCTGGATGTTACTCCGCAGCCTTCATTCCGCCGTTGCGGAACAGCCAGGATGCCGATTGGTAGAATGCCACTGCATCATCCAGGACGACCTGCAGAGCCCCTGAGGTATCCGCCTCAAATTCTCCTGTGCGGAGTTTGACTTTACCGACCGTCACCTCGCTCTTCGGCTTCAGAATCGCCAACGCCTCCTCCCGCAGCAGCGCAATCTTTTGATAATTCGATACCCAGGCGCGGCGCTTGGCCTTCTCGTAACCTGAATCCAGAACGTCCTCGCCATAAAACTGCGTCGTGTAGCTCCAATTCATCAAGCCAAGGACCGTCGGCCCCACATCGATCTGGCTGACCAGCGGTTTATAAACCTGTGGCTTCACGAGCTTTGGATTCCAGATGAGGCACGGGATGTGGTATTTAGTCACGTCCAGTTCGACCTTGCCTGCACTCTCGTGGCAATGATCCGCGACGACGACAAACAGCGTGTTATCAAACCAGGGTTTTGACCGCGATTGTTCGATAAAATTCCCGATGGCGTAGTCGGTGTATTTGACCGCCGCTTTACGCGGATTTTCCGGCTGCGGGCGTTCGATTTTCTCTTCTGGGAAGGTGAAAGGGCGGTGATTGGACACCGTCATCACATGCATAAAGAAGGGCTTTCCTGCGGCATGATCTGCGTCTGCCTCCACCATGGCCCAGTTCATCAGATCCTCATCGCAGACGCCCCAAGCATTCTGGAAGGTGATGTCCTTATCCGTCTTGCTCTGCCGATCCACGACCCGGTAGCCGTTGTTGGAGAAGAAGTAGTTCATGTTGTCAAACATCGCATCGCCCCCATAAACGTAAGAGGTCTCATAGCCCCTGCTGCGGAACAGATGCCCCAGGGAGAAGAGATTCTCATTGTTCGGGCGCCACACGATGGACTGCCCTGGCGTTGGCGGCACCGACAACGTAAGCGCCTCCAGCCCGCGGACCGTACGGGTCCCCGTCGCGTACATTCTTTCAAACCAGATCCCCTCATCCATCATCTTGTCGATGTAGGGTGTCTGGATGGATTTGGAGGACTTGTGATGGGCTAAAAACTCAGCGCTCAGACTCTCCACACTGATCAAGACTACGTTCCAGCGTTTCTCCGGCCCGTCGTGCTTGATGACCCGGCGGAGATCGTGCGGATCAGCGCTGGCCAATTTAGCGGCTTTGGTCTCAAGAAGCTGCCGCGCCCGTGCGAGCGCCTCATCGACCGGCTTCTTCATGTAAAAGCGGTCATAATCGATCTCGCTCTCCCAAAATGCCGCACAGAACGCATAGATGCCGTTCTTGCCGATTTCGCGGTTAAACTCGTTCTGAAAGTGCGGCAATTGCGACTGGTTAAAAACATAAGAAATGCCGACGACCGCGGCCGCATAACCCACCGTTTGCCAGATCCTCGGCAACCAACTGCTATCGCCCTCGGTCACCCATTTCACCAGCCCCATACGACCAACCACCCAACCAATAAACAGCCCCGCAACGGCCAACCCGGCGAAGATCGCGGGCATGGGGTAAGACTGCTGAATGTTATCAATGACCTCCTGGGTATAGACCAGGTAGTCCACGGCGATGAAGTTGAAGCGAACCTGAAACTCGTCCCAGAAGAACCATTCCGCCACGCCGATGAAGACAAAAACCACCCCGTAGATGCCGACAATCAGGGAAAACAGCGTCCGTCCCAGGGCGCTCCGCCAGACCAATCCCGGAATCAGCAGCGCTAAAATCCACCAAACAAACACGGCATAGAACGCAGCCAAGAGATCGAACCAGAGCCCCGATGCGAGAGCGCCCACCAAGCCCAGCCCCCAGTCCACCACGCCGCGCCCTTGGAAAATCAGGGCGATGCGGGTCAGAACCGCTACCCCCAGTTGCAACCCCATAATGACAAGTGAGCCCCGGAGGAGGATCGAAGCTGGGGTTGCGGGCCACGGGCAACGCTGGCCCGATTCTGAGTGGTTGGAGGAATCAGACATGAAGGGGGGGCAACTGATACCATGCAACGATTTCGTCAATCTAATCCGTGAGGTTGGCCCCAGATTCGGAAACTATTCCCGTTCTTGTCAAACCCGTCACGCCCGCCTATCATCGTCAGTCATGAAACGCGCCCTTCTTTTGACAGCCACCCTGCTCGCTTTCGCCTGCACCAGCCACGCTGAAGTCGTGGAAACTCCCGTCGAATACTCCTCTGGAGGCACGATCTGCGAGGGACTGCATGTGGTGGACAGCTCCCATTCAGGCAAATTGCCCTCCGTTCTGATCATCCACCAGTGGACCGGACTTAGCGAAAACGAAAAAATGCGTGCGCGGATGTTGGCGGGACTCGGCTACAACGTCTTTGCTGCGGATATCTATGGTAAGGGCATCCGTCCACCGGGGCCACCGGCGGCGGGCCAGGAAGCCGGTAAATACAAGTCAGACCGCAAGCTGTATCGGGAAAGGCTCAACGCCGCACTGGACGTGCTCAAGAAACAGGCACATACCGATACCACCCGCATCGTCGCGATCGGCTATTGCTTTGGCGGCACAGGCGTGGTTGAGCTCGCCCGCAGTGGGGCAGCGATTAAGGGAGTCGTTAGCTTCCATGGCGGCTTGGATTCCCCGACCCCAACGGACGGCAAGAACGTCCGTTGTGAGGTCCTTGCGCTGCATGGGGCGGATGATCCCTTTGTGCCCAAAGCCGATCTTGAGGCCTTCGAAAACGAGATGAAAGCCGCCGGAGTCACCTACAAACTCATTCAGTACCCCGGAGCCGTTCACGCCTTCACGCAAAAAGCTGCTGGCAACGACAACTCCAAGGGGGCGGCATACAACGAAGCCGCCGACAAGCAGTCCTGGGATGAAATGAAGTCTTTCATGGCGCGACTTTTTGCCAAAGAATAGCCGACATGAAAGCGCCACCCCTGCTGACCCTGGCCAGCCTACTGGTCGCGGCAATGCCTGCCGCCGCCCAGAGTCCCACTCCCGCGCCGGAGGTCAAGACCCCTGACTACGTTCAGTTTGTGGAGGATGCAAAGGGGGGGCGACTTCAGACAGCCATTGGCCACTTTATTGCTGGTGATGGCACCAGAGTCGATCTCATCGGCGCGGTTCACGTGGCGGATAAGGCCTACTACACGGACCTCAACAAACGCTTCGCTGACTACGATGTCGTGCTCTACGAATTGGTCGGCAAGGCCGTCGGCACCGAGGTCAATGACCCGGTGGGAGCACAAGCCGAGGCGAAGGATAAAAAAGACAAACTGAAGTGGCTCGGCATCTTACAAGGCCTGATGCGCGACAAGCTGAAGCTGGATTTTCAATTGGAGTGCATCGACTACCACGCCGCTAATTTTGTGCATGCTGACATGGACGTGAAGGAGTTCTTCACAACCCAAGAGGAGAAGGGCGAAAGCTTCCTGGCGCTCTGGTGGAAAGCCTACGTCGCCATGGAGGAACTCCAGAACGACCCCGCGATGGCCCGTATGCAGCCCGGCCTCATTAAGATCATCGAGCTCCTCATTCGCGGGGATAGCGCCAACGAACTGAAGATGATCGTCGGTCAAGAGTTTGATGCCATCGAAAACCTCGTGGAAGGCATCGAGGCAGAAGGTGGCACCGTGATCATTGGCGAACGCAACCGCGTCGCGCTGAAGGTGATGGATCGTGAAATCAAGGCGGGCAAGAAGAAGCTGGGCATCTTTTACGGTGCCGCCCATTTTGTGGACATGGAAAAGCAACTCATTGAGCGCGGCTTCAAGAAGACGGGCACGACTTGGCTCACCGCCTGGGATATGCCCGCACCGGAGAAGGCCCCAGTGGCCGTTGAAAAGAAGTGAGGTCCTTAACCAAGCGCGGCTAGGATCTGCTCCACCATCGCTTCAGGCGATTGCTCGATATTGATCGACAGCAAGTCCGGCGTCGTCTCCAGCGTCGCCAGCTGAGAGGTCAACAAACTCGGCGGCATAAAATGTCCTTTCCTGGCAGCGAGCCGCCCGGCGATCACCTCATGGCTGCCGTCCATCAAAACAAAAGCCATCTGCCCAGGGGCATCCCCATCGCGCAATCGCTCCCGATAAATCTTCTTCAGTGCGGAGCAGGCCAAGACATAGACCTTCCCCGTCGGACGCTGCGCTAAGATGCGCTCACGCAAAATCGCATACCACGGCCAGCGGTCCTCGTCATTTAGCGGCACGCCGCTGCTCATCTTGGTCTTGTTTGACGCCGGATGAAAATCATCCGCATCCTCGAAAAGCCCCCCGAGACGCTCGGCCAGCAATTGACCCACCCGGGATTTCCCCGAGCCACACACGCCCATCACGATGATTGTCTGCAAGTCTCCCGACATGACCGCCAGCATGATGCAAAGCGATGCCTCGCGCAACTGGCCCTCGCGCTTTGGTGTCGCGAATGATAGCTTTTAGGTCCGCATCGACAGGCCCCATGTTTGCAGCCCTCCAGATCCCCCATTTCCCGCTCCAGGTCGTTCTCCGGAACCAGCCCGAGTGGTCGCTGCGCCCTGTGGCCCTGTTGGACGAGACCTTCGCCGCAGGCACCCAAACGGCCCAGCGCGGTAAAGCCCCGGTGCTGGCAATCACCGACGCCGCCAGGCGCACGGGCGTCACCCCCGGCATGACCGCCACCCAGGCCCAGGCGCGCTGTCCGCACATCCACCTCATCTACCGCGATCCGACCGCAGAACGCGCCGCGCAATCCCGGCTAATGGATCTGGCTGCCTGTCACTCGCCTGACTTTGAAGACACGGCACCCGGCGTCGTGTGCATGGATTGGGTCAACATCCGCCACCTCAGCCAGCGCGCCGGGGCAATGCTGCGTACTCTTTTGGATGAGATCGCCATCGCTGGGTTTGATGCGCGCGTCGCCCTAGCACCGAATCCCGACCTCGCCGTTCTGGCAGCCCACCTCGCCGACCCGATCCTCCTTCTCCCCACTGCCCCTGCGGATGTGCGCGCCTTTCTCTCCCCACTGCCGATCTCAAGCCTCCACCCCACGGCGGATCACCAGAATGTCTTGGATCTTTGGGGTATCCACACGCTTGGTCAATTGACGGAGTTGCCGCGGGCAGATGTCGCCCGTCGTTTGGGAAAAAACGGTGCCTATCTATGGGATCATGCCTCTGGTGCTCGCAGACGTCTTTTACGCCTGGTTCGGCCACCCGCCATCTTTCAGCAAGACCTCGCTTTCGATCATCCGCTGGAAAACAGTGCCCCGCTTTTGGTCCTCTGCCGCCGATTCCTGGAAACGCTCTGTGCCCGTCTGGAGAGCCAATGGATCGTCGCAGGCAGCCTCTGCCTGCGGCTGGATTTTGAGATCACCTCCCTAACCCAACCCCACGAGCCCCGCTACCTCGAACGCGAACTTCGATTGGCGGATCCGAGTCGCGACGTGGACCTTTTACACCGACTACTCCAAACCAGCCTAGAGAACCTCACTCTCCCGGCCCCAGTGACCCAGCTATGCCTGACCCTCACGCCCACACGAGCCGTCTCGCACCAAGGACTGATTTTTGAGGGAGCCATCAAAGACCCAAATCGCTTTGCCGAAACGCTCGCCCAACTTGAGGCAACCCTGGGCGCTGAAAGCGTCGGCATCCCCATTGCAGCGACCACTCACCGACCAGACACCTTTGATGTAGAGGCGTTTGACGAGACGCCCGGCGGCCCGGACTCTGCTAGCATCGAGCCCTTCAAATTCAGGTTCGCGATCGGACTGCCAGCGCGCAGTTTCCGCCCCCCACGGCAGGCACGCGTTCACATCGAGAATGGCCATCCCACCCACGTCGATGCCGGGGATATTCAGGGGCGGATTTTGCAAGATCGCGGCCCGTGGCTGCTGTCAGGGAATTGGTGGGAACCGGAAAGTTGGTCGCGCCGCGAATGGGACGTCCAGCTCACCACCGGGGCCTTGTGCAAACTCGTCTATGCCGGCGGGGAATGGCTGCTCGAAGGTGTCTGGGCCTGAAAGCTCGTCACCGCCAGGCAGACCGCCGCGACGACGACGCAAGCATCCGCCACATTGAACGAGGGCCAAGGGTGGAAGGGCCAGAAACCAAAATCGAACTTCAAAAAGTCCACTACATACCCATGCTGCAGACGATCCAAAAAGTTCCCACAAATTCCTGAAACCAACAATGCCACAGCCAAGCGCCCCAGTTTGCCCACAAAAAAGTGGGATCGATACAGCATCGTGATCATCACCAGCGCCCCGATGGCGATCGCGCCAAAGGCGTAGTTGGCGTATTTCGTTCCGTTGAACATCCCAAAAGCCACCCCCGTGTTCGCCGCGTGATGCAGCCAAAACATGCCAGGAATGATCTCCCGCTCATCGCGATAAAGCTCAAAATGCGCCACGATCCAATGTTTGGACCATTGGTCGAGGATGAAGAGGGGCAGAGACAGGAGCAACAGCAAACGCAGCATCCTCATCCATGACGCAGCCAACCGGGGCGTGCAAAAGAAAAGCACTGCCACAACGCAAAGCGTAATCCGTTGTGGACAAAGGCCGGGGGACTATGCTTTCCTGCCGGGAGTCGGTGCCATCAGCCCGATTCTCGATTCCTCAACACAACCCCAATCCAACTCATGGCGAAAATTCAATTCGGCTCAGAAGTGTACACCTGGTTCATGCAGGGCACTGGCAAAGGTTACGACAACAAACTCGACCACATGATCAAGGTCGCAGCGCAGGCAGGCTTCACCGGCATTGAGCCGATGGTCCTTGAAATCTCCGAGTCCGCTCTCGGTTGCGGCAAATACTGGCTGGGTGATTTTTGCGATCCACACCGTCTGAAAGACGCTTTGGATGAGCACAACATCAAGCTGGCGGGGCTCGCCCTCGTGTGTGCCTGGGACGGTGAAGAAGAAGCCCCCAACGAACGCGCAGCGGCAGACTTCACGATGGACCTGCTCAAGCACTTCCCTGGCGCCATGCTCGGCACCGTCACGCTGCCCAGCGGTCGTGCCAAAGACCTCCAGCGCCGCCGCTTGAACGTTGCCCGCAACGTCAACGCAGTCTCCAAGCGCGCCGCTGATCTCGGACTCAAGTGCTCCTATCACCCCAACAGCCCCCCAGCCTCCCTCGTCCGCACTCAGGAAGACTACGATGTCGTTCTCAGCAGCCTGGACCCATCCGTCACCGGGTGGACCCCAGACGTGGGTCACATCATCCGTGGTGGGATGGACGTCATCGCGACCCTCAACAAGTGGCAGCACCTCGTGAACCACATCCACTACAAGGACTTCTCCGGCAACGGACCTGAGCCTTGGGCACAAATGGGCACCGGCAAGCTGGACTTCCACAAAATCACGGAGTGGCTCGTCGCCCGGAACTACGAAGGCTGGATCATCTGCGAAGATGAGGCCCACGTCGCCGTGGAAGATCCAGATGGCGTCACCCTGCAAAATGGCCAGTGGTGCAAAGACAACTTGGTCCCACTGATCTCCTAGACCACTCGCGGAGCCTGAACTCCCCAGGCCCCCATCGCCCTCGCGGGTGGTGGGGGCTTTTTCGTCAGCGGCGGGCCTTTATGCGTCGGCGGCGACCGGGAGCCCAGAGTGACTCCCGTCACAAAAGGGTGGGTTTTTGGTGTGCTTGCAATTGCAGAGCCAGACCTTGGTTTTTTCCGCCAAAGTGAACTTCTTCGGCCCCAGCCCGGTTCCCTTGTGCGTGCCATCGCACATCGGCTGATGACCCGAGAGCCCACAGGCGCACCACCAGTGGTCGCCCGCCTCCAGTTCAACGCCGCAGGGTTTTGTATCGAAGATTTTGGGGAGGCTTTCGTTCATGTCAGCATTCTCGGAGCAACCAGCCCCAACGCAACGCCAAACAATTCTCATCGGAAAAATGCTAGGACTGCAAAAAATAGCTTTCCAATTATGCCTGAAACCGTTGAATATCAGCGGATTCCCGAATTTTAGCTGCCTCATGCGTCTCCTTGCCCTCATTACCTCTTTCGCCCTTCTCACCGTGACCGCTTCAAAGGGAGCTGTCGCCGCTGGCGGGATGGCGATCATTGGTTACGACGATCTTTTCGACTCCTTTACCCTGGTGGCGCTCGACGAAATCTCTTCGGGCGAGGTCCTTTACTTCACCGACAGCGGTTGGGTCAGTGGGCTGGATACGTTTCGCAGCGGCAGCCCGACGGCCACCGACCAGTTGGATGGGGAGTCCTTGCTCAAACTAAATGTCACCGGCACGATCAGCGCGGGGACCATCATTTCATCGATGACAAGTGGGGCCGCCTGGAATTGGGTCAATACGGGTCCGATCGACGGCGTGAACCTTTCGAACGGAGAGTTTAGCGATCTCCGGCTGAACGAGACCTTCAATGGCCCCTACGAGCCGCCTGCCGATCAGATCTACATTTTCCAGGCGTCCAACGATGCCAACCCGATAGGCACGCCCACGAACTTCGTCTATCTCCTCGATAATCCGATCTCCGGCTACACTGGATTCGAAAACGCCAGCGACAACTACACGGGCAACATCGCCCCAGGTCTCTCCACCAGTGCCAATACCGCCTTTGAACACACCCTCTATACCTTTCATGATGGGGCCTTCGGGCTTGACCTGGGTGGTATCGCGTTCACTTCCCTTAACTTCGTTGGGGGGACCAAGGAGCAGTGGTTAGCGCTCATTGCAGACAGCACCAATTGGACGACGGATGAGCCCAGCACCTCCTCCAGCTTCAACATCACCTTGGCCCCAGAGCCCACCCGGGGGATTCTCGTCCTCACAGGCGTGCTTTTGGCGGTGACACGCAGAAAGCGCACTCTCGCCTAGCGGGAGATTCAGCCGCCTACGGGAACGCTTGATTCTGGAGACGGATGCGGCTAGATAGTCCGCCCCCGCCATCATGCGGTCATCCGTCCCCCTCCCCCATTTCGAATGTCCATCGCCAACACCCGCAATTTCTCAATCATCGCACACATCGATCACGGGAAGACGACTCTTTCAGACCGTTTGTTGGAGTTCACGAACACGATCAGCAATCGTCAAAAGCAGGACCAACTCCTGGACGCGATGGACCTGGAAAGAGAGCGTGGCATTACCATCAAGGCGCATCCGGTGACGATGAGTTACCCCGCCAAGGACGGTAAGATCTACAAGCTCAACCTCCTGGACACCCCCGGGCATGTGGACTTCAGCTACGAGGTCAGCCGGTCTCTCGCAGCCTGCGAAGGGGCACTACTGCTGGTGGATGCCTCCCAGGGTGTCGAGGCGCAGACGGTGGCCAATTTGAATTTGGCCATGCAGCAGAATCTGCACGTCATCCCGGTCATCAATAAAGTCGATCTTCCCAATGCTGATGTGGAGAAGGTGAAGCGACAACTGGAGGAAATCCTCCAACTTCCCTCAGACGAAGCCGTCCCAGCCAGTGCAAAGATGGGCATCGGCATCGAGGATATTCTGGAGGCCATCGTCGCCCATGTGCCGCCGCCCGTTGATCCAGGGGATGGCTACCTGCGCGCCTCCGTATTTGACTCCGTCTTCGATCCCTATCGTGGTGTCGTCAGCTACGTCCGCATTGTCTCCGGCACGATCACTCGCGGCCAAAAGATCCGCATGATGTCCACTGGCAACGACTACGAAGTCAAAGATCTGGGCGTCTTCCGCCCCAAAATGACGCCGTTTGATAAGCTCGTCGCGGGTGACGTGGGCTACCTCATCGCGAACGTAAAGACCACCGCCGACGTCAAGATCGGCGATACGGTTACGGAGACTCGCAAACCCTGCCCCGAACCACTTCCGGGCTTTAAAGAAATTCACCCGCTCGTTTTCAGCGGGATCTACCCCGTCAGCACGGATGACTTCGAAGCGCTGAAGGCAGCCGTCGGCAAACTCCAGATCAACGACTCCGCCTTCTCCTTTATGGCAGAAAGTTCTGCGGCGCTCGGCTTCGGTTTCCGCTGCGGTTTCCTTGGCCTCTTGCACATGGAAATTGTCCAAGAGCGCCTGCGTCGCGAGTTCCAGATGGACGTCATTTCCACCTACCCATCCGTGATTTATGAGGTCCGAAAGACCGATGGCACGGAGTTGATGGTGGATAACCCTAGCTTCCTCCCTCCAGCACAGACCATCGACGTGATCCGCGAACCCATCGTGAAAGTTTACATCATGATCCCGAATGAATACATCGGGGACATCATGCAACTCGTCATGGACAAGCGCGGTTCCTTGGAAAACACCGAAACACTCGATGATCGACGCGTCATGATTCATTGCGTGCTGCCTTTGAACGAGATCCTTGTGGACTTCAATGATCGCCTCAAGTCGCTGACCCGTGGCTATGGCAGCATGGATTACGAACACGCTGGCTACCGGGAGGACGACCTCGTCAAGATGGACATGATGATCGCGGGCGAACCCGTCGATGCCTTTTCCTGCATTGTCCATCGCGGCAAGGCAGAAGCTCGTGGTCGCCAACTCGCCGCGAAGCTAAAGGAAGTCATCCCCCAGCAGCTTTTCGTCGTCGCAATTCAGGCCGCCATTGGCGGAAAGATCATCGCTCGCGAAAGCATCAGCGCCTTGCGCAAGGACGTGACGGCCAAGTGCTACGGCGGTGATATTACCCGAAAACGCAAGCTTTTGGAAAAGCAGAAAGAAGGGAAGAAGAAGATGAAGGCCATCGGCCGGGTCAACATCCCGCAAGAAGCCTTCATTGAAGTTCTCAAAACGAACTGAGACATCGGCATTTGCGGACAGCATCCTCTTGTGCAGCCAAGTGTGGCTGCGCAGCACTACTGTCGTTCTACGGTCGCACACCCGAACTAGGTTCAGCTTGCGCTGAGGCCCATGCCGCGCCACTGAGAGGGTTCTATGTCATCACTGATCGTCCAGCCTCGCTCCCGCCTCTTTCATGGTCACGTCTGGGTCTATGCCTCAGACGTCAAAGCCACGGCTGGTGAACCCAAGCCCGGTGATGTTGTGATGTTGAAAGACATCCGCAATCGCCCCATTGGCAGCGCGATTTACAATCCCCAGTCTCAGATCAATGCACGGCTCTTCTCGTACCGTCGCCAGGAACTGGATCTCGATTTCTTCCAGCGCCGCATTCAGCGCGCGGTCAATCAACGGATCGCCTCGGGGATCGACCCCTCGCTCTGCAGGTTGGTCTGGAGCGAGTCAGATGGACTCCCAGGCCTCGTCGTTGATCGCTATGGCGACCACTTGGTCATGCAGACACTGACTTTGGCCATGGATCAGCGTAGCGACCTGATCATCCAGGCCCTCCGGGAGATCGTCCAACCGATCAGCATCGTCGAACGCAACGAAGGTGCCGTCCGCAAGGCCGAGGGCATGGAACTGCGCAAAGGGGCCGTTTTTGGCGAAGCCCCCCCGCCCTTCCAACTCAAATACGGCGGCCTGACGTTTGAAGTCGATGTTCTTGAAGGGCAAAAGACTGGCCTCTACCTTGACCAACTCGATAACTATCAGCAGTGCGCAGCACTCGCGAAGGGGCGCAAGGTGCTCGATTGCTTCACCAACCAAGGCGGCTTTGCTCAAGCATGTGCGCTCGGTGGTGCGGAATCGGTCAAAGCTGTGGACGTTAGCGAACACGCCATCGCCCAAGCGCAACGCAACGCCGCTGCCTCAGGCGTCAAGGCCGAGTGGCTGGCGGCAAACTGCTTCGATTTCCTCAAGGCAGGTGAATCTGCAGGCGACACCTACGACATGATCATCCTGGATCCGCCGTCGTTTACGAGGACAAAGCAGTCCGTCAAAGACGCGATGCGCGGTTACAAGGAAATCCATCTCCGGGCGCTCAAGATGCTGAACCCAGGCGGCCTTCTTTGTACCTTCAGCTGCTCCCATCACGTGAGCACGGGTGAGTTCCACCAAGTCATCGTCGATGCCGCTGTCGATGCCCGCAAGACACTGCGACAAGTCTCGACCTTTGGCCAGCGTGCAGACCACCCTATCATCGCCAGCATCGGCGAGACGGAGTATCTGCGCGGTTATGCCTTTGAGGTTCAGGCCTCGTGGTAGGAGGCTAAGGCATCCGCCCTTCTTCGGCGTCCATCACGTCAAAGAAGGTTTGGAGGTCCTCGCGATCTCCCAGCCCTGCGTCCGCACGTTGGGAGATTAAACCCTGGGAGGCAGCATCCCGCCAACCGCGCTTGGACATAAATCCGTTCCAGATCTCGATTTGCTCCGCACTGGGCCGCACACCGGTTTCAAAACACCACTCCAGGACCTCCTCGTCCGTACCGCCCGCCATCACTCGCTCAGTGAGAGCTTCAAACGCCACTCCTAGAAGCTGGCATACCCGGTCATCAAAGGTCCGTTTTCCTGCAATCACCCCAAGGTGGTAGCCATCGGGCAGACCGCCCGTGGCATGGAGCCGAATTTTGTCCAGAATCCGGCCAACGACATAGATGCCGCCGACGGTTTCGCGAGGAGAACGAATGGGAAAAGCCATGCCTCCATCATGTCGAAGCCGCCCTCTTCGGCAAGCGAGTTTGATCCCCGGAAAAAGAAAGTGCCGCAGACCCCGTGAGGAATCTGCGGCACCGAAAGATCAGGCATTTAGCCCAAAGATCAGTTCGTCAGGATGTTGAGAATTTCTTGGTTCTCCGCAGCTTGAGTGAACATGTTGTTGCCGCTGCCAAGGTCTGGCGGGCCGACCATGCCCTTCGTGGCTTCGAGTTTGACGACGCTCACGCTGTTATCATTCAGGCCGATGACGACCTTACCACCGCGCCAGCTACGACCAGGCTGGAGCTGGCCAGCATAGTCAGCATTCCATTGTGGCGGCCAGGACTGTGTCGCTGGATTTTCGAACACCAACGGCATCACCGAGGAGCTGGATTCCGTCTGACCGACGGTCATGGCCCAATGGTTTTCGTTGGATTCAACTGCCTCAGCATACTCAGGTGCAGTGCCGATGTTGTTATCGCCATTGAACTTGCTGGCTGGGCAGCCGAAGATACGCTCATCCTGAATGATGTCCTGCTTGATCAGCAGACGGAAGGCGTCGTTGGCCGTCGTGGGCTGGCTAGGATCAGAATCAGGATAGGCACCTGAATTGTCACCTGCGTACAGTTTGAGCGAGGAGATGATCTGACGGCAATTGCTTGTCGCCTTGACCTGGTTGGACTTGTCCTGAATCGTGTTGTAGGTAGGGACGGCCAAGCTCGCGAGAATCGCGATGATGGTGATCACAACCAGCAGCTCGATCAGAGTGAAGCCGCGTTGCATTTGCTTTTTCATTTTATTTAGTGCGTTTAGGTTGGTATTTATCTTGTTATCCTTTGGAGCGACCACCGCGAAGCGGCCAGCTCCACCTTGATTAGACTCAATTCGGCAGCTAAAGACCAGAAAAAAAACAGGAATTTTTCGTTTGGAGGCGCAAAAATCAGGAAGGTCCCGGCGAGACGTAAATTGAACACCCCATGGCCCACACCCATCAGAACCAAGGTGGATGCGTCCATCCCCATGTCATGAACGACGATGCAGCAGAATTCTTGAGGATTGCCACGGACTACCAGCTCGGTGCGCTGGAGACCGAGGGCTCGCATCCGTTTACGGTTTCGTTATCCCAGTTGGCGCAGGATGATTTGCGGGAGGCAGTCCGGCTCACCCACTTGGCAGACATACTGGCGCTCCAGAAATTTGCGGACCTGTCCGCCCCGCTGGAGGCGCTCGCCACCAGTATTGGCCAGACTTTGGAGGCTGGGCGGCGCGTATTCCTTTGTGGCTGCGGCGCTACCGGGAGGCTTTCGCTGAGCCTGGAGATCTTCGCGCGTCGGGGCATCCTCCCCGTAGCGGACCCTGAGCGTATCGTCGCCTTCATGGCCGGAGGGGATCTCGCGCTGATCAAGGCCATTGAAGCCTTCGAGGACCACCCTGAATACGGCGCACGCCAACTCGACTGCCTCGGCTTCGCCGATGGCGATCTCTTAATCAGCACGACCGAGGGAGGGGAGACGCCCTTCGTGATCGGTGCCACTGAACGCGCGGCAGAGATTTCCAGCAATCCCCCATGGTTTCTCTATTGCAACCCGGACACCCAGCTAATCGCCACGGTGGAACGATCCCGCCGAGTGTTGGCGAACCCTCACATCCGCAAGTACTGCCTCGCCGTTGGCCCCATGGCCATCACGGGCAGCACACGCATGCAGGCAAGCACCGTGCTGATGGCAGCGGTAGGCTTTGCTTTTTCACATGCGCAAAACCCACCCGCAGCAACGACAGAACCCCTGCGACTCCTTACCATCGCCCGTACGGTCACGAACCAATTTCTCGTCCCCTTCATCCTGGAGGAGGCGGCCATTTATCAGCGCGGCGGACACGTGCTTTATGAAAGTGATCGATTTGGCATCACCGTCGTGACGGACACCACAGAGCGTGCCCCGACCTTTAGCTTGGCCCCTTTCGAAAACCAGACCGATCCGGACCAACCCGCGTCCTGGTGCCACTTCATCATGCCGGATCAGCCCGATGCCATCGCCGCTTGGCGGGCGCTGCTCGGCCGTGAACCACGGACCCTGAACTGGCCTGGCATCGAGGCCATCGCTGGCACACAGGCTCTCAACGGTTACGACTTCTCCGCAGGCCTCCTCCAACACCGACTGCGGCGGCTGGGGCCGGAGGATCACGAACTGTTTGTCATTGAAGGCAATGGCGATTCCGTGCGCTTTCACCTGGGTGATCACGATAGCGTCCTGCGTCTCACTGGCATGACGGAATTTCATCGGCATCTGATCGTGAAGATGGCGCTAAATATCCATTCCACCCTCGTCATGGGCCGCATGGGGCGTTACCTGGACAACTTGATGACGTTTGTGAAGCCCAGTAACAACAAGCTCATCGACCGCGCTGCGCGCTACGTCCAGACGCTCATGGAGCGACGCACCGGCCGCCGCCCCAGCTATGAGAAGACTGTGCGCGCCCTTTTTGAAGTGAAGAAAACCCTAAAGGTCGGCGATCCCGTTGTGCTGCGCACGCTAGAGAAGATGTTGGCGGAGGCCACCGCCCCGATCACGCTATCCGTCGCGTCGTAACCCTGCATTTGAGGGCACCTGGGTGACACCATCGGGGAAAAATACCCGCACCGCATCCCGAAGCACCGGGGAGCGGAGCGAGGCCTCGTAAATCACGTCCACCTTACCCCGGTAGCGCTGCATCAGGTGATAGGCACCCAGTGTCTCAAACGCCGCATTCAATGCACTGTCCATGGGCAAATAGCGGCTACCCGTCACGGTCAAATTTTCCACCAAGCCCCATGGGGGAAAGAATCCATAGCGACTCATGCGAGCCAGCGAGGCGTACACCTCCTCAGGATCATCCGCCAGCCCCGCAGACATCAGCATGTAGTGCGGAAAAATGAGCTCCTCAGAAGGCAGGTCCACCCCGCCAACGTGGTAACCCGTTCCGAATTCGTCTTCGCCAGCAGAAAGTCCATAGATGCCCAGTTCATCGACCAGCGTTCCCCGCCAGCGGTCCTGGATGTAGTCCATCTGCGCTTGCAAGAGGGAACGCCGGGCATTGCGCCACTTCACCCCGTTGACCGCATCGGGTCGATTGGAGCTAAAGTCAGGATAAAATAAGCTCTGGATCTCAGCAATGAAGCCCGTCCCCTGCCAGGGCTGCCCAGGGCGATCCAAAGGCGGTCGCTCGGCTTTGGGGTTGGCCATTCGTTGGAGAAGCATCACCAGTGCAGTCTCCCCACCCCAATCCCGCCAACCGCTGGTTAGTGGGGTTTTCCCATCCTCCATCAATCCATGGCCCACATGACCACTCGGCCGAGTGAGGGCTGCAAAATCGATCCGATTCACACGCGCCTCCATCTCCGCCGCGACCTTTGTATCCCCCAGGATCTCCGCAGCCAGGAGCATGGCATGATAATAGATCGCCGTATCGACCGTGCTGTATTCTGTCCCTGGGTGGATGAGATGTTGCCCCCCCTCCAGAACCACAAAGTGCGGCAGCAACCCCAGCGGGGAGGCAATGTCACCTACCACCACTTGAATTTTCCGCAGCACGGACAAGGCGTCTTCAGCACTAACCAGAGGCGGATCGGCCCGACTGGCCACAGCCGTCGCTAGGGCGAAGAAGCCGGTGGCCGGGATATTATCAAAGGCTCCTGGCTCCAAATGAGACCGATCTCGCACCAAGCCAGACTGGCGATCGTAGCACCGTTCCAGCTTTGCAAAAGAACGCAAAAAGACCTCGTAGTCCCAGCGCAAAGGCGGTGTCTCAACCCCCAGAGATAGGCGCGTCACACAAAGGTCGGAGCCCGGCTCTGCCGTCCAGTTCAGGAATTTCCCATCCGGCACCGACAGGGCAGAGACAGGCCAAACGAAGGGCGTCGCCTCCGCTGTTTTGATCGCGAAGGTCCGCTCACCGAGCACCTCTTGAACCGCATTCCGGATTTCGAGCTTCAGCATTCCATTACCCCGGACATCCACCATGACCGCCGTGATCCTGGGCTGCACCTCAGGACCGATCAGTCTCCCGTAAGGGCGGGAAAAGTCCAAAACCGCCCCCGGATTCCTCCCCTGCCCCGCCAACGAGTGCCACATCCCTGCCCAGGCATCAGGCTGTTGCGCTAGATGCGCACAGACCTCATCCTTGCGCCATTCCAGGTCATACGCGCCAGGTCCGTGAAATCCAAAATCCGTGCCCAAATGGGTGTATGATGTGAAGGCATTGAGCCTCCGCGTGCCGGCAATCAAACCAGGATTCTTGCCCGCCTCGACGCGAATAAAATACTCTTGAACGCACTGCCAATCCAGTCTTGGACGATCCTCCGCGCCGCCACCGCCACACACTCGACCCGCCAGTGCCAGGAAGCACACAGGGAGCAGCAGAAGTAAGTGGCGCAGAGTCATGATGGAGTCACGCCTCGCGGCGGGGACAGCTCAAGGAATCGCATGAGCTACGCCGATTATTTCGGCGATCCAGGTGCAGTCCCAAAACAAATCCCCTTTCCGGGAGAAATATCGCCAGCCCAGATATCGGCTCCAGCTCAAGCACTCTTCTTGCTGGCTTTCTTGGCCGAAGGCAAGGGCGCAGATGGAGTCAGCGTCGCAACCGGCACCCCCAAGAATTTTGCAGTGCGATCCGCGTCCTCATGAAAGTGGCGGAAGGCGATGCGCGTCAGTTCCTTCTCAACCCAGGGGAGCAATTCGATGTCAGGGCTAGACTCCGCCATGTGCATCAGCGTCGTGAGGGCATCCCGCATGCGGGTCACGGTCGATGCCGGGTTAGCGTGACGATTTCCCGTGCTGCCAAGCGGGATGTCCGATGGAAGAAGCACATCGGAATTGCACAAAGCACAGGCACGCTGGATCGTGTTTTCCAATTCACGGACGTTGCCAGGCCAATCGTAGGCCTCCATCAAAACCAGCGCATCCTCGGTGAAACGCATGGCGGGGCCACGACGGCGGGCCGACTGCCGCCCAAGGAAGAACTCCGCCAACAGGCGCACATCCTCCCGGCGATGCCGCAGCGGCGGGATGTGTAGGCGCACAACGTTTAACCGATAAAACAAATCTTCGCGGAAGCGCCCCGCTGCCACCTCCTCCTCCAAATTTTTGTTCGTCGCGGCCAGCACACGCACATCACTGCGCAACGTTTGATTGCTACCCACCCGACTGAAATCACCCTCTTGCAAAACACGCAGCAGCTTGCTCTGCACGGGCAGTGGCATATCGCCAATCTCATCGAGAAACAGCGTCCCGCCATCGCACTGCTCGAACCGTCCTACGCGCTGCACCACAGCCCCGGTGAAGGAGCCCTTCTCATGGCCAAAGAGCTCGCTCTCCAAAAGATTGTCGGGGATAGCGGTGATGTTGATCGCGACAAACTCTTTCGTCGCCCGCGGGCTAAACTTATGGATTGCCCCCGCCACCAATTCTTTACCGCAACCACTTTCCCCCGTGATCATCACGGGCGCATCCGACCGGGAGACGCGGCCAATCAGTTTAAACACATCCTGCATCGCCGAACTCCGACCGATGATCGTCTCTTGAATCGAATCCGCTGGGGCCTGCGTCACCATCGCCCTTGTCGTGCGGCGCACTTCGACGGCGCTGAGTGCGCTCTCCACCACGGTCCTCAATTCGTATTGCAGCTTCTCCTTCGGCAGGACGTCGTAAGCCCCCAGTCGCATCGCGTCGATGACCTGACTGGTGGTGCTATTGGCGCTAAACAGGATCACCATCGCGTTTGGATCCGTCTGCCGCAGCTTCTTTAACAGCTCAATGCCCGTTCCACCCGCCTGCCGCACCTCCGCCAAGACGAGATCTGCCTTGTTTTTCTGAAACGAGGCAAAGGCCTCATTTGCCCGTTCAAAAGCGGAGATCTCAACACCGGGTGCCTTCAAATGCCCAGCAGCCCAGTTCAAAAAATCAGGGTCTGGGTCAACAAGGATCAGTCTGGCTACCGTCGAAGGGTCTGGCATAAAGTGGGGAGAAGCGTAAAGGCCAGACTGTCGCTGTGAATGGCCGTACGTCAACCCTAGACACAATCTCGCAAACCGCCAAAAAAGCCCAAAAATTGACAAAAACAGCCAAACAGCGTCAACTCACCCCACCAAATCGGCGATGCCGATTTCCAAAAGCCCGGATCGCCTCCCGCAATTCTTCCTTACCAAAGTCAGGCCAAAGCTTCTCCGTCACATAGAATTCCGTATAGCTCACCTGCCACAAAAGAAAGTTGGACAGGCGCATCTCCCCGGAGGTGCGGATCAGGAGATCTGGGTCAGGGTAATACCGCGTGTAGAGGTGCTTACCAAACACATCGCCATCGATCATGGCCTTGTCTAGGTGCCCCTTTTCCACACTCTCGATCAAGCTCTTGATGCCATCAATGATCTCCTCCCGCCCGCCGTAACTCAGGGCCAAGATCAGCGTCATACCCGTGTTTGTCGCCGTCGTTTGAACCGCCCGGTGGAGTTCCGCTTGGCAGGCCTCCGGCAGGTCGTGCAAACGACCGATCGCTTGCAACCGCACGTTGTTTTTCATCATCGTGGGTGTCTCCTCGCGCAGGAATTTCTGCAGTAGCTTCATCAACGCAGCGATTTCGACCTTCGGACGCTTCCAGTTTTCGCTCGAAAACGCATAAAGCGTCAGATATTCGACCCCCAGTTCAGAGCAGCCCTCCACCACCTGACGCACACTCTCTGCCCCCTTGCGATGCCCACTCGTCCGCATCTGGCCGCGCTCCTTGGCCCAACGGCCGTTGCCGTCCATAATAATGGCGATGTGGCGAGGAATAGATTTCAAGTCGTCAGCAGGCGAAGTTCGGCTCATGGGAACGCAGATCACTAGACTAACGCCATCCGACGTGCACGCCACATTTCCTGAAAAAAGTTTTACCACCGCCTCCTTCAAGCCTTCCTCTCTCTTTTGGCGCTTGTTTCAAGACTTGGTTCAGTCCGAACGTTACGCTTCACTCCATTGCTGCTAAATTCCAATCCATGATCACCAAACTCATCCTCAAATACCTGCTCAGCGCTGCCGTCATCGTCCTGGTCTCCGAGGTGGTGAAACGCAGCGACCGAATGGGTGCGCTGCTGGCCAGCCTGCCCTTTGTCAGCATCATTACCTTGTTTTGGGTCTATTATGAAACCGCGCCCGAGCAACGGGACCAAAAAACGGCGGACCACATGTACTACATCTTTTGGTACGTGCTCCCCACGCTGCCTATGTTCTTGCTCTTTCCCTGGATGCAGCGCCAATTCGGATTTTACGGTGCGCTGGGCGGTAGTGCGGCGATGACCGTGGCGCTTTTTGCAGTCCTTCGCTTTGTCTCCGCACGCTTTGGCCTCATGCTATAATGTCCTTCAAAACGTTGCCATGCACGTCGGTGAGCCGCAGATCGCGACCGCTGAAGCGGTGGGTCAATCGTTCGTGATCGATGCCCATCAGATGCAACACCGTCGCCCACATGTCATAGACGCTGCAGGGATTCTCCAAGGCAGTGTAGCCAAATTCATCCGTGGCACCATAGACATGCCCACCCTTCACCCCACCGCCCGCCATCCACACAGTGAAGCCATAGGGATTGTGGTCCCGCCCGTTGGAGCCTTGAGCAAAAGGCGTCCGACCAAACTCCCCTGCCCACACGATCAAGGTGCTGTCCAGGAGCCCTCGTGAGCGCAGATCCTTGATCAACGCGGCGATGGGTTGGTCAATTTGATTGGCCATCTTGCCATGCCCCTCGTTGATCGCACTGTGATGATCCCACGGATTCGCCCCGTTTCCGCCCCCTAGATTGTAGGCCAGGGTGCTGAGTTCGATAAACCGCACACCGCGCTCCACAAGACGGCGCGCCAACAGGCACTGTCGGGCATAGGCAGCCTTCTTTGGCTCCGGATCATCAAGGCCATACAGCTTCCGCGTTGCCTCAGTCTCCCCAGCGATATCGCACAAGTCCGGCACCGCAGACTGCATGCGCCAGGCCATCTCATAGTTCTGAATCGCGGCTTCGACGTGCATGTCGTTCTGCGTGGTTTTGATGAATCGACGATCCATCGCCCCAATGAAGTCGAGACGACGGCGCTGGAGTGTCGGTGATTCTGCCGGTCGGATGTTCACCACAGCCTCTGCGTCATCCGCCTTCACGATGCTGGCTTGGTGTTGCGCTGGCAGGAAGCCATTGCTAAATAGTCCCACCCCACCATGAGGCGTGGCCGCGCCTCCGCTCTGCAAGACCACGTAACCGGGCAGGTCTCGCGATTCCGTGCCAAGCCCGTAACTTGTCCACGCACCAGCGCTCGGATACCCCAAAAACGGGAATCCTGTGTGCATAAAAAAGTTCCCCTGTGCATGCTCGCTGAACTTCGCGGTCATGCTGCGGATCATACAGAGTTCATCCACCACCCCACCAACCTGCGGGAAAAGGTCGCTGACCTCAATCCCAGACTGGCCGTAACGCCTAAAGTCCCAATGCGAGGGTTGCACCGTCCCGTTATTATTGAACTGAGTTTTCCGCACTGCCCCTGGCATCGGTTTCCCAGCGAACTTCTTCAGCATCGGCTTGTGATCAAAGGAATCGACGTGCGATACCCCGCCACTCATGTAGAGGAAAATGACAGAGCGCGCCTTCGGTGCGATACGCCGCGCGCGATGCATGAGGGGATCGGAAGCAAGCGCGTCCTCCTGCATGAGGCCCGCTAGGGCTGCCATGCCGAAGCCAGTTGATGCCGTGGAAAGTAGATGGCGACGATTCATAGCATTCATTGCAAATAGATGAACTCCTTCAAATTGATCAGCGATTGCGCGAGGTTCGTCCAAGCCTGGAGGACAGGGTCACCAGTCGGAATAACGGCGCGAGCTGACTGCAACGCCGTGGCCAAGCGGTCGCGGTCAGTACGAAGGAGGTTCAGCGCGGAAAGTTGCTCAGGGCTGAGCGCAGCCAGAATGTCGCTCTCGGTAATGGTGCTGAATTCGATGCGGGCAGTCAGCGCAATGTCTTCTGCCGTCAAAGCACGGTCGTAAAGGCGGGCACGGAAGATGCGACCAGCGAGCCCTTTATTGCCCGCCGGTGAGCCATGGCGGCAACCAAACAGGACTTGGCTAGTGTCGGCTTCAAAGGTCGCGCCTGCGGCTTTGCGATACGTCCTCCCATAAGGTTTCCCGTCCCGATATCCGCTGATCGTGCCATCAGCCTGATAGACCACCGCGATGTGCACGGGGCGCAATGTAGCCTCTGTTTCCGCAGCCCCTTCGAACAATTCACTACGATCGAAGAAGTTGCTACCGGCCACCCAGTGGGCAGATGTTTTTTCAGCGAAGACGATGGAATCAAACAGGACGCCATCCTTCCCCTGCAACGTCATGACACCGCCCCCGCGCTGCGTGAGGTTGTCCAGCATCACCCAAGCTTCCAGCGTCTTGGCCGTGAGTGTCTTCGGCAAAGAACCCGACTTCGCCATAGACGCCCCATCCACCAGGAGTGCGCCGTTTTCGACCCGCGCAGCCCCGACCAGTTCCAAATCCAAGCGCCCTTTGCTGTCCCGTGCATCCTTATCAAACGTCCATTCACAAAGCGGCTCAGGAGCGTTCGCGGGAGCGGCAGGAAGCTTTCGTTCCGCCAGGAGTTTCATGCGAGCAGGCTCCAAGATTGCGGCCATACGGCGATTCAGTTCGCTGAGCTTCAGTTCCTGGGCAGCGACTTCCCCCGCCTCCTTCACTGTTTCCTGCTGAATCGTCTGAAGATACGCGACGCACTGGGCAACCTCGTCCTCGCTAGCACTGCGGCCAAAGGCTTCGACGAACATCTGGCGGATGAGGAGATCGTCCGCGCTGCCCTGGGCCGCATCCAAGATCCGCTGCGCCCACAGGCGTGACCAACCGATGACTTTGCTGTCATTCAGCAGTGTCAGAGACTGAGCTGGCACATTGGTTGAGTCGCGCTTACCACGGGGACTGAACGGCACGGGAGCGTCAAACGTGGTGAGAAACGGATCCAAAGAATTGCGGATGACTTTCACATAGACACTGCGTCGCATCTCGCCACCACCCACCGCAGCCCCGTAAAGCTGTGGCTCTAGGCTCCCCGTCAACGTGAGGATTGAATCCCGGATTGCCTCCGCCTCCAGTCGGCGAATGCTCCAGTGGCTGAGCCATTTGTTTTCGGGATCGTCTTGAGTGCTGACTGGCGACTCCTGAGCGCTTCGCTGGAATGCCTTGGATGAAACCATGAGTCGCAGCATTTCCTTGATCGATCCACCGCTCTGGATGAATCGCTGCGCCAGAAAATCCAGCAGCGCCGGATGGGATGGCAGTTCTCCGAGCTTGCCAAAATTGTCAGTGGTCGCAACGATCCCGCGGCCGAAAACGTGATGCCACAGACGGTTCACCATCACGCGCGCCGTCAGCGGATTACTCTTCATGTCCGCCATGCGCTCCGCAAGTTCCAAACGCCCACTGCCCTTCGGATGAAAGGGAGCCGGATCAAACGCTTCCAGGTAACGGCGCGGCACATCTTCCGCCGGCTGCTTGTGATCGCCCCGCACAAAAAGAGCCGCGTCCTGCGCATCCGCCTCGATCACGCCCGGCACTCGAGTCGGTGCAGGCAGCTTGGCTTCGAGATCATGATAGCGTTTGACCAAGGGTTCGACCGACTGGAGAGAAAGCTTCTTGCCCTGAACCAACGCATTCAATGCCTCAGCCTGCGCGTCGCTCAGCGTATTGCTTTGCCAAGCGGTAATCAGTTGATACAGCGGCGCTGTGGAGATCGCGGGAGATACGGGCGCTGGCATATCCTTCGCAATGCGGACATCGGTCAGGCCAAACCACGAAGGCCCATCCGTGAACTCCGCAGGCGAATCTGCCGCTGTGGTCAGTTGCAGAAAGATTTCGTCTCCCTTCCAAAAATCGAGTTGGAGAGGTCGCCACGCGAAGTCCTCATCCTTCTCATCTTTTAGCATGATCGCCTTGTGGATGGTGCCAGTACGCGGGTAGTTCTGAACGACGTATTTGGCCTTCACCCCGCCCTTGCCTGCGACTCGAAACCATAACGTGCCTTCCGAACACTTGAACCGGTTGGTGAAGAGTACCGCTCGATCCTTGGAACTGATCAGATCAGAAAAGTATCCGCCCGGATAAATGCGCAGTCCGGTCTCCGTGATGGCAAATTCCCCAGCGGCGGTCTTCGCGAGCCCCTCTGCGAACCACTGGAAGTCGACTAACCCAGACTGCGCCTCATCGGACTCCTTCACGAAATCCGACTTCGGATTGGCCTTGAGCCATTCCTTGATGAGCGTGTCCTTGATCTCAGACTTCAGTTTCCTTAACTCCGCCCGGATCGCATCGCCCGCGCCAGGTGCATTCACATCAATCACCGCTGGATGCGTGCTGGTAAAAATGCCGTAGAGCGCATAAAAGTCCGCCTGGGAAATAGCATCAAATTTGTGGTTGTGACAGCGTGCGCAGGAGACAGTCAGCCCTTGAAAAGCCTTTGTCACCGTATCGATCTGATTGTCCGTAAAGGTCACCATTTCATCCAGCGAATCGACCGGTGAAAAGCCGTGCAATACCATGCGCAACTGAGCGATCCCGATGGCACTTTCATTGAGCCCTCCCTCAATTCGCGGAGTCGGCAATAGGTCACCCGCAATCGCTTCTTTGATCAGTTGGGGATACGGCACGTCGCTGTTGAAGGCGCGGATCAAGTAGTCGCGGTATTGGTAGGCATACGGGATCGCGGGATCACCTTCGGAACCATAGCTTTCGGCGTATCGCACCCAATCCATGAAGTGGCGCGCCCATTTTTCACCAAAGGCGAGGCTGTCTAGCAATTCATCAATGGATTGATTGCCGCTGGGTGGCAGTCCGGTAAGGACGAAACTCAGCCGCCGACTCAACGTTTCCGCCTCCGCGGGTGGGGCGGCAGGGATGCCGTGCGTCGCCAATTCGACATCAATGTAATCGTCAATCGTCTTGCCTGCGGGTTGCTGCGATATCGGCTGAAATGCCCACCAGTGCTTGCGACGTTCGAGCACCGACTGCCATTCAGTTTCCTTGGCAACTTCCTCTTTGCTCGGCGGATGGTCCCGTGGATCAACCGCACCATCACGTATCCACTGCTCAAAATCGGCGATCACCTTGTCATCGAGCTTAGCCCCTCCTTTGGGCATCTTCAGATCGTCATGGTCATGCTTGATCGATTGCAGGATCAATGATCCGGCAGGGTCACCGACCTTGAGGATCGCACCGGAGTCGCCTCCTGCCAGCAAACCATCGCGCGAGTCCAGCACCAAGCCCCCCTTTTGCTTGGTCACAACGCTGTGACATTCATAACAGTCTTGGGCCAGAATCGGGCGGATCTTCGATTCGAAGAACTCGACCTGCTCCGGGGTCGCCCCAACTGCGTGCCCGCCCAAGATGACTGCGATTGCAAAAACGATTCTTCTCATGCCAGTAACCTCCGAGTGATGGCATCTGCCGCCTCGATGCAAAAGCGCCCGACCCTCTCAAACTGGTCACGCTTCAATCGGAATGACGGTGCCATTACCGTGATCGCGGCGACAGGATAGCGATACTCATCGAGGATGGCCGCGGCCACGCAGTGTATCCCTTCCAACCCTTCAGCAATATCCGTCGCGTAGCCTCGTTTGCGGGTCTTGGCCAGATCGGCACTGAGTGTGTCACGCGTCGCCAAGGTCGATGGCGTGAACTGCTTCAGCGCCACTGCCGCAAAGAATTTTTCAAGTTCCGCCTCTGGCAGATGGGCAAGCACCGCCTTACCCGGCGCACACGAATACATTGGCACCTGCAAGCCAACGGTGCTGCTCACTTTGATCGCTTCAGACGAGACACACTGTTCCAGCACGGTCATTTTGTGATTGGCGCAGGCGAGAATTTGAGTCGTTTCCCCTGCCTCATCCCTCAGCCACTTGAGCGACTCCAGCGCACACACGACGAGACTCTTTTCCCGAACTTGGGGCCGCGATAGATCAAAAAGTTTATTCGTCAGCACGAAGCGCTTGTCGTCCTCGCGCCGTTGCAGATAACCACGCGCATGCAGGGTTCCCGCGATGCGAAACACCGTATTCACTGGCAATGTCAACTCCCGAGCGATTTCTGTCAAGCTCAAGCCTGCACGATGCCTACCTAGCACCTCCAGGATGGCCAAGGTGCGCTCGGTCCCAGGGGCTGCCGAATCGTCGGCCACCTGGATGGGTAGATTTTTGGTAGAGACTGCCATATTTCCAAATGTGGGAACGCTCCCACCTGTGGAATCCTATCAGACAACTACTTTGATGGGTCTTTTGCCACGGCCCGAATTTCCATCAATCGCGCCCGTTCCGAACTCAAGGCATCTCCATTCCGCTTGGAAAGGAACTGGTCGATGCAGGCCGAAGTGGCCATCTTCATGGAACTCGTTCCATAGGCCGTGACGGAAAGAAGCTCAATGAGTTGCCCTGGAGCCAGGTTTTCTGCCAGATGCCCAGCCGCAAGCACACGAATATCGTGATCCGTCTCCTCGTCCCACATCAAGCCTGACGCAAAACCAGCCGCATTTGACCGCCCGACCGTGGATTGAGAGGAAACAGCAAAGGCCTCCATCAACTGCTGCGCCTGCCCATGGCGAAGCCGCACTACCTCCGCCCCGAGGACGGGAGCACTTTGAGTGAGATGCTCCAATTGCGCGCGACAGCTCTCAAGTGCAGCCCGCCTTGCTGCGGGCTCCGAGCCGAAGGTTGCTGAGTAGTTCCGCAACGACTTCAAAGAGTCCTCAAAGTTTGTCCTTGATGGCACCGGTCGAGTTGGCGGGGTCAGCAAGGGATCGGGAATCGTCGGCGGCAAGGTCGCCGGGGGCAAGGTCGCTGGCGGTGATCGGGGAATGACGACCTCACGGCCAGCGCTCCAAGTTGGCCGATCATTGGTGAACAGCGCCAGCAAACGGAACAACAGGAAAACCATCCCCACCGCCGCCCATCCTGAAAACGATCCGCTTCCGCCTGAGGCAGCCCTCGTCTGGGCAGAACTTCCGCCACTTGCGCGGCGGTTCATCGCATCGACAAACTCGTTCCACCACTCCTCGGATGCGACCCGTTGGACGAATCCAAAGCCCGCCCAGTCCCTGCGCCGCGTGATGACGAGGTAGCGACGCGCATCCAGAGCCGCCTGTGAATTCCAGTCAAAATCGCCATCGATATCATCGAACCGTTTCCGCCAAAATTCCGCCTGCCTCTCAGTAAAGCCCATGAAGCATTCCCCCAGCGCGGCCTGCTGCTCCACCTGATGCACCTGCGCATCCCTTGACTCCAGTCTGAGGTGGGGATAGGCGAAGTGTCCGAGCCGTCGCGACTGGCGTGGTTGCCGAAAGGATAGCAGCATCCCCAAACGCAGCGCTACAGACGCCGCCGCTTCGTTCCCCATTTCCGCCGCCCCAAGCTCAATGAGATCGGCGAGGTCTTGGAGAGCCACCCATGTCTCCAGTTCCGCCCAACGCCCGATCACCGCGTGAGTTACCGTCGCCTGCCCTTGTTTGAGTTCTTCCCCCAGTTGCCGTGATCGCACGACCTTAACCAAGGCATCAAGATCCCCTTCAAAGAGTTGATGCAACGACTGATTCCAGAGCTCCATGCCCAAAAACCCTGGCCGTGCATCTTGGCAGCGCTTTTGCAAAGCGTCCGATGCCTCCAAAATCTTCGCGAGTTCACCACCGTCCAACGCCGCCTTCAATGCCAGTTGCGCCTCCACAACGGACGGCGGAAACGAGACCACTTCGGGCGGCGGAACATTGGGTTGATCGATCTGGATCTGCGGCACTCCAGGCCGGACCAAGACAGGCACCTGAACGGGATTCTTCAATTGGCCTAGAGCGGCATCATAGGCCTGACGGACTCTTTGAAAGCCCTCTGGATCAGTATCGGGGCGATGCTGACGGATGAGTTTTGCATACGCCACCTTCACATCCTTTTCCGATGCGGTGGTCGGATCCAATCCCAGAATGCCCCAAGGATCATCGTTCATGACTCATCGCGGAAATAGGGGCTCATAAAGCGATCCAGTTCCTCCGCAGAGGCCCGGATCTGGGCCGGTTCTTGCGCCGTCAAAGCACGCTCAAATTGATCAATCAACGCCGTCAGGATTGATCGTTCCACCGAACGCAGATCCTGGTAGAGCCGCTCCGCCCGTTCCAGTCGAGCACGATTGGGTGGGGTGTCGCGCGGGTGAACCTTCAAGGGCGTGAGCCTTGCGATCGCATCGCGGATTTCATCCTTGCTCATCGTGCCGGGCCGCTGCTCAAAGACTTCTGTGACCTTTTGACCACTGTGCAGGATCGTCACCTCTACCTCCAAAATGCCATTCATGTCATACGTGAACCGTACCTCGACCTCGCCAGCACGCATCTGCCCTGCCTGCAGTTTCATTCCTGGCACACGTACTTGGCCGATCTTTTGATTGTCCTTCACCATCCGTCCCTCGCCCTGATAGACTTGGAGAAGGATCTCATCCTGCTGCGGATGAAGAGTGTGAAAAGTATCAGACCGACTCACTGGAACGGTGGTATTGCGATCAATCAGCGGTGAAAAATAGCCATCTTGGACCTGCCCAGGTGCCAATTGCTTGGATACCGCCACGCCCAGCGTGTGAGGGCAGACATCTGTCAGCACCAAATCACGCACTGCGGCCTGTCGGGAGATCAGTGCCGATTGCACCGCAGCCCCCAGCGCCACCACACGATCAGGGTCCAGACTCTTGCTGGGTGGCTGCTGGAGGTCCGCCGTCAGGGCCGCCACGATCAAGGGCATCCGGCTCGCCCCGCCTACCAGTAGGACACCATCCAGGTGCGCGGGTGTGATCCCTGCATCACTCAAACAACGCCGCACGACTGGCCGCAGGCGGGCCGTCAGCTCGCGTGTCGCCGTTCCGAAATCGGCAATTGATACCGGCACCTCAGTGCCATTCACGACGATCACGGTAGAGTCCGCCGTCGTCAGATCACGCTTCGCTTTCTCTACCAATTCACGCCATCGCATGGCGTCGATTTCTTCCGGCTTCCACTTCGTTTTCTCGCGAAGCCACTGACCAAGCGCATCGGTATAGTCTTCGCCACCAAGGCGGCTCTCCCCGGCGGACGACTTCACTTCAACCACACCCTCAAAGCATTCCAGAATCGTGACATCAAAAGTGCCGCCCCCCAGATCAAAGATGAGTAGCGTGCTCAGATCTGGATTCTCCTGATGCCCATAGGCCAGAGCAGCCGCAGTCGGCTCATTCAGCAGGCGTTCCACCTTCAGCCCGGCGATCTGTGCCGCCTCCACGGTCGCCTGTCGTTGCTGATCCAAAAAGTACGCAGGCACGGTGATCACCGCCCGATCCACCTCATGCCCCAATCGCAATTCCGCGATCCTTTTCATCTCCCGAAGAACCACCGCAGAGCACTCCACCGGCGTCCAACGCCGCCCGCCAAATTGATAGGACGCCGCAGTGCCCATGTCACGTTTGAAGAAGGAGCGGCCCGACTCCGGTGCATTGATCAGACGATCCTTGGCAGCCCGTCCTACCAGTAGCGTGCCGTCCTGGGCGATGGCGACCGCAGACGGCGTCAGACCCTCGTTCAGTTCATTCACCAAAATCTCTGGATGCCCATCCACAAAGTGAGCCACCAGACTGTTCGTCGTTCCCAAATCAATCCCAACCATACGCGCAAAGTTCCTAACCGAAAGCGGCCACAAAAGCCACCAAAAAGGAACCCCAGAGTCGGCTCTGCCCAAATTATTTCGGCACCTTTTTGAGTCCCCCCATCGCACAGATCTTCGTGAAATGAGCGTGGCTGACTGGAGTGATGGAAAGCCGATTCCCCCGCCGCAGAATCAGCATCTCCGCCAACTCAGGCGCATCACGCAGCTCCTCAAGCGTGACGAATTTGGGGAAGGTCGCCTCCCAAGTCACATCCACCAGCAGCCACCGGGGATCTTCCTTCTTGCTGCCGGGATCATGATACTCCGACTTTGCATCGAACTGCGTCGGATCAGGTTTAGCCGCAGAAGACAGGCGCACCACCCCAGCGATACCAGGATTGGGGCAACTCGAATGGTAAAAGAATCCCAAGTCCCCCACCTTCATCTCGTCCCGCATGTAGTTCCTCACCTGATAGTTGCGCACCCCGTTCCAGGGCTCTGTTTTTTCAGGCCTGGCGATGAGGTCTTCGAAGGAAAAGACGTCGGGTTCAGATTTGAGCAACCAGTGAGACATAGGAAAATTAGTTCTTCCAGCGCATTGCGCGGAAGGGATGATCATCGATCAGATTGGCCTGCACCCCCTGCAACCGATCCGCGTGGTAAAACTGCACACCGACGTAGTAGTAGCCAGGAAGAATTACGGCTTCGTCAGAGATGAGCATGCGCTCCGCCGTCTGAAATAGGGTGTTCCGCTTCGCCACATCCGCCTCCGCCGCCGCATCCGCGATGAGCTTGTCATACGCAGCGCTTTGCCATCCAGTGCGATTGTTACCACTGCTACCGGTGAACATTTCCATGAACGTATTCGGATCATTGTAGTCCCCTACCCAGCTCGAACGGCACAGGCTGTATTCGAGCTTATTCATGGAATCGAGGTAGATCTTCCACTCCTGTTTGGACAGATTCACCGTCACCCCCAGATGCTCCTGCCACATCGCTTGAAGTTCGACCGCGATGCTCAGTTCTACCGGTTTCGGAAAATAAAGGTAGTCCACCAGCGGCAACCCACGCCCACCGGGATATCCCGCTTCCGCCAACAACCGCCGTGCTTCTTCAGGATGAAAACCCGGCCCCTCCGGCGGTTGATAATCGCGGCCCGTTCCCGGTGGCGTCAGACTCCAGGCTCCGGTTTCCCCCATCTGCGTCACCTTCTCCGTGATCCGCCGACGATCAATGGCCAGACTGAAGGCCTTGCGCACCCTCGCGTCATTAAAGGGTGGCTTCGTCGTATTGAAGCGCACAAACCAACTGCCCAGGAACGGCCCTGTATGAAACCACGGCTGCTCTTTCAGCTTTCCCGCCAAAGCCACCGGGACCATGCCTTTGTCCATGATCAAATCCGCCTGCCCCGTTAAGAAGTAATTCACTGCCGTGTTCGGTTCTGAAACTGGGAGCACTTCCACCGTCTTCATTCCCACATTCGCCGCATCCCAATATCGTGGATTCTTGCGCAGCAGAATGCGCTCATCCAAGCGCCAATCCTCCAGAAGATAGGCACCGTTGCAAACGATCCGCCCTGGACGAGCCCATGCCGTCCCATGCGTCGCGATGGTCGGCAAGTGAACTGGGGAAAGCGTTGCGAAGGAGCAAAGGTCGATGAAGTAGGGTGTGGGATTCACCAAATCCACTCGCAGCGTCTGAGTATCCACCGCCGCTGCACCGACCGATGAAAAGTCGTCGTGCTTGTCGCCATCGTAAAACTCGCGAGCCCCCCGCACGATGAACAGCTGGCTCGCATAATCGGCCCCAGTTGCGGGCGTTAGCACCCTTTTCCAGGAGTCCACAAAATCCATCGCCGTCACCGGATCACCATTGCTCCAGACGATCCCTGGGCGGAGGTGAAAGGTGTATGTTTTTGCGTCTGCTGACACCTCCCATTTCTCCGCCATTCCGGGCTGGGAATGGCCCGCCTCATCAATGCGGCAGAGCCCCTCAAACAAGGCTGAAGCGATTCTCATCCCTACCTGATCGGTGACCAATGAGGGATCGATGCTCTGCGGCTCCGCCCCATTGATGAAGACCAAATCTGCCCGCTCGCGGGATGCGCCACAGGCGGCGAGCAGTAGCGTAGTTGCCAGAAGACAGAGTCGCATCGACGGAGGGAAGGATTAGCGTCCTGGACGATTGAACAGACCACTTCTTTGCGGCGCGGGCGTCTCCTCTTCCTTCCCTGCTGAATCACGATAGAAGATAAACCCCTTGCGTTTGAGGTTCTCGATCAAATCTTTGAAGGTCTCCTTCAACTCTGGATCATTCAGAAGCGCAGGCAAAAGCCCCGCACCACTGTTCATCGTCTTGGCCGTTCGGCTAAACGACTCCGCCCCGTCCTTCAATGCCTTCAACGCATCGTCCGCGCGCACCATGACCCCATCGACCTTTTCGATCGCGGGATCGAGTTTGTCAAACATCGTCCCCAGACGCTTCACCTGCTCCTCCGTCGCCTTGGCTGCGCCTTTAAATGCCGCCGCAGCCTCACGGATATCGGCCATCGCAGCGTGCAAGTTCTCCGCATTGGCATCAGTCACCATCTTTTCATCCACGTTCTTCATCGTGCTCTCCAGATGTGTCATGCTGCTTCGAAAGCTGGCCACCGTTTCATCTGACAGAGCGCCTTCGTTCACCTTCTTCATGGCGGACTTCACGTCCTCCAGCGCATCGCGCACCTGATTCATGGCCTGATCCACCTTCTTCGCGGCGGAAGTCGCCGCATTCTGCAGCGTCGAAAGATCATCCGACTTATCCCCCTCAATCACCTGGGCAAGATCGTGGGGGTAGAACTTCGTGATTGGCCCGTCCGATTCAGGGACCTTGATGTTGATCAGCCCATCGCCCATCAGGCCGGAAGTGCCCACCGAAAAGACGGAGCCCTCCGGCACATCCACATCCGCATACAATTCCAATATCAAGACGACCCCAGAAGCATCTGGCTTCAGCATCTTGTCTTCCACCTTCCCGATCTTCGATCCCCCCAAAACGACAGGCGCGCCTTTGGTGATGCCGGTGGCGTTGCTAAAGCTGACTTTGAGCGAGTAAGTGTCGCGAAATGCCTCCTTCACCTTGCTAAACTGGAGCACCAAAGCCCCCAAGAGCAGCAGCCCCACCAGGATGAAGAGCCCCACCAACATTTCGGTTTTTCGATTCGATTCGTTCATTCGGAAATAGCGGTCATGGGTTTGCTTTAGGCGACCACATGGGAACGCCCCTCGATAAAGTCTTGGATACCTTCGTCTTTACTGGCACGCAGTTCATCGGGCGTGCCCAGAAAGTGAATCACACCTTCCTTCAGCATCGCGATCCGATCTGCAATCTTGAACATGCTTTTCATGTCGTGGGTGACGACGATCGACGTCACATTGAATCGCCTCTTCATGCGCAGGATCATTTGGTCGATCACATCCGACACCACTGGATCGAGACTGGCCGTCGGCTCATCGTAAAGGATGCACTGCGTGCGACCGACAATGGCCCGCGCAATCCCCGCGCGCTTTCTCATGCCGCCAGAGAGGTTTACCGGCAGTTTGTGACCGTGCTCCGCCAGATCGACGCACTCCAGCGCTTCCTCGACGCGAGTGCGGATTTCCTTTTTGTCGCGCACCCCCGCCTCCACTAGGGGAAAAGCCACATTTTGCGCCACAGTCATGCTGTCAAAGAGGGCGGCATTTTGGAACATCATGCTGACCTTCTGACGAATCGGTGCCATCTCCCTCTCCCCCAAAGAATTCACGACGATCCCTGCCACCGACACCGTGCCCTGATCTGGCTTCAAAAGGCCGATCACATGCTTCATGAGCACCGTCTTGCCCTCGCCACTCGGACCGATCAGCACCAGAGTCTCGCCATGGCGCAATTGCAGATCAATGCCACGCAGAATCAATTGCTTACCGAAGCGCTTGTGGACGCCTTTGAGCTCGATGAAGGGATCAGCGTCCAGGTTGTCTGCGGCACTCTCTGGTGCGTTTGCGGGAGGGGCCTGAATCATATCCCGGTGCCAAGGGGGAAAATATAGTTCAACAGGATCGACAGGAAGAAATTGATGATCAGCAGGCTCAGCGATGAAATCACCACCGCGCGCGTTGTTCCGAGTCCGACACCGACCGCGCCGTCCTCCGCAGCCAGACCTTGGTGACAGGAGACCAAAGTGATGACGATGCCAAAGACAAAGCCTTTCACCATTCCGATGAACAGATCCGTCATGTCGGTGTGTTCCAACATGTGCAGCATGTACCAGGCATCAGGAACGCCAAAGCCGTACACGCAAACAACGTAGGAGGCCATCAAGCCAAAGGAGATGCTCTCCGCAACGAGGAAGGGCATCGAAATCATCATCGCTAAGAAGCGCGGCAGCACCAAATAATCCACCGGGTGCACGCCCATCACACGCAGCGCGTCCACCTGCTCAGTCACTTTCATCGTTCCGATATCCGCCGCCATGGAGGCACCGACACGCCCAGCCACCATCAGGCCCGCTAGTACAGGCCCGAGTTCACGACAGAGGGCAATGGACACCACGGCACCCACTGTCGATTCCACGCCAAAGTCCTTAAACTTGGCATAGGTCTGAAACGTGAAGACGGCCCCTGTAAATGCCCCCGTCACGATGACCACCGCTTGCGACCCGTAACCGATGGACACGATTTGCTCCGCAACGAGCCGCAATCGCCAAGTCCCAGAGCGCACCGCGTCCCAGAGATCCTTACCCAGGGCGGCGATTTGTCCCAAATACACGGTGAAATCCATGGCCAATCGACCAATGATTTCTAGGGGACCGCGTTTTGATTCCGTCATGGCGGCCAAGATGGCATGGGATGAGCGCTTGGCAACCCTGGCGGGCGTTTTCTGTTCTGGCTGGAAGTCCCGTTCCTTGACAAAAAAGTCACAGCCACTCTGGACATCTGCCGCCCACCTTCGCTAGTCTCTCCCGCACTTCCCCATGACTGCCCAGCATCCACCCGGCCTCCGTACCCTCTTCTTTACTGAAATGTGGGAACGTCTCAGCTACTACGGGATGCGGGGCCTCCTGGTCCTTTACATGACAAAGTCCGCAGAGGCGGGCGGGCTCGGGGTGCCAGACGGCACCGCAGCGGCCATTTACGGCCTTTACACGGCGGCAGTCTATCTGGCCGCGCTCCCAGGCGGCTGGATCGCCGACCGCGTGCTGGGACCGCAGCGGTCCGTCTGGTATGGCGGCATCGTGATCGCGCTGGGCCACTTCACCTTGGCCATCCCACGGCAGGATACATTTTTCTTGGGCCTCGCCCTCGTCGCGCTGGGCAGTGGCCTGCTGAAAACCAGCATGAGCACGCTCGTCGGCACCCTCTATCCCGAAGGCGGAGCGCGTCGCGATGCTGGATTCAGCATATTTTACATGGGCGTGAATCTGGGCGCGTTTTTAGGCCCATTCGTTTGCAGTTACCTGGGCGAGAAGGTGGACTGGCACCTCGGATTCGCTGCTGCGGGGATTGGCATGGTTTTTGGCCTCATTCAGTACAAGCTGACCCAAGATCGGCTGGGCGATGCTGGGCGGTCACCCCACCTCAGCGCCCATCCTGGGCGGGATCGCACCCTTCTGGCCACTGGTCTCGGCGCTCTGGTCGTCATAGCCGCACTCCTCGTCAGCGGGCTAGTGACCCTGCATCCAGAAACCCTGGCCGAACATACTAAATGGGTCATCGTCGGCTTAGCGGTGCTGTGGTTCACCTGGGCATTCACGCTCGCCCAACTCCAGCCGGATGAAAAGAAGCGCATGGTGGTGATTGCCGTGCTCTTTTTGTCTTCAGCCATGTTTTGGGCGGGATTTGAGCAGGTCGGCTCCTCCCTCAGCCTCTTTGCGGACCGCTTCACGATCCGCCGTGTCATCGGAACTGACTGGGAATTCCCGGCGGGCTGGTTCTTGATGGTCAATGCCGGACTCATCATCCTCCTCGCCCCCGTAGCGGCGATGCTCTGGGTTCGGCTGGCGAAGCGGGGTCGCAATCCCTCGCTTGTCACCAAGATGGCGCTGGGCCTGCTGCTGCTGGCGGCGGGATTCGGCGTCATCGCCATCGGGGCAAAACGCGCCCTCGCCACGGGCCAGGTTTGGCCCACATGGCTCTTTGCGACTTATTTTCTGCATACGGTTGGCGAGCTCTGCCTCAGCCCAGTCGGACTCAGCGCCGTCACCAAGCTCGCCCCGCCGCGTCTCGTGGGCCAGGCGATGGGCATTTGGTTTCTCGGCACATCGCTCGGGAATCTCCTCGCCGGGCTATTCGCACGCAGCGTGACAGGCGAAAATACCGGCACGATGGACCAGACCTTCCTGGGCGTGGTATGGGTCGCCGCCAGCGCCGGACTTCTGCTGCTGCTTTTCACCCGGCCGCTCGGCAGACTCTGCCGAGGGGTCGCGTAAGGCCAAAGTTTGCCCCCCATCCGCGTTTGACATCGCGGCGGGCGACCCGATACCTTTGGATCACCGCATGCCGTCTGCCCCACCTGATCCTGCCGTCAAACCATCCGCCCCACCGGACTTGGAAATCAAAGACGCCCAACTCATCTTCAACCACGTCTGGAAGGAATTGGAGAGCGAGCACGGTCGCGACCGCCTTAGGTTCCCCAAGGAATTGATCCTCCTGGGTGGAGCCCCAGGCGCAGGCAAAGGCACGAACACCGATTTCATCCGCAAGGTGCGCGGTATCACGGCACAACCAATCGTCGTCAGCGCCCTTCTCGATAGCCCAGATGCCCGCAAACTCAAGTCCCAGGGCGGCATGGTGGGGGACCGTGAAGTCGTCGGCATTCTGTTTCGCAAACTCCTCGAATCAGAGCAACAAAACGGTGCCATCCTGGATGGCTTCCCCCGCACCCAAGTGCAGGTTGAGTGCCTGAAGATGCTTTTTGATGAGATGATCCGCCTGCGCCGCGATTTTTCCGAGACACCCGACGCCGCCCATTTTAAGCAGCCGATCTTTCACATCATGGTCCTCTTCGTCGATGAGGCGGAAAGCATCGCCAGGCAGTTGAAGCGCGGTCGCGAGGTCATCGCCCATAACGAGGAAGTGCGCAGTTCCGGCCTTGGAGAACTGTGGGAGGAGCGCAACACTGACTTTGATCCAAAGCTCGCGCAGAATCGCTACAAGGTCTTCAAAGAGAAAACTTACGACGCGCTGGTTTCGCTCAAAGAGATCTTCCACTACCACTTCATCAACGCCCAGGCCCCGCTCGCCAAGGTACAAGAAAACATCATCCGCGAACTCGAGTATCAGAGCTCACTGGAACTCGATCCCCGCACCTTCGACCAGTTGCGTGCCCTCCCGCTCGCCAGTGAGATCGTCCGCCACGCTCGGCAGGACCTGGTGCGCCGCTTAGACACCTACAAGGTCGAGAAGCCTGAACTCATGCACGCCGTGGTGGCATTCATTGAGGAAAAAATGATGCCCATCATCGTCCGCCACGCCATCTCTGGACTGGCCGGCATCAATTCTGAAGACAAGCTCTTCCACGACCCGGAGGCACTTGCCATGCTCATCGACATCTTTTCTGAACGCGGCTACCATGCTACGGCAGACCTTCATCTCATTGAGATCCCGGATCGCTTTGACCTCCAGACGGGCGAGATCCACTGCCGCAAGAAAAAGGTCTTTCGCTTCAGCATTCGATTCAAAGGATCTGAGATCCGCCGCGGCCAATTCATGGCTTGATCCACCCGATGTTCGCCACCCTCGCCATCTACTGCGGCTCCGCACCGGGGAATGACCCCGCCTTTATTTCCACAGCCTACCAGGCGGGCCAGGCATTGGCGCATCGAGGCATCCGCATCGTCTATGGCGGCGGCGGTGTCGGCATGATGGGAGCCTTGGCCGATGGTGCCTTGAGCTCGGGCGGACGTGTCACTGGCGTCATCCCGGAATTCCTCAATACACGCGAACTCCAGCATCCTGACGTGAAGGACATGATCGTGGTCCAGACCATGCACGAACGTAAGCTGCGCATGGTGGAGGAAGCCCAGGGCTTCATCGCCCTCCCTGGTGGCTTTGGCACACTCGACGAACTCTTTGAGGTCCTCACCTGGGCCCAACTCGGCATCCACAGCCATGCCGTGGGGCTTCTCAATGTCGGCGGGTTTTTTGATGGCATCCTCCAATGCCTTGACCACATGGTTGCGCAGGGCTTCCTCATGGCCTCTGATCGTCAGCGACTGATTGCCGCCGCAGACATCGATACCCTGATCGACCGCATGGCAGACTGGCAACCGCCGTCGGAGATCAAATTCTCCCTAGCTAAGCGCGTGACGCTTTGACGTGCGTGATCAGGTTGCGACAGCCATCCTCCAGCAGGTCCAAGACCTTTTCAAACCCCTCCGGGCCGCCGTAATACGGGTCGGGCACTTGATGCTCCGAGTGATCAGTGCAGAAATCGCAGAACAGCTTCACCTTGTCCGCGTAGCGGGATTCCGGATCCAGGGCCAACGCATCGCGCAGATTCTCCCGGTCCATCACCAGGACCAAGTCAAAGGATCGCAAATCCTCCGCCGTCAGTTGACGCGCACGGCTTGCCAAATCGTATCCCCGCGTCAGCGCCGCCGCGCGCATTCTTTCATCAGCCCGTTTGCCCGAATGCCAGCCAGCCGTCCCGGCAGAGTCAATCTGGACATGGCTGGCAAGATCGTTCTCATGGACAAAAGCCCGCATTACCCCCTCGGCAGCAGGTGAGCGGCAGATATTTCCCAGACAAACAAAAAGAAGACGAAATTCACGATCCATAGAAATCCTCAAGGCTCCCCGGCCACCCAACGCGCCGCCGCCCAACCAAGGCCAGCAGCCATGAACCCCAGCGTGATGCTCCCCACCGCATTTAGCAGAGCCAGCCACGAATGATGGTTCCCAAACAAGACCCAGGAATCATTCGCCAAGGTCGAAAAAGTTGTATAGCCCCCCATCACTCCAGTCGCCAAAAACATCCAAGTCGCAGTGTCCTTGGACTTCATCGCAGGGAGCGCAAACAGGAAACCCAAAACGAAACTACCCAACACATTCGCCACCAAAACGCCATAAGGAAAGGCAGTGCGACCCGTCACACGCAGCATCCCCACCACCGTCAGGTAGCGGAGCACAGACCCCAGGCCGCCGCCCAGAAAGACCAGCATCACATTGCGCATCCCCCCCGTTTAGCAGAGGTCCCAAGCCTCGGCAAGCCCCCTTCCCCGCATTTCCGTGCAATCTAATGCCACCAATCGTTGCGCCCGCCACGATGCCCGCTATGCTGCGCCGATGAATCGGCTCGCGCGCAGACTACTCCTTGTTCTGGCCCTCCTTGGCTTCCTCCTGGTCCTCGTTTTGGCGGGTGCGACCTGGTGGCTCAAATCCCTCGTCACCAAGGAAGCCCTCGTTCAACAGATTGAAGAAGCCTGCAATACCAAGGCAGAGATTGATGCCGTGGACTTCAGCCTTTTTTCCAGCCCCGCGCATCTGACCCTGACAAACGTCCGCCTCTCCGCGATTGATGCCCCGGCAGAGGCCGCCCCCACTCCGATCACCATCGGTCAGGCAGATCTCCAAATTTCGCTCATGAGCCTCCTGAGCAAGCAGGTCCTCATTCACCAACTCATCCTCCGCAATCTCGACGTCAAAGAATACATCAGTCCAGAAGGTGAAAGTACGCTGGAGGCGCTGTTCAAAAAGGCCCCCAAAGGCAAATCCGCCTCAGAGCCCACAAGTCAGGCCAGCAAACCGCAGACCGAAGCACCCGCCAAACCCGCCGCACCTGATCCTAGAGCCACCCCCAGCTTGCCAGACGCCCCACCGCTCGGCAGCCACGTTGCCGTCGGCACGACCAGCGCCGCAGGAAATCACCCCGCCACCTTTCATGCAGACGCGCTCGGCCTCGCCATCATCGTCAAAGAGGCCGGCATTGAAAACGGCTCCTTCTACATTCACAACCGCGCTTCTTCCACAAAACCCAAAACGCGCATCGACGGACTCCGCTTTTTGCTCACCAACATCGATGTCAATCCCGCCAACCTCGCCGAACACAACCGCGTCAGCATCAGCCTAGATGCCCACATCACTGTCGAGGCACGGGCAAAGCTCGATGGCGATATGCAAGACGTGCAGTTTGCAGATCTCCATCTCCGCGGCAGCGGCGATGTCGCCCCGTTTGATCCCAAGACCAAAGAACTGCGCCCGTCCAGCCTGATGAATATCGTCCTCGCCAAAGACAGCGTCGTCGCGGGGCACATGAAGCTTGGCCAGGCGGATGCCAAGAGCCTCCAGAAGTTGGAAAAATACGGCCTCAATCTCGGTGACCTCCCGATTGGCGGCCCCCTCACCGAAGACCTCGACCTCCGCCTCCAAGTCGAAGACGGACGCATGACCATCCTCGAAAACGTCGTCCTCGGATTGCCCGAATATCAGATCCGCGTGGAGAGTGGAAGTTGGCTCAATCCCAGCGCTGACGAACATGAGCTGCACCTTCAACTCGTGTGCGGGACAAAGCTCGAGGCGATTCTCGTCGAAGGTATGAAGCAAAACGCCACCGAAAGTGTCGTGGAACCGCTCCGCAAAGCCCTGCAAAACGAGGATGGCCACATGGCCTTTGACCTCATTTCCTATGGGAAGCTCTCCCGACCACGCTATCTCCCCGGTTACGAACGCCCGCTGGAAAAGCTCCTCAACGAGCACGCAGACGAACTGATCGAAGGCCTGCTGAAGAGCAAATAAGGCCCCTTTTCCGCTGGGTCACAAAAGTATCATAAGCCGAAAGAAAGCGCGTAGCAGGCCCCACCCGGTGCGGCTATGTCTTCGGCCACTATGGGAAAAGAATTCAGCACCACGCCACAAACCGTACCCGCCGTCACCACCAAGTATCGGCGCATTCAGACCGCCATCCCTCATCCAGACAGCGTCTCCGTCTTGGATCGCCTCCGCAAGATTGAGCCCCTCTCCATGCGTGGCATGCCCCCCATCGTCTGGGATCGCGCCGAGGACATCTTTGTGTATGACAAGTACGGCAATCAGTGGCTCGACTGGAGTTCCGGCGTCCTCGTCACCAACGCCGGCCATGGTGCGCCAGAAATCAAAAAGGCCATCATCGATCAGGTGAATACCGGCCTCATTCACAGCTATGTCTTCGCTAACGAACGCCGCGCAGAACTCGTCGAACTCCTCGCCTCCGTCGCTCCAGAGGGGCTCGGCACCGCATTCCTCCTGAGTACGGGTTCTGAGGCCACCGAATGCGCCATCAAGCTCTCCCGCACTCACGGCATCAAGGTCGGCGGGCGGGAAAAGATCGGCATCATCGGTTTTGAGCGCGGCTTCCACGGACGCACGCTCGCCTCCCAGCAGGCAGGCGGTATGGCCGGGCAAAAAGAGTGGATCGTCAATCTCGACCGCGCCATCATCAATGCCCCCTTCCCAGACGGCTACTGGCAAAAGGACTGTAGCTTTGACACCTTCCTCGCGGGGATCGAAAAGTCCGGCATGAAGCCCTCCCAGATCGCAGGAGTGATCATGGAAAGCTACCAAGGCGTAGGCCCAGACTTCGCCCCCGTCGAATACATCCAAAAGCTCCGCGCCTGGTGCGATGAACACCAGATCGTCCTCACTTTTGACGAAGTTCAGTCCGGCTTTGGCCGCACCGGCAAGTTCTGGGCGTTTGAGCACTACGGCGTCTCCCCCGATCTCATCTGCTGCGGCAAGGGCATCAGCAGTTCCCTGCCCATCTCTGCGGTGCTCGGCCGTCGCGATATCATGGACCAGTTCCCCCCAGGCTCCATGACCAGCACCCACACCGGAAACCCCGTGTGCTGCGCCGCTGCACTCGCCAGCATCCGCAAGATCCTTGATGAGGACCTGACTGGCAATGCCGCCCGACTCGGCCCTATCCTCCTCGCCGGATGTCAGGCGATCCAGGCCCGCCACCCCGGAGTCATCGGCCACGTCACCGCAGCCGGTCTCGTCGCCGGGATGCAGACCGTGAAGCGCGGCACCCAGGAGCCGGACCACGACCTCGCCCATCGGATCATCGAACTCTGCTGCCAGCGCGGCCTCCTCCTGTTTGCCCCCGTCGGAGCCTGGGGACAGACGGTGAAAATCTGCCCCCCTCTGACGATGCCCCAAGAGGCGCTCGAAGAAGGGCTGGCCGTCATGTCAGAGGCAGTCGATCAGGCCGTGGCCGAGCTCACACCCGCGTAAATACATAGTGTTGGCAGAAAAATGAAAAAAGTTTTCTCTTTTTTTCAACACTTCTGCCCACACCCCACTCCAATCATTCAACAGTAATGGACGGATAAAACCTCCAAAGCTGGTCTTGAGAGTGATTGGTTGTTGTCATCAGCACGCGAGTGCTGAGGTTGATACCAAGAAGAGGCCGGGTGGAATCGGGAGCCACCCGGCCTCAATCTTTTCTAGCCAAACCCATGGCCCAAAAGAGGACATGTTCTCCAGAGAAGACGCTCTCGCCTCATTCAAGCCCCGCGAACTGGCCCCTCATGGGTCCATTCTGCTGATCATTCATGGCAACCGCAAGGTGCGCTGACTTTCGCATGCAGGTGAAATCCCAGTTTGCAATTTCCCCAGCCCGCGCTTTATCGTGGCGGCCTTCTCGCCCTCGGGGCGAGTTGGCAGCATTTTATCTCCTGAATGAATATCGCGTTGGACGTCATGGGCGGCGACCACGCCCCGGCTAACCCCGTGGGCGGCGTTAAGCTTGCTCTGGATACCTTGCCACAGATTGAGCGGCTGTTTCTGGTGGGGCAGCCGGAGGTTATCGAGGCCGAATTAGCGTCGCAAGGCGTGAAAAGCCCCAAGCTGGAGATCATCCCAGCCTCCCAAGTGGTGGAAATGAGCGACAGTGGCCTGGATGCAGTCCGAAAAAAGAAGGATAGCTCCATCTCCCGCGCGGTAGAATTGGTCAAAGATGGCCGGGCGGATGCGGTGGTGAGCGCGGGACACACGGGTGCAGCGGTGGCGGCATCGCTCATTAAATTTCGCACCCTTCCTCACATCGATCGGCCAGCCATCGCATCGGTGATGCCGTCGCGGACAAATCGCTGGATCTTGATCGATGCAGGCGCGAACCCCGACAGCGAGCCTTCCCATCTGGTTGAAAACGCCATCATGGGCACCGCCTACGCGCGACACGTGCTGGGGATCGCACAGCCGCGTGTCGGCCTGATGTCAAATGGCACGGAGGAGGCCAAAGGTAATGCCTTGTGCAAGGAGGCGGGGAAGTTGCTGCGCCATGCGTCTGGCATCCACTTTATCGGCAACGTCGAAGGTCATGACCTGTGGGAAGAGCCACCCGATGTGGTCGTGACCGACGGATTTACAGGCAACATCATTCTCAAAAGCGCGGAGGCCCTGTCCCGCGCCATGTTTGGCATGATCAAGACGGAGATCATGTCCTCTGCCCGCACAAAGATCGGGGGCATCCTGGCCAAGCCCGCATTCAAACGAATTCATACCAAAACCAATGCTGACGAGTCCGGCGGCATGCCGCTGCTGGGGCTCAACGGCATCACCATCATCGCGCATGGCGGCGCGAGTGCCTACGCGATGAAAAATGCATTGCGCATGGCCTGTGAAACGATTTCACATAAGGTGAACCCTCACATCCAGGAGGCCGCCACCCTCTACGCATCATCCCATCATGTCAGCATCTGAATCACAGCCCTTTTGCTCCTCCAGCCTCATTGGCACTGGCAGCTACGTCCCTGAGCGCATCATGACCAATGCGGATCTGGAAAAAATCGTGGATACGACCGATGAATGGATCACCAGCCGCACCGGCATCAAAGAGCGCCGGATCGCTGCGGATGGAGAAACGACCAGCGACATGGCCACGGCGGCGGCCCGGAATGCGATGGAGATGGCAGGTGTGGATGCGAGCGAGATCGACCTGATCATCGTCGCGACAGTGACACAGGACATGTTTTTCCCGTCCACCGCGTGTTTTGTGCAGCAAAAGCTGGGGGCAGCCAACGCGGTCGCCTTTGATATGAATGCAGCCTGTTCCGGATTTCTTTTTGCCCTGCAGACCGCCCGTCACTTCTTGAACACCGGCAATCGCCGCTGCGCGCTGGTCATCGGTGCGGAAAAGCTCAGCAGCCTCGTCAATTGGAAGGACCGCAACACCTGCGTGCTGTTTGGCGATGGTGCCGGTGCCGTCGTGCTCCGTCGCAACGAGCAAGAGGACGCGCCTGGTCGAGTGCTATCCACCATCATGGGATGCGATGGCAATCTGACGGGCATCCTGAAAGTGCCCGGCGGTGCCTCTGCACAGCCGATCACTCAAGACAATGTCGATGAGCAGGTGAAGTCCATTTACATGGAGGGCAAAGAAGTCTTCCGCCACGCCGTGACCCGAATGAAAGAGGCCTGCGAGCAGGCACTGGAGCGCGCAGGACTGACGGCGGATGATGTCACGAAAGTGATCGCGCATCAGGCCAATCAACGCATCATTTCTGCCATTGTGGATCGCCTGGGTGTGCCAGCAGAGCGCACTTTTGTGAACCTCCAAAAATATGGCAATACCTCTGCCGCCTCAATCCCGCTAGCTCTGGACGAGGCCAATCGCGCTGGCGTGATCAAGCGCGGCGATATTCTACTGCTCGTCGCCTTTGGCGCAGGCCTGACTTGGGCTAGCTCCGTCGTGCGTTGGTGAACAGACGATGACCCGGCCCTGCGCCAGCCTCTTGTCTCCACTTCACCTTCGTTCCACCCCGCCCCATGCCAGACCTTCATTTACAACCTGATTTTGACACCTTCTGCGGCCTCGCCTCCCAAGGTAATCTCGTGCCCGTTCTCGCCGAACTTGCGGCAGACTACGAGACGCCCCTTTCCGCCTTCCAACGTATCCACGACGGCCGTTGTGGCTTTCTTTTGGAGTCGGCAGAGTTAACGCAACACTCCGGTCGGTACTCACTGCTGGGCAGTTCCCCACGCATCATCTTCACGGCAAGGGGTAAGGACATTGAAATCGAAGAGCGCGGGCAAGTGCGGCGCTTTACCACGGAGCGCGATCCATTGCACGAGCTCGAAGAGCTGATGCGGCCGTACCGTCCGATCGAGAAGGCCCCATTGCCCGTGTTCCATGGCGGCGCTGTCGGCTTTTTGTCCTACGACATGGTGCGCTTCTTTGAGCCCACCCTACCTTCGCCACCGCCAGATCAATTGGGCCTTCCGGACATGGTCTTCTTTGTGACCGACACGGTGCTGGTCTTTGACCACCGCCACCGCAAGCTTTCCATCATCGCCAACGTCCACACCGACGAGCATCCCGATCTGACTGCGGCGTACGAATGGGCTCGCCAACAGATCGCAGCCATTGTGGAGAAGTTGGCACAACCCTTGGCCGTCACGCCAATGCACACCTTCCGCGCTGCGGGCTCTACTCCCGTGCCGCCGCCGACCGGGAACACGACGCGAGATGAATACGAAGGCATGGTGCGCGCGGCCAAAGAATACATCGCCGCCGGGGACGTTTTCCAAGTGGTGCCGTCCCAACGGTTTGAGACCGACTACGAGGGCACTCCCATCGATCTCTACCGCGCATTGCGGCATGTGAACCCGTCTCCCTACATGTTTTGCATGCAGTTTCCGCAGGGCTTTAGCCTCGTTGGCAGCTCGCCGGAAGTTCATGTGAAGTGCATCGACGGCCGCATCGAGATCCGCCCCATCGCGGGCACACGGTGGAGGGGTAAAACCCAGGAAGAGGATGACGCACTGGCCGCTGATCTTTTGAGCGATCCCAAGGAACGCGCCGAACACATCATGCTGGTGGATCTGGCGCGCAACGATGTGGGACGGGTGGCCGAATTTGGCAGCGTCCGAGTCAATGAGCTGATGATCATCGAGAGGTACTCCCACGTCATGCACATCGTCTCCAACGTGGATGGCAGGCTGAGCCCCGACAAAAGTGCCTATGATGTGATGCGAGCGACCTTTCCCGCAGGGACCGTCAGCGGATCCCCCAAGGTGCGCGCAATGGAAATCATCAACGAGCTAGAAAAGAGCAAACGCTGCGCCTATGCAGGGGCAGTGGGCTACTATGGATTCGACGGAAACCTCGATAGCTGCATCGCCCTGCGCACCTGTGTGGTGAAGGACGGCAAGGCCTACGTGCAGGCGGGTGCTGGCGTGGTGGCAGATTCAGACCCGGCCTACGAGTATGAAGAAACCGTGAACAAAGCCACCGGCATCCTCCGCGCCATCCAATGGGCGCGGGAGCTCGGCGAACCTTGACCACTGGTCACCATTCCTTGAGCCTCTCCGGGAATGGGCAATCTGCGCAGGCGGAATCGTCTGCCAGACAGAAGTCCTCATAGATTTGCAGCAGCCCCTGATGATGGAACAATAGCTTTCGATAGTCTGCCGCATCGGGATGTGAGCCGAAGAGTCGAATGACCGCTTTGCGAACTTTTTGGTTATCTAGCAGGGCTGGCAACTCCAAATACTCTGCCCACAGGCGGGTCCGCTCTGGCACCAGCAGCGGGTAAACGACATTCGCCAGCATTTCATGGACGCGGGTGGCCCCAATGAGTGCAAGCGGGGACTCAGCTTCGTCCGCCGAAAGGTTGTAGTGATTTGACCAAAAATCGTGTTTCAAACCAGCGACCGTGTCGCGCCAAGAGGCTAGGCTCCAGCGTGACGCATCCAGCAATGGAGCTGCCACAAGCTCCCAGTTTTCCAGAATTGCCAACAGCGCCCCGAGGCGTCGCTGAGGATGATTGCCCGGACGAATCGCCGTCAATTTCCACCGCAACATCTGCTGGGGCTCCATCCAGCGGGCACAGCCCTGCCGGATCTTCCACCAATGGGACCATAGGCCGCGGAGGTAGGCGCGGCTGTCCTTTTGGATCTCATCCGGCCGCGCCATTTCCAAGAACCCAGAGACACCAAACAAAAGAGCCTCGCGCTGGGCGGCGGACTCTTTGCGCATCCGGCTCAAGGGTAAGCGCTGGGAGAGGATGGCAAAAGGCCGCTGGTTATGCAAATAGCCCAGCGTCTGGGCCAAAGCCTGATAGACGGCTTGCTCCCGCCCTGAGGCGGCAATGATCCGATAGAGGCGACGCGACTTCGCCTGGAGCCGGAACTGAGCGGCGCTTTCCAACATGGTCGCAATGCGGGCTGGCTCCATGTCGCGCAGCGGCGTCGCGCAACGTCCCATGCGGGCAGCGGCTTCACGAGTCTTTGGGGAGGCATCCACCGCCAGCATCGCCGAGGTCAATTGCACCTGGGGAACATCCAAGTGGTTGGAGGTCCGTGTAAAGTGCTTTTGGTTCGGCGGCGCACTCAGAAACACATGAAGGACGACCTTATTGTACTCCGGATTCCCGGCGTGCAGGTGACGCTCCCAGTCACGCACATCGGGATCGAGCTCGACATCCCCACGAACTTGCTGTCCATCGATGAGCATCGATACGCCATTAAAATCAGGCCCAGCGCCAGCATTCCAAGCCCCAAAGTCGGTGATTTTAACGGTACGCCCGTCCTCGGTCTTGAACTCACTGCCAAACGACCCACAAAACCACAGACTCTGCAAATCGAGTTCACACAGGGGTTCATCGAAGCCTGGAAGCTGTGTTGGCTCCGCAAGGCCAGAGAACACGGAGTCCCGAAAGCGCTCGTAGCGGTCTGCGAGGGGCAGAGGTGGGGTGGATGAGATGGTCATTGATAAAAAAGCAATACTACCGGACCCTGATCGTGAACTCACAAGAAACACTGACCGGAGATCGGTTCAAGAAGACGTTGGGCGACTGTGATCCGCCTTCCACCATCGTTAACCCCGCGAACACAAGATGCTCCGACCCCTTTCCCGTCAGGCTTCTTTTCGTTGAGATTGGCGTTGGCATACTATTTTTATCCATGAAAATGCCAAAAACGTCAATCCATTACTCTAAGCAGTGCAAAAGAATCTGCGACCACACTCGACGCTGGAATCATTGCCTAGCAAGGATTACGGCTCCATCAGACTGATCTGTTTACCACTGTCGGTTGCCCACACGTACACCTTACCACTTTGCCCACCACCAAAGGCCGTCTTACCGTCCGCAGTCAACACCACACAGTTGACGACCTCACCGCAACCCGCGAGTTTCCTCTCCGTCGCCGTTTCAGATCGCTGCTCACCATTGTGGACCTTTAAGTCGGTGTAGGCGCTGCCAGCCCCCCTCTCCGTAACAGCAACAAGGACTCGACCATCGGGAGTCCAGTCCAGCGACGTGAAAGCGGTCTTTTTATCGCCCAGACTAACGTCCTGCTCGCGACTCTTCACATCCCAGACCTTCACCTCCCGATCTGCCCCAGCCGTCGCCAACCGTGTCGCGTCCTTGTCGAAGGCGATCCCCACAATGTGGTTCGTATGCCCCTCATAGGTGCCGATCAACTTGCCGTCCGCGATGTTCCAAAGTCGCGCCATCTTGTCCGCACTAGCGCTGGCAAGCCAATCCCCCTTTGCGGAAATCTCCAGCCCGTAGATCGAGTCATCATGCGCCTTCCACGTAGCCATCAGCTCTGACTTTGCGACATCAATGCGGTGAATGTATCCACCCACGCCCGGCAAACCATCCGCCACAAGGAGCTGCTTTTGATCGTTGGTAAAGACCACCGACGAGATCTGGCCGACGAACTTCCCTCGGATTGCGGAGCGAATCTTCTTCCCCGACACATCCCAAAGGCGCACTTGCCGGAATCCACCAACGGCCAACAGGAGCCCATCGGAACTCCACCCCAAAGACTGCACCGGTTCCACGGCCCCGGCGATCACGCCGATAGAAGGGCGATCCGCCTTGGTCAGATCGAACAAAAACACCTCCGCCCCGCGAGCTGCGGCTAGGACCTTTTGATCTGGGGAGATCGCTAACGCGAGCACGGGCTTGTAACCAGATGGCGTCGCCTTCAACGCGACCGGGGTAACCATCGGCAGTTCATCAAAAACCGCAGCATCCCAGGCTGCACCCCCCGCGACCCAGCGTCGCAGCGCGTCGATCTTTTCAGCCTCGAGCTGCTTCTTCGGCGGCATGTGCGGATCCGCATCGGCGGCCAAAAGCATCACCAACGAGCTCTTATCAGGCTTCCCCGGTTCGACGACGGAGCCTTCATCCCCACCGAGAAGCATCTTCTCCCTGGTGGTGAGAAGCAGCCCCCCCTTGGCCTTCCCTGGCTTATGACAACCGATGCATTCATCCCGCAGCACCCGCAGCGCAGGTGCGATGGTACTGTCCGCCGCTAACATAGGTGCCACAGCCCCCATGAAACCACCGATGATCACCCAAAAGATACCATTCTTCACCCTTCAATTACGCAGCGACCACGACGGTTCTTCATCGTTGATCCAGTTGCCGAATGCCTTTTCTGCCTCCAGGATACGGGTGTCCCATGCGAATCGACGTCATTAGCCTTTTTCCTGAACTCATCTCCGTGCCGATGAATACCAGCATCATGGGGCGTGCCCAGGGTAAGGGAGCCATCGACCTCCACCTGCACGACTTGCGCGACTACGGCCTCGGCAAACACAAACAAGTGGACGATACGCCCTGCGGCGGAGGACAAGGGATGGTGCTGCGCCCGGAACCGCTTTTTGCGGCCATTGCCCCGATTCATACACCCCAAAGCCGGGTCATTTTCATGAGCCCCACCGGCACCCCCTTCCGCCAAGCGACCGCACAGCGCTTGGCGACGGAGAGTCACCTCATTTTCCTATCCGGCCACTATGAAGGGATGGACCAGAGAGTCATCGACCATTGGGTGGATGAGGAAATCAGCCTGGGCGATTACGTCCTGACCAATGGGGCCATAGCCGCTGTCGTGGTCATGGATGCCATCATTCGACTGATCCCGGGCGTCCTCGGGGACGAAATGAGTGCGATCGAAGAGTCTTTCGGCACCACCGGGCTCCTCGAGGCCCCCCAATACACGAAGCCTGCCGAGTTCCAGGGCCTGAAAGTCCCTGACGTTCTTCTGGGGGGCAATCACGCCAAAATAAGCGAATGGCGCAAACAACAATCCCTGACGAGAACCAAAGAGCGTCGCCCCGACCTGCTTCGTTAGTTTTAAAAAAATCGGGCCGCGCTTTTCAACGCGGCCCGATCACGGATAGGAACGGAGTGGTCCTGAGAGAGAATGATCGATCAACCCATGGATCAGACGCTAGCCTCTGCGCCTTTGTGGCCAAGCTGCTTCACTGCGCGATTCAGTTGCTCGTATTCAATCGGCTTCTTGATGACCGTGACAGGCCCAAGGGAAAGAATGCGGCTGAGAATTTCGCTGTCTGGATAACCTGTGATCACCACAATTGGAAGGTCTGGGTAGATCTCTTTCAACTGGATATAAACTTCATCCCCTGGGATATCAGGGAGCTTGAGGTCGAGGAAAACGAAGTCAAATTTCTGCTTCTTGGCCATTGCCAAGGCCTCAGCGCCAGAGCCAACAACCAGGCGACCAAAACCCGCCTTCTTGAGGAACTGCTTGAAGAGTGCCTGCAAGGCAACGTCGTCATCCACCACCATGACGGTCGGCTGTCCAGCCTCTTCGTCTTTGCGGAGCACGTCGCGATCCAGCAGACTGCGCTTGATGCGCCAGCGACCACCGATTTGGACTGCAGGCAGTTGCCCCCTTTGGACAAGATAATAGACCGTCGGAAGAGGGATACGGAGGTACTCCGCAGTCTCTTTGACCGTCATGAGTTCTGGAGGAAGTGGGTCAGCCATAGATAGTAGGGATCGAGTTTGGTGCTTGAGAGAACTAAAAGTGTGGAGCTAGCGTTGCGAGAATGGGTTCCGATGAAAGAGGCCTCTTGTCGAGCGGGCTTATAATAATCATAATTATCTGCCTTTCCGACTCCTGAACCTGTTAAAAAGCAACCAGAGCGCCACAAGTATTGCGAATTAGTGTCACAATTGCAACTGAAAAAATCAGAAAATTAGATACTCTATGTTTTTTCTCCACTCTGCGACGCAAAGCTGAAGCAATAATCAGTTTTGAAATGGCCGTAACCCACCGAAAAACACCAATGACCATACCCAAATACCTCGGCCAACCATCTTCAAGGTCAAAACGCGGCAAACGCAGCTCCCGATGACCGCCGACCCGACCGTTCCCGCGCTGCCACAGGGCTAGCGACGCAGGGGCCGTCCCTCTATTTGACGGAGTATTTCCCCTTTTCAGGTTGAAACCGATAGGGCATCCGCCAAACTCAAGGAATGCCTGATCGTAACGCCTCATCGCCTCCCCCGCCCGCCATCGCCATTATCGGAGGGAGCGGTCTTTATGATATTGAAGGATTTCAAAACCGTCAGGAAATCTCGGTTGAGACCCCCTTCGGATCGCCCTCCGACGCCTTGATCGGTGGTACTTTTGCAGGAAGACAGATCTACTTCTTACCCCGTCACGCCAGGGGCCACCGGATTTTGCCCACCGAACTCAACCACCGCGCGAATTTCTGGGCCTTGAGATCCCTGAACGTCCGCTGGGTGATCGCCATTACCGCCGTGGGCAGCCTCCAAGAGCAGTACCATCCCAGACACATTGTCGTGCCTGACCAATTCTACGACCGCACCAGTCGCCGCGAGCACCACACGTTTTTTGGTAGAGGTATCGTCGGTCACGTTTCTTTTGCCGATCCCTTCTCGAGTTCCCTCCGCCGCATCCTCGTGGAAGAAGGTCGCGCGCATGGGGCGGAGGTGCACGATGGCGGCACTTATGTTTGCATGGATGGGCCCGCCTTTTCGACCCGGGCCGAGTCAAACACCAATCGCAAACTGGGATTCGACATCATCGGCATGACCAATCTGCCGGAGGCAAAGCTGGCCCGCGAAGCTGAAATCGCACTGGCCACGTTGGCCATGATCACCGATTATGATTGTTGGAAGGAAGAGGAGGAAGCCGTGACAGCCGGGGCCGTTGTGGGTCACCTCCATGCCAACGCTGCGGCCGCAAAAGCCATCATCGCCCGCGCCATTCCCAGAATCCCAACCATCGCGGATTGGCCGGAACACCAGTCGCTGGATCACGCCATCATGACGCCCCGTGATTTGTGGCCGGAGGTAACCTTGAATGAACTGCGCCCCATGCTGGAGCGCTTCCTCTAAGCGAGAAGGGCGGCTTGAGGCGAATAACAATTACTGGGCGACAGGCACAGCTGCAACATTCTGGTCAACCCCTGGATCAGGCGTGACAGGCAGGTTTGCCTCCATATTCAAAATCTTTGGCGGCCCCATCGTCAAGGCCTTGCCATCTTCCGCTATCAGTCCTTGATAGGTCAGCGGGACGGTCGAAACACACATCCGGTCCTCGCCCAATTTCTGAACGTGCAGAACGGCCATGAAGGTGGATCGCTTCCCATCGAGCTTTAGCTGGGCACCAGGGGAATAGGGAGCCTTCTCTCCAGTGACGTTCGGCAGCAGCATTTCCACATCCACGTCCTCAAGATCCACCGAACGCAATCTGACCACCCATCCTGTGTTGATGACATCGGCCGACTTCAGCGGATCGCACTTCAGCACTCGGAAGCTTCCCGTCACAAACACAGGCGGCGGGAGCTGTTTTTTGGCGTAATTGCGGATGTAGGAGCGCATCAGGACGTCATTGGCAACGCTGAGCTGCTCTGGCGTATGCTGGTAATAGGCAGTCAACAAATCCTTGGCACCCTTCACCGGGCCATCTGGAGCCGTGTAAATCGAGAAAGGCCGGATGGCATCCAGCTTATCCAAGCGGGCCAGCAGTTTGTAGTTGAATGGCTTCTCGGGGTGGGAAAAAACCATAATGCTGAAAAACCAGCAAAAAATCACCATTCCCATCATTAGAGTGATCAGCACGGCCCACCAAAACATCCCAGAGGACTTTGGAGCCTTGGAAAAACTGCCACCACCATAAGAACGGAAGTCAGACCCGTCATTGAGAAATCGATGTTGCATGACAAAAGCGGGAAGAATTTTTGAAATGCGAGGCCAAAATCGGCCTGCACTTCGTTGTTTACAAAAAAATGTGAATAAAGAAAAGGAAAATGTGAATAGAATGGCAAATTACTTGCTTACAGGTTCAAATGAACTCCCACATCCACAGCTGCGCGCTGCGAGGGGATTGATCACTTTGAAGCCGGAATCAGTCAGGTCATCGACGTAATCGATCTGGCTCTGATCCACAAAGCGAAGGCTTTCCGGGTCGATCATCAGGCAGACTCCGTCTTGTGCAACTACTTTGTCTGTATCGCATGCAGAATCTATTTTCATGACATACTGCATGCCTGCGCAGCCACCTTGCTCAACCTTCAGGCGCAGTCCTTCGCTGTCGGATACTTGGCGATCTTCAAGCAGACGGCGGAGATGTTTGACGGCGCTAGGAGTCAGGGTAATCATGGGGGCTCTTCTCTGGAAAATGAACGCGCGTCCTGCCGCAACGGTTGGGACTTGGTGAAATCTTCCGGTTCCTGTTAGTGTTTACGGCAATCTAGCCCATCTTTTGTCATTTCCTAATGTCAAAAATTCGGATTCTCCCTGACGCCCTCGCCAGCCAAGTCGCTGCTGGGGAGGTCGTCGAACGCCCAGCAGCCGTGATTCGGGAGTTGGTTGAAAACAGTCTCGATGCCGGGGCAAAACATGTGGAGGTGCATGTGCAACGCGGTGGTGCGGCGTTGATCCGCATCGTCGATGACGGCGGTGGCATGGATCGTGAAGACGCGTTGTTGTGCATTGAACGGCATGCAACTAGCAAGATTCGGACCAAAGAAGACCTCGCTGCCATTCAGACCTTTGGATTTCGGGGCGAAGCCTTGCCATCGATCGCAAGCGTCGCGAGATTCCGACTCGCTACGCGGGAGGCAAGCGCGCTCTCCGGCACAGAGATTGAGATCCACGGTGGTAAAATGCAACACGTCCGCGATTACGGGGGCGCGCCTGGAACGGTCATCGAAGTCCGGTCGCTCTTTTTCAATGTCCCTGCGCGACGTAAATTTCTCCGCACGGAGAACACTGAATACTCGCACGTCGAACAGCAGTTTCGCCTTCATGCGATCGCGAATCCTCACGTAGCGTTTACGCTGACACGCGATGGCGACGTGATGTTTCACCTCCCGGCGGCAAACAACATGCTGGAGCGCATTCGCAGCCTGTCTGGCGACGACCTCGCTGGGCGCTTAATTGAGGTCCCCCGAGAAGAGCGGCGCGGCATCACTATTCATGGATACATCGGTGGTGCAGGTCTGAGTCGATCTACCAAGCAGTTTCAACTTACCTTCTTGAATGGTCGCCCCATCGAAAGTCCATCGATCCACTATGGGCTGCGTGAAGGGTATCATACGGTGCTGATGAAGGGGCAGAATCCGGTCACCTTTTTGTTTCTGGAGATGGACCCACATGCCTTCGATGTGAACGTGCATCCCGCGAAAAAGGAGGTCCGTTTTCACGATGGTCACACCGTTCGTGAAGTCGTCGCAGCAGCCGTGAGTGGTGCCTTAGCGCAGTCCAGGGCGCTACCGACAGGGCACCCTTCGGGCTTCTCCCGCCAATCAGTCCCCTCCGCTCCAGAAACAGAGCCAACAGCACCTCCCTTGCAGTTGCGGAGTCAGACTCCCCTCCCCCCGCCTCCCGCACAGACCTTGTTGCCCATTGATTCCCGGCAACACCTCACGCCACCGCCAACTCCGCCGCGAACTGCAACTCCGACGGCACCGACCGTTAAGGCCTCCGCGAACCTCCCACCTGCGCCAAAACCGGCCCCAACTCCAGCGCCACCAACAACCACGAATCCGCCTGAAAGCGAAGCGGATAGCTTCCGTATCATTGGCGTCTTACATCACCTCTACGTTCTGATGGAGAACAAAGAAGGTCTGGTCTTGATGGATCAGCACGCCGCCCACGAGCGGGTGATGTTTGAGCAGATGCGCCGCGCGATGGAAGAGGGCGGCGTCCCCTCACAGCGATTGTTGATCCCAATCACCCTCCAGGTCAGCCCACAAGATGCCGATCTGATCAATCGAAACATTGAGGCACTATCCCGGCTCGGGATCGAGGCAGAGCCCTTTGGTCCAAACATCTTCAAGGTGGAAGCGCTGCCCACCTTTCTGAAAACAGATGACCCCATGGAATGGCTGGATCAGGTCATTGAGGAGCTGAAGGGCATGAGTGGTAAGGCCTCCAGCCTTCGTCTCGGCGAAGACATGATCGCAACGACCGTCTGCCGTCATGCCGTGAAGGCCAATGATCCCCTCTCCATCCCTGAACTGACCGCACTTCTGAAGGACCTCTTTCTTTGCGAGATGCCCTACTGCTGCCCCCACGGCCGCCCCACGCTGATCCAGATCACCGCTGGCGAACTGGAAAAGAAATTCGGCCGACGCACACCCGGCTGAACGGATTCCCCATTCCCATCTTGACCTAGCGTTTGCGGGAGGCACATTGGCAGCCCGTGTTCAGAATCCAGCTCAAATCCAAGATCCACCGCGCAAGAATCACCGATGCCAACGTTGATTACGAAGGCAGCATCACCATCCCGACCGACCTCATGCGCGCCGTCGATCTTTGGGATGGAGAAAAGGTCCTCGTCACCTCCGTCACCAACGCTGCGCGGTTGGAAACCTATGTGATTCCCGGTCCAGAGGGTTCCGGGCAAATCGTCATCAACGGTGCAGCGGCTCACCTGATCCAGGCCGGACACATTGTGACGATCATGGCCTTTGGCATGGACGCCCAGCCGATCATTCCAAAGCGTGTCTTGATGGACGAGAAGAATCAAGTCGTCTCCAAGTCGGTCAAATAGGCCGCTCCTCTCAGCGCCCACCATTGTAGCTCTCATGCGATTCGCTGCTCTCCAATGGTTAATCTTACTTCTCCCAGTCGTTGCAGCGGGCTGGTTCTGGCCGCGCCTCCATCTGTGGCGTCCACTGCGCCTCGTCTGCGCTCTACTGACGGTTCTCATTTTGGCGGAGCCGCAGGTGCGTCGATTCAGTGATGCGCTGGATCTTTGGGTCCTCGTGGATCGATCAGATTCCGTAGCCGATTTGATGGAGCCAAGTTTGCCCGAGTGGCAGACGATCCTGAATAAATCCAAAACAGCCGATGATCGACTTTTCATGGTGGACTTCGCTGGCGAGGCCGTGCGACAAGGGGCCACTCTGCGTGCAGGCAGCAGTGGTGAACGCTACGCAGGCCCACGCGATTCCACCCGACTCCACGCCGCAGCTACCTTTGCACTAGCGCAAATGGATCCCGCGCGTGCCTCCCGATTGCTGGTTTTTTCCGACGGCTTCTCCACCGAACCGCTGCGCGATCTCGCCGAAAGATTGCAACGTCAGAGCGTCCCGCTGGACTATCGACTGATTGGCACTCCCTTGATCGGAGACGCACGCATCACCGCGATGGAGGTGCCCCTGCGGGCGCAACTCCAAGAAGCGTTCCTCATTGAGGTCGCCATCGCCTGTAATCGAGAAGGCACTATTCCCGTCGAGCTCTACCGCAATGGCCAACGCCTTGGGCAGCGTGACGCTGTCATCGAACGTGGCATCGGACGCGTCCGGTTTGCAGATCGCGCTCCTGGCCAAGGTGCCTGGAAGTATGAGGCCCGCCTGATCGCCAAAGAGGATCCCCTGCCGGGCAACAATCACGCCTCGCGCTGGGTTGAGGTCCAAGGCGGTCCACGTGTGCTCTTGGTCAGCGCCTACACCAATGATCCGATGGTCGCTGCCCTGACGCAGCAGGGCTTTGCTGTCGAGTTGGTCACGGATCTTTCCACCCTCAACCTGGGCTCGCTATCCAGCACACGCGTCGTCATTCTGAACAATGTCCCCGCCTACCGGATGGATACGGACTTCCTCCGTGGGCTCGACTTTTTCGTGCACCAGCAAGGCGGTGGTCTCGCCATGATCGGCGGTAAATACAGCTTTGCATCGGGGGGCTACTTTGGATCACCAGTGGAACCGCTCTTGCCGATCAGCATGGAACTCAAGCAAGAGCACCGCAAACTCGCTGTCGCGCTCGCCATCGCCATGGATCGCTCGGGAAGCATGGGGATGAGCGTTCCCGGAACCAGTCTCCAGAAAATGGATCTGGCCAACGAAGGCGCAGCTCGTGCCATCGACCTTCTTGGCAATCAAGATCTCGTCACCGTCTTCGCGGTCGATAGCGAGGCCCACCGTGTCGCCCCTCTTTCCTCGGCCCGAAAAAACCGCGACACCCTCATTCAGGCAGTGCGCAGAGTGGATAGCGGCGGTGGCGGCATCTTTGTGTACAATGGCCTCAAAGCAGCCTGGGACGAGATCAAAGACACACCCGTCGGACAGCGTCACATCATTCTTTTTGCAGACGCAGCCGATGCCGAACAACCGGGCGACTACATCAAGCTGCTGGATGAAATGACCAAGGCCAAAGCCACCGTCAGCGTCATTGGGCTCGGCACCGACAAAGACTCGGATGCAGCGTTCCTTCAAGATGTCGCCAAACGGGGCAGCGGCCGCATCTTCTTCAATGCCAATGCCCAAGATCTGCCAGCATTGTTTGCCCAAGAGACCGTAGCCGTGGCCCGCACCGCCTTTATTGAAGACCCCATCAGCGTCCAAGGTACCGCCGGTTGGGTAGAACTCGCGGGTAGCCCCATTGATTGGTTGCCCAAAGTCGATGGCTACAACCTCAGCTACATCCGACCAGGTGCCACCTCCGCTTTGATTTCGCAAGACGAATACATGGCCCCGATGCTGGCCTTTTGGCAGCGTGGTGCGGGCCGCGTCGCCAGTGTCTCATTCCCATTGGGCGGTGATTTCAGCACACTGACGCGAGCCTGGACCGGCTACGGGGGCTTTGTGCAGAGCTTGACTCGATGGCTGCTGGCAGAGCAGTTGCCGCCAGGGCTCGGACTGCGTACGGAGATTGTTGGTTCACAGTTGATCGCACACCTCTACTACGATGAGACGTGGAAGGATCGCATCAGCAAGACTGCACCGGATTTGGTCATCAATAGTGGAGAGGTGACCGAGGCAACGCACATTCCATGGGAGCGCCTTGAGCCTGGGCACTTCCGCGCCACCACCACACTCCGCCCAGACACCTATGTGCGCGGCGCGATTCGCATCGGCAATGTCGCGATGCCCTTTGGCCCCGTCACTACGATCACCAATCCCGAGTGGCAGTTCGATGCCGCACGAATCGAAGATCTAAGGACCGTCAGCCGCCAGAGCGGTGGGGAAGAGCGCCTCGATCTCGGTGATATCTGGACTGCCCCTCGCCCCGAGGCTTGGCAAGGAATCCATCGCCCCCTAGTCATTGCGCTCCTGCTCGCCCTGCTCCTTGAGGCTTTGCAAACACGGACGGGGTGGCTCCTTGGCGGCGGCCGAAAGTTGCAACAAGAAGCTTGAATCGGCACGCGTTCCCGGCTGAACTGATCCCATGCTCCATCGCCTCTTCTTCTGGATCGTCCTCGCCGCGTTGGCTCCCCAACTCCATGCCCAGGAAAAACCGCGCGTCCTGATCATCGGAGACTCCATCTCCATGGGCTACACGCCCTTCGTGCAGGAAATGTTGGCCGCAGAGGCCACTGTCATGCGCCCCAAAGAGAACTGCAGCGGCACGACGCTAGGCGTGGAAAAGATCGACGAATGGCTCGCGATAGAAGGCGGAAAGTGGGATGTCATCCACTTCAACTTTGGCCTGCACGACCTCAAACGCATTGATCCGGCGACCGGCAAGTCATCCAACAATCCAGCGCATCCCCGTCAGGCAGATCTGCCCACCTATACGCTGCAACTGAAGGTGATCGTAGAGCACCTCAAGGCCACGGGGGCAAAGCTCATCTTTGCCACCACGACCCCCTTCCCCACAGGGGTGACACCCCACCGCGATCCCGAAGATGCCGGTGCTTACAACACGGCCGCCAAAGGCATCGCCGCTGCCCAGGGGATCGCGATCAACAATCTCTACGCGTTCGTCTTGCCTCGCATGGCGGAACTTCAGCGCCCTGCCAACGTTCATTTCACTCCCGACGGATCAAAGGCACTCGCTGAACGAGTCGTCAAAAGCATTCGCGAGTCACTCAAAAAGCCCGCAGCGCCTCCAGCGAAGTGGCGGATGGTCTATCCCACTTGGCCCAAGGAACTCGCCCATCATGAAAACATCGTTTGTGCCCAATACGGCGACCGCAAAGTGACCTTGGACCTCTACCACCCCAAGGCCGCAGGCGAGTATCCAGGCATCCTCATCATTCACGGCGGGGGTTGGTCCAAGGGCGATGTCATGTCCGACAAGGGCCTAGCCGAACGCATCGCGCTGGCAGGCTTTGTCGTCGCCCAGGTGGACTACCGATTGTCGGGAGAGGCCCCCTACCCCGCCGCACTTCACGATTGCAAGGCTGCCATTCGATTCCTCAGAGCTCATGCCCAGGAATACTCACTCGATACCGCACAAATCGGAGTCATCGGAGGCTCCGCAGGTGGACATCTTTCCGGCCTGACAGCTTTGACGAAGGGCGCAGAGCGGCTGGAAGGGACAGGAGGAAACGCCGAACAGTCCAGCGAAGTGCAGGCCTGCATCGTCATGGCATCCACGATGGATCTCGTCACAGCCTATGGCGAAAAATCGGGGGAATCCGTTGTCAAATTCCTCGGCGGCACAGGCAAAGAACGCCCTGATGTGTATCGCGAGGCATCCCCAATCACCCACGTTGCCGCCAACAGCCCGCCGACCCTCTTTATCGAGGGAGAAAAAGATTCCACCAAAATCGGCCGTGCAGAAATGCAGGAGAAACTTCGCTCTTTGGGCATCGAGACCGGTCTGCATACGCTCAAAAACGCTCCACATCCCTTTTGGATGAGCCAACCTTGGCTTGACCAAACCGCCCACATCGCGATTGATTTTTTCACCCGCAATCTCAAATCCAAACCCCTCAAACCGAATCCCTGAATATGCAGCACAACGTTTACTTCTGGCTGAAGCCTGACCTCACCGACGAACAGCGCGCCACCTTTGACACCGAACTCCGCGCCGTCGCCAAGATCGGTTACTTGGCCAATGGCTCCGTAGGCACCCCCGCACCCACCGCAGAGCGCCCCGTGACGGACCACTCGTTCTCGTATCACCTGAGCCTGCATTTCAAATCCATGGCAGATCACGACTTCTATCAGTCCGATTGTCCAGACCACAAACGGTTCGTGGACACCTGCAAAACCTTCTGGAGCAAAGTCATCATCTACGACTCCGCCCCCCTCGCCTAATCCCGCCCCATAACCGACCATGAATCGCAAACGACTCGGCAGCAGCGCCATGTATGTCACAGACATCTGCATGGGCACGATGACCTTTGGTCTCCAGGCAGATGAACCCACCTCGTTTGCGATCATGGATCGCGCCATCGAAGCAGGAATCGACTTCTTTGACACGGCAGAAATGTATCCCGTGCCTCCCAGTGCTAAACTGTTTGGAATCACAGAAGAGATCGTCGGCCGCTGGATGAAACAGCGTGGCAACCGGGATCAGATTATCCTCGCCACCAAGGTCACCGGACCCGGCCACGGTTGGTTCCGTCCAGATATCCGCCACGGCTTCACCACGCTGGATCGCAAGCAGATTTTCAAAGCGGTGGAGGACAGCCTGCGTCGGCTCCAGACCGAATACATTGACCTCTACCAAACCCACTGGCCAGACCACGGGATGCGCCAAGAAGATACGCTGGAACCCCTGACTGAACTCATCCAGCAGGGCAAAGTTCGCGCCATCGGTGCCAGCAATGAGACATGCTGGGGCCTCATGAAGAATCTCTGGGCGGCAGAGACCCACGGGCTGGCCCGCATGGATACCGTCCAGAACAACTTCTCTCTCATCAATCGTCGGTGCGAAAGTGAGCTCGCTCAAGTCTGCCGTAAAGAAGGCGTAAGCCTCCTGCCATACTCACCGCTGGGCGGTGGCGTCTTGACGGGCAAATACAACAACGGTCAGCTCCCCATCGGCGCGCGCTTTACCGACTACATCAACAACGGTGGCCCCCGCCAAAAGCGCATGGCCGCCCGCTTCGTCAATGATCGCAGCCTAGAGACGACTGCGCGCCTCGCCCTCATCGCCCAGGAGATCGGCATCAGCGTCACCACCCTCGCCGTGGCGTGGAGCAAGCAGCATGACTTCGTCGCCTCCACCATCATCGGTGCGACCACCGTGGCCCAACTGGAGGAGAGCCTCAAAGCCGCCGACCTCATCCTTGATCCCGAGACCCTAGCAAAGATCGACGAAATCGACGCCGCCATCCCCAATCCCATGACCGAAGACGGGCTCCGGAGGCTATAGCAACGTGCCCCGCCCCATCCCCGGTCTGAGTCGAGCTATCGGCCTCTCCACAGGGCAGGCCGCCTACTCCACCAGCGTCCCTGTCCATCCCAGCTTCGGGGCTAACAAGGCCGGGAGATCCACCAGGAGGTTTTGGCTGCGCATCAGGGTCTCGCCCACCAGGAGCGCGTCGGCACCTGCGGCAGCGACGCGGGCGGCGTCTTCTGGGGTCTTGATGCCGCTTTCTGAGACGAGGATGATGTCCTCTGGCACTTCCTCAGCCAGAGCCTCGGTGGCAGCGAGATCGACGGTGAAGCTCTTCAAATTGCGATTGTTGACCCCGATGATCCGCGCATCGGTGCGGAGTGCACGATCAAGTTCGGGGAGATCATGCACCTCCATCAGAACGTCCAACTGAAAGGTGTGGGCGATGTCCAGCAGGCGCACGAGGTTTTCCTGATCCAGCGCTGCCACAATCAAGAGGATCGCATCTGCACCAGCCACGACGGCCTCATAAATCTGCACTTCGTGGATGATGAAGTCCTTCCTCAAGACAGGAATGTCCACTTGCTCCCGGACGTTGATCATGTAGTCCAGCCGCCCTTGAAAGTACTTCTCGTCTGTCAGCACGGAGATCGCACTGGCCCCCGCCTTTTCATAGGTCCGCGCAATCGTCACGGGATCAAAATTCGCTGCGATGGTGCCTGCCGAAGGCGAGGCGCGCTTCACCTCCGCAATCATGCCGAGCCGCTCAGGATTCGCGATCAGGGCATCGCCGAAACCACGCACATCGTTGCGGCCAGCAGCTGCAGCGCGCAACTTGTCAGCCAAGGGAAGGATCCTCTCGATCTCCGTGCGCTTATGCGCGATGATTTCATCCAATTTGTTCATGAGCCGCCCAAGATGGGGCTGGCGAGCCTGTGCGCAAGTCGTAGCTGATTGAGAAGGAACGAAAAAGCGGTTGGCAGATGAGCCGAGAGCATGTCTTCTCAATTCATGTCACACTGGGAAAAATGCTATCAAGACGGAGACACACACTGGGACCGCGGCGCACCTTCGCCACCGCTGGCTCAATACATCAGCGAGCACCCCATCGGTGGCTTGGTCTTGGTTCCAGGTTGTGGGACCGGACATGATGCGGCCTATCTGGCGGAACAAGGGGCGGATGTCACCGGCCTGGACATCGCCCCCACAGCGGTGGAGCGCGCCAGCGCGAACTACCCCGAACTCGCCGGGCGATTCGTGGAGGGAGACCTCTTTGACCTGCCGCAAACCTGGAACGGCAGATTTGACCATGTGGTGGAGCATACCTGCTTTTGCGCCATCCCACCGGCGATGCGGGAGGCGTACTGCGCCGCCGTCCATCGGGTGCTGAGGCCAGAAGGCACCCTCATCGGCGTGTGGTTCATCAATCCAGAACTGGATCCAGGACACGAAGGCCCGCCCTTCCCCAGCGCAACGGAGGAACTGGATCAGATTTTCGGCCAACACTTCGACCTCGTCACCGACTACATCCCGGACACCGCCTACCCTGGGCGCGAAGGCCGGGAACGGGTCCGGGTCTGGAAAAAAAGGGGCTGACCTGGCTGCCCGGCTTTTTTTGTTTTCCGTACTGGCATTTGCTGCGGCTCTGTGACACAACAGGCGGCTCATGAATATCTCCCTCAGTGCGTTGGCTGAATTGGTGGAGGGTGAAATCGTCAATGGTGCACCCGAAACCGTGATCACAGGATTTGCGTCGCTCGCCGAAGCGCGCCAGGGAGATCTCAGCTTCTTCTCCGACACCCGCTACATCGCCCGGATGGAGAGTACGCGCGCCAGTGCCGTGCTAGTCCCCAAGACCTGGAGTAGCGAGACGCAAAAGGCAGCCTGCATCCGGGTGGAGAACCCTTCCCAAGCCTTTGAAAAAGTCGTGGATCGATTTGGCTTTCACGCCAGTCCGTTCAGTGTCGGCATTCACCCCTCCGCAGTCATTGCGGATTCAGTGAAGGCGAACCTCGATACGCTCTCCATCGGTGCCAATGCCGTCATCGAAGACGGTGCCCAGATCGGGGATGGTGCGGAGATCGGCGCGGGCAGTTACATCGGCAAGGATGTGCAGATAGGTAGCGGGGCAAAGCTCTTTCCTAACGTGACCGTCCTCGAGGCCTGCACAATCGGAGATCGCAGCATCTTGCACTCCGGCGTCGTGATCGGTGCAGACGGCTTTGGCTACGAGTTTGACAAAGGACGCCACCGGAAGATCCGCCAGGCAGGGATCGTGCAAATCGATGCAGATGTGGAAATTGGCGCAGGCACGACCATTGATCGCGCTCGATTTGGCCGCACCTGGATCGGAGAAGGAACGAAGATCGATAACCTCGTGCAAATCGGTCACAACGTTGTCTTGGGCAGGCACTGCATCCTCGTCTCCGGTACCGCTATTGCTGGCAGCGCCGTCATCGGTGACTACGTGGTCATCGCTGCCCAGTGCGGCGTCGCAGGTCATGTGACCATTGGCTCCCAAGTCACTCTCGGCGGGCGCTGCGGTGTCACCAAAGATCTGCCCAACGGGCCCGCCATGTACCTCGGCTATCCCGCAATCCCAGTGAAGGAGGAGAAGCGCCGTCTTGGCGGCATCAATCGCCTTCCCAAACTGCTGGAGCGCCTCCGCAAACTCGAAGCCGAAGTCGCAGCCCTCGGTCCCGACGTCATTTCCTCAGAGGCAGAGGCCGACGAAACGGAAGGCTAGACAATCTTCCTTCTCGCCAATGAGTCCCCAGTTGACAATTCCTCAAGTCTGACGAAACTGCTGCCCTGTTTCTTCCCCTGCGGGTGTAGTTCAATGGTAGAACACGAGCTTCCCAAGCTTGATACGTGAGTTCGATTCTCATCACCCGCTCCACTCTCCGCAACCGGAGCATTCAGTGGCAGCCATGAGATTGCGAAGCAGTGCCAATCATTCCGGCTTGGCAGCGTTGCGCCCCTTCCCCTTACCTTTGCCCTTGTCTGGTGGCGGCGCATCGATCGCAGCAATGCGGATGTGCTCGTCCATGATTTCTTGCCAACGAGTTGCCATTGTGGCGACTCGATCTGGGTATTCGCTGGCGCGGTCATGCGCCTCGCTACGATCGCTGGCAATGCGATAGAGTTCCCAGGGCGCGTCTTTGCCGGAGGCGACGATTTTCCATTCTCCCTGACGCAGGGCGCGGTTCTCTTCGTGGCACCACCACAGTTCCTCGCGCGGCAGAGCCTCCACTGATTGAAAGGCAGGCAGGAGGCTGCGGCCAGGAGCCGGAGGCGCGACGGGATCCCACCACTGCCCGGCATCGTGACCTTCGGCGACTGACAAGACCGTCGGAACGATGTCGATCAAATGGGCAGGCCCATTCCGCCATCCCCCACGCAAAGCGGACTGCACTTGAGCTGGCCAATGCACGACCAGTGGTGTGGCGATCCCACCTTCATGCACCCAGGTCTTGTGGCGGCGCAAGGGAGTGTTGCAGGCACTCGACCATCCAGGCCCGATGCAAAGGTAACTGGCAGCAGACCCTGGCACGGCGGCAGGATCGTGCCCATCATCACGAATCATCATCTCGGCGCTGGCCCCATTGTCCGACATGAAAAGGATCAACGTATCTTCCAGTGCCCCCATCGCCTTGATCTGTTCCAGCACACGTCCAATTTCCTGATCCATCCGATCCACCATAGCGGCATGGATCGCCATCTTCTGGGCCTGGAACTTCTTCTGCACCTCGTTCAACTGCGCCCACGGCAGGGGCAAATTGACCTCGCCAGCTCCCAATGCGGCAATCGCCTCAGGGAAGGCGTAGGGTGGGCCCACATCCTGTTCGATGGGGCGCAACTCATCCATGGGCAACCCTTCCGCCTTCATTTTCTCCCAACGCGCCGTCCTCACAGCGTCCCAACCTTTTTGATACACCGCTTGGTATTTAGCGATGTCTTCTGGCAGAGCATGCAAAGGAAAATGCGGGCATGTGAACGCGAGGTAATGGAAGAAGGGCTGGTCGGCGTGCTGGGCCGCGTGGTCCTTGAGGAAACGCACGGCATGATCTGCGATGACGCGGGTGGCGTAGAACCCCGTATCAGGCTCGACCGGTGGCTGTGGGACCTCGTCTTCAAAATGAATGCGTGGCCCAAAGAACCTGCCCTGATCCTGGATCATGTAGGAGTGGTCAAAGCCATTTTCCAGCGCCTTGCCATCGACATGCCATTTGCCGCTGTGATAGCAGCGATAGCCCAGACCTTGCAGCCGCTGGGGCAGGAGTTTTGCCCAGGTGGGCCGTATCCCACGTCCACCGCTCGGAACCCCAGGCACGGTGTCCCTGCGGATTGTCTGTGCGTAATAGCCCGTCAGCAAGGTTCCCCGAGACGGCCAACAGCGCGCGGTATTGTAGAACTGGGAAAAACGTAGCCCGCCCTTAGCCAAGGCATCGAGATTTGGGGTGGCGATCTCGCTCCCGTAACAACCAAGGTCAGAAAATCCAAGATCGTCGGCAAGGATGATCAGGATGTTAGGCCGTGCGGGTTTGGCAGCGACCGCTGCCGATCCGGCCATCAAGATGGCACTGATGATGAAGGGGAGCTTGCAGAGTCTAGGAACGGTCCAAATCATCCGCTGTTAACGCGCCACAGCTGGCAGCCTTTCCTCAACTAGTTCGGCCATCGTGCCACGGGCAGATGCCGCGCAAAAAAAGTCCCACAACGGCGAACCGCTGCGGGACTCCAAAGAACACGATCAGCAGCGTTTATGCTGGCTTCCAGCCTTCGCGATAGGAGGGCCGGGTGATGTACTGATTGGCTGCGGGGACATTGGTCACCTTCATGTTATCACGATCCCAGGAGATGGATTCCTGAGAGCGGATCGCCAGATTGCCAAGGAGCACAAACTCCGTCAGAGGGCAGGAGTAATCAAAGTTGGACATCGGCTTACCACCATCGGTGATGCAGGATGCCCAATGGAGCTGGGGATTCCCCTGCAATTCCTTGGGAAGGCGCGGCTCGGTCTGCTTGATCTTACCAGCCTTCATGTCAATGCGGGTCTGCGTGTAGCGATCTTCCGGCCAGATGACAGGGCTTTGGCAATAGGCTTCGCCTTCGAAGATCGTGCCTTCTGTGCCGATGAAGGCCATGCCAGAGGTTGCTTTATCAAAGGCCTTGATGGCCAATTCACTGTCCATGAACGGTGGGCGCTCAGGCTTGTTCGGCACGCCATCCTTCATACCGTCATGCCAACTGACCGTCATGGCTTGGTGCTGTCCGGCTGGCATGTGATAGACGAGATGGCTCCACATCGGGGCATTCTTATCATTGATGGGGCCGCTGGTGACGTCGATCTTTTCAGGGATCAATTGACCGAGAATGCTGAAGGTCGCGTCCATGATATGGCAGCCCATGTCTCCGAGAGCGCCGGAACCAAACTGCCACCAACCGCGCCAGGCAAAGGGATGCAGACTGTTGCTGCGCTTGCTCTTCTTCTCATTGGGAAGATCGAATTCAAAGTACGGCTCCATCGGTTCGGATGACATCCAGAGATCCCAATCGAGATTGGTGGGGCACTCGACGATCTTCTTCGTGATCGGGCCCTGTGGCCAAATGGGACGGTTTGTCCAAAGGCGGATCTCTTTCAAAGTGCCGATGACTCCTTGTTCGATCCACTCCTTGGCCATGCGTTGCCCTTCATAAGTGCGCCCTTGGTTGCCCATGTTGGTGACGACACCAGCCTCAGTCGCGGTCTTGTGCAACTCACGCACCTCGCCAATGTAATTGCAGAGCGGCTTTTGCACACAAACGTGTTTCTTGTGCTTCAGCGCCCACATCGCAGCCAGATAATGCGTGTGGTCAGGGGTGGAGACGATGACGCCATCGATCTCGTTGGCCATCTCATCAAACATCTTGCGGAAGTCCTGGTAAAGCTTCGGCACATTCGGAGCGGCCGCGTTGGACTCGGAGTGGTGCTTTTCGCGCTTCTTCGCGGCCTCTTCCAGACGCTTTGTATCCACATCCACCATCGCGATGATGTTATGGTTCAGAGTGACGGCCTGCGTATCCGACTGCCCTTTACCGTTCGCGCCGATTTGGACGAGATTCAGGCGTTTGCCAGCCGCGTTTTGGCCACGCAAAAGGAGATTAGGACCAGTAAAGGCGCTAGCGGCGAGACTGGCACCTGCGCCGAGAAACCGGCGGCGGGAATAAGGGAATTGAGCCATGGAGATGTGGATGGGTTGGAGGGAGGTTTGAAGGGTATCACGCGTCTATGATTCCGGCGCGCTCATTGGGAACGTCCAACAGATTTGGCATGTTACAACATTTGGTGGCGTAATGTGACGAGTCGAAGAATGTTAAACCCAAGGTGATCGACGTGCCCTTCATCAATGAGTTTTTCCATGCGCCAGAGGTTTCTGCTGCGCAAATGGACGAATTTTGGTCTCAGGGTTGGCGGCACTTTGGCGTGGAATTCTTTCGCTACTCCGCCATGCCGACATCCACAGGAGCCTGGCATGTGATCCAGCCGCTGCGTGTCGAGGTGCACGGCTTTATCCCAACCAAAAGTCAGCGGCGTGTCTTGAGGCGCAACGCAGATTTGCGCTGTGAATGGAGCCCTGCTGTCATCAGCCCTGAAGTCCAAACGATGTTTGACCACCACAAGCTGCGATTCACGGAAAACGTGCCGGAATCGCTTTCGGTCTTCTTTTCCGCAGACCCCGCTAAGGTGCCGTGCGAGTGTCTATCCCTCCGCGTTTGGAGCGGAGAGCGCCTCGTCGCGGTCAGTTTCCTAGACATCGGCCAACGCGCTACCTCAAGCGTGTATGGGATCTTTGAGCCGGAAGAATCTGCCCGCAGTTTGGGTGTCTTCACCATGCTCAAGGAAATCGAGTGGACCCAGAGCCACGGTCGTCTCTTTTATTATCCAGGTTACGCCACCCGAGAACCAAGCCACTACGACTACAAAAAGCAGTTCGCTGGAATGCAATACCTCGACTGGGAAGAGGGCTGGCACGTCATGCCAAAATGAGCCTAGCACGATCCCAGTCGCCACAACGGTAACTATCAAATCTATTCAAAACAAGCGCAGGAACTACTGCCACCGATTAAGAAATGCTTGATTCTTCAAGCGCTTTGCCTTTGTATCCCCTGCCCATGCTAAACGTCCAACGAACCCGCCACTCCCAGGAGCAGGAGGAGGTGCAGCTACCCAGGATCGTCCTGCTGACGTACCTGGCCGCCGGATGGACGGTTCCAGCGCTCTATTTTCTGCTAAAGAGTCACCTCGCAGGCGGGATGACGGCACTGGCTTTCGTCGCAACTGCGGTTGGCATCGTCGGACTCTGCTCGGGGCGTCAATGGTGCCGCTTCGCGCTCGGCTTCATCTGGCTGGCAGTAGCGATCCAAGGCGTCATTTTTGTCCTTCACATCTTGCCGACACTGCCTCATCACGAGACAAGTCTCGTGCCACCTGGATTCACAAAATTCTGGCTCGGACTTACCAATTTAGGCGGTTTCGTCGCCGGCTTGACCGTCCTCATTCATCCCAAAGTCCGTCTTGCCGCCAAGCACGGTTTTACTCTTTGGTGAACCAAGCGAGGAACTCGCGATTCCCATCCGTCCCTTGGATCGACGACTCGACCAAGCCACGCCATTGCAGGTCCTTTTGCGCCCGCACGAACGCCTCAATTCGATCACACGCCTTGGCATGAGCAGTCGGTTCCCGCACGATGCCCCCCTTACCCACCTCGTCCCGAGAAAGCTCAAACTGGGGCTTCACGAGGACGACAGCATTCCCGCCAGGCCTTAGCGCCTCGATTCCTGGCGGTAAAACCAAGGTCAACGAAATGAACGACACGTCCGCCACAATCACGTCCACCTTCTCTGGAATATCGCTGGCCACCATGTGGCGAACGTTGAATTGCTCCCTACTGACCACGCGGGGGTCACTGCGCAGCTTCCAAACGAGTTGATTGGTGCCCACATCAAACGCATACACCCGCGCCGCTCCGCGCTGTAAAAGGCAATCGGTAAAGCCACCCGTCGATGCGCCGATGTCCAGCGCCACATTTCCGGTGACGTCGATGCCAAAGTGCTCCAGCGCCCCCTCGAGTTTCAATCCACCGCGACTGACGAAACGCGGCATGTCCTTCACGGTCAGCACTCCGTCCTCCGGGATTGCCATTCCTGGCTTTGTCGATGGCTGCCCGTTCAGGAGGACATGACCAGCGAGGATCAACCTCTTTGCTTGCTCACGGGATTCACAAAGACCGCGCTGCATCACAGCTTGGTCGAGACGCAGTTTTGCCATGCAGCAGACGCTCAGAGATTGGAAACGATCTGAATGACATCGTCCCCTGGCACGATCTCCACTCCGACCGGGACTGACTTTGGATCCACGTCTGCGATGGATTCCTCCGCTTCAATCGCGTCGCTGATCTTGATGCGGGCCACGATTGAATTGCCGCGCCGTAAATCAAACATCGCCCCTGCGGCCAAGCTCTTGTTTGAGCCCGCATCAAGAACCACGAATGACTGGTCTTTGACAAAATTCTTCACCTTAGCAATTGCGGGCATGTTCATAATTTTGCGCTGCAAGGGCGTGATCGGGGGTGGGCCTGGAGCCTCGTCCGGGCGCGGCACCACCGCCTGCGGCTGAACCGCAACAACGGACGGAGCCGGGGCTGCCGACACCGCCGCACCAGCAGGTTGGTAGATCCCCTGGGCATTTGGCACCAATGTCGGAGCGGCTGGAGCCACCATTCCAGGCGCGGGCGGGGCGATGGAGAGACTGGCCATGCTGGGTCCAGCCGCTGCCCCGGCCGAAGTCTGCAAGCGCTGCTGCTCCCGCATGAATTCGAGCTCCTTCCGCGCACCCTGCGCCTCCTGCTGCCCCTGCCACGCGAGGTAGGCAGTGACGAAGAGAAGTCCCACAGTGAGTCCAAAGGCGAAGTGAAATAAACGCATGGTGCCATTGTAATTCCAGCACCCTCTCCACACAATCCCCAATTCAGCCCATCGAGCGCTTTTGCCGACAATTTCAATCCACGCCGCCAGTCGTGCACTTCCGAAAAATCGGCATTCGACAAAAGCCCGCGATCCGGCATGATAGAGCCTTTCCCTCTCCAACTCACTCTCCCATGTCCTCGATCTTTGAGCTTTTCTCCCTTCAAGAAAAAACCGCCGTCATCATTGGTGGCACCGGCGAACTCTGTGGTGCCGTCGCCGAAGGCTACGCCGCTGCTGGCGCTGAAGTCGTCCTCGTTGGCCGCGATCCGGCCAAGGCTGAAAAGCGCCTCGACGCCATTCACAATGCCGGTGGCCGCGGGTATTTCGTTGCGGCAGATGCATCCCGCCGGGCAGATCTGCAATTGCTCCTTGACCAAGTCCTGGAGCGTTCTGGCGGCTGCCAGATTCTCGTCAACGGCGCGGGCGTCAATTCCCCGACTCCTTTCCTGGAGATTCCCGAAGACGAATACGACCGCATCATGAACATCAACACCAAGGCTGTGGTGCTGGCCTGTCAGGTGTTTGGGCGCTATTTTGTCGATAACAAAGTGCCTGCCTCCATCATCAACCTCGGTTCGATGTCCGGCCTGCTGCCCCTCAGCCGAGTCTTCACGTACTCGATGTCAAAAGCGGCGGTCCATAACCTCAGCAAGAATCTCGCCCGCGAATGGGCACCGCTGGGGATCCGAGTGAATACCCTCGTCCCAGGGTTCTTCCCAGCGGAACAGAATCGCAAGGTGCTGACCCCGGATCGGGTGGAAAATATCATGCGTCATACACCCATGAACCGCTTTGGTGAAGCCAAGGAACTCGTCGGTGCGGCACTCTTACTCGCAGCACAAAGCGGTTCATTCATCACCGGACATGAGATGGTGGTCGATGGCGGCTACTCCTCCATGACCATCTAACCGCGTCGTGCGCACCGCCGATTTCGACTACCAGCTCCCCCCAGAACTCATCGCCAGCGAACCGCTGCCGCAGCGTTCTGCATCACGCATGATGGTCGTCCATCGTGACAGCGGACTCATTGAGCATCGCCACTTCAGCGACTTTCCCAGTTACCTCCGCCCGCAGGATTTGGTCGTCTTAAATGACACCCGCGTCGTGCCCGCCCGATTCTTTCCAGACGAAGGGGGCCGCGAGGTCTTGCGACTGGAGGCGATCTCTCCGCTGAGATGGCGTTGCATGATCAAGCCGGGGAAAAAGTTCCGTCTGCACCAGCAGTTTCACCTGGGCGGAGCCACGGGCACTGTGAGCGAGGTCTTGGAGAATGGGGAACGTCTCATCGATTTCGATCAACCGGTCGATGAAGCCACCTATGGTCACCTCGCTCTCCCCCACTACATGGGGCGCGATGATCAACCCAGCGATACCGAGCGATATCAGACCGTCTTCGCCCGCGAAGAAGGCTCAATCGCGGCCCCCACAGCGGGGCTCCATTTCACGCCGGAAGTCCTCGATCAACTGCCACACGCCTTTGTGACCTTGCACGTCGGCGTCGGCACTTTTCAACCGGTGAAGGTGGAAAACGTCACCGATCACGTCATGCACTCAGAGCGTTACGAGGTCCCACAAGAAACAGCCAGCGCAGTCAACGCGGCGGGGCGCGTCATCGCGGTCGGCACGACCGCCACCCGCACACTGGAATCCGTCGCCCAGTCAAATGCCGGGCGCGTCGTAGCAGCGCGTGGCAGCACCGATATCTTTATCTATCCAGGCTATCAGTTTCAGGTCGTGGGTGCACTGCTCACGAATTTCCATCTACCGAAGTCCACACTCATGATGCTCGTCAGCGCCCTGGCAGGACGGGATCTGATCCTCAAAGCGTACGCTGAGGCCATCGCCCAGCGCTACCGCTTTTACAGCTACGGCGATTGCATGCTGATCGTCTGACCGCCCGCATCCGCTAATCCACGATTCTTGGCAAGCCTACCTCAGGCCCCGCGCAGTTTCGAGACGTCGTAGAGCGAGTACATCGCCGCAAGCGCAGCATCGCGACGGCCAGCCTTTAGATCGTCAAACGTCACGCTCTTGCCCGGCACAAATCTGAAATGGCCTGACCGCGTCCGCCGCAACGAGCTGAGGTGCGCCCCGCAGCCAAGTTTCTGCCCGATGTCATGGGCGTAGGATCGGACGTAAAATCCTTTGCTGCATACAACCCGGAAATCAATCTCTGGCAATTCAACGCGCGTGATCTCCCGATCATACACCCGGACGAACCTTGGTTCGCGTTCCACTTCTTGCCCTTTGCGAGCGAGCTTGTAGAGAGGAACCCCGTTGATTTTGATCGCAGATACCATCGGTGGCATCTGGTAAAAATCACCTCGGAACGAATCGAAGGCCGCCTCGATTTCCTCGCGACTGTAATTGCCGACCGGCTTCTCCTCCACTACCTGACCCTCTTTGTCGTAGCTGTTCGTCGTCGCCCCGAGCCGGATCGTGCCCGTGTACTCCTTGTCCTCGCTCATCAGCAAATCAGAAAGCTTGGTGCCTGTGCCGACCACCAAGATCAGCATGCCCGTCGCCATCGGATCCAGTGTCCCACAATGGCCGATCTTCTTGGTGTTCAGGCAACGTCTCGCGACGGCCACCACATCATGCGACGTCATGTCCTGACCTTTGTCCACCAAGAGGACGCCATTAATCGATTCGTCTGACTTCATTCTCCAGTTCCTTTAAAAATTTCTCAGCCGCTTCATGGATCGGCCCCTTCATTCGGGCACCAGCCGCAAGGCGATGCCCGCCCCCACCAAATTTCGCACAAACGACAGACACATCGACTCTCGCATCCTTGGACCGTGCACTGGCGCGGATTTTCCCATCCGGGAGATCTTCAAAAACCACTGCTGCAACGACGGTATCGACCATCCTCAAGGTATCGATCAGCCCCTCCGTATCACCAGGCTCCATCGCGTTGCGGTCCATGGTCTCGCGGGTCAATTGCCAGCTCACCGTGCGGTTGTCTGCACCAAACTTCATCTCGTTCAGCATCGCCCGCATCAGGCCCAACCGCCGCGCTGGGAAAGTTTGGTAGAGCGCCACACAGAGCCGTGCCGTATCCAGACCGGCGTCCATCATTTCCGCAATGATGTGATGGGTCGCGGAGTTCGTGGCCGGATATTGGAAGGAACCCGTGTCGGTTGAAATCGCCACATACAAGTTTTGGCGAATCGCGTCGGTAATGGGCATACCCTGGTGCTTGAGCAACTCATAGACCATTTGTCCGGTTGAAGAAGCGGTTGGCTCCACATGTGGCATGTCGCCATAGCGAGGATTGCTCCCGTGGTGATCGATGTTGATCCACGTTCCCGCCTTCGCCAAAGAAGCGCAGGTTCGATCCCCTAACCGCTCTTGAGTTGCGGTGTCCAGCGCCACGGCCACCTCAATGTCCAGAGCCTCGCCATCCGATTGCCGGATAAACTCCACCTCAGGGACAAAGTGCAGATTCACCGGAACGGCGTCCTCAAGGATTGCATACACCTCTTTCCCCATTTCACGGAGGCTCAAGGCCAAACCAAGCAGTGAACCCACTGCATCACCGTCGGGACGAACGTGGGCGGCCAATCCGATTCGCTGTGCACTCTTTAGCACAGCCCCTATTTCATCATACGATGACATCGCACTTGGGGAATTCATTGGGTCGTCTGGGCCGGGATCAACCTTCCTTCGGGGTGCCCGATTCCTCATCATGCGGGACATCTTCTTCGGGCGCTGGAGGCGGCAAATTTTCGATCAGATGCAGCACCCGCACCCCGCGTTCCACAGAGTGATCCAGGCGGAACAAAAGCTGCGGCGAATTGCGAAGAATGACACGCTTGTAGAGGGATCGCTGAATCTGTGGGCGGTTAGCTTCCAGCTTCTTGATTACCTCTTCTTCATTGCCGTCCTTCGCACCCAGCACCCCGAGGTAGATGAAGCACTGCTTCAGATCTTGAGTGACGACGACGTCGTGGATGGTCACCAACTTCCCGTTAAAGGTGAAGTCCTTTTCCAAAATCGCACCCAGCTCACGCCGGATCAGTTCGCGGACGCGTTGAATTCGCAGAGTCATGGCAGGCGTGGCAACAAAGGTTGGCAGAGAGTAGTTGGGGAGGCCCCAACAACTCAGTGCCGGACCGATAAACGTGAATTAGAGTGTTTGGGCGAATTTTTCGAGCGCGTAGCACTCAATGACATCGCCCTCTTCGTAGTCACTAAAGTTGTGCAGCTTGATCCCGCACTCAAGACCATTGCGCACTTCTGGGACCTCGTCCTGGAACCGACGGAGGGTCTCGATTCCTCCATCATAAACAGCCTGCCCATCACGAATGATGCGGGCGCGCTGTTTGCGATCAAACTTACCATCGGTGATGGCACAGCCAGCAACCCGGCCGCGATTGATCTTGAAGATCTGTTTCACCTTCGCATGGCCGAGCACGGACTCGCGAGTGAGCGGATCCAGCAAGCCTTGCATGGCTTCTTTCACCTGGTCGATGAGTTCGTAAATGATGGAGAACGGTTTAACCTGAACGCCTTCGCGCTTGGCCACAGCGAGCGCCTTGTTTTCAACCTTCACGTTGAAGCCTAGAATGACGGCATCTGAAGCGCTAGCGAGCAACACGTCGGACTCATTAATCGCACCAACTTCAGCATGGAGGATGTCCAGATTGATCTTGTCGCTCTTGATTTCCTTCAGGCTCTTTGAAATCGCTTCCACGGAGCCCTGCACGTCGGTTTTGAGCACGACCTTGAGGGCTTTCTTATGGCCATCCTCAATGTTTGCAAACAGCGATTCCAGCGAGGAACGGCGGCGCGTGCCGAGCTTCTTCTGGCGAATTTCCTCTTGGCGCTCCTCGCTCAGACGCTTCACGGACTTTTCACTGTCCATCACGACGAGTTCGTCGCCAACGTGGGGCATGTCGCTAAAACCTACCACCTCGGCAGGCATGCCGGGGCGTACTTCTTTGATTTGCTCGCCGAGGTCGTTGATGAGCGCACGAACTTTGCCCCAGTAGGGGCCGCAAATGAAAGGTTGCCCGGCCTTCAGCGTCCCTTGACGCACGATCACCGTCGCCACGGGGCCTTTGCCTGTCACCATGGCGGACTCGATCACCGTTGCCCGCGCTGGAGCCTTCGGATCGGCTTTCAATTCCAGGACTTCAGCCTGAAGCGACATCGTCTCCAAAAGATCATCAATGCCAATGCCCTTCGTCGCCGAGACCTCAAGACATTCGGTTGAGCCACCCCAATCCACCGGTGCGAGCCCCGTATCTTGGAGTTGCCCCTTCACCCGCATGACATTCGCCCCAGGGGTATCAATCTTATTCAAGGCGATCATGAGCGTCACACCCGCAGCACGGGCGTGGGCCAAGGCTTCCTTGGTTTGTGGCATCATCCCGTCATCCGCGGCGATGACCAGGACCACGATGTCAGTCACGTTAGCGCCACGGGCACGCATTTCGGAGAAAGCGGCGTGACCAGGGGTGTCAATGAAAGTGATAGGCCGTCCGTTGTGGACGATGCTGTAGGCACCGATGTGCTGCGTGATTCCGCCCGCCTCGCCGCGAACCACCGTGGTCTTGCGGATGGCATCCATCAGCGAAGTCTTGCCATGGTCAACGTGACCCATGAAGGTGATGATAGGGGCGCGTAGCTCCAGCTTTTCTTCCTCGATCTCTTCAGGGATCGGTGCTGGCGGCTCGACGGGCACTTCCTCCACTTTGTGAACGCCAGCGCCTTTTTCACGCCGCTCACGCTCCAGCTTGAAGCCGTGCTTTTCGCAGACCTTTTCTGCCACTTCGACATCAATTGCCTTTTCAGGATTGGCAAAAACTTTGAAGGCAATGAGGTCCTTGATGACGACGAAGGGCTTCAGGCCGATCTTCTCCGCCAACTCTTTGACAATGATTGGCGGCTTAAGATGGACGATCTTTTCCCCAGTCTCAGACAATTCAAAATCAGCCGTGAGTTCCTCGACCTTAGGCGGTGGAGGCTGTGGGGCAGGCACTGCTGGGACTGCCTGATCCTGCTCCCGGAGCAGAGAAATCGGAGGCAGCGCAGACGTGCTGGCAGCACCCTCTGCATCAACCGCAGGACGACGCCGCACCTTGGGCTTGTCGTCATCTTCAAAGAGATTCAGCGCCTCCTTCTTTGCCTGGTCCAGCGTCTTTTTCGGGGGCTCGGGCTCTGCTCCGGGCACCTCTTCCACCTTGTCTGGCTTAGCTGGCGTCTTTGGTCTAGCCCCGAGTGGCGGCAGCGTGGTGCCCTCTTTACGAGGCACGCGCTTCTTTGCCGTCGTGTCCTTGTCTTCGATCAAAGACAGGACCTCCTTGCTCTTGGGTGACGCTGACTTCTTTGTGGCCTTGGTCGGTGCCTCTTCGCTCTGATCACCGGCCTCCTGACGCTTGGGGCGCGGGGTGGATTTACCGGAATCTGGAGATGATGAGGAACGAGAAGGCATGCGGTGTCTTATGGGTCAGAAGCGAGTCTGGTCGGGGGTGTACGGTTGAAAAAAATGAACGTTATAATACGCGATAAAGCACCCGTTATTACGAGGCGGCACCATCTTCGGCCTGATGGGCTTGGGCGCGGGCGACAATTTTCTCTGCCAGCGCTAGATCGCCACCGAGGACTTCAGCAACGTCATCGACGCCGGCGTAAGCAAACGTGCGGAGATCGCCAAAACCGCCTTCCGTCAAGAGGCGAGCCGTTTCTGTATCGATCTGAAGAACGCCCTGGAGACCCGAAACAGCAGTGCCCATCTGGCCTTCAAAGACCTCAGAGGCATGCTCATCCTTTTCAATGATCAGATCCATCCCGACGAGACGGGACGTGAGACGCGCGTTTTGACCCCGGCGACCAATCGCCTTGGACAGGTCTTCCTCGCTCACCGTCAGGCGGGCTTCTTGCCGATCCTGATTGACGTGAATGGTCAAAACCTTGATTGGCTTCAAAGCCTCACGGATGAATTCAGCAGGGTCTGATTTCCAGCGGATGATGTCCACTTTCTCATTGTTCAGTTCCCGAACGATGTTCTTCACACGCGCTCCACGCACACCGACACAGGCCCCCACAGGGTCCACCTTTTCGTCTGCGCTATGCACGGCCACCTTGGTCCGGTAACCCGCCTCCCGGGCGATGCTGGCGATCTCAACCGTACGGTCTCCGATCTCGCTCACTTCGAACTCAAACAAGCGACGCACAAAGTTCGGATGCGCACGGGAAAGAATGATTTCAGGCCCGCGAGAGCTATCCTTTTCCACCGCTTTCACATAAAAGCGCATGCGGTCACCAGGCGTATAATCCTCAGTCGTGACCCGCTCCTTGGAGGTCATGATACCCTCAAATTTCCCCAGATCCACGACGACATCGGACTTGTCAAAGCGGCGCACCACGCCGTTCACGACGTCACCTGTGCGGTCCTTAAACTCATCGTAGAGGTTTTCCTTCTCCGCTAAGCGAAGGCGCTGGAGCATCGTCTGCTTGGCAGTCTGCGCCGCGATGCGGCCCATGTTCTTCGGAGTGACCTCCAAATCGATCTCGTCTCCCTCTTGGGCGTCCTTCTTTAGCATCCGCGCCTTGGCCAGCGGGATCTGCTCAAACGGGTTCTCTACGTGTTCGGAAGCTAGCAACTTTGCCCAAGCCTTGATCGTCCCCTTGTCAGGATCAATCTCAATCCGCAGCTCACGCGCCGGACCAATGCTTCGCTTGGACGCAGCCAAAAGTGCCTGAGAGAGGGCCTCGACCATCTTATTCCGGTCGATTCCTTTCTCTTTCTCGTAGTAGTCGAAAAGTGCTTTAAGTTCGCTGATCATAAACCTCTGCCGCCTCCTGAACAAAAAAGAGCGGGGAAACCCCACCCTTTGCCAAAAGCACCAGAGCTAAAGACTATTTGTCCGGAAAACGGAACCGTTCATCTTACCAGTTCTGCTGAAGGCATCAAGCACAAATCATCTTCATTTTACCGAGTGGCTAAGCTTCTTCGCCAAAACACAACCATTTCACCCTGCCGATGCGAGGCTCCCACCTTCGCCAAGCTCAACGAAAGGTTGCCACGGCCATAATTTCCCATTATTCCGATAGACAAAATAGAAAGAACTTGCTGCCCAGCGCATTGTCGCCACATTCCGCACCACTCACAAGCCCAATCCCCTCTTGCCGCTCGACCTCCAACACATCCTCGCCCTCGCCATCATCGGCCTGCTCTTCATCGCCCTTCTCAAAGAATGGCTGGAGCCCGACATGGCCGCGTGGACGGCGGTGATCATCATTCTGGCGCTGGGGCTGCTACCCATGAGCAAGGCTCTGGCCGCGCTCGCCAACCCCGCCCCGGTCACGGTAGCTTGCATGTTCATCCTTGGTTCGGCGCTGGAGCGCACCGGAGTGGTAGCGGTGATTGGCCATTCCCTGGGGAGGTTCGGGGGGAAATCGGAACTGGGGCTGCTTCTCGTTTTCTGTGTTTTTGCCTGCGGCGTCTCTGCCTTTCTGAACAACACCGCCGTCGTCGCCGTCCTGATGCCAGTAGCGGTCGGCCTCGCGAAACATGCCCGCATTTCTCCCTCGAAATTGCTCCTCCCTTTGAGCTACGCCGCTATCCTCGGCGGAACGTGCACGCTCATCGGCACCTCCACCAATCTCGCGGTCCAGGGCGTCCTTCGGGACAAGGGCGAGCCCCTGCTGAGCATGTTCGAATTCTCCAAGCTGGGTGTCATTTATGCAGCCATCGGGATCACCTACCTGGCCCTGGTTGGCAGGAAGTTGCTGCCAGATCACGGACTCGAGCCTGAATCGAACCCCGACCTTTCCCTGCCCGCCCTCACCCAATTTGTCGTCACTCCCGAGTCTCCATTGATCGGGCAAACACTGGTGGGCACACTTTTGAAGCGCTTTCCAGGATTGGATGTATTGGAGGTCCGCCGCCGTGGTGTCCCCCTCCAGGAAAGGCTGGATGCGCTCGGCATCCGGGCCGGCGACCGACTCCTGCTGACGGAAAGTGAAACGGGTTCAGGTCATCAAGATGCCCTCAAAGCGGTCGCGACTGCGATGGGGTTGGAATCCCTGGAATCGCGTGAACACGGCTCGGTTGAGGCCATCGTCGGCTCCGACTCCAACCTGATCGATACTGAAATCGGTGCCGCCAGATTTCGCCAGAGGTTCGCCGTCCGTGTGAGCAAGGTGGTCCGTGATGGCGAGACGCTTTCGGGGGATCTCGGCCAAGTAACTCTCTGCGCGGGGGATCAGATCCACCTTTCCGGACCGACGGAAGGCCTGCAACGGCTAATGGCGGAAACCGAACTGGTCAAAGTCCAGACCAATGCACCCCTGCCCCGCCTTGACCGCGCTGGCTGGATCGCCTCCGGCATTTTTGCGGCATTTGTCCTCGGGTCCAGTTTTCATGACCTTTGGCCAATCATCTTCAAACTGCCGACCGAAGGGATGGCAATCGCCTGCGTCTTAGCCCTCGTCCTGACGCGGTCACTGGAACACAAAGAACTCTACCAGTGCGTGAACTGGTCCATTGTCTTCCTCATCTCAGGGATGCTGATTGTCGGGGCGATGCTTGAGCACACGGGGACAGCATCGATGATGGCCGAGACCATGGCCCACTATCTCCAGGGTGCGCCGGGCTGGGTCGTGCTTAGCATCACTTACCTGGGCGCGATGGTTTTGACGGAGCTCATCAGCAACAACGCCGTCGCCGCAATGATGACCCCCGTCGTCATCCACTTGGCCCATCAGCTCCATCTGTCGCCACGCCCGCTGATCATTGCGGTGATTTTCGCCGCCAGCGCCAGCTTTTCCACCCCGGTCGGCTACCAAACCAACACGTTCATCTATGGGGCTGGTGGCTATCGCTTCACCGATTTCTTCCGCGTCGGCGTCCCATTGAACCTTACCTTGTGGGTGGTGGCGACGATTTTGATCCCCTATTTCTGGCCACTTTAGCCAGCCTTTGACTGCCCCTTCTGGCGGCGCTGGCTCCAGCGCACGATGAAGGCCAGGACTGCCAGCACCGCTGCGATCAGCAGGGTCTTCTTATCGATGAAATTCAGCATTGGATCCACAGCGGCGGCGGCGGGGACCTCTTCCTTCGCAACGATCACGGGCGGTGCCTCCACCAGGGCGTGCCCTGTGCGGATATCCAGTGGGAAACTGTCCTCTCCTGGAAACAGTACCTGCAATCGGCCCACGTCCTTGTCGCGCACTCGGTTCTGGAAGAGCACGCTCAGCGTCCGGTAGTTCAGCGCGCGGATGCGGTAGGTCTTCACATCATCCCCATACTTCCCCTTCCATACCCCTGTGAGCATCACTGGATCCTCCGGTGCCTTCAATTCAGCACCCTCCAGGGAGGTAAACGTCCAATCAAATGCCGGCTTAAACGGGCCGCGTGGCTCAAAAATAAACTCCACGGCTGCCGCAACGTAGTCGCCCGCCTTTTGCTTCAGCTCTGCCTGCCTCTCCGCTTTGAAGAACGGGAGGTCCGCATTCGTGACGTAGGGTGCCACATTTGGATCTTCCTCAAAACAGCGCGGGTCAACTTCGACACGAATCGTGACATCCCCGCTCTCCTCAAATACCGCCCGGATCGGGATGTCCGGCAGCGGATGAGCCCAGGCGAAGGGGCCAATCAACGAACCTGCGAGCACAGGCAGAAGGGAGGAAAAGGAGCGCATCGTCCTCAGCATGGCACAGTCGCGCCAGTGAACTCCAATAAAAAATTCAGACTTCTTCACTTTAGTATTGCAGAAAGTGCCCCGACTGGCGTTTTATAGTGCGATACCGTCGCAGAAAAACTTCCGCACGGATTCCCATCCAAACTAAATATGAAAAGCATCCTCACCATCATCGCACTCATCGGCATCGCCGGTGGTTCCGCATTCGCCGGCTGCGGCAAAACCGTCACTGACACGGGTAAGCTGAAGTCCTTCGACAAGGATTCCAAGGCTCTCGTCATCGAAGTTGACGGCAAAGAAGTCACCCGCACCCTCACGGCAGCAGCCAAGGGCGCAGACGATGCTGAAAAGCTCGTCGGCAAGAAAGTGACTGTCGTCAGCTCCCACAACAAAGTGGAATCCCTCGCCAAGGGCTGATCCATTTTTTGATTCTTCTACGAAGCCCGGAGGCAACTCCGGGCTTTTTTTGTGCCCTCACTTCTCGGTCATCCCCCATCACTTCGCCCCTCGCCCATTTTCCCCAAGGGATTGGCGAAATAGTCTCCCCACGGCAGCGTTTCACTCAGCCTCATGTTGAAAACCAAACTCCTTCTCGCCCTCACCGCCCTGGCCCTAGCTCCGCTTCACGCTGAAGACGCCGCCTGGACACCCCTCTTTAACGGCAAAGACCTCACTGGCTGGGAGCAGCACAGCGGCAAGGCCGAATACCGTGTCGAGGACGGATGCGTCGTCGGTAAGACCGTCGCAGGCACCGGAAATTCCTTCATGTGCACCACCAAGCAGTACGGGAATTTTATCCTCGAATTCGAGTTCAAAGTCCCCGCAGGAATGAACTCTGGCGTGCAATTCCGCAGCCAGTATTACACGACCGACACCGAGGTGGAGATCGCCGGAAAGAAGAAGAAATTCCCCGCTGACCGAGTCCACGGCTACCAGTTTGAGATCGATCCCTCCACCCGCGCCTGGACCGCTGGCGTCTATGACGAGGCACGTCGCGGCTGGCTCAACGATTTGAAAAATAACGAAGCCGCCCGCAAGGCCTTCAAGTCCGAAGACTGGAACAAGGCCCGCATCGAGTGCAATGGCGACTCCATCAAGACCTTCCTCAACGGAGTCCCCGCCGCCGACCTCAAAGACGGCCTCACGCCCAAGGGCCTCATCGCCCTTCAGGTCCATGGCATTGGCAAAAACGCGGAAGCCGCAGGCAAAGAAATCCGCTGGCGCAACATCCGCATCCAAGAACTGCCATAAGCCTCGGTTCCGCCCCGTCACCTTTTCCGCCAACCCACATCGCACCCCCTCCCCTCATGCTCCGATCCACCTTCATCGCGCTCCTGCTCAGCACCGCAGGCATCGCCTCCGCGCAGACCTCCGGTCACCCAGATACCACCGGCTGGCAGGACCTTTTCACTGCCGACTTCTCCAACGCCAACCAAGAAGGCCCCTGGGCGCTCGAAGACGGCGTCATGGTCGCTAAAGATCACGGCGGCATCTGGACCAAAGACTCTTATGGCGACTTCATCCTCGACCTCGAATTTAAAGTCGCCGCCGAATCCAACAGCGGCGTCTTCCTCCGCGCAGGCGATCCCAAGAAGGTCCTCTCCGCCCTGGAGATCCAAGTCCACGACTCCACAGACGGCACGAAGTACGGCATGGTCGCCGCCATCTATGACGCCCATCCACCCGCCAAGAGCGCGTCCAAACCGGTGGGCGAATGGAATCACTTCACCATCACCTGCAAAGGCAGCAAGGTCACCGTCGTCTTCAATGGCGAAACCGTCCAAGACGTCGATTTGAACGACTGGCCAGAAAAAGGCAAGAACCCCGATGGCACACCGAACAAGTTCCCGCAGGCACTCAAGGATTTCGCCCGCAGCGGCCCCATCGGTTTCCAAGGACTCCACGGCAAAGCCCAGGCACCCGTCTGGTATCGCAATCTGAAGATCAAGGTGCTCCAGTAGCGCCCACCCAGGGATCGACTCCCGATTTGAAGAGACCGGACGAAGGGACCTCCCTCGCCGGTCTCTTTCTGTTTACCCCCGTCCTATCTTCCTCCTTCCTGCCTTCCTAATCGCTCTCCTCCCACCGCATTTCCCAATTCCCGCATTGACGAACGCCCCTCATGCGAGACAATCACCATCGTTACGACAGGGGCGCTGGTTTTGCCGGCTGAGACTTCCGCAAGGAGGAACCCTTTGAACCTGAATGCGGGTAATGCCGCCGCAGGGAGCAAAGAAACATTCTCAGCGAGCCATGCCATGCCCCAGTCGGCATGGCTTTTTTCTTTCCCACGCAATGCCCACACCGTTCAGCCCCGAAGACATCGTAACCCGCAGCCTCGGAGCGTCCCTCTATCGCCGATTCGCGAGCCCCGACTCCCCCGCCCCCACTTCTTCCCACTGACCACTCTTTACTGATAACTCCTCAAAGCCCCTCTATGATCGCAGACCCCAAATCCTCCTTCGAAGCCCACTCCTCCGAGCAACTCCCCGCCTCCTCCCGCGTCTATGTGAAGGGTCAGCTCCATCCTGACGTTCAAGTGCCCATGCGCGAGATCAAGCTCTCGCCGACCAAAGACTTCAATGGCCGCGTCGTCGAAAACGATCCCGTCCGCGTCTATGACTGCTCAGGCCCTTGGGGAGATCCAAATTACACCGGCACCGTCGAAACCGGCCTCCCCGCCCACCGCAAAGACTGGATCGAAGCCCGCGGCGACGTCGAAGCCTACGAAGGCCGCGAGATCGAGCCCCGCGACAACGGCTACCTCACCGCCAACCATGCCGAATACGCCGCCGCCAAGCGCGAAGGCCTCCTCAGCCCCCTGAAGGCCCCCATCAACGCCCAGCGCCAGCCCTTGAAGGCCAAGCCCGGCAAAGTCGTCACCCAGCTCGCCTACGCCAAGGCTGGCATCATCACCCCCGAGATGGAGTTCATCGCCATCCGCGAAAACATGCGCCGCGCTCAGATCGCCGACTTCACCAACGACATCGTCCGCAACGACCTCGACAAGCAGCACGTCGGATCCGCCCAATCGGCCCCATCCGACCTATACGTCCCATCCATTTTCGCCCGCTTCCCACAAAGGATTCCCAAAGAGATCACGCCGGAATTTGTGCGCTCCGAAGTCGCCGCCGGCCGCGCCATCATCCCCGCGAACATCAACCACCCCGAGCTCGAGCCGATGATCATCGGCCGGAACTTCCTCGTCAAAATCAACGCCAACATCGGCAACAGCGCCGTCGCTTCCAGCATCGAGGAAGAGGTCGAAAAAATGCGCTGGGCCACCAAGTGGGGCGCGGACACCGTCATGGACCTCTCCACCGGCAAGAACATCCACGCCACCCGTGAATGGATCCTGCGGAATTCGCCCGTGCCCATCGGCACCGTGCCCATCTATCAGGCGCTCGAAAAAGTGAACGGCAAAGCCGAAGACCTCACCTGGGAGCTCTTCCGCGACACCCTCATCGAGCAGGCCGAGCAGGGCGTCGATTACTTCACCATCCACGCCGGCGTCCTCCTCCGCTTCGTCCCCATGACCGCCTCCCGCATGACCGGCATCGTCAGCCGCGGCGGCAGCATCATGGCCAAGTGGTGCCTCGCCCACCACAAGGAAAACTTCCTCTACACCCACTGGGACGACATCTGCGACATCATGGCCGCCTACGACGTCAGCTTCTCCATCGGCGACGGCCTGCGCCCCGGCTCCATCGCCGACGCCAATGACAAAGCCCAGTTCGGCGAACTCGAAGTCCAGGGCGAGCTCACCAAACGCGCCTGGGCCAAAGGCGTCCAGGTCATGAACGAAGGCCCCGGCCACGTCCCCATGCACATGATCGAGGAAAACATGGCCAAGCAGCTCGAGTGGTGCCACGAAGCCCCCTTCTACACCCTCGGGCCTCTAACGACCGACATCGCCCCCGGTTACGACCATATCACCAGCGGCATCGGCGCCGCCATGATCGGCTGGTATGGCTGCGCCATGCTCTGCTACGTCACCCCCAAGGAACACCTCGGCCTCCCCAACAAGGAAGACGTCAAAGCCGGCGTCATCACCTACAAACTCGCCGCCCACGCCGCCGACCTCGCCAAAGGCCACCCCGGTGCCCAATACCGCGACAACGCCCTCTCCAAAGCCCGCTTCGAGTTCCGCTGGGAAGACCAGTTCAATCTCAGCCTCGACCCCGTCACGGCGAGAGAATACCACGACGAGACGCTCCCGCAGGACGGAGCCAAATCCGCCCACTTCTGCTCCATGTGCGGCCCCCACTTCTGCTCCATGAAGATCACCGAAGACGTCCGCAAATACGCCGCCGAACAAGCCATCTCCGAAGAGGAAGCGCTCACCAAAGGCATGGAGGAAAAGAGCAAAGAGTTCGTCGAAAGCGGTGCGGAGGTTTACACCACGGCATAAGACACTAATTTATCCTCATGACAGCCGACCAAGACTCCGCTCGCGAAGCAGCCGAAGCTCAAGCGTTTCGTGAGCAATGTCGGCGTCAGATGGCGCGTCCCATCGCCACGCGGATGAAGTATGGCTTTTGTCGTGTCAACCGCCCGGTTCTCGACACGCCCGGCACTCGCATCTTCTCCAGCACCCAGGCTTACCGCGAATGGTGCGCACAGAACCTCCCCGCCTACCTCGGCTTCCAGCCAGCTCCTGTGGAATGAACGACCGCCTGCCATTCAATCCACTTCAGGCGCAGGAAGTGGCGCAGGCCTTCAACGCGGCAGGCGTCGATTACCTCTTCATCGGCAAGAGCGGTGCCATCCTTCTCGGCTACCCAGGCACCACGCAGGACGTGGATGTCTTCCCCGCCAAATCCGTCGAGAACGGCCAGCGCATGGTCCAAGCCCTCTTGGAATTGGGCTTCATTCTGGACGACAACGCCCAGGCGGAAATCACCCGAGGCAAGGACTTCGTCCAGCTCAAGGACGGCCCCTTCGATCTCGATCTCATCTTCGCCCCCGACGGCATCGAGAGCTTCGCCGAGGCAAAAGCGAGAGCCGTGCATGAAGACATCTTCCCCGTGGCGAACCTGCGCGACATCATCGCCAGCAAAAAAGCCAGTGGAAGGATGAAGGACAAGCTGGACCTCCACTTGCTGGAACTCTTCCGCCTCGAATATGAATCAAAAAAGAAATGATCTGCGTGGCTGAGCCGAGGTTTACACCATCGCTTGAATCCGTTAGGATCCCATCATGAGCACAAAGCAGTTGATCGAAAAGGAAATCGCTAGCCTTCCCGAACCGCAGCAACGGGAGGTCTATGACTTCGCCCGTTTCCTCCGCGTCAAAACGCAGGACGATCACTTCGACGGTTTGCAGGCCAGCGAGGCTGTCTTGGCTCGCGATTGGGACACTCCAGAGGAGGACGCCGCATGGGCAAGCCTGTAGCAGGCGATATCGTGGTTCTGCCGTTCCCGCAGACCAATCTGCAAACCGGCAAGCGTCGTCCAGCTCTTGTCGTCGCCGATCTTCCCGGCGACGACCTCATTCTCTGCCAAATCACTAGCCAGATTCGTTCCGATGGATTCTCCATCCCGCTCTCCCAAGCCGACTTCCAGAGCGGGCGCTTAGCGCAAGACAGCTACATCCGCCCGCAACGCTTATTCACCGTCGAAAAGAGCGTCATCCTCTACACCGTCGGTCGGATTTCCACCACCAAACAGACCGACGTGAAAGTCAAACTCCGCCACCTCTTCGCATGACGTACCAAATTCTGCAACATGAGCCAAAACAACGGGCGGGAATTGAGACAGACAAACGCATTGCGTTTGCCTGTGGGACGGCAGGCCCGAGTGGAGGCAATGCCATCAACATCACCGAAGACGTCCGCAAATACGTCGCTGAGCCGAGCGGAGCGAGACAGATCATCCGCAGGATGACCCGAAGGGCGAGCCGGACGGCGAGTCAACAAGCCATCTCAGAGGAAGAAGCCCTCCAAAAAGGCATGGAAGAGAAGAGCAAGGAGTTTGTGGAAAAGGGCGCGGAGGTTTACACCACAGCCTGAAACTCATAACGGTGTCCAAGCCTGTTCACATTTTCTATTCTTGGCAGAGCGATGCGCCCGCCAATACAAACCGATCCTTCATCGAGAAGGCATTGGCGAAAGCGATTAAACAAGTCAAAGGAGATACCGAACTTCATCCCGCGCTACGTGACACCGATATTCATTTGGATAAGGACACGAAAGGAGTTAGTGGTTCTCCCCCAATTGCTCAGACGATCTTAGCCAAGATAGACAACTGCAGTGCATTCGTTGGTGATATCACATTCGTGGGCAAATCACTGCCAAAGCTTGGCTTCTCCAAGAAGCGGTCACGTCTTTTCCCCAACCCAAACGTATTGATTGAATATGGCTATGCCATCGCTGCAAGAGGGCACACCAGTGTTATAACTGTGATGAATACAGCTTTTGGCGAGTGCACCCAACAGACATTGCCTTTCGATTTGCAGCATCTCAGGTGGCCCATCACATACACTCTGGAAAGTGCCGACAGCCCAGACAAGAAGATCGTTTTTGACGGTTTGGTCAAAGATCTGACTGCCGCACTCAAAGCGATTTTGAATCAGCCCAACGAAGACCTTCCAGTGTTGGCTGCACATGCCATAATAGCAAAGCCATCGCCCAACAAGGGGTTGACTGCTATTATCACCCTCCAGGTCGAGAATAGTGGCCACCGATCACTAAAGTCACTCGCAACCACAGTGACTCACGATGAAACGCATTGTGTCGCTTTTCAGCATAGTGGTGATTGGGTTCAAGCCCCCCACGATTCATCAGTGAATCCTAGGTTGCTGCGCTATCGCCATGCCCTTAACCCAGGAGACAAATCTCTGATAATGCGGGTCCCGCTTTGCGAGCGAAGCGTGTTACCTTTTCACGTCTGTATTCAGATTACAGCGGAAGACTGTCGACCAACAAAGTTGTATTGCGAGCTAACAGCCGATCAAATCTCACGGGGTGGAGTAGTGGCTTTTGGGGCAAACGTGATGCCCGTCAGCCCTGCCAAAGATGCAGATTCTAAATTACACCTCCCAGCTTCATCCTTAGCAAAAGAAATCCTCGAGTTGTTGTTGGAACACCCAAATCTCGACGAGCGGGGATTGACTGAAATCACAGGACCTGAAAATGCGAGTGATTCGTGTTTCGTCGCCAATTCAGCGAAACAGGGATCGCTGTGTTCCGCCCCAAAAAGACAGTTCAAAGCCGCCTTGGACGAACTAATACAATCCGGATGGCTATTGCCATCTGACTTGAAAGACAGAGTGCGAGTTTACACATTTAGTCCCGAAGCGCATAAAAGCTAACCATAGCGAAATGTGGTTTCGCGCCAATTCCGACAACATGATCCCCAAGTCATTCACGGAAACGGGGTCAGGGTGCAAAATTCTGACAACCGCCTCCCGTTGCCACTTCGAGTGATCGCACCTTGCGAAGCGGGTTGCTCCGGCGCTAAGAACCGTTCATGAACCCGGTCCTCTGCATTCTCGGCGGCTGCAATGGTGCGGGGAAGACCACGCTCGCGCGCGAACTGCTGCCACGGCTGGGGTAAACGGGGTCAGGCTGCAACTGGCTGACAAATCCCTTTCCTCTCTCGTCCCCCTGCCGCGATGCTCAGGAGTCTGAATCGAGCCCCGAAAGCCCCCTCCAGCCTTTTCCTGGGCGTCCCGGCGGCTCCCCGGACGCGAGGCCCGACGTGGATGAACCGCGGATGAGACGCTCCCCCTTCTGGGCGGCCTGCCCGTTGCCCTGAAACCCCTGACTATTGGCAGAAGAATGAAGGCAGGAGAATGTTTCCATTGAGCCATTCTTCTGCCTTCATTCTCCTGCCATCCAAGCCCTTCTCGATCCCCAGACCTGGCACACCTTCATGCTCGAAACCGTAGGCGACACCATGCGCGCCACCATCGACGGCAAGCCCGTCGCCTTCCTCCAGTCCCCCGGCATCGCCCACCCGACCAAGTCCAAAGTCGAATTCGGCTGCCTGGGCAAAGACGGCTCCTTCGACGATCTCAAGACCTGGAACGCGGAACCGACAAAGTAACGTCCCGCAGTCCGGCGCTTTGCCCGGCTCATTCAGTTCCCTTCCCGGCTCATTCAGTTCCCTTCCCGGCTCATTCAGTTCCCTTCCCGGCTCATCCAGTTCCCTTCCCGGCTCATCCAGTTCCGCTCCCGGCTCGTCCAGTTCCTTTCCTGGCTCGTTCAGTTCCGTTCCCGGCTCGTCCAGTTCCGTTCCCGGCTCGTCCAGTTCCTTTCCTGGCTCGTCCAGTTCCTTTCCCGGCTCGTCCAGTTCCGCTCCCGGCTCATCCAGTTCCGTTCCCGGCCCGTGCAGTTCCGCTCCCGGTTCGTCCAGTTCCGTCCCTGGCTCGTCCAGTTCTGCCACCCGCTCGACCAGTTCCGCTCGTGGCCCGTCCAGCCCGGAATCCCCCTTCACCCGGTTCCCGTCCTCTGGGACTCGCGCTGGCTCTTCCGCTCCCCTCGGCGGCCCCAAGAGAGGCCGAGCCTGAGCCCGATACTCTTTCCTTCCGCTGGCAAGTGCTCCGCCTCTTCCGCTGCCGCCCCTGAGCCCGAAGCACCTCCACCCGAAACACGCAGAGGATCGCCAGAAGACTGGGGACAGAAGATGCGTTGACCGCCCCCATCCCTTGAGAAGCAGGCTGGTAAAGGATGGGGGGGTAAAAAGTGGGTCCGGCAATCTTTTACCCCAAACCTTTTACCACCAGTTCTCGGCGGCACCGAGAGAGGCTGATCCTGTAGCGATGTGCCAGTTGTCCGGCAAGACAGGGTGATTGGCAGAAGAATGTCTTTGAACAGAAATATTCTGCTGCCTTCATTCTCCTGCCAGTAAATCAGATCGAGGCCCGCTCCCGATGGGTTGACCTCCCCCATCCCTTCAGAAGCAGGCTGGTAAAAGATGGGGGGTAAAAAGTGGGTCCGGCAATCTTTTACCCCAAACCTTTTACCAGCAGTCCTCGGCGGCACCGAGAGAGCCTGATCCGGTACCGCTGTGCCAGTTGTCCGGCAAGACAGGGTGATTGGCAGAAGAATGTCTTTGAACGGAAATATTCTGCTGCCTTCATTCTCCTGCCAGCAAATCAGATCGAGGCCCGCTCCCGATGGGTTGACCTCCCCAATCATTTCAGAAGCAGGCTGGTAAAAGATGGGTCCGGCAATCTTTTACCCCAAACCTTTTACCAGCCGTTTCCATCCGAAAGGGGTCACACCGCCAGAGATCACGAAGGCGCGAGAGCGAGATGTGGGGATCAGTCGTGGGCGATGGTTTGCCGGCCCCACTTCCCGACCCATCGGTACAGGATCGGCAGGAGGAAGAGGGTGAGGAAGGTTGAACTCAAGATCCCACCGATGACGACGGTGGCGAGCGGGCGTTGCACTTCGGCACCGGCACCGTTGCTGATTGCCATCGGAATGAAGCCCAACGAGGCCACTAGGGCCGTCATCAAGACGGGTCGGAGTCTTTGCAGCGCCCCCTCATCCACCGCCTCCGATGCGGACCGCCCTTCATTGCGCAGTTGGTTGAAGCAACTGATCAAGACGACGCCGTTGAGAACCGCCACGCCACACAGCGCAATGAATCCCACCGCAGCACTGATACTGAAGGGCAGATCCCGCAACCACAGCGCAAAGACGCCGCCAGTGACGGCCAGCGGAATGCCGGTATAGACAATCAGAGTCTGCACCACACTGCGGAAGGTGGCGTGAATCAGCACAAAGATCAGCACGAGAGCCAGTGGCCCCACCACGGCAAGACGTGCGCGGGCCTCCTGAAGATGCTCAAACTGACCTCCGAAATCGACGCGATAGTTGTCTGGCAGTTTCAGATCCTGCGCAATGCGGGCCTGCACGGTCTTGACGAATTGCTCTGCATCGGTGCCGCCTTTGAGATCGACATTGATTGCGACACGGCGGTGACCGTCCTCACGCCCGATGGCATCCACCTGCGGGACCTCAACGAATTCCGCGAGCCGTCCCAGCTCCACAAGGCCGCTGTCACGGGCCCGCACAGGCAGGTTCTTCATCACCTCAAAGTCGTTGCGCAATTTCTCTGGCAACCGCACCACGATATCGCGCCTGCGGTCGTGTTCGATCAAGGTTCCGGCCTTGTGCCCGGCCAAAGCGGTGGCGATGGCGTCATTCACTTCTGCTGCGCCGACGTTGAACTTCAGGAGGGCAGCGCGATTGACGCGGATCTCCATGACAGGCACCCGACCTTCCGTTTCAAACTCCGCGCTGCTGGCTCCCTCGGTCGCTTCGAGGATGCCTTTGAGTTCTTCGCCAATTTTTTCCATGGTGTCGTAGTCTTCGCCAAAGATCTTCACAGCAAGGTCTGCGCGTGAACCTTCGAGCATCTCGTTGAAACGCATCTGGATCGGCTGCGCAAAGTCGTAGGCCTGCTCAGGGATCTCGATGGCTAGTTCCTCGCGGATGATCTCCGCCAGACGGTCTTTGGAAACGGGGGAGCCACCTTCTTTCCGCCACTCAGACTGCGGCTTGTAGAAGATGTAGAGATCGTATTCCCCTGGGGACATGGGATCTGTGGCGACCTCACTCGTGCCGATACGGGCAAAGGTCGTGGTGACCTCTGGAACCTTATTGAGCAGGTACTGCTGCGTTTTGACACAACGCTCCAGAGAGGTCTGAAGGCTGGTGTTGGCGGGTTGGTAAACCATCACGGTCCAAGAGCCCTCATTGAGAGTCGGAACGAATTCCTGGGGCATGCGAACCAATACAACCACCGCGAGGGCCAGCAGCCCCATCACCGAGGCGATAACGAACCACCGCAGTCTCCATGCGATGGCGAGGCTGGGCCGATAGAGCCACTTGGCTAGGCGCATGAGGACGTTGTCTTTCTCCGATATATTGCCACGCAAGAGGAGGCTGCACAGCGCAGGCATCAGGGTCAGCGCCAAAATCAAGGCACCACCAAGCGCGAGCATGACGGTGATGGCCATGGGATGGAACATCTTTCCATCGATACCCGTCAAGGCGAGGATCGGCAGATACACGAGCGTGATGATCAGCACACCAAAGAACATCGGACTACCGACCTGGGTGCCCGCCTCACGCACGGCCTCCAGCCGTTCCCTTGGGGTGAGCTTCCGCCCGAGGTCATGCTGCCGCTCCGCGAGCACTCGCACGATGTTTTCCACCATGACGACGGCCCCATCAATGATCAGACCAAAGTCCACAGCACCCAGGCTCATCAAGTTCCCCGAGACGCCGCCAAAGGTCATGCCGATGAGAGCGAACAAGAATGCCAACGGAATGGCCAAGGCCACGATCAAGGCGGCGCGCCAATTGCCCAGCAGCATCAGCAATACCGCGACGACCAGCACCGCACCTTCAAAGAGGTTGTGTTCCACTGTTTCGATGGTGCGGTCCACGACACTGCTGCGCGCATACTGAATGCGGAGTTCGAGCCCAGCAGGCAGCTTCCCTTGAAGCTCCGCCAACTTCTCTTCGACGCGCTTTGAGATGACACGACTGTTTTCACCCACCAACATCATGACAGTGCCGAGCACTGCCTCCTCGCCATTCTCCACGGCGCATCCCGTCCGCACATTGCTACCGATGGCCACCTCTGCGAGGTCCTTCACCTTCAGGGGTTCAGCGGCTGCGGCAAATTTAACGGACAGATTCGCGATGTCTTCAGCACTGGCCACCTTGCTGACGGCTCGGATTAACACGCGATCTCCATTACGCTCCACCACACCGCCACCCGCATTGTCCACGTTTTCGCCGATGATGTCCGCCAGCTCGCCAAAGGTCATGCCTGCATCGCGCAAGGCATCAGGCTTTGGCTGGATGACCAACTGCCGCTCGTATCCGCCGGAACTGTTGATCTCTGCCACACCTGGCACGGTGCGCAAAAAGGGCTTCACGATGTAGTCATGTGCGTCGCGCAAGTCCATGAGTTGAGTCTCGCGCGGTTGCTTCCGCTGCGGCGCATCCTTTTTGTAGTCCAGCGTGTAGTAGAGGATCTCCCCCAGCCCAGTGCTGATCGGCGACATCTGCGGTTGGAGACCTTCAGGCAGTTCGACCTGCAGGAGGCGCTCGCTGACAAGTTGCCGCGCCCGATAGATGTCCGTGCCGTCTTTAAATACCAGGGTGACCTGGGAGAGCCCCGACTTTGTGAGCGAACGGAATTCTTCCACCCCCTGGATCCCGGCGAGTGCGAGTTCCAGCGGATAGGTGACGAGTTTTTCGGTTTCCTCAGGGGCAAGCGCCAAGACGGCGGTGTTGATCTGCACCTGGGTGTTGGTGATGTCTGGCACGGCATCCACCGGCAGGTTCATCGCAGAAAAGAGCCCGGCGACCAGGAGCAATAACGCCCCCATGATGACGAGCAGACGATTCTTCAGCGAGAAGTTGATGATCGCCTCAATCATTGCGCACCTCCCTTAGCGTTGAGCTTACTGCCGAGAAGGCGCTCAAGTCTCATGAGATGTTCCCACGCATGTTGGCGGGTCTCGATCAGGGCATCAATCGCAGCCAGGTACTGGCGTTGCATTTCCACATAGGTGGTCGCAGGCACAGCGCCGAGCCGGTAGTGACGGTCCGCGTCCTCTGCCGCCTCCTTAAAGGCGGCCTCGGGATCATTCTTCCAGAGGTCCAGGGTTTCGAGTTCCCGGGCATAGGCATCCCGGGCTTTCGTGAGATCACGCTCCAGATCGCGCAGCGTTGCATTGAGCAATGCCTGACCTTGTGCAGCCCGCGCTGAGGCCTCATCGATCGCACCTCGATTCTTATCCCAAAGTGGCAGTGGAATCGAAAAGACGACTCCGACCTCCTTCTGCGATTCTTCGGTCGCCTGACCAGCCAGATAAGGGCCAAAGCTCACACTTCCCCAGCGATCCGCTTTTGACAGATCGATTTTGAGCCCTTGGCGAGCGAGTTCCACCCGCTTTTGTTGGAGATCAAAGTTCGTCTCCGCAGCCTGTGATTTCAGGCTCTCCAGTCCGGGCACGGCGGGGAAATGGAGGGTGTCTTCCTCAAGGTCCAACGGCGTGGATGGTGCCCGACCACAGAGTGCATTGAGGTCCACTCGGACGGCCTCCGCCTCCGTCAGCACGTTGGAAATCTCCCGATCCATGGTCAGCACACTGGATTCCAAGATGCGACGCTCCAGCTTGGCGCTGACATTGCCCGTATCCCGTTGCACCAAGACGCCAACGATGTCTGCCAAGCGGCTGCGGACACTCTTCACAGCGGCCATCTTTTTGCGCAGTAAAATCAGGTCCCCTGCACGTGCATTCACCTCGTTACGCAGAAGGGACTTGAACTGGGCTAACCCAAGATCCGCCAGCGCGATATCCCGATCAGCGACGGCCTTGCGCAGGGCGACACGTGCTGGAAAATCAAAGGTTTGCGATATCTGCGCACGCCACACAGGGCCGTCGCCAGAGTCACCTGTCGTCATACGACCGGCCTCAACGTTGAGACTTGGATTGGCGATCTGACCCGCCGTCTTGCGTCCAGCACGTGCGGCGGCGATCTCTGCCGCGTAAAAATTGATTTCAGGATTTGCCGCAACCGCTTCGTCGCCGAGAGCAGAAGGGGTGACAGCTTGAGCCATCGGGCAAGGGCCCAGGAGGCCAGCGATCAGAAGAATAGAACAAATGGGTTTCATGTTTTGAAAAAAGGAGGATTTGAAGGGAAAAGGAGTGACGCGTCGCAGCAGGATGGCTGGGCACCAAAAGCAGAATTGATCCCGCAACGCGGCACGACCTAATCGGGTACATCAAGCCATCGTGGCTGGGATCACCGTGTGCATGCGCGATGCGCTGGGGAGCGGCCGAGGGCCTGCAAGCTCAAATCAAGAGCGCGGCGACGCGCTCTGACGCGTGCGGCCATCCTGATAAATTCCCGCCGTCATGGGCAGGGAAAAATGGCGTCAGCTCAGAGTTCAGAACGCGCTCCGCACGTTGGGGAACGCACCAGGGGAAAATCAACATCGGCACCGCAGACAGCGTCATTAAAGGCATCCGCAACTTGGTATTGCCAGCCATCGGCTGCGAGTCGCGCTCTGAGGCCGCACAGGCATTGGTCAATTGTTGGGACAAAACATGATCGCCCAGATCGTCCGCAGCGCAGAGAGACGCCAGCACCTGGGCCAGCAGGCCTTGGTGATCCTGCACTAACGGCGTGTAGTTGCCAGCCTGATGATGCAGCACAATCTCAATGCCGCCAGAGCCGACGGTGCGAACGTTCACTTGGTGGGCACCACTCCACGCCGCCACCACCGCAAACAGCCCAGCACCCAGTGAAGTCCCCCCGAGGCTATAAGCCAGGAGGACCCCTGCAGCGAGGAGTTGTCGATAAGCGCGCGTCATTTGAGAATAACCAAACTGGGACTGTCTGCCGTTTCTTGCGAAGAAAATCGTTACTGCGCGACAGGTCGTGTCTTTAGACATGGAGCGGGTTGCATCCCGCGATGGGGCGTGTTAGCCTCCACCCATGCGGGAGGAAAGAAGATGCTGCTTACTCTTTTAAAAGACATCTTTCACACACCAGTGATCGACTTGGTGCTGCACCTCAAGCGATCTGCGGGCATGTCCGTGAACGAACTCAGCCGCGAAATGAGTATGAGCTACATGGGCGTAAAGCAGCACTGCGCCGAGCTCGCAAAAAAAGGTTACCTTGAAACGACACGCCGTCCAAAGCCGATGGGGCGGCCAGAGCGCATCTACCGCGTTACTTCGCGTCTTGATGAACTCTTCCCTCATGCAGGTGAGGAGCTCGCGGTGGATTTACTGAAAGTAGCCGAGCGTGCCTTTGGGGAGACCGGGCCGCAAAAACTTCTGTACACGTATTTTCAAAAACGCACGGAACGCTACGCCGCCAAGATGAAGGGGGAGACCCCGCAAGAGCGGCTCATCACTTTGGCGAAGTTACGCACGGCGGACGGTTGTCTCAGCACGCTCGCCATCGGGGAAGATGAACAGCCCTACATGATCCAATTTCACTGCCCAATGGCCAAGGTCGCCAGCGCATTCCCCATCGTCGAGACTCTGGAGCACGACCTTTTGGAGAAGCTGCTGCAATGCCAGCTAGAGAGATCCGTGGAAGAATCCTCCGGCCTGAAACGTGTTATCTACCGAATTCAAGGATGACACGAACGACATGGTGATGGCACAAACTGGGCAAGAGGTTTCAAAGACGGCAGGACAATCGATGCGGCGGATCGCTGCGATGGGGGCGGCACTAGGCCTCTCGGCATGTGGCTCCTTCCACAGTTCGGGCTCAGGCCTGGTCGTCGCCTCGACAGGTTCACACATTGCTTCTTCAGCGGCCCGCGCCAGTTCATCAACAGGATCGCTGGCACCGCACACGGGCAAGTCGTCCGCTGGGCTGCCCTGGCAGCGACATTCTCCTGATACACCAGCCATGGTGGTCCGTGGCCTGCATCACGATACGGCCTCTGTTCAGCAGATGCTGAAGGACCAAGAGGATGTTTTTATCAGCTACAAAGGTTGGCGTCGGCTCGGCAATGGTTCCCTGTCATTGTCTTTTGAAAACGAACGCGGCAAGCGACTCCGCTGCCACGAATCGGGCGGTCGTGTATTTGTCGAGGCCCCCGCTGGCAGCGGCTTCCGCCTGCGGCTGCGAAACGAGACTGACGTCCGCATCGAGGTCGTGGTGGCCATTGATGGCGTGGATTTGGGGAGCGTCGCCCCAGGTGGCTGGACCAATCCAGGGATTATGATCGATCCGCGTGCCACCGTGGAGGTGAGGAAATTTCGCCGCGCCGATGGCACCGATGTGCCGCTCGTCTTTGCCGCCCCGCTCGATACCCAAGGCGGGCATGATTTTAGCGATGAAAGCCGCCCTGGCAGCATGGTGTTTGCCGTCTTCCATCATCGTGCGGAAGACCTCTTTGACATCCGCCGCACCGCAGATCGCCGCACGGGACGCGAATTCCAGCAGCGCCAGACCGTGCCGGTGCCGAAGCCGTATCAGTATCGCTGACTGGGTTGACACGGCCGCCCGCTGGGGAATAGTCCGGGCCGCCGCGCTGGGGCCGACTCCCCAGCAGACGCGCCGATCCCCTACCCTCCTACCCATCCTCATGTCTGTTGTCATCGCCGGAACCGTCGCCCTTGATCATGTTAAAACCCCACAAGCCATGCAGGAAAATCTGCTCGGCGGGTCGGCCTCCTACGCATCGCTGGCGGCCAGCATCTTCTGCAAGCCTGTCCACCTGGTCGGCGTCGTCGGCCACGATTTCCCACCGGCCCATCTCGAGATGCTTTCCAGCCACGGCGTGGATCTAGAAGGTGTCGAGCGCAACGCGGGCGAATCCTTCACCTGGAGCGGCGAATACTTTGACGACATGAACACCCGGACCACCCACAAGGTGGCCGTCAACGTGCTGGAACACTGGCAGCCGAACCTCCCTGAAACAGCCCGCGCAGCGACAGTCGCGGTGCTCGGCAACATGAGCCCCGATAACCAGATGCAAACGCTGGAGCAATGCACGGGTGCCAAATTCATCGCTGCTGATACGATGGATCTTTGGATCGAAATCGCCAACGAACGCCTCCATGACCTGCTGAAGAAGATCGACCTCCTTGTCATCAATGATGGCGAGGCCAAAGAGTTCGCTGGCACCACCAACCTCGTGGACGCAGGCCGTCGCCTCCAAGCCAAGGGGCCACGATTCGTCGTCGTGAAGCGCGGCGAGCACGGCAGCTATCTGTTTGGCAAAAACGGCGATTTCTTCTCCTGCTCCGCCTACCCGCTGGACTCCGTTTTTGATCCGACTGGCGCGGGCGATTCCTTCCTTGGCGGCTTGGCCGGATGGCTGGCAGCAAACGACAAATCTGCGCCGACCTTTGACGACCTGAAGACCGCAGTGGTCCACGGCAGCGTCGTCGCCAGCTACACCTGCGAGGCCTTCAGCACGCACAAGCTCCAGGATGTGACCGCTGCCGACGTGGCTGCCCGCATCGCGGAACTGCGTCACTTCACTTCCTTCGCCAGCTAAATCGAGACGATGAATACTCCAGTCGGCGTCTTTGGTCTCGGGTTCATGGGTGCCACGCACCTGAAAGCCTGGGCGCAGGTGCCAGGGGCGCAAGTGGCGGCGCTGGGCAATCCCAGTGGCCGCCATCTGGATGGCGACTTCAGCGATGTCGCCGGCAACGTCGGCGATCAAACTCCGCTGAAGGTGGACATGACTCACGTCCAGGCTTTTCGCAGCCTGGAGGAAATGCTAGAGGGCGAAACCGTCTCGGTCATCGACCTCTGCACGCCTACACACGTCCACGCCGGACAAGCCATCGCCGCGCTGGAGGCTGGCAAGCACGTGATTTGCGAGAAACCGATGGCCCGCACCTCTGCCGAGGCCAAAAGGATGATCGATGCCGCCCGGGCAGCGGACCGCCTCTTGATGCCCGCGATGTGCCTGCGCTTTTGGCCAGAATGGCAGTGGCTCAAGAATGCGGTGGCAGATGCCCGCTATGGCCGTGTCCTGTCGGCGCACTTCACCCGAGTCGCGGAGGCACCCGGATGGGGGCGCAGCGTCTTCTTGGATGGAGAAAAATCCGGCGGCGCACTTTTGGATCTTCACATCCACGACGTTGACTTTGTGCTGCATCTCTTTGGCCGCCCCCTGGCAGTGAGTTCCGCAGGTTACACCAAGGTCAGTGGCGGGATTGATCACGTCATCAGCCGTTACGAGGTCGAAAGCGGTGCCATGGTCCATGCCGAAGGTGGCTGGTCGATGAGCGCGGGATTCGGATTCAAAATGGCCTACCGCGTCAATTTCGAAAACGCCACCGCAGACTACGATTGCACTCGCACGGAGCGCCCTCTGCGGCTCTTCACCGATGGGAAAGATTCACCGGTCGAGTGCAGCGGTCCAGACGGCTACATCGGCCAACTGCGACACTTCATCCAATGCGTTCAGAGCGGAGCCAAACAATGTGCCATCACGCCCGAGGATGGACTCTTGGCGCTAGAGCTCTGCGAAGCGGAAGAGGCATCCATCCGCAGCAGCGGCCGCATCACCCTAGAGTCGCGAGATTAACCATTGGCCAGAGGGGGGATCTATTTGCGCCCCCGCTCATTGAACCCGGCCATGGCGCGTTGCATTTCGCGCTTTTCCACCTTCTCTTTTAGATCTTGGCGTTGATCGCCTTTGTTCTTGCCACGGCCGACTCCGATTTCCACCTTCACGTGCTGGCCTTTCCAGTACATGCGCAGAATTGGCAATGCCAAACCTTTCTGGTTTGAGTAGGCGAAGAGCTTCAAGATCTCCCGCTTATGCAACAAAAGTCGTCTGGTGCGCCGCGCCTCATGTTGAACATGGCTGGCCTTATCGTAAGGCTGGATATCCAGGTTGTAGAGCCAAGTCTGGCCACGTTCCACCCTCGCGAAAGCGTCTGAAATGTTGACCTTCCCTTGGCGGATTGACTTCACCTCCGTGCCACGGAGTTCTACGCCCGCCTCAAAGCGCTCTTCGATAAAAAAATCCCGCGGCGCCTTGCGGTTGGTTGCAATCTCGTCTGACATAGCTCACTCAGGAGGCCGTGCCTTTTCGTGGCGGGAGTTTCCTGCTCGGCGGGTCAGAAACGTGCCCTTGGTTCAGGGAACCTCTTCCTCGACGTCTGCTCTCTTCAGCTTCCCCTGGATAATCTCCAAGAGCGCCCAATCCGCTTCACGCAGACCTGGACGACGCTCCACCAGCGGTTGACGCCCCATGGCGAATTGCTTGACACGCTTTGACACCATGTTGATCAGAGTCGGCGGATCATTGATGACCAGCGCGGCTTGTTCGACCAAATCAGCTCTCATAACAGGAATAGTTGGGGGGTTAACAAATGCAGTTGAGGACATTGCGGAGACCGACGGTCATCCCCCCTGCCTCAGGGAGGGACTGAAATTAGGGGGTAATGATCATCACGCAAGTAGAAACACTGGAGATAGTCACAAAAACTCGGACTCAGAAAACCCCGATCAGCAGCACCCCAAAGCCTTCAGCGATAGCGCCGATGAGGCGTCGCAGAGCGACCTTGGGTTGTGCACGCCGTAGCGCTGAGCGTGCGCCTTACTTCGCTGCGGCGACTTTCACCGTTACCGCAGCGCTGGTGTCCATTTGACCGATGGCAACTGCACCTTCGCCACAGCGGAGTGCGGCATCGGCGTCGGATTCACTGACGATGGCGACCCAGCCGAGCCCCATGTTAAAGGTATCGAAGGCGTCCTGAGGATCAGCATGGCGCAGGACCTTTTGCACGACATCGTTTTCCCAGAAAGGAATGGTCAAATCGCAGCCCAGACCACGCTTCAGGAACATGCGACCCAGGTTTTCCGGCAAACCGCCACCGGTGATGTGTGCCATAGCCTTCGGACGAATGCCTGCGGCCTTCAGTGCTTTCGGCTCTTCATGATAGAGCAGGGTCGGCAGCAGCAGTTTGGCCATTTCTTCATCACTGAGCCCGACATTTTCCTTCTCCAAGATCCGGCGGACGAGGCTGAAGCCGTTTGCATGAAAGCCAGCGCTGCGCCAACCAATCAGCACATCCCCTGCCGCGATGGTCCCTGGGTCCAGGAGATCGGGTTTTTCTGCGGCCCCGATGGCAAAGCCTGAAAGCTCTACGATGCCCTCTGGCACGACCCCCGGCATTTCTGCGGTTTCACCGCCGGCCAGGATGCAATTGCAGGCCTCCAGATACTCCGTCATCCCAGCCAAGAGGCGGGAGAGCATCTTTTTGTCGATGCGTGGCACGCCGAGGTAATCGAGAAACAGGATCGGATCCGCCCCAGTGGTCAGCACGTCATTCACATTCATCGCCACCAGGTCCTTGCCTGCGTATTCGAGGAGATCATGCCTGAGCAGCAGCTCAAGTTTGGTCCCCACCCCATCGCAACCCGTCACGATCACGGGTTGCTTGTAGTCACTGAGATCGTAGGCCGCAGCGAACATCCCAAAGGCGTTGGCCAGCTTGCGATTCTTTTCGGTGCGGGCCCGCATCCCACTGATGTCATCCACAAAAGCAGCGGCTTCATGGATATCGACGCCAGCTTGCTTATAGGTGTGGCCGGAGGAGGACGGGGACGATTGTGGGGAAGACATGAGCCCCTAGCAATAAACAGCGCCAGACCGCTTGCAAGCGCAGACGAATGGATATCGAATATCCCTGCCCATGCCCGCCATCCCCCAAGTCGCCGTCCTCGTCGATACCTCCCGCTCTTATGGCCGGGATATCGTCCGTGGCGTCCGCCGCTACGTGGCGGAACACGGGCCGTGGTCCCTGTTTCTGGAGCCGCGCGACCTCAGCAGCAGTTTCCCAGACTGGCTGCACGAATGGCATGGCGACGGCATTCTGGCCCGCACCCTGGAAAAACAACTGCTCGATCACCTCAAGGCATCAAGGCTCCCTGTCGTGGAATTGCGCACCTCCGTCCTGCAGCACCCCTTCCCCTTTGTCGGCATGGACAATAGCCTGATCGGCACCCGCGTGGCGGAGCACTTCCGGCATCGCGGTTTTCAGCGCTTTGCCTGCTGCCTGGACGATTCTGAGGCGTTTTTCATCGAACGTAGCGAGCGCTTCATCCACGCCGTCGCCGCACTGGGCTTTGATTGCCCAGTCTTCCAACCGCGCCGCAAGAACTGGGATCAGCACCAGCAAGACCTCGTGGCCTGGCTCCAGGCGCTCCCGAAGCCCGTCGGCGTCTTTGCCGTGAACGATCAACTCGGCTTCTGGGTCCTGGATGCCGCCCGCCGCGCAGGCATCGCCGTGCCAGAAGAAGTGGCCGTCGTCGGGGCAGAAAACGACCACATGCTCTGCGAGACCGCATCTCCCCCTCTCTCAAGCGTCCGACTGCGCGGCCAAGCGGTCGGCTACGACGCCGCCCGCATTCTTGATGAATGGATGAGCAAAAAACGCATCCCCCAGGCAGGCGAAAGACACCTACACCCACCTGGAGACATCGCCGTCCGACAGTCCAGCGACATCGTCGCTGTCGAAGATCCACGCATCGCCGCAGCCCTGCGCTTCATTCGCCAGCACGCCACGGAGCAGATCGATGTGAACCGCGTCGCGAGGGAGGCAGCCCTGTCCCGGACCGTTCTCGAACGCCGCATGAAGGCATTGATCGGCCGCAGCCCAGGGGAAGAAATCAACCGCATCCGCTTCGCTGCTGTGGAGAAACTCCTCGCCCAGACTGACCTCACCTTAGACGCCATCGCCGCCCGCTGTGGCTTTACCCACCCGCAGTACATGGCAGAGGCCTTCCGCAAACGCACCGGCACCACCCCAGGCCAGTTCCGCCGAACCAAGGCTGTCTGAGGCTCCGTTGGGTGTCCTGCATTCAGAGAAGTGCGCCCACGCCCATCGCAGCATTGACTCCTGGAGGCAAATCCGTCACCCTTTCGTGATGCACCTTATTCGTTACCTGCTTCTCCTACTCACGCTTCAATGCTCCAGCGTCTGGGCCGAGTCTGCCGCTGCGACGTTCACTCACGGTGCAGCAGCGACGGTGCAGCCCCTGGCCACGCAGGCGGCGATTGCGGCCATGCAGCGGGGTGGCAATGCGATTGATGCCGCCATCGCAGCGGCCCTGACCTTGGGCGTCGTGGATGGGCATAACTCAGGCTTGGGTGGCGGCTGCTTCATCGTCATCCGCGCCGCTGACGGCAGCGTCACGGCCATCGACGGGCGCGAGATGGCACCCGCCTCTGCCACCCGGGACATGTACGTGATCAACGGACAATTGGACACGGAAGCCAGCAAGACTGGAGCGCTAGCCTCAGGTATCCCCGGTGCCTTGGCGGCTTATTCACTGGCCTTGGAAAAGCACGGTAAACTGAAGCTCGCAGATCTGGCACTGCCAGCAGCAGAACTTGCCGAACGCGGCTTCCCGATTGATACGGTCTATGCACGGAAGCTGGCGGCAACGTTGCCGCATTTGAAAAAGTTCCCTGGCACAGCGGCCATTCTCCTGCATCCCGATGGCACTCCAATGAAGGAGGGGGAGGTCCTTATTCAAAAGGATCTAGCGCAGACGCTGCGTGCAATCGCTGCCGGTGGCACCGACTGGTTTTACCGTGGTGCCTTCGCTGAAAAAATCGGGGCCTGGATGGCAACAAACGGTGGCCTCATCACCGCTGCGGATTTTGCGGCATACACTCCGATGGAACGCCCCGCCCTGCGAACCCAGTATCATGGCTACGAGATCATCGGGATGCCGCCGCCAAGTTCCGGTGGGATCCACGTCGCGCAGATTTTGCAAATGGTCGCAGGCTTCCCGGTGCGGCACCTGCGGGACGCCAGCCGGGTGCATCTTTTTACCGAGGCCATGAAGCTGGCCTTTGCCGACCGCGCCTACTGGCTCGGCGATCCCGACTTTGCCCAAGTGCCGCGCGGACTCGTCGATCAGACCTACACGGACAGTTTGGCGCGAAAGATCAACCTCGACCAAACAACACCCGTGCCCCAGCATGGCGAGCCGATGAACTGGGCGGGGGATCTGTTTGGGAAGCACACCACGCACCTTTCCACAGCAGACGCGGCTGGCAACTGGGTGGCGCTGACCCAAACGATCAATACGGCCTTCGGCAGTAAGGTCATCGTGCCGGGAACGGGCGTTCTTTTGAATGACGAGATGGACGACTTTTCTACGCAACCCGGAGTTCCGAACGCCTTCAAGCTCGTCGGGGCAGAGGCAAATGCCATCGCACCCAAGAAGCGACCTCTCTCCAGCATGAGCCCGACCTTGGTTTTGAAGGATGGGCGGCCCGTCGTATCAGTGGGGGCAGCCGGCGGACCAACGATCATTACACAGACCTTGCTGACGCTGACGCACATCATTGATGACGAGATGTCGCCACAAAAGGCACTGGCTGCCCCTCGATTTCACCATCAGTGGAGCCCCGATGAATTGAAGATCGAGGAAGGCTTTGGTCCAGAGGTCTTTCAAGAACTCAAGGCGGCAGGTCATCGGCTGGTCCCGACCGCATCCTTTGGCGCCTGCCAGTGCATTGTGCAGGATCTTGCGACGGGATTGTTCCATCCGGCGCACGATCCTCGGGTGCCAGGGATGGCATCGGGTTGGTAAGCGACAGGCTGCTCGGGGTTGAGAAATTTTACCTTCTCCATTTCAAGGCTCGACTCTCCACGCCGTTCTGTTAATGTAATGACATTGTATGCTAATTCCGAATCGGAAAAGCCCCTCACCTCCACGTCCCGCTCAAGGGGTCGCCCTCATTCTGACGCTGACAGCGACGGCATTGATTGCCTTTCTGGTGCTGGCCATCGTGACGGTGGCTTTCAATGAGGAAAAAGCCTCCATCAATGAATCTGAGATCATCGACTCCAGGACCCTGGCGGAGATGCCTGCCAATGTGGTGATCTCCCAGATCCGTCGTGCGACCGAGGAGGGCACGGGACAGAACTACACCTGGGCCTCCCAGCCAGGGATGATCCGAGTCTTCTCCGAACCACCGCCCACACCGACTGAGGGACAGGCACCGCCGCCACGGAAGCAGTTCTTCTATCCACTCTACTCCACGCGGACGCTTTACGGCACTGAGTCCACCTTCAAAATAGCCGACGAAGTCTCGCAGTTGCAGAGCTGGAATCAACTACCCGGTCTGTTCACGGACCTCAATGAACCGGTGGAGTACTTCCCGCCAAAGGCCCTCCGAAACGCCGGGTCGAGCGTGCAGACACAGAAGGGCACCCTCATTTACCCGATCGTAGATCCCACCTCCATCGGAGGGAACCCGGACCAGCCGATCGTGGACGGTGTGTCCATCACGGGGACGCCGCCTGGGGTGACCGAAAGGAACCGCATGCCGATGCCGGTGATGTGGCTTTATGTGCTGAGCGATGGGACGCTAATTACACCCTTGAGTGGTGCGGCGGATGGGAGGGTGCGATTCGATGCCAGCAAGTTTCAATCACGCGCTGGACTGCCCATGCCAACCATCGTCGGTCGCATCGCCTACTGGACGGATGATGAAAGTTGCAAGGTCAACGTCAATACCGCCAGCGAGCCCGCACCCTGGGTGCCACCGCATACCAGCGGCCCCCGTGAACGTGATTATGCGGAGACGGAACCGGCACGTGGTGAATACCATCGACTGCCAGGGCATCCAGCCTTTACAGCGCTCGCACCCGTATTCCGGGGCATGGGAACGCCCAATCCAGAACCCATGATGGTGCCAGTGTCCCAGCCGCTGCTGAGTCGTGGCGTGAACGATTTCAAGGATCACATGGATCTGATTCACGGACTCATCCCGAGGGGAAACGAACCCGATACCGGGACAGAGCACGGCACCGAACCCCTGACGCTGAACCCCACCCTGGCCACAGAGCGTCGCGCCCGGCTCTTTGCAGATCTGGATGAGATGCTCTTCGATATTGGTGGCAAAAACAATGAAGACCGAATGCGCAATGGCGCTAGCTCGCAACTTCCCAGCGGATTCGCCATGGATCAGGCAGACATTCGGCGCGGGCGTTTTTATCTCAGCACTCATAGCAACTCCCCCGAGCTCAACCCCTTCAACCTGCCCAAAATTTCCCTTTGGCCCGTCATGGAAGAGTCCACGGAGCGCTCTCGCTTCGACCATGAAATGGCTCTAGCCGCCACGCTGGGTGGCGAGGCCGGTGCCAATCCCCGACCTCTCTACATGCTGCAGCGGGGACAGGCGTGGTCTGGCTCAGCTGCCCCAGGCTCGTCCCAGTCGCGCCACGATGATCGCACCGTCCCCCGGAACCTGGATCTCTATCGATACATGCTGGAGATGACGGGAGACAAGAATGCCGCCATTCCAGGTTTTGCCGCGAACTTTGTGGACAAACTCGGGCAGGCAAATCGCGACCAAGTGCTGACGATGATGTTTGATACGCTGCGCTGGATCGCCAATCCGGAAAACGCCTGGGCAGACGATGGCAATACCTTCGAGTTCCTGCCCCCAACGGATCCCAGTAGGAACGCGCAACTGACCGGCGCTGCCTCCGCGGTGCCCATCGCCAGAACATCCGCCGCAACGACATCCGGAGAAGTCAAAGGGCTGGGCCGTTTCCCCACTATCTCCCAGGTGGCGCTGGTCCTGGTGGCGACCGATGCGGAAAAGAACTCCGGTTACGACGACCAGAATCCTGATTCAGCCTATTTCAAAGACGAAGATGGCGATGGCTATGCCGATAAGATCACCAAGATGCGCGCCTTTTTTATCGTGGAGCCCTTCAATCCAAACCCAGGTCATCCCGCCGTTTCCCCTTCCCTGCGCTACCAGATTGAGATGCCAGCGGATTTCACGATCAATGGCAGGGATTTGAATCTCGACAACGGTGGGACGATCAGCGCGCCTGTGTGCCTGCGGGCAACTTTTTCTCCCGCCTTCCCTGGCCTCCTAGGCAGTCGCCAACTTGGTGGCAACGCCAGTGCCTACACGGGGATGGCCAGCCTCTTCGTCACGGCCAACGGCATTGGAAGAAAGGCGGTGGGCTTTCTGGACGAAGACCTAGAATTCCCCTGGGCCTCCGCTGCGGAGACAACCTTCACCACTGCCCACGATGCGAAATTGCCGCTGACCTTTGGCGGTTCGGAAATTAGCATCCACATCCGAACCGCCCAGGGTGCCGCCTCTGGCAGCGAAGTCATCCAGACGCTCAAGGTCGATTTTGCCCAATTGGCGGCGGACACGACCAACATCCACTTCCCCTGCCCAAAATTGAAGGCATCCAAGCCAGAGACGGTTCCAGAAAAGGACCCACGCAACATCTGGTCGCGTTTTGAATTTGAGGCGGATGCCCGCATCGGGGCAGAGCCGCAGGGCGTCCAGCAAAAACTTATTCAACCGGGCGATGTGGTTCGCGCGATGGAGATCGATCCCCTCAGCGCCTGCGGCGGAGATATGAGGATCGTGGCCGCGCAGAAGGACGTCCCTGCCAGTTGGTTCCGGCCCGTGCGTCCAGACACCGCGACTCTGGCCTCGCTGCCCGGCAGCAATACCACCCCTGATTCGCCTGAGTTGCACCACCTCCGAGAAGGTGCCTACACCTTGGCAGGGCAACTCGGATATTCTTGGGGAGGCCCCGCCCAAGCACCCGACACGACGGTTACCCAGGCGACCCTCCTGACGGGCGGCACGCTCTTGCCCGGCGTGGCCCCGGCACCCTTCTGCGTCTCGGCCGTGCCGCCATCCTTGCAGGGTGCCATCGTTCCGTCTGATCCCCTCAACCCGAACGGCAATTTGCGCTTGGGAGACTGGAATACCGGAGCCGGAACGCTAGAGGATGGCCCCTATGGCTCCGATTTGGATCTTGGCAACGCCATCACCGAGTTAAGCGCGACTCGCAGTGATCCGTATGTGGACTCGCTCATGCGCCGCGGCGGGCTGGTGTACCAAGATGTGGATGGGATCAGCCGCACCCCGCAGCGCCAAATTTCCTCCGCCATCGCCTTTGGCTCCCTACCCAGCCGAGTCCACGATGGTCCACACTACGATCCGGCGCAGCGCAGCACCACCATTGGCCCGCAGGCTTGGCGTACGCTGTTGTTTTGTCCCAATCCTGCCTCACGCATCGCCACCGTTCAGGAAAAACCGACCTTCTTGGATCACCCCGGCTTCGCAGATCCGCCAGATCATCTTTGGTTGGAATTCTTTTGGATGCCGACGGTGCGCCCACGTCTCCTCAGCCCGGGATTTTCGACGGAAGGGAAAATCAACATGAACTACCAGATCCTGCCCTTCACCTGGATCAATCGTGCCACGGGGATGTACGCCGCCCTGCAAGGCGTCCGCATTCCGGCCATCGCCACCAGCAGCATCACGGCGGCGGCTGGCCTCAATCCATCACAGCACGTCAAATCCCCCGCCGGCTCCGACATTGAAACCTTGTATGAAGTGAACGCAAAGGAGACCTTGAGGGCCTTCCAAGGGCGCTTTGACGAGGGCAACCTCTTCCTTTACCCATCCGAGATCTGTGAGATGTATCTGATGCCCAAGCGGCAGCCAAACACGGACTACGAGGGACTGCTGGACCCCAAACCAGCCGATCCCACCTCGCTGAAACTGCCTGACGTTACCACGTGGTGGACGGACGGCCGATCTGATACTTCCTCCGGTCCAGGCAATCCCTTGGATGCAGATGCCTTTGAGGCCACGGGCGATAATTTGCGCGAGTCCCCCTACGCCCAGCTTTACCCGCGTCTTTGCACCAAATCGAATGTCTTCCGCGTCCACTACCGCGTGCAGGTGCTACGCCAGTCCCGCTCTGCCCAACCTGCCGAATGGAACGAGGCCAAAGACCGCATCGTGTCGGAGCAGCGCGGTGCCACCGTGATCGAGCGCTACCTCGATCCAGAAGACCCCAATATCCCAGACGCCATCGATTTGCCCGGTGGCACTGAGGCACTCAATCAGTATTATCGGTATCGCATCATCTCGCATCAGCCCTTTGCCCCATGATCCCCGCCCGGATATCGACGCATCACGCGAAGCGCCACCGCCACGGCTTTACGCTGGGGGAGGTGTTGATGGCGATGCTGATCATTGCGTTCGCGATGCTGGCCTTGATCGGGATCCTGCCCAATGCGCTATCGACCATGAGCAAGTCTGCCCAGATGTCCGCAGAATCTCGCATCATCCAACACCTCCAGGCTGCTTATGAAGGGGCCTTCGCGGGTGTTGAATCCCCCTCAGACCTCACGAATGTCATCGCTAGACGCACCTTCAATTTTGACGTGCGCGGCACTCCAATCGATGCCCAATCCGTTCAGGGAAAAGAGGCCTTTTTCGTCGCAGACTGCCAGGGCACGGACAGCCCGCTGATGCCTGGGGAATCCTCCGCCAGTCCCTTTTTGCGCACCGTATCCGTGATCATCACTTCCAACTATCACGACAATCGAGCCCCTACGACCAGCAACATCAGTGGTGCCGTTGGTCCGATATTAAACACGCACGTCCGCTTGCTCACCTTCGTGCTAAAGCGCCCGATCTCCTCCACTGCGCCGCCACCTTGACTCCGATGCGTCTGTTTCCGCTCCATCGACCCACCGCAGATCGTAGGCCCAGGAGGGCATTCACTCTCCTGGAGTTGATGCTGGCCATCACCATCTTTGCCATGATCGGCGTCGTCATCACGAACGCGATCTCCGGCACCCAAACGGCCTGGACCAAAGCACACGCGACGGCGAGAGAGTTCCGAGAGGCCCGAAACGCCCTGGATACTCTGTCCCGCAATCTAGCGAAAGCCGAACTCAACCAGGAATGGGTCACCGAAGATGTCGGTGCCCCCCTTCCCTCATTCACCCCCGAGCGCTGGGTGCGTGACTCGGATCTCCACTTCGTCTGCGGCCCTGCCAACAAGCTGATCCCACTGGTGAGCAATGCCACCTCCCATGCAGCCTTTTTTCAACTTCCCGCAGGATTCACAGGGGCACGCGCCGTCAGTGCTGTCGAATCCGCCACCACAGAACCCGTCTATGACACCCTCTTTGGTGCCCTGAACGGCTGGGGCTACTACGTCGAATTTGGCGAAGATCCACGAACTCTGCCGGACTACCTCCAGAATCGTCCCGGCACTGGCACCAGTGGCAAAAAGCAGCGCTTCCGCCTCATCGAATTTCGCCAACCCTGCCACGAGATGACTCTTTTCCGGATGGACTCTGGCGGCACCGAACCACTTCTGAAAACCTACACCAACCAAGAGCAGCTTTACGATTGGTTTCGCGAGCCCATCAAGAACTCCATCAACGGCAAGCCCGAGGACCGCCGCGTCACCGTGATCGCCGAGAACATCCTGGCTCTCGTCATCACCCCCTATCAACCGCCACTCGACTCCCAGTCGGTCGCAGCCAGTGGAACCTATGCCCTGGCCCCGCAATACCTCTTTGATTCACGCCGCTTTCAGTGGCAGCCCACAGATCCACTGGCACTGGCAACCCGCCACACCCTTCCGCCGACCTTGCGTTTAACCGTCATCGCCATGGACGAGGCCCGCTGGGAAAGCTTCACTGAAGTCGAAAGCGTGCGGAATGGCCTCGGGCTGCGGGATGCGGTCTCAGGACTTTTTGCCGATCCCGCCCGTTACGAGGAAGATCTGAAGACCATCGAAAAAGCCCTCGAAGAACGCCGCATCGGTTTCCGCATCCTCACCAGCAATATCACACTGTCCGACCCGCCGTGAACCTCCGTCCGCTCCAGTCTTGTTCCACGAGTCGCGCCTCCCGTCAGGGAGGGTTCTCCTTGGTGGAGATGCTCACCGTGGTGACGGTGCTCGCCATCATGTTGGCTGCGACCACACAAATTTCGCGTTCCTGGGCAGGCCAAGAAATCTTAGCCTCCGCAACTCGCATTGCACAAGACTTCAGCTACGCGCAAAGCCTCGCCATGAAGCGGGGTCAGCCGGTCGAAATTCGCTTTTACAAATTCTACGATCAAGCGATCGCCTCTGAAGACCCCCACTACCATGGCTACCAACTCGTTGGATATGACAGCCGCCAGCAGCGTGTGATTACGCTGGGGGAGATGCAACGATTGGAGGGAAGCACCGTCGTCATCCCCTCCACTCGTTACTCCACCGTCATGCTCACTGAGCGGCCTTTCGATTTTACCAAAGACCCATTGCCTGGCGTCGTGACGAGCGGCATGAAGGTCGCCAGCGTCGAGTTCCGCCCCAGTGGCGCCACCTCTTTGGACCCCGACCCCAATCACCAGTGGTCGATCAGTTTGGCGTCAGAAAAAGATTCCCGCCCCAGCGGGAAACTCCCACCTACCGCACGCTGCTTGGTAATCACCGCTGAAACCGGGGCCGTAACAGTTTACTGACCCCGGTCCGGCGATAACTCAGTTGACCTGCTTCACATCCTGGATCTTCCAGAACGCAGAGCTGCGCAATTTGCCACCTTCTTCAAACGTCCGCGCCTCTGCATTCCCCAAGGGGGCGAGGTAATGCAGAATGGGGCTCACCGTATCCGGCTGACCTTGGGCCGCCGCCGCTCCAGCAACTTGTTTGAGGACCTTCCAGAGCTCAGAGAAATTGAAGCAGAACCTGGCACCCGTAGCCTTGTTGTCGGGTTTCACCATCGCCGTCAGAGATTCGTTCAGAGCTTTTGAGGTCCCCAACATGAATACCTTGTCACTGACAGTCGCCGATGGCAGCAAATCCGCCGAACCCAGAGGCAGAGCGAAAAAGTACGTCGTATAGGCATCCGCCTTTGAATCCATCGGCGTCAGCATGTTTGGCGGGATCGGAGTCTGGGCCAGGGCCTTCTTCAGTGCCCCATCCATCTGTGCCCATGCGCCGCTGATCGCTGCACGATCCTTCACATCACTGACCCCCGCAATCCGCAGCATCGGTAATTTTGCCTGGGCCAATTCGGGCGGCATCCCCGGAAGCACTGGCAAGGCACCGCCGACCTCAATGATCAGCGCACTCTCGCTACCCAGCCCCTTTTGATAGAGCTCTTTGGAGCCATTGTAGAACTCCAGCAACATCGGTTTAAACATCGTATTAGCCATGCTGAATTGCTGATTGATCGACGCGCCCGCAGGGCTGTTGGCAAACTCGGCGACAGCGCCATAGAGCATCTCCACCAACTTCTCAAAGTAGGCCCGTCCTTCGCCAGCACTAGAGGAGTGAGCCGTTGCACCCATGATAACGCCAGGAGCAGACAGCATCGAGTCAAACTGCAGTGGCTTGGTCAGATCTGCACCACACTTGTCGGGCGGCAGACCACCTTCACTTTCGAGGTGCAAGCCGCCATCCCAGAAGGCGACGCCAGCCATCGATACAAACTCGCGATGGAACACCTTCTTTTCCAAGCCACCCAGTTCCATGAGCTGCGGCTCCATCCGATCTGCGATGGGGCCGAACATTGGATTCCCCTTCATGCCGTGAATCATGCCGCTCAAGATCGGCAAGAGCGGCTGATCATTGGCAAGCCCACGCAACAACTCACCATCGGTCCAAATGAGCCCTGCCAAGGCCTTGTCGATGTAAGGGGCACCGAATGCCAATTCAGTGCGGGCCAAAAGCGAGGCTTCGGGCTCGGTGACAAAGCTCAAATGCGCCGCGTCAGGACCGACAGAAAAGATAATGAACTTATCCACAACACCGTAGGCGATCACTAGTTTCTGTTTCGCAATCGCCTCCAGCGCTGCCGCTACCTTCTTCGGAAAGTCTGGCCCCATCGGCAACTTCGCCGCCTGCGCCGCGATTTCCGCACGTTTTTCAGCCGTCAGTTCCTTGCTAAAATCAAATTCGAAGGTGGTGAATTTCTCACCTGTTGGCAGCGACATTTCCCCTTTGGCGGCCTTCTGAGCCAGTCCTGACTGAATCTCCGGCGTCATCATTTTTGCCAGAGTCTTGGTGGGATCAACTGTGGCAAATCCAGCGACTAGACGCGGCATCTTCGCCTCGGCCGCCAGGTCAACGACCCGGTTCACCAGTTCAGGCTGGCTCGCGATTGAGGTCAGCATGCTGGTCGGATCCATCTTGGCACCGCCCATCGCCCCCATCATCCCACCACCAAAAAGCGCACTGTAGGTGATCTCATTGTAGGCCGAGGAAATGCGCTGGAGCCAGGCTAGGGTCGGCGCAGACCCCTTTGGCATCGCGATGAAGGCGTCATCCACACTGAAGTTGGGATCCGTGCCGGGCGGCATCTTGTCCTCCAGAAAAGCGAAGACCTCCTTACCCCAAGCAGAGGCCTTTGCCGCCTGCCAGTGGGTTTTCAAATCGATGGTGCCAAAGTACAGTTCCGTCGAAACCGGCAACCGCGCCGCAAAGCCAAAGCGGGATGCCTTTTCCACGACTGGACTCTTGGTCACGCCAGCGACGACTGCCTTGACGGCACCATCCGCAGCCTCAGCAACTTCGCTTGATACCTTCTTGTCGCAGCTCACCGCAGACAACAAGCACACGCATCCAAAGGTGAGGACGCCCAGTCGGGACAGGGTCATTTTCATAGGCGACAGTTTTCGAACACAGGGAACGCGGCGTCAATAACCATCTTCCGAATCGAAAAATCGCCCCGATTTATAACGCAGCCAAAGAATCGGCAGAAACAAGCGCCGCTCATCCGTGAGCGGCGCTCTGGGGAGTGGGAAGCTTAATGCTTCAGGAGCCACTCGGTAGTGCGTGGATTGAAATCGGCCAGACACTCCCAGTGGAAGGCGTGCCCTGCATCGTCATAGAGGTGAAGGTCCGCGCCAGGAATCGCTGCCGCCACTTCCTCGCCCATCCAGCGTGGGGTGAAGGCGTCATTCTTGCCACCGATGACGAGGGTCGGGCATTTGACGTTCTTCAGCTCGCTCAGCGTGTTGTGGGTGATGGCCGCTGCGGACTGTGCCTCCATTGCATGCACTGGCTGGGGGGCGGCGTTGGTCGCTGCGTCCTTGAGGCCCTGCTGCATGTTTGCCCAGCAGTCATCGTTATCAAACCAAGGCTTGGTGAAAATCAGCATCTGGACGTAGTGCATGAAGTCCTCCGGGCGCATCGTCGCCTTGCACTTCATGAGGTGGTTCCAGGTGTAGAGACCAAAGCGGTCCTGCCGTGCCCAGGTGCACATCAGGATCATGCTGCGCACTTTGTCGGGATGCCGCAGGGCCAACTGCTGGGCCACGACACTGCCCAGTGAGCAACCGACGACGCGGGCGTTCTTGATGCCCAGCTCGTCCATCAGACCAGCATAATCGTCCGCCATCATTGCGGTCGTGTAAGGTCCCTCCGGCTTGTCCGTCTGACCGACGCCACGATTGTCCCCAAGGATGCAGCGGAAGTGGCCTTCCCAAGCCTGAGCATGGGCATCCCAGACGCCGCCAGGCGCAGTCACGCCCATGATGCAGACGAGGGGATCTCCCGCGCCGCGTTCTTCATAATACATGTTGATTCCGTTAGTCTTGACGTGAGGCATGGCTCTTGGATGGGGTTCGAGTTGGTTTGGGTTTGAAAACGAACCTCAGTTTTAGCGGAGGAACTTCTGCGCGCCAAGGGAAAAACCCGTTTGTTCCATCTCGTAGTCCTGCCTGCATGAATCTCTCCCGCCGCCAATTTTGCACCGTCGCTGCCGCCGCCCTCGCCCGCCCGATGTCCGCGTCCCAAGAGGACCCCATTATCGATATTCACCAACACACCCATTACCACGAGCGGAACGACGATCACCTCCTCGCCCACCAAACCGCGATGGGGATCACCACTACGATCCTCCTGCCCGCCGGGACCTACCTCAGCCGCCCATCGACCCACGACGGAAAATCGAACGGACTCGCCGCCAAGTGTGGCACCACAGCCGAGGCCAAGGCCATCGCCGACGCGCATCCAGGTGCCTATCTGTGGGGGGCCAATGAGATCACCGACCTCGAGACAGCCCCAGCCGAAATCGAGAAATGGCTGAAGCTGGGGGCGTGCATCATTGGCGAACAAAAATTCGATGTGGAATGCGACAGTCCCTCCAGCCAGAAGCTCTACAAGCTAGCCGCCGCCTACAATGTCCCCATCCTGATCCATTTCCAACACGAGCGCTACAACCGCGGGTACGAGCGACTCCACACCATGCTGGAGAAACACTCCAAGACCATCTTCATCGGTCATGCACAAACCGTGTGGGCCAATATCAACAAGGACGCCATCCAAAAAGACCTCTATCCTAAGGGCAAAGTCACCCCCGGCGGTATGACAGACCGCTACCTCGCCGACTACCCCAACTTCTTCGCAGACATGTCTGCGGGCTCCGGCCTCAATGCTCTGGAGCGGGACGAAGAACACACGCGCGCATTTTTTGATCGTCACCAAGACAAGATCCTTTATGGCTCCGACTGCGCGGATCACTTTGGCAGAGGCCCCGGTTGCCAAGGGGCCAGCACCATCGCCGCTATCCGGCGCATGACATCGAGCAAAAAAGTCGAACGTAAGATCCTCTTCGAAAACTCCCAGAAGCTCTTCCGACTCGCCTAAAGAGGGGACCGCGCTCCAGGGGTCGTGTGCCCGCTCTTGCGGTTCTCTTCCCGCTGCATTACATCCTCGTCATGTCCAACCCTCTTCTCCTTGGCGTCAATATCGACCACGTCGCCACCCTGCGTCAGGCACGCTATCGCGCGATGCCGGAGGCTCACAACGCGGAGCCATCGGTGCTGCGCGCAGCGCTCGACGCGGAGGCAGCGGGGGCGCACTCCATCACGATTCACCTGCGGGCAGACCGACGGCACATTCAGGATGCGGATGTTTTTCTACTCCGGCGGGAAATTCGCACCAAGATGAATCTCGAAATGGGTAACACCCCAGAGATCCTCGCCATCGCGCTCCAAGTCTGCCCAGATTTTGTCTGCATGGTCCCAGAGAATCGTGAAGAGGTCACCACAGAAGGAGGGCTCGATGTCGCAGGCCAGAAGGACGGACTCGCTGGCTCCATCCGCCAATTGCGGGCCAATGGCACCCGCGTCAGCATGTTCATTGATCCGGATCTAGAGCAGGTCAAGGCCTCGGCGGAAATTGGTGCAGACATGATCGAACTGCACACGGGCACCTTTGCCAATCACCAGGGCGAAGCGCGAGCGCTGGAAGCCGCCCGCCTCAAGGCCGCTGCTGAACTCGGCCACAGCCTGGGCCTACAAATCAACGCTGGCCACGGGCTGACGACGGAAAACCTACCCGCCCTCTTCAGCGTCCCCCACCTCGCAGAACTCAACATTGGCCACCACCTTGTCTCGCGGGCCATCACCATCGGCCTCCCGGCTGCCATTAAAGAAATGCTTGCCGCCATGGCAGCCTATCGCGCTTGATCCACCATGGCTGTGATCGGACTCGGAATTGATCTTGTGGAAGTGGAGCGCATCCGCAGCCTGCTGGAGCGGCACGGAGACCGCTTCAAAGAACGAACCTTCACCGCTGGCGAAGTCGCCTACTGCGATGCCTGCGCGGATCCAGCGATCCACTACGCCGCAAGATTCGCTGCCAAAGAGGCCGGAGCAAAGGCGCTCGGGACAGGCTTCGCCGAAGGTGTCAACTGGATGGATATCGAAGTGACGCGCGCCGCCAATGGTTGCCCCGCCATCCACTTTCATCGCGGTGCCAAAGAACGCGCTGCTGCCCTGGGGGTGAGCCGCAGCCTACTCTCTCTAACGCATACCAGCGATTTGGCCTCCGCGCAGGTCATCCTGGAAAACGCCTGAACCACCCTCATTCCACCGGGCGACCAGCAGCCGTCCAAGCGGGGAATCCCCCGCGCAGCACGAAGACATTCTCATGCACGATGCCGGTGGTGACGAGGCGCTCACGCACCGCATGACTTGCCTTGCAAGCTTGGCCGGAGCAATAGATCACCACTGGTTTTTGAAGGTCCTGCAAGAGTTCGATATTTGCCACCACGAGGTCGTCAAATTCTTGCTCATTCAAGAGGTGCGCACCCGGGATGTGGCCTTTCTCAAACTGGTCTCGGGGTCTTGCATCGAGCCACACCACCTGCCCCTTCCATCGCTGCTCCACGGCCGCAAGATCCACCTCATCGTCCGCCATCGGGGTCTCCACCGCATACCAAGCAGGTGCCTCGGGATGCAGCCAATGGGTCCCCGCGGCGGCACCGATGCTGAGGGCCAGCAAAAAAGCGGTCTGTTTCAGTGCGCCAGACATCGTTAAGGCTTGGTGGATGCAGGCTGCCGAAAAACACTAAAGAACGCCATTTGCCGGGCATACTTGGGGATCTTGCTATCGGTCTCGATCTTCAAGGCACCAAGCATAATCTCCGTCGTGTTCTTTGGCTTGACGGTGATGAGATATTCTCGGCCGGGCTTCACTTCTTTCCAGGCGAACTCCACGCCCTCCCGCGTGGACGTGATGTTCGTGATCTTCATCGGCTCATCGCCCACCATCTTCACCACGAGATCCTTGGAGGCGACAGGCTCATTGATCCACCACTGAACGGTCTTCGGTTCGATATCGACCACTGCTGGCACGTCCAGTTCAAAAGGGATCACCCACTCGGGCTGCGCCGGATCGTCCGTTGTGACGGTCACAAATTTCTCGTGCTTCCCGACGAAGCTCGTCACCGTAAACTCAGCCTTTCCCGTGCCCGTCGATCCAGGTTCATAAACCGCTCGATCAAGCTCCGCACTCAGACAACTGCAAGCACTCTCAAGACCGGTCACAGTCACGGCCTTATCACCACTGTTGCGGAAGGAGAACGTCACCGTAGCTGTTTCATCTTCAGGCTTTGGCTTGACTTCAATGACCTTCACGTCCAGCGCCAAATCGGCGAGCACCGTGGTCGTTAAACACGTTCCCAGAAGGCAAAGAGCGAGGATGGCTTTCATGCCATGCAAGTTACACTCACTTGGAATTTCCACCAGACTTTCTTCCGTTGTGACGGTGAGTCTGGTGGAGCATAGCGGATTCGAACCGCTGACCTCTTCAATGCCATTGAAGCGCTCTACCAACTGAGCTAATGCCCCGAAAAGAAATCGGCGCTCCCCGTTGAAAGGGAGCGCCGAACTTAACTGGACTCAGAGCTTTGACAAGCCGATTTTCAATGAAAATCAAACTTGTCCAAGATCAGCTCTTATTTGGTAGCTTTGCCACCTTTGGCTGCGCCCTTGGCGTCGCCTGCACCAGCGGCAGGGGCGGCGGTTGTAGCTGCGCCCGCATTGGCTTCGCGGATCTTGGCTTCAAGTGCGGCCTTCTTTGGCTCAAAGAACTTGGTAGCGTCAGTGATCTGCTCAGGCTTCATCTTTTCCTTCATCTTGCCAATCACATCGGTGACCTGTTGGTCTTTGGAGATGAACTCGGCCAGCATGAGGTAAGCAAGGGCGCGAACGAGATCAGGCTCGTTCTTCACCGTGGCAGCACCACGCTCATACATCCCGGCAAGGCGCACCATGGCCTGGGCGGAACCCTGTTCGGCAGCCATGTTATAATGGCTAGCGGCGGCAGCCATGCTGCTGTTCGCTGGGCTCTCACCACCACCACCGGCGTTCAGGCCGGCTTCATAGAGGTTACCCAATGCCAAGTGAGCAGGCGCGTAATTCGCTTGTGCGGCGCGGTCATACCAGCCAGCAGCGGCGATCAGGTCCTGAGTGACACCCGTCCCATTTTGATAGTAACCGGCAAGGCGGAACTGAGCCTCGGTGATACCAGAGTCAGCCGCGCGCTTGATCAGGGCGAAGGCCTTCACAGGATCCTTATCCACCACGGTGCCGCTCTCATAATAAACGCCCACAGCGTAGAACGCCTGTGGCACACCAGCCTGGGCAGCCATGCGGAAGGCATCAAGAGCGCGTTTTGGATCGACTGGCACCAACACCTTCACTTCTTGCTTACCGTCTTTGGGCTCGCCAACTGGCAGGCCGACACCGCCTTGGAAGGCCTGACCGAGGCGCAGCAGCGCCTGAGGATCACCCGCCTGAGCTGCCTTTTCGTAGTAACCGAAAGCCTTTTCAGGATCAGCCTTGTCAACGCCTTGACCGCCTTCATAGATCTGACCGAGCAGACGATTCGCAGCGGCATTGCCCTTGGTAGCAGCATCTTCAAACATCTTGATGGCCGCTTTTGGATCTTTGGCAACCAACGGATTGGCACCTTGGTCACCATTGAAGAGGCGGGCAGCCTTGAGGCTCATCGCGTTCGCGTTGCCCTGCTCGATGGCTTTGTCCAGCATCGCCAATGCTTGCTTCTCGTCTTTGGCGACTCCGCCTTCGACACCACCTTGATACATCTGGGAAAGCAACAAGGTTGCCTCGCTGTCCTTGGCCTCGCTACCAGCAATAAGGAGCTTCTCAGCAGCCTTCGAATCTGGCTTCAGAGTCGCAGTGCCACGAAGGAGGATCTGAGCATAGGCGCGCATCGCACCCAGTTCACCCTTGTCGGAGGCTGCCTTGATCAGGGCGATGCCCTCATCCGCCTTAGCCTGATCCTGAGCACCACGGAGAGTGAGTGCACCAAGTTCAGCCATGGCCTGGAGTTGGCCCGCGTCTGCGGATTTCTTATACAGAGCAAGAACTTGATCGGCCTGGGCACCCTGCAGAATGCCAAAGGTCATCCAGTGGGCCAAGACATAAGCGGCGCTAGCGTCGTTCTTGTCTGCCGCTTCCTTGATTGCCGTCAGAGCATCGGTGAAAGCCTTCTGTTTATCGATCTTATCGTCGGCTTGATCGGCAGCCAGCTTTTCAAGGGCGGCTTTGGTCTCAGGAGAGATCTGGTTAATCTGAGCGGTGTCCAATCCGGCCACGGCGACCATGGCGGCGAGCTTTACTTTGAGTGCGGTGAGTAACATAGGGTTGGCTAAGGAGTTCTTTATTCGACTCGTCTCGACGAGAAGCGCTCATTTTTGGCGGTTTTTTGTGAATAAAGCAAGAACTCCTTGCGGGACGGCGTGCACAAACCCCCATTTTTTGACGCTATTTTACGTAAGGTGCCGAATTTGCCCGGAACAGATCCGCCAAATTTCAGACGGACAGCGGCAGCATCGGCACCCCATAAAGAAATGGATCGCGCTACTGTGCTGCCAGCCCGATTTCCTGGTCATTTAAGTAGCACGATGGATCGGGAGCCCAAAGATCTCCGGTCATCTGCATGGCACGCACGCGAAAGCCGCCGCCGCAAACGTTGAGAAAACGGCAACCCGCGCAGCGACCCTTCATGTGTTGGGTGCGATCTCGCAGCGCCGCCAGCGTTGCATTTTCACGGTTGGTCCAGATCTCACTAAATGGACGTTGCTTCACATTGCCCAGGGTCAACTCCTGCCAGAACTGATCTGGGTGCACATTCCCTTGGGTATCAATGTTACTGATGCCAGTGCCTGAAGAATTTTTTCCCCCGCCGTTCCACTCCAGCAATTCCATGGCCTTGGCCGCGCGCTCTGGATTCTCCTCCAGCAGTTTCATGTAGAGATAAGGGCCGTCCACAGGCTGATCCACAGTCAAAACCTCACGCGGCTGCCCGCTGGCGGCCCACTGCGCTGTGCGCTCCAAAATCTTGTCGATGGCCTCCCGCGTTTTTTCGTGTGGAACTTCCAACAAATTCGAGCCGCGCCCGCTGTAAACGAGATGGTAAAAACACACCCGCTCAATCTCTTCCCGCTCGATCAGATCCAAGATGCGATCCAGATCTTCGATATTGTGCTGAGAGAGCGTCAGTCGCAATCCGACCTTTTGCCCGACAGCCCGGCAATTGCGGAAGGCCTGCACCGCCTTGTCATAGGCACCTTGGACGCCGCGAAAGTGATCGTGCGTCGCCCCGATCCCATCCAAGGAAATGCCCACATAAGAAAAGCCAATGTCTTTCACCCGCGCTGCCCGCTCTGGATCAAGTAAGGTTCCGTTGGTGGAAAGGGTGAGACGCAGTCCCTTCCCCGTCGCGTATTCCGCTAACTCAAAGAAGTGAGGGTGGATGGTGGGCTCCCCGCCGGAAAGCAGCAAGGCAGGGACCTTAAAGTCCGCCAGATCATCGACCACGGCCTTGCACTGGTCCCAATCCAATTCCCCTGGATAAACGGCAGAAGTAGAGTCCGAGTAGCAGTGCACACACTTCAGGTTGCAGCGCCGTGTGATGTTCCAAACCACAATCGGCCGCCGCTCCGCCGCAGCGGCAGGTGCGCCGTGGCCGCGGCCATAACGAAGGTGATCCATAGGTTGCGCGACATCACAATAAAGACGGGTGAGATTGATCATGCCGGAATAAACGCATAGCCAGAAGCACGAATCCCCACCGATCTTGCGCAGTGATGATCTCAGAATGTTTTGCTGGGGACCTCACTTTCCCCTTGCTGCCACGGCCCGAAGCCTACCAACATAGCGGTAACCATGAAAATCAAATTTTGCGGCGCCGCAGGCACCACCACGGGTTCAAAGCATCTCATCACGGTCAACGGCCAACAGATCCTGCTCGACTGCGGGCTCTACCAGGGACGACGCAAAGAATCACTGGAGCGCAACCGCGATTTCCCCTTTGACCCAGCCAAGATCGATGTCCTCGTCCTCTCCCATGCGCACATCGATCATAGCGGTAACATCCCGCAACTGACCAAGCTCGGCTTCACCGGAAACATCCTCACCACGCCCGCCACGCGAGATCTCTGTAGCATCATGCTTCCGGATGCGGCCCACATTCATGAACACGACATCGCTTGGTTAAATCGCCATCGCAAAAAAAACGACCTCACGATTCTCGAGCCCAGCTACACCATGGAGGATGCAGAGGCCTGCATGAGGCAGTTTGTGACGCTCAGCTACAATCGCCCCATGCAGATCGCCGATGGGGTGAAGCTGACTTTCATCGACGCAGGCCACGTTTTGGGCTCTGCCCAGGTGATCCTGGACATTGATGATCGCGAGACCGGCAAGCACTCGCGCCTCCTGTTCTCTGGCGATGTCGGCCGACCAGCGAACGACCTACTTGAGCCCGCAGCGCCCAGCGAAAACGTCGATTACGTGATCATGGAGAGCACCTATGGCGGCCGAAAGCACGAACTCGATGCCGCCACCAGCGACCACATCTGCCGCATCATTCGCGAGGTACAGCAGCGCCGGTCCAAACTCATCATCCCCGCCTTCGCGGTTGAACGCACGCAGCAACTGCTTTTCACGCTCGACAAACTCCGGGAGAGCGACTGCTTCCCCGCCATCCCGACCTATGTCGATAGTCCTCTCGCCGTCAAAGCCACTGAGATTTTCCGCCTGCACCTAGAGGACCTAAAACCCGCCGTCCGCGAGGCAGTCTTTATGCGTGATGACCCCTTTGGCTTTGAAGGGCTCCGTCTGGTCCGGAGCGTCGAGGAATCGAAAGCCCTCAACAAAGTTAAGGGACCGGCAATCATCATTTCTGCCTCTGGCATGGCAGAGTCTGGCCGCATTCTGCACCACCTCCGCAACAACGTCTCCCACTCACAAAACATCATTCTCTTCGTTGGTTATTGCGCGGAAAACACCCTTGGCTGGAAGCTCCGCCACAAACTGCCCAAAGTCTCCATCCTCGGGGACGAGTTCAATGTTCACGCTCAAATTGAGATCATGGACTCCTTCTCAGGACATGCGGACCACGACGAACTGCTCGACTACTTCTCCCGCATCCACGGCCCCAAATCTCACGTCTTCCTCGTTCATGGGGAGAGCAGTCGCACCGCAGTGCTAAAAGAAGCACTTGAACCCCTGCATCCTCAGGGCCAGATCATCATGCCGAATCTCCTCCAAGAGTTCACCCTTTAAGCCCCCCTCTTTCCCCTCCTGAATGAAGTCCCTTTTTCTCACCAACGAATTTCCACCTTACATCTACGGCGGCGCAGGCGTTCACGTCGAATACCTCGCCAAAGAACTCGCCAAACTCATTGAGGTGGAGGTTCGGTGCTTCGGAGATCAAGAAGTCAACAATGCCAATCCCGTCGTCCATGGCGTCGGGCTCGATTCAGAAAATTGGACCTCGCCCGCCCACCTCAAGTCGGTCTTCGGTGCGCTTCAGAGAAATCTGGATTTTAACACACGCACGATCGACGCCAACGTCGTCCACCTGCACACTTGGTACTCCCATTTCGGGGGCATTTTGGCCAAACTCAATTACGGCATCCCCATGGTGCTGACCGTCCACTCCCTGGAGCCTCTCCGCCCCTGGAAGCGCGAGCAACTCGGCGGCGGCTACGACTTCACCGTCTGGCTGGAGCGCACCGCGATTGAGATGGCGGATGCCGTTGTCGCCGTTTCGGAGGAGACAAAAACCGACATCCTTCGCCTCTTCGACGTTGATGAAAAGAAGGTGCATGTCATTCACAATGGCATCGATCCAGACGAGTATCACCATACCGAAAATCCAGACGTCCTGCGCACCCACGGCATTGATCCCAATCAGCCGTTCGTGCTTTTTGTTGGCCGCATCACCCGGCAGAAAGGCATCATCCATCTCGTCCGTGCCATCCAGCACATGGATCCCGGCTTCCAGATCGTCCTCTGCGCGGGAGCGCCAGACACACCAGAGATCGCGGCGGAGATGAAAGCAGCGGTCACAGAAGCCCAGCGCCACCGCGATGGCATCGTTTGGATTCCGGCAATGCTGCCCGTGGCGGAGAAAATCAATCTTTACTCTCACGCGGCCGTCTTCTGCTGCCCCTCCATTTATGAGCCCTTTGGCATCATCAACCTCGAGGCCATGGCTTGTGAGACCGCCGTCGTTGCCAGCGCCGTTGGCGGCATCAAAGAAGTCGTCATCCCTGGCGAGACGGGACTGCTAGTCCCAATCGAACAACAGACTGAAAGCCCCTTCGAAGCGACTGAACCTGAAAAATTCGCCAAAGACTTGGCAACCGCCATTAACACCCTCATGGCGGACCCCGACAAACGGGCAGCCATGGCCGCCGCCGGTCGCAAGCGCGCGGTAGATCACTTCAGTTGGCACTCCATCGCAGAGAAGACCGTGAAGCTGTACGAAACCCTGATGTAAATCCCCCCGGCCTAAGGCGTGAGGGCTTCCAGTCATCAACGAACACTCCGAGATGGCAGCGCGCCATCTCGCCTCGATCCTTGACCGGACATTGCCGAATCAACCTCAATCTCCGCCTTCACCACCCGCCTGTTGGCGACCGGCTCCGACGATGTCTTTGACCGCAGCCACCGCATAGTCGCGGTTCAGCTTGGTGATCCAGCGCACGCTGATCTCCTTCGGGCAGGCAGCTTCGCATTCGTACTGATTGGTACAATTGCCGAAGCCTTCCGCATCCATCTGGCGGACCATACCGAGCGTGCGACGTTGGCGCTCAGGCTGCCCTTGAGGAAGCGTATTGAGCTGGCCGACCTTGGCGGACACGAAAAGCATGGCGCTGGCGTTCTTGCATGAGGCGACACAGGCCCCACAGCCGATGCAAGCCGCAGCATCCATTGCGGCATCAGCGATGTCTTTGCCAATCGGGATGCTGTTTCCTTCTGGCGCTGAGCCCGTCCGGATGCTGACAAATCCACCCGCTTGCATGATGCGATCAAAAGCACCACGATCCACCATCAAATCCTTCACCACTGGAAAAGCGCGTGCCCGGAATGGCTCCACCCAAATCGTATCGCCCGTGCGGAACTTCCGCATGTGCAACTGACAGGTCGTCGTGGCCCGCTCTGGACCATGTGGCATCCCATTGATGGTCATGGAACACGCTCCGCAGATACCTTCGCGGCAATCATGATCAAACGCGATCGGTTCCTGCCCAGCGGCAATGAGGCGCTCGTTAACGATGTCCATCATCTCCAGGAACGAGGCATGATCCGGAATTTCCGGCGCTTCGATGTCTTGAAAATGACCTGGCTTGGAACCGTTCTGACGCCAGACTTTGAGGTGAAGATTGAGTAGTGCCATGGGGTGTTGCGGAAGGAATGAAGGGTAAAATCAGAGGGTCGAAGTTTGGGCAATCTCTGTGCAAATCTGATTCAAATTGAAATGGATCCAGTGGGTGTCGCCCACGTAATAGCGGAGCGCTTCTTCAGCGCGGGTCATCATCTCAGCCGCCGTCACATAACCCATCGCAGCGAGGGAGCGGATGTCCTCCTGGTCTGACGGGGAAAATCTCGCCACTTTCGAGATTGCCAGATCAACCGGAGCAAACACTCGCAAATGGATGAGCCGCTTGTCATTACCAATGCCCTCCCACTCGCGACTTTCTTCCTGGTGATCAGGATGAATAAGAGCAAAAGTGTCGTTGTAGGTCGGGTCCAGGTAGATTGTGGAAGGTGTTTGACCATCCCTCAAATAACGCACCGTCAGTTCGTCATACGGCAGGATCATGCGCCTAGAGAAGGTCGCATCCACATCTTCGGTGTAGCGACTTCCGCAGTAGTAGTGCACCGCCATCCCGCCGGCCAGAAACATCAGGATAGGATCTCCCTCGTAGCCGCCGCGGCGAACGATCACGTCGAGCTTGTCCATCATTTCCTGTAGCGCGGCAGTGAGTTCAGGATGCCGATGGTGCATGGCGCAATTCCCTCCTGAGCAAATTTGAAAAGCGGATAAAATCAAACTTCACACGCTGGACCAGCGAAGCGAATTGCGCTTCGGCTCCTGGCAACAGTCGCTCTGCCACTTGCGCGAGCGCTTGGCGGTGACCATACCAATCAGTGCCGGAAAGAAACAGGCACGCGATGGTCTTTTCTTCACGATCAACACCATCATTCCGAAGCCAATCGTCCGCCTCGAACGCACCCTGTTGGCGCGCACAGAAGCCGATGAAGCCAGATTCGGAATCGCGTGTCATGTCGTCTCGTCAGAAAGGTTCCCTTACTTGTAGCTGCGCACGGCCAGATGCACTTCTTCGAAGGTCAACGGCTCTTTGTTCAACTTGGGTTGGCTGCAATTACCCGAATACTCCCAGGCGGCTACGTAGCTGAAGTCTTGGTCATTCCGTTTCGCCTCGCCATCAGGGTATTGGTGTTCCTCGCGGAAGTGCCCGCCGCAGCTTTCCTCGCGGTTTTGAGCGTCGATGCAAAGGAGCTCTGCGAACTCCATGAAGTCAGCGACCCTGCCGGCCTTCTCCAATTCCTGGTTGGCGGCGTCGCCACTGCCTGGGACCGTGACGTTGTTCCAGAACTCTTCACGCAATGCAGGGATGCGGTCGATGGCCTCTTGCAGACCTTCGCGCGTCCGCGCCATCCCACACTTGTCCCAGACCAAAAGGCCCAACTCACGGTGGAAACTATCGACGGAGCGCTTGCCCTTCACCGAGAGCAATTTCTTGGTGCGTTCTTCGGCATCGGCGACTGCCTTCTTGACCTCGGGATTGTCGAGTGTGACCTCGCCTGGTTTTTGCGTAACCAGATAGTTTGCGACCGTCGTTGGGATCACGAAGTAACCATCGGCCAAGCCTTGCATCAGGGCACTGGCACCAAGGCGGTTCGCGCCGTGGTCGGAGAAGTTTGCCTCGCCCAAGACGTGCAGGCCGGGCAGATTGCTCATCAAATTGTAGTCCACCCAGAGGCCACCCATGGTGTAATGCACGGCTGGATAAATGCGCATCGGCCGCTCATAAGCGCTCTCGCCAGTGATACGCTCATACATGTCGAAAAGATTGCCGTAACGCTCCGCGATGGTATTCCGCCCGAAGTCCCTGATGGACTCCGCAAAGTCCAAATAAACGCCGCGTCCGCCAGGGCCAACGCCGCGACCATCGTCACAGGCTTCCTTTGCAGCGCGAGACGAAATGTCGCGCGGGGCCAAGTTTCCAAAGCTGGGGTACTTTCGCTCCAGATAATAATCGCGATCTTCCTCCGGGATATCGGCGGGGCTCTTGCCGCAGTCTTCTGCTTTTTTCGGCACCCAAACTCGACCATCGTTACGCAGAGACTCGGACATGAGCGTCAGCTTACTCTGGTAGTCACCACTGACAGGAATGCAGGTCGGGTGGATCTGCGTGTAGCATGGATTCGCGAAAAAGGCACCTTTGCGATGCGCACGCCAGGTAGCGGTCACGTTGCAACCCATCGCGTTGGTGGAAAGGAAAAAAACGTTGCCGTATCCGCCCGTGCAGAGCAGCACAGTGTCCGCGACGTGGGCGTCGATTTTACCCGTCACCAGATTGCGCACGACGATTCCCTTGGTCTGCCCATTCACGACGATCAGGTCCAACATCTCGGTGCGGGAATACATCTCAACACCACCGCGAGCGATCTCTTTATTCAGCGCTGAGTACGCCCCCAACAGAAGCTGCTGCCCGGTTTGACCCCGAGCATAAAACGTCCGGCTCACCTGAGCACCGCCAAAGGATCGGTTCGCCAACCCACCACCGTATTCACGGGCAAAGGGCACCCCTTGCGCGACACATTGGTCGATGATGTTCACGCTGACTTCGGCCAACCGATGGACATTGGCTTCACGGGCGCGGAAGTCACCACCCTTCACGGTGTCATAAAAGAGCCGGTGAACGGAGTCACCGTCATTCTGGTAGTTCTTGGCCGCATTGATCCCACCCTGGGCAGCGATCGAGTGGGCGCGGCGGGCGCTGTCCTGAAAGCAAAAGCACTTCACCTTGTAGCCCATTTCAGAAAGTGATGCGGCTGCGGCTGATCCCGCTAAACCACTGCCGACAACGATGACCGAATACTTGCGCTTGTTCTTCGGATTGATCAGCTTGGAGTCGCGCTTATGGCGAGTCCATTTTTCAGCCATTGGGCCGGAGGGGATCTTGGAATCTAAGGACATGGTGAGCAAAGGTTGAACCACTAATGAAGAGAGACGGCAGTGACAGAGGGGGGATCAATGGCCAAACTTGAAGAGCCAGATCGCGATGGGGATGGAGCAGTTGCCAATCAAGACCACTGCGGCAAACGCCTGCCCGACGAATTTGAAGATCGGCCAAGTTTTGTTTGTGACCAGCCCGAGGGTTTGGAAAAGACTGCTGACGCCGTGACTCAAGTGACTGCAAAGCATCACCATCGCGATCACGTAAAAGATCGCCGCAGGTGCCCAGGAGAACCCAGCGATGACCATCTTGTAAACGTCATGGACCTGATGACCATCCAGATCCGTCATGTAGGAACCATAGTCATTGCCTGCATGAGCGGTGAAGTGCAGCAAGTGATACACGATAAAGGCCAGCAGAGTGAGTCCGCTCCAAATCATGAAGCGTGAGGAGCGGGACGCCACCTGGGTCGCCTCACATCCATACCGTTGCTCGCGGGCGGCACGGTTTGCTTTCGTCAATTGAATGGTCGCCACGATGTGAATCACGACAGCGGCTAGCAGGCCGATACGCGCCACCCAGACCCCCATCCCGTGCCCGACTGTTTGCAAGAAATGCCCGTATTCGTTGATGGCATGTGGTCCGACAAAGATCAGCAAATTGCCAATCATGTGTCCTAGCACAAACAAAACCAACATCGCCCCGGTCAGGGCGACGAGGGTTTTCTTGCCGATGGAGGATTGATAAAACCGCGTCAAAGATTCAAAAACAGCGCTCATGAGGAAAATCGTGCTTCATCATGGAAATACGTGGCCAAAAGGCAAGCGATCAGGTGGATTTTTCTTTTTCTTTTGAGCGACGTTCGCTCGAATGGCCCTCCGATTGCGGCGGACCCCACCAAAATTGCGCCCAGTGACCACAGGCGTGGCCTCGGCCCGTTTAAATGCGGGACAAACGGGCCCACATGCACCTACTCAGCGGGCAGGAGCAGCGGGATTCCGTCGTGCACGGGAAACACCCGCGCCCCGTCTTGGCGAGCTAGAGCCGGCTGATCGACGGGCAATCCTGCCTTGGCGCACTCTTCCGGGGTCGCCCAGCGCAATGGCTGCTTTGTGTCTGGGCAACACAAGACGGGCAGGAAGGAGTCGATCCAATCGGCAGATTCAGCGGCCATGATCTTGATCAATAAAGGGGCACCTCAGGATCGATGGCTTTTGACCACTCGTTGATCCCGCCAGCCACATTCCAAACGTCCTCGAAACCGAGGTCCAGCAACTTCCCCACTGCCTGTGCACTGCGACCGCCTGCTTTGCAGTGCACAACGAGCTTGCGCCCCTTGGGCAACTCATGGGCTCTCGCCTCAACAAAGGCCAAGGGGATCAGCGTGGCGCCTTCGATCCTGCAAAGGGCGTGCTCGTGGGGCTCGCGGACATCCAGCAGGAAGTGATCTTCTGCTTGATTGCGGAGTTCGTGCAGGTCGTGGACGGTAATCGTGGGGATGGCTGACATGGGGTTATTTGAGTTGGAAGAAGAAGGAATGCCGCAAAATCCCTGATAGTCCACTGGCTCTGTGATGGAAGGATTTTCTCCACAAACTGGACACTCGGGATCTCGACGCAAATTGAAGGGTCGGAACCGCATCGACAAGGTATCGACATGCATGAGGCGTCCCAGCAGAGGCTCGCCAATGCCCGTGATCAGCTTAATCGCCTCCAGGGCCTGCATGGTACCGATCAATCCTGGCAAAACACCCAGCACACCACCTTCCGCGCAACTGGGCACAAGCCCCGGCTTCGGCGGCACGGGCGACATGCAACGATAGCAGGGGGCACCCAGATGAGGTGCAAAGACGCCCACTTGTCCCTCGAACCGAAGGATCGAGCCATAAACGTTCGGGATCTTCAACCACACACAAACGTCATTGCTCAGATACCGGGTCGGGAAATTGTCCGTGCCATCAATCACCACATCGTAACCTGCCGCGATGTCCCTCGCATTGGACGCATTAAACGTCTCGGGATACAGCTTCACCTGAACGTTGGGATTGATGCCCTCTAGCCGTTCCTTGGCCGCCTCCAGCTTGGACCTGCCCACGTCTGCGGTACTGAAAAGCAACTGCCGCTGGAGGTTCGATTCCTCCACCACATCGGGATCGACAAGCCCCAGAACGCCCACGCCTGCCGCCGCTAGATACATCGTGACAGGCGAGCCCAGCCCCCCTGCCCCGATGCACAAGACCCGAGCATTCTTCAGCTTGCGTTGTGCATCGATCCCAAATTCCGGAATATTCAGATGCCGCGCATAACGGCGCAGTTCTGGCACGGATAGATCTGGCAATGGGTCTGACATCCTCCCTATCATGTCCAGCCATCCGCGCCGCACAACTGCGGATTCACAACTCAGGGCGTCGGCGCTTTGGAGAGTTGCTCAGACACATTCTCCACCGTCAGCAATTCCGGGAGCACCAAAGGCTCTGCGGCATCCGGCAGATACAGCACATTCACGGGCACTGCCGCTTTGCCGAGATCTTCGAGCGCTTTCTTGATGCGATCATCGGGGTTGGTCCAGTCCGCCTTGAGCAGCACGACTTTCTTCTCGTTGATCAGTTTGACGAGAGCACCGTCATGGTAAACGCGCTTGTTCACCTGGCAGGTCGCACACCACTTCGCCGTGAAGTCGATATAAACGGGCTTTTTCTCTGCCCGGAGGGATGCGACCAGTTCTGGCGACCACTTCTCCCAGGTCAATGCCTCGCGATGCGGCCAAGCCCAGCTCACGGCGCCACCCGCCATCAGCAGGGCGATCACCAAAGCCGCCGTCCGGGTGCTCGCAGGTTTGTGAGGCAGGCACCAGCGTCCATAGATCCAGCAGGCCATCGCTACCAAAACCAGCGCAAAGAGGATGTAGAGAAAGCCGATCTCGCTCACCATGCCAGACAGAACCCAGGCGAGATAAACCACCGTGCCAATGAGGAAAAAGGACATCCCCTGTTTGAAGCTCTCCATCCAAGCCCCTGGACGAGGAAGACGAGAAATCAGACTCGGAAATGCCGCCAAAATTAAGAACGGAAGAGCAAGGCCGAGACCGATGCAGGTGAAGAGAAGCAGCGCCGGGATCGCCGGCAGCGTCACCGCATAGCCGAGTGCTGTGCCGAGAAACGGAGCCGAACACGGTGTCGCGACCACCACCGCCAGCAAGCCGGAAAAGAAGGAGCCACTCAGACCGGACTTATTTTGCAGATCCGCGCCCACACCAACGGCGGAGGTTCCAATCTCAAACACACCCGCCATCGACAGGCCGAAGATCAGGAAGAACACCGTCAGCCCCATGACAAAATTCGGCGATTGGAGCTGCGAGCCCCAGCTCTTGCCCAGGACGATCACGAGAGCCGCCAAGGCCCAAAAACAAACCAGCACCCCCAGTGTGTAGGCAAGGCCATGCTTCATGACCACAGATCGATCCTCACCCGCCTGCCGAACCAAGCCCATCACCTTGATTCCCAGAACTGGGAAAACGCAGGGCATCACGTTCAAGATCAGCCCACCGATGAGAGCATAGCCGACCAGCAACAATAGGTTTTTTTTTTCGACCGGTGCCTCCGTCTTTGCTCTCGCGTCAGCTGTCGGAGCAGCGACCGCTGCCGAAAACACACCCGCAGCTGCGTCATTGATCACAGCTTTATCCCCCACCTCGATTTTCAGCGTCGCCTCCTCCGAAAATGGGCGGCAACTCTTCGGATCACACACCAATCCGTCCACTGTGGCCTTGATCTCCACAGCAGCGCCAACCGCGGCCCCGGCGGGAGGGATGATCTTCACAGGCAAATAGACGACGCCTTCATAGCCATTGCTCATTTCGCCCCCAGTCGAAGGCACATCCTTTGTCTCAGGCCACGCGATGTCCTCTGTGGTCCAGCCCTCTGGCAGCGTCCAAGTCACGGAAGTTGGCTTTCCGACAATGCCCTCCTTTAGCACCCGTCCATAGGTGTGAAAATGCGGAGCGTGCTCCATTTTGACCGCCACCCGAAAGGCCTGACCCGCCGCAGCAGTCTTCACCTCCGACACCACGGAAAGAGTCACGGACTTCTTCGGTGCGGCCTCAAGGGCACTGAGATCTAGCCCGCCACCCTGGGCTAGGGCAGCCATACTTCCCGCAGTCCAAACTGCGGCGATCAAAAGGGAAAAGCGTGTCATCATGTGGTCATTAGATACGCCAGTGGTGCCTTTATTCCATAGTGACCGTTCGGTCATCTGGAAAAAATGCGCCCCAGCGCCCGTTGTCCTCTGCCAATGCGCGACGCTTTTCAATCTCTGCCAACAGTTCTCCTGCTTCTCGCGACGATAAGCGGGGCGCAGGCCGCAGGGGAAAAACAGATCGACTTCAGCCGCGACATCCGGCCGATCCTGGCGACGAAATGCTACGCCTGCCACGGTCCCGACGAAGACAAACGCGAAGCCGACCTCCGGCTCGACGTCCGCGCCGAGGCAGTGAAGCAGGCCATCCAACCGGGCAATCCTGACGCCAGTGAGTTCTGGAAGCGCATCTCCACCACCGATCTCGATGACGTGATGCCACCACCGTCATCCCCGAAACCGCTCACCGACCCCGAGCGCGAGCTCTTCCGCCGTTGGATTGCCGAAGGCGCAGAGTACAAGGATCACTGGTCTTTTACTCCGATCCGCAGACCTGAGGTCCCCGCGAATGCTACAGGCAACCCTATCGACGCCTTTATCAAGGCCAGACTTCGCAATGAGGGCCTCTCGCCCGCGCCTCAGGCCAGCGCGCCCACGCTCCTCCGCCGCGTATTCCTCGATCTGACAGGCCTGCCCCCATCACCCGAAGAGGTCGCCGCGTTCACCGCAGATCCATCCACCTATCCGACCATCGTGGATCGATTGCTCGCCTCTCCCAACTTCGGCGAACGCTGGGGACGCCACTGGTTGGACATGGCGCGCTACGCAGACAGCAACGGCTTTCTGGGGGATGGATCGCGCCCAAACGCCTTCCGCTATCGCGACTGGGTCATCAGGGCCATCAACGACGACATGCCGTTTGATCAGTTCACCATCGAACAAATCGCTGGGGACCTCCTGCCGAATCCCTCTCGCGATCAACTCACCGCCACCGGCTTCCATCGCAATGCAGCGCTCAACACCGAGGCGGGTGTGGACAAAGAACAGGCACGTTTTCAAAACCTCGCTGATCGCGTCAATACCACCGGCAGGGTGTGGATGGGGCTCACGCTCGGCTGTGCGCAGTGCCACACGCACAAATACGATCCCATCACCATCCGTGATTACTACAGCTTCTACGCCTTCTTCAACAACACCACAGACCGCGACGAACCCAAGTCCAAGGCACCGACGCTCGTAGAACTGGAAAAGGACCGTCGGCAGACCTATGTGCACCTCGCGGGTGATTACGCACGTCACGGCCCCGATGTCATGCCCACCAGCCTGTCAGCCTTGCCGCCGATGGCACGATCCGCTCGCCCTGAACCGACCCGGCTAGACCTCGCGCAATGGCTTGTCTCACCAACCCACCCGCTCACTAGTCGCGTCGCGGTAAACCAGATTTGGCGCATCCTCTTCGGCACTGGCATCGTCAGTTCACCCGATGACTTTGGCGCCACTGGCGAGCCACCTTCCCATCCCGAACTGCTCGATTGGCTAGCCTCCGAATTCATGGCCCAAGGCTGGAGCCGGAAGCAAATCATTCGGCTCATCGTCAACTCAGCGACCTATAAGCAGTCCTCGAATCATCGCGAAGATATTATCGAGATCGACCCCTTGAATCGGCTTCTCTCCAGACAAAATCGATTGCGCCTGGATGCGGAAATTCTGCGCGATTCCGCGCTCGCGATCAGTGGGATGCTGACGCGCGATATCGGCGGCCCCAGCTTTCGTCCGCCCTTGCCCGAGGATGTCTTCGAGGTCGGTCGCTCCTCGAATTGGCAGGCCAGTCCAGGGGCACAGCGCTACCGTCGCAGTCTCTACATCATCACCCTGCGAAGCGTACTCTACCCGCTGCTGACCACCTTTGATGGACCCGACGCTGCCGATGCCTGCGTGCGCAGAGAACGCAGCAATACCCCACTACAAGCCCTCACCATGATGAACGATCCCGTCTTCGTCGAGGCCGCCCAATCTCTGACCGCCCGAGTCATGCGCGAAGTGCCGCACGATGGCACCCTGCAACTTCGACGCCTTTTCCAACTCACCCTCAATCGCGCGCCCCGCCTGGAAGAACTGCAACGCCTTGAGGCCTTCCGTGCGGAACAAAAGCGACGCGTGAAGTCCGGCAAGACTGACGCCCTCAAAGCGCTCGGCATCATTGAAAAGCAAACGCCGCCCGCCAAGGCAATCGAGGCAGCAACACTCGTCGCCACCGCCCGTGTCCTGATCAATCTCGACGAGTTCATCAATCGCGAATAGCTCACTCATGAGCCCTCGTAAGCCACTTCTCATCGCCGTCATCGCCCTGCACGCCGCAGGACTGTCGTCGATCCCTGCGGCCGAGAAAATGGACATCAATTCCGGCAGGCAATGGTGGGCTTTTCAGCCTCTGGGCAAGACCAGCCCCCCATCCCCTCAGGATGACCTTTGGAGCCGTTCCGATATAGACAGCTTCATCCTGGATCGATTGCAGCGGGCAGGCCTAAAACCTAGCCCGCAGGCAGATCGACGCACCCTCATTCGCCGGGCGACTTTTGATCTCACAGGCCTGCCTCCCACGAGGGCTGAAGTGGATGACTTCGTTTCAGACCCCTCACCCAGCGCCTTTGCCCGAGTGGTGGATCGACTGCTGAACTCCCCCCACTACGGCGAGCAGTGGGCGCGCCACTGGCTGGATGTCGCGCGTTACTCCGACACCAAAGGGTACGTGTATGCCCGCGAAGAGAAGAACTTTGTCCAAGCATCCCCTTATCGAGATTGGGTCGTTTCAGCCCTCAACTCTGACATGCCATACGACCTGTTTCTGCGGCGGCAACTTGCGGCGGATCAGATCGAACCGGAGCGGTCTCCTCACCTCGCCGCGATGGGATTCCTCACCCTGGGTCGGCGATTCCTCGGCGTCACTCACGACATCATTGATGACCGCATCGATGTCGTCATGAGCGCCACCCAAGCGCTCACGGTCAGTTGCGCACGCTGCCATGATCACAAGTTTGATCCGATTCCCACCAGCGACTACTACGCGCTCTACGGCGTCTTTCACAGTTGTGCAGAAGCGGTCGTCCCATGCAGCCCCCAGACCGCAGGATCGCCAGCGTTTCAATCTGGCCTACGCGAACGCCAGGACAAGCTAACGCGGGCCATGGAAACGCGGCGCGAGGAACAAGCGGCACGCGTACGGGGCAGGATCACGGATCACTTGCTCGCGCAATTTGAACTCGACAAGTATCCTGAAGAGACCTTCACCCAAATCATCAGCGCCACGGACATCAATCCGATCTTTGTGCGTCGCTGGCAGAGCTATTTGGCGGACGCCGCCAGACAAAAAAATCGCGTCTTTGCTGCCTGGCATGCGTTCGCAAACATTGCTGGCGAGGACTTCCCCAAGCTCAGCCCCATCGCGACCCAAACCATGCAAACACTTCCACCGACGGCTTTGCACCCTGCGGTAAAGCGACTCTTCACCACCCCACCTGCCACGATGGTGGAGGTCGCGCAACGCTATGGGGCACTCCTCACGGGTATCGACACTCAATGGCAGGACCAGCAGCGCAACACGCCCAAGGTCGCAGCCATGGCCTCCGCCGATGACGAGGAACTGCGCCAGGTCCTCTACTCTGCGGATTCACCGTGCTCGGTCCCGGACGAGCACTTGGCCAACAATGAGTGGTTCTTTCCGACCAACATCGTCGTCGAACTCTGGAAGTTGCAGGCAGAGGTTGATCGATGGCTCATCCAGTCGCCCAACGCACCTGCCTACACGACCATCCTCGCTGACCGCGCCGTGCCGGTGACACCTCGAATCTTTCTTCGCGGCAACCCCACCACCAAAGGTGCAGAAGTCAGTCGCCACTTTCTCCAAGTCCTGGCTGGGGAGAATGCCAAACCCTTTACCAATGGAAGTGGGAGGCTGGAACTCGCCCGCGCGATCACTTCTCCAAAGAATCCCCTCACCGCCCGCGTCATCGTGAATCGTGTGTGGGCGCATCACTTCGGCAAAGGCATCGTTGCAACCCCAAGTGATTTTGGAAAGCGCGCAGAGCCACCCAGCCACCCCGAATTGCTCGACTTTTTGGCGAGGCGGTTCATGGACGAAGGCTGGAGTTTGAAACGACTCCACCGCCACATTTTGCTTTCGGCCGCTTACCAGCAGAGTTCTTTTGGGTCAAACGATCCCGAGGTTCTGGCTCATGCGCAGGAGGTCGATGCGGACAATCGGCTTCTGTGGCGCACGAACACGCATCGACTCAGTTTTGAAGAAATGCGTGATGCCACCCTCGCAGCCGCCGGTGACCTCGATCTCAGCATCGGTGGCAGACCCGCCGATCTTTTTGCCGCGCAGAACAAGCGCCGCACCCTCTACGCAAAGGTGGATCGGGAACATCTGCCCTCCGTGCTCGGCACCTTTGACTTTGCTAACCCAGATCTTTCCATTCCCGTGCGCAACGACACCATCGTGCCCCAGCAAGCACTGTTCGGACTCAATCACCCCTTCCTAGCCAGGCAGGCCAAGGCTCTGATAGCCAGCCTCAGCCGCACGCCCGATCACTCGGATGCTCAGTTGCTCACCCAGCTCTACTCCACCCTCTACCAGCGACCTCCGAGTGCCGCAGAAACGTCGGCAGCGCTCAATTTTCTCAACACCCCAGCGGTGGTCAAAAAAAGCGAACCAAGCGCCTGGCTCTACGGATTTGGCGAATGGGACGAAGCCACAGGAAAGGTGAAGAATTTCACCCCGTTGCCGCATTTTACAGGCTCGGCCTGGCAGGGCGGAGACACTTGGCCGGATGCCAAACTTGGTTGGGCACAACTGACGGCGACGGGAGGACATCCTGGCAACAACCGCCAACACGCCGTCGTCCGGCGCTGGATTGCCCCCCAAGACGGAATGTACGGCATCACCTCGAGCTTGATCCATGAACCCACCGCAGGCGATGGCATCCGCGCCTTCATCGCCCACGGCACTCGCGGTCTCCTTCGTTCCTGCCAGATTCATCACTCCTCCGAACAACTCGACCTCGACCCCATCGCCCTCGCCAAGGGCGAGTCTCTCGACTTCGTCGTGGACATCCGCGATGGCCTCAACAGCGACCAGTTTCTTTGGTCACCAAAAATCACGAGCACCGAACCCGCACTGCTTGGAGGCAACGGCGAAAGCCGTTCGTGGGACGCCCGCAGCGATTTTCACCTCACCAGCAGCGACTCGCTCACGCCTTGGCAGCAACTGGCACAGACCCTTCTCTTGGCCAACGAATTTGTATTCATCGACTGACTGATGTCCGCTCCACTCCATCCCCCCACCCTTTCCCGGCGCGAGCTCTTACGCCGCTCAGGCCTTGGCATGGGGATGCTCGGACTGGCAGATCTGCTTGGCCAAACGCCCGCTTCCGCAGGTGCCATCGGCCAACCAAACTTCGCGCCCAAGGCGAAGCGCATGATCCACTTTTTCCTCAACGGCGGCCCATCGCACGTTGACACCTTTGACCCCAAGCCAAACCTCCAAAAATACGCGAGCAAACCGCTGCCTCAGACGCTGCTGACGGAGCGTAAAACCGGGGTCGCCTTTCCCTCGCCGTTTGCGTTTCAGCGCTATGGCCAGAGCGGCATCGCGGTCAGTGAACTCTTTGCCAAAACAGCTCAACACATCGATGACATCGCCGTCATCCGCTCCATGCAGGCACAGGTTCCGAATCATGAGCCCTCTCTCATGCTCATGAACTGCGGCGACTCAATCCGAACGCGCCCCAGCCTGGGATCGTGGTTGATGTATGGCCTCGGTTCTGAAAACCAAAACCTGCCCGGATTCGTCGCCATGTGCCCAGGCGGCCACCCCATCAAGGGCGCAGAAAACTGGCAATCCGCCTTCCTCCCCGGTGCGCACCAGGGCACCTACGTCGATTCAAAGCACACAGACGTTGACCGCCTGATCGAAAACATCCGCAGCCCCCACGTCCTGCCGGATGACCAACGGCGACAACTTGACCTGCTGCGCACCCTTAACAGCAATCACCGCCAAGGCCGCCTGGACCCACGCCTCGACGCCCGGGTGCAATCCTTTGAGCTCGCCTTCCGCATGCAGACCGAGGCCACCGACGCCTTTGACCTCAGTCGCGAACCGCAGCACCTCCGCGCGCTCTACGGCGATACAGTGCACGGTCGGCAGACTCTCATCGCCAGGCGATTGATCGAACGTGGCGTGCGCTATGTGCAGCTCTGGCACGGCGCAGGCCAGCCCTGGGATAGCCATGAGAACATTGAGACAAACCACCGCAAGCTCGCTGCCGAAATCGATCAACCAATCGCCGCGCTCCTCAGCGATCTCAAATCGCGCGGCATGTTGGAAGACACGCTGATCCTGTGGGGCGGTGAATTTGGCCGAACCCCCAGTGTTGAGATGAGCGGCAATAAGTCCAAGCTCGGACGCGATCATAATCACTACGGCTTCAGCGTGTGGATGGCCGGCGGTGGGATCAGAGGTGGCACCATCCATGGCAGCACCGATGAATTCGGCTTCGCCGCCACCGAAGATCCCGTCAGCGCGCACGACCTTCACGCGACGATTCTGCATCTGATGGGTTTGGATCACGAACGCCTCACCTACCGCTACTCTGGGCGCGATTTCCGCCTCACCGATGTCGAAGGCGAGCTCATCCGCTCCGTGATCGCATAGGGCGGACAAGTTTACCGCCCCCGGCAACGTATCTTTCCTCCGTGCAATCCCCCCAGGACCTCATTACCCAAACGCGCCGCGACTTTCTTGCCACCAGTTCCTCTGGCCTGGGCGGGATTGCCTTGGCTTCATTGCTCAAGCAGGATGGGCTACTCGCTGGCGATGTGGACCCGCTCGCCGCACGCAGGCCGCATTTTGCACCGACGGCAGAGCGCTGCATCTTCATCTTTTTGGAGGGGGGCCCATCGCAGATGGATCTCTTTGATCCAAAGCCACTGCTCAACAAATACGACGGCCAACCGCTACCAGACAGCATCGTCGGCGATGCAAAATTTGCCTTTCTGCAAAAGGATACCGCTACCGTGATGGGGACGAAGCGGGTCTTCAAAAAGCATGGCCAGTGTGGGATGGAGATCAGCGACCTGCTGCCCCACATCGCTACCTGTGCCGACGACATCGCGCTGATCCGGTCGATGCACACGAATCAGTTCAACCACCTGCCAGGCCAGCTCATGCTGAACTGCGGTGCAGCGCTGCTTGGTCGGCCTAGCGTTGGCTCCTGGGTCACGTACGGCCTTGGCAATGCTTCCCAGGAGCTGCCGTCGTATGTGGTGATGGTCAGCAAAGGACGCGGCCTGCCGGGCGGCAGTTCCACGTGGTCCAGCGGCTTTTTGCCTTCCTCGTACAGCGGTGTGATGTTTCGCAATGGTGCCTCCCCAGTGCTGAATTTGGCGAATCCTGACGGCATTACGCAGGACATGCAGGCAGCTAGCATCCGTGCCCTGAATGATCTCAATCACCTTCAGCACAAACACATCGGCGACCCAGAGATCGCTGCCCGCATCAATAGCTACGAACTGGCCTTCCGGATGCAAAGTGCCGCGCCTGAGTTGGTCGATCTCAGTGGCGAGTCCCAGACCACGCTGGACGCCTACGGCCTGAATCGCATTGAACCACCGATTAAGAGCAACCTCGGTGGCATTGGCAATTTTCAGACATTCTCCCGCCACTGCCTGAATGCCCGCCGCATGGTGGAGCGCGGTGTGCGCTTTGTGAATGTCATCCACGCCTCCTGGGATCATCACAGCAACCTGGATTCGCAGCTCGCCCACAACTGTCAGATGGTCGATCAACCCATCGCCGCCTTGCTCAAGGATCTCAAGCAGCGCGGGCTTCTTGATACCACTCTAGTCGTCTGGGGCAGCGAATTTGGCCGCACCGCGTTGGGCGAAAACCGCCCCGGCAACAAAGCCATCACCGGCAGAGATCATCACCCCTACGCCTTCAGTCTGTGGATGGCTGGCGGAGGGATCAAAGGCGGCCAGGTGCATGGCGAGACCGATGACTTCGCCTGGCACGTCGCCCGCGATCCCGTCTCCATGCATGACTTCCATGCCACCATCCTGCACCTGTTCGGCATGGATCACACCAAACTGACCTACCGCTTCCAAGGCCTCGATTTCCGCCTCACCGGAGTGGAGCCCGCCAAGGTGGTGAGGAGTTTGCTGGCCTAGCCACCGGGAAACGGGGCTATCGAGGGCTGACAGCAAATGGGGGCAGCAAAGTGGCACCGGGATTTTTGGAGCCCCACCCTTCCGCCAGCCCAGAATTTGGCCAACTCCCACAAGCCCAGCGGCACAGCAAACGCCCCCACGGAAGGGCGGTTTGTAACCGCGCAGGTAACCTCCCTTGATGATTCGTGGCCAGAGATCTTAAATGTGAAAGCTCGGAGACCGCACCTTTTGCGTCACATCACTTCCGGGCAGTGTCCCCCAACCACGCTACGGTGCGAATCGCCCCGGATATCCTGGAGAAGTCGAATCCGCGATCCGTCATTTTGGTCTCACGCAGAGCATTCTTTGTGATTTTGGCGGGTATGCCATCCCCTGAGCAGCACCGCCCGTCACAAAAAGTTGCAAAGATCCTCATCCACGCCAAACATGCCCGCCCGTCGGACCTCTGGCGGCCCCAAGCACTCATGAAGATCCTAGTCACTGGCGGAGCCGGATTCATCGGCTCCCACACTGTCGAACGCCTGCTCCGCGAAGGTGCAGGAGCTGTCTGCATCCTCGACAGCTTCAACGATTATTACAATCCTGAGATCAAGCGCGCCAACATTCGCAGCTTTAAAGACCAGGTCGCCATCCACGAAGGCGATCTCACAGACAAGGCCTTCATCGATGCCCTTTTCGCCCAAGAAAAACCGGACGCCGTCATCCACCTCGCTGGTCGCGCTGGTGTTCGGCCCTCCATTGAGCAACCGGAGCTTTACATCGATGTGAACATCAAGGGCACGTTCAACCTCCTTGAGGCTGCTCGTCGCACGGGAACCAAGCAATTCGTTTTTGCCAGCAGTTCCTCCGTCTATGGGGTGAACAAAAAGGTGCCCTTCTGCGAGACCGATCCGATCCTCCAGACCATCAGCCCTTACGCCATGACCAAGATGGCGGGCGAACAGATGTGCTCCAACTACAGTCATCTCTACGGCATCAAGACTGTCTGCCTGCGGTTTTTCACCGTTTATGGCCCACGCCAACGCCCCGATCTGGCCATTTCAAAGTTCACCCGCCGAATCCAAGATGGCCAAGCCATCGACAAATACGGCGCTGGCCACACGGCCCGTGATTACACCTTTGTCAGCGACATCGTCGATGGCATCCTGGGTGCGCTGAACTACACGGATGGTCCGATCTGCGACATCTTCAATCTTGGCGGATCCCAGACGGTGACGCTGAACGACATGATCGCCACCATCGAAAAAGCCGTGGGCAAAGAGGCGATCATCAATGCGATGCCGGAGCAACCCGGCGATGTACCACTGACCTCCGCCGATGTGGAGAAGGCCACCCGCATTCTTCAATTCAAGCCCACGACGCACATCGACGAAGGGATCCCCCGGTTTGTGGAGTGGTTCAATCAGATGCGCGCCGAAGGCATCGCCTGCTAAATCCCTCCCCCCACACTCCCCATCGCGACGCCATGCCAGACTCGATCCTCAACCAAGCTCACGAACTTCAGATCGATCCAGGCCACCTGGAATTCTATGGCCGCGATAAGGCCAAAGTCTCGCTGCAAGCACTCGCGGCGAAACCTCAGCGTGGGAAGTTGATCCTTGTTTCCGCCATTACCCCGACCCCGGCGGGCGAGGGCAAGACCACTGTGTCCATCAGCCTGGCACAAGGCCTGCGGAAGGCTGGCGCATCCGTGGCGCTCGCACTGCGACAACCCTCCATGGGACCCGTGTTTGGTCGCAAAGGGGGTGCCACTGGCGGCGGGCTATCCACAGTGGAGCCTGCCACCTCGATCAACCTGCATTTCACTGGCGACTTTCACGCCATCACCTCCGCCCACAACCTCCTTTCCTCGGCCATCGACAACCGCCTCTTCCAAGGCAACACCCGCCTACCCATCGAGGGCGTGCTTTGGAAGCGCGTGATGGACATGAACGACCGCTCGCTGCGGCGCATCCAACTGGACAACGGCGGCAAAATGGCGCGTGCATCGGGTTTTGACATCACTGCCGCCTCGGAAATCATGGCAATCCTGTGCCTCGCCGAGTCCCTGGATGACCTGCGCAGCCGCATTGACCGCATCGTCGTGGGATTCACGGAAGAGGGAGAGCCCGTTTCCGCCCATGAATTCGGGGTCACTGGGGCGATGATGGCCTTGCTCAAAGACGCCCTGAAGCCAAACCTTGTTCGCTCTGTTGAGGGCGTTCCCGCCTTCCTACACGGCGGTCCCTTTGCAAACATTGCGCATGGTTGCAACTCGGTGCTGGCCACGCGGATGGCGCTTGCCCACGCTGACTTTGCCGTCACAGAGGCAGGATTTGCCTTTGATCTCGGAGGCGAAAAATTCATGCACATCAAGTGCCGCCAATCTGGTCTCGCCCCCTCCGCGATCGTCATCGTCGCCACTATCCGCGCCCTGAAAATGCATGGAGGCGTGGCGCTGGCAGACCTCACCACGACGGACACGGGTGCGGTCAGTCGCGGTCTCGAGAATCTGGCAGCCCACCTGGATGCGGCCGCCAAGTTCCAGAGGCCCATCGTCGTAGCGGTGAACCGGTTTTACACGGATAGCGAAGAAGAAATCGCCCTGGTTCACGAGTTCTGCACGGCGCGAGGCGTCACCTGCGCCACCTCCGACGGCTTTGCCAAAGGGGGCGAAGGCGCGCTTGAGCTCGCCCACGCCGTCCAGGCAGCCGTCGCAGACGAACCAGTGCCCCTTCCCTTCCTGTATCAGGCGGATTTCAGCGTTCGGGACAAGTTACACGCCATCGCCACCGGCATCTATGGGGCCGAGGGCGTGGACCTGACGGACGAGGCACACGCACGACTGCACGTCTTTGAAAACGCTGGTTTTGGCCGACTGCCACTGTGCATGGCAAAGACTCAAAACTCCCTCTCGGACGATCCAAAGCGTCTTGGCCGTCCCAAAGGCTTCCGCCTGACTGTGCGGGATTTCGAGATCGCCGCCGGGGCTGGCTTCCTCGTGGCCCTGACGGGTCAAATGATGAGGATGCCTGCGCTGCCCAAAGTGCCAGCGGCAGAGCGCATCGACGTGACGGATTCAGGCGATATCATCGGAATTTAGTCCGGAGCAGAAATGCCACCGGATTCCACTTGTGCGCAGGGCTGTCCGCCGGATGGTGGGCGCGCATGGCTTCCCTGCTGACCTCCCTTTTTCAGTTCCTCAAAGAAAACGACCTCAAGACGATCATTGCCCGGCTCAATTCCAGGGATACCCACCCGGTCGTGCAGTTCATCAAATACGGACTCTGCGGGGTCGCTGCGACCCTGATCCACACGGGAATCGTCACCGTGCTCTCCATCTGGGTCTATCCCGCAGGCAAAGGCATGCTAGTCGATGGAATCCCGCTGACAGAGGCCCTGCGCGAGCATAACCTGCTGCTGAACAATACCCTGGCCTTCCCTTTTGGCCTGATCACCGCCTACGTGACGAATCGCCTCTGGGTATTCGAGCCCGGGAAACATCACGTCTTCATGGAGTTCCTGCTGTTTGCCGTGATCGGCGCGATTGGCTTCTTTCCTGGCCTGATGGCGGTGAAGTGGCTAGCGGGCCATTTGCACCTGCCATCGACCGTGGCGCAGCTGGGATTCGTCGTCACTTCCTTCTTGGTAAACTTCGTGTGCCGAAAGTTTGTGATTTTCAAAGGTTGATCTGCGGGTTTGAATGCCAGCCCAATCTCTATGGCAAAAAACGGACACAACACCTGCCGCATCGTCCTGACAGGCGGCCCAGGCGGAGGCAAGACAACTGCGGCAGATCTCTTCCGCCGGGAAATCGGCGAGGACGTTATCCTTGTGCCCGAGGCAGCGACGATGATGTTCATGGGCGGCTTCCCGCGCTGCGAGGAGCCTCATGCGCGGCAGGCAGCCCAACGCGCGATCTTTCATGTGCAGCGGAATCTGGAAGACGTCCAGCGTGCCCAATACCCCGGTCGTGTGCTTTTGTGTGATCGCGGAACGGCGGATGGTGCCGCTTACTGGCCCGAGGGCGAAGAGGATTTTTTCACCTCCATGGGCACCACGATCCAGGAGGAAATGCAGCGCTATGATGCCGTGATCTTCTTTGAAAGCGCAGCCGTCGGCGGTATCGGCATTGAGACTGGCAATCCAGCGCGCAAAGAGTCCCTGGCTGAAGCGGCCGCCCTGGACGCCCGACTGCGTAAGGTTTGGCAGCACCACCCCAAATTTGAACTGGTGCCCCACCAGTCCTCCTTCCTGGCCAAGATCACCCACGGATTTACGGTGCTGCGTCGAATCATCGATGAACGAGGTCTAGGGCAAAAATGAAACGGTTCCCTTGGCGCTTTGCGGTCTATCTGATCGTCGGACTTTACCTCTTTTGCGATCTGAGGGCCTGCCATGGGCCACTCTCGCGGTTGTTGGATGATGGCGGTCTCGTGGGCAAACCTGTGGAGGGCCCCAGCGCCTTTGCGGCGGTCGTGTATGGCACGCCGATCACGCGTCTGGAGTTGGAAGAAGCCATCCGCGATCACCTCTGGTCACGCGGCGAAAAATGGGGCGACCTCAGCGCGAATGCACAGAAACAGACCCGCTGGCTCGTCGCGGAAAGACTCGTTAATGATCGGATGATCCGCGCCTTTCGCGTCATGAATGGCCTGGAAAAGAAAACCCCGGTCGCGGAGGTCGAGGCGGAGGAGGACATGCTAAAGCGGCAGTTCCCTGACCCAGCCGACTTTGCGCCTCGGCTCCAGGCCCAGCAATTGACCGCCACTCTATTATCAAAAAGCGTCCAAGAATCCCTGGATGATCAGGCATGGATCGAGGAAAAGATCCGGAAACGAATGGCCGAGATTACAGATGAGACCGCCCGCCAGTGGTTCGCCGAAAATAAAGCAGCCGTGGCGATTTCAGAGCGCTGGCAGGCAGCCCATCTTTACCTGACGCGTCACGAGGAAGGCAAACCCGACCGACTTGCCGAGATCCAGAGTATCCACGCGCAAATCCTCGCCACCACGCTGAGTTTTGAGGATGCCTGCACGCAGCACTCCGATGACGCACGGTCCAAGCTGCGCGGTGGCGACTTGGGCTGGTTTAGCGCCGCACGAATGCCGGAGGACTTCATCACCGCCATCCGCCCGCTAACGCTGGGTGAGCTGAGTCCGCCTATCGCCACTCAGTTGGGCTGGCATCTGGTCAAGGTCACCGGGCATGAGCCAGCGCGCGATGCCACCTTTGACGAGGTCCGCGAAGAGGTGTTGGCCCACTTGCAAAATGAGCGACGGGCTGCCGCCGTGCAGCGACTCACGGCAGAATTGAGGGCGCGCTCCATGAAGCCGACCCAGTTCCTTTTTCACAGGGCCGAGGCGGTCGATGCTGCCACTCCCGCAGCGGATGTGCCGCCAGGGATGCAACCGAAGGAATGAGCCCTTGCGCGCCGGGCCGGACCGGGCAGTATGGGCAGGTCATGTCAGCCACTTCTTCCTCTTCGAAAAAACTTTCTGTCGGCGTCCTAGGTCTGGGCATCATCGGCAGCCGAGTCGCTGAAAACTTACGCAAAGCCGGTCACGATGTGTATGTCTGGAGCCGCTCGGCCCATCCGGAACCGAACTTTTTATCCTCCCCCCGCGAGGTCGCAGAGTACGCCAAAATCATCCAGATCTTTGTCCGCAATGATGCTGCGCTACTCGAAGCCATCCAGGACATGCTTCCTGCGCTCGGGCATGGTCACATCGTGATGAATCACGCCACCGTCAGCCCAGAAGCCACTCGCGAGGCAGCCAAACTCTGCGCCAGTCAGGATGCCGCCTTTCTGGATGCTCCGTTCACGGGCAGCAAGATGGCGGCGCAGAACGGGAAGCTCGTCTATTACATCGGCGGCCCAGATTTCCTCATTGATCGCGCTCGGCCAGCGTTGGAGGCCTCCGCTGCACAGATCATGCCGTTGGGGGACATCGGCGATGCGTCCGTCATCAAGATCGCCACCAATCTCGTCTCTGCTGTGATCATGAAGGGACTCGCTGAAGCTGCTGCCATCACCCGCGCGCACGGCGTGCCGCTTGAGAGTCTGCTCGCCGCACTCCAGCAGAATGCTAATTTTTCCCCATTGATCGGCATGAAACTGCCCACCGTGATCTCTGGAAACTACGAGGCCCACTTCTCCCTGCGCAACATGCTCAAGGATGCCGACTTTGCCAGGGCACTTGCCGCCCAAGTCGGGGTCGATGCTCCAGCGCTGGAGTGCACCGCAGACGCAATGCGCCAAGCCGTAATTGCGGGCAAAGGCGATCTCGATTTTTCCGTGATTGGCGATCACGTCACCCAGATGAGCCCAAAAGCATGAGTACGGCTGCCCGCATCGATCTTTCCTCCCGCGCCAAATGGCGGCTCAGCGGTGGGGACCGTGTCCGCTACTTAAACGGCCAAGTCACCAATGATGTCCGCCGCGCCACCGCAGACCGTGCGGTGTATGCGATGGTCACCGACATCAAGGGCCGAATTTGCGGGGATATCATGATCCATGCGGATCCCGATGGGCAGAGCCTGCTTCTCGATGCCGAACCCGATCTCCGCGAGACACTTGGCGCGCGATTAGAACGCTACATCATCGCGGACGATGCCGTCTTGGAAGACATCAGCGACGAGTGGCAAATCTACCATGTGCTCGAGGCAGAGCCCACTGCTGGAAGTGTTAACTGCAGCCGTTTGGGAAGGCCGGGCTGGGACCTATGGCTACCAGTCGGTGCCGACTTGCCAGAGTCCATCCGCTCATTGCCACTGCTGACCGACCCCGAAGTCGAAACACTGCGCATCCAACGCGGCGTCCCGCGCTACCCCAACGAGTTAAACCAGGACGTCTTCCCACCCGAAGCCGGACTGGAGGCGCTGGCCATGGATTTCAGCAAAGGCTGTTACATCGGTCAGGAGGTCCTCTCCCGCATTCGCACCACGGGCAAAATGCCGCGTGAACTCGTCCAGTGGAGCACTACTGCGGCAGAAACCGAGGTTGCCAGCGGCGATCATCTGTTTCTGACAGGGGAAAACGCTCCCTCCAAGTCCATCGGGGTCGTCACCAGCGTCGCCCGGTCACCCGGCGGTGGAAACTGCGTGGGGCTCGCTTATGTGAAACTTGGAGCTACCGAAGTGGATTCGGTGTTGCTTGTCGGGCCGGACATGCCTAAAATCCGTTCACTTATTCAAATCACTGCCCATTGCCGAAAATGAACGTCCGACACATTCTACCCATCGCCTTCGGCGCGCTCGCGCTGATATCGCTATCATCGTGTGAGTCCTCAGGACCCGTTGATGCGCGCAATCCATCGGTAGAAGAACTGGATCGGCTGGATGTGCAGTGGGGATTGAAGCCCCGCAAGAGCCGAGGAACACCCACACGTGTCGTCCCTAGCGCAAACGCAGGGATGGCAGCCACCCCCGCGCCAACAGTGCCCGCGATGATCGATCCGACGCCGCCAGCCACACCTGCACCCGCCCCCGCAGCGCCAGTGCCACCGACTCCACCGCCAGTGGCCCCAGCCTTGAGATAACTCACTCCTTCCCCTCTCTCCGCCCCTCCCCAATCCCCACCTCTCCCGCCTATGAAGTTCCCACGTCTTTCCCTGCTGATCGCCTGCTGCCTTTCTGCCGGACTCATTCACGCCCAGGATGCTGATGTGCCCAAGGCTCTGCCAATGACGCCAGAGGCCGCCGCCGTGGCCCTCGAAGCCGCTAAGGAACTCTCCCCAGAGCTCGCCGCAGAGGCCAAAAAGAAAGCGGAAGAAGCCGCCGCAAGCGCAGGCGTCTCCATGAACAAGCCAAAAGCAAAGGGCAGCGCGACCTCCTCCACACCCAATCCTACGGACCCTTCCGTCTGGGGTAAGGAAGACATCCACAAGCTAGCCGTCATGGACATCAAGTTCGGTGGTGGTACCGAGACCGTGATGTTTGAACTGAAGCCCGACGCCGCCCCCCAGACCGTCGATAACTTTATCAGCAACTGCGACAGCGGCCTCTACAATGGCCTCGCCGTCCATCGCACCATCGACAACTACCTCGTCCAGACGGGCGATCCCCTCACCGCAGACGACAGCGCACGCGATCGCTGGGGTACGGGTGGCGAAGAAAAATCCGTTCCTGCGGAATTGAAGCTCCCGCACAAACTCGGTGCCGTTGCGATGGCCCGCCGTGGGGACAAGGTGAATCCAGAGCGCCGCTCCAATGGCTCTCAGTTCTACTTCGTGCTCGGCAACATGTCCGCCCTGAACGGCCAGTATTCCGTTTTCGGCCAGGTCGTTTCAGGTCTCGACGTCTTGGAGCAACTCTCCCACATGCCAGCAGACAGCAATGATTGCCCGCTCGAACGCATCGAGGTGAAATCCATCCGCGTGGTGGATCACAAAGGCCCACTGGTCGTCACCCGCAACGCAGGTGAAGGCGGGCGCAAATTCACCAAGCCAGCCTCCGCTAAGGGTCCGTTTGAGCGCTTCCTAGAGCGCGTCTGGTAATCCGGCCCTTGGAATCTGGGTGCGGCTTGCACCTCCTCATCACTTCCCAACGGACCGGCGCTTTGAAACGCCGGTCCGTTTTTCTTTTGGTACTTTCTCGCATTCACCCTCCCGACCATGAATCCCCGTTACCAAGTGCTGGCCCCTATTGCTGAAGGTGGCCGCGGTTCTGTCCTCCGCGCCTGGGATGGAAACCTCGGACGCGAGGTCGCGCTCAAGCGAATCAAACCCGGCACCGGTCAGGCTGGCCAAACCGCCATCGATGAATTGGTGAGGGAGGCGCGCACCCTCTCGACCCTCCAACATCCCAACATCGTCAGCGTCTATGATGTCGGCGTCGATGATGAAGGTGCCTTCATCGTCATGGAATTGGTGAAGGGGGAAACGCTGGATGACATCATCGCACGCGGAGCCTTAACAGAGCGTGACTTTGGCTCCCTGGTCAAACAAACCCTCGAAGGGATGCTCGCCGCCCACAGCGCCGGGCTCATCCACCTGGATCTGAAGCCGCAGAACCTCATGATCACCTGGCATGCGAGCGGCACCTTCCAGGTCAAGATCCTCGATTTTGGACTCGCCACGGGGGCGCTTCAGGCGCAGCAGAACACTGAAAACCAGGACAGTATCCTCGGCTCCATTCACTTCATGGCACCGGAGCAGTTCGAACGCGCGCCTGTCGATGTCCGGACCGATCTTTACGCCATGGGGGCGATCTTCTATTACGCCCTGACCCAGCAGTATCCCTTCCAGGGGGACACCTCCCCACAGGTGATGACGGCGCACCTCTATCACAAATTGGTGCCGCTGGAAGAACTGCGTCCTGACCTTCCCGCATTCATTCATCAGTGGGTCGGTTGGTTGCAAAACCGCGCGCCCGATGACCGCCCCAACTCCTGCGCAGAAGCGCTCGAAGCCTACCGCACAAAGCGTTTCCCCGGCGCGGAAGAGGCAGTCGCCGTGGCCATTGATGAGGCCCCTAAAATCAAAAAAAGTCTCGCCCCCACCGGGTTGATCGGAGACACCGGCAAAGTCGTAGCCACCGCAGCCCCAACCGGTGCGCCAGCTCTTCGTGCGACAGGCCGCGCCGCCCCGCTGCCACGCCCGGTGCGCAAGCCTCAGAAGTCTGGACTTCCCGCATGGGCCTACATCACCATTCCCGCCCTGACCATCGCAGTGCTGGGCTTTGGTGCCATGCAGTACATCCGGAAAAAAGGTGAAGCAGATCGCCAACGCCGCTTCACCGACCTCGTGACCGATGACAAGCCAGAAGCTTCTGACGTCGATATGCGCCTGCTCTTCGACTTCCTGGAAAATCGCCAATCATCGGCCGGTGCAGCGACCGCCTTGGCCAAGGTCGCTGGCGGGGACTACATCGACCGAATGATCGTCGATCAATTGGACAAGGCCCAGGACCTCTACGCCCGCGTCAACTTGTTGAAGGTCATCGGAATGCGGAATTACCGCCCAGCCTTCCCAAACGTCCTCGCCCACGTCAAAGGCAAGTCGCTAGAGGTCCGCAAAGCTGCGTGGATCGCGCTCGGCATCATTACGCCAGCGGACAAAGTCACCGAGCTTGTCGATCTCCTGGATGCCTTAGGCGAGGCAGAAGTGCCGTTCGCAGAACAAGCCCTGGTATCAAGCATCACCTCCGCCGATGACGCAGAAAAGGCCGTCGGCCCCGTTCTTCTAGCGTACCGCAGCAAGCTCGCCAGCGAACAAAAACGCGCTCTACTCCTGCGCGTGCTCAGCCAATCCGGAAGCCCGGAGGCACTGAAAGAGATGACCACTGCGATCGCAGACCCAAGTGTCACGCTTCGCAATGCCGCCCTCAATTCACTGGCGCAATGGCCAAACGTTGCCCCCCTTCCCACCCTAGCTGCGCGCTTGCCCGTTGAGACTGAGCCCGGCACCCGGCTCCTGATCCTTTTGGCCGCACGCAATCTGATCGGAAGGCCTGGGACGCTTTCAGAGGAAGATCGCTTTCTCAATGCGCGCAAAATGCATGAGGCCGCCAAAGACGCGCGCGAAAAGAATGAAGCGCTCGCCACGCTCAGTCGCGTCATTCATCCAGACGCTGCCAGTTTCTTCGATGCCCTAGCCATCAGCGAGCCCAAACGCCAGCGGGAGGCTGCCGCTATCAGCAAGAACATCCAGGACCGCCTCGCCAAAGTGATGCCGGTCGCGGATAAAGCCACGCTCACCCCTGCGGCGGCCGACCTCACCCCAGGCAGCGCCCTGAACGTCGTCAGCGGACTCCTTGTCAACTGGCTGAATGAAGGCGACTCCGCCTCCTGGATGCTGCGTTTTCAGGCTCCCGGCACGTATGAAATCAGCGTTCTTCAGTCCTCGGAGTCTGACAAAGACGGCACCTATGAGGTCAGCATTGGCGACCAAAAAATCGTCACCAAAGCCGTCAAGACTGACAGTGCCCGCGACTTCAAGGCCTTCACGGTCGGCAGTGTAAACATCAGCTCGCCTGGCACCTTCAAGCTCCGCGTCGAAGCCCGCCAAATCCCGCCGAACGAGACACTATTCCGCCTCAAGAGCATCGAGATCGAGAAGAAGTAGCCGACCACTGTCCGAGGGCTGCGTCCCACGAACGGGAAGAGATCAGATCAGGCCAGCGCCTTCACGATCACGTCCCCATAAACATCCGTCAGCCGATCATCGCGGCCGTTGTGACGATAGGTCAGCCGAGTGTGATCCAGCCCGAGCAGGTGCAGAAGGGTCGCGTGCACATCGTGGACATGCGTTTTCCCCTCCTCGGCCCGCAGACCGACGGCATCCGTTGCGCCGATTACCTGCCCGCCTTTCACCCCACCGCCCGCCATCCACATGCAAAAACCGTATGGATTGTGATCGCGACCATTGGCCCCCTCGCTCATCGGCATGCGCCCAAATTCGCCGCCCCAGACGACGAGGGTGCTTTCCAGCAATCCGCGAGCTTTCAAGTCCCGCAACAGACCCGCGACTGGCAGATCGCTTTGCGCGCAGAGCTTCTTGTGATTGCCTGCCACGTCACTGTGACCATCCCAGCCGTTGGTATCACCGCAGTAGAGTTGCACAAAACGCACACCACGCTCCACCAATCGCCGCGCCATCAGACAACGTCGGCCAAAATCCGCCGTGATCGGCTCATCAATGCCGTACATTTTCCGCGTGGCCGTTGTCTCCTTGGAGAGATCGACCACCTCCGGCGCATGGGCCTGCATCCGAAATGCCAACTCATAGGCAGCGATCCGCGCCGCCAACTCAGAGTCCTCCGCCCCCGTTGGCAGGCTCCGGCGATTCAGGCGATTGATCAGCCCCACGGTATTCTGTTGCTGGGCAGCACTCACGTTTTCGGGAGTTCCCAGATTTAGCACAGGCGATGCTCCACCGCGCAGCAGGGTCCCCTGGTAGGCTGCGGGGAGGAATCCATTGCCCCACGCAGGTGCCCCGCCCTTGACCCACCCACCTGGGTCAGGCATCACGACAAAGGCCGGCATGTTTTGATTCTCCGTGCCCAGCCCATACGCCGACCAAGAACCAAGGCTTGGCTTCCCCATCAGGATCGTGCCAGTGTTCATCAGGTAAACCGACTCTGGATGCGTAACGCTATCTCCATAGCAACCTCTCAATAGGCAGAGCTCATCAGCCAAGGCACCCGTGTTTGGCAGTAACTCAGACACCTCCATCCCGCATTGCCCACGCCGGACAAAGGGCCGGATCGGCGGCATCAGCGCGTTTTTTGCCACGGCACGCCGTGTTTTGAAGGTGCCAAATGACTCAGGAATCGGTTGGCCTGCTAGACGGAGCAATTCAGGCTTCGGGTCAAACAGATCCACATGGCTTGGACCACCCGACATGAACAGAAAGATCACACTCTTCGCCTTAGCACGATAATGTGCCTGTCGGGGCTCCAAAGGGTTCGCCGTTGATGCGGCGGCCTCTGCGGCCAAGATCGCATCCAATGCCACAGCGCCAAAGCCAGCGCCTGCATTGCGCAGGAAGGCTCTGCGGTCCAGACTTCCAGGGTCAATTGACATACACAAACTCGTTCAGGTTAAACAAGGCCCGGCAATATTCCACGAGCGGGGATTCTTTCAGAAACGCCTGCCCAATCATGGATTCCTCTTGCGTCGGTGCACGCGACAGAATCAGTCGATACGCCTCCACGACCTGCGCCCCCGGATCGGAACCTGCCTTTGAAAGGCGATGCGCCGTCGCCTCGGCCGCGGTCATGACCTCCGTCGCGTTCAGCAGCGTCAGCGCCTGCGGAGCCGTCGTGCTGCGCTCCCGGACAGCGCAGCTCAGATTGTTGTCTGGCGCATCAAAGACCTCAAGAAACGGAAAGCGTAGGTTGCGCCGTGAAAAGATGTAGATGCTGCGGCGCGAGTATTCCGCCGCTCGATCATTCGGGCTCCACCCACCTTTGGACCCGGCCACCACCTCCCTGGGGACAGGAGGAAAAACGCCTGGGCCATACATGGCCAAATTCAGCGTCCCACTGATGGCCAGCAAGCTATCGCGGATGATCTCCCCCTCCAACCGCAGCGGTTGCCAACCGGCATAGAGGCGCTTCTGCGTCTCCGCTTCACTCACAGCCATCGCCTGCCGATACGTGCGCGACTTCATGATCAGACGATGCATCGCCTTCACACTCCACCCGCTTCGGACGAACTCGTCGGCCAGCCAGTCCAGCAACTCTGGGTGGGTCGGGCGCGCCCCATTCAGACCAAAATCGCTCGGACTAGCCACGATCCCACGCCCGAAATGATGCTGCCAGATCCGATTCACTATGACACGAGCCGTGAGAGGATTCGAAGGACTCGCGATCCAGTCGGCGAGCGCTTTGCGGGAGGCCTCCTTCGTCACCGCAGGCACAGCCTGGGCCGTCTGCGGCCTGACTTCATCCAACGGCATCGAGTACTCCCCGCGGCGCAAGACGTAAGTCGGCTGGGGTTTCCCTTTTGAAAGAGCCATCGCGAGCGGGAGCTTGGGCGGAGATCCCAACCGACGCACTGCCGCTTGCAGCGCTTCATAGCGACCACGAAGCTCGCCCTGAATCGCCTCGCCCACTTCCTTGGAGGTCACTTTCACCTTCGCAGCTGTTTCCAGCACCAGGTTCTGCTCCTCCGCCGTGCGTTTCTCCTCCGCGATGGAGTGCGCCACTTGCGCTTCAGGCGAAAGTTTGGCCAACTTCTTCAACCGCAAGCTTTCCCGAATTGGTGCCTCGATTTTGGCCAATTCCTGAACCACTTCATTCGCCTCATATCGTTGCATCGCCACCTCGTAGTCCCGCCGCTGACTAGCGCTCGGCACAGGACGTTCTCGGTCAAGCGAGCAATCAGCAAAGTAGGCCTGCATCTGGTAGTAGTCGCTTTGAGAGATCGGTTCCATTTTGTGATCGTGACATCGCGCGCAGCCCATTGTTAAGCCCAGGAAAACCAGCCCTGTCGTATCCGTGATATCGTTCAGCGTATTATGACGTCGCTGCACCTGATCCGATGAATCCACCATGTCAGGTCCCAGCAAAGCATAGCCCGTCGCAATCAGGGCTTCGGGTGCCTCCGGCCATAGCTCATCTCCCGCAATTTGCTCCTTCACAAACCGATCATAAGGCTTGTCATCGTTGAAGCTGCGGATGACGTAGTCGCGATATTGCCAAGCGTGCGGCCTCACCGCGTCGTGCTCGAAGCCGTCCGTCTCTGCAAATCGCACCAGGTCCAGCCAATGCCGCCCCCAGCGCTCCCCATAGCGAGGGCTAGCCAGTAATTCCTCGATCAAGCGTTCGTAGGCCCGCTCCGAAGGATCGCGCACAAAGGCATCCACCGCCTCTGGAGTCGGCGGCAATCCAATGAGGTCGAGCGTCACCCTGCGGATCAGGGTCTCTGGAGCCGCCACAACCTCCAAGTTCATCCCTTCTGCCGCCAAAGACTCCACGATAAAATCATCCACCCCGCGCACCCCCGGCGTGGAGCGCAGAGGCTGGAATGCCCAGTGCGCCCGATCTTCCACCGTCAGTTGAAAGGTGCCCTTGGGGCGGAGCTTTGTTTGCGCAAGGGATTCCGTAGCTCCCAGAGACAGCAATCCGCAGACAGCCAGAGCCGTCCACAAATTCTCGCGCCAAACAAAACACAACACCCCGCATCAACGTCTCCAGTTCTTCCCGACTTTCCAAAGCCAAGGCCTCCAGGAACCCATTCGTAAAAATGGGCGGGCCTGGCTAGCCCAGAACTCGCCGATTCAGGGCAATCCCCAGGCCCGTCGCAGCGCTTGGTAATCCGCCCGAGGCAGGAGGACATAGTGAGGGAATGCCCTGGGATCCAGCCAACGCAAAAGGCGCTCCAGATTTTCCACCGCCATCGTTGTACACCCCGCGCTCGGCTTATCCGGCCCGCGCCGCACATGGAAAAAAATCGCGCTACCGTAGCCAGGGGCGACTGGGTTTTGATTGTGCCGGATCTCCAGCATCCATTTATAGGCGCTATCGCCCAGCCGCATCCGTTGCTTCTCAAACCAAGCGGGCACATTCCGGGGATCGACGACGACGTGTCGATTGTAGTTGGGGTTCTGCGGATCATCCACATACGCATCCCATTTGCCGACCTGATGGTAGGGCCAGAGACTCCCCTTCGGCGCAGCACCAGCGTATCCGAACAGCATCCCCAGCTGAAAAATCCCCGCAGGGGCTCGACCATCGCGCTCAACCTTCAGCGCCACCCCGTTTTGCGGAACATTAAAAACGCCACGTCCCCAGGCGAGCCCGTTCTTGCCCAACAAAACTGGCACCGGCTCAGGAAAAACCGCCTGCCAGGGTGCCTGCCCCGACGGACGCTGAAAACACTGCAAACTGGCCCGATGGGTGTTCCAATCCGGCGCAGTCGCCACGATCACCTGCCGGACAGAGGCCCCGATCTGGGCATGACCCACCATTGGGCTAAATGCGCCCAAGACCCAAACCACAAGGGTTAGCGCCCGATTCATACCCGTGGCGGTCTGCCCCGGTGAAACTTTTTTTCCATTATTGGTCATTTTTTCTCGCAGCCAATCGGCCAACCTGATTATACTTCATAAATCAACCCTGCCGGGTAATTTTGGCTTCAGGTTTTGGGGGTTTTTTTCCTGAGGACCAAACCGGCAGGGTTGCTTTGTTTTTATCCCCCAAAGCGCTCTTGCGCAAGGCCACAACGCTGGCGGACGTATAAGATCGTCATGGTTTTGCGGTCCCGCCAAATTCCCCTCTTTCTGTTTCAGACCATCGCCACAATCGGGCTCTGCGCCGGGCGAACGTATGCCGCTGTGGGGGATCTGGAGTTCAATCGCGATATCCGGCCCATCCTCAGCGATCACTGCTTTGCCTGCCACGGGATCGATGCGAAGAAGCGCAAAGGAGACCTCCGGCTAGACGTGGCAGAGGGTGCCTACGCTTTGATCGACGGACACCAAGCGATCAAACCCGGCCACCCCGAGTCCAGCACCCTGATGGACCGAATCATGACCACTGACCCAGATGAGGTCATGCCGCCGCCAGAGAGCCACAAGCCCCTCAAGCCAGCGCAGATTGAGATCTTGAAGCGCTGGATCGCCGCAGGGGCGGTGTATCAGAAGCATTGGGCCTTTGAAGCGCCAAAAAAAATCGCGCCCCCCACACCCGCAGCAATTCCTGATTCCCCCATCCGCAATCCCATCGATTCCTTTGTCCAAGCCCGACTGGCGGACGAGCACCTCTCCGCCGCACCCGAGGCCAGCAAAGAGACGTTGATACGCCGGGTCACGCTCGATCTGACAGGGCTGCCACCGACCCTCGCGGAGATAGACGCCTTCATCGCAGACACAAAATCGGACGCCTATGATCGCCTAGTCGCCCGCCTTTTACAGGATCATCGGTATGGCGAGCACATGGCGCGTTACTGGCTAGATGCAGCCCGCTATGCAGACACTCACGGCCTGCATCTCGACAACGAACGCAGCATGTGGCCTTACCGTGATTGGGTCGTAAAGGCCTTCAATGACAACCTCCCGTACGATCAATTCACCCTCTGGCAACTCGCTGGTGATCTCCTCCCCAACGCCACTCGGGATCAACAAATCGCCTCCGGCTTCAATCGCTGCAACGTCACCACCAGCGAGGGGGGCTCCATCAATGAAGAGTTCATCCATCGCTATGCTGTGGATCGCACGGATACCACCGTCGCCGTCTGGATGGGACTGACGGCAGGCTGCGCCGTTTGCCACGACCACAAATACGATCCTATCAGCCAGCGGGAGTTTTACTCCCTGTACGCCTTCTTTAACAGCGCCGCAGATCCCGCCATGGATGGTAACATCCTGCTCACACCGCCCGTGCTCCGGCTCACCAGTGCAGAGCAAGCCAAAGAAATCGCCTCCCTGGACCAGCAGCTCACGGCGGTCGATGCCAAAATCAAACAAGACGTCGCTAGCATCGGGTACAACGATCCAGCCGAACAAAATCCCCCACCCGCTGCGAAATCCACCGAGACCGTCTGGTTTGACGATGCCTTCCCTCCCGGCACCAACCCGCAGGCCTCAGGTGCGCCTTTGCAGATCGTCAGCAAGACGCAGTCAAAGGCCGGGGTCGCCTCTGGCAACGCCGCCCTGACCCGAACGGCCAAGGGCGTCGCGCAGGACTTCTTTAGCGGTGGCGTCAGCCTCGCTGCCCCCTCCGGGAGCAAAGTTTTTGTCAGTTGCTACCTTGACCCGGCGAATCCACCCCGCGCTGTCATGATCCAGTTCCACAGCGATGGTTGGAAGCACCGCGCCATTTGGGGAGAAGAAGCCGCCATCGCTTTCGGCAAAATTGGAACCCCAGAAAAAGTGCACATGGGTCCGCTGCCCAAGATTGGCGAGTGGACACGCCTTGAGATTGACGCCGCCAAAATGGGCCTGAAACCCACGACCAAGATCACCGGCTTCGCCTTCACCCAGTGCGATGGGACAGTCACCTGGGATCGCTTGGGCGTGTCCAGCATCGTTCAACCTGCCACAGACCCCACTTGGTCCTACAGCGTCTGGCTGAAGAAAAACCAAGGCCGTCGAGTGGAGGAAATCCCAGAGCCGCTCCGCACCCTTGTCCGCGGCAAAAAGCCCGAGACTTGGACACCGGAAGAGACCAAACAAGTGAGGCAGTTCTGGCTGGAAAACGTCTATCAGGGCACTCAAGAACGCATCGCACCCCTCCTTGCCGAGCGGAACCGCCTCACGGCCAGCCGCAAGTCGGCGGAAGAAACCATCCCCGCCACCCTCGTCATGGCAGACATGCCCAAGGCCCGCGACAGCTTTGTCATGAAGCGCGGCCTTTACGACCAGCCCGGCGAACCCGTCACACGCAACACTCCTGCCGTCTTCCCCGCGCTCCCAGAAAATCCACAGCGCAACCGCATCGATCTGGCCAAGTGGCTCACCTCCGTCGATCACCCGCTGACTGCCCGCGTGCAGATCAACCGCCTCTGGCAGCAGTTCTTTGGCACCGGACTGGTGAAGACCTCCAACGATTTTGGCTCCCAAGGGGAACCATCCAGCCACCCCGCATTGCTCGACTGGATGGCCGTGACCTTTCGCGAGAGCGGTTGGGACACCAAGGAAATGGTACGCCTCATCGTCACCAGCCATGCCTATCGCCAAGATGCGCGTGTCCTTGATGCCACACGTGATCCCGAAAACCGCCTCCTGGCACGGGGTCCACGGTTCCGACTCGATGCGGAAACCATCCGCGATCAGGCGCTGGCTATTTCGGGATTGCTCAGCCCTGCCGTCGGAGGAAAAGGCGTCAAACCCTACCAGCCGGATAACATCTGGGAACCCCTGGCCTTTGGCGGGAGTAACACCCGCTACTACAAACAAGATAAGGGAGAAAGTCTCTACCGCCGCAGCCTTTACACCTTCTGGAAACGCACCGCCCCACCGCCGATGATGACCACCTTCGACGCGCCGAACCGCGAATCCTTCTGTCTCCGCAGGGAACGCAGCAACACCCCGCTGCAAGCGCTCAACCTCATGAACGACGTGCAGTTCTTCGAGGCCTCGCGCAATTTTGCCCAACGCATTCTCACCGAAGGCGGCAATCACACGGACGCTCAGATCACCTTCGCCTTCCGCACCGCCACAGGCCGCCATCCTTCTGCGGAGGAGGCCGAAATCATCCGTCAGACGCTTCAACAGCACCGCACGGCCTACAAAGCCCGGCCTGAAGACGCCAAGGCCGCCATCACCTATGGCGAAAGCCTCCCCAAAGACAGTCTCGACCCCGCCGAACTCGCCGCCTGGACCCTCGCCGCCAACCTCTTATTGAACCTCGACGAGGTCGTGACCAAGTAGCCGCTGTGCCCGGGCAATGGGGCTCAAAGGAGGAACCCTCAAAATGACCCAGCGACGGTTGCGCGGACCCAGGAGGTCTCACCGCACCACTGCTGCACTTTGGGGGCCAGTTCCGTCGCCCCAGAGCCATGGCGCGTGATGGCAAATACGGTCGAACCCGACCCAGACATGAGGGCGGCGACCACTTCTGACTGCTCCAACAGCCAATTCTTCAGCGCTGCGAGGAAGAGGTGGGTTTCGAAGACCGGACGTTCGAGGTCATTTTCCATGACACCCCAAGGGCATACCTGCGGGACGTTCATCGCCCCTTTGGTCAGCTTTGAGCCCACCCAACGTTGATAGGCCCAGGGCGTTGAAATTGGGAACGGAGGCTTCACCAGCACCAAAGGCAAGCGCCAAGGGAAGTCCACCGCGACCACTTTCTCCCCCTTCCCGGTGCCATCAGCAGCGAGGGCATCAAGGACAAAAAATGCCACGTCCGCCCCCAAGTGGCCCGCTAACTCCACAAGCGCCGCTTGATCCAAAGGATGCCCGCACAGTTCATTGAGCGCCCGCAGCACCGTTGCCGCATTGCTGCTCCCGCCCCCAAGTCCAGCGCCGGCGGGGATGATTTTTTCCAGGTGGATCCGCCATGCCCCCTGCTCCCCAGTGCGTTGCTGGAAGCTGCGCAAAGCACGCGCAGCTAAGTTCGATTCATCGACTGGAACCAACGGATCCGAACAGGTCAATTCCAGGCGCGGCTCCCCTTCAAGCCGCTCAACCGTTACCCGATCAGCCAGTGCCAATCGACACATCCGCGTGCTAACCTCGTGAAACCCATCCTCCCGCCGCCCCAGGACGCGAAGCCACAGATTGATCTTTGCGTGTGAGTCGAGAGCCAATTGCGTCATATCAATACCAGTTAGGCAAGGGCCGTGCCAAAGCCAAGCAGGAAAGCATTAAGCACGCCCAAGAAGTGCCAACATTCTGCCCGTGCGCCCCTTTTCGGTTCGATACGAGTAAAAACGCTCCACCTCCCGCGCAGTGCAGATCCCATCGTCCCATAAATGGGCGGGCAGCACCCCTGCCTCCACGCAGTCCTGCCGAATCTGCGCGGCAAAATCGATCTCGTAGGCCGGTGGTCGGATGCAGGGACTGAGCTGGACCCGAATGTCCTCCGGCCGGGCCCCCAACCGCTGCATCTCATCAATCGCAACGGCTGCGATTCCGAGCTCGGAGCCTTTTTTCCCCGAATGCACCAGCCCGAACGCCCCTGACACGGGGTCGGCGAGAAAGACCGCGCAGCAATCCGCCACGTAAATCCCGAGCACGAGCCCCGGTAAATTTGAGACCATCCCATCCGCACCCTGCAGTGGCTGTCCGGTAGAGATCGGGTCCTGCACCACGACCACGCCAGCCCCATGCACCTGCTCCGTGAGGTGAAGCGCCGACGCGGGGAAACCCATCTCTGTCACCTCCGCCAAATGCCAAGGCAGCAATCGCTGCAGCACCTCGTCACGGTCCCCATCGACGTCGATGTCGGGGTGCCGGAGGGTAAAGCGGTGCATAAATCCAGGGAGGGCGTTCAGCCGTTCGAATTCCATCCCTCATTGTTGCCTGAAAATAAGCAGGGCGCACGGATAAATCCATGCGCCCTGTGTCGTCTGGTGCCACACCAGAACAGAAATTGGCCGTCTTACTTGAGTGCCGCAGCGTCGTCGATGGCACGGTAAGAGGTCATGAAAGAAGCAACATCACTCGCATCCGCCTCATTCATGGCGTCAGCGATCTGGTTTTGCAGCTCATCGCGAAGACGAGCCACAAGCTCAATGCCACGGGAGGTAATGCGAACGAGAACCTTGCGGCGATCATCCACAGCGTGGGTGCGCTCCATGTAGCCGAGCTTTTCAAGGCGATCCACGAGGCCGGTAGCGGCAGCAGTGGAGTGACCCATTTTGCGAGCGATGTCCGTCATGGTCAGCTCCCGCGAGGTCGCCAGATAACTGAGAAGGAAGAACTGCGCGAATGAGATGTTATCGCGGTTCAGTTCCCGCGACAGATTGAGGAGAAACTCGCGCTGACTGAACAGAATGAAATCTGCCAGTTTTGCGTGATCCTTTGCCTGGGTGCCGTTGCCGTTGTTCATAGAATGGGATGTGTAAAGCTGTTGGTGTCTAAAAATCGTGAACTGTGATAATTTTAATGGATACAGAGGGTTTCGCAACTAGAAATTACAATATCCATAAAAAGCCCAGCGGCTAACTGTTTAGATTTCGCAACAGTGAACATCAATATTGCCAAATTATCAAGCCTGATTTTGATTTCGGCCCATTTTTTTCAAAAAAACGGACAAAACCGACTCAATCGCCCAAAAAAGGCCCTATTTCAGGTTTTGGGGGGCCTATTTTTTTCAATTTTTTTGCTTTTACGTTCCGGCAAGCCCCCTTTCTGGGCCGCCTCCCAGGTCTCGTAACCCTTTTTTCGGCTCCCTAAATACTGGTAAGTGTCGAATACCGCACCGTTCCCGATGGCTCGCGGATCCTTTTCTTCCACCAACATTTTATCCATTCGCTCCCGCAATTCTTTGACGATGGCGGCAAACATCGGCAGAGCGGCGAGGTTTTTGAGGCATTGAGGGTCCGTCTTCAGGTCGTAGAGCTCCTCCTCGGGCCGATAACCGAACGCCATCTCGTAAAAAGCTCCGTGCTCCTGCTTCATCCACTCCTTGGTAGGGCTGGCATCGCAGTTACCAAAGTCCGTCTCTGGATTTCCGGCGGGCCAACGCTCGGGGTTGTAATTGTGGCTATAGAAGTATTCCGGCGTGCGGATGGCGCGGACCGGGTAGCCCCAATCATTGGGGCGGCCAATATCATGGCGCTCCTTGCCGACCAGCATTACGTTTCGATCTCCCTCCACCCAGCCAGATGCTTCCGATCTCAAGAGGGGTAGCAGGCTACGTCCGGTCATTTGCTCGTGGGGCTTCAGCCCTGCGAGCTCCAAGTATGTAGGCGCAAAGTCGCGAACGTTGATGAAGTCCTCGACCACACGACCGGGCTTGATCCCCTTCCCCCAACGCATCGCCAAGGGCAGGTGGAACCCATCCTCGTAGATCTGGCCTTTGACCCGAGGGAAAGGCATGCCGTGATCTGATGTCACGATGACCAGAGTGTTGTCCAGTTCACCCGCTGCCTCCAGAATCTCCAACGCCCGGCCGATATGCGCATCTGCCCATTCCACCTCGATGGCATAGTCTGCGAGATCGCTGCGGATCACCTCATTGTCAGGAAAATAGCCGGGCACTTCCACGTCCTCCAGTTTCTTCCCCAAGCGCACGCCGGAACCTTCCTCGTAGGCGCGGTGCGGCTCCGTGAACCCCATCCAAAAGCAGAACGGCTGCGACTTGTCCCGCCGCTTCATGAACGAGCCAAAATTGCCAGCATAGTCGAGCCCCTTGATGCCAGAGGTCGGCGGCTTGATCTTCAATTCATCGAAACTCGGCCCCGCCGGATTGCGGGGAAAGCCCGTCGTCTTGAAGTCGCCCGGCCCCCAGCCCTTGCCTGTCAGGCCCACGGTGTAGCCTGCTTTCTCTAGCATGTCGGGATAGACGGCAAACTTCGCCGGGAAGTAGCCGCCGTGGCAACTCGCCTCCTCAAGTTGCCAGGAATTCCGCCCCGTCAGGATCGTCGCCCGGCATGGGCTGCATTTCGGATTGCTGGTGAAGGCGTGCTTGAAAAGGATGCCCTCCTTCGCCACACGGTCAAAATTGGGCGTCTTCACCCAATCACAGCCATAGGCACCGGCGTGCTGCCAACCCCAGTCATCAAAAATGACGAATAAGATATTTGGGCGCTCCGCATCGGCAGCGACCGATACTTTTGCAAGGCCGAGAAGAAGGAGCGTGCCAAAGAAGAGCGATTTCAGAGCGGTCATGGCGTCATCTAACGATGGTAAATCGCGCCGCCCTTCAAAGATTCCTCCAACATCCATGATGAATTGAGGCTGTGCCCCTCGTTTATCCCCTTCTCTACAAGCACATCATGAAAATTGCCCTATCCCTCCTCACCGCCGTCGCTCTTTCCAGCCACCTCCATGCCGGGATAACCGTCGATAAATCCCCCGCTGGTGCCGTAGTCAAAGTGGACGGCAAAGTGTTTGCTGAGTACGTGATGAATGGCGAGGGCAGCAACAAGCCTTACCTCTGGCCGATCTACGGCCCCACGGGCAAGTCGATGACACGCGCCTATCCAATGCAAACGGTGGAGGGCGAGCAGCACGATCACCCACATCACCGTGGTCTTTGCTTTGGGCAGGAAGACATCGCTGGGTTCGACTCCTGGGCGGAGAAGGCTACCTTTGAAGAAATGCTCAAGGGCAAAAATGCAGAAAAAGGTAAAGCACGCCTCGCCGCCCTCGGCGCACAGGTGCATCGCGAATTCACGGAACTCAAGGCAGACGGAGACTCCGCCACCATCGCAGTGACCATCGATTACGTCGATGCCGCTGGCAAAAAGCTACTGGAGGAACATCGCCGTATGATCTTCCGCGCTGACGCAGAGACCCGCACGATTGATGTGGACATCGACTTGATCGCCAGCGAAGGCCCCGTTGTTTCTGCGGACAAAAAGGACGCCGGCATCAGCATCCGAGTTCCCACCAGCATGGCAGTGGATACCAAACTGGGCGGAAAATTGATCAACGCCGAAGGCAAGACCGATAAAGACACCTGGGGCGTGCGCTCGACATGGTGTGATTACCATGGCCCCGTCGAAGGAGAGACCCTCGGAGTAGCAATGCTGAACCACCCCTCCTCCTTCCGCTACCCGACCTATTGGCACGCACGCACTTACGGCCTCTTCACGGCCAATCCGTTTGGCACTCATAGCCTGGATCCCAATGCCCCCGACGGTGCGGAAGAAATCAAGCCAGGTGCCCCCTTGAAACTGCGCCACCGCTTCATCTTCCACAAGGGTGACGAACAGACCGCAAAGATCGCAGAAGCCTTTGCCGCCTACGCCAAGGAATCGAAGGATTGATCCCAATCGCTCAGCGGAATTTCCGCTCGACATGCAGGCTGGCAGGATTCAGTTCCTTGCCAGCCAAAAACGAGCCATCGTGGCGACGTTGTAAGTCGTCATTCGTCCACATGATCTTGTCCGGCCCCGCGCAGCGGATGTCGATGCGATCCCGGGATTCCGCGTGGAAAAAAAGCGGCGTTCCCCAGCGGTCCACCAACTGGCCATCGATGCCAATCGCGGGATGATCTACCGGAATAAAGACTAGCTGCATTCGATTGCCCCCCCGCATTGCCGTGGAGATCTCCTGATTTGAACCGAGAGGCAGGGGGTTATCCCCCTTTACCAGAAGGGCAAAGTTCTCCAAGGCATGCGCCATGTCTTTGAGATCAGCCTCTGGGGACTGCTCGGGATTGGCATAACGTTCCAAGATCACTGCGCCAATACTCTTCGCGTTATTCTCCCTCACGCCGCGAGAAGTCGGCGCTGGCACTTCTTCAGGGGCTGGCTGCGTCTCGACTGGGACGGGCTCTTCGCTGGCTTCCGTCGCCGCTTTTTCAGCGGTCAGGATTCGCCAAATCAGCAGCAAGACCAGCAAGGCACACAACACCAGTGGCGTCACGATCGTGACGTAAAAACGGAAAGGGCTGAGACTGGGAGGGACGCCGCGTGCCATGCCGTGGAAGTGTAGATCAGAGCCAACTTCCAGCGCGCAGGAAGCCGAGAGGCAAAGAGCCTGATCCTGGGGTATAGAAGTGATTGATGTTTGGCAGGACGTAAGCCGTATCGCCCGCAGGTACACCGAACCAGCGCAGCATCTCCGCAAAGAACTGATCCACCGATGTCGTCGGGATCATCCGACCCCCGTAGCCGGTGTCATCCCCGCCATCCAGCGACTGATCCGGGAAGGTCCCATAGATGCGCCCGCCCTGGACCGGACCACCCATGACCAAGGCATTGCCTCCCCAAGCGTGGTCAGTGCCACGGCCGTTGCTGCGCAAGGTGCGGCCAAAATCAGAGGCGGTGTACGTCATCACCGAGTCTTGGATCCCCGCCGTCGCGGTCTGCGTGCCGAGGTAGTCCAGGGCCTTCTGGAAGCCCGTCAGTGCCCCATCCAGGAAGGCCAACATGCCGGCCTGCGTCTCCAGCAATTCCCCGTGATGATCCCATCCTCCAAAGGTAATGAAAAGAGTCTGGCGGGAGAGCCCGAGTTGCTCCCGAAGAACAATCGTTTTCAACGCCGCCCGGAACTGCTGCGCCAGCCAATTTCCAGCCGGGAAAAATGCAGCGACAGCACTGTCATCGTACGATGTGAACTGCTGAAGGAAGTATTCCTGCATGTCCAGACTGGACTTGCTCAACTGCGCATACGAGTCCTGAATCAGGTTCTTGTAGTGCTGCTCGATCACGCTGCGACTTGCCTGATTCTTGACGCGCAGTGGATTGTTCGGGTCGCCGACAGGGTCTGACTGCTGCCCAGTCAAGGTCAACGCCCCGTCCGCCGTAATCACGAATTGTTGGGTCGTATTGCCCACCTGGAAGAGGTTGTTTCCTGACAAGGAAATGCTCATCGAAGTCTGCCCAGTATTCGCCGTCGCATGCAGGACGTCCGCAGCGCGTCCGCCCCAGCCGCTCAACTGCGTCAACCCCTGCGGGACCGACGTCTGCCATTGGTCAATCTGATCTGCATGGGAATACAAGGCACGCGGCAGCGGCACGCTCTCCGCCAAATACTGCGCCTTGGAGACAGGCTGAATCAACGTCCCAACGTTCGAAATAAAGGCCGCACGCCGCTTTGCTGTGTCACCACCCAGCCCGTTGAAGAGCTCTTGAAAGCCCTCGCAGGCGGGATGAATCCCATAGCTCTGACCATCGCCACCATCTTGGTTCAGGACAAGCAAGTCCCCGGAAGCGAGCGCCAAATTGCCGCGCGACGTGCTATAAACGCCATGCCTGGAGGCATCGCGAGGCACCAACCAGTTGAACGAATCGCACCCCCCATTCAGGAAGACACAGACCAAAGTGCGACGGTCGGTCGGACCGCTAGAAGCAGCCGCAGTTCCGGCCATCTTGAGATTCAGCAACGCGTTCAGAGCAGACACTCCACTGATCGCAGCGCAGGAGGCCTGGCCCATGAATTGACGGCGGGATGTTCTTGCTTTGGACATGGATTCGAGGTGGCTCATTTCATCACGGCCCCTTCTGGTGCCGTCAATGCCAGATAGGCGGCGACTCGCGCACGCGCAGCACGATCACTGGCGGGAATCGCATTGATGTTAGAGAGGATGATGGAACGGGTAGAGGCACGCATGGAACCAGCGCAAAGCATCAGGTTCAGGTGGTCAACCAAACGCTCAGGATCGGATGCTAACGCAACCTCCCTGCTCAGGTCCAGCGGAAAGCTGTAGGTGCGCCACACATTGAATCCCCCTTCCAGAATCGACCACAAATGATTTGGGAAAGCGATGGCAGAATAACTATCGGTGATTTGGAATACTGGCCCAGCCAGATCTTGCTGGGTCATCACCCCTGGCGGTCGGTGATCAGGGCGGTAGAAGTTGAATACGCTGGGGGATCGTGTCGGCTCCTGACGCGCCGCATCATAGAAGGTGCTCCAGTCCCACCAAAGCAAGTCCTGCACCTCCTTCATGCCAAAGGCACGCGCCATCGCCATCGTGCGGATCACAGGCTCCTTCAACCGACCAAAATTGGGGTTCTGGCTCAAGGAAGCTGAATTGCGCGCCTCCGTGTCCAGCAAAATGGCCTTCACCACTGCCCCTAGGTCACCCCTCACTCCCGAACCATTATCGGCAAAGACCGCTGCCACACGCTGCACATAGCCCGGCGTCGGATTGTCCGTCACGAGGAACTGAATCAACTGCCTCCCAATAAATGGGCCTGTATTCGGATGCTCAAACAGATGTCGGATCGCGTCGTCGATATCGCGCAAAGCATTCTCGGTCGTCGGTGCCCGCGAGGCAATTTGAAAACCACCGACCAGCGTCTTACTGCCAAAGTCGTGATATTCAGAATGCATCGTCAAAGGCGTGGTCAGGTCTGGATCAGACCACCCGCCCTGGCCCCAGCCGTGTCCGCCAAACCAGAGTCCCGTCAGCACTCGCGCCATCTGAGTGATCTCCGCGTTGGAATATGTCGGGATATTCTGCCCGCCGCCATCCACCTGCCGTGTTCCGTCTGGATTCAATTGCCAGAGGCCGATGGTGAAAAGCTGCATCACCTCTCGCGCATAGTTTTCGTCTGGGTATTGATTGATCTCTGGCCGCGCCTTTTGATTGCCCACATGGCTGAGGTAACGCCCCATGACGGGGTGCAGCGTCACCTCGCGCAAGACATCGAGGTAATTGCCAAACGCGTTGCGGACAAAGATGTCGTAAAAATCCGCCATGCCGACTGGGCGATTCTCAAGATTTGCATCCCGCCTTGATGTGACCAAGATCTGACTCAGGGCAAAGGCCACCCGCTGCCGCAATTGATCTTCCCCCTGGATGGAAGCCCGGGCGAACGCTGTCATCATGTTGTTGCCATTGATGAAGTTATCCGTGTCGTTGAACGAATAGGTAAGGTCCGCGCGTTGCCCCAGCAGATCTGCCTGAATACTGCGGATGTACACCGAATGCAGCGTGGGCACCTTGGTCACCTGATTGGCGATCCACGCCTCGTACCCCAGCGACTGAACTTCTGCGATGTCCTCCAGTGTCGGACCAAAGGCTGCCTGCATCAAGAATCGCGCCGCGTGAGGGCGCGAGATCCCCTGCCCCACCGCGTTGGTTCCCGGCACAGGGAAGCCGCCCGCAGCCGTCGCACCATGCAGAGACGTTGCCAATGTCAAAAAGTCACCGCTCACGGTGCTATCCACATACCCATCCGAGTTCGCATCAATCTGCTGGGCGGCCTGTGTGCTATTGGCGACATAGGGATCAGATCCCACCACCAGTGCCTCCGTCCAATCGCTGACACCGTCCATGTCACTGTCCAGATCACTGACTGCCACACGATAAAAACGTCGGTCAGCCCCTTCAGAAAGCACGCCAGCCAACAACAAGCGGCGCTCATCTCCCACGGTGCTCAGCGTCCCCGGCGCAGGCAGCCAACCGATGCTCCCCAGGGATTGATTTTGCAGCAGCACTTCCTGTTTGTGATCCAGAGCAGGCCAGCAGAGAGTCAGATCAGCGCCCGATGTCAGAACTGCGCTCCAGAGGCGGGACTGCGGGTCTGTAGGGTCAGTGCCAGCAATGGCCTCATCCGCGTTGCTGACGCCATCAAGGTCGTCGTCACCCAGCGGTAGCAGCGAAAAGGCACCATGCATCAGTTCCCAACCGTCCGCGATGCCGTTGCTATTGAAGTCCTCACCACCCACACCGGGCGCACCGTGCCAATAAGGTGGCAGGCTCGAGGCAAGAAGAGGATCGCTACCCGCAGCCACTTCCGCGCCATCGGAGGCAAGGTCGTTATCGGTATCCCGGTCATCTGGATCGGTGCCAGCCAAGAATTCGCGCAGATTGCTCAACCCATCCGGTTCTGTATCCACGCCCGCATCTGCGCTGCTGTTTTTGTTCAACCCATGGGCATCCTCCCACACATCCGGCATGCCGTCGTTGTCGGTGTCTTTGATGGCCGCAAACGAAGGACTATTTTCCAAGGGCGAGCCGCTGAAAAACAATCGCACACCGGGATGCAAATCCACCGCCAATCGGTTTGGCACAGGCGGCTCTGAATCGTCTTGCCAAGTCGCCGAACCGTTGTGCACGTTCGCCGCCAACGTGGAGTTGTTGAAGGTGCGCGTCACTACGGTCGCGCCCGAATCTTGATTCGTTAAACTGAACGTAAAATTCCACGCCCCAGCGGAGCCAGAACTGCTGCCTACCAGCCTAAACCTCAGCCGAGCCGACAGATCCTGGCCGTAGCCGCTAAAGCCCAATGCACCTTTGAGGTCCACCGGTGGCTGGCTCCAGTCACTTTCCCAAATATCGCCTTCCGGCTCCCCAGCGGCGGAAAATGCCCCGTCTTTGCTGGAATAAAAAAAGTGCGTCACCATTCCTTCGCTAGCCCGCAATCCGACCCGCAGTGTGTCCCAGTTTAGAGCGCTGTTTTCTACGCCGAAGATCACCAAGAAATCCTCGCTCCAAGGTCCGTCGGACGTTTCACCTCGGGTGTGATCCCAGAGCAACTGAACCCGGGAGATATCCCATTCAAAGGTACGGGGCCCGACCGTCACCACTGGCATCATAGCAGCGGGTGCATCCGCAACGAGGGGATCCGTATGGTGGCGCGCCTCCTCCGCATCATCGCGACCATCCGCATCGGCATCCGCCAAATTGGGGTTGGTCGGCAGGGGATCGCGGGTGGCCTCCTCCCCATCCGTCAATCCATCCTGATCACTATCCGCGATCAACGGATCAGAGCCCGTATTGGTCGCACCCACCCAAACGCCAGTGCCCGTTTCCACGGCGTCAGACAGGCCATCCCCGTCCGTGTCTGCGAGATGCGGCGAGGTTTTGTGGGCAAACTCCTGCACGTTCGTAAGGCCATCATTGTCCGGATCCAAGGCAGCGTCTGCGCCGCTTCCATGCTTCAATCGGTTCGCAAGCTCCCACCAATCGGGCATCCCATCGCTATCCAGATCCACCCCTGCATCCACAATCTGCACCGCGTGGATGCCACTGCCATGCCCGTTCACACTGGCCAATCGAATCGAGCACTGTGCCCCTGTGACATTTTCATACACAAGGGTATTGCCACGTCTGGGTAGATTTTGATCATTCAGTGGAGGTTGGATGAATCGGGTTTCCGGCCTCGAAGACCCACTGCTAAACCAACGCTCCGTCGCCGGATTGCCGTTGAGTTCCACTGCCCCCAGCGCCCCGTCATACACGCTGCCCACATACACGATGACGTTGTAATTGGAATAGGGGATCCCGGACAGAACCAAAGTCGCATCGCCAAGCCCCGTCGCCTGGAGGTAACCACTGAAAAGATTTTGGTCTGGACTGCCACTGTTACTGCTCCCCCAGGTGTTTTCAGCGGTCCAAGTCGCCGTCATCGCCGTCACCGTGCCTGCGGCATTCACGAGGGAACCTGCAACGGGCGTTCCGATCTCCGCCGCGCCGCCGGTCTTTTTGGCCCAGGTCGTCAGAGGCAAGGTCACATTCCAATTCATCTGCGGAACAAAGCCTGCGGGATGGATCGGGCTCAGCCCAGTCTCATCATGCAATTCCGACACGAACTGTAGGCCCACCGCAGCCGCAAAGGCGGGAGGCACACTCCCCGCGTTCCCAGCCGCATAACCGGTGCGCGATTCCCAGGCATCGGGGCTCCCGTCGGCATCGCTATCGATCAAAAGGGGATTCAATGGGGGCAGTTGAGTGAGCTCGAATCCGTCGCCCAATGAATCCCCGTCCGTATCGCTTCTCAGAGGATCGGTGCTGACCTCATCGCCATCTTTTAAGCCGTCCCCATCAGAGTCCGCCAAATGCACAAACGTCTGTTTTGCGAACTCTTGAACGGCGGTCAATCCATCGCCGTCATGATCCGCAGTGGCATCACCTGCAAAAGAATCACTCAGCCCCTGATCTTCTTCCCACCAACGCGGTAAACCATCGCTATCCGCGTCGAGCAGCGCTGTCGGGTGCGCATCGAGACTCAGCGCATCAAAGGCGATCCAGGCCTCGGGGGTTCCGCCGACACGGCTGATCTCCAGGACGTTTGCACCGACCACAGGAGTAAAGGTTCCTTCGTTCGCCTCCACGACCAGCGCTCCCGACCTGGTCATTGTCGTGGAACCGATCAACGCCCCATTCAACCGGACCTCAAGTAGATGGGAGCCAAATCCAGTGCCTTGCTCATCCGCAACCGTGTCCCACCATCCGCCCCAGATGAGTTGGGCCACAAATCGCAGCCGCAACGTACCTGTGGCTTGCGCAGCACTTAAAGGAAAGTGGATCCGGCAGGTCGGGCTGCCCGTGCTGACAGCCCTCTCGAAAAGCTCAATGGGTTCATCCACCGCCACTAGCCCGATGGGGGCGGGGTAGTTGCCAGCAAAGTAGTAGTCGTCATCCAGGACGCTGGCGCTGCCCGGTGGCGTCACCGTTCCCCACTGGTCCTGGCCGAACTCCAGTGGATTGCCGTCCACGTTTCCCAGCGTCCAGACCGGATCAAACCCAGCGAAGGCTGCCGGACCGAGACTGAAAATGGCCAGCAAGAGAATGGATTTGATCGGGAGCCAAGGCATCGCGCAGAAACTAACCCGACTTCGTCGGAATACAATTCCCGTAGCCATCAAAAATGCCGGGGCGAACTCGCCTCTTCCACACCCCAAATGGCGTAAAATCCGCCCCAAAGTGGGAACATTTGGTCAAATGACTAATGTCGTTATTGCCCTCCACCATGCTTCAATTATCTCCCTGCACTCCAAACCGCTCACTCTCGATGATCCGCCCTCCCCTCCTCCCTTCCACTCTCGCCCTTTTCTTTCTAGCCTCTGCTGCTTTCCTGAAGGCTGGCACACCACCACCGACTACGCCTCCCCCACCATCGCCATCTGGCTTGGAGGCCTTTTTCACCCAGGACTATCTACTCGGAACGTGGGGCGGCAAACGTACCGCCCTCAAGGAAAAGGGCATCGACATGGAGGCGATCTACTTTGGCTCCTTACCGACTAACTTTGCTGGCGGCATCAGCCAGGAGACGGCTTACCAGCAAGCCCTTTTGATGATTCTGGACGTCGATCTCGACAAATTGGCCTCCTGGAAAGGAGCCAGCATTTACGCAGGCGGCTCCTGGTTGGATGTGGACCCCTTCTCAGAAATTGCCGTGGGCGACTTCAACAAATCCAGTCTCCTTGATCTGCCTGAAGGTTGGCGTCTTTGGCAGTTCTACTTCCAGCAGAAACTGCTGGATGATCGGCTGACCCTCAAGGTCGGTCAATTGGCGGTGGATCGCGACTTCATCCTGCCAGAATTCTACAACTCGCTTTCATCGATCACTTTCCTCAACCAGACCTTCTTCTTCCCAACGCTCGCGTTTAACCTCTACGACATTCCCGGGCTCCACAAAGGATCCCACTCCCTTCCCTCCACCCCGAATGGAACGCTGGGAGCCGTCGTGAAGTGGCAAGCCACCCCGCAGATCCACCTCCAGGCCGCCGTCTATGATGGCTACCCCGATCAAAGAGACGGCACCAACTTTGACCTCCAGCAGGACCAAGGGGCGCTGATCTTTTCCGAGATCGGCTACCGCCACAACATGGAAACGGGCGATACGGGACTTCCAGGCAGCTACAAAATCGGCGGCTTCTACCACACCGACGATTTTTACGACGTGTATGATGCCATCGGTGGCTTGTTTGGTTTTACCAACGGCACGCAATCCCCCCATGAAGGCAACTACGGTGCCTATTTTCTTGCCGAACAAATGCTGCATCGCGAGACCGACCACACCGACCCCGCCCAGCAAGGTTTGATCGGATTCTTCCGACTGACAGCCGCCCCCTCAGACCGCAATTTGACGGAGTTTGGCGTGGATGGCGGGCTCGTCTTCAAAGGGCTCCTCCCCGGTCGCGATTGGGACACCCTGGGGATCGCGGCTTCGTATCTCAAGATGAGTGATGACATCAAGCGCGCCCAACGTGCCGCCAACCACGTACTGCCAGGTGCCTTCGTCGTTAGTGATTATGAGGCAGTGGTAGAGCTCAACTACAAGATGCAAGTGGCCGCTTGGTGGACCGTGCAGCCCAGCCTCCAATACGCCATCCACCCGGGTGGCTCCTCCGCCATTGAGGACGCCTGGATCTTCGTCCTCCAGACGACCGTTCGCTTTTGAACCGTCAACGGGAGACCGTCACACCTGCTCCGCACGGAAGTCCCGCGCGGCCAGATGCTGCGCAGCAATGTCGTCAAACTCCATCACACTCGTGATGTGGGCAAAGCTATTGCGCAGATGCTTGCCGCCAGGGATTGACTTGGTGTAGTGCATCAGCCGGGATCGCATCGCCCGCATCACTTCAAATTCACCCCGGGCGGATCGGGCGATTGCCATCTGACAGTGGCGACGCATGAAGGTGAAACGATCTTCCATGCGCGCCGGAGCTGGCTGCACCCCGTGCTCCAAAAAGTGTCTGGCCTCCTGAAAAACCCACGGGTTGGTCATGGCCGCACGTCCGATCATGATGCCGCTGACAGGCGTCTGTGCGCGCCGCACCTCCACATCTGCGCCGCAAGCCACGTCACCATTTCCGATGACCGGAATTTTCACTACCTCTGCGACTTGGGCGATGACATCCCAGTCCGCCACGCCGCTATAGCCCTGCGCCCGGGTGCGACCGTGAACGGCGATTGCCTGGATACCGCTGTCTTCAAGAATGTGGGCCACTTCCGCAGCGTTGATGGTCTGGGCATCCCAACCCGTGCGCATCTTCGCCGTAACCGGCACGCCAGTCGCAGCGACGCCCTCGACCACGCCCCGTGCGACCTCTGCCAGCATGGGGCAGTTCTTCAGCAGCGATGATCCGCCATTCTTGGCCACGACCTTGTTCACCGGGCAGCCAAAGTTGATGTCAATGAAGTCCGGCTGCTTCCAGTCGATGATCTTCCGCGCAGCCTCCCCCATCCGCACCCCGTCCGCGCCAAAAAGCTGCACACCCAGTGGGCGCTGGGGCTCGTCAAAATCGGTGTAGTGGCGGGTGCGGTCATCGCGCTGGAGGATGCCCTCAGCAGAAACGAACTCCGTCACCATCACATCCGCGCCCAGCTCTTTGCAGAGACTTCGAAAGACCATGTCCGTCACCCCAGCCATCGGAGCTAGGTAGAGGGGGAATCGGTCGCTGTTCAGCCAAGGTAGGGTCACGGCGCAGCATCGCTTGCCCGGCACAGATTGTCCAAGGCGAGTGCAGGGAATTTCAGCCCAGGGTCCTGAGGGCGAGACTAGAGGTCCCCGCAACCGCAGGAATGCACGGCCTCGACCGTCATCACGCAAGGCGACATCGGCTTTGAATAATCAACCTCCGGCGCTTCCATGTCAGGATTGGAACCCTGGGCAGTGAGCCCGAGATCCCGCAGCAGCGCCATGTCCTCATTGGCACGGGGATTCCCCGCCGTCAGCAATTTGTCCCCGTAGAAAATGGAGTTTGCCCCGGCAAAGAAGGCCAAGGCCTGCGCCTCACGGCTCATTTGCAGGCGACCCGCACTCAGCCGGACCTTCGCCCGTGGGATGGCGATGCGGGTTGTGGCGATCATGCGGATCATCGCAAAGCTATCCACCATCTTCTCGTCCTCCAACGGTGTGCCTTTCATCGCCATCAGCGCGTTGATGGGGACGCTTTCCGGCTGCGGATTGAAGTTAGCCAAGACCTCCAGCATCTTCAGTCGGTCCTCGATCCCTTCGCCCAGGCCCAGGATCCCGCCGCAGCAAACACTCATTCCCGCATCCTGTGCGTTGCGGATCGTCCGCAGACGATCATCAAAACTGTGGGTGGAAACGATGTTTGGATAATGATCTGGCGAGGTATCAATGTTGTGATTATAGGCCGTGACGCCTGCCGCCTTGAGTTGCTGCGCCTCTTCCTCGCCCAATTCCCCGAGCGTCACACAGACCTCCATCCCCAGCGTGGAAACATTGCGCACGATGTCGAGCACCTGCTCAAATTTCTGCGTCCCCTGGCGCACACCTTTCCAGGCCGCCCCCATGCAAAAACGCGTCGATCCACTTTCCTTGGCCAACCGCGCGCGATCCATCACGTCAGCGGTATCCATCAGCTTCTCCGCCTGGACACCGGTAGAGTAGCGGGCGCTCTGCGCGCAGTAGCCGCAGTCCTCGCTACAGCCACCGGTCTTGATCGAAAGCAAGGTGCAGAGCTGCACTTCGTTCTCGGGCCAATGCCCCTCATGCACCGCGCGGGACTGCTTCAGGAGGTCAAAGAACGGCTGGTGGTAGATGCGATGAAGTTCGGCGTAGGTCATTGGGGAAAAAGGAACCCTGTATCCCTGCGCAGAAAAGCCTGCCCTTCAACCGCCAAAGCAACGAAATATCGGCCCGCACATGGCTCCAGCAGGTGCCCCGCAGACAGCCTCTCCACTCAGCAACCGTTCAATCCTTTCCCGTCAATTCAGACGCATACGCCTTCGTCTCCTTCACGATGACGCCACTCAGCAGCAGCAGGGCAATCAAGTTTGGCACGGCCATCAAGCCGTTGGCAGCGTCAGAAAAATCCCACACAGCCTGCGCCGTTTTCGTTGATCCGTAATATACCGCCCCAACCCAAAGAATGCGGTAAGGCAGGACTGCTACCCGGCCAAAAACATACTCCGCCGCTTTTTCCCCGTAGTAGCACCAGCCAAGGATCGTCGAGAAGACAAAAGTGATCAGGCCAAACGTCAGCACCACCGGCCCGACCGAATGCAAGGTCCCAAACGCATCTTGCACCAATTGCGCCGCGACAAGAACCGGCTTGCCCTCGGCAGTCACCGCCATGGTTCCATCCGGTGCCAACCCTTCCTGCCAATGACCACAACTGACGATCACCAATCCCGTCATCGCACAGACCACGACCGTGTCCCAGAAGGTCCCCGTCGCGCTCACCAACGCCTGGCGGACCGGATTGCGCGTCTGCGCTGCTGCTGCGACGATCGGCGCAGAACCCAGCCCCGATTCGTTCGAGAAGAGGCCACGGGCAATGCCTTTTTGCATGACCAGTTTCAAAGCCGCACCGATGAAGCCGCCCCCCATCGCTGTCCCGGTAAAAGCCGACTTAAAGATGACCTCGATGGCCCCAGGGATCGCACTGGCATTGTTAATCAGTACCGCAACGCAGCCCAAGACATAACCAACCGCCATGATCGGCACCAAGAAGCTACAGACCCGCGCGATGGACTTCACACCACCCAAGATCACGATGGCCGTCAAGACGGCCATGACTGCCCCCAAGATCATCGCTAGTGTCTCCGGCTGCGCCCAGGCTGCGCCGGACTTCGCCGTCCCAGCGAGCAGGTGGGTCACATTCCCCACCACACTATTGGCCTGGGTCATGCAACCAATGCCAAAGGCCGCAATCATCGTAAAGATGCCAAACACCACGCCGAGCCACTTTTGCCCGAGCCCATGCTCAAGCGCATACATGGGGCCACCGGCGTAGCTGCCATCGGGCTGATGCACGCGATACTTCACGGCCAGCAAGGCTTCCGAGTACTTGGTCGCAATCCCAAAGACGCCCGTCAGCCACATCCACAGGACCGCCCCCGGGCCACCAGCGGCGATCGCCGTAGAGACCCCCACAATGTTACCCGTGCCAATCGTCGCAGCCAAAGCTGTCATCAGCGAGGCAAACTGAGACACGTCTCCATCCCCTCCCTTTTCCCGAGAGAAAGAAATCTTGATGCCCCGCACGAGATAGCGCTGAATGAACCCCGTCCGCCAAGTTAAGAACAAGTGGGTTCCAAAAAGTAGCACCACTAGAGGTGTGCCCCATACCCAGCCCGACAAGTCCGACGCGATCTTTTCAAAATTCATCGCCCGGATTCTGGACGAGGCCAGTCCTGCCGCCAAGGATATTTTCCCCTCGGCCCAATTTCCGCAGCTCCCTCCATGTCAATAATTTTCCCCATTTATTAACTTGATCAGACAATAATCTGACATTACCTTTCCGAAATTATAAATATTATGAATTGTCGATCCTTTTCAATCCAGAGCATGGACCTCCGTCTTTCTGAGGCCCACTCCAGGCATCGGTCCCGCTCTCAGCCTGCTGGCCCCTCTGCCCTTGGCTTCGCCTTTTTCTTGGCGGTTGCGATGGGTCTCGGCATTTTAGTCCTTCTCTCGGCAGCCTCCCACAAACTCGGCATGCAGCCGACCGTGGATGCGACCGAATGGCTGGCCACTGCTAGCGTCTGGGCGTCCAGTGTCACGGATGGTCTCGCCACGCTTGTTTCCGGAGTCGTCTCCATCGGCAAATGGATGGGCCTGGGCGTTCTCCTTCTGGCGCTGGCCTTGACCCTGCGCGGCATTGACTGGGCTCTTCGGGCCGTGAAACGGAGTGTTGGACAGCGTCGCAGCGGGCTTTCCCTCTCCAACGGTGCGATTCCTCTGCTCCGCATCTCCTGCCAAGACGGCGTGCTAATGCTGCGCCCCTCTCTCAGTTAATAGGGCTCAGTGCGCCTTGGCTAGCATGGAACTCAGCACCGCCGCGAACGATCCTGCGTCCGTTCCGCCAACCACTTGGCCGACGCTTTCGCCCTTGGCGTTGAGAAATTCGTAATGCGGGATGCCGCGCACGCCATACTGGGCCGCCGCGGAGCGATTGCCGGGCTGATCAACATCCAGATAGGCCCAGACAAACTTGTCTTTGTACGGAGCCACCTCGTCACTCGGGTAAACCTGATCTCGCATCTGCCGACAGGGCGGACACCAGGACGCAGAAAAGACCACGACCACCGGTTTCCCCTGGGTCTTAGCCCTCGCCACCGCAGAGGCATAGCTGGTCAAAAAGCCCGCCGGGGAATGTCCCGCGCCGCCAGTGCCCATCTTTTCCAGGGACTGGAGCCCTCCATAGATCGCCAGTCCCACCATCGCGATGATAAAAATACTACGCATTCTATAATTTAACGCAGATCGGTGCTCGCTCAATCGTCAATTTCAGACCAGCCCCCGCATCCCCGCCCCGGTGATCTCCCTGCAATTCCGCCGCCCCATTCCGAAAGTCCGAACCTGCGGCGGACGTTTTCTCTCTTCCAAACTGCTAGCCCCTTCATGTCCGAAACTCCGAGCCTCCATCCCTTGCACGCCCAGACTCGGCGGCATTTTTTCAGCCAATGCGGAATGGGGCTCGGCTCCCTCGCCCTTGGTTCTCTCCTTACCGAAGGCCAGGCCAATACTTCCGGGACCAGTCTCAGCGCCCAGCATCACCGTCCCAAGGCCAAGAACGTCATCTTCCTCTTCATGGCGGGTGGCCCCTCCCAGTTGGAGCTCTTTGACTACAAACCCCGTTTGATCGAGCTCAACGCGCAACCCATTCCCCAGAGCTTCATCGAAGGGAAGCGCTTTGCCTTCATGGGCAGCAGCAACGGCTTCAACCTCCTCGGGACTCGCAAGAAATTCCGACGCGTCGGTCAAAGCGGTGCCTGGGTCAGCGACATGCTCCCGCACATGGCGACGATCGTGGATGACATCAGCATTGTCACCACCTGCAAGACAGAGCTTTTCAATCACGCCCCAGCAAAGCTCTTCATGAACACCGGCAGCGGCCAATTTGGTCGGCCCAGCATGGGTGCCTGGGCCACGTACGGAATTGGTAGCGAGAGCTCAGACCTGCCAGGTTTTGTCGTCTTGCAAAGCGGCCCACGCGGCCCGCGCGGTGGTTCCGTCCTGTGGGGCAGTGGCTTCCTGCCAACGACTTATCAAGGTGTGCCGCTGCGCAATCAGGGGGATCCGATTCTCAATCTCAGCACACCGCGTGACGTGAGTCTGGCCGACCAACGCAAGGTCCTGGATACGGTCCGCGCCATGAATCAGCAGCGCCTTCAGATCACGGGTGATCAGGAGATCGCCACGCGCATCAACGCCTATGAAATGGCGTATCGGATGCAATCCAGCGCACCCGAATTGATGGATATCAGCGGGGAAAGCAAGGCCACGCTCGATCTCTACGGGATCAAGGACCAGACGGAGTCCACCTATGCCAGGAACTGCCTGCTGGCGCGTCGCCTTGTGGAGCGAGGCACGCGCTTTGTGCAGCTCTACCACACCAATTGGGACAGCCACGGTGGTAAGGGCGAGACGCTCGAAGACGACTTCCCCAAAGTCGTCCATGACGTCGATCAGGCCAGCGCCGCTCTCATCCACGACCTCAAAAGTCGCGGCTTGCTGGAGGACACCATCGTCATCTGGGGCGGCGAATTTGGCCGCACCCCGATGGGCGAAAACCGGGAAAAAACAGGCCGCAATCACCACATTGATGCCTTCACCATGTGGTTCGCTGGCGGCGGATTCAAGGCAGGCCAAGTCTATGGCCGCACCGATGAGCTCGGCTTTGGCATCGAAGATCAGCCCGCTCACGTCCACGACATCCACGCCACCCTCATGCACCTCCTCGGCATCAATCATGAGCAACTCACCTTCCGCTCCCAGGGCCGCGACTTCCGACTGACGGACGTTTACGGGAAGGTCCTGCATGGCCTTCTGGCATAGGCCAAGGCGAACGTCCGCCCCGACCCAAACGCCCCACCGAACTGACGGCGGCGTCTCGCCCAGCGTGCGATGATCGTCGTCGCGCCGACTGTGTCACCTCGCCGCTTGACCTTTTTCGATTCCCATCGACTCTTGCCGCTGTCTGATGAACCTCAAACGCGCCAGCCGAATTGCCGTCCGCGCCGCTCTCGTAAAAGCGGTGCGTGCCGTATGGCATGGCTGAACCACCCCAAGGTTTGAGGAACCTGCGCTGACGCGATCCATCCCGATCCAAACGATCAGACACCATTGCCGGAAGGCAGCCTCCCCTCGGACCGCTGCCTCTTTCCATGAGCACCCCCACCCAACTCCAGCATCAACAGCGGCGCGGCACGCTGTGGATGGTCGTTTCATTGACCTGCTTTACCGGCAATGCCCTGCTGCTAAAGGTGCTCGCCACCGATCACCACGTCGATCCCTGGCTTTCCATGAGCGCGCGCGGCGGGATCGGGATGATCGTGACACTCCTCCTCTTTGTGCCACGCGGCACCCTGCGATTAAAGCGTAGCTTCCAGAGCTGGCTGCTCGCCTCCAGAGGCGTGCTCGGCGCACTCGGCACCGCAGCCTACTACATCACCATCGGCCCCTTGGGCGCTGGTAAGGCCACGCTGATCGGCAATACCTGGTGTGTCTTCGCCGCTATCATGGCCGCCTTCGTCCTGAAGGAGACATTGGGCCTCGGGAAGATCACTGGCATCTTCCTCGCCCTGATCGGCCTCGCTTTCTTGACAGGCATGACGCCCGGCACACTGGTTCAGTTCGGCTACTTCGAGGCCATCGCCCTCATGGGAGCCGTCGTCGCGGCCGCCGTGGTTGTCGTCATCCGCCAACTGACTCGGACCGAAACCAGCGCGACCATCTTCGCCTCCCAGTGCATTTACGCCCTGCTGCTGGCGGTGCCCATGGCCGCCCGTTCGTTCGTCATGCCCTCGTGGACCGATGCCGCGCTCCTCACCATCGCCGCCCTTTGCGCCACTGGCGGGCAGTTGTCCATGACCGAAGGCTTTCGCTTCCTCCCCGTCGCCGCAGGCAGTGCCTATCAGACCCTCGTGCCACTGATCATCACCCTGACCAGCATCAGCCTCTTCGCAGAGCCCTTCACCACCCCACAGATCATCGGCGGAGCCCTCGTCCTCTGGGGCAGCTTCCAAACCGTCATCTCCGGCCACCGCAAGCTCCGCCGGGAGCCCGTGCCCCAGAAATAGCCATCGCAAAAGCCCCGGCATGAAGCCAAAGCGCTTGAATTCGGATCGCCCTAAATGCCCATTCACACCGGTTTCAAAATCTCATCGATAAGGGGTTCAAAATCAGGCACGAAACCTTGAGGCAATATCTTCGGTCTCTCAGTTCGTCTTGGAACTGACCCATGCTCAGACCTCTGTCTGTCTGAACACTTTGCACGAACAGTAGGGTGAGCGCTGGGAACGCGACGAGGTGGCTCCGACCGTCCCATTTTGGCCGTGCCTCGTTGGCTTTCTGCGCCTGTATCCAGTGGCCGTTCGAACCTCTGCTGAAAGCGTCTTGATGGCTCGCCGGATGACTGGGATTGAGTCGCAGGATTCAGGCCATCGCCAAGGATGTTCGGGAGTGGGACCTGGGACTGATTGAGCCAATCCCAGCCATGCGCGCAAAAGTGCACCATCTCGTAACTGGCACTACACGTAAAGCTGGCATCATTGGCGTGTCGGCCACAACGGCAGATCAGCTTGGACGGCGATGGCCACCAAAATGTCAGTGATGTCGCCAGCACGAAGGGCCTCGTCGATGGATTTTGTGCCGATACTCCCGCCAAGCTTGAAGCTGAGGTCGCCAATGGGAGGCTTACCCTCAAATTTGCCGTGCCAGACCATTCCGGCACCATCACGGCTGCTGAGCGTTCCGTTCCGGGTGCGGAGCTTGGGGGCCACCTCCGCCACGGTTACACCTTCGTTTACCAGCTTGACCTCGGAGACTTCAATCTCGTCCGTGATGCCATCTTTCCGGGTCACATGAACGGTCAAGTGACTGATCTTGAGGCTGCCTTCGGTCAGATTGGGCGGGAAGTCGTCGTGGCTCAAATGCAATACCGGGCGCATCCGGGCGGCTGGATCGTCTATCGCATCCGGGTGATGCAAATCATACCACTAATTTCAAAAATGATGACGCACGCTGAAGGCACACTCCCCCTCGAACCTGCGGCTGGCATTCATCCGCTGGGAGACTTGACGGTAGCACTCATCGCTATACATGGTGGAGTAATCTATGGCGAACTCCACATCGGCGATAGTGCTGTAGTCAAAGGCGTTGCCAGCCTTCGGCATCGAAAATATCCATGATCCAGCCACACCCATTCCTTCAAATGGCAACGACATCCCCGCCTGCTCGGGCAGCAGTTCATTGGTGCCTAGCTGGGCGATGTGAGCAGCGATGCTCGGCGACTCAGGAGCAGTAGCGATCACGGTTTTCCCAAGACGAGCGCCACCTATCTCCGACCGTCCGCGGCGTCTTGACGCTCAGTTCTCGGGTGTGTGTTTTCTGTTGATGATGATAATCGCCCCCAGTTCAAGCCAAGGATGCTCAGAGCAAATGGATTGATTTCTGGCACATTCTCAAACTCAAGGACGGCCCCCTGTCATTGCAAGCGTTACACGTTGAACCCGCGTTTGATAAATTGAGTTCTAAATGCTTATAGCACCATAGTTTTCGCGCGATTATCTGATCTCTCACTACGCTTCGGACTCATGCTCCAACACCAGCACCGCATCGTGAAGGTGCTGGAGACCGACGCGGCTTGGGTCGGCAACAGTTAGGAAAGGGTTGTCGTCTCGGGAAATCTCGATTTGCCACTCATCCATCGGCGATATGGTTAGGGCAGTGTTGGCCACATCTTCAAAGATGTGCCCAGAGAAGGCGTTCGGCACATGAGCGTTGTCCTCAGTCAGCGTGTCTGGGTCGAACCTCCTGTTTGTCGTGACTCTCAGGCCGGGGATGGGGATCAGAGCCTGCTTCACATTCTGGAAGCCGTGGAAGCGAGCTTTGAGATCCCTGCAAATGGTGACTTGAATGCGCCTCTCTCGGCCAGGCACCATCTTCAGATCGATGGAGGGTCCGGTCTGGAGGTGGGTGACACCATTCTCCGCCAACTGCATGGACAGGGCCTCGCCCGCCGGATTGCCTCCGATGGACAGCTTGAACTTCAGTGGCGCGCCCTGTTGCGGGGGCGGAATGAGTTGCACCGTCGGATGGGCCGTCACAGGTGGCGCGCAATCCAGGTCATCACGGACATTGAGCTCAAAGCTGAACTCGCGCAGCCTTCCTCCTTCCACAATCCTAGCAAACGCGCGATGCGATCCGGAACGGGAGAAATTATGCGTGACCGACGTGCCAAGAACCCAGGCTGAGTCGTGGCCGAAGCGCCAGGAAACGACCGCAGAACTTGACTGAGCGATGATGGACGCATCAACTTTCAATCGCTGAATCGTAAACTGAAACTGCGGGGGGGCGTGCTGCAAAACCACGTTCCCCGTGTTGTCTTGCAAAACCACCACTTCGAATCTGGCGAACAGGTTGTTGAACATGGGTGCGAAGGGCGAAGGGATCAGGGCCAGGGCCAGATTTCTCAGCGCGCCAGCTGGAGGCTGGAGCGCAAACCATTCTTGGCCAATGGAAAAAGCCATTCGGCCCTCGTGCACGAGCTCGTAAAATCCGTCGGCGAATTCTTTGCTGGCGGAGATAACCTGTGCGGCCAGTCGGGGGCGAGCGGGAGAGCGTTCGATCTCAGCACGCAGCAGCGGGTCATGGTAGCCCACTAGGTGGAAGATCATCTCAATGTCCGCAAGGCTGCCTGGGATGACCCTGTTGCGCTGGAGGTTCATGTCGATCCTCCACGAGCTGGCGGCGGGAAGCCGCTCGAAGGCGTTGCGCTGGGCGGTGATCACGAATGGCGACGCTGCGTGCTCATCCGCCTTGGCCACCCCTGAGAACAGACAGGCCTCTGGCCCAGCCAGCCGACGCATCATGGGCCACGTCTTGTCAATGAGCGATAGTTCGGCACTGTTCGCTGGAGTCGCCCAACTGCGTTCGGCGGCCCTCGACCCGGAGGTGCGCGGAAGGCGCACCTGCCCGTCCCCAAGACAAGTGACCTCCACAACAAATCCCTGCGCGCGCATCAGCCCGACTGGACGTAGATCGACCGTGCCTATGCGGAGGTTCGTCGCGCCTGCGAGCTGGCGTTCGAGACTCTCCAGCGAGAGCGTGAAATCACAGGCTCCGGTATTGCGCAGTTCCTCAAGTGAGGCCGGGAACTCCTGCGCAAGAGAAACGACATGGCGGATGACCTGCTGTTTCTGAGTCTGACCGGTGAGAAGGTCGCGTTCCAACTCGTCAAGATCGCCGGCGAGAAAATCCGCAGCTAGCATGCCCGCCGTCTCGTCCACGCCGTAATCAAACCGGATGACGTTCTTCTGCTTGTCGAACTCGAACTCGTAGGCCTGCTCGGCTAGGAAGGCGACCTGGATGGCACGGTCGAGGCTCGCGGAGGCCAACGCTTTCACCAGCCCGGCGAGCCGGAACCACAACTCCGCAGAAGTGGTCCGGTTCTTCAGGTAGTCGTGCGCCTGCACGGCGAATTCGTAGCTCATCAGGGCGGCCGCTCGCTTCAATACTGCGGTCTCCACACGGGCCTGCGCGGCTTTCTCATTCTCTTCTGCCACCTTGAAAGATGCGTCGGCCTCCGCGATGTCGCGGCTTAGTTTCGAAAACTCGCTGAATGTGCCAAGTATGTTCAGTCCGCTCGATGCCATTCCTTGAATCGCCTCTCCAGCCGCTCCCGCCGCTCCAGCCGCTCCAGCCGCTCCAGCCGCTCCCGCCGCTCCCGCCGCTCCCGCCGCTCCAGCCGCTCCCGCCGCTCCCGCTGCTCCCGCTGCTCCCGCTGCTCCCGCTGCTCCCGCTGCGGCAGCTCCAAACGCCGGTGCTGCGGCGGGAATCGCGGCCACAATGAGAACACCAGTGAGGACAGTCTCCGCAATCTTCTCATTCATGCGGTGTTGGGCATGGTCCCTCACCATCTGCGCCAGCTCCTTGCTGGCGATTGCCACCTCCCCCTCGGCACGGGCCTCATCGAGATGCGCGGTCTCCACCCGCACATTCTGCCTGGAGCCCGCCACTTGCTGCGCAGCAGTCAACTCCTCGAACTCTGCCCGTTCCGCGTTGGTCAGAAAGCTCAGATAGTCCGACTGGTTCGTCTTCGCGGCGCCTGTGAAGTAGCGCGCCCGCTCCAGCAGGTGATGAAACCGCCACGGCGGAACATAATCGTCCGAGTAGCCTAGAAAATTCAGCCCAGCCGCGAGCTGTCGGAGCCGCGCGTTCGCCTGTAGTATCATTTGGTAGATCAGCGGATTGGTCGCGCCGCGCAGCGACGCGCCGGTTCTGCTGGCGTGGCGGATCAACGACTGCCGCCCGGACGACAAGCTGGCGGATTGTGTGAGTTGCGTGATGCCCTCTATGGGCAGTTTGTCCAGCACAGCAGAGAAAAGCGCCGGTTTCGCCCGGTTGGCGGAGGTGATCCCTGGAGCGAGCGGGTGCACTTTTTTTGCGAACTCGGCCCGAACTTCGTCTTGTAAGGTCCGGATTCCATTCCTCACGCGCAAGATGTAGCTACCGACGTCACGGAACAGCTCCGGGACGGCGCGGTAAGCATCGGCGGCGACGGCATCCATCCGGGCCTTATAGAGGGCATCACCCTTGCCGAGCAAGGCACGTGCCATGAGGATTTTCACAAAGGGCGGCTCGATCACTTGGCTCAGAAGCTTGTGCTGTTGATGACGCTGTAGCAGCCTCCGACATTCGGACAGGCAGAAGTCGTGACAGCCTCGCGCCAGATGCACCTCCGCCAAGGCCAAGCCACAATGGATCAATCCGAGCGCCAGCAGCGGCGCGTGTGCCTTCTCGATGACCTTCTCACGCGCGACTTCAATCGGCTCGCTGATCTCGAACCCCATGTGGTAGGCATGCAGGAACCTCTCGATCGAAGTGTAAAAGTGGTAACCGGTGGGGGCAATGCGTGGACGCTCCCAGTCTTGTTGAAACAGCTCATCCAATTGAATGGTCTGATGCCGGAAACGGAAGTGAAGATGAATCTTCCGGGTCGATGCAAAGACACCCGTGGCTCTCGCCAGTTCGGCATACACAGCCTCGTCCGAATCCTGTGCACGGAATTCATCCGGCCGAACAGCGACGAAGTACTCCAGCACCGAGCGGCGGGCGGAGAGGAACTCGGACTCGGCGATTCGAAGACTGCCGCGGTTAAGGGATTCCACTCCCTGGTTCCAGTGGTCCCAGGCATCCACGAGCGCCTTGGCCGCGCGAAGACCCGGGCTCGCTACCGAGGAACTGGCCGCTTCCCTACTCACCAGTTCCTCGCGCAGGAGCGTGATCCGCCCGGCATCCACCAAGGTGTGGCGGTAAGTGTAAAAGTTGCACGGCCACGTCTTCTCCGGGTGCACCGATCCGCCAACGGCCAGCAGTGGCAGAATATCATTACGAATCCGGGCGGAAATGTTCCCCCCGTTGTTGCGTTCAAATGCCTCGATGACCTTTTGCGCCTCATCAAACTTCGCGCTCATCAGCAGATATCTCGCGCGCCATGCCGCCAGCGCCTCGTCGTTCGGATAGAGGCTGGATGCGCGTTCAAGATCGTTACGGAGCAGCGGGCTGTTACCCATCAACATGAAGCGGCAGTACGCCAGCTGTAGGTGAACCTTGGGCCCAGAGCCGAAGGCGTGGCGACCGCTTTGAGGCATCTCGATGGCCCGCTCAGCCGCCTTCATCGCCGAGTGCCAGCGTTCCAGCCTGGAAAGCGCTTGGGAGAGCACCATCGCATTGCCGCCCAGATTCCGCCGCAGGGATTCTATATCCGTAGCGTTGATTCGACCGCTGGTATCGGTAAGTCGTTTCAGCGCCTCGGCCTCCCATGCTTGCGCCGAGTCCACCGTTTCGCGGAGCCGCTCGACATCTGCCTGGAGTCTCGAGGTGGACGCATCAGGTTTGAACTTCAGCTTCGTGACCTTCGGCTTCGCGGAGGCTTCGTGCTCTTTCGCCCCAGGATCGGCTCGGATGCGGCTCAATCGCGGACGGGCCACCGCAAAATCTGCGATTGCAGCCGGAAAGACGGGATTGCTCGATTGGCTGCTATTTGTTGATTTTGCACGTGCGGCGGTGCCAGTGGGGCGGGATGTTCTCTTCATGGCTGGTGGAATATATTGAGATTCTTCTGGAAAAGTTGCTTGAAAAAGGGCGGCCAACTGCTATGCTGGGGTGTTGGTTTTCATTGAGACAGTACAATCGTTGACTGACAAAATGACCAGGGGCCGTCTGGCAGCACCGAAAATTCGGAGTTGCTCGTCGGCTTCCTTTTTTGGGAGGGGCGGGGTCATGATGATCATGGTTTGATCGCGTCAGTCGGTGCCGGAGGCGGCGATGAAATCGGCTTGATGTTGGCGGAGCATGGCGGCGGTTTCGACGAGAGCTTTGCGTGCTGGCTTAACCGTGAGGCGGGCGGAGTGAATGAGTTGGTTTGCCCCAGCAAGATCACCGATATCCACACGGTCGAGAACGGCTTCCGCCTCCAACTCCAGCCAGCCGGAGACCTCCCGCATGGCGGCGATCATGTAGTCATCCGCCGTGCCAAGCCCCTCGAAGATCGTGCGTAGTGAGTTCCGTTCCGCGGAGTTGGCGGAGAACACACGATCAAACCATTTGTCCAGATGTGCCTCGTAAATGTTCCGAATCTTGTGGCAATGACCGCGGGCCTCATTGATGCGCACGGTCGACTGCCCCACCTCCATGCCCAGCAGCACCGTTCGTTCGCGCGAAATGGGTTGCGAGGCGTCAAAGTGCAGGCCGAGGAAGCGCACAAGCTCATCGTCCAGCGCCGTGACGGTTCTGACCAATTCGTCCAAGACAGCGGCCAGCTTCCCTGCCGCTATGTCGGGCTTGGAAATGAGCGCGTTGGTCATCGAATCAATGACTCCAAAGCGGCTCGCAAGATCAAAAATGGTGCTAAACATGGGATATATGGGATAGCTGGAAAAATCGATGGTATGTGTAATAGATGATTTACGGATAAAATTGCCGCATTTCCAGAGTCGGCAACATCGCCCCTTCTACTTTCAAATTGCCCGCAGGATCAAAGTGCTGGCTGAGGTACTGCACCAGCTCGGATTCAAGAACTCCGTAGATTTTCGAAATCTCCGCCAGCACCGCCACTAGCTTGTCCGCAGCCTCATCGGGATTGCGGAACAGCTTGTTCTTGACGGCCCGGATGATGCCGAGCTTGTCGACGAGATCGAAGAGGCAGGATGGATCGAAGGGAACAGGCATGGTGACAAATGTGGGCAACGTCTAAAAGCGTTTTCCAACGGCCAGGTGTTCCTGAGAGCACCTATCTTACAACGCTTCTAAGCGATTAATCAGCAGGGTGGTCGCATCGAAAAAACTGTGGGGTTTTGTGGGGCGGTAATGAAATCCCCCTAAATCAAGGGGTCTTCATAAGGCCGTACAACTGCTGGGTTGGTCGCAGCGTCCTTTCGGGTCTTGGCTTCAATTTGTTTAATCGCAACCCCTTTCCAAAAATTGTAGAATTTTTCATTTCTAGTACGGTATGCTGCTTTGTGTTCCGAAATATAGCTTTGCAATTCCTCACTCTCAAGATCCGCCTGCTGTTCCTTAGAAAGGTTGGGGTCCACGTATTCCATCTCCGATTTTATGGCGACAGTCTCTGCTGCTATTTCAGCCTTGAATTTTTCTGCTGCATAACTTTCCGCACTGGGGTAGCTCAACGCCTCTTCAATTAGAAAAGTCATAATTTCCTTTTCAGTCAACTGCTGATCAATGAGTTCCTTGCGTTGGATCGCGTGAACGAGTTCATGCACAATGAACTTTTTCAATACATCTGCTGACTCCATTGTGCTCGGATATATCTCAATCGTGTTCGTTGAAGGCCTGTAGCCCCCTTGGTTTCCCTCCCCATCCTTAGGCTCTGGCTTTAAAACAAATTTTATGCCGATTTTGTCGGAGGCTTTGTAGACTTGATCGGCGGTTGGCGAGGATCCTGCTTTGAATTTAAATTTAGGGTCTTTGGGGTTCAAAGGGGTTGCTTGAGGTGTCGTTGACGGGGATGTCTCCGGTGATTGTGCGCCTTGTGATGCAGGTTGAGTTTTGTGTCCTTTCGCATCCCTATATCGAATCGGATTCGCCTGGGTGAAGCGGTAAAGATTGTTGCCGTCCACTCTTCCCACTGGATCACAACTCACCCACCGCGCCATCCAAGGCGCGTAAAATCTAGCTCCAAAGTAATACAACCCGCTCTCTTCATCGCGCTCCTTGCCGCTGAAACGATAGCGTTTGCGACCGTGGCTGCCGAAGCTGGTCTCGCCGTAGGGCGTGTATTCCTCGCGGTTGATGAAAGTGCTAGCGATAGCGTCTGCTCCTCCTAGGACGAGGGTGCTGCTGCCCAAGTGGTCGCCGAGGTGATATTGGACCTCCGGGGCGGCATCTTCGTGGTGGGCGGGGCCGATGCGCTGCATGGCGATTCGGCTTTGGTTGTCCATCACGTGGAGGTGGTTGTTCTGCTTGGCTGTGCCGCCATCCTGCCAACGATGGTGTTCGAAGATGCCGCCGATGTAGGTGGTGGATTCCTCGCCGTTGGCGCTGCCGCCGCGCTTCACCCATTTCTTCACCCTCATGCCATCGGCTCCGCAGAGATAGCTGGCCTGGACGGAGGGCGCTCCGCCGTTTTGATTGCGGTAGCTGGTCATGCGGTCGGCATGATCCCAGGTGTGATGATGATTCAGCGCCTGGCGGGTCATATTGCCATTGTCATCGTATTCACACACGAAGCGGTCGCTACCGACGGTGGTGGTAGTGAGGCGGTTGCTGGTAGCGTTGGCCCACTGGGCGGAAGACAGGCCCGCCATGGCGAACTCCCGCCCCCACCCCGCCGATCCCTGGCTGTGGCCGAGAGCGAGCATGTTGCCAGCCGGATCGTATTGGTAGTCCTCCGTGTAGCCTTCCGTAAGGTCCGGGCCGTTGTCTGGGGTGGCGGAAGGATTGTTGCCTGCTGAATGGAAGCCGCTCATTTGCGGGTCTTCATAGGGCTTGGCGGCGGCTGGATTCTGGGAGGCGCGGCCCGTGGCCTTGGTGAGCCGGTAGATGGGGTCGTATTCAAAAAGCCGAAGGAGGTGGTCGGGATCGAGATTGCGGATGCCGCAGTTCTTCACCCGTTCCTCAATGCTGACGATGTTCCCCGCTAAGTCGTAGGTGTAGCTGTAATCCTGCTTGATCTCCGCGCTCACTCCGGTGGCGGCCCCCATGCCTTGCCAGCGCAGGCCGCTGGCGGACTTTTGAAACTCTTCGGTTCTGAGCCTAGCTAGGCGGAAAGTCTTCGGATCGTAAGCATGGCGCGTCATGATGCCATTGCCATAGGCGATGAGCACCCGCTGAGCCTTGGCATTGTAAGCGATGTGCTCGACAAAGGTCTCCTCGGCTGCGGTGGTGCTCTTTTTCAACTTCACGGACTGGAGTGCCCCGCCGCGATTGTAAACGGGAGTCAAGACGGCCCGGTTGCGGGTGACATCCTCGGGGTAAGTGATGGAGGTGACGCGATTCAGGGCATCGTAAGTCGTCGAGGTGACATAGCCCTGGGCTTCCAATTTGGCCTCCGTGGCAACTGATTCCGCACTCGACCAATCGGCTAGCCAGCCGGACATTTCGCTGTCCTTCGGCACCCGGCGGCTGGTTTCGAGCACGCTGCCTTTGAAGTCGTAGCCGTGGATTTTGACGATGCCAGCCTCGTCGCGATGTTCGACGAGGCGGCCTGCCGAGAGGCTCGGGGCACCTTGGGGGCCGTAAGCCAGTTTTTCGCGGAGGGTGAATCTGCTGGCAGCATTTTTATTGTCTTTGGCCCAAAGCTCGGTCAGACGGTTCAGCACGTCGTAGCGACGGAGAACGAGGCTGCCTTTGCTGTCGCGGTATTCAATGAGATTGCCAGAGGCATCGAGCACCGAGGTGCGGAGGCCGGCATCAATGCTGTCCACCTTGAGTGGGCGGTTCAGCAGGTCGTAACTGTGCCGGAAGGCGGCGCGCTTCAGCGCATCGGTGATGGTGAGCAAGTTGCCGCGAATGTCGAAGCTGCTGCGGGTGAGGTGCCAGTCCGTGGCGGGTGCTGGACCATTCCTCACGATCTGGGCGATGGAGCGGCCCATTCCATCAAGCACAGTGGAGGCGGGCGTGTAGTGATGGCTCACAGGCACAGCCGATGCGGCATGAGTAAGTGGAGCGAGGTCATTCGCATCGTAGACATAGCTCTCCCAGGGCGTGGGCTGGAAGCTGCCTGGATCGTCCAGCTTCGGCGCAGCGATGGAACCGGGAACTCCAAAGAGAACACGCTGCTCTGAGCCATCGGGATTCACAGTGCGGATGACCTGGCCGCGCGGGTCGTAGAACAGCGTGACGCATACAGCCCCCGAAGGCTTGATGCCCTGCTTGTAGGCGAAGCCGGAATCGAAGTATGGCTCGAATTTGCGGATCACCCGGCCTTTCTGGTCATACTCCTGGAAGCCGCTGACAACGACGGCATCGGGAAGCCGCACGGCCACCGCATCACGAACAGCAGCTCCGGCCTGCCCCGGCAGGCCGACCTCGTCGCCTTTTTCACCAAATAGCGTGTCCTCGGCCTGGGAACGTGTCTGCACGAGGCGGCCAAACCCATCCGAGAATTCATAGCTGCGGATGGTCTCATCGGAAGCTCCCACTGGCAGGGCATGATGAATGCGCCGTTCGGTGGCCACAAAGACCGGCACGCGACTGGAGATGAACTGATCAAAACCGTAAGTGTAGGCCAGTTCGGGCTTCGCCTCGGTTCCGCCCTGGGAACCGTCGGAGCTGACGACGTATTGCTTTCGTGGCAAGCCGATGGCGTTGTACAGCAGGTGCGTGGTGGTGCCGTTGGGATCGGTGACCGAAGCTGGCTGCAACACCCGATAGTTGTAGGTGGCTGTGGTTTCGAGTCCCGACGCATCACTGACCTTCACCGGCAGCAAGGCATGGGCATCAAACTCGATCTGCGTCACATTGCCACGAGGGTCCTGAGTGGCGAGAACGAGGCCACGGGCTTTCACGGCGCCGCGATGGAAGTCGTATTCGTTGCGTACGGAATCGATCCAGAAAGAGGTCGAACCTGCGGGTGCTTCGCGATAGCCGAGATCGGACGGGACAATGGTGCTGAGGTCAGGATGCTGCGGGATGTCAGCCGCACCGCCGAGGTATTTGGGACGGCGGCCATCGTAGGCATCCGTGAGAATCTCAGCGGTGAGCACCAGCGTCTCCGTGCGGACAAGAGCGCCGTAGTCGCCGACATCATCCGCAGGCAAGCCATTGAAGGCCGTTCCATCGTAGTGATGAATCTGACGGCCGATGAGCCGTGCGAAGGCGGACGGCGGTTCTGTGGCGGCAGGCTGGCCTGGCAATGGAAGCGGCGAAAAATCGCGAAGAATCTCCAGTGCCTTTTGATGCTGCTTCCTCAACGCAGACGGAGCATCATCCGCAACAGTATCATTGGCAAGGGGCGGTGCTTTGCATTCGTAGCTGCACACCTCGCTCACCCTGTCGAGAATGCGGCTAGTCGTTGGAGAAGCGTATTTGGTGCGAACATGTTGAGCTAGGAAACGGCTCTCGTTCAAGTCCACTGAGCCGTGCACTGCAGCGGTGACCGGATGGCGGTGCTTTGCACGCCGAGGAGCGGCGACCGTCGTCTGCTGGCGTGGCTGCCCGAACGGGTCGTAATCCCCCGTGAAGGAGAACAGGGTCATTGGATCGTCGCCGCGTTCCCACTGGGTGGTGCGCTGGGAGACGGGATGAGGAAAGAAGATACGGAGGCGGTCGGAGTTGGCCGCAGGTGGCAATTCTTCCCGAAGAGCATAGGTGTGCTCCGTCACCGTGTAGGGACGGTCTCGGTCGGGCGAATCGTCCAAGGCATAAAGCTCGGAGCGGAGGATGCTGCCGCGAAGTGTGCGCAGGGCATCGCGTTTGGCGCGGCGGGAAGGCAGCGAGCCGAGGAACGCATTCACTGCGCCAGTGTGATCGAGCAGTTGAGGATCGCCGCTCCAGTATTCGTGGCTGTAGTCCAGTTCCTCCCAGTTACCGTGCTCCGGCCCCACCGGGCCCTGATGGAACCAAGTCTTCGTTTTGATGGGTGGCGAGTAGTGCTCCCGCATCTTCACAGCAGGATCGAAGATTTCCTCTGTATCGAGCTGTTCCACCATCCCAAAGCCGCGAAATTCGCGCTCTGCGCCATCCCAGTAGCCGTGATGATAGCGGTATTCTGTGGTCAGCTTTCCTTGCGAGATCTCATCAGTCACCGTTACCTTCGCCACCACTTGGACGGGAAACGGCAGTGGTGTGCGCCAGCGGGTGCTGGGGCGCTTGAAATCTGCGAGGAAATATTCTGAAGACGACCTGTATTCCACCGTCGTTACGGCACCCATCTGGTTGTCCATGCGGTTGAGCAGACTGGGCTTCACTCCAGTGGTAAAATCAAGAAACAGCGTCGCGGGGCGGGAGGTGCCGGAGGGTGTCTGCGTCCAAAGCAGTCCGCTGACGCCAGTGCCGTTCAGATCAATGAGGCGCAATGTCGTGGTGTTGTTTGGCACCGGAGTACCAGTGATCTCCATCGGATATTCCACGAAGCGATTGCCACTTTGATTTATCCACACGCGCACACCTTTTTCATCGGCAAGCACCAAATCGGCCAAGCCGTCGCCATCAACATCACCGAAGAGCAGCAGGCGAGGATCGTAACCGCGCGGCAGCCGTGGCTCGATGGCCATGGTCTGCAAAGCGGCCCATTCACCATGGCCAAGATTCGGCCAAAACTCGACGACACCTTCGTGAATCACCGCGATGTCCTGCAAGCCGTCGCCGGAAAGGTCTCCGATACGCACACGCGAATCAGTGAAACTAACGTTTGGAAATTCCGCGAGCTGACGACGCCGGACCGAAGTGGTGTTTTTCCATGAGTCGCGGCCATCGCGCTCGGCAAAAATGCAATCGAAGCTTGCACCCGAGCGCAGCACATCGGGCAGTCCATCCCCATCAAGGTCGAGGAGTCGAACCTCCGGGTCGTCCAAGCTGAATGATGGTGAGCGCGAGAAAATCTGCGCGGACGTGGGCTGCCAGGCCATGTCGTGACTGAGCGGGAACCGACCGACGGGGCTGCCTTGCGTGGCCAAAAGGTCGGGGCGGCCATCACCGTTGGCATCCAGCACGATCACCCCGGGATCAGACAGGCGAAAAGGCGGCGCTCGATCGATCCGTCGCCTCAAATCAAAGCACCCGCCGCCGATGTTGCGCCAATAGTGCCAGCCTGAACTGGTGTCGAGAATGTCAGGCAGGCCATTGCCATGGAGGTCGACGAAGTCGATGTCCGGATGGGCCAGCGGCACATCAGAGCGACCCTCGATTTTCACTTTGAAAAACCGCCGCTGCTTCGACTGCAGGCCGAGCCGGGTGTAGCCGAAAACCAGCGGTGGAGGCTGTTCGCTTGCGGAGGCCGCGACGGCGGGATCATCATTGTTACCCGTGACTTCGATGCTAGTGAGCAGCGACACACCATTGTGAGGTGCCTGCTCGTAGGTGAAGCCGTATTTTTTGACCAGCCGCTCAATGCCGCCCTGCTCATGACTCAATACCCGGACGGACTTGCACCGGTGGGTGACCCGGATCTCGAATCCGGAGCGGTAATCCGAGAATTTGTCCGTGCGTTTTTCATAGTCGAACTCTACAGACAGCAGAAATTTCTTCTCGCCCGCATGGTCCTCGTAGTCCGCATAACGGATGGCCTTGAGCAGATGCTCGGCCCACTTGCGTTTGTCGCCCGCGCTGTCCTGCTTTGATTCGTATTCGTAAGTGATGACGTTGCCAAAGGGATCGCGGGTTTCGCCGAGGCTCCAGGAGAAAGTTTTTTGCTTCGCAGGATCGCTGATCGCAGGATCGCAGATCACCGGCCGGTAGATGCTGGTCATGCCATCCTTGGTACGGACCCGCCACTCATTCCCCGAGGTGGTATCGTGAATGATTTCTGCAAACAAGCCCTCGGTCCGCGGCTGATAATGCACCTCGCCGGGATAGGTGCCCGAGATCCGCACCAGATCCTCGCTACCAGAGAGGATGAATACATCATCGCGACGATGACTCGGCAGCTTGCCTTGCTCATTGTAATGGGGCACTCCATCCGAAGTCTTGCGTGTGATACCGGGCACCGTAAGCTTCCAACCGAGGCCAAAGATATCATTCCCCTGCCCCGTGCTGAAGCTAAGTGCGATTTGCGGTTGAAAGCCATTTCGCCCTGGGGGCAACGCAATTGGAACACTGAAATTCCCCGTGCCTGTGTGCAGATCGGGCGAGAATTTCTCACCCAACCCTTTCATAGCCCCACCACCTGATGGAGTCGAGATCGTAGATGAAACAGAATCGAGTGACATGGGAATTGCCAAAATTCCCGCTAAGCATACATGAAATTCGGCAAACTTTACAAGAGCGAATTTTCGTCACCTCACAGATTTACGCCTTAAGCAAAATCGAACCAATATCCACACAGAGCGGGAACGCGCTCAAAGTCCTCTGAAAATGTAGCCCTTTCACCCAAAATACGTATCCTCGTGCGAATACGGCGGGGCGCAGCAGCAGAGGAGGCGGAGGGCTTCGGTGGGGGCGGTGATTTGGTGCCAGGCTCCGGGGGGAATTAGGATGCCGTCGCCGGGTTGGACGGTTTGGGTTTCTCCGTCGATCTCCATCGTGCCAGTGCCTTCGAGGATGAAGTAAAACTCCTCGCTGACCTTGTGGTAGTGCCTTTGCGTGGCACCACCGGCGGGGATGGCGGCCTCGGCGAGGCTTTGGTTTTGCACGGGGGCATTCGCGGCATCGAGGATGCTGCGAATGGTGGAGCCATCCTTGGTCGTGAAGGGCGCTTGGCTGGCGATGGAGCGGACGATCATGCGCTCAGATCAGGGGGCTGGGGCCGCGCCTGTGCCACCGGCGGCACCGACGAGTTCGCGCAGGGTCTTCAGCCACTGGGGCGCGTCTGCGTGACCTGGATTCTCCTTCACCACCTTCAGCATGTCCGCCATGGCGTTGATGGCAGAGGGGCCATTCTCGTAGAGATACTGGGCGCGATCCCAGCGCAGGGCGGGCAGTTCGTTCTGGACCCAGAGCAGGTACTCCGGCTCTGGCATGCAGCCCTTGCGAAAGGCCCCCTCCGAATTGATCCGCAGATCCCACTGGGCGGGCAGTTCGTCCTTCTTCTCCTTCTCGAATACCGGGAGGATGGTGCGGGTCCACATGCCGGAAAAATCCGTCGGTTGATTCGTCCAATTTTCCACGGTCAGGAAGCGCTGGAGCTGAAAGGCCTCCACAAAGATATTCCGCCCACCGTTGCCGACGCCCACCGCGCCGCCACCCTGCCCGCCGCGCGGGGCACCGCCACCGCCAAAGCCCGCCCCCAGAAATCCCAGCGACCGACCCCGCAGCTTGTCTGCCTGGCCCAGCAGTTCCTGCACGTAAGCCTGGAGTTTGGGCACCATCTTGGCCGGATCATTGGCCTCGTGCGCCTCCAGCGTCAGGATCAGATACTGGAGCTGGATGCGGATCGCGGTCGCCATATCGCCGTTCTGCTTCAGATCTTCCGCATCCGCGCTGCGGCGTTCTGCGTTGCGCTCGATCCGTTCTTCCGCGCGCTTGGCCTCCTCGCGGGCCACGTCCTTGCGCTCGATGTTCACCAGCTTCTCGCAGTCCTCATACAGCGCCATCGCGGCGGCGTTGCTGGCGGCGGCGGTGCGGAGTTTTTGGAGGATGGCGGACAGGTTATCCCCGCGCATCCGCTGGATTTGCGTCTCCAGTTCCTTCAGCTGCGTGGTGATGTTTTTGATCTGGTCCGGCGTCAGCACCGGGGCCGATGGGATCGGCGTCTCGCGGATGGGATCAGCCGTCTGCGCTTGGGTGAAAGGCGCAGCGGAAAGGAGGGTCATCAGGCACAGAGGAGCGAGACGGGATTTCATGGTCGCTCCTTTTAGCCCATCGCCCCGCAGAGTGGAAGCACGAAATTTGAGCAGTGCATTCCGCACAATGTCCGCTATCTTCGCGACCATGCGAGAGAGGGGCTTAAACTGGATCCTGGCGGGCAGCATTGCGCTGTCGGTCCTCGCCGTGATCTGGCTGGGCGTGGAGCTCGCAGACTCCCCCGCAGCCCCCCCGGCCCCGGTGCAGCGCCCCGTGGTGGGCCAGGCCGCGTCCGACGCCGTCGCGGGCACAAAACCACCCGGTCAGGCCACGGATGCCGCCCCGGCCGAGTCTCCCCCGCCCGCTGCCTCCGCCGCCCTGCAATCCGCCACCGCCTCCATGCGCGAGGTCTTGGCCAAGGGCCTCCTGCGCTCCGATGTCGTCAAGGGCGAGGTCCTGCTGACCTTCAAGGACGCCCAGGCGCTCGCGGCCTTTAACACCCGCGCCTCCTTCTACGGGCTCCGCGCCGTTTCCTCCGACTCGCGACTCCTCACCGCGCGGGTGAAGTTCACAGACATCGAGGGCCTCCTCAAAGACGTGGCAGAGCACCCCGGCGACTACGAAAACGTCGGGCTGAACTACATCGCCCGCGTCCCCGGACTGCCGGAGGAGCCCGCCAAAGACGCCGCCAACGCCGGTGGCACCGCCGCCTTTGAGGACACCGCCCTCGCCAGCATCGGCGCCACCGGGGACCGCTCCAAGTGGGGGAAAGGCGTCCGCGTCGCCGTCATCGACTCCGGCGTTGGGGATCACTCCACCTTTGGGTCCAGTCAGTTAAAGCACATCGACCTCGTCGGGGATGGTGGCACCCTGGACGGGCATGGCACCGCCATGGCCTCCCTCATCGGCGGCAGTCAGGAGCCCGCGGATGGCGTCGCGCCGGGTGCTAGCCTGCTGGACATCCGCGTCACCGATTCCAAGGGCGTCAGCAATACCGCGCTGGTCTCAGACGCCATCATGCGGGCCGTGGATGAGGGCGCGCAGGTCATCAATGTCAGCCTCGGCGCGATGCACGACCCGCTCATGCTGCGCCGCGCGGTGGAGTATGCCATCGGGCACAATGTCGTCGTCGTCGCCGCAGCGGGGAACGAGCAGATGACGCGCCTCTCCTTCCCCGCCGGCATTCCCGGCGTCATCAGCGTCGGTGCCGTGGATGCCAAGGGCGTGCAGGCTTACTTCTCCAACTCCGGGGATAACCTCGTCATCTCCGCCCCCGGCGTCGGCGTCGTCTCCGCCTACCCGAATGATCAGATGGTCATCGGCAGCGGCACCTCCCAGGCCACGGCTCTCACCACCGGCGTCGTCGCCACCCTGCTCTCGCGAGGCTACAAGGCCCAGGACATCCAGAAGATCCTGATCCAAAATGCGCGCCCCCTCACTGCCACCACCCGTCAGGTCGGTGCCGGGATCGTGCACCTGCCCACCCGCTGATCCGCACAAACGTCTTGCTTGCGCAGCGGCGGATTCTCCCGATTCTAGTCGGCTTCATTCCCCTCAAACTCATCCATGATTCCCAACCCGTTCCGCTCCCACCTCTGCGATCAACTCCGCAAAGAACACATTGGTCAGACTGTCACCCTGTCCGGATGGGTCAATTCCGCCCGCGATCACGGTGGCGTCATCTTCATTGACCTCCGCGACCGCGAAGGCCTCACCCAGGTGGTCTTCCGCCCCGAAGAAAATGCCGAGGTCGCCGCGCAGAGCCACGAGCTCCGGGACGAGGACGTGATCCAGGTCATCGGCGTCGTCTCCGCCCGCCTCTCCGGCACGGAGAACTCCAAACTGGCCACCGGTGATATCGAGATCGTCGCCACCTCCTTCAAGGTCCTGAACAAGGCAGACGTGCTGCCCTTCCAGCTCGACCGCGAGCTGTCCAACGAAGACCTGCGCATGAAGTATCGCTACCTCGATCTGCGCCGGGAGCGCATGACCAAAAACATCCGCACCCGCCATCGCATCACCAATGCCGCGCGCAATTACCTGGACGGACAGGGCTTCATCGAAGTCGAAACCCCCATCCTCTCCAACCCCACGCCTGAAGGTGCGCGCGACTTCCTCGTCCCCGCGCGCCTCAGCCCCAGCAAGTTCTTTGCGCTGCCCCAGGCACCTCAGCAGTATAAGCAGCTCCTCATGGTCGCTGGTCTGGAGCGCTACTTCCAGATCGCCCGTTGCTTCCGCGATGAGGACCTGCGCGCCGACCGCCAGCCCGAGTTCACCCAGATCGACATCGAGGCCAGCTTCATCACACAAAACGACATCATCGGCATGGTGGAGGGCCTGCTGGCCTCCATGTTCAAGGCCGCGCAGGGCATCGACGTGCCCCTGCCCTTCCCCCGCATGACCTACCAGGAGGCCATGGATCGCTACGGCTCTGACAAGCCCGATACCCGCTACGGCCTGGAGATCACGGACATGAAGGACGTCTTTGAGAACTCCGGCTTTAAGATCTTCAAAGGCATCATCGATGGCGGTGGCGTCGTGCGCGCCATCAATGCCAAGGGCTTTGCTGGCATCACCACCGGTCAGATGATCCGCCTCAACGAGCTCGCCACCGAGGCAGGCATGAAGGTAAAGCAGCTCGCCTTCATCAAGGTGGAGCGCAATGCCGAAGGCGTCCTCGAATACAAGTCCCCCCTCTGGAAGTTCTTTGGCGAGGACGAGCAAAAGGCACTCATCGCCAAGCTCGGCGTGGAGGAGAACGACATCGTCTTCTTCTACGCAGGCACTTGGGACGAGGCCTGCAACATCCTCGGCCGCGTCCGGCTAGAGATCGCCAACATGCAAAAGCTCGTGGAAAACAGCACCGCGCTGAACTTCCTCTGGGTCGTCGATTTCCCCCTCCTGGCCTACAGCCCCGAGGATCAGGCCTGGGTCGCCGTGCATCACCCCTTCACCCGCCCCAAGACCGAGGACATCCCCCTCATGGAGGCTGGCGAATACGCCAAGGTCCGTGCCGAGGCCTACGACGTGGTGCTCAATGGCTACGAGCTCGGCGGCGGTTCCATCCGGATTCATGAGGGCGACCTCCAGTCCAAAATGTTCACCGTCCTCGGCGTCAGCGAAGAGGAAAAGGCGCACAAGTTTGGCCACATCCTCGATGCCTTCCGCTTCGGTGCCCCACCGCATGGCGGCCTAGCGCTCGGCCTCGACCGCATCGCCATGCTGGCGTGTGGGGAGGATAGCATCCGCGAAGTGATCGCCTTCCCCAAGAACAACAAGGCCTGCGATCTCATGACCGACAGCCCCACCAACGTGGACTTCAAGCAGCTCCGCGAGCTCTACATCCAGAGCACCTTCAAGCCCAAGCCCAAAGAGGGCGAAGAGGCCAAGTAAGACTCCCAAGGGCGACCAGCAATGGTCGCCCTTTTTTGTGGCACCGCGCGGGTCAGTCCTCCATGGCAACCCGCCGCCCCACACTTACTGCTTCCCAAACATCGCGACGGAGGCCTTCAGGCCGGCGAGGGCCATCGCGCGGAACTGTTCGTTCATCTTTGCAAAGGCCTGCAATTGCTCCGGGGTCAGGAAGGCACGGGCGCGCTCTAGGGCGACGGCGTCGGCGGCCTCCATGGCCTTCATTTGCTGGTCCACAAAGGCATCGTCCATTCGGTTCACATCCATCGCCGTCGGGTCCTGGGTGTTCACCATCCCCGGCGTCTCTTGGCGGGCGATGATCATCGCATCGATCAGCTGCTCCTCCTGCTGCGGCGTCAGCGGCTGATTGATCGCCGCGAACTGGGATCGGCCCGCCATGTCCAGCTTTGTCCGCTCCCCAGCGGTGCCTTCCCAGCGTTTGAAGAGCGTAAAGTCCTCCTTGTTATTGAGGAAGGCCTCGATGGCCTTGTCCGACTCCGCCTGGTAGGCCTTGTAGCCCTCGGCCAGTTCCTTCCGCTTCGCTGGCGTCAGGCTGGCATCCATCAGTTGCAGGCCCAGGTCCATCTGCGCCTTGGTGCGTGCGCCCAGCAGATTTTTAAAGTTCGTCTTCTCCTCCGGCGTCAGGCCCAGTTGATCAAAGAGGCGGCCGTAGAGCATCTCGATCTGCGCCAGTTGCTGCTGCTCCACCAGCGCCCGCATCCCTGGGTCCTTGAACATATTGCGCATCCGGTCCCCAGCGGAAGGCTGCGCGCCCTGGCCGGTCGTAGCGGCGGGGGCGTCCACGCCGGGGGCGGCAGCGGTCTGGCCCGCAGACCCCTTGGCGGGGCCAGTGGTCGGTAGGGTGGCCACCGGTTTTTTGGCCAGCTCCTCCTTCAGCCGCGCCACCTCTGCCTCGGCATTTTTCAGGGACACCTCCAGCGCGGCCACGCGCTTCGCAGAAGGGTCAGGCCGTGCCAGCAGCCAGCCCGCCGTCGTCACCGCCGCTGCAAACAAGAGCACACATAGGATCACCAGGATTCGATTCATAAAAAGAGAGGGTAAAAGACCAGCAGAACGACGCCCAGACTAGGACCACCAGCCCCGGCTGACAATTCCAAATTCGTCCCAGATTTGGACCACCCCAGCCCCGCCCGCGTTCACCTACCTGCCTGCGCCCCCATTTTTTCATTGCAATCCACCGCTCTTTCTGGTGGAATTCGTAGTACCAATCCGATCTTGACCATGCAGGAACTTCGCTGGGACTCCATTAATCCGCTGACGGGCGCGCCGTTTACGTGGGGAGATCCGAATTTGCGTTGGGGCAGCCCCAGTTATTACCTGGAGCCTGGCGATCCGGGATTTACCCCCTACGGCCCACCCGCAGTGCTGCCGCCCGTGAAGAAGAAAAAGCCTTTCCGTCGTAAGACGGCCTCTAAACCACAAGCCACAACTAACCCACCTAACCTCATGCCTACATTCCGCTACAACGTCGCCCCCAATCCCAATGGAGGCTTTACCACCCGCCCCGTCCTTGGCGACCCCGTGACCGAGGACTTCTTCTTTGACCGCGCTGCCGAGCTGAGCGCGGGTCTGACCGCCGCGCAGATCCGCACCGCCCTGACCGCCGTTTTAGACACCATTACAGAGTGCAGCACCGGCTGCGCTTTCTCCCAAGGGCTGCTGGGCAGGCTGCGCTTCCGCCCCACCAGCGGCGGCAGCCAGACCGCCCCAGACGCCTTTGATAATGCAGAGGAGATCAATGCCGATATCTCCCTGAGCCTGACCGCCGCCGCGCGCGATGCCTGGCGTGCCGGGCTGACCCTGGAGAGCCAGGGAGAGATCGGCAAGGTCAGCCCCGTCATCAGCACCATCCTGAGCCAAGAAAACGGCCAGGTGGGCAAATACGCCCCCGGCACCCTGATCGAGCTAAGCGGGATGAACCTGCGCTTTGATAAGACCGACCTGACCCAGGGCGTCTTCTTCCGAAGCGGCAGCGATCCCGAAGTGCGCGCCACCGTGTATGGGACCGTCACGCCCAGCTCCCTCTCCGTGATGGTGCCCGCCGCCCTCAGCGGCCCGCTGATGGTGCGTGCCGCCGCCTTCATCAACGGCAGCGTGCGGTCCTTCACCTACATGGACCCCATCACCACCGCCTGAACCGGCCCCCCACCAAGTCCCAACCGGCCCCCATCGCCATCGGAACCGGCCCCCATCGCCCCCGCAACCGGCCCCCCTCCGACCTCCAAGAGGGCCCCATGGCCACCCCATGGGGCCCTCTTCACGTTTCCAAGGGAGCCACATCCGACCCCCAAGAGAGCCACCTCCCAGTCCCAAGGTAGCCCCCTCCAACTTCCATGGTGCCCCCATCGGACCCGCATGGGAGCCCCACGGAACCCCCAAGGGGGCCACCTTGAAGATCGATGAGGGCATCTTGCGGTCCGGGGCCGTAAACACTGCAAGTCAGCCCCAGCTCCTTCATCAGCGCCGGGACATCCACCCCCTCCAGCCCGGTGCAACCTTCGATGTAAAGACTGACGAGCTTCGTCATCCCGGCCAAGGGTCGCAACGAATCCGGCCCTTTGAGGCCGGTGCAGCCTTCCATCGAAAGATAAACCAGAGATCGGCAATCCGCTCCCGATGGGGCCTGGGTCAACCCGGCGCAACCATTCAACCACAATACCTGCAGCTTGTTCATCCCCTTCAGTGCCCGTAAAGCCTCAGGCCCACCGAGCCCTGGACATCCGGCAAGGGTCAGGTGTTCTAGCTCTGGAAAATCCTCCCCAGAGGGACATTGCGTCAGCTCCGCGATCTCAAAAAGGTAAAGTCGCTCTAACCTCCTCAACTCCTGGTGGCTGAGCAGCGTCTGGAACATCGCCTCCTGGCCCCAGTGCCGTGCGATCAATCGGCAGACTGTATTGCGAAAAAGGTGCACGTCCCCTGTAGTGACAAGGGCCTTGTCAAGCTCCGCCCGAACAGCCTCGGTGGGACCGCAGAGGGCGCAAAGCTGAGTCACAATCTCGCTGCGCACCTTTTCGGCCCGGTCGGCGAGATGCAAGGTGGCCACGAGCCAATCTTGAATCTCCTGTGTCCCCCCCCCAGAGTTGAACCAGAGCCCGCACGGCACGTTGACAGCGCTCATAGTGGGCCACAGCATCGAGCCCCCAGTCATATGCGCCGCCCCACTTTGCTTCGGCCTGGGCGAAGAGCCGCTCCTTGAGTTTCAGGGCGAACTCCGGGTGCACCTCCCGCGCGCTGACCTCGATGAAGCAGGAAGCGGCAAAGAGGGTGACCTCGCCGGGGGCCGCTTCGTGGCGCAGCCTCCAGAGTAGTGGGAGACGTGCAGCGGCGCGGTCATCCGGCAGTTGGCCGAAATACAGGGGGAGGATGTTTTGGAAGCGCTCCTCCCGCCAGCGCGGGGTCTTTTTGGACGTCGGCCCCACGAGGAACTTGGTCTTGATGGTGCTGGGGGGCAGCCCCGCAAGATCCATATCCAGCGCCCAAGCCTGCGCGGCAAAGAACTCCAGAAAGCTGCGGTGAATGAAGCTGTACTGATCCTCCCCCGCCCAGCAGAGCAGGCTGTGGCGCTCCCTCAGGAGCTTTGGCATGAGGTGGGCGTAGGCTTCCGCCTTGGCGGGGTCGCCGCCGGTGGGGTCGATGACCTCCCGCACGGCCTCTTGCAGTAGGGTGATGGGGAAGAGATTCTCCCCCAGGTGCTGGGAATCTGGGGATTCCACAATCTTCCGCGCCAGGCGGCGGACGATGCGGACCTTCGTATCCTTGAGCAAGGGGGTCAGATTATGCCCAGGAGAGGCCACGGTATCCTCCGTGCGCACGAGTTCCCAAGTATCGAGGAGCATGTCCGCAGCGGCGGCGTAAAGATCCACGCGGTTATCCCCCAGGGCCCCGGTGCGGTGCAGCAGCGTCGCCAGCGTCAGCAGCAGCGGGTTCCGCGTCAGGCGGTCAATGGCCGGGTAGCGATCGATGCGGGTCTGGAAGGTCAGGGTCTTCTCCTGCCGTTGCGCCTCATTGGGGTAAAGTAGCGCGTGGGTCTTCTGGATGAAGTGGGCGCGCTGGGGCTCATCAAACTCCTGCAAGAGGTAGCGGCGCCAGCCCCGCTCTAGCCCAATCAGGGGATTCGTGCCACTGGGGGAAACCACGTCCCGTGGCCACTGCTCCGCAATGAACCCGACCCGGCGGGAGGTAACCAGAACCTGCGCCCTCTGCCGCAAGAGCCGGGTGGCCCCGTTGGCGATGGCCGACCGCAGGGAGTGATCCGAGACTTCGTCCAGACCATCCAGGATCAGCACGGCAGCACCGCTGCGCAAATAATAGCGGCACCAGGCGCGGTCGAGCCGCTCGATGGAAAGCTCGCACTCATGAAGGTAATCGAGCAGGTGAAAGCCGGCCTCCTTTGCAGACTCCGTGGCAAAGCGGCGCAGCTCGATCAGCAGCGGGATGGGTGGCAGGGGCTGGTCGGGGCTGGGATCTAGGTAGGCCTGCGCCCATTCGATGGCCAGATGGCGTACGAGGGAGGTCTTCCCCACCCCGGCATCCCCCAGGACAATGACCCCGCGCTGGGCGGGATCGCCCAACACCTCTGCGGTCCCACGCAGAGGCTGCTCCCGGCGGAGGGCCTGGAGCTTCTCCGCCTTCCCTCGCTTGGAGGCAGGCAGGCCATCGAGCAGACCGCGCTCGATGGCGGCGGCGATCTCGGCATCGTTGTCCAGCGCGTCCGGGTCCACCAGATCCACCGCACGGACAGACGGAGGAACAAAGACGGAGGAAAGGGAGATGCGATCCCGGGTATCCGTGCCGCCCCTATCGGAAAGGGGCATCAGCTCGCAGTGGGCGAGCAGCTTTTTGGCGTAGCTGGTCAGATCAAAGCCGGGGGAATCGAGCAGGTCGTCGAGCTTTTCCCCCTGCTGAGAGAGGTCTTTCTGGATGTTGCGGAGGAGGGGCTTCAGGCCCTGCAACTCCCGCAGGATGGCCTCCCGATAGGCCTGCTGGGCGCTGGGGACATCGCTGACCAAGGCGGCGTGAAGGGCGGTGGGCAGGTAAGACTTCAGGTAGGCATCCAGCTTTTCCGAGACCTGATCCCCAAGGCGGACGTGCCACTTGAAGAAGGTCATGAAAGGCACGCCGCTGAGATCCACCGGCGGGGCCTGGGGGTCCATGCTCTGGGCCAGGGTGCGGAGGAATTCATCATGGCGCAGCTGCTGAAGCCCCGGTGCGCCCTTTCGGATAAAGGTCAACCAGCCCTCGGGCGTCTGCTCCGCCAGCGCTAGGAGCTCTGTCCGATGCGGCTTCATCTGCGGCCGATTTGCAAAGCGGCGGATGAGGGCGGCAAGGACATCACCCGTGTAGCGGAGGAAGTGCTGATTCGTCAGGTGGTGGACGAGATCGGGCTTCCCCCTGAGGAATTGCTCAAGGGTGGGGGCCGTGGTCCCAGCGGCGATGTTCAGGCCGAGATCGGCAAAGGCGCTGAGCAGCGGGCTATCCGAGCCGATGACGCTTTTAAAGAGCACACTGGCCAAAGGCAGGACGATGGGGGCGGCCTTCGCGGCGAGTGTGAGGGTGATGGGATCTAATGCCATGATGGGCGGCAGTTTGCCTGTGGCTGGGCTGGGGGGGCAAGGGTTTTTTTGCAGTCGCAGGCGGGGGCGCGGTGGGGAGAAATCGGTGATAGTGATCTGGGCCGCAACCGTTTACACTGCGCCGGGTTACAGAGCCTGCTGCCTTGCCCATCCCCCTCTATGAAAACGCGCGTCCTTCTTGCCAGCGTCCTCGGTCTCTCCTGCCTGCCCCTGCTGCCTGCGGCGGAGCCGGCCTTCATCGCCCCCGATGGCAATACCAACTTCCGCGTCTGGCACGATACCCAGGGCCGCCCGCTGGAGGCGACCTTTCGCGGGATCGAGGACGGCAATATCTTCCTCCAGGCACGCAACGGCTTTGTCCATCGTATCGCGCTGGACCGCATGTCTGCGGAGGATCAAACGCTGGCGAAGTCCCTGAAGGTGGATGGCCTGGGCATCCCGGCAGACCCAAACGTGGCCCAGGCGGCGGCGGTGATCGATCGCCTGGTGCTGGCGGGCCTGACGCAGGCGGGCCAAAAGCCCAACGCCCTGGCCAGTGATGAGCAATTCATCCGCCGTGTCTATTTGGACCTGGCCGGGCGCATCCCGACGCGGGAGGAGACGATGCGCTTTCTCTCCGACAGCACGTCCTCCAAGCGCGCCAAGGTGATCGATGCCCTGGTGAAGGGCGAGGGGATGACATCGCGTCTTTTCAATTACTTCGGCGATATGTTACGCATCGCGGATGAGGCGCAGAAGGCGCGCTTCTTTACCTATGAGGAGTGGCTGAAGAACCAGATCGCGGAGAATCGCGGCTGGGATAAGATCGTCTATGACATGATGACGGCGGATGGGAAGCTGCTGGAAAACGGGGCAACGGGCTACCTGCTGCGGGATAAGGGCATGAGGCTGGACAATCTGAGCATCACGATGACGACCTTTCTGGGGGCCAATGTGGCCTGTGCCCAGTGCCACGACCACCCCTTTGCGGACTGGACGCAGCATCAGTTCTACCAGATGGCGGCCTTTTTTGGGGCCACGGATACGTACAACCCCGCCGCCAGCCGTCGCCTACTGGCCAGCATGAAAAATGACTTCCCCCGCCAGGTCCTGCAAAGGGCCAAGCGGGTCCTCCAGGTCAATGGCATGAACGTGGTGGATACGGCCACCAATGAGGTAGTGCTGCCAGAGGACTACAAATGCAAAGACGCCAAGCCCGGGGATGCCGTGGCGCCAAAGCTGATCACCTGGAGCCGGGACGACGAGCGCAGCCGTCTCTACCAGGAGAGCAATCGCGCGCTAGCGGCGAAGAATACGGAGGCGGGCTACCGCGAGATCTTTGCCCACTGGATGACCAGCCCGGAGAATCCCCGCTTTGCCATGACCATCGCCAATCGCATGTGGAAGCTGGTCTTTGGCGTCGGTATCAAGGAGCCGATCACGGATCTGGATGACCCCTCTGCGTGCAGCAATCCCGCCCTGCTGCATCATCTGGCCTCGGAGATGAAGCGCCTGAACTTTGACCTGCGCGCCTTTCTGCGCCTGCTGACGAATACGCAGACCTACCAGCGCGAGGCGGTGACGGCGGAGATCAACCCCGGCGAGCACTACTTCTTCCCCGGCCCGATCCTGCGCCGCATGACGGCAGAGCAGGCCTGGGACTCCTGCGTGACGCTGGCCATCGGGGAAAAGGTGGACCAATTCAAACTGAAGCGCGCCGCCCAATACTCGGAGGTCATGAACGTGGACCTGGAGTCGATGACGCCCGACGAGGCCCGCGCCCGCCTGACCGCCGCCGCGAGCGCCGGGAAAAACGCCGGGGGTGGCAAGGGCAAAAAGGGCAAGAAAGCCATGCGCCGCCCCGCCGCCGTGCCCGAGTCGGAGGAGGGCGAGCCCGACTTTACCCGGCCCGAGACCCTGGAGGGACTGGTGCTGGCGAGGGCATCGGAGCTGCCGCAACCGGAGCGGGATGGGCACTTCCTGAGGATGTTTGGCCAATCGGATCGCCAGATCGCGGATAGCAATACGGAGGAAGGCAGCATCCCGCAGGTGCTGATGCTGATGAATGGGGAGGCGCAGCAGGTCCTACAGAATCCGCGCTCCGTGGCCCTAGCCACTGCGAATGAGCAAGCGGGCCCGGAGGCGCAGATCCAGGCGCTGTATGTCAGCTTTCTGAGCCGCAATCCCACGCCGGAGGAGATGACGGAGGCCAAGAACAGCCTAGCCGCCGGATTGACGACGGCGGATGTGAGCTGGGTGCTCTTCAACGCCCGCGAGTTTGTCTTTGTCCAGTAACCGCCCCCTTCACCGCCCACCCGATTTTCCCATGAAAAAGGACCTTCTTTCCCTGCCCCCGATCAGCCGCCGCCGCTTTGCGGAACACATCGCCAAGGCCACGCTGGGCGTGACCGTGCTGCCTCACCTGGGCGGCAGTGCCGCCGCCGCAGAGGCCGCCGCCGCTACCGCGCCGGGCTTTGGTAAGGCCAAGGCGGTCATCTGGCTGCAGATGATCGGCGGGATGTCGCACATCGATACGCTGGACCCAAAGGAGGGGGAGTCCAAGGGCCCCTCTGACCCGATCACGACGAAGGCGGGCTACCAGCTCAGCGGCTTCATGCCGAAGCTGGCGGCGGATCACTCGGAGAAGCTGGCCATCATCCGCTCCATGACGTCCAAGACGGGCGTGCATGCCTCCGGCCAATACCTGATGCGCACGGCCTACGAGCAGCGCGGCACGATCCAGCACCCCACCATCGGTGCCTGGGCGCAGGAGTTGCTGGGCCCCAGCAGCAAGACGCTGCCGTCCTCCGTCTGCGTGAACCGCAATCCGCAGCACGGCAACGGCTTCTTTTCCGCCGCCTTTAGTCCCCTGCCCATCCACGACCCGGAGGCAGGCCTGCAATACGCCAGCGCCAGCGCCGACCCGCAGATCATGGAGAAGCGCTTTGCCCTGCTGAACAAGGTGGATGCGGGGTTCCGCGCGAAATTCCACGACACAAACCTGAAGGCGTATAGCGACTTTTACGACGATACCCTGCAACTGCTGAGCAGCGAGGACCTGAACGCCTTCAAACTGACGGACGAGAGCGAATCCGAACGGGAGGCCTACGGCAAAAACAAGTTCGGCCAGGGCTGCATGTTGGCGCGGCGTCTGGTGGAGCGCGGCGTGCGCTTTGTCGAAGTCGCCTCCGGCGGTTGGGACATGCACAACGATATCGATGACGCCATGGAAGAACACGGCACGGAGCTGGACACGGGCCTGGCCGCACTGCTGGCCGATCTGGAGAAGCGCGACATGCTGAAGAGCACCCTGGTGGTGCTGTGCTCCGAATTCGGCCGTGGCCCGAAGATCAACAGTCGCAATGGCCGCGATCACCACCCGAAGGTGTTCAGTACGCTCCTGGCCGGTGGCCCCATCAAAGGCGGTACCATCTACGGTGCCAGCGACAAGAGCGGCTCCACCGTCGCCGATAAGCAGACCACCATCCAAGACTTCCACAGCACCGTCGGCCACGCCCTAGGCCTGAAGGTGGATGAGATCGTGATGTCCCCCAGCAACCGCCCCTTTACGGTCGGAGACAAAGGAAAGGTCATCGCCGAAGTTCTGGCCTCCTAGCCGCGCACTCAACCAAGACGCTCTTGGACTGCGGAAGCCCTGCTGCCGCTTTGGCAAAGCCAGCTCTGCTGGCGTCGCTCCCCACCACCCCAGCGCGTGAGCCCAACCACGGGAAGCTCCCGACAATCGTGATCCACGCCCAGCGCCCCACCCCAGGAAGCAAGCTTCCCTCCGCCACAAAGCGAGAGCAAGCTCTCGCACTCTAGAAGCGCGCAGGTACCAAGGCGCTCTTGGACTGCGGAAGCCCTGCTGCCGCTTTGGCAAAGCCAGCCCTGCTGGCGTCGCTCCCCACCACCCCAGCGTGTGAGCCCAACCACGGGAAGCTCCCGACAATCGCGATCCACGCCCAGCGCCCCACCCCAGGAAGCAAGCTTCCCTCCGCCACAAAGCGAGAGCAAGCTCTCGCACTCGAGAAGCGCGCAGGTACCAAGACGCTCTTGGACTGCGGAAGCCCTGCTGCCGCTTTGGCAAAGCCAGCCCTGCTGGCGTCGCTCCCCACCACCCCAGCGCTTGAGCCCAACCACGGGAAGCTCCCGACAATCGCGATCCACGCCCAGCGCCCCACCCCAGGAAGCAAGCTTCCCTCCGCCACAAAGCGAGAGCAAGCTCTCGCACTCGAGAAGCGCGCAGGAACCAAGGCGCTTCTAGAGTGCGCGAAGCTCTGCTTCCGCTTTGGGAAAGCCAGCCCTGCTGGCGTCGCTCCCCACCACCCCAGCGTGTGAGCCCAACCACGGGAAGCTCCCTCCACCGCGAGCCACGCCCAGCGCCCCACCCCAGGAAGCAAGCTTCCCTCCGCCACAAAGCGAGAGCAAGCTCTCGCACTCGAGAAGCGCGCAGGTACCAAGACGCTTCTAGAGTGCGCGAAGCTCTGCTTCCGCTTTGGGAAAGCCAGCCCTGCTGGCGTCGCGCACCACCACCCCAGCGCGTGAGCCCAACCACGGGAAGCTCCCGACAATCGCAATCCACGCCCAGCGCCCCACCCCAGGAAGCAAGCTTCCCTCCGCCACAAAGCGAGAGCAAGCTCTCGCACTCGAGAAGCGCGCAGGTGCCAAGACGCTCTTGGACTGCGGAAGCCCTGCTGCCGCTTTGGGAAAGCCAGCTCTGCTGGCGTCGCTCCCCACCACCCCAGCGCGTGAGCCCAACCACGGGAAGCTCCCGACAATCGCGATCCACGCCCAGCGCCCCACCCCAGGAAGCAAGCTTCCCTCCGCCACAAAGCGAGAGCAAGCTCTCGCACTCGTGAAGCGCGCAGGTACCAAGGCGCTTCTAGAGTGCGCGAAGCTCTGCTTCCGCTTTGGCAAAGCCAGCTCTGCTGGCGTCGCGCACCACCACCCCAGCGTGTGAGCCCAACCACGGGAAGCCCGGTTCGAGGTGATGCTACGTGCCACACGCCCACGCCCTCCGCGCCCCCTCGGAAATCTGGCGATTTCCGCTACTCCCTGACCCATAGCATCGGAATCCACTTTTCCCGCCCCTTCGGCTTGAATAGCGGCCAACCCTCCCCGATAGGAGGGGGTTCCCATGCTGAATCTCCGCAACGTCACCAAGTCCTTCAACTCCCGCATCCTGTTCCAAGGTGCCAACATGACCGTCAATCACGGCGACCGCGTCGCCCTGGTCGGTCCCAACGGAGCCGGCAAGTCCACCCTCTTTTCCCTCATCCTGAAAGCAGATACGCCTGACTCTGGCGAGATCACCCGCGACGAGTGGACGACGGTGGGATTCCTGCCCCAAGAGAGCGAGCCTGCTGGTGATGAGACCATCATCGAAGTCTCCACCGGACGTGCTGGGGAGATCGAGCGCCTGGAGAAGATCCTCCAACAGCACGAGTCCGACGGCACCGTGGATGACCAAGGCTACTTCGAGGCACAATCGGAATTCGATGCCCTCCAAGACCCCAAGGCCGAGGCCAAAGTGCGGAAGATTTTGCGCGGGTTTGGCTTCAAAGAGGCGGACTTCACGCGCAAAGCCCGCGAGTTCAGTGGTGGCTGGGTCATGCGCGCCCACCTCGCCCGATTGCTCCTTCTTGAACCCGATCTGCTTCTCCTCGATGAGCCCACCAACCACCTGGACCTGATGTCACTGATGTGGTTCCGCTCCTACCTGAAGAACTACCCCGGTGCCATCCTGATGATTTCCCATGACCGCGACTTCATGGATGAACTCGTCACCAGCGTGTTCGAGATCGACGAAGGCCGCTTCCTCCCCTACAAGGGCAATTACTCCTCCCACCTCCGCCAGCGCGAGGAAAACTGGGAGCGAGCCACCGCTGCGTACCGCAATCAGCAAAAGGAGATCGAGCAAATCCAGGAATTCATCGACCGCTTCCGCAGCGTCGCCTCCAAAGCCTCCCAGGCGCAGAGCCGTGAGAAGCAATTGCAGAAGATGGACAAGCTGGAAAAGCCCCGCCCCCTGCGCAAAGCCTTCCGCTTCAACTTCCCCCAACCCAAGCGCGCCGGACAGCGCGTCATCAGCCTCACCGATATACATCAGGCCTACGGCGAAAAGAAGGTGTATGAGGGCATCGACCTCGAAGTCGAACGCGGCGAGCGTATCGCCCTAGTCGGCCCCAACGGATCTGGGAAATCGACGCTCATCAAGATCCTGGCCGGCGAAGTCCCCTTTCAGAAGGGCGAGCGCAAACTGGGCACCAACGCCCAGATTGGCTATTTCTCCCAGCATCGCACGGACACCCTGGACCCAAACCTGACCGTGCTGGAAGAAGTGAAGCGCTGCTCCCCCGAGTTCCGCGAAGACGATGCGCGATCCGTGTTGGGATCATTCCTCTTCAAGCGCGAAGACGTGCACAAGAAATGCCACGTCCTGAGCGGGGGCGAAAAGAGCCGCCTGAATTTGGTGAAGTTCCTCATCAACCCGCCCAACCTCCTCCTGATGGATGAGCCCTCCACTCACTTGGACATCTGGGCCATCGAGGGCCTCATCCTGGCCCTCCAGAACTTCGAAGGCACGCTCGTCTTCATCAGCCATGATGTGCACTTCATCCGCTCGCTGGCGCAGAAAGTCCTGCACATCAACAGCGGCCAAATCACCACATACATGGGCGGCTACGACTACTATCTGGAGAAAACCGGCACCATCGAAAACGCCCGTGCTGCAGTGATCGCCGAATAGTAACCACCAGGGGCCCCGCCACAGGCCTCCCGCAGCGATGAATCGGGCGGCGCGCGCATCCCGGTTCGGGTGGGTTTTAGAATTGCCTCATTTGTCGATGCATAATTTTAACACTCGCTTTTGGTCGCTTGACTCGCCATCTTCAATCCACTAGTTTCGACCCGATGAAAGCCCTCGCCGTCTCCCGACTGCCCTATCTCCTTGCTGTGGCAGCACTAACCTGCCAAATCAGCACTCCGGCTCATGCACTTTTCGATTTCTTCAAGAAGTCGCAGAAGCAAGCGCCAACCGTTTCAGAGCGTCAATCCCAAGAGGCCGCTGCTGGAGCGCTGTTGGCCGAAGGTCGTGCCGCCCAGTCCAGTGGGAACAGCGGTAAGGCCACCAGCTTGTTCGAATCCATCATCAAACAATACCCGTTCACGAACGCTGCCGCCGATGCGTCCTATGATCGTGCCGTTCTGATCCGCAATTCCGGCAAGCTTCAGGATGCCTCCGATGCCTTCCAGCAGATGATCACCGATTATCGGCAGAGCCCCCGCTTCTCTGACGCCCTCCAGCAGCAGTTCGAGGTCGCAGAAGAGGCCAAAGGCGGCAAGAAGCAGCGCACCATGCTCATGGTCCCGATGAAGGTCGGCCCCCAAGGCGTGATCGACATGTATAAGCGCGTGATTTCCAACGCCCCCTACGGCAAGTTGGCCCCGCTCGCCCAATTCGCCATCGCAGAGGTTCATCAGGATCAGGGGGAAAAGGACGAAGCCGTCGCCGCCTATCAGGCAGTGGTGGATAACTACCCCCAGTCCTCCCAAGCCACCGAGGCTCAATTCCGGATCGGCTCTATCAGCAACATCGCCGCCAAGCGCACGGAGGATAACTCCAACCTCACCGCCACCCGGGATGCGATGACCACCTTGCTCGCCACCGACCCGTCCAGCACTCGCGCAGACGAAGCCTCCGCAATCCTCTCCCAAGTCAATGAAGCGGAAGCCGCCCAATCCCTTGAGATTGGCCGATTCTACGAGAACCAAGGCAAACCCAAGGCCGCCGCCATTTACTACAACGAGGCCCTCAAATTCGGTTCCGCCGAATCCTCCGGCAAAGCCCGCGAGCTCCTCTCCGCGCTGGCCCGCTCCTACCCAGAAGCCGTGCTCGACACCAAGGACCAGCCTGCGCAAGATTACACCGTCCCAGCCGCTGTGGATCTGCGCTCCCGCGATGACTACGCTGGCCCGCCTGCCCCAGAGCTTGCCCGCCTGAGCGAGAAGCCAAAGATGCGCACCGAGGGGGATGCCTTTGTGCCGATCCCGATTCAGGAACCAACGTTGCCAACCCGTCCCGGCGGTGGTGCAACCGCAGCGCCAGGGATGCTCCTGCCACCAGCCGATGGTGCAGACAAGCCACCTCTCCTCCCCGTGCCCCCTGCACCTGGCATCCCGACACAGCCTCCCGGTGCTGTCGTGCCCCCTGTCCCAGCGCCACCAGCCCCAGCGGCACCTCCCGCAGCAGACGCGCCTAAGCCAGCCGCAGACGCCAAGCCCTGATCCGCCACCGACGATCCTCTCTCTCAATCCGATCCCTCACTGCTCTCATGAAAAAGATTTTCATCCTGTTGACCCCCGTTATCGCTCTTCTTCTCAGTGGTTGCGCTGGGTATCAATTGGGCGGCGTGAAGCCAGCCCACCTGACTCAAGTGACGAAGATCGCCGTGCCGACCTTCGAAAACTTGACGCTTGAGCCCCGCCTCGCAGTGCTGGTGACGAATGCTATCATCAAGCAGATTCAGATGGATGGTTCCTACGAGATCGTGAACAAGGAAGATGCCGAAGCGATCTTGGAAGGCAAGATCTCTGACATTGATCGTTCCCAGTTCCGCGCCGTCCGCAACAACGTCCTGCGGACGTCCCAATTGCTGGTCCGCCTCCGCACGGACTACAAGATCCTCGACACCGCAACGGGCAACTCCCTGCATTCCGGGCGTGCCATTGGCGAGTCGTACATCGTCCTTGATGCTAACTTCCAGCTCTCCGAGCACCAAGCGATGGAAGACGCTGCCCAGAGGCTCGCCGCATCAATGGTCAGCGAAATCTCTGAAGGCTGGTAAGCCGACCAGCAGCCCTGCTGAATTCATTATTTCTTCGTGACCGACGATCCCCCTGAACTGCCCCCTCCTGCTGAGCAAGAGCGGCGCAGTCTCGAACCGGGGCTTCATATCGTCGCCACCCCCATCGGCAATTTGCGTGATGTGACCCATCGCGCCCTGGAGGTGCTAACCCACGCCACCAGCATCGCCTGCGAAGACACGCGGCACACGGTGCGCCTCCTGCAGCACTACCAGATCCGCAATCACCTCATCAGCCTCAACGAGCACAATGAGGCGCGCAGAATCCCAGAACTGCTCTCCCAGATGGCGAACGGTGCCGCCATCGCGCTCGTCTCCGATGCTGGCACGCCAACCGTCTCTGACCCTGGGCAGCGACTCGCCCAGGCAACCGTCGCCGCCGGACTGCGCCTGCACCCCGTTCCTGGCCCCTCCGCGGTCCTGACAGCCCTGTCTGGATCAGGTCTTCCGGTCACGCCATTCTATTTCGGCGGGTTCCTTCCTCACAAAAAGGGCGCGCGCGGCACCGAACTCGCGGCTGCCATTCAACGCGACTGCACCTCCGTTTACTTTGAGTCCCCCTACCGGATCGTCAGCACTCTGGAGATCCTCACGGATTTGGCCCCAGAGCACCGAGTCGTCGTCGGTAGAGAATTGACCAAACGATTTGAAGAATTTCAACGCGGTGCGGCGCGCTTCCTGCTGAAACACTATACCGACAAACCACCCAAGGGAGAAATCACCTTGCTCATCGCGCCGCACGAACTCCCCAAGTGGGTCACTTGGTAACGAATCTTTCCCCCTCAGTCCCCCATGATCAACCCCCACCCAGACAGCCCCGGTGCCACCCTGACGGACTCCTCCGCAGGCCTCAAAACCTCCATCGCAAACCACCTCCGCTTCACCCTCGGTGCAGACATTGAGACCGCCCCCACACGCGACTGGTGGGTCGCCACCTGTCTGGCGGTTCGTGATCGGGTTTTAGATCACTGCTCCCACTCCCGCGCCTACCACCGCAGGAACCGCGTCCGGCGTCTGCACTACCTTTCGCTCGAATACCTGATGGGGCGGTTGCTGGAAAACAATCTGCGCAACGCTGGCATCTACGATGCCGCAAAAGCCGCCTTGGGAGAGCTGGGCAAGGACCTGACAGAAATCCTCAACGAAGAGCCAGATATGGGGCTCGGCAATGGTGGCCTGGGTCGTCTCGCCGCTTGCTTCCTGGATTCACTCAGCACCTTGAACCTGCCCGCCGTCGGCTACGGCATTCACTATGAGTTTGGCCTCTTCCGCCAGACCTTTGTTGATGGCCAGCAGATGGAGCAACCAGACGCCTGGACCCGCGATGGGAACCCTTGGAAAACGATGCGCCCCAGCTACAGCCAGACGGTGCATCTCTATGGGCGCGTCGTGCAAAAATTCGACGACAACGGCAAAGCCCACACCGAGTGGGTGGACACGCGCACCATCATCGGTCTGCCCTGGGATATCCCCATCGTCGGCCATGACTCCAACACCTTCAATTTGTTGCGCCTCTGGGAGGCCCAAGCCTCTGAGGAGTTTCAGTTCCAGACCTTCAATGCTGGAGAATACGTCGAGGCCCTCCGCGAAAAAGCCATGGCTGAGACGGTGTCAAAGATCCTCTACCCCAATGACGCCACGGAAAGCGGTAAAGAACTGCGTCTCGTGCAGCAGTACTTCTTCGTCGCCTGCTCCCTGGCAGACATCCTGCGTCGGTTCCGCCGGGAAAACGACATGGATTGGAACGACTTCCCAGACAAAGCAGCCATCCAGCTCAACGACACGCACCCAGCCGTCGCCATCCCAGAACTGATGCGCCTGCTGATTGACGAAGAGAATCTCCCCTGGGAACAGGCATGGAGCATCTGCCAAAAGACCTTCTCTTATACCAATCACACGCTCCTTCCCGAGGCGCTAGAGACCTGGAGCGTGCCTCTTTTTGAGCGCGTCCTCCCGCGTCACCTGCAGATCATTTTCGAGATCAACAAACGCTTTCTCGATCACGAAGTAGAGCGCCAGTGGCCCGGGGATGCGGAGAAGAAGCGCGTCCTATCCCTCATTGACGAACGCGGCACCAAGTCCATCCGCATGGCACACCTGAGCGTGCTCGGTGGCAAGGCGACCAACGGAGTGGCTGCCCTGCACACCAAACTCCTCAAAGAACGTCTCTTCCCCGAGTTTGCAGAACTCTTCCCTGGGCGCTTCTTGAACATCACCAACGGCATCACCTTCCGCCGCTGGCTGGACGTCTGCAATCCAGAGCTGGCCTCCCTCATCACAGAGTCGATTGGCACCAGTTGGCGCAAGGACGCCGGCCTGCTCCATGGCCTGGAGCAGTTTGCCGATGATGCCTCCTTCCAAGATCGCTATCGCACGATCAAGCGAGATCATAAGGTCACCCTCGCCGGAATCATCAAGACCTGCTGTGGCGTGACTGTAAGCCCCGATGCCATCTTTGATGTGCAGATCAAGCGCCTGCACGAATACAAACGCCAGCACCTCAATTTGCTGAACATCGTCTCCATGTATCAGCAGTTGCTGGACAATCCAGATGCGGACATTCACCCACGCGTCTTCATTTTTGGCGCCAAGGCTGCCCCCGGCTATTTCCTGGCCAAGAACATCATCCATGCGATCAACGCCATCGGTGCCCGCATCAACAAGGACACCCGCATCAAAGATAAGCTGAAGGTGGTCTTCCTCCCGAACTACGGCGTCACGCTTGCGGAACGAATCATCCCCGCTGCGGATATCTCCCAACAGATCTCAACGGCTGGCAAGGAAGCCTCCGGCACCGGTAACATGAAGCTCGCTCTCAACGGCGCGCTGACGGTCGGCACGCTGGATGGTGCTAACATTGAGATCCTCGAAGAGGTCGGCCCAGAAAACATCTTCATCTTTGGCCTCACTGTCGAAGAAGTCACTGACATGCTGAGCAAAGGCTACAACCCGTGGGAGTTCTACTGGGCAAACGAAGGCTTGCGCAACGCGATCGATTGCCTGGCTTCGGACTTCTTCACCGGACGCGATGGAGACTTCAAGCCGCTCCGCGATAGTCTCCTGGAGCATGGCGACCCCTACCTCGTGCTGGCTGACTTTGCCTCTTACCAGGATGCGCAAAACCGCACCGACCGCGCCTATCGCGATCCCGCGCAGTGGGCCAAGATGACCATCATGAATACAGCACGAATGGGCAAGTTCTCCTCAGATCGGACGATCCTCGAGTACGCGGACAAGGTCTGGAACCTTGCCCCGGTCAACGTCCCAGATTCAGCCGACTGAACGTGTCCGCATTGAGCAAGACTCTCTCCACGGGGCGGGAGTCTTGCCATTCCCCACCATCAGTTCACTGACACCTTGACGCCGATGGACTTAAAGCCCTCCGCAATCTCTTTGGCGAGGTCTTCGTAGCTCCTGCCATCCAGCAAGAGATCGAAGAACTTAAAGGGCGCGGTAGCTCGGTCTTTGTCCGGAGGTGTCAGGTCGCTAGGATAAGTGTAGCGGCCACCGATCATCATCTTCACGCGGGGATCGGCAAAGAAGGCGCGCTCTTTGAGGACTTCCCCATAAACGGCCTCGAAGAACTTCATGAAGCGAGTGCCTTTCTTGTCCCCATCCAGATGATTGAAGTAAAAGACCAGGAGGAGTGAGCGGTTGTAAAGCTTGCCCATGGCCATATTGGACAGGTTAGCTTCCGCCCCCCATTGCTCCCGGTTCATCGTCATGTGTTTTTCAAGAGAGCCAATCTCAGGATCGTAGCCGAACTTGGCTCGGTCCCCCAGGTAATCCTTGAAGGCCCCCTTCCAGCCATCCACGCGGAAGGTACCAGCGTTGTAGGGCAGCATTTCGGCGTACTCGGCCGTACCTTCGATGATCCACTGCGGCAGATAGCCGAGGTAGTCATGCATCATCTGGTGGGTGATCTCGTGCACTAGCGTATCAGCCCGGTAGTTGTCATTCTTGAAATAGGTCTGCCCGCGTTTTTCCATACCAAGGCTGGGGAATGGGATCTTAAACATCTTGTCCCCGCTCATGTAAACGCCGCCGGAGTTTTCGGGTCCACCGGCTGCGATGTAATCCGCACGGGTCTCGTAGAGCGCCGCCACGTAGCGCTCCATTCCCACAGGCGGCTTGCATTCGACTCCCCAAGGCAACTGGCTCACCAAAGTTTTCGTCGCCTCAAACGTGCGGGCGACCTCCTTCATGACACTGCCAGCCAGCTTTGCCTGGCTAGTGAACTCAAAGGACTCTGAGCGGTAGATGTACTTGCGATCCGGCGCGGACTCAGAGACGACCGCGATGTCCAGCGACTTGGTGGGCACGGTGATGGTCTCTGGCCAGACACGCTTTTCCACTGGGACGCGCCCTGGCGATGGCTGCCCAGCGGGGGAAGATGAGGGAACGGGTGCAACGGCGGTCTGCGCCTTGACGAAGGCCTGGTCAGCCGCGCTGAGCTGATCGAGCGCGACAGGGACAGATTGACCGTTGGCCATTTTCAGGATGACCTTCCCTCCTTCCACCCCACCAAAACCGGCGACCACCGTTTTGCCCTGGGCGTTCGTCCACGTGCGGGCGGCATCCTGCGCGGTTACCGTCGCGGCATCAAAACATCCAGCGCCCAGGAGGATCGCGATCAGCAGTCGGGGAAAATTCATGGCGTTTTTTAACATCCTGACGATCACTGGGCAAGACTTCTTCGGAACGCCCGCCAGCAGGTGACGAATCCCTTGGCAAAATCCTCCGGTCGCGCTGCGACCCAAGCATCAATCAGCTCCGGCGTAAACCAAGTGCCGCTGTGGATCTCCTCCGGTTGCACCTTCACGGGGCCTGGATGGTGGGCGATTCGGAGTTGCACGAATTCATTATCGGTGCCCGCACCCGCAGGCACCTCGACCGCCAGCTTCGTCTCATCGACACGGATGCCGAGCTCCTCATGCAATTCCCGAAGGGCCGCCACCTCGTATGGCTCCCCAACATCCAAATGGCCCGCCGCACTGCTGTCCCACTTCAATGGGGCTACATCTTTCAAATGGGACCGTCGTTGCAGGTAGATGTCTCCACGCGGGTTGATCACAAAAATATGCACAGCGCGGTGGCGCAGTCCCCGTGCGTGAACCTCCCCACGCGGCAGTTGCTCGATGACGTGATTGTTTTCATCCACCACATCAAACATCTCCGTGGCCTTTTGCCCAGCGTCTTCCGTGGTGCGGCCCTCATACCAACGAGCCAGTTGAACCCACTGCGGCAGGGACAACTCCTCCGCGCGCACCGTGGTGGGTTTATCCAGAGAGGCCACCAGGGCATCCCATCCGCCCGGTGCCTCAGGTAGCAAGTTCTTGAGCTGCTTACGGCGCTGCCCAAAACCCAGCCGCACAAGGCGGTCAAACTTGGCGCGATCATACACGGGCAGCGCCGTCGGCAGGCGTGGCGTCAGGCGGATGACGCCAGAGTCCACCTTGGGTTTAGGCACAAAGACCTCCGGCGGAACGATGCGCAACAACTCCACATCCCAGTCCTGCTGCACCAGCACAGACAGCCCGCCATATTCGTTGGCACCGCAGCGGGCAGCGAGGCGCAGGCAGACCTCCTTTTGCAACATGAAGACCGCCTGGGTGATCGGCGTCGGCGGCGTGAGAAGATGGCGCAAAATTTCGCCACCCACGGAATAGGGCAGGTTGCTGATCGCTCGCACCTCCCCCCGTGCATACCAGGGGCGCATGTCGATGAGGGTTGCGTCCGCCTCTACGACCTCAATGCTCGGCTGGTCAAACCAGGTCGCCCGCTGTTCCGCAGCCAATTGCGTGTCCTTCTCTACCAACATCAAATGCTGTGGACGCCCGGCGAGGTGCCGCGTCAGAGCCCCGACACCTGGCCCGATTTCGACAACAAAAGGCACCCCATCCGGCTGGATCTGATCGGCAATCCAGCGCGCCACTTCCTCATCCTGGAGGAAGTTCTGCCCGAGACTCTTGCGCGGTGTGACGGAGACGCCGGAAATGACCCTCCGTCTGTCTGATCTGCCTCTGGAATATCCGCCCTGTCCTTGATCGCGCCTGTTCATCCCTGCATGAAGCCGGGAATGGGGCCGCGCGCAAGCGGGCGGTGAAGAATTCCATCGCTCAGCGTTACAGGGCCAGCAAGTAGCGGATCAAGTCCGTGCTGGTGACGATCCCGACCAGGCGCTTCCCATCGACGACCGGTACCGCATGGAAATCGCCATTGGCGAGCAGTTCTGCGGCATCGCGAACGCTGCCATTTTTGCTGACACTGACGGGATCTTTTTTCATCACCTGCTCAAGCGTCACGGTGTGATCCAGGGTCGCATCGACGGCGCGCTCATCGGCCTGGAAGGCATCGCCAAAACTGATGCGCAGGACATCGGTCAGGCTCAGCATTCCGACAAGGTCGCTGCCACTCACGACGGGCAAGTGGTGCACTCCGTGTTCCCGCATCAGTTGGCGGGCCTTGGAGATGGGGTCACCGTGATGCAGGGTGACGGGGTCTTTGGTCATGACGTGGGTGACAGGTTCGTTGCGCTTCATGGTGGGTGGTCGATCTGGGTTGGTGATTTCTCTAACACCGACCCATCGCACCACTCTACAGACAGCGCTCCACGGCACTTGCTGATCGCTACGCCAGACTTGTCCAGCCTGCACGGACTACTCCTTCTTCTCCGCCAAATCGACGATGTTGTACTCGGAGGCCAGATCGCCCAATGCCGCGCGGGCGGTTTCTGCGGTGACCTTGTCATCGGTCGAAACGATCACGATCTTGTTCACGCCCAGCTTTTCCCCACGCACCACATCCACGCTGACGGTGCCGTGGAGTTTCTCCATCAGAGCGGCGGAAATGTGCATCTTGCATGCCGCACACACGACGCCCGTGACATCGCCCTCATACGTGTGCTTGGCGGGCGCATCTGCCGCACGCAGGTTCACCAAATTGAGCATCATGGCCAAGACGGATAGTGCGGAGACGAGGATCGTTTTCATGGGCAGAACAAAGCACACGGCCGCCAACAGTCAAAAAAAGACCGGCACCAAGGCCTGCGCCCCGATGCCGGTGAGAGCTTTCGCAATGAAAGGCGGGAATTACTTCTCCAGCGCTTCGTTCGCAGCCTTCCAGCCGGAGATCCCAGCGGAGAGGTGCTTCACATTGGTGTAGCCCAGTTCAGTAGCCTTCTTGGCTGCGGCCTTGTAGGCGCTGCACTGAGGACCACCACAATAAGCGACGACGAGGGCGTCTTTTGCCGCAGGAAGCTTTGCGGCGAGGTCACCTGCATTGGCCTGGAAATCGATGGCGGATGGCACGTGGCCGTTTGCAAACGAGGCGGAGCCGTTGACGTCGATCACGGTGACTTTGCCATCAGCGATGGCCTTCTTCAGATCAGCGACGCTGATGTCTGGATATTCCGCAGCCATGATGGAGGTGGCAGCGAAAAGGGAGAGTGCGAGCAAGAACAGTTTTTTCATGTCTGGGTATGGATTCAGTTTGAGTTAGGTTTGTGGTTCGGAGATTCTTCCCGGTGAAGGGACCGCTACCCCGGCGCGGCCGCCCCAACAGAATCTGCCGTGGCGAAAATGAGACGGTTGGAAGACTGAATTTATTCCGGCGAAAATTGATCCCGCTAAAACTCCTTCAATCAGGACAGGAACGTGTAAGGAACCCATCCGCTTAGACATTTACGCACCCCGTTGTCGAATCGCGCAAAAAAATCAGCGCCACCAGGAGGGCAGCCCCTCCAACGTGTCCTTGAGGATGGCCCGAATCGCTCGGCGCTCTGCCACTGGGAGGTGGGACAAATCCGCTGGTGTATCCGTATCCCGCAGCCCCTGCGCCATTCGGTAGTAAACGCGATCCTTGAGCACCTGCGGCAGCGCCTGCCAGGACTCCGTATAGAGCATGTAGCTGCATCGGTATTTGAAGAGGTGCGTGCGCAGGTCCAGGTCCTTCAAAGACGCACCATTGGGCAGGGCAACGCGATTGCGGGCAAAGTCCCGCACAAACTCAGCATCCCCCACGATGCCCTCTGAGGGCAGCTTGGCCTCATCCGCAAAGAGGATATACCGGGCCAGATCCTGCGCTAGCGTCTCCATCTCTGCCTCCCCCTCCTTGGTCATGCGGCCTTTGCCTTCGTTCAAGAGATGGCGCACCACATACCCTGCCTGGAAAACGCGGTTTTCAAAACCAAGCTGGTGTTCATGGATCAGGTGGGGGAGAATATCACTGGTGGGCAGTAGATGCAGGCCAATGTCCCAATTGTCCCCCGGCATGACTTTGATGATCTGATTGCTCCCACCCTGCGGACGCGCGTAGAGATTCGCATGGGTGTTCCGCAGGTGATGCTCCCCCGTCAGGTGCCAGCCCCCAAACCGCTCCTCCAGCGGGATCTGGTGCCCTTGCACATCACGCCGAAACGTCTCCAGACTGGAGCCCGCCGGTGAGACCAGCACCGATTCCGCGATCAGGCCAGGCACATGCTTCGTGGCCGTGCCCGCGTGGCAGTTGAAGCATTTCGTGGATCGCTCCACACGCGGCACCGAACCTGGGCGCAGGCGATCAAACACATAAAACATGGCCCCATACTCCGGGTCCATACCGATCACCTCCAACCGACCACCCGGCACCCAGCCAATATAAGTATCCTCGTTGAAGTACAAGGCACGTGCATTGCGGGGGTTGATGATCTCGCTCTGCAGGCTGGTGGCGGAGAAGACCAGCAACTGGGAGCTGATCGGCACGTCCAGCGCCTTCAGGAAACTGATCAAAAAAGCCCGGTCAGAACTGGTGTCGATCTCGACCGCCGCATCACCTTTTTCCACCTTCTTCATCAGAGTCGCAAAGCGATCTCGCGGCTCACGCTCCAAGTAAGAATGCGGGGCCTCCTTGAACAGCACCTTCACCTCCGCCTGCGCAGCTGCGCTGGTGATCAATAAGACGCAGAGCGCAGCGCGCCTGAACCAGGGGATGAAAAACGGAAGAGAAGCCACAGGCATAAAAGAAACCGCCATCCCATTACGCGGGATGGCGGGTCAAAGTTGCACAGCGGGCAGCAAGCGCATTGGATGCCCACCGATCTACCGCAGCGATTATTTGGCGACGAAGTCGAAGACGCAGACCTTGTCCAGGATCCCACGCAACGTGGTCTTGAACTCCTCATGCGCTGGGTGCGGCAGGTACACCTCCAGCCCGGCCTTATCCTTGAAGGTCACCAGGAAGCAATGCGTAAAGCCTTCGTTCTTGTTTTCAGGGCTCACATTCGTGCCCCATTCAAAGCCCGTCACCGTTTCCACCTTTTTGGCCAGGCCAATAAAGGCATCCTCGACCGCCTTCACCTGCTCTGGCTTGGCATCGTCCTTGAATTTGAATAGCACCACGTGCCGATAGGCACCCGTCTCTTCCGCTTGGGAGGTTGAAGTCATGACCAACATCATGGCCGCACTCAGGCAGGCCGCCAGAACAAATCGTGTGAGGTTTTTCATCGGCCCCCACTCTGGGCCAATTGATCGGGGACTGCCACGGAAAAAAACCACCGTTCAACCGATCTCCACCACCACCGCCGTGATGTTGTCCTTCCCGCTCGCCTCCAACGCATTCAGCACCAATCGCGGCCCCGGTTCCTGCCCGAGCTCCGCCGCAGAAGGCTCCCGGATCGCGTCACAGATGGCCCGATCCCACAGACCATCCATCACGCCATCGGTGCAAAAAACAAAGCGATCCCCAGGCTCACACCCCACCGCCCCGATCTGCGGATCCACAAACATGTGACCCGCGCCCAATGCTTTTGAGATCACGTTCTTCCGAGGATGGGTGCGGGCCTCCCGCTCGCTCAGCTTCCCCTGCCGCCGCAGCCAGCCTACGTGGGAGTCATCATGGGTGATCTGCATCATCCCCTCGCCACTCGCCGGGAGGTAGTAGATGCGACTGTCCCCGATGTGCCCAAAGTACATCCACCCCGGCGTGAACCAGCCCAGGCTCAGCGTCGCCCCCATGCCCTGGCACTCCACATAGCTCTCCCCCAGCCGCATCAGGTCCCGATGGATCGCGTTAAAGAGCTCCGTCAAAACATCGCCAAAGCCCGTTGGCAGCCCACCTGCCGCATCCCGGTAGGTGCGGGGGAACATCCGCGTGATCTTTTCCACCGCAATCTTACTGGCAAACTCGCCAGACTTCGCCCCACCCATGCCATCGCTCACCGCAAAGACATAGTCGAACTCAGCAAAGGTCCCCTTCCCGGTCTTCCCCAGATACCGCACCTCCCGACCGTCCACCGTCAGCGCCAGAAAGGCGTCCTCATTATTCTGCCGCACCCGGCCCACATGCGTCATCGCAGACCACTGCACATTGCGCAATCCCGCCTGTGGCAGGTCGCCCGCTCCAAAGGTTTCTAGAGAAGTATGGAATTCGTCCGCGTCGTTCATGGGTTGGGTTGATCGGCGTTGGCCGGATCACTACCCAGGATGGTGGCGAATTCAAAGTCGATAATGCAGAAACGCCCGTCAGAGGCGCGGTAAGTCACGTTTCGCGCAAAAGGGTCATCATGCCTCACGCCATACGTCTCCAGCTCATTAAAGAGCTCCGCCAGCTTTTCGTCGCTCAACCTCTCTACGCGACTGCCACAGTTCGAGGTCACCATCGTTAGCGCCTCCGGATCGCATTCCAGCAGCTTTGGCACAAACGGGCAGTCCCGTTCAGCCAGGTAACGCAGCACCTTCACCTCCGTTGCAAACCGCTCGCCTGCCTTCGGGCCACGGAAAAGCTTATGCACCCGGCCATCATAGCCGATGCGAACGATCGATCGTTGGGTGTTTTTTGCTTCAATCATGGGGGCGACAGCCGGGGACCTTCTCCGTGAATGATACGCCCCCGATTGAGGTTTTGCCACCCTGCTTCAGCAAAAGGTTCGCCATTTTCCATCCGTGATGACACACTACCGGCAATTACACCTTCCCCCGTGTCCTTAAACTCATCCGCTGCCACCCAACTCCTCGCCCGCACCCATTGGCGCATTTTGGCAAACAAGCTGGGGGATAATCTTCGTCACGATAAAATCAAGAGCGCCACCATCGCCCTCTTCCTCGTCATTTATGGCATCGCCGCCTACGCCCTCGTCGCCGCCGGGCTCGGATTTGTCCACAAATTACCCCTGCTGGGACCGCTGCTGACGGAGCGGCTCGTGTACGTCCTGTTCTTTTTCTTCTTTGTGATGTTGGTCATCTCCAATGCCACCATCACCAGCATCAGCCTTTTCCGACGCAAGGAAATGGAATGGCAGGTCGCACTCCCCATCCCGGTGCGCGGCATCGTCATGTGGAAGACCTTGGAGGGCGTGTTCTTGGCGAGCTGGGGGCTCCTCATTCTCAGCGCGCCGATCCTGGTCGCGCTTGGCCGCGTCTTCCATGCAGGCTGGCTCTTTTACACCGTCGGTGCCCTCGCCATGGTCTGCCTGGTCTCCATCGCTGCCCACCTCTCCACCTGGCTGCTCCTCATCATCGTGCGCTTCGCCAAGCGGTGGTGGTGGTATCCGATCGGCATCCTCGCCGTCACCGCCTTCGCCTTCGTCATCATCCGCTTTTGGTCAGCCGATCCAGAAAATGCCAAGGTCGGCGATGTGGTGGCGAACCTCAATCAAGTGCTGCGCCACACCGATGTCTGCATGCATCCGCTGCTGCCCAGCACCTGGGTGGCGGAGTCCCTCTTTGCCTCATCGCGTGGCCTCCCAACGCGCGCGGCGTTCTTCTTGGCGCTGCTCTTTAGCTATGGGCTCTTTGGCATTGTCCTCACGGCCAAGTCCGCCAGCGCCTTCTTTTATCCAGCCTGGAACCGTGTCATGACCGCCGCCCCCAGCCAGCGCGCCCGCGCCGCCTCCATGGCCTGGTTCCGCCGCGCCACCGCCACTTCCACCCGCGTCCCCATCTGGCAGCAACTGCTCGGCGTGGATCGCCCCTCCGCCGCCCTTGTCCTTAAAGACGTCCGCACCTTCCTGCGCGAGCCCGCCCAGTGGGGGCAGACCACCCTGATCTTTGGCCTCCTTTTCTTCTATGCCTCGAACCTCCGGCGGCTCGGCTACGATCTCCAGAATCCCTTTTGGATCATCCTCATCAGCCACCTTAACCTCCTCGTCTGCTCCCTGGCCCTTTCCACACTGACCACCCGCTTCATCTTCCCCCAGATCAGCCTCGAAGGACAGCGCATGTGGATCCTGGGCCTGTCCCCCATCCCGCTTCACCGCATCCTCGCCCTCAAACTCCGCCTCAGCGCCAGTGTCATCGGCCTCCTCACCACCACGCTCGTCCTCATTTCCAGCCTCAGCCTCTCCCTCTCCTGGCAGCGCATCTTCTTCTTTTGCAGCGCCATCCTGCTCCTCAGCTACGGCCTCACCGCACTCGCGCTGGCCATTGGCACCCTGGTTCCGAACTTCCGCGAGACCAACCCCGCCAAGATCGTCTCCGGTTTTGGCGGGACTGTCTGCCTCATTTGTAGCTTCATGTACATCCTCATTTGCATGGGCACCCTGGTCATTCCGCCTTGGATCGAACAGCGCGCCATGACCTCCGGCCACCCCCTCGCACCGCCCCTCCGGTTCCTCTGCGATATCGGCGCACTCGGCGGAGTCGCCCTCTGGACGACCGTTTTCGGCCTTATACCCTATAGAATTGCAAAAAAAAGAACAAAAGATCTGGAATATTTAAGGCTTCTGTAGTAATCCCATGGTGGAAATAATTTCCACGATCACTATGGCCCGTAAATCTCCCACCATTCCCGCATCTTCCACCGCTGCTGAAAAAGATATCCTCTTCTTCGACGACGCCCCAGAGTTCATGGACGGCCGCGAAGCAGCAGAAGAAATGGAAAACGTTGACGCCCGCGTCAAAGAGGCCCAAGAGCAGCTCCTCCGCCTCCGCCAACAGCAGGAGGAGATCGAGCGCCAAAAGAAGCACCTCGAAGAGCTCCGCCAAAAGCAAGAGCGCTTTGGCCAGGGTAAGCGTGACCTGATCGAAAAGCTCAGCCGCTCCACCAGCACCCTCGACCGCGAGCTCTACGACGCCCAGAAGCTCGTGGAGGAGCTCTCCATCGCCCGCGACTCCTTCAACCATCACCTCGAAATCCTCAAAGGCATCCAGCCAGAAAAATGGCACCGCAGCCAAGTGGATGAAGAGCTCGACGGAGCGCTCGCCGCCATCGAAGACGCCGAAGACGAATACGCCAAGAGCACCCGCCGCATCCATTCCGTCCGCCAGACAGAGGCCCCCAAGGCCGATGCCGCCGAGGCTGGAGAAGACGAAGAAGAAGGCACCCTGCACCGCTTCGCCACCGCCACCGGCACCGACGACTTCCCCACCTGGTTCCGCCGGGGTCTCGCCTTCAATATCCCCCTCGTCGCCGGGCTCATCGTCCTCTTGGTCCTCGCCCGCCTCATGTTCTAACCGCCGTTCCTAACCTGGAGAACCACCTCATCCCATGGCCAACAAACGCATCAACCGCCGTCGCCACGAATCCACCCAGGAATTGCTCGCCACCGAGCGCAAGACCGAGGTCCGCCGCAGCCCACGGAAACCGCGGGAGGTCGCCAGCGAAATCGAGCGCCTCGAGTGCTTCATCGCCGCCGCACCACGCATCGCCCGGCAGCAAAAGCTCTCCCGCCTCAACTACGTCCCCCCGATTGAGCGCGAGACCGTCCGCCCCGGCACCAACCGCCTCCCCCTCCATCGGGAGCGCGCCATCAATGTGGAAAAAGCCATGCTCCTCGGAAAGCTCGCCCTCACGCTCAGCCTCATCGGCGCCGCCTTGGGTTGGTTGAACCAGAGCTGGCATTTCTTGCGCTAGACGGCACGACCGTACTTGACGCAGCGCCCCTCCCGGCTCATGAAACCCATCATGACCCGGACCGAAGCCTACCTAGCACTCAACCTGTTGCCCAGCATCGGGCCAGTGCGGGTCCGCAGGCTCCTGGAGCAGTTCCGCAGCCCAGAGGCCATCCTCAGCGCCAGCCCCACAGATCTGGCCCGCGTCCCCGGCATCAGCCAGGCCCTTGCGGAAACGATCAGCACCTGGGACAGACAGATCGATCTCGGTGGCGAACAAAAAAAGTTCCACGACCGCAGTCTCACCCTCCTTCACCAAGAAGAAGACCTCTTCCCGCCGCTCTTGCGGGAGGTCAATGACTCCCCCTTCCTCCTCTACGTTTGGGGGAAGATTGAAAAGCGGGATCACAACGCCATCGGCGTCGTCGGCAGCCGTGCCGCCACCCCGTATGGCCTCAACGCAGCAAAGAAGCTCAGCTTCCAGCTCGCCTACGCCGGATTCACCGTCATCAGCGGGCTAGCACGCGGCATTGATACCGCCGCCCACGAGGCCTCCCTCGCCGCCAAAGGACGCACCATCGCCGTCATCGGCTCCGGCATAGGGCAGCTCTACCCGCCAGAGAATCTCGGCCTCGCCCAGCGCATCGCAGAAAACGGTGCCGTCGTCAGCGAGTATCCCGTTGACCGCATCGCCGACAAACAAACCTTCCCCTACCGCAACCGCATCGTCGCCGGCTGGGGCAACGGCCTTGTCGTGGTGGAGGCCCCCACGCGCAGCGGCTCCCTCATCACCGCCCAGCAGGCGCTAGACCGCGGGCGCACCGTGTATGCCGTCCCAGGGCAGATTGATCGCCCCAGCTCCAGCGGCTGCAATCGCCTCATCCAGCAGGGTGCCAAGCTCATCATGGACGGTGCAGACGTCCTTGACGATCAGCTCGTCCTCTTCCCCGATAGCGCCCCCGCCCAGCCCCAAGGCAGCGCCAGCGCCTCAGGCAGCAGCCAACCCACCGGCCCCATCACCCTCACTTTGGAGGAGCAGATCCTCGTCAACACCATCACGGAAGGGGGGGAAGCCCACATCGACGAATTGATCACCCGCTCCGGCCTCACCCCCGCCACCGTCTCCTCCACCCTCATGCGCCTAGAAATGAAACGCCAAATCCGCGCCCTCCCCGGCCGCCGATACAGCCTCCTTCAGTAGCCACGGGAAGGCGGGGTGCTGCGGCATCGTCTCCTCATTCTTTGGCCTGATCGGACGCGTAGTCCAGATTGCCCAGCTCGATGCAGTAGGTGTGCGCTGCCCGGCAGATGCGATCTGCCAAGCGTGTCAGTTGCTCAGGCTCCCAATTGGAGATTCCTGGATAAAACCTCCGCGCGATCTCCCCGAGCGCCTTTTCCGTCGCTTCAAACACTCTCTGATTCAGCGCCACCTCGTCCTGCATCGCATTGAATGCGGCATCGAGTTCCCACAGTTCGGATTCAGGTATTTCAGGAGGTTCAGTCACGGCTGATCAAAGGCGGTGGAGGTGTAAGTGTTAAATATCCAACTTCGGCAGCCCCTCAACGATTTTCATCGTCTCCAGGCTCACGGCGATGACGCGGAGAGAGAGTTCGAGGGGATACTTCGGGTTGTTCATCGTTTCGGTGGCCCAGAGGTTGGCGTCGTTGAGGATGCCGCTGTCTTTGTCTTTGCTGACGGACTGGCGTTCCATGACCCATTCGAGGGCGGGTTTGCCGTTGACCACATAGTCGTAGGCGGCTTCGGGGATGTCGCGGAGGGTGATGTGGGCGTTGTAGAAGACGGTGGTCCTGTCGTTGATCGACTTGTTGGTCTCGGGGTCGCGGGTTTTGGCGAACTTCATCTTCTCCACGCGGTAGTCCTCGGGCTTGAGGGACTTGAGGGCGTGCTTGCCGGTGTCGAGCGTGACTCCGGCGTAGGCGGCCACGGTTTCGTAGTTGAGGTGCCAGTGGGCGAGGTCGCGGCCGGCTTTGGAGAAGGCCATGAAATCGGCGAAGCGCTTAACAGTGGGAATATCCAATGTCCGGAGGGATGCCGGAGGTGATCCAACACCGCAGGCGGTCAGAAGGTCGAGCCGCCCATTGCTCAGGCGCTCTTCGCGCTTAAACTTCGTCATGAGGTAATCTTTCGGTGAAGATTTCTGACTCCTTGGTCTTTGGGGTATTCTTTCAATCCTTCTTCCAAAAGGACAATTGCCTGCTCGTTTTGCCGAATGGCGATCAATATCTCCGCGCAAGCCTGATACAGTGAACCGAGGTTGCCAATTTTCGGCCCGCGAATAGCACTGCGAAGCAAGTTTACGGCCTCGTCTCGCTTCCCTGATTTGACCAAAATCTTTGCGCACGTTTGATAAATCAGAACCGTGCCCGTGATTCCCGGCGACTTCAGTCCCTTCATGAGAAGGGAGACTGCGTCATCAGGCTGCCCTTCCTTTTCAAGAAGTTTCGCGCCGAGCTGGAAAAGGACGCTCTTGTTTGCGACCGCCGGTGAATCTGTGCCCGTGACCAAAAGCTTGATAGCCTCCTGTGCTCGTCCCGATTCGGCGAGAAGCTCTGCACAATCCCGATACAAAAACTCCAAATGAGCTGGGGCGGCTGCATTCATTAATGCGTCTTTCAGGACTTGAATTGCTTCATCTTTCCGCCCCAAACGGGCAACTAGATCGGCTTTCTTTTGAATCAATTGGTTCTTCTCCTTCAAACCTTGCTCGCGCAATCCTCTATCAAGAACCGAGACTGCTTCTTCTAGCTTCTGCTGATGAAACCATAGATTTGCACATGCCAGATAAAGTGAGGACTCACCCCTCAACCTTCGGTTAGACAGCCCAGCCTCCAAAAGACGGACGCCGTCGTCAGGTTGTCCACTGGTCTCAAGAATCGAAGCCAGTGAGTGGTAAAGCGGCAGCGGGTCAAGGACTGCACCCGAAATTAGTCCACGTTCCAGGAGTTTTACAGCTTCCTCAATTCGATCACCAGCCACAAGTTGCTCTGCGGCTCTGCAATACATCATCTTCGCGTCGAACACCCGCTTATCTGCGATTCCTTGCCGCAAGACATCAATCGCAAGGCTGTTTGATCCCATCTTGACCAAGCAGTCAGCTTTTAGAAGATAGAGTGAGTGGAGTTTTGTCATCCCTGACGTCTGGATAGCTTGATCCAGCAACTCCACAGCTTCCTCGAATTGCTCTTGCTGTATGAGCGCGGTTGCCCAGTGGCCGAAGACCAACCCAATCTCCTGAACGGCGGGTTTGTTTGCTATGGTTTTGAGCAATCGGAACGCCCTCTCATTATCACCTGCCCGCCGAAGAAGCCGAGAGCAGTGTGATACAAGGGAAGCAACACCGGCGATACCGGGAATTTTCGCTGCCTTTTCGAGCAGATTGATCGCCTCATCCACCTTTCCATCCTTATCGAGGAGCCTTGCGGCAGCATGATAGACAGCCGACGCATTGCCGCCGTTACCCAGATGGCGAAGAGCTTCACCTAAGGCGGCCTTCATCGCATCCACTCCGTTGATCGAGTATTCTAGATCAATCAGGAGCAACCAAACCGCGTAGTAGGAGTCAGGGCGCGCCGCCCGCCTCACATGGAGCAACGCTTGACGATGGTCTCCTCCGACATTCCGCTCCTTCAAGCAAAGGGCTAGATGGTATTCCAGACCCGGGTTCCTGCGGTCTTCAGGAAGGGCCGATATGAGAGCAATGTGCTCTTCAAGGCTTTCGACTGTGGCGGGAATCTTTGTCAGCGTCTGCTTTGGGATTTGGGCTATGACGAATTTTGTCATGCGTGCTGACGCATGATAAAGCTCGCTGATACGACCCGACTCGAACAAATGGTGCCTCAACTCCGAAAATGACGAAGCTACATTGCGCGCAACTGGGGCTCGCGTTGTCTTGAAGGTCCGGAGATGATAATCCGCGCACAGACTATGAGCTCGCTTCCACTCCGAATTTGTCGATCTGAGTCTTGCGACACAAATCTCGCGTGCAAGCGGATGCATCCGATCACCGGAGAGGGGAGCTTCAAGCAAAAACCTGTCAATCAGGTGCTTCCGAAGCGCTTTCCATTCGGGGAACACGTTGGCCACCTCCTGGTAGAGCATCATATTGACCGAGCGTCTATTGACGGAAAGACAACGCATAAACGTCGCAACTTCATCCCCTAGGTTGGGAATTGTCCTTTCGATGAGGCCGCGTTCAAAGTCATCAAGCAGGTCAGCTTCCACATTGACGTCACCAATTCCTTCCAGGCTGGGCATGGTCGAAAGCAAGTCATCCAAACTATAATAGTGCAGGCTCTGAGCCAGTGTCTTCAACGCTCGTGGATTGCCGCCCAGTCTTTTTCCGAGTTCAACGATTCGATCTGTTGGCACTTTTGCCAAGACATCCTGTTCCTTGAGTGCTTGAACCAGAAACGCCGCCGCCTCTCCTTCGTCGAAGCCTTTGACTACTGCGAAGTGGCATTTTTCGCTCCATGGACGTCGCTTAACACTCCGATTTGTGATCAGTAGTAGTCGCCCTTCCACACTAACTGAGTTGTTGAGCGCTTCGATTAGGTGCTGCCAGCCTGATGGTGGCACAGCTTCGGATTCGTCGAGCAGCCCCTGAAACTCATCAATGATGATCACGATCCGCTCTCGGCGGAGAACTCTAAGCAAAGCGGCAAAAAGGTCGCCTCCGTCTGCATTATCAATTTCCGCTTCCAAATCGACTATGCCTCTAACTTCCAACGCCGATGCCAAATCCATTAGCAAGTCCTGCGAGGGATCATCCGAATCAGGCTTCACAGGGATCGGGTTGATCACCGCCATGCACTCGCATTGGATCGAAGAGGCCAACTGCGACTTTCCGCTTCCTGGAATCCCCTGCAAAATGGCAACGCACGGGCCTTTCGAAATCCATTGGTGGTTCAGGAAGTCAGATATCTCCTTTCGCTCAGCTCCATGGAACTCAAATTTTGGTGCAGATACTTCAGGCAGAGTGTGAGCAAGAGCCTCGGCTCTCTGCTCAGATGATCCAACTCCCGCTATTGCTGCTGGCAGAGGGGGTTCTGCCGTAGGTTTACGACGACCCCGTTTGACGCCAGAAAGCAGCTTGTCGATAAGGTGAAGCTTGGCTTCCTTCGGATCAAGTGGGCGGTCTTCAAGAAAGTCGATGTAGATCAGTGGGCTAAAGCAGCCTTTAAGTTCACAGTCATGAACACGGACAGGAACGATGAGTCGCTTTTCTCCTGTGGGATCTGCCGCAAATGCTTGTGCCCACTCTGGCTGAGTATAGTTTGACGCTAGGAAGTGCGGTGACAACACAATAATAGTGCGTTCACACCACTCCATTGCACGCTGCATCTCCAGCACGAAATTATTACCTGGTGCAAAGTCCCAAGCTTGAATAACAACGGTGTAGTCGTTTGATTCAAGTTGGAACGCAATCCACTCAGCCCAATCTTTATCGTGCTTGTTATAGCTGATGAAGAAGTCTTTTTTTGAGCCATTCATAAGCACAGCCGAGGATAAAGGCGATTCAGCGATGGGACGAGGAACATGACCACTTTGTTTTTCCCGGCGATCTCCTCGGCGATCTTCAGAGACGTGAAGGTCGTGCCAGTGCCACAGGCCATGATGAGCTTGCCACGGTCGGCGTTCTGGAAGCCAAGGCCGACTTTGGTCTTGGCGCTGGTCTGGTGCGGGCGGAGCTGCTTCTTGGTCCGCAGCGCCGGGGGCCTGCTGGGCTGGTATTTGGCCCAATCGATTTCGGAATTCTCCAGGTCAAGGAGGTCGATTTTATAAACGGGCGGCTGCTGCTTGAGCAGGGCGTCTTCGGCGTGCTCGCTCCAATCATTGGTGGTGGTAACGATGCTGCGCTGGGTAAAAGGCGTGCGGCCAGACGCAGTGAAGAAGCTATCAATGTCCCGCCGCATGATGCGGTGGTGTTCGTCGTAGCATTTGCACTGGATGGCGTGGTATTCCTCCGTGCCGTGGGTGCGGGCGACGAGGTCAATGCCGGTATCCTTGGCACTGATCCCGAATTCCGGCGTGCCGATTTCTTTGGCCCAGTCGCCGAAGAGCCACACATCGGAATAGAGGTCGGCATAACTGGCCTCAAAGCGGAAGTAGGTGCGGATGAGTTCCTCAAAGTAGCTGCCCTTTTCCCGCTCGGTCTGGGAGGTGGCGCGGTAATTGGCGAGGATCTTTTGGAGGGCAGTCATTGGGAATCGGGAAAAGTCGCGGGCACTTCAAGCCTGACCTAGAAAAGGAACGAGAAAACGGCTTCAGCACCCCAGCAGTCAAGGCGGTGCCATTCAAGCGGACTCCGCTAAGAATGGCAAGGAGGAATGCCGGGGTGCCCGCAGAGGGAAGGATCAAACCTGCCACGGCCCCGATTCTTCCGCAGCCGATGCGCCGATGGCAGATGAAACATCGCCGCAATCAAAGATCAGGTTGTCGCGACCTGAGATTCAAATGCCACGACCTGAGATCATGCCATCGCAATTAGGGATTCAAACGCCGCCCTTGGTTAGATACGGTGGAAGATCCCTCTTCGCCCCTCTAAACTTGCGAAAGTGGGCTCTAACTTCTTTTTCTTCTTCCTGGGCGTCGCACCGTTTCAAAACATTGTCACGATGCTTGAATTTGGCTCGAATGCACCGACAAAGTGATGCGTCTTTACGCCAAAGGCCCAGCCTTCGCTGTAGAAGTTCGCCAATAATCTGAATTTTTCGGCAGCTTTGGCCATCGGATAACATGTCTGGTTCGTATCCTTCGTAACGCCCCCCGCCCTCTCAACATACCGTGAATTCCTTCGTCCAAGCGATCAGATCCGTCCTCCTCGGCGCAATCGCGCTCTCCCTGGGCTCCTGCGCAAGTCAACGGAATCGGGAGGAAACGACACCACCTCCTCCGCCAGCGGCCCCGCTCCCGCCGCCTCCACTGTTTGAATGGAATGGCGATGGCGTCCCTGGCGAGACCTCCATCAAAATCGACCTTGATACCCAGAGGGCCACCCTGTACAAAGGTGGGAAGGAGGTGGGTTGGACCACCGTCGCCAGCGGAATTCATAAATTCCCCACACCGATTGGTAAGTTTAAAATTCAAGAAAAGACGGCCGACAAAAAATCCAATCTCTGGGGTCGAATTTTTGATAGCGAAGGCGACGTTGTGACAACCGATGGCAAGATGGGTCGGGACAAAATCCCCGTTGGAGGGAAGTTTGAAGGTGCGAAGATGCCCTACTGGATGCGCCTCACCGGCGATGGAATCGGCATGCACGCGGGACCGATCCCAAATCCCGGTCATCGGGCTTCCCACGGTTGCATCCGATTGCCACGTGCGATGGCCCCTATTCTCTTTGCCAATGTTCGAATCGGCACCCCGGTCACCATTGTGGGCGATGGACCGATTTGGCGTCCTGCCACCCCAAAACCGGCCTCAAAGCCACCGGAAAAGCCACTCACCCCTGGAGCGCCCCCAGCACCGCTCCCGCCAGCGTCGGCGGGCGTCAATCCACCTTCTCCGACACCGGAAGTATCTGGCTACAGCGAACTGCGATAGCGCAACTTCACGGGAGGGTACAGGGTTCAACGGCGTACTTGACAAAAACTCTGCCGCCCGACCACAAACGCCGCCTTTAAATAAAACCAATCTTGCGCTAACCTGACCTCAATGGACTCCACCGTTACGCCTCGCCCCTTTTCTCCGACTCGACTCATCGCCTTTGTGGCGATGTGCCTTTGGACGCTTCCCATCTGCGGTGCAGACAGACACGTCTCCTTGAAAGGTGTCGATGCTCAGGACGGTGCTGCGGCAACCCCATGGAGAACCATTGGCCATGCCGTGAGCCAACTCAACCCCGGTGACACTTTGCACATTGCAGCAGGTAACTACGAGGAGAAGATCGATGTTAAAGTATCAGGAACAGCCGCAGCCCCCATCGTTTTGAAAGGCGAAGCAGGAGCAGTCTTGACGGGCAAGCAGGTCAAGGGGGATCACATGATTCACATCCAAAACCAAAGCCATGTCCACATCATCGGCCTCGAAATTCGCGATCTTCTCGGCACCAAAGATGGATCTGGCATCCGAATTGAAGGTGCTGGCGCGGGCATCCAGATCCTGAATTGCCGTATCCATGAGATCCGAGGGAAAGATGCAATGGGGATCACCGTCTATGGAACTTCACCAGAGGAGGCAATCAGCGGTCTTGTGATCCAGGGAAACGAAGTCTTTGACTGCGACCCGGCCACCAGCGAGGCCATCGTGCTCAACGGCAATGTGGACGGGTTTAACGTGGCTCAGAACATTGTTCACGACGTCAACAACATCGGCATCGACTTCATCGGCGGTGAAGATTGGGTCAATAAGGACCGAAGCAAAGTCGCACGAAACGGCGTCTGTAGCGGCAACACCGTCTATCGCTGCCGCTCCACCTATGGCGGCGGTTATGCAGCAGGCATTTATGTCGATGGCGGCCAAAATATCGTCATTGAAAACAATACGGTGACCCAATGCGACCTTGGCATAGAGATCGGCGCCGAAAATCGCGGCACGGTCACCAGCGGAATCATCGTCCGAAAGAATACCTTGTACCTCAATGACAAAGCAGGTCTGGTGTTTGGTGGCTATGAAAACGGAGCGGGACGGGTAAAGAAGTGTCGTTTTGAGGGGAATATCGTTTACCGCAACGACCAGCATCGCAAAGACCAGAATGGGGAGCTGTGGATTCAGTTCGCAGAAGACAACGTCATCACTGGCAACGTCTTCTGGGGCGGCAAAGAGTCCCCCATCGTCAACGTGGACAAGGGTGCAGGTACCAACGTGCTATCCGGAAACCAGCACTATTCGGACGCTGGCGCTGCAGACGCCTACTACAATTGGAGGGAGACCGACGTGGACGGATTTCAGGCTTGGCAGGCAGCCAGCGGCCAAGATCGCGACTCCACTTTTAGTCAACCCCAGCTAAAGCTTCCGGCTAACCCATGACCCGCAGCGAGGGCACCTCCAAATCCCGTCCATTCCATTTCGAACTCAGCACCCCTGGGCGAATTCTGTTTGGGTGCGGGCGTAGCGTAGAGGCGGCCCCCCTCTGCCTAACCCTGAGTGATCGGGTCCTAATCGTTAGCGGCAGTTCGTCGCGCCACAGCCGCCAGATCGACACAGCCCTTCAGGGGCAGGGTGCCGTCACCTCCGTTTACTCACTCGGCAGAGAACCCACCGTCGAAGATGTCACTGCGGCAATGGCCCAGGCCCATTCGATTGAGGCTGGAGTCGTCCTCGCCGTCGGCGGCGGGGCAGTGATTGATCTTGGGAAGGCTGTTGCGGCGATGCTCCCCCAGCCTGCCCCCCTATCCAATTATCTTGAAGTCATTGGCGCAGGGCAGCCACTCGATCATGCATCAGCGCCCTTCATCGCTGTACCCACAACGGCAGGAACAGGAGCCGAGGCGACAAAGAACGCCGTGATTACTTCCATTGAACACGGCACCAAAGTCAGCCTGCGTCACGCGTCAATGTTCCCAACGATGGCAATCATTGATCCAGAACTAAGTCTTTCGCTTCCCCCAGAAACAGCCGCCGCCTGTGGGATGGACGCACTGACTCAGTTGATGGAAGCTTTCGTCACCCGCAAGGCCCAACCGCTGACTGATGCGCTGTGTGCCAATGCCATCCCGCTTGCTGCCCAAAATCTACCCAGCGTCTTCCACAATGGGCAAGACCTCGCCGCAAGGGAGAGGATGGCCTACGCAGCGCTGAGCAGTGGTATCGCATTGGCAAACGCAGGACTCGGCGCCGTCCACGGATTCGCGGCGCCGATTGGCGGGCTTTTCCACGCGCCTCACGGTGCCGTCTGCGCCGCCCTGCTGGCTCCAGTTTGGGCAATGAACCTGAAGATCATCCTCCGATCCTCAGATGCGGATTGCATCAAGCGCTTCAACCTGATCGCCCAATGGCTGACCGGGAACCCGAGCGCTGGGGCTCCTGATGCCGTCCATTGGTTGCAGGACTTATCGCGAGAATTGCAAATACCCAGCCTCCGGTCGATGGGAGTTGCCGCCGCCGATCTACCTCATATCTCCACCAAGGCAGCGATGGCCAGCAGCATGAAAGGCAATCCAGTTTTGCTTAGCGAAGCACAGCGAATGGAGATTCTCGAGCAAGCCCTGTAGCAAGCTCTCAATCCTCTGCTTGGAAGGTGTAGAACTCCAAGTCCTCCAGGCGATGATTCACCCGGTTGGTGGCGATAAACAGAGCAAGCCCCGCTGCTGTCACAAACCCGAATCCATACCAAGCCTCATTTTGCAGCAGCGTCAGCCCGCTCAAGACAGCATTGGCCACCAAGAATACGGCTGAGCATAGCATCGCACCCCGGCGATCATTGAAGTAAAAGAGGACCGTTAGCATTGCCAAAAACACGACCAGCAAAAACGCCCCAAACAGGGTAATCCGGAAGATACCGACCTGCACAAAGCTAACCTGAAACCAGTGCGTCAGTTGATGCGCGAAAACGACCAAGAGGAGCGTCGTCACTCCTTGAACCTTCAGGAGCCGCACAAACCCTTCCCGCAGACTGAACAGCAATAAGTTCTTCGCATGGAGAATCTGTTGCAGCGATCGCCCCTCATTCACCGCCTCAAAATAGGCGTGGAAGCGCTCCGCGAATGCCGTTTCTACTTGCAGGATAAAGACAGCCATCCCTGGCGCGATTGATAGCAAGCTCAAGTAGATCGCCAAATCGTAGTCGGGCGCAGCATACAACGCACCCGTGACCTGGACGCTGGTTTGCGATACCCACCAAAACATGAATTTATCGACCCAAATCCCCAGGTTGTAGAAAAGACCACACAAGGCCAGGGAGGGCAGCCTGAAGAACATCGGCACAAACCCAAATGTGGGCCCCTTCCCTGCACCCAGCTCCCAGCGGATACAGATTGCCAGCAGCAAAAACAGCAATGCATGGCCGCCAACCAAGCCCGCCATCGCACCAGCAACACCATGCTGCTGCGCCAATTGCCATGAGGCCCACACCCCAACGCCGTAGCCGATCGCAAAGGAGACCACGATCCCCTCATACTTCTGCAATGCGCTGAGAAAAACCCCCGCCACAAAAACACAAGCCACCAGCACTAGCAACGCCGCCGCATACACACCAAATCCATCTGGAGCAGGCACCATACGAAGGAAGAACACGCCCCCAGCGATTGCGGCCAAAACGGTCGTCAACAGCACTCCACCACGGAAGGCGGGGTAAATGTTGTGTGGCCGTTTTAGCGAGATTTGATCTGCGGTATATCGGGTCAATATGATCTGAATCGGCCCCGTCAAGATGAGGGCAAATGCATACACATGGGTGACGGCAGAGCTAAAAAGACGGATCTGATCCCCAGGCAAAACTTGGTGCAAGAGCCACGTCAAAAACATCAGCGCCACAATGGATATGATCCACGGCCCTGCGCTGATGGCGGCCGCCGTCGCATAAGCCCCCACCGTACCTGTAAAGGTGCCGCTGGAGGCAAGTCGCCTGAGTTGAAAGCCGATTCCTGCCATCGAATGAATTCGTTAACTGTTTCCGCCACCCTTCTGATCGATCAGCGCCTGGTAGAGTTTACGGTAATCACCCAGCACCCTATTTTCATGATATAACAGCTCAACCCGCCGACGCCCATTGGCGGAAAACTCCTCCAGAAGCACCGCATCCCCGAGTAGCTCCACGCAGGCATTTGCCAACTGATCCGCGCTCCCCACCTCAGCGATCCGGCCCGCAGGGCCGCAATGCGGGGTTTCCGCCGCCGTGCCCAACAAGATTTCGGCACATGCCCCCACATCCGTCGCGACGACCGGCACCCCCGCCGCAAGCGACTCTAGCACCACGAATGGCAGGCCTTCGCTCACGCTAGTGAGGATCATCAAATCCAATTGCGGCAAGAAGTCGTTTCGATTCTTCGGCCCCAGAAAATGCACGCACTCACTGAGAGAAAGTTGGGCAGAAAGATCCCGACACTCCGCAAAGTACTCCGGCTCTTCGTCTTGCGGACCCGCTATCAAAAACTGCACCCCAGGCAGGCTCTGCCGGACACGGGCAGCAGCACGCAGCAGTGTCTTCACGTCTTTGATGCTGACCACTCGCCCAAGGAAACCCACGACGGGCGCTTCCCCACTGGACTTTGCTCGGCGCGAGACACGCGCAGCGTTCAATGCTTCATACGATTCCGTCTGGATGCCATTCGGGATGATCGTTATCTTTTCCGCCGCAGCCCCAAAATGACGCTGGGCAGCCGCATTGCGCTCAAAGAGTGATACGATCTCCCCCGCTTGGCTGTAACACATCCGCCCAATCACGTCAAAAAAGCCGATCCAGAGACGGCGCAAGCTGCTCAGTGGCTGGTCGAGACTCGGCAATGACACAGGCGGATCGGGGATCCATCGCGACCGACAGATGTCTGCGATGCGCTCCCGCAGATAGATCCCATGCTCCGTCAGCATCACAGGCCGATCCGTCTTTGCACCTGCCAATGCCGCAGCAATCCCGGCATAGCCCGTACAGGCCGTGTGATAGACCCTAGCGGCGGGCAGTCTCGCCATGCCTTGGGCCAACCTCCACAGCGGCTGAACCAGGAATTTGCAGGTCCAAAAATAGTCCAAGAACGACTCGTCGTCGGCGTAGCGGTCATACACCTCTCGCAAAACCTCCCAGGATTCACGATGGTTCCAGAACGTCTCAAATGACATTCGAGGATGATTGGAGATCACCTCAAGGATCCCTCGCAACATCTGAAAATCGTGATCATCTCCCGATGGCGTCGTGAGGAAAAGCCGCCGCAGATTTGCATAAAAAGCTGTCCACTGGGCACCACCTGGCCGCCCGAAAGAGACGCGAAAGCCATCATCCTGAAAGAGATACACCTCCTCCACACAAACGACATTTTTCGGCAACTCGTATTTGAAGGTGGCCTTGGGGTCCTTTTGAGCCCCCAAGAAAAACAGGGAGAACTTCCACTCTGGAAACGCATTGATGATCTGATGAACCCAGGTTGATACCCCTCCTGAAACGTAAGGGTAGGTTCCCTCAAGAATCAGGCAAATATCAGAATCTGGAACGTTGCGGGCCATGGATCGATCACGAATCGTGGATAGGGAGTCGCCGTGCCGCAAAGGCCAAAGACTGCGACAGTTCCTGCTGCAATGGGCTAGCTGCTGGTAAGCTTCGGATCAGCGCAGCGGCACGATCCATCCGGCGGCCCGCCAAAAACACACGCACCATCGCGGCCACCAGACGCGCCGATGGGGCCGGAAAGCGCCCCAATGCCAGCTCTGCATTTGACACCATACGTTCCATCCACGCAGCCTTCTCACTCGCCGGCAGAAGCGCTGGATGCGCTAATCTGAGCCCCTCCTCCAAGAGGGCGGCCATTCCCCGTTGGGAGCACGTCGCAGACTTCTCTTGAAGTCGCCCGCAAAGAGACTGCAGCCCATCCTTCCCGGCCTGCAACACTGTCTGGGAATAAAGCTCCACCGCTGGGTCGGCGCAGTGTTGTAAATAGCGGAGCACTGGTGCCGCCTCCTCCACCCGCAGATGCCGCAGCCCCACCGCATACCCATTCATCTCAGATCCATGCATCCCCCGCAACTGAGCCGCCAACGGTTCCAAAAAAGCCGGACGCACCATCGGCAATACGGCATTGACCAGCGGATTACCCACCCGCCAATTGCGCTGATTCTCCTGACGCCGAGGCGCTAAACCTAGCAACAACACGATCACAAAGGGTGCCAACGAAAGCCCCCCCAAGGTAACGATCTGCATCATGGCGTCGCTCATCCCTGCAAAAGCCTCCCCCACAGATCCTCTGGACGTTCCGCCCCAGCGATGGTGAACCTGGCTGCACGCACTTCGGAGAAACGCTGGCGGACCCCCTGCGCCATTGACTCCGCAGCCGCATCCCCCGCAAAAGGCAAAAGTACCACCAGCCCCGTGTCTCCTGGCATCGCAGTCATCGCACACACCTCAGGCGCGACCGATGCCGCAGCCTTGACCAGTTCTTTGAAGTCTCCAGACTGATTGTTAGCTAGGCGGAGCGTTACACTTGAAGAGGGCAGCAAATGGTCCTTCGCCGTCTGCAATGATCTGCCGAGCAGAGTCAGAAAATCTCCATTCGGCATTAGACCGCCAGGAAGCGAGTCTTCCATGACAGCACGGCGCAGATCTCTAAGCATAAAAGTCCAGCGGACGATCAGTTCCACCCTTTCTAAGACGGACCAGTTGAACTCTGCCAGAGGCATGTCCTCAATGACCAAGACCCCACGCGTCCCATGGGCATCCCAAGGTAATACGGCGAGACATGCGGCCTCCCCTGACTCGGCCGCCGCCACCTCCAGCGTCACCAATTCCCCGGATGAGATGCACATCCGAGCCATGGAAAAATCGGCCAGCCGAATTGGTGCCTGAAAGCGAGCACTGGTGTGCAAGGATGCCAGAGGCCGCAACACCGCTCCATCGATTTGATAGATGGCTCCAGCAGTCAACTGGCAAGTGGTGTATAGGGTCCGCAAGAGCCCGTCGTAAACCTCCGTCTCAGCCATGGGGATCAGCTTACGCAGGTCATCATCGAGGCAGGCCAGAGGCGCGTTCCACATTGCTAGGCGTTGCTGGATCTGGTGCCGCGCCTGTCTCGCCAAATCGCACTCCGCCCGCAAGCGCTTGTTTTCACTTTCCAACCACTTCCCATTCTCGGTCCACTCTTTATTCCGTCGTGCAGCCAGCTCCCGAGCCTCCCCACAGATGAACCCTGCGATGATCAGAGCTACCAACGTGATCGCATGGGTATCTGCAAATTCAACCGTCGTATCCTTGCCACCCGTTCCCGTGTTGGCGAAAACGATTCCCGCAGCAACAAGCCCACCAGCCACACAGCCAGCCCATAGGCCATAGCGCAGACCTATCAGAGCGGGCAATAGCAGCCAGGGAGTGGGGTTCTCGAGCAGCCAACCCCGGTCCGCCGACGATATGACAGCATTCAGTCCCGCCAAGAGAACCCCGATCAACACGATGTCCCTCAGAATTTGCATGACTGATGGAGACTGGAAATTGCTCGGCTTCAACATGGGGGGGAGATCTCAGAATGGCAAAACTGTGCAAAAACGAAGACTCACTGCACAGGCCCTTTACTTTAATAGAGAATTAGACACTCCACAAGTATCATGATTTCCGAATTTGTTTCCCCCTGAAAAGAGTAAAGCCCCGCGCCTCACATACAGCGCGGGGCTTTAACAGCCCTAACAATGAAATTCTTGTTCTTGCGAGTGTCAGTCTTTACTGTCTCCCTCGAACTGTTGATAGTATGCACCACCTCCCCGAGATTCGCAAATTAAAAATATCAAAATTTTTGTTTTTATCATTTTTGACACGATTAACTCATGCCCGATAGCGTAAAACCGCTCAACAACGTCTCAATTGCGATAGAAACGAGAGGACGGTTTGACGTGTCCCGCCAGCGGTTTAAATAGCACCGCCCGTTGACGTCTCTGCCTCTTTGAAGGCCTGAAATTGCTGACGAACGGCCTCTTTAAACTATCCCACTCTCATGCATATCACCCTTCTCGACGCCCACACCGCCAATCCAGGGGATTTGTCCTGGGCTCCTGTGGAGTCCCTCGGCACCTGTTCCATCTTTGAAAGAACCGCGATCAGTGAAACAGTTGCCCGCTGCGCCGGAGCCGAAGTGGTCATCACCAACAAATCTGTGCTCAATCGTGAAATCATCGAGTCCCTCCCTGCCCTCCGTTACATCGGAGTAACGGCAACTGGCTACAACATCGTCGATGTCGCCGCCGCCAAAGAACGTGGGATCATCGTCACCAACGTCCCCGGCTACAGCACGCCCTCCGTTGCACAGGCGGTCTTTGCATTGATCTTGGAGCTGACCAATCACGCTGGTCATCACGCCAAGACCGTTAGCGAAGGCCGGTGGAGCGCCTGCCCCGACTTCTGCTACTGGGATCACCCGATCATCGAGCTCTCTGGCAGGACACTCGGCATCATCGGCTACGGAGAAATCGGCGCTGCCGTCGGTCAGATTGCACTAGCCTTTGGCATGAAGGTATCGGCAAACCGTCGCACATGGGCCACGCCGCCGCCTGCTGGAATTCATCCCGCTACGCATGAAGAGATCTTCAGCCAAAGCGATATCATCTCGCTGCACTGCCCGCTCACACCCGAGACCCAGCACCTGATCAATTCACGCACGCTCAGCCTGATGAAAACGGACGCGCTACTCATCAACACCGGGCGCGGGCCGCTAATTGATGACGCAGCTCTCGCCACAGCCCTCAATGAGGGGACCATCGCTGGGGCAGGGCTTGATGTGCTCTCCATTGAACCGCCCCCAGCAGGCAATCCGCTTTTCAGCGCAAAAAATTGCCTCATCACCCCCCACATCGGCTGGGCGAGCCGGGAGTCTCGCGCCAGACTGATTCAAATCACCGCAGACAACATCACCGCATGGCAGGCGGGAGCCCCCAAAAACGTGGTTTCCTGATCACAACTCGCCAAAATGTTTTTCCCTAACCTGCACAATCGCATCCAGCATATCGTCTGCCTCTGCACGAGTCTTTGCATCTAGGCTGGAGGCACCTCGGTTATAGCGGCGGTAGAGCAGCTTGAGGTGGGCGTGGATTTCACTCTTGTTCATCTTCGGCGTCACGCCGCACATTTCCTCCGGCGTCTGCGACGGCGCAGGGGCCGCCGACTTCGTTGCCGCAGGGGCGGTCTTTGCTGGTGCCGGAGCCACCTCCTTCGACTTCGGCGCGGCGGGCGCTGGCGCAACAGCGCTTGCTGGCGCACCTGGTTTGCCGCCGAACGATTTAGAGAGGGACTGGAGTACTTTTTTGAACATGATGTCTCGGGGGGGATTGAGGTTCCGTATTCGGGCAGCGGGCGTTGACTATTCGATGCGCATCGCGCGGAGATGGTGGCTGCGGCGCTTCAGTTCTTCATCCGACAAAACACCTGCGCCCCGGTAACTGACAGCCACTTCACGGGAGCGGCCAGACTGCTTATCGACCACCAAGGCCCGGACGCGCTGGTTTTCATCGTAGCTAAAGGTCACCTCCACCTCGCAGCCCTTGGGCCGATTGGGTGGCACTTCCAGGGTCAGGCGTCCAATCACGTCGATGAACTTCGGATCCTCATCTTCGCCTTGAGTGATATCGACCTCAATCATCCGCTCGTTGTCCTCCGACGTTTGGTAGGTCTGCGTGCGGGAACATGGGATATCCGACCCTTTTGGAATCACGACCGAGTTGGCCAACTTTTCCTCCTTCGTCGCTGCGTTATAGACCATCGCGAGCGTGCCATAGCTGGCATTGCAGACCTCCTGAATTTTTGCGGAACTCTTCGCAAAGAGTGCAGCCCCAAGAGCCACACACTCATCAACGTTGCCACAGGTCTTTGGCGCCTTACCAAAGAACTTTTCGAGCATCTGCTTCACCTTCGGGATGCGAGTGGAACCACCGACCAGCACCACATCATCGACATCGCCGACTTTCAGATTCGCCGAATCCAGCGCTTGTTCCACCAACATGATGGTGCGGGTCAGCATCCGACGGATGGTCTTCTCAAACCCCTCACGACTCAGGTCAATGCGGGCGATCCCACTGTTGGTGTCGTTGGCCACCGTATCATTCACACGCTGGAGCTTTGAAAGCATCTTTTTGGCATCCTCCGCAGCCTGAAGCACGCGCCGACGATGGCGCTCATCGGAATACAATGCAGCACCCGTTTGTTCCCTGTACTGGGATTCGTAAGCGCTCAATAGCATGTCATCCAGATTGCTGCCGCCAAGGTGGCGGGCACCTTCCGAAGTAAGGATGCGAATTTGGTCTCCTTTAACCTCAAGGATCGTGACGTCCAGCGTGCCGCCCCCCATATCATAGACGAGGATACGACCCTGCACGTTTTGCGTTTGGGCATAATACACGGCAGCCGCCGTTGGCTCGTTCACCAGACGCCTCACCTTCATGCCCGCCATTTCGGCCGCTGCGATCGTGCTTTTGCGGGCCAGTTCGTTAAAGTTGGCTGGCACCGTAATGACTACCTCTTCAATATCGCCGATGATTCGTGAACACTCGCGCTTTAGTTTGGAGAGGATCAAGGCTGAGATCTCCGCAGGCGTCCACGGCTTCCCATCGATCTGAACCGTGTATTCGGGATCATCCATGTGCCGCTTGATCTGAAAGATCGTCCGGTCTGGATCGCCACCATCGCGTGCGGCGCTGCCGACGAGCTTGACGTCTTCGTGTGCGTCAAAATAGACCACGGAGGGGGTAAGACGCTCTCCGTCCGCATTCGGGACGATTTCTGGGGCGCCATCGTTTTTTAAATACGCCAAGCCGGAAAGCGTGGTGCCAAGGTCAATGCCAACGTACTCTGCCATAAGATCAAGATTCGGGAGTGAAACTGCTACTGACTGGAGGTGCGAACCTCCACTTTTCTGAGGATAATCTCGTGACCGTCCTCGCGCGAGTAGATAAAGCCCGAACGGAAGGTTTCAGTCACGCGAGGTTTGGCCTTGCCCGGCACAGAATCGACGACGGCGATGCGCTTGCGCAGATCGACATCGACTTCCGTGCCAGAGGCCACATCAAATTCGACAATTCCATGCTGATGCAGGATGTCTTCAAAGGAGGCACGCAGCGTTTGCAACTGGTCGTGCGCATCGCTGCCATTGACCGTGCCATAGCGTTGGATCAGGGCATCAATGAGATCGATACGCTTGATGATATCGTTGGCAAACATGACCACGGTGGCCTCTTCAGTAGGCAGCCCACGGCGCAGCATGTCGTGCTTTTCTTCCAGTTCTTCCAGCTGCCCCCGCAGACGCTTCTCGATCTCGTTCCACTTCTTCAGTTGGGCCTCCGCCTGCGCGAATTCTTCGCGGCGGTCCTGGAGTGACTCCACCTCTGCGACGATGCGTTGACGCTGCGTCTCCGCCTTTTCCGCCTCTGCAGTCAGCTTCAGCAAACGCTGCTCCACCTCCTGCATCCGCAACTTTGCCTGCTCATCCTGCTGACGCAGCTTAGCGGTCTCTTTTTCGAGCGCCTCGCTGAAGGTCTTGAACTCGCGCTCCGCCACTGCACGATCCTTGCGCATCTGCTCGATCCGGGCGGTCTCGCGATTGAGGGACTCCTGTAGGCTGTTGATCTTGACCTGCAATGACAGTTCTTGCTCCGCAGCCTCGCGCAGAGATCGATCCGACTCCGCACGTTGTTCAGACATGCTGTTGAGCGCCTCATTCAGCGTCAGTAGCTGCCCCCCTGCCTGTGTGTAATGAGCCAACTGCGTCTCACTCTCCGCGATCTTGTCTTGCAGCACTTCCAGGGCGGATCCAGCAGCACGTAGATCTTGCTTAAAGGCCTCGACCTCCTTCGAAAGTCTCGTCTCTTCGGTCGTCAGGTTTTCCACCCGATCCAGGCGCTGCCGCAAATCATTTTCCAGACTTTCGGTGCGCGCTCTTGCAGCCTCAGCCTTTGCCTTGGATTCTTTGACCTGTTTGTCCAGGTCCGCTAGCATCTGCTCGGCCTGGCGCGCCGCGTCTTGAGCTGCCTTGGCCCGAGCATTTTCGCGATCCACCAGATCTTGAGCCTTCATCACGCGGTCTTCACGGACCTTGTGCGCCTCTTCCAACTGCTGAATCTGCTGCTCCAACTCCGCCAGACGCTTGTGACCGCTGTCAGTGGAGACATTCAATCGTGTAACAAACTGAGTCGCCTCATCCCGCTGGGTGGTCAGACTGGCGAGGATGGCCTGTAGGCCGGTGATCTCCGTATTCAGCAATGGCAATTGTTTGCGCAGGGACTTCTCCTCAGTGCGTGCCGACTCATGGGCCTCGACGGCAGCAGCGCGTTTCGCCTCGGCCTGCTCCATCGCACTGATCGCCTTTTCGGCTCGCTTCTCCGCATCGGCCGCACGGGCTTCATCGGCCTTGGCTCGTTTGGCCAGTTCATCCGCTTTGGCACGCAGATCACGATTCAGGACTTCCGCGTCGGCGATGTCCTTGCGCAGACGCTCCTGCTGGCGAGCGAGATCCGCCAACTGCTTCTCCTCGGCCAAACGCTGTGCCTCTGCCTCTTTGACACCTTGCCGAATGTTTGCCAGGTGGGCCTCAATCTCCGCGAGTCCTCGAGTCCGGTCCTCGGCGGCGGCGATGGCAGTCTGAATCTTGGCAAGATTGCCTTCTGCGGCGCGGATGGCGTCCATCTTCTGCGCCGTTTCCTCATCGAGATTCTGCCGTGCTTCGCCGAGCTGCGATTCGATACGTTTGGCTTCCTCACGCAGGGATTGCGCAGCCTTTTCTGCCTCCACCTGTTCCTTTGTGGCCGCATCTGCAGCGGCGCGCGCCTTTTCCGCAGACTCGTTGGCGTTTGATCGCTCAGCCTGCGCCGCAGCGACCTGCTCGCGCAAGGGAGCAATGTCCTGATCGAGAGCTGCCTTTTCATCGGCCAATCGCGCCGTCTCAGCACGCAGATCGTCCTTTTGTTTCGCAGCAGTGGCCAGATCGCTGCGGAGTTTTTCCAAGGCACTCTCCGCCTGTTGGAGCTCTGTGCGGCGGGTTTCGAGCGCTGCGGTCTCCTGGGTCAGCGCAGCCACCTTGGCTTCTTGCGCAGATACGGCCTCTTTGGATAACTGTAGCGCCTTTTGCAAGGCATCGTGCTCCTTCGTCGTCGCAGCGACCATGTCTTGCAGTGTCGCAATACGTTGGTCCAGATCCTTGGCTTCTTGTCCGCGATTTCCCAAGGTCACCGCTGCGGCCGCAAGTTCAACCAGCAATCCTTCGTGTTTGGTCGCACTCTCCTGATGGGCGATTTCGACCTTCGTCGTTTCGGCTTCGATCGATTCGCGACGGCGGAAGAGATTCTCTGTCAGCAAGTGTTGCGCCCGCCCTTGCTCCGTCAGTGCGGCGATACTGCGTGCCCCCTCTTCGCGCTCATGCTGCATCCGCGCGATCTCTGCCGTCAGTTGCGCATGCTGTTTTTCCACCTGCTGCAGAGCGTTCGCCGCATCGCTGAGGCGACTATCAGTCGCGGAGAGGTCGTGCAACTTCCGGTCGTAATCAGCCGCCCTCGTCTCAAGGGCGGACACCTCCTCCTGAAGTTGGCGGAGCCGTGCGGATTCCTGCTCAATGTGAGTGGCCAGGGCGGCTTGGCGCTTTTGCCCTTCCGTAGTCGCTGTCTCGTTCTGGTGCTGTAGCGACTCCGCCTCAGCCTGGATCTTCTGAAGTTTGGACTCCGCATTTTGGTGATCGGACTGGAGCTTTTCCAGCGATTGCCGGATCGTGCGCTCTGCCTGCATCGCCTGCTCATGCTCCCCACGCAAACTGACCAGATTCTTCTCCAATGTGGCGGCTTGCGCCTGGCTCTCCGAATGCTGTCCCATCAGGGCCGTCAGTGCGGCACCGAGGAGGCTGTGCTTCTGCTCCGTTTCGGCAAGAGACTGTGACGCCACCGTCAGACGGTGCTCGGTTTCAGTCAGCGCGGCGATTCGTGTCTCGCGCTCCTCGATTTTGGCCTGAAGCTCTGCCAACGCCTTTGCGGCGGACTCGCCTTCTTTAGCCAGCGCAGCAGCTGACTGTTCCTGGCTTGCCAGTTGTTTTGCGGCGGCCTTTTGTTCTTCAGCCAGATTAGCGAGCACCTTCTCTGCCTCAGCTTTTTGGGATTCGATCTCAGCACAGGCCTTTTCGACTTCAGACCGACGTGCCTCAATTTCCGTCAACGTTTGCTGAGTTCGTGCTAGTTCATCTCCCTTGCCCGACAGCTCCGCGAGACGCGTCTCGCCCGCTGCAATTCTTGCCTGGAGGTCCGCTAGCACCTTTGCCGCAGCTTCGCTTTCAGCGGCTTTCGCGGTAGCGGACGCTTCCTCGCTCGCGAGTTTTTTCGCGGCGGCATCGTGGTCCTTGGTTAGCGCAGCGAGGGCTTTTTCGGTCTCCGCACGGCGCGCTTCGAGTTCTGCCAGCTTCGCTTCGTTCTCGGCCAACGTTTGCTGGGTTCGTGCTAGTTCATCTCCCTTGCCCGACAGTTCCGCGAGACGCGTCTCGCCCGCTGCAATTCTTGCATGGAGGTCCGCTAGCGCCTTTGCCGCAGCTTCGCTTTCAGCGGCTTTCGCGGTAGCGGACGCTTCCTCGCTCGCGAGTTTTTTCGCGGCGGCATCGTGGTCCTTGGTTAGCGCAGCGAGGGCTTTCTCAGTCTCCGCACGGCGCGCTTCGAGTTCGGCCAGCTTCGCTTCGTTTTCGGCCAACGTTTGCTGAGTTCGTGCTAGTTCATCTCCCTTGCCCGATAGCTCAGTGACGCGATTCTTTTGCGCGGCTTCTTTTGCTTTGAGTTCACCCAGGCGTGACTCCGCTTCGGCGACTTGACTTTGAACGGCATCAAGTTGCGCCCGCGCAGCCTTTTCGGCATCCGTGAGACTGGCCACGCCGGTTTCCCTTGCTTCAGCCAGTTCGGCGAGCGCCCGCTGATGCTCTGCCTGCTCTTTCTGGGCCGCACTCAACTTGCCATTCGCATCGGCAATCGCTGCGTCCAAAGCGGCTAGATCCTTCTGGCGGGCTTCCACCTGCCCCGCCAGATCCTTCGACTGCGTGGTTAGGCTCTGCTGCGCATCGGTCGTTTCCGACCTCAGGGAATTGAGCTGTAGGGTCGCTGCGGCGATGGCGGCAGAGATTTCGGCCAGGCCTGAGTGGTGCGTCTTGGCTTCGCTCTCAACCTTGGCGAGTTCTGCCTTCTTGGCCGCAAGCGCGGCATCAAGCGCCTGAACTTCCGCCCCCATGCGACTGCGCAGATCGGCCTCGGCCTTTTCCGAATCGCCGGCGGCGCGTTTGACCGTGGTCAACTGAACCTCCGCCGCACTGATTTCTGACTGAAGTTTTACCAGCGCCTCCTGCGCCTCTTTCTGCTGCGTTGCATATTGCTCAAGCTCTTCGCGCTGCTTCTTCGCGGTTGCGAGCCCCTCAGCGCGGCGCTTCTCCACATCGTCGTGGACTGCTTGCAGGCCATTGGTCGCGGTGGCTACATCGGCCTCGACTCGGGCAAGTTCACTACGCGTTGACTCCAGTTTACTATCGAGATTCGCCACCTCACGGCGGGCGGCTTGGAGTCGATCACTTTCTTTTTTCGTCTCGGCGATCTCTTTCCGCAGCTTCTCAGCCTCGGTCTGCGCGGCGGCGAGCTGCTTTTGCCCTTCCGTCAGTTCCTTGCGTTGTTCGTCGAGCTGCTTGGAAAGGATCCTCGCCTCGTCGCGCGCCTTTTCAGCCGCTGCGACCTCGGCGTTCAAAGTATCGCGCTGCCGCTGCAGTCGCTCCACATCTGCATTCAGGGCAGCCACTTGCTTGGCCAGCGCGGGATCAGGTGACTGACTCTGCGCCACGCCCAGACCGTCAGGCTTTGGGATCGGCACACCACTCGGCGCGGGCGGCGCACTGGGGCGCGAGTCAGCGCTGCGGGTCACGAGGGGTTTGGTCGTCTCGATCCGTCCCGTCTCCGGCGAGGTCGGCATGTCCTTCGCGGGCACCGACTCGGTATCCCCACGCCGTCCATCCGTGCGGGTCGGCTCCCCACTCTTGGCGGTTCCGGCTTTGACACCATTGGCGTCTGCGGGTGCCAACCCCTTCGGCGCACGCTCTCGATAGCGGGCCTCCAATTGGCCAAAGGTAATCTTGTCGCCTCCTTTGACGCGCTTTCTCTGGACGGGACGCCCGTTGACGAAAGTACCGTTTGATGAATTCAGATCTACCAGCTCGTAAATACCGTCCTCTTGGCGGAGAAATTCCGCGTGAAATCCCGAGATAAACGTATTGTCGATGACGATATCGTTTTTTGAATCCCGGCCCAATGAGAGGCGTTCTTCGAGAAGATCGAAGACGAACTCATTTCCATCGTTGAGGTTAAAGGCCAGGTAGGGCATTCGGGAGACAGGGATCGCGACAGGCTAATAAAGTGAGCCTGAAGAATAAATTTGGAAATTCATTGAATCAATCTTAATAAAACGAGATGACAAATAAGATACCCGAATAATTTTCGGCCACACTATCACAGTCTCCATAAAAACTCCAAAAATTGCGAACATGAAGAGTCGATTTTTTTTGAAAATCTGCGGGTCCGGCATCACCGCCGCCCTTTGTCTTACGGCATGTGCTGTTCCCGAGACGAGCGGACAGTCCGGCGCGCCACCTGTCCCCAGCCGATTGACGGCTGGTCAATTGCAGCGCGTGGGTCAGCGAATCTGGCAAAACGAGTGTGGCGGGACGGTCGCAGGACTGACCAGTTGGAACACGGGCGAAGACTTTGCCTCCCTGGGCATCGGGCATTTCATCTGGTATCCAGCAGGAAAGCGCGGCCCATTTGAGGAAAGCTTCCCTCCTCTTCTGGCCCATCTTCAGCGCTCAGGTGTAGCGTTGCCAGAGTGGCTGCGGCAGGCGGGCCCCTGCCCTTGGTCCAGCCGCACCGCTTTTCTGGCAGACGCCAAAGGTGCCCGCCAGCAGGAGTTGCGCACCCTGCTTTCCCAGACGGTGGCCCAGCAGACCGACTTCATCGCCGCCCGCATGAGGGCCGCCCTGCCCAAGATGCTGTCCGCCGCGCCTGCCAGCCAGCGCGCCCAGGTCCAGAATGGCTTCAACGCACTCCAAGCCACGCCAGAGGGCACCTTTTGCCTGATCGACTATGTGAACTTCAAGGGAGAAGGCGTCAGCCCCACCGAGCAATACAACGGCCAGGGCTGGGGCCTTTTGCAGGTGCTCGCCGGCATGACCACTGACCGCAGCGCCCCCGCAGCCTTTGCGGAGAGCGCCAAGCGTGTGCTAACCAATCGCGTCCGCAACGCGCCACCTGCTCGTGGTGAAAATCGCTGGCTGCCCGGTTGGCTAAATCGCTGCGAAGCGTACAAGCGCCCCCTGTAACCGACGTACCCATCCTCACCATGATCATCGATTGCCACAACCACATCGGCGCAGACCTGCTGTTCTACCTTCACGGCGATTTCCCGTATGCCCAGCATCTGGTGGCGATGACCGATGAGGGAGGTGCTCTCGGCGTGGACCGCTGGATCGTGTTTCCCTTTGTCTCCCACCTGGCCCTTGATGTCAGCGGTTTTTTTGAAAACGAAATCCGCGAAGGCGGCACCCAGCTCGCCCAGATCCCCTACGCCCTGGAAAATCGCCGCATGATGAGCGAGGTCTATGACCTCTTTCCCGAGATCGCACCACGAGTCCTCCCCTTTGTCATCGTGGACCCGATGCGCCAGCCCGCAGCGCAGGCAGCGGAATTGCGCAAGCTGCGGGAGAAGTATCGCTTCAACGGCATCAAGATGCAGACCACCATCCTGCAATCAGACATCAAGCACCTGCGGGATCGCGGCAAGGTCTTCCTGGAGCTCGCCGCTGAATGGGACCTGCCCTTCCTCATTCATTCCAGCGTCGCCAAAAGCGATCTATGGGCGCAGGCCAGCGACATCCTCGATATCGCGGAAGAAAATCCGCACCTGCGCTTCTGTCTCGCCCACTCCTGCCGCTACGACAAGGAATGCCTCGACCGCGTCCAGGCCCTGCCGAATACCTGGTTCGATTGCAGCGCCCACTGCATCCATTGCGAAGGTGCCGTGAAGGACCTGCCCTACATCGCCCCGCGCGAGCGACGCTTTGACAGCGACTACACCGACCCCGCGCGAGTCATCGCCGATATGGCCGCCGCCTACCCACGCAAATTCATGTGGGGTAGCGATTCCCCGTTTTATAGTTACGCGGCGGAGATTAACGGCAAAGTCGTCCGCCTAATCAGCACCTACAAAGCGGAAGTGGACGCCCTGCGCACCAATCCCACCGAGGTCGTGGATCGTATCGCCCACCAAAACATCGTCGATTTTCTCCAACTCAAAGAAGATGCACACATTCTCGCTTGAAGGTCACGCCGCGCTCGTTAGCGGCTCGTCACAGGGACTCGGACTCGCCATGGGCACCGCCATGCGGGAGGCAGGCGCAGGCGTCGTTTTTCACGGACTCCAAAAAGAGCGGCCCACCGAGGTGCCGGCGGATGCCCCCTATGTCAGCGCCGATTTGCTAGACACAGAGGCACCCCAGCTCCTCATCGATGCCGCCTTCGCCGCGCAGCCGGACCTGAACATGCTGGTCTGCAACGCCGGGTCCTTCTTTGATCTCGGGCCCCTGGAAATGACGCGCGAACGCTGGGACAAGACCTTCGCGCTCAACGTCACCGCCACATTCTTCCTCGCCCAAGCCTTCGCCCAAAAACTCTCCGCAGAGCAGCGCCCCGGCTGCATCGTCATCACCACCTCCACCAATGGCTTTCAGGCTGAGGCAGAGTCCTGCGCCTACGACGCCAGCAAAGGCGCACTCGTCATGCTGATCCGCTCCCTGGCCGTCTCACTGGCCCCGCTCGGCATCCGCGTCAATGGCATCGCCCCCGGCCTCATCCGCACCCCGCTCACCAGCACCTGGATGGAGCCCCGCGCCCACGACCTCCTCGTGCACTACGAAAAGAAAATCCTCCTCGGCCGCGTCGGCGAGCCCCAAGACTGCGCAGGAGCCGTCGTCTTCCTCTGCTCCCCCGCCGCCAAATACATCACGGGAGAAATCATCACCATCGACGGCGGGCTGACAGTCAGCCAGATTGGGCAGATGTGAGCAGCCACCTACCTTAGGCACTGTCGAGCTTGCAAGCATGTAATCCCGCACGGTGAAACGTCCGCTATCGTCACCGGCGTAAAAGATTGGGTCACGTCTGGATCGGCATCTGATTTTGGCAGTTCTTTAATAGTGACTCGAAAGTATCATGAATGTTTTTCACCTCTGTTGAGACGCGGTGTTTTTGCCCCCTTGAACCGCTATGAAAGATTACTGAGGCTCCGATCACCTCCGCACCAAGGCGTCGCAATATACGAAGACTCGCCTCGACTTGACAGCCCTTTTCAATCCCGTCATCAACGATCAAAATCTTGTCAGAAGGGGAAATGGACTCAGCTAAGATTTTGAACGTCTTTTTCTTTCCGTCGAAATCGCCAAATTTCTCTGTCTCGTAGCCCTCTAATTCATCATCCTCTTTTACTTTCCTGACCAAGACTAACCCCGCTTTTAGAATGTGCGCCACTTGAGCACCTAATGGAAATCCAAGTGCCTCGAAACAGGCCACCTTCGTTATCCCACGATCTTGGTAAGGTTTCGACAGTTCTTCGCTCAAGATTGTGGAGTTGCCAGGGCATGATAGAACCCGAAGAAGCATCTTCTCCCACCACTGCTTGCCTTTCCTCTGCTCTGCAGCATCTTGAGACGGCGTGTTTGACATGATATCAGTGAAAGATTCTAACAACGTCAATGTCGGCCTGCCCCTCACCGAGTGCCCTCTCCGATTTATGCGTTAATGATTGAGTGACCATAGCGGCTTGACGAATCGGCGCGTCACACATTGAGATCAACGCCTGATTATCCCATTTTGGTGCTCTACGCATAAACAAGTAGGATTCGCCAGTGGACGTGCATGTGACGTCCCGAGTCGCGTTAGGGACTCCCGGCACCCGATCCAGGACTTCTGGGATCCCATGCAGGATGTCCGGCGTCCATTCCAGGACAGCCCGCGTTCCATGCCGGGTTGCCGGGTTGGAAAGCGGGAGGTCCTGGGCGACTCTGTGCGCGTCGCACTCGCGCAGTGGGCTGGGCGCGTGGCCGGAATGATGGGATCGAAGAAGTGCGAGCGGTCAAAGTAGGGCGAACTGTCTCCAGTGAGCCGGAGATGGAGAGGAGAAAGAGACGTTGCAAGGCTGTGCATGGCGCTGCGTCTGCGGCGAGCCTTTTGCTTCCCCATCTCCGGCGCTGTGAGGACACAGCGCCCTACCCGACCGACCTTCCCATCGTTCCGGCGGCACAGCTTCAAGGGCTCGAAGCGGACCAGCCATCACTCCACCGATCTCCCCAGTGCTTGACGCGGCCTTTCTCCGCGCTCACTCTTTCCGCCCGCGCCCTGCCTCCCATGAACGAAAGCGATCTCCTCGACAAGCTCCGCAAAATCGAACGCCTCTATGCGGGTGCCACCACACCGGGTGAAAAAGAAGCCGCTGGCGAGGCGATTGCGCGGATTCGCAAACGTCTGGCGGATGTGGAGCGGGTGGACCCAGCGATCGAATACCGCTTTGGCCTCACGGATGGATGGTCCAAGAAGCTCTTCATCGCCCTGCTGCGCCGCTACGAGATCCGGCCCTATCGCTACTCCCGCCAACGCCGCAACACCGTAATGGCCCGCGTCCCCCGCAGCTTTGTGAACGAGACCCTTTGGCCGGAGTTCCTGGAGCTGAGCAAAGTTCTAAAAACCTACATCGACGACATCACCGACCGCGTCATCGCCACCGGCATCCACGGCAATGCGGCTGAGGAGGATGTGGTCAGCGGGGACTTCCTGGAGTAACCTCGGCCTTGCCCCGCGCCGCGATACCGCTAAACTACCTCACTATGACAGCGCTCGCCAAAATCGATTTTTGGGTTAGCCCAGAGGACTATCTCACTGGAGAGGTGGAGGCACTAAGCCGCCACGAATACCTGGGCGGGGAGGTGTATGCGATGGCAGGCACGACGCGATTGCACAATCTCATCGCCCTGAATACGGCCTCAAGTCTAACGAATCAACTTCGCGGCAAAACATGCCAAGCCTACATGGCAGACGTGAAGGTGAAGGTCGAGATCGCGCGCGACACTTATTTTTATTATCCCGATGTCATGGTCGGCTGCGATCCCGCTGATAACAATCCACTCTTCCTGACGCGCCCCTCAGTGATCATGGAGGTGCTCTCGCCGGGGACGGAGAGGATTGATCGGCGGGAGAAGTTCTTCATTTTTCAACGGCTCGATTCACTGCAACTCTACATCCTGATTGATCCGATCAATCGCGAGGTGACCGTGCACGCCAAGGCCGATGAATGGGGTGCCACTGTTCATTCTGGGGCGACTACCATTGATCTCGCCTGCATCGGATGCAGCCTCACCACCGCAGAGATCTTCGAAGGTGCGGATGAAATGGCCAGCAACTCCGCCGCCTGAGGCCAATCAATCGTCCGCGACGAAGAGCCGCTCTGCTTCAAAGACTCCCGGCACTTGCAGCCGGGTTAGTTTCCCTCGAATCCTAGTGATCCCATCCAGCGATCCTTGGCCATGCGTCGCGGCGCGTCCTGGGTAGGGCCTGCTCCACATCAACCATCGGCCATCCTCGGCAAGCCAGGTATTCAATACCGCATAACGTCGATCACTGAACCGCACACTGATGGTCAGCAAGCCTGAGCTGCGGGCGACGATTCGCGATGTCGCCATCTCTGACGAATCGAGATCCATCGTGTCGAAGGTGCCCAGGTGTGTGCCCCGCTGCGGCAGAGGTCGAGTCCGTGAATGCCAAGGGCAATGCCAGCCGTGAAGAGCGACCGCATCGCCTTCACGCACCAGCCCCCCGCTGACGGAGCCATCCGCCATCAAGACCAAGTCCAGCACCAAAGAATTCCCGCCGCGCACAGGAATCTGCACCTGGATTTTTGGCTGTTCCTCCGCCCTCGCCACCACCACACCGCGTACGACGTGAACTTGGGAACCATTCCATAAGCGGCCGCTGAACGAGCCCTTCGCACTGATGGTCAGGTGCAAGACGCCCCCCAGATCATTGTTCATGGCTGCGCTACGATCCAGCAATGCCGCATACGGTTTTGCATACTCCATCGGCAGCGGGATTTTGGGTCTCGCAAAGACAACGTGCAGATTCGTATCCCCCCAGAGCGGTGGGGTTTGGCTCATGCTGGTGAGGGGCAGCGGCACCCCGTTTTGCAGAATCTTATCGATGATGAAGCCAGCATCTGGCAGCAGAGTCACGGACGATGTCCCACCGAGTGGCATCTGCGCCGTGTCCACCGACGCCGTGCCCGGTCCCTCGCTAGTGATCGTCAGATGCACCGCCTGCGGATCGAGCAGTTGCTGGTGATACGTCTCTAGCCATGTCCGCCCATCTGGGGCGCGACGATTGGCGTCCGACCGATAGGCATAGTTCAGTCCCCGAGCTTTCTCCCAGCCGTCCGGCAGGCCATCTGCATCGCGATCTGGTGGGGCGATCCCAGCCGCCAGCACCGGCCAACCGCCGACCTCGTCTTGGGAATCGATCAACCCGCCAGTGCCGTTGGTCGCTTGCGCTAGCACCCGCAGATCCACCGCATCGCGGACATGGGAAGCCCCCACTTCGGCCATCACTCGGGCTGTTGCTACATCCGCTGATTCATCCGGCAGATCCGTGCTGACAAAGGCCAACTCCTGCGGCGCAAAATAACTGCTGCCGATAGCGCCCGACACGGACACCATCCATTTCGGATCAAGATTCCCGCTGGCATTCCGCCACAGATCGCCGTTAAAAGTGTTGCCCGCCCAGAAGGATCGCGAATGGGGCGAGAGCTCCTCATACGCCCAGAATCGATAGGCAAAGAAGGGAGACTGGGGCACCGGCAGGATCGCCGCAGCGGTGCTGGGTCCAGCATAGTAGGCATTGTTGACGAAGTTACAAAACGCCGCTGTATCTCGACCCCGATTCGCGCCCGCAGCTTCCCATCCGTCAGCGACAGCGCCCCAGTCGTAGATCACGTTGTTGCGAAAATCCACCCACACGCCCTGTGGATCCAATGTCACGGGATCACGCCCTTGCACCATCGGCGCACGATCCGAATGATGCGCATAAAGGTTGTGATGCAGGGAGATCCGCGCGCCGTTTTTCCCATACAAAAGCGAGCCCTTTCCGTGAGGATCGCCACTGGAATGCACGGAGCGAAAGAGGCTCTCCGAAATCAAGCACCACTGCACCGTCACATCCCGCGCCTCCGCACCCACGGACAGGGTTTCGTCCACACCCCAGCTCGTCGAAAGGTGATCCAGGATGATCTGGCTACCCCGCGCCACACTGACCGCATCCACATCCGTGTGCGACACATCGCCGGGTCGGAAGCGCAGGTAGCGGACGATCACCTCCCCCGCGTCAATGATGAACGCATTGCCCGCCAGCGTCACTCCATCGCCAGGTGCGGTTTGGCCTGCGATCGTCAAAAAGGGGTGCTTCACCCGCAGGGGAGACTTCAACCAAATCGTCCCGCCCAAGCGAAAAACGACGGTGCGCGCCCCCGATGCCTCCACCGCTGCGCGCAAACTGCCGGCCCCAGAGTCACGCAGATTCGTCACAGCGATGACACGTCCACCCCGACCGCCCACGGTCCACTTTCCCGCCCCTTCCGCCCCAGGAAACGCGGTTAAGGCCTGTCCAAATACAGCGCCTGGCAGCAATGCGCCGACACAGAGCAGCGTCAGCCCAAAGGCCGTCCAGAGATGCATCGTCTTCCGCAGGGTCACCATGATCAGCAGCATAGGGCAAAGTGCCGTTCATGGCGATTCAAAAAGCCACAGCGAACTCGCGCCCGAATGCGGTTGCCATGGTCCGCCCCAGACGCAATGCTTTCGCCACCATGAAGATCTGGGACCTCCACTGCCACCTCTCCGGAGTCGCCGGATTGACGCCCGAAGAACGACTCGGCAATCTGCTGCGCTATGCCGACCGCGTGGGCATTGAGCGGCTCTGCATCTACATGGGCATGAAGTGGGCGCAAGATCCAGAGCCCGATGAATTGCAGAGGCAAAACGACGATGTACTGCGGGCGATCGCGAAGCACCCCGATCGCACTTTTGGCTTTGTGTATTTGAGCGCCAAACATGTCGAGCGCAGTCTCAGCGAACTGGAACGCTGTGTCGCGAACGGCCCCATGGTGGGAGTGAAGCTGTGGGTGGCCAAGCGGTGCAATGATCCGCAGATCGATCCCCTCATCACGCGAGCCGCCGAGCTGCAGGCCGTCATCTTTCAGCACACCTGGTTTAAAACGAATGGCAATTACGAGGGCGAATCCACGCCCGATGACTTCGCCGCGATGGCGCGCCGATTCCCCAAGGTGCCGATGATCTGCGGGCACACCGGTGGCAATTGGGAGCTGGGCATCCGCGCCGTGAAACCCCTGAAAAATGTGTGGATCGATCTCGCCGGCAGCGATCCCACCGCAGGCATGACCGAGATGGCGGTGCGAGAACTCGGCGCGGATCGTATCCTCTACGGCAGCGATGGCGGGGGGCGCAGTTTTGCCAGCCAACTGGCCAAAGTTCACGGCGCACAGATCAGTGATGAGGATAAACAAAAGATCTTTTGCGACAACCTACGCGGTCTCATGCAGCCCATCCTCAAGGCCAAAGGAATCAAGGCCTAACCTCAAGTCGCCCCCACGTATGAATCCCATCCGACGCCGCACCTTTCTCCACGCCGCATTCGGCACCGCCATCGCTGCTAAATCCGCGCCACCAAAGCCCGCCGCGCCAGCGGGCGGCATCACCGATGTGAATGTGCACCTGGGCCAGTGGCCCTTCCGTCGATTGCCGGATGACGAACCCGCGAAGCTGGCCGCACGTCTGCGAAAGGGCGGCGTTCAGCAGGCCTGGGCGGGGAGTTTTGATGCCATCCTGCATCGCGATCTCGCCGCCGCGAATCAGAGACTCGCGCTGGCCTGTCAGCAGCATGGGCCGGATCTTTTCCTGCCCGTCGGCACCGTCAATCCCACCCAACCCGGTTGGCAGGACGACCTCCAGCGCTGCACCGATCAACACGGGATGAAGATCCTCCGCCTCTATCCCAACTACCACAGCTACACCCTGGCAGATGCAGCCTTTGCGAAGTTCCTGGAATCGGCTACCGCCAAGAACCTGGTGATCCAAATCGTCGCCCAACTGGAAGACGCCCGCACCCAGCATCCGCAGGTGCAGGTCGGTCCGGTCGATTTCAAGCCCCTTCCCGCGCTGCTCAAGGCCATCCCCGAACACCGCGTCATGATCCTGAACGCCAACCGATCCATGACCCTGACCTCGCTCGCCGGAACCAAGGTGTGGGTGGATATCGCGATGCTGGAGGGCGTCGCGGGAATCGAAAATCTGCTGACCGACTGGCCCGCAAACCGCATCGTCTTTGGCTCCCACGCCCCCTTCTTTTACTGGGAGTCCGCCCAACTCAAACTCCAAGAGTCCGACCTGGACGAAGCCAAACTCCGAGTCCTCCGATTCGGCAATGCCCAGGCATTGATAGGACTGGTGTAGCAATCACCAAACTGGAGGGTCATGCGGAGTATCTCGCACGCCCGTCTTGCGGCCCGTCTCCTCTTCCACTACAATACCCCCATGATTTCAGAGCAAATCCCCGCCGTCACCAAGTTAAGTCTGGAAGATAAGTGGCTGCTTGCCAACGAGCTATGGAACGAGGTCGAAACGAGACAGGATGAACTCCCCACCTCCCCAGACATACTCACCATCGTCGAAGAAAGATTCGCCCAGTTTGAGGGTGACCCCAGCACTGCGATGAGTCTTGACGAGTTCAAACGTCGCTTCCGGCTGCCATGAAACTTTACGAGATCGTTCTGCTGCAAGGGGCACAGAGTGATTTGCTCAACCTCTACATGAAGCGGGGAGAAAAGGTTTACCGCCAAGTTGACAAGGCCCTCGGCGTATTGCGCTGGTTCCCAGAAGTAGCTCCAATCCATTCTGGGGAATTCATCCGCAGATTAGTCGTATCCAAAACGTATTTGGGCATCTTTTATTCCGTCACCGGTGATCGCATTTTGGTCGGGGCCGTCCTCGACCTCCGGCAATCGCCGGAAGCCATCTCCGGGCGGCTTGATCAACTTTGACTCCGCCAGCGCTCTTTGCGCGCACAGCGCAGTTGCTGAGTTCAGCCTCTCTGATATACTGTTCCAAAGAACAGTATGTTTACCGAACTCCACGCCCGCTCCGCCTTCAGCTTCCATCGCGGGTCCTCTTCCCCAGAGGCCCTGATGCGGCGCGCGGCGGCGTTGGCCCTGCCAGGGCTGGCGATCACGGATCGCGATGGCGTGTATGGCAGCGCCAGGGCTCATGCAGAGGCGCGCGACCTGGGGCTACGCGCCATCGTCGGGGCAGAGATCACTTTGGAGGATGAATCCGTGCTGCCTGTGCTGGTGCGCAATCGGCAGGGATACCAGAACCTCTGCCGGATGCTCACCACCGCCAAACTGCGCGCCGCTAAAAACGAAAGCCGCGTCACCTGGAAGGAGCTGGCAGCCCAGGCTGAGGGGCTCCTTTGCCTGACGGGGGATGAAGAAGGCCCCATCCGCCGCGCGCTCGCAGAGGGTGATAAGACCACTGCGGAAAAGCATGCGCACGAGTTGCGGCAGATCTTTGGACCGAAAGGGGTGGCCGTCGAATTGCAGCGGCATCGAGTGCGTGGTGAACGCTGGATGAACCGCGCTTTGGTCGATCTGGCGGCGCATTTAAAAATGCCCATCATCGCCAGCAACGGCGTCTGCCATGCGGAGCGGAGCGACCGCGAACTGCTAGACGCCTTTACCTGCCTACGCCTGCACACCCACCTTGACGAAGCCGGTAAAAACCTATCTGCCAACGCCCAGCGCCATCTGAAAAATGCCAAAGAAATGCGCGCCCTCTTTGCCGATCTACCGGAGGCGATCATGAATACGCAGCGCATCGCCGCAGAGCTGGAGTTCACGCTCACGGATCTCGGTTATCGCTTCCCCGATTATCCCGTACCACCGGGTCATGACATGGCCTCCCTTTTGCGAGAGCTCACCTACACTGGCGCGGCCAAGCGCTACGATATGCCGCTGCGTAGCGCGGTGAAAACGCAGCTCGATCACGAACTGGCACTCATCAACAAACTCGGCTTCCCCGGTTACTTCCTCATCGTCTGGGACCTGATGCGCTGGGCCAAGGAAGAGCGCGGCATCTTTTGCCAAGGGCGCGGCAGCGCGGCAAATAGCGCCGTGTGCTACAGCCTGGGCATCACGAATGTGGACCCCGTCGGCAGCGGGCTGCTCTTTGAGCGCTTCCTCAGTGAAGGGCGCAATTCCTGGCCAGACATCGACATCGACTTCCCCAGCGGCGACCAGCGGGAAAGCGTCATCCAGGAGGTCTATCGCCGCTTTGCCCCGCGTGGTGCGGCCATGACGGCCAACGTCATCACCTATCGCGGCCGCAGCACCATGCGGGAGATGGGTAAGGTGCTGAACCTCCCAGAGGACATCCTCAGCCGATTCAGCGATCTTTATGGCCACGGCGACTACCCACACACCATCGAGATGCAGGACCAATTAAAAAGCGCGGGTCTGCCCGTCGATCACCCGCGATTGCCCGCGCTGCTGCGACTTTGCCAGAGCGTCTATGGCATGCCCCGCCACCTCGGGCAGCACAGTGGCGGCATGATCATTTGCAATCACGGGCTCGATAGCATCGTCCCCCTGGAGCCCGCCTCCATGCCCGGGCGTACCGTCGTGCAGTGGGATAAGGACGACTGCGAAGACCTCGGCATCATCAAAGTCGATCTGCTAGGACTCGGCATGCTGGCCGCCATTGAGGACACCCTGGCCATCTGCGCCGCGCGGGGACGCCCCGTCGATCCCGCACGCATCCCGAAGGATGATCCCGCCACCTACGCCCTCATGCAACGTGCCGATACCGTCGGCACCTTCCAGATCGAGAGTCGCGCCCAGATGGCCACCCTGCCCCGCATGAAGCCGAAGTGCTTTTACGATGTCGTCATCGAGGTCGCCATCATCCGCCCTGGGCCCATCGTCGGCAAACTCGTGCACCCCTACCTGAACCGCCGCAATGGTCGCGAGCCCATCGATTACATCGACCCCATCTTTGAACCCGTGCTCAAGCGCACGCTCGGTGTCCCTTTATTCCAAGAACAAGTCCTGCGCATGGCCATGGAGATCGCCGGATTCAATGGCAGCGAGGCAGAAGAACTGCGCCGCGCCATGAGCTTCCATCGCAATGCCGAGCGCATGCAGCGCGTCATGACCAAACTGCGCGCCGCCATGACCCAGCGCGGCGTAAAGGAGGGGGCCCAAGAGCGCATCGTTAAATCCATCCAGTCCTTTGCCCTGTATGGATTTCCAGAGAGTCACGCCATCAGCTTCGCCCTCATCAGCTACGCCAGTTGTTGGTTAAAGACCCACCGCCCCGCCGAGTTTTACGCAGGCCTCCTCAATGCCCAACCGATGGGATTTTACAGCCCCGCCACCCTCATCAAAGACGCCAAACATCACCACATCCGCACCCGACCCGCCTGTGTCGTGCAGTCCGCGATGGGCTGCAGTGTTGAGGATGACCAGACCATCCGGCTCGGCCTCAATCAACTGCGCGGCATCAATCGCGAGACGCTGGCGCACATGGTCAGCGAACGCAGCCGCCAGCCCTGGCAAAATCTGGAGGACTTCCTACTGCGCACCCATTTCAACAAAGACGAACGCCGCATCCTCGCCAAAAGTGGAGCCCTCAAAGAACTCGCCACCCACCGCCGCGACGCCCTCTGGCAGGTCGAGGCTGAACGTGATGTCGGTGGGCTCTTTGAGTGGAGTGCCGCCCAAGAATCGTCCTCGCCCTCGTGCTCCTCCATCGTCCTCGGAGAGCCAGACCCGAGACAAAAGGGACCGGAAGGACAACCCCACAACGACGCGCTAGCGGCGGAGAGCCTCCCAGGGGCGCTGGCATCCTGCCAGTGTAAGGCTGAGGGCCCTCTAGGCCCGTCCACCCCACTCCGCCCCATGACCCCCGCTGAGCGTCTTCAGGCAGACTACGACGCGCTCCGCCTGACCACAGGTCCGCACCCCATGGCCTACCTGCGCGACCGTATCCCGCAGGCATGGCGGGCCAGCGATCTCGCCCATGGGAAGCACGGGCAGCGGATCATCCTCGCCGGACAAGTCATCTGCCGCCAGCGCCCCAGCACCGCCAAAGGTCATCTCTTCATCAGCCTGGAGGACGAGACCGGCATCGCCAACGCCTTCGTCCCTTCCACCACCTTTGAAAGCTACCGCCTCATCATCACCCAAGAACCCTTCCTCCTCCTCCACGGCCACCTCCAGTGCAAAGACAACGTCACCTCCCTCTACACCGAACACATCGAAGGCCTAAAATTTGATGCCGAACTGAATGCGGTGTCGCATGATTTTCATTGAGAAACAAAGCGCTACAACCCATGGACGGCGAGAGCCCCCCCTCAGGAGGAAAAGATGGCGGCTGCACCGCATGGCATGCGGCCAGCAGGGCTGGTCTTGGGAAAGCGGCAGCAGGCTGCGCGCAGTCCATGCAGGGGCTCGGGCATCACCGCCTGGATTTTGGTCACTTCTCCAGAATCATCCAGACCGGCAGCTTAACTCACGATTTCTCTTTCGACGGACGGTCCAGGCAAGCTTCGAGCAATCGGTCATCCAAGTCGGTTTTACCGCGCCCCGCAGACCGCGAGCGTGCTTGATCTCCAGCATTTTTTGACAGCAGCACCACCACAGTGATCACGGAAAACAACAGCCCCAGAAAAAACCACCCCCAAGCGCTACGCCCCGTATTCTGCGCCCACAAGGCACAGAAGGCTCCGAAGAGAAACAATACCAGACTCGCCTCTTTGCTCTTAGAGATCATCTGCTCCGCTCGCGAAACTCTCGTTTCCAGTTCGATAACACGGGACTGAAGTCCTGGGAACTCCGATGCCTCAGCCGTCTGTGCAGCTGCGAGTGGCACCGCCATTTGCACCAAGGCCAAGCCGATCAACAGGCCAATGAATCTGCGACAGCGTGCCTGCCAATTTAAATCAATGAATGTTGTCATCTGGACGGGTGTGCGATTCGGCTTTCGCTGCTCACACCTATTCGATTGCGGTTTTCTTGTCATCATAAATCACCGCAGAGGCAGCGAATGGCCATCCGCCAGCCCTCCGCCCGTACCGCCCAATCCCCAAAAGTTTCGCTTTGAAATGTTGGCGAAACCGTCAATAGTGGGCGCTCGCAAAACGCGAACAGGAGAGGTGGTAGAGTGGTCTATTGCGTCGGTCTTGAAAACCGAAGTTCCGCAAGGAACCGTGGGTTCGAATCCCACCCTCTCCGCCAGCGCGCAGCGCCAGGAGAGGCCAAAAATAACGCGAAGCCAATCTAGGAAAGCCGCAGGCAATCCCACCCTCTCCGCCAGCGCGCAGCGCCAGGAGAGGCCAAAAATAACGCGAAGCCAATCTAGGAAAGCCGCAGGCAATCCCACCCTCTCCGCCAGCGCGCAGCGCCATTACAGACAGCGAGGCCATGCAAATTGTGGTGAACTGGTTCATTGCACGGTAAAACGAGACAGAGTTTTGGTTTGAAACAACCAGCGAATTCGTCATTTATGCCTGCCTAGCTTCAATCAAGCCGTAGAAAGGCGTTGTCCTTGGATCTAGGCTGTTGCGACCCCACGAATGGAAGCCGTTCTTGCCTTGACGCCACTCCGTGTAGCCGAGGGAGCCGTAGACCGAATCATTGGTGACGTTCTCGCACCACACGACGCCGATGCGATCACGACAAACCTCGTAAATCCGGCCGATGGGTTTTCAATTCGCCTATTCACCTGAGTGTTAACTCTATGTCGGCGCAAACTCGAATTGGCACTCCATTGGCGCTTGAATCACAAATGAGTTTTCCAATGAGCGTAACACCTTTCATGTAGGCGGAGAGTCGGATGAATGCCTCTGTGTTTACCGAAACTGAAGCAGTTATTGTCGATGACGGAGAGCTGACGACAGGTATCTCAACTCCCTTTAAAATGCTGAGCGTTCGATTTTGAATAAAAATGGTGGGATTGGTGGGATCTTCTGAGATTGTGTCATCACTTGATTTCAAGACAAATTCTGTCCACTTGAAATCTTTAGCGAAGTCATTGAGCCTCTCATGAGAGTGGCTGATTCCAATAATCGCCTCTATACCCCCCTCTTCGCTTCGAACAACCGAGCCTCCAATCAGGTGAATAATATGACCAACTGGCGAGGGTATGCCGGGGATATCCGGGGCTTCTGTATATTTGAAAGTTCCCACCTCTACTTTCGCGAATGACCTTAGACCCAAGGCCAAAGGCTTTCTGGTGTCGATTTCGGTATCTGGGAAATGATTTTTTAGGGCGTCCGGTGCTACAAGGTTTCGAACGAGTTCGAATTTCCCTTCTCGCTGTTCCCAGGTATACGCCAGAATTGGACCCGCTTCGGGTCTGTCTGAGGTTCTGTGAAATTCAAAGTGGGTCCCTGAGATTACCGCGAAGATAACGGCTCTGACTTCTGAATGCTGCGCATAAGAATACGCCTGTTCGCGATCTTCATCCGTTATTTCCCCGGGCTTCTTCGCTTCAATTACCCAACGCAAGTTATCAACATCGACGATGTAATCCGCCTGCCCTCGCAATGGTCTGTCGATACTCTGACCTTTCTTTCGGCCAAGAAACCTATACCTGTAAATGAGAGGGAGTTCTGTTGTTACCATCGATGGTGTGTAACCAAGTCTGTCCAATAGTGGTCGAATTACGCACTCTCGAACGTCCTGCTCGCTTCGGAATGTGGATTGTGTATCCGGTTTCATTGCCCAATCTGATGACATGCCTGAAAGAATCAAGACCTTCAATTACTGACTTTAACTGTCTTGCGACTTCCACTTGCGCTTGCTAAACCAACGCGCTACCCCTGCCACATCGGGGCAGCTTCAAAGCCTTGATTTATGAGGATTCGTTCGCGATGGCGACATTTCCCACCCTCTCCGCCAGCGCGCAGCGCCAGGAGAGGCCAAAAACAACGCGAAGCCAATCTAGGAAAGCCGCAGGCAATCCCACCCTCTCCGCCAGCGCGCCGGACAAGTCGGACGAATGCCTCACGCTCGATGAAGCGTGGCGGGAACTCGCCGCTAAGGATGGTCGCAAGGCGCTGCTCGTCCAACTTCGATCCTTCGTTGGGCGGGAACGCGATGGGTCGGCCCTGCACCAGAGCTCTACGACGAAAGTACAGCGGCTCCCGGTGCTTTGACCGGGCCGTTCTGGAAAGCCCCCCGGCGTCCAGGGGGCGTAACTGGCTCATCCCGTAAAGCCCCCCGGCGTCCAGGGGGCAGCACTGGCTCCTTCCGGAAAGCCCCCCGGCGGCCAGGGGGAAGCGCTGGCTCATTCCGGATAGCCCCCTCGCCTTCAGGGGGAAGCGCTGGCTCATGCCGGAAAGCCCCCCAACTTCCAGGGGGCAGCGCTGGCTCATGCCGGACAGCCCCCCAACCTTCAGGAGGTGTGACTGGCTCATTCCGGAAAGCCCCCTCGCCTTCAGGGGGAAGCGCTGGCGCGTCCCGGAAAGCCCCCCGGCCTTCAGGGGGCGCGACTGGCTGGTGCTGTCGAGGTGCCTCGCTGCGAGGGGGGAGGTGCTTTCCGCCCTGGACGGATTCTGAGCAAGGTGGTGGCCCGGGATGCGTTGAAAAAACATGGCTTTATCTCTCCGACCTCTTGCCCTGTCTCTTTTCTGTTTAACCACCGCCGCCTCCCCCGCAGCGACGGAGACGCCGAATGTGGTCATCATCTTCATGGACGACATGGGCTACGCCGATGTCAGTTGCTTCGGAGCCCAGGGGTATCAAACGCCGAACATCGACAGCATCGCGGCCCAAGGGCGTAAGTTCACGAACTTCCACGTCGCGCAGCCAGTGTGTTCTGCCTCGCGCTGTGCGCTTCTAACGGGTTGCTATCCCAATCGTGTCGGCATCCATGGCGCGCTGAGCCCCAAGGCCACCCATGGCATCAACCCCGACGAGATGACGATTGCGGAACTCCTGAAACAAAAGGATTACGCCACCTGCGCCGTGGGAAAATGGCACCTCGGCCATCTGCCGCCCTTCTTGCCGTTGCGACATGGCTTTGACGAATACTACGGGCTCCCCTACTCCAATGACATGTGGCCGAACCATCCTGAGGCAAAGCCCGGCAGCTATCCGCCCCTGCCCCTTTTTGATGGGAACAAAGTCATCGATGAAGATGTATCCGCCGCAGACCAGTGTAACCTCACCACGGACTACACGAAACGCGCCGTCAGCTTCATCGAGCGCAGCAAGGACAAACCCTTTTTCCTGTACCTAGCCAACTCCATGGTGCACGTGCCGCTCTACGTCAGTGACAAGTTCAAGGGCAAGTCTGGCATGGGCCTGTTTGCCGATGTGATGATGGAGGTCGATTGGGGTGTGGGTCAGGTGCTGGAGGCGCTGAAGAAGAATGGGCTGGATGAAAAAACGCTGGTCATCTTTACCTCCGACAACGGCCCCTGGTTGTCTTATGGAGATCACGCTGGCTCCGCAGGTCCGCTGCGCGAAGGTAAGGGCACCTGCTGGGAGGGCGGCACACGGGTGAGCTGCGCGATGCGCTGGCCCGGCCACATCCCTGCCGGCACGACGAGTGATGCGATGATGATGACGATTGATATTCTCCCCACGATCTCCGCCATCACGGGTGCGCCATTGCCTGACCACAAGATTGATGGATTGAATGTCCTCCCCCTCATGACAGGGGGCGCAGAGGCCAAGAATCCGCACGATTTTTATGCGTTCTACTATCAGAACAACCAGCTCCAGGCACTGACGTCTGGGGATGGCCGATGGAAGCTACATCTGCCCCATGGCTATCGCAGCCTTGATGGAAAACCGGGCGGGAAAGACGGCATCCCTGCCAAGTATGAGCAAAAAAAAGTTCACCAACCAGAGCTCTACGATGTGTACGCGGACATCAGTGAGTCCCGCAACATCGCAGCACAAGAGCCCGCGATGGTGCAGCAACTGCAGGGCTACGCTGACCAAATCCGCGCCGAACTGGGCGATAGCCTGACACCCGGCGCCAAAGGCTCCGGCAATCGCGAGCCTGGGCAGGCGGGGAAGTGATGCGATAGAGCGAAAAGGAATCATCCGCTCCCAGACCCTGTGGGGTCCGAGAGCGGATGCATTGTCCGGGTAGGGTGTCCTGGTTTTGATTTAGGCTGTCAGGACCGGTTCCCGCAGGGTCGAACCGCCCTTCACCGGGGACATTTTGAGCTGCTCGCTGGCGGCGACTGCTTTATTGATGGCGCGGGTCAGCGCATCAAGAGAATAAGGCTTGAGCATGATGTCCACGGGCGGCGTGCGGCCCTGGGACAAGATGACGAATTCATCTGGATCTAACACGAATCCGCTACAGACGACCACGGGGGTATTATTCCCCTGCGCCCGCATCTGCTTGAAGGTATCACGACCCGAGAGCTTGGGCATGTAGATATCCAGCAGGACGACGTCCAGCAGCGAGCCGCTGCGCTGAATGATTTCCAGCGCCTGTTGGCCATCGCCGGCCTCAAGAACATCAAAGCCCATGAAGCGTAGCATATTGACTGCGATGGAGCGGACCGGCGGCTCATCGTCCACGACGAGGACAGTGCCACGCTTTTGACCGGTGGGCTGCTGCACAGGGGCGATCGCCTCTGGGACTTCGTCATCCTTGTCGGCACCACTCGCAACACGGGGCAGGATGATGCGGAACTCAGTGCCACGTCCCAGCTCCGTATCAAACTCGATCCAGCCGCCGTGTTCGCGGACGATGTCCTGGGCGGTCGCAAGGCCGAGTCCAGTCCCCTTCCCTGCTTCCTTGGTCGTGAAGAAGGCTTCAAAGATCCGCTGGCGATCTTCGACGGGCACACCGTGTCCGTTGTCGCGGACGCAGATCATGACGTATTCACCCTTCTCGCCATTTTCATTCATCTGACGATCCACATTTTCGATGGCCATTTCGATGATCCCACCCTGGGCAGGGAGGGCATCGCGAGCGTTGATGCCCAGGTTCAGGAGGACCTGCTCCAGTTGGGTGGCATCTGCCACGGCAAAGGAGGAATCAATCGTCGCCTGGCTGCGCACGGTGATCTTGGGATCGACGCTGTGTTTGAGAAGGCTGAGCGCATCTGCGACGACGCGCTTCATGTTGGTGACCTTGCGGACAGGGTCAGAGCGGCGGGAGTAACCCAGAAGTTGCTTCACCAATTCCGCCGCACGCACCGTCGCCTGGGCGGCACCGTCTAGACGGTCTTTGACTTCTTCCTGTTGATCTGGCGGTGTCATTTCCGCCAGAGTCAGGTTGCCGCGGATAGCGGTCAGGAGGTTATTAAAGTCATGGGCGATCCCACCGGCAATGAGTCCGAGTGTGCCCATCTTTTGCGACTGGCGGAGCTGCTGCTCCAGCCCGCGCACCTGGGTGCGGTCACGCAACAGCCACAGGCGGCCCACGGTTCCGCCGCTCTCTGCGCGCATGGGCGCAGAGCGCATCACGACGGTCCGGGCGGGACTGTCATTGGTCTCGATTTCCAGTTCGGCGTCGAATTCATCATCTTCGTCTGCGAGCGCTATCCAGCTCGCAAGCTTTTCACCGTCCTTCATCCGGGCTGAGAGTGCTTTGAGCATTGCCTTAGCATCCCGACCGGCAACTTCTTCGAGAGGTTGCCCCAGGAATTCATCCATCCGGGCATTCGACGCGACGATAGAGCCATCCGCATCGACGACCGCAACGCACTCGTCGCTGGCAGCGAAGATTCCCTGCATGGCAGTGAAGGCCTCACGCACGAGACGCTCCGCATTCAAGAGGCGTTGCTCAGTTTGGCAGGCATGCGTTTCTGCTGAGTTAAGCGCCTGCCGGTGTTTCGCAAAGAGCATGTTGATGTCCGCACGCAGCTTCCAGAAATCTTGGGGGAGCCATTCAGCAGTCGCCGCATCCGGTGGGACGCCGCGCATGACGGAAGCAGCGGCTTCGGTGACGGCCACGGCAGGGCGCAACATCCAACCACTGAGGAGGTAGGCACCCAACAAGGCCCCACCACCCAGAAGCACGCCTTGAAGGCCAAAAAACCAATCGATGGAATGGCCCATGAGGCGAGTGGTACCCATGGCTGGCAAGAAGCCAAGCAGCCAAAGTGGGAACATGAGTCGGAGTCGGAGTGAGTTCATAGTCGGGTTTTTGGGGGGAAAGCAATCTTCGGCGATTGGATAGATGACGCACTGTCCCTCGCCACAGGCAGGGTAACCCTGGCGGAAACAATCCGCGTCACAAGATGCGGATCGGGACGGTGGGTACGGAGGAGTTCAGCATGGGGGGCAATGCTGGAGACGGCGTTCTGTGCTTCGTCGGGAAACTTTCTCTCCACCTGATCCGGCAGTGTCTGAATCATTGTTCGACCTCCTTTTGTGCTTCAAGTTCATCGGGCGTCGGGGATTCCTTGGCGGCGACTGGCATGGGCGTTGGCAGGATCGCCCCCAGCATGCGGCTCAGATCTGCCCGAACGAGAGGGGCCACGAGCGACTTCAACTTTCCTGACACAAGCTCTTCCACCAAATCCGCCACCCGTTGCTCCGTCTGAGCATCCATTGCGAGGAGGCCATAACCTTCGGGTTCTTCGACGCTTGGAGCCTCAATCGGCATTTCGCGATGTAGTCGCGACTCCATCTCGACCATTTCTGCGGTGGTATCGTCTGCCATCACGGCCAACTTCGCAGCCACCATTCGCTCGCAACGCTCCATCACGCTGAGTTCCACCGATTTCAAAAGCGTATCCGAAAAGCGCTGCTTGGCAGCCAGTTCGTCGATTCGTTCGCTCAGTCTGCCGACCGTATCGCAGCTAGCGAACTTCTGCGCTTCGGGCGGTTCCTCTGGAACGTTCCACAGTGAGGCCAGCTTGTGTTCATCCGAAATAGACTCCAAGGCCGTAATGGCCCGCGCGGCCCGCTCTTCCGCACGCTCCGTGCGGTGCTTGAGCACTCCCAGGTCCCGGGTAACGATTGATTCCACGCGTGCTTCGAGTGCCACCATCCCATCGCCGACCTTAGCGAGAGCATCCAACCTGGATTGGACTGCCTTGATCGAAGCCGCTGAGAGCGCGACGCTGTCCAGCCGTGACTCCAAGGACTTGATTGCTACCCCGAGGCTGTCAAAGGAATCGACACGCTCCCCAAGTGCGCGGAGGGCTGAACTCGTCACGGCGAGACTATCAAACCGGGCGTTAAGCACTCGCACCGCCTCTTCTGCCGCCGCGATTGAAGCGGACGTCTGCTGCTCCAAAGCCGCCATCGTTTCCTGAACAGCGCTGATTTGTCCTGCGACCGCGAGGCGATCCTCGGTCCCCAACGTTTCTGCCTGCTGCGCAACGGCAGCGCGAACCACATTGATTTCCGCCACAAGAACTTGTTGCTGATCACGCAGGGCGCTCATCCCCATCGCCGCAGAAAAGAGATCGTCTTTGATCTGCTGGGTCTCCGCCTCTGTCCTTGCGTTGAGGTCCCGGATGTCACGTTGAAGCGTGGCTGACAAATCGTCCAAGCGCAGTTCCGTAGCGTGCTCTGCGCGGCCTAAGTCATCCCCAAGCGCCATCTTCATTTCTTCGATCTGCGCCTGAATTGCCCTGACTGCGGCGGAGATCAGCTCCTCTTGATCAGGTTCAGCCACAGGCTCAGTGGTCGCCACCACCGGCGTCGGCGTGGAGGTAGCCCTGCGAAGCGCCTCCTGGCGAGGGCGACTGGGTATGGGGGTCACCGAAACTCCTGAATGAAACGACGGAGGTTCCCTCAGAACCTCTATGGGAGCCTGCGGTGAGGCAGGTCCAAACAGCGCAGCGCTGAGGATCGAACCCTGCCCCTGATCCAGACTGTCTCCAGGCAAAAAGTTCGAGTCGAGCGGGGTTGCCCCACCCCACTGAGCCAAGTATGGAGAGCGCGGTTGATCCGCAGACCCCGCCGTCTTGCCCCCCCCAAAATCATCGCGCTCGCGTTCGAAAGTGGCCAAACCGCCCGCCTCCACACCGGGATCAGTGACGGCGGCAAGTCTTTGGCTGGAGAAGTTGAAGGGGAGCGACATGGTTTCAGGACTATATTTTCCATAAAATACACATCCTCCATTAAAAAAGCTATCACAATTTCAAAAATTTTAACTTTTGCTGTATTTCAGGCATCAGTGTAGTTCCTATGGTGTACATGACGAGCGCCCAGAATCGCTTTCCGTGAACCACCAGTTGACCATTCCCGCCCCCGACCCTAATGAAATGGGAGCCAAATATCATAATCGAGCCGCCTTTTCACCATGTCCAAACCCGACCACGGTTACACAGAAGATTCCATCAAGTCCCTCGACTGGCGTGAGCATATCAGGCTCCGCCCCGGCATGTACATAGGCAAGCTGGGCGATGGCTCCCAGCCCGAAGACGGGATCTACGTGCTGCTCAAGGAAGTGGTCGATAACGCCATTGATGAGCACGTGATGGGGTACGGCACGAATGTGGAGGTCACTGTGGACGAAGACATGACCGTCACCGTCCGCGACTACGGCCGGGGCATTCCGCTGGGCAAACTGCTGGAATGCTCTGCCCAGATCAATACCGGGGCCAAATACGACAGCGAGGTCTTTAAACGCTCCGTGGGGCTCAATGGCGTCGGTATCAAAGCCGTGAACGCTCTGAGCGAATTCTTTGAAATCCAGGCGGTCCGTGAAAAGCAGACTCGCTCCATCGAGTTCGAACGCGGCCTCGTGAAGTTTGAGATGAAATCCCCCAAAGCGTGCGAGGAAACCAACGGGACCCGCATCGTCTTCCGCCCGGACCGGGAAAGTTTTGGCAATCACGTCCACTTCAAACTGGACTATGTCAGGGACATGTTGCGCTTCTACTCCTGGCTAAACCCCGGACTGACGCTCACCCTCAATGGAGAGAAATTCAAATCCAAGGACGGTCTGATGGATTTGATCCGCGCCAGACTGACCGAGGAACCGCTCTACCCGATCATCCACATCGCCGGGCAAGACGTCGAGGTGGCCTTCACTCATGGCACGGGCTACGGCGAGGAGTACTACACCTTCGTCAACGGTCAGCACACGACGCAGGGGGGGACCCACTTGGCGGCCTTTCGGGAGGCCATCGTCCAGGAAGCACGTGCCTTTTACGGGAAGCAGTTTGAGCCAAACGACGTCCGCGGATCATTGATCGCCGCCGTCAGCGTGAAAGTTCAAGAGCCCGTCTTTGAGTCCCAAACCAAGACTAAGCTTGGCTCATCCCACATGGAGCCCGGCGGGCGCAATCTCCGCGGCCACATCACCAGTGTCATCACCGCTCAGCTCGACAACTTCCTCCACAAACACGGAGACATCGCCAAAGCCCTCCAGGAAAAAATCCTCTCGAATGAGAAGGAACGCAAAGAGATCAGCGGCATCCAAAAGGCCGCCCGCGAAAGCGCCCGCAAAGCCAAGGTTCACAACAAAAAGCTCCGCGACTGCCGCATCCACCTCGATACCAAGGACAAGCAGCGCGAGACCAGCACCCTCTTCATCACCGAAGGCGATAGCGCCAGTGGCACCATCACCCGGGCGCGGGATGTCAATACCCAGGCCGTCTTCAGCCTGCGTGGGAAGCCCCTGAACTGCTTTGGGCTCAACCGCAAGATCGTGTATGAAAACGAGGAATTCTATCTCCTGGCAAACGCGCTTCAAATCGACGAAAACATCGAAGACCTCCGCTACAATAAGATCGTCCTCGCCACCGATGCCGATGTCGATGGGATGCACATCCGCCTGCTGATGATCACCTTCTTCCTGCAGTTCTTTCCAGAACTCATCCGCAACAACCACCTCTTCATCCTTCAGACGCCGCTCTTCCGAGTCCGCAACAAGAAGGAGACGCTCTATTGCTATAGCGACGACGAACGCCAGCGCGCCATCCACAAACTCGGCAAGACAGCGGAAATCACTCGCTTCAAGGGACTGGGCGAGATCAATACGGACGAGTTCAAGCACTTCATCGGCCCGAAAATCCGTCTGGAGCCCGTCATGATGCCAGAGCACCGGACGATCAAGGAACTCCTGACCTTTTATATGGGCAAGAATACCCCGGATCGGCAGACCTACATCGTCGAAAACCTCCGTGTCGAATCCGAGCTAGACTTCCGCGCCGAAGACGCGGCGGCGGCCTTGAATGCCGCGTAGCCTAGCCCCACGGGCCGCTATCCCCAAGTCCGTAGGCACTGCCGGTGACCTCGCCGTCCGACTCCTCAATGTAAATGCGGAGGGGTCGGCAGCAGATCTCGCAGTCGTAATCCATGTCGCAGGGCAGCTCGTCCAGAGCGGGGCTCGCCACGTCAAAGACCTCAAAGCAACTGGGACACGTTACAGATACAAACCACATCCCCTTCCATACGCAGGGAGTGGCTGGCAAGATTCAACGGGGCAGATGATTCGCTCGCGGCCTGACAAAAGTTTTACAATTCACTTACCCGCGCGTGACGACATTATTAAAAACAGGACTAACCTGGAAAAGATGGTGAATCTAGCCCAAACGGGCAAGAACCTCGCCATGCCACTTTCGTCAGTTTCGTTGGTTACCAGTTTGGCTGTTGGTTACCGGACGTGTTCAGGGGCGGATGTCCGATAGGGCATCCGCCCTTTTCATGTCCTGGGGCCAGGCGGCTTAGCTCAGGAAAGAGCAAACGTATTGGCAGATGCCATCTTCGACCCGGATCTCAAAGCCCGACTTCGCCGGAACCTCGAAGGCTGTGCCTGCCGCGTAGCTGGCCCAGTCGCTGCCGCCATCCAGCAGCACCGTGCATTGGCCATCAGAGATCTCCATGCGCTCCGCTGCATCTGTTCCGAAGTGATAGGAGCCCGGATAAATCAACCCCAGCGTTTTCTTCGCACCGTCAGGAAACAGGATGGTGTGGCTGACCACCTTGCCTTCGAAATAAACATTCGCTTTCGCGACCGCCGTTACATTGGAAAATTCCATCGGCAGTTGATGGCAGGGCTTCCCTCTTCGCGCAAGTGCCTGAAGTGTCAAAATCACCGATTTGAGCCAATTGTGCCAATTCTGCCGCCAACTGAAGCATCCTTGGCCTCGCTCCGGTGGAAAGAGCAGCCCGGGGTTGCTTTTCATGCGGGAATGCACCATTAGCGGGCGGTCCTCCCACGCACGCAGACCTCCCGGATATGCAGCCCGTTTCCCAAATCCTCCAACGACTGCCCTTCAAACTGCACTGGCTTCTGGTGCTGCTGATGGCCTTCGTCATCCCCCTCCTGACGGCCCACACAGACAAGCCGGGGGAATTTTACCCGTTCTCGAACTTCCCGATGTACTCCCGCTTTGAGCCGGCCACGTACTACGTCTATGTGACCGATGAAAAGGACCAGGACCTGCGCATGGGACCGTTATTTGGCCGGGCACCTTCGGATGTCAAAAAGGTCTATGATCGGAAGTTGAACGACGCCAAAAAAGCACACGGGGGCAAGGTAAAGAAAGCCGACCTCCCGCCTGAAATACGGGCTGAAGCCGCACAATCCGTCCTCCAGTGGCTCGTTGACAACACGCCGGACAAGTCGTCCCTCTCAAACGCGAAGGGCCTCCGGCTGCATCGGGTCGATATCGTCTTCACAGACGGTGCCGTCAAACAAACCACCCAACTGGAAGGAGAACTCGCGCTGCCATGAATACGGCCCCTTCTGACCGCCCCGGCTTCCTCAAACGCAGCCTTTCCTACTGGTTCCGCAAGGAGGATTTCGCGATGCCCGACTGGGAGGTGGTACTGCTCCGCGTCTTTCTGGCCCTGCTCGTTTGGGATACGCACACTGGCTGGATCGCCTTTTGGACGCAGCCAATGCAGGCCCTGCACGCCATCCTTTACAACGCCTTCGACGCAGACATCACCTACACCACCCAGCCCCATCCGAACGGCATCGCGATGTGGTTTGACCTCACCTTCCTGTCCAATGACAGTGTCGAAGGACCATTGCGGGCGCTGACTGCGCTCTCCCTCGTCCTGTTCGCCTGCGGCATCGCCGCCGAGTGGTCCCTGGCCATTCCCACCCTATTCGGCATCGCCGCCGCCACATTGAACAACTCCCAAGGCTCCATCGGCCACACTGCGCAAGGCCTCCACCTCGTCCTGCTGGTGCTTTGGCTGGCGGGCATCTACCAGCGCCTCACCGGGCGCAGCAAATCCTGGCTTTGGGGAGGCCTCGGTCAAGGGCGCATGGGCATGAACTGGGCGCGCCAGGGTTTAGCGGCGGCCTACGTCGTCTCAGCTATCACCAAGGTCATCAATTCCCAAGGGCTCTGGTTCGCCAACGCGCAGTACTTTTCCCTGCATCTTCTCAAAAACAACGGCATGGAGTATCATGACCGACTGGACCCAGCCGCGCTGAAGATGGACTGGCTGCCCGCAGTCCTCATGGAGCATCCCCTCGCCTGCCAGTTCCTCTTTGGAATTGCCCTGCCCCTGGAGCTACTCGCCTTCTTGGGGCTGCAAAATCGACGCGCAGCGGCCCTCTTTGGGATTGGACTCATCTGCTTCCACGAGACCGTGACCCTCCTCACCAACCTCTCATTCATTCTCAACAAGGCGCTGTTGCTGGCTCTTTTTGTCAGTCCGATCTGGTGGTTGCTGGTCGGATGGCGCAGCCCCAAAGACGCCGGTTCGACGGCCGAAAGCTGACTTTTTGGAAAATTTTTCCGGTAACAAAGAAAACCGCTTTCTGTAGAACAAGGAGAACGCCCCCTCCTTGTCGCAATGAAGATCCTGCATCCAGACGCAAATTCCTCCCCCCCGCCCTCCCGCTGGAAAGTCCAAATCAGAGTCAAAAACCACTTCACGATTGCCTCTGACCCCGTCAGTGTGAACTGCTCCATGCAGCGCATCGGCACCGTCCTCCAAGACCGGAAAGACCTTTTCGCGGACTTTACCGCGCTGGAGAAGTTTTGGATCGCCGCTGATCTGGACGAGGCCAATGACCTGCTCTACGACTACTGCGATGAGCGCGGGATCTGGCTCCATTGACTAGCGCTTTACGCCTGCAAGCGCCTGCCACAGGCCCTGCACGTGCTCCCAGCGGCGGACCATCGTATCCACCAAAAAGAGCGCGACCAATGCCGCAATGAGTCGGGGCCAGAGTTCGACATACTCAGCCACCTTCACCTCTTCCAAAACGGGTTGCTGACCCGACTGCAAGACCCGTCCTCCTGTGGCCGCAGTGGCTTGGCGCAGGATTTCCTCGTCCACCGTGCCGAGACTGACCTCCGTAGAAGGTTGATAGACGAGGCCAGCCGAAACCATTTCTGATCCTGCCTGCGCCTGGACCAGATAGATACCCGGCTTTTCCGGTTTAAAACCACCCTCATACATTCCAGGGGCAGATTGGGCCAGCGATAGCTGTACTTGAGTTTCCAAAGGAGCGGCCAAGGCGTCGGCATCCGCAAAAAACACCTTCGCCTGAACAAGAGCATCATTGGCACGGTTGCCAGAATCCTCCAAAAGATCCACCGCCACCCGCGCCTGCCCACCAACCATCACGCAAGATAGGTCCATCCTTCGCCCCTGGGGCGGCCTAGCCGTTTCGCGCAGGACCTGGGACCAAAATCGACTGAATGACGGCCAGCGACTGATCCACAAGGCCCCCCATCGGTTCTTTGCATCTGAAGTAAAAGCCGTCACCTTCCCCAATCCAAACCGCCAGTGGGCCAAGAGCGGATCTCCCACATCCGTGACCAGTGGCACCTGTGCAGACGCCTTGCGGACCGTCTTCACGTAGCCCAATAAAGGCGGCGCATCCCATGGCTCCAGCCCGGCCAGTAGCGGATGTTTTTCCGCCACCTCCGCCTCAAATGGCTCTTCCCGGAGCAATCGCCCCGTATGCATCAGGGTATCCTGCGTAAAGATCCGGGTGATGCTCTTGGCGTCTCGTGTCGTGTAAGCCTGCCCCCCGCCAGCAGACGCAATCGCCTGCAAGAGCCCGACATGAGACCCTTCACCAATCGCCACCGTCGAGATGGTGATCCCATCCGCGCGGCACTGGGAGGCCATCCCTTCGTAGCCGTCTCCAGTTGTCTGACCGTCAGTCAGCACAATCATGTGCTTCACCTTTGCCTTCACCTGCTGCAGCGCTGCCCGCGCCTGTTCAAAGGCCGGCTGTAAGTTCGTACCACCACCCGGTGCCAGTGTGGAAATCTGCGCCGCAACGGCCGAAGTCGCCGCCAGTCTCGTCATCGGTGCCACCACATAAGCGGTCGAATCAAAGGCATACACCCCCAAAAAGTCCGTGTGCCCCAGAACCTCCGCCGTAGCAATCGCCGCGCTCTTGGCCATCTCTAGCTTTTCACCGGCCATCGAGCCCGACCGATCAATGACCAATGCGAGAGCTGCACTTTGCTTTTCCTCCTCGTCCCGCGCCCGCAGCCTGACTGGCAGCAGTTCCTCGACCGGCGTGCCGATGTAACCGCCCAGACCAAATGAATTCGCCCCCCCGAGCATCAACAGGCCGCCACCAAGCTTGTCCACAAAATCACGCAGCGCTACGAGCGTGGCCTCACCCACTTGATGCGCGGCGATGTCGGATAGGATCACGCCATCATAACCCGCCAGTTGCGCCAGCGTCCCCGGCACCGCCCCGGGCTGCTTCAGATCCAGTTCGATCCCTTCTTTTTGCATCGCCTGAACCAAAAGCGCCCCTTCCACGGCATCCCCCTCCAGATAAAGCAGCCGTAAACGCCCCCGCACATCAACGATTGCCAGTGCGTCATTGTTGGCGGTCATCTCATCCCCAGCCACTCCCTCCAGAGTGACACGGTATTTGTAAATATCCCGCGCATTCGGTGTCCGCTGAAAGGACTCCACCTTCGATTCCCCGGCCAGCAGTTTCACGGGACGCTGGTCCACCTCGACCCCATTTTCATAGAGCTTCAATTGGCCCTCCCCATCCACCGTGCTGTCCAGCGTGACCTGAAGATCAAGGCTGGCACCCTCGTGCAAACGACTGCGGCTCGGCTTCAAGTCGCGCACCCTCGCGTCCGGCCGCTTGGGACCGCTCACGCCGATTGCATCCATCCTCACCCCACTCACCGCCGCATCCCGCGCCGCCGATAGCCAACCTCCACGGGTGTCATGCCCATCGCCGATCACCACCAACGTCTGACTGGCCCCAGCCGGAAAGAGCGACCTGGCAAACTCGACCGCAGCGCCGTAGTCGCTGCCACCTCCATTTTGCGCCAAGAATTCTCGGTCCCATGACGTCACGGTCCCATCAAGCTCAGCCTCACGAGACTGGGGCGCATCACCAAAGACGACCGTAAACGTTTCGGTGCCCGTAGCTACGTCATTTCGAATCTTTCCCGCCGCAGCCAAAGCCTTGGCCAGACCTTCCTCCCCGAGACTCTGACTGGCATCCACGATGACACCCAAAGCCTGTCGGCTACCCAATCGAGTCTTGGCAGGTCCCGCGAGTGCAAGGATCGCCAGCATCACGCCCAACACGCGAAGTACCAACAGGAGCCGCTTCCGCCCTGGCACCATCGTGTGGGCAGAGCGTTGCTCCACCCACAACAGCAGCAGCACCGATGGCAGGATCAGCAGTAGCAGCTTAGGCGACTCCCAATCCATAACCGTGGGGTGTTAGCCGGCCCCTCAGGCTCGGATCTCTTCTCCGTTCTGCGCGTTGGACACGACGAATTGCTCGCGATGGAAGTTTGGATCGCTGCGGAAGGTCAGGCGTGCTTCGTAGCGGCGCTCAAGCTCCGCCAGCAGTTCACCATCCTCCGTACGCAGACGCGTCAAGACCTCTGGATGCACGACCACCAGCAAGCTCTTGTGCTCCGGTTTGCCTTTCCCGAGAATGCTCGTGAGTCGGCGCTGGAGTTCCACGCTCATGGTCAACGTCGTCTTCACCTGCGCGTGGCCTTTGCAGTACGGGCAGGGTTCCATCGTCGTCGTATCCAGGCTCTCATTGAGTCGCTGGCGGGTCATTTCCATCAGCCCGAACTGGGAAATGGGCAGGATCTGCGTCTTGGCTTTATCACGTTTCACGCGATCCACCATCATCTTGTAAACCGCCTGTTGATCGCGGCGCGGCTTCATGTCGATGAAGTCAACCACTACCAGCCCACCCATATTGCGCAGCCGCAACTGACGTGCCACCTCCGCAGCAGCCTCCAGGTTCGTCTCGAGGATCAATTTATCGACATCCTTGGAGCCCTTATTACGGCCCGTGTTCACATCGATGGAGACCAACGCCTCTGTCTGATCAATCACAATGTAACCGCCACAAGGCAGCCATACCTGGCGGTAAAAGGCATTGTCGATCTGCTTCTGAATGCCGTACTGATCAAAAATCGCGACCCCTGTTCCAGTGGCAGCTGAATTGTAATAGGAAATCCGGCGGCGCGCACGGCGAGAGATCTGGGCGGCCATCTCTTGCATCCGCTCAGTCATCTCCTGGTTATCGCAGACGACCTCATCGACGTCTTCCGTCAAGAAATCACGAACGGTACGCTCGATCACATCCGGCTCCTGGAAGCAACAGACTGGTGCCTTATGACCATCGCGCTGCTCCACGATTTCGTTCCATTGTTCCACCAGCATGCTCAAATCACGCACGATATGGCGCGCCCGCTTCCCAGAGGCCTCGGTGCGCATGATCAGGCCCATCCCTTCAGGCAGATCCAAATTTTCGATGATGCGGCGCAGACGTGCGCGCTCCTTTGGATCATCCACTTTGCGGGAGATGCCAAAGACTTCGTTCAGCGGCATCAGCACCAGCAATCGTCCCGCCAAGGAGATGTTCGTCGTGACCCGCGGGCCTTTGTTGCCGATGGGGCCTTTGGTCACCTGCACCATGATCTCTGACCCGACGGGATAGAGAGATGGGATGTCCTTGGCCTGGATCGTCTTGCGCTTCTTCGCAGATCCGCCTCGATTGATCTCCTCAAGACCGCCATCCAGCGCCGCCGGGATCGCATCCCAGAAGTGCAGGAACGCATTTTTTTCAAAACCAATGTCCACGAACATGGCCTTCAAGCCCTGCTCAATGTTCTTGACCCGACCTTTAAAGACGCTGCCGACGAGACTCTGCGCCCCGACACGTTCGATGCTGTACTCCTCCAGCATGCCGTTTTCCAGCAGTGCTACGCGGTTCTCCAGCTTTTCACAGTTGATGACGATTCGTGTTCCACTGGTCAGATCCTTCTTCCCAGTGATGAACTCCTTGATACGTTTCACGATTCCTAATGGCATAGTGCCCTCCGAAAGTTGTTGGTTGGTTTGAATGATTGCGATGGATGATCAACTCACTGGAAGAGTCTTCTGAAAAGACCCGCCCGACGCACAGGCACCGCCTTTGGCACCTCCTGCTGTGCGCTGACCCCCTGAGAACCGGCAGCGTCCGCCTTGCGTCGGATCGTGGGAGCATCGGAGGACCTGCGGGGTGCAGGCCTTTCCTCTCTCGCTTCACGCACCGGGGCGGATTCACCTTCCTCGTCACTGGCAGCAGCCTCTGGGACGCCACCACTGTCTGCATAGGTCACGCTCTCGACAAAACTGAAGCTGCCCTTAGCTTCGGGCATCTTCTGCACGGTGACTTCGTAGCCATTGTCGAGTGCGAGACTTTGTTCGAGGATGCGGCGCGCCACAGGTGCGGCGCAGCCTCCTCCAGATTTTCCACCCTGCACCAGTGTGCAGACGGCGTATTTGGGATTTTCGTACGGGGCAAAGCTGATGAACCAGGTGTGATTGTCCTTCTGCTTCACCCCATTGACGGTCCTCCAGAACTGGGCCGTTCCCGTCTTCCCAGAAACTTCCACGCCCGGAATCCGTGCACCCTTGCCCGTTCCAGCGTCGGCATTCACCACCTTCCACATCCCCCGGCGGATCATTTCCACTTCTTTGGGGTCAATTCCCTCCTTGGCAAGATCTGCCCGAACTGCGGGTTCATTCTCCAGAACAACATCAGGTCCATCCGTCACTCGCTTCAGCAAATGCGGCTTGTAGGCCTTGCCAGCGTTAGCGACGGTCGCCACCACCGAAGCCATTTGCAGAGGCGTAGCGAGCACCATCCCCTGACCGATCGAAGTATTCGCGGTATGCCCCGCACTCCAGCGATCCCTGGGATAATTCAGGCGCAGCCATGCAGGATTCGGCAGGACCCCGGCGGACTCCTCACCCAATTCCACCCCGGTCCGCTCCCCCACACCCAGCAACTTGCCCACCTTCGAGATGTTATCGATGCCGGCCGCATTCCCATACTGATAAAAGAAGCAATTGCAGGAACGCATGATGGCATCGCTCACGTTCAGCGACCCATGAGAACCGCCGTGTTCCGCGATCCAGCACTTCATGTAATTGTTCCCATAAGTCACCCCGCCTGAACAGTTGAAGTGTCGAGTTTGGATATCCGACAAACAACCCGCAAACGAAGTCACGATCTTGAAGGTTGAGCCCGGTGCATACCCGTTCACCGCGCGATTAAAAAGTGGATTAGCAGGGTTGTCCAGGTAAGAGGCATACTCCTCCGTGGTGATGCTGGGAATGAACCGATTCGGGTCGTAGGACGGCACTGACGCCATCGCCAAAATCTCACCCGACGACGGATCGATCACCACCGCTGAGCCACGTCCAACCCCACCTTCACGCAGCGCACGCTCCGCAATGAACTGAATCCGCGCATCAAGGGTCAGGAAAACATCGTTGCCTTTGTGTGGCTCCACAAAGCTCACTTCCCCCACAAGGCGGCCACGCTCATTCTTCTTCATCGTGCGCACCCCAGGCTTGCCACGGAGGTACTCGTTGAAGGTCTTCTCCACACCAGCACCACCGTAGTCGTCCGGCAAGAAGTAATCCCACCCCGCGCGCTCTTCAACAGTCGTCTTTTGATCGTCGGCGAGACGCACATACCCGAGGATGTGGCAGGCCAACGAACCGTACGGGTAAAAGCGCACCGCACGCTCCGTCACGGAGACACCTGGCAGCCCCAGATTGTGCTCCGCGCAGCGGCTGAACTCGGAAAACGTTAGATCGTCCCGGTACACCCACGGCACCACGCCAGCAAAGGTGCGGTAATGAACCTGCATATCCACGGAATCGATGCCCTTCGCCATCCCCATTTCATTGAAGGCCTTTTGGATCGTCTCATTGAAGATCTGCACCACATCCGTCTCCTTTTTCCGGACTTTTCGGCCACGCTCGGTGGAGTCAAATTCGATCTGCGGCACTGTTCCTCCTTTGGGGAGCTGCCTTTTATATTCCGAAACCATTTCCCCCAAGTTGATGCGAACCTCAAAGGCCGCCCGATTGCTCGCCAGCACTAGGCCGTTGCGATCACGGATCTCTCCACGCACACCAGGGATGCGGGCGCGCTCTTCCCTGCCAGTAGGGACCCGGTGGACGAACTCATCGTGGCGGTCGATTTGCAACGACCACAGGCGATAGACCAGCACCAAAAAGCCCAGCATCATGGCCAAGCACAGCAGGTAGAGGCGGAAGCGATATTTAACGACCATCGAAGTTGTACCTCAATCCTTCATATTTGATTTCATAGCTCGAAAGCTTCGCCATCCAGTGCAGGACCAGAAAAATCAGCGGTGCCACCAGCATGCTCAGCAGTGTGTCCGTCACCATCTTCGACCACACCCCCTGCTGGAAGTTGAAGCTCCCGCGCATAAAGGTGATCAGGAGATACTGCGCCATCAGCCAGATAAACGTCACCGCGCCCACCATCAGCACTGGCAGCTCGAGGCGGCCACGCTTAAACAATGGACGCACCCCCTGCATGAATGCCCCCAAAAGACCAAACAGCATCACGGAAATTCCGAACGCTAGATTCCCCCCCATTAGGTTCGAATCCCCGCCGACACCGCCCATGAGAGAGAGCGTCTCCGGCTGCTGCACGACATCCATCATCGCTGGCGGAAGGTATCGGGCATCCCAGATGATTCCCGTCACGAACGCCAGCACCAGCATCATCATGAACGGCACCGCCACCGACGCACACATAAAGAACACTGCGGGCAAAAACAGCGTCGCCATATTGGCAATCTCAATCGGCGGAATGAACTCCTGCACCGCAAAGGTGCAGATCGTCGCGATGAGAACTAGAAGATTAAAGAGCATGGCAATCAATCGTTCCCACGGCCTAGGGAAACGCACGCAACCAGCCGCACCTTTCCGGCAGCGCAGCAGAGTTCATGTCCACTTCCGTTCATGGTTGTTTGATGATGACAGGTTCCGCCTTTGGCACCACATCGTCTGCCGCCGCTGCCGGGCGCGGGGCATTCGCAGCAGGTGGCGCTGGCGTAGGCGCTTGCTTGTCCACTTGGATCTCCATCTCGACGACGAACACATGCTCAATCGATGAAAAATCCACCGCTGGCTCCACGATGCCTTCACCCGTGATGTCGCGATTTTCAAAGCGCTTCAATTGCCCCAGCAGGATCCCTGCGGGGAAGACGCCGCCTTCACCCGAAGAATAGACATTGGAGCCAATGTTCACCGCTGCATCCCGGCTCAAGAACTTCAGGCGGAGATTCGGGCGCACTTCCAATCCACCGCGTTCACCGGAGAGAATCCCCTGCTCCAGTGTCCCCTCGACCTTAGCAGAAACGCGGCATGACTCATCGGTCAGCAAAATGACTTCCGCCATGTGGGGTGCCAGTTTGCCCGTCTTGCCCACCAGCCCGATGTCGGTGATGACCGGACTGTCCGTGCCAATGCCATCCAGCGAGCCCTTATCGATGATCAGCGTGTTCCACCATGTCGTAGAAGAACGCTTCACCACTCTGGCCGCAGAGATTTTGAAAGGATAAGACTGCTTGTAGTCCAACAGCTTCCTCAAGCTATTGTTTTCCTCGATCAACTGGTTGTACTTCTGCGCAATGATCTTCAGGTTTTGCAGTTGGATGCGCAGTTCTTCATTGTCCTTCTGCACCTGCCGAGGATCCAGGGATGGCCCACCCGCACTGACCGCATCCTGCACCGCTGCACTCGAATGAATAAACGGCGCTAAGATCGCCATCACACGCTGCTGAATCGCACGAGTCGTCGGTGTGTTCAAAGTGAACACCGACACCGCTCCCGCGATGAATAGCAACAGGGCTAACAGATTGAGTTTTTTCATTTTCCCTTCCCGTGATGACTACGCCAATTCAAGCAGCCTAGGCAGCGGACTCGCCGCGCGGCGCACCGGTAGGTGCCAACAACGGTTTAGACCTCAGTCGTGCTGACCTTGCGGAGGAACTCAAGCTCACCCAGAACTCGACCCGTCCCTTCACCCACTGCACTCAATGGATCTTCAGCCACGTGCACAGGCAGCGCCGTTTCTTCCTGCAAGAGCTTATCCAAGCCACGCAGCAGAGCACCGCCACCTGCAAGCATGATGCCGCGATCCACCAAGTCGGCGGAAAGCTCCGGTGGGCAGCGCTCCAGCGTCGTGCGCACCGCATCAATGATTGCATTCAATGGTTCAAGCATCGCTTCACGCACCTCTTGACTGGTGATCGTGATCGTCTTGGGCAGACCTGCAACCATGTCACGCCCCTTCACTTCCATGGTCGTTTCTTTGCCGAGCGGGAAGGCGGAACCGATCCGCAACTTGATCTCTTCAGCGGTGCGCTCCCCAATCATCAGATTGTAGGCACGCTTCATATAGTTGATCACCGCCTCATCCAATTCATCCCCAGCCACGCGAACGCTCCGGCTATACACGATGCCGGACAAAGAAATGATGGCCACCTCCGTCGTCCCACCACCGATATCTACAATCATGTTACCCGCAGCCTCCTGAACAGGCAGTCCCACTCCGATCGCCGCAGCCATCGGTTCTTCGATCAAATACACCTCACGCGCCCCAGCCTGCTCCGCACTTTCTTTCACGGCGCGCTTCTCCACTTCTGTAATCCCAGAAGGCACGGCGATCACCACCCGTGGCCCACGGACCACGCGGCGATTGTTGTGCACCTTACGGATAAAGTGACGCAGCATCGCCTCCGTCACCCGGAAGTCAGCGATGACCCCATCCTTAAGCGGACGAATGGCCGTAATGCCACCCGGAGTTCGCCCTAGCATCCGCTTGGCGTCATCTCCCACTGCGACCACCTCATTGGTGCCCGATTTCACCGCCACCACTGAGGGTTCGCGCAGCACAATGCCGTGGTCTTTTACATAGACGAGTGTGTTTGCAGTTCCGAGGTCAATGCCAATATCATTGGCAACGAGTCCAAATAGTCTTCCGAGCATGGGTCAAAAATAGAGAAAGGTTAGAATCAAAAAAAAGAAAGGCTTCGCAGAATTGAGTGAAGCCACAGCTGATTCTAGAGTTTTTAAGAATCACAAAAAGAAAACAACTTGGCCCACAGATTTCCACCTCTCCCAGACTAAAACTGCCTCAGAATGCGTCAAGGAAAGTTTTCTTGCACGGTCAAACCATAATTTCCATAAAATAACCGCCTTAGCGACCTCAGCGAACTGCCCGGATACCTCCTGCATCGACCTCATAGACCTGCCCGGTCAGGCCCCCCTCCTCTAACCAATCCAAATGCGTCGTTGTGATCATCTTTTGCGTGCCCTGCGGCATCCCCGCCATCAGCGCCCGCCGTCGATGTCGATCCAGTTCCCCAAATACATCATCAATTAATAGCAAGGGTGCCTGCCCACGCCCCTGATGCAATACCTTTGCCTGGGCCAACTTCATCGCCAGTGCCAACGTGCGTTGTTGACCTTCAGAAGCAAACGAACCTGCGTCACGATCATTCAACGAAAGAAAAACGTCATCCCGATGCACACCACAGGCCGTGGAACGGGTACGCTCTTCGTCCGCGCGACGCATTAAGAGCTCATCAAACAAATCATCACCCGACTGACCACACGCATAGGACACAGACGCCACCTCACCCACACCACTGAGCGCCGCATGATGTTCGGTGACAAACGGACGCAATTGATCGATCAAGCTCGCACGTCGTTGCCGCAGCACACGTGCATGCTCGGACATAACGCGAGCAAAGGCATCCGCCTGCCGCCATGCGATCACCGCGTCCTTCTTCAATGCATAGTTGCGACCCCGCAAAGCCCTCTCATACGCCCGCAAGGCATTGAGATAATCCGGATAGAGTTGGCTGCCAGTAAAGTCGAGATAGCGCCTCCGATGTTCAGCGCCCGCGCGCAGCATATTCATATCGGCGTGATCCATCCACACCACAACGCCTGAAGCAGAAAGGTAATCCGCAGAGCGAGTGCAGATGCCGCCATCAATGGCCAACCGACGCGCCTTTGCGGATTGCGCACAGCGCAGTGTCGATGCATTCCACTTCCCCTCAACCACGGCCGCAGCCGCACCAAAGCGCACCCAATCTTCTCGACTCGAAGTGCGCGGGGATTGCAGCCGCAACAACACACAGGCTGCCTCAATCAAAGAGGTCTTGCCCTGCCCATTTCGACCTGTAAAAACAGTGGTCTCTGGATGCACATCCACTTGCACCGAATCAAAGCAACGGAAGTCGCGTAGTGTCAGTTTATCGAGCATCGAATATCACCATTATTCCTTCCCAGCATTCACCACGCTCACGATCTGACCATCACGCAGACGGGTGCGAATCACTGCCCCATCCTTCACCTCCGTTGGCCCATACAACATGCGCCCGTGCTCATCCATCGTGATGGAAAATCCCCGCGCTAGCACCCCTTCAACGCCTAAGCTCCGCAGCAAGTTCCCCCGACTCTCCACACTTTCCGCGAGCCGTTGCAAATGATGCTTCATGAACTGCTTCAGAGCAGCATCGACCGATTCCACACGATGCTGCGCCCCAGCCAGCCGCGTCTGCGGCTGCGCCCGAGCCAAGGCCTCCGCCAAATGTGACAACTTCTCCCGCGATTCATGAAGGCTGGCGTTCACACCGTCACGCAGTCTGCTCTCCATATCGTCGATCACTTGTTCCGCCTCCATCAGGCGACGGCGGGGCTCATGCATCAACGGTCCACGCGCCATCAATTCCAAGACCCGCTGATGCTGATCCAGCGCAGCCATGACACGACCCGTCAAGCTCCGCGAAACGCCCTCAAAGTGGCGCTGTAGGCTTTCGCGATCTGGTGCCAAGAGTTCCGCCGCTGCACTCGGTGTCGGTGCCCGCATGTCTGCGACGAAGTCTGCGATAGTGAAATCAATCTCGTGCCCCACCGCAGAGATCACTGGAATCTCGGAAGCGAAGATTGCCCTCGCCACAATCTCTTCGTTGAAATTCCAAAGATCCTCCAGGCTACCACCGCCACGTCCCACCACGATCGTATCTGGCACCGGCAATCCCCATTCAGTGGCATCATTCAGAATCTCAATCGCCCTCGCGATCTCACGTTCTGCCCCTTGGCCTTGCACCCGCACCGGGAATACCATCACCCGCACCCAGGGCGCCCGACGTGTGAGGATGTTCAGCATGTCTTGGATCGCAGCCCCAGTTGGGGATGTTACCAGAGCAACCGTCAGTGGGAATTTTGGAATCGGTTTTTTCCATTGCTCGTCAAACAACCCCTCTTCGTGCAGACGGCGTTTCATCGCCTCGAATCGCGCCTGCAAAGTGCCCTGCCCTTGTGCCTGCACCGACTTCACCACCATCTGATACTGACCGCGTGCTTCATATACAGAGACCTCCCCATACACTCGCACCGCAGCACCATCGGTCAGGCGCACCGCAGCACGTTGCGCCATCCCGCGGAACATCACACACGACAACTGTGCCCCCGCGTCCTTCAACGTGAAGTACTGATGTCCCGACGATTGGATGCGCAGATTGCTGATCTCTCCCTCAACCCAGACGCTGCCAATTTCGTTTTCCAAAAGGGCACGGATCTCCCGCGTCAATTCGGAAACACTCATGGCCTCATCGCTATCTCGCTGCATAGGCGCAACATGCCGGGCGGAATCCCGCCGTCAACACTCACCGGGAGAGTTCACAGCAAAGCATTGTCTTTGCCAGATCGCATCCCCCGGCTACACTTCTTTATTCCTTGAATGCCAGACCCTGCCCCAACCGAAAATCCCCCCACTGATCCACGCCCCGTGGTCATCAGCCTCTGTGGCACCTACCTGAAGCCGGAGATGCAGTCCATCTACCGCCAAATCACTGGCCTCCAGCGGGTTCGCAATATCGTCTATGCCCAGTGGCTGGAGAATGCGCAGATGTTCCCCTTCGAGCGCATCACACCGATGACAAAGTTGCACCATCGCCCCAAAGGGAACTTCCTCCTGCGATTCTGGTACAAGTACATCATCCGACAGTGGCCACCACCGATTCAGATCAATAAGTACATTGGCCCCTGCCATCCCTGGAACCTCATCGAACTTCTCGAAAGAGATCAGCCTGCACTCGTCCACGTTTATTACGGTCACAAGGCCGTCGGCTTCCTCCCCATGCTCCAGGAATGGGGAGGCCCATGGATCGTATCGTTTCATGGCGTCGATGTCGCCAAAGACATTGACAAGCCAGACCACCTTGCGCAACTGCGTCAAGTCTTCGCCTCCGCCCAACTCGTGCTCGCCCGCAGCCAATCCTTGCTACAGCGCCTCAGTGAACTCGGCTGCCCAAAGGATAAGTTGCGACTCAACCGCACCCCTATCCCATTTGACACGGTTCCGTCCTCCGTTCGTCAGCCACCCAGCGACGGCAGTTGGCGGCTCGTTCAAGCCTGTCGCTTGATCGCGAAGAAAGGCATCCTAACCACGCTCAAGGCATTGCAAGTCGTCGTCAAAAAACACCCGCAACTCAAGTTCATCCTATGTGGAGAGGGCTCCATGCTTGACAAGATCAAGCAAGAGATCAGCGCGCGCCAACTTGACAACAATGTTGAGCTTCGCGGGTGGCTGGATCAATCCGCGTTGTTGGCGGAATATCAAAACGCCCACGCATTTCTCCATCCAAGTGAACTAACTCAAGGTCAGGACCAAGAAGGCATTCCCAATTCCATGCTTGAAGCCATGGCCACGGGTCTGCCCGTCATCGCCACCCATCACGGCGGCATCCCAGAAGCGGTTACCCACGATCACGATGGTTTGCTCGTTCGTGAACGCAGCCCGGACGAACTCGCCACCGCGCTCTTGCGTCTCATGGAGGAGCCCGAACTCTTGTCAAGACTCTCCCAAAATGCCGCCGCCTCTGTGCGGGCTCAATTCGGTGCGCCCGCACAGATTGCCCGGCTGGAAGATCACTACTTTGAGGCCATCTCACTTGCAAAGGCTGCACGTCCACCCGTCGAATCATGAAACACCTTCTCAGCATCCTCCTCAGCCTCTTCGCCCTCGTTGCCTGCGATCCGCCGCCAACACTCACAGGCCCCACCTTGCCGCCTCAAGTTATACTGCCAGCCGAATACAAAACGTTGTCTCCTGATGAGGCGCAGAAACTGATCCTCAATGACAAGACGCTGACGATTCTCGATGTCCGCACCGAGGCTGAATACGGTCCATCGCGCATTCCAGAAGCCCAACCTTACGATTACCTTCGCACCCAAGAGACCACCGACCGTCTCGCCAAACTCGACCGCGCCAAGCCTTATCTCCTCTACTGCGCCATCGGTGGTCGCGCCGAACTCGTTGCCCAGATCATGGCACAGCAGGGCTTTCAAAAAGTGTATCTTCTCGAAGGCGGATTCAACGCTTGGATGGCTCAGAAAAAGCCCATCTATCCTCAAGCCTTCAGCGTTGATCCAGCCGCCGCTGCAAAGTGATCCCAACCACTTCCGAGCAGTCTAGGTTTGCAGCCACTGCCATGTTCCACAAATCTACCGATCACTGTCAGTGGCACCGCAGGAAAAGCCATGCGCCACGCCTCCGTCAAGTCCGTTAGCGCCGCTGATTCCACTGCTACCAGGAGTTCATAGTCCTCGCCATCGGACCAAGCCCGATTCGCATCGCATCCATCCGCGCACGGCAGCGATGTCTCGTCCAAAACGAACTCCAATCCAGACGCAGCCGCCATGCGAGGCAGATCCTTGGCGAGACCATCACTCAGATCCATCATCGCATGGATAGCCGCGTTCCCAGCCAGCCAGTCGCCCTCCGTCACCCGCGGTTCAAAGGTTAAATGCCGCCCGCTCAAACTCCCGCCTAATCGCCCTGTGACCGCGATTCCATCCCCCGCGCAAGCACCTGATCGTTTGAGAATTTTTGATGCCGATACCGAACCCGTCATGCTCACTGAGATCACCAACTGGTTTCCGCGACAAGTCTCGCCCCCGACCAGATTGATCCCGTAGTCATCGGAAATGCGGATCATCCCGCGATAGACATCCTCCAGCCACGCTACCGGAGTATTCCCTGGGGCCACTAGCGTAATCATCGCATGATGGGGCAGCGCGCCCATCGCTCCAAAGTCACTGATCACCCGTGCAATCGCTTTTCTTCCCACCAAATCCGCAGGCATGTCCATCGTAAAGTGAACCGCCCCCACCATCGCATCCGTCTTTAAAACGAGATGCATCCCATCCGGCACACCGCGCACCACGGCGCAATCATCACCAGCCCCCAAGATCACCCCTTCGTCAAGAAACACACCCGACATCAGCCGTCGGATCAATTCGTCTTCGCCAATATCATCCAGGGTTTCCATGGTGCCATCAGTTCGCGTTAGAAGTCTCAAACAACAGAGCTGCCATACTCAAACCATTAAACATCGCATGCATCCAGATCGTAACGAGCAAACATCCGGTCAATTCATACACAACGCAAAACAACATCGCCAGCGTGAATAGCGGTAGGGAGCTCCCCAAATGCAGATGCACCACCGCAAAGATGGCAGAGGAAACCAGCATCGCAAACCACCGATCCGTGTAGCGCTTTAAGACCCCGTAAATGAAACCACGGAAGATCGTCTCCTCAACAACAGGGGCAACCAAGACCGCTGTGCCAATCAGCAAAACCTTCTCCGCACTGCCCTGCGCATTCACAAAAAGATTCACCGTCTCCTGGGGTCCAATCTCTGGCCAGAACGCCGAAAGATAATCGGTGAATAACAGAGAGATTTGATAAACCAACAAAACCGTCGGCACCAAAGCAATCCCAGCCACCAGCAGCGACTTCGCAAAACCGAGGCGACGTAGGCCAAACAGTTCCATCGGATTCAGGCCCCGCATCCTGACGATGTAGCTCAGCAGCAGCGCACACAGAAACAAGAGGAAGACTGCATTGGCCAGCAGCAGCCCGACGCTCGATCCAGTTCCATCGCTACCCTCGACCCCTTGGGCACCGTCCTTGATCAGTTCCGGCGCAAAGATCCCATACACCATCGGCATCGCCAGTCCGACTGCAACCGCCACATCAGGCACCCGATACGGAGTTGCATCCACCAGTCCCAATGCCTGAGGCATTACCAATCTGTTCAGCAACGGGTAGATCATGAAGGCAATCACCGTCGCAAGCGTGGTGATCAGCGTCACATCTCTCAGCACTCCCAGGGTTGCCTCTTCCATTTAGTTGCTTGCCATTTCTTCAATTAGTTCCGCCAACCTAGCCTTGGGCCACCGCCGCGCAATCGTCAGCGCCTCACGTTATCTTCACCAAACCCCAGTAATAGGTAGTGCGTGCCATCGCCGCCCGCATTGTCCGTGTCAAATTCTTGCACGGGCGCGATCACCCGCGCTGAACCGTAGCGTCGCTCCATTTCACCGACACGGCGTTCACGCAATTCCTCTTCCACCATCACCCACTTCGCCTCGGCAGGCAGTTCATTGAGGTCAGCGATCTCACGACAGCCCATTCCCAAATAATAGGGCCACATGCGCTCCTCGAGTTTGTACAAAATGATCTCCGGGTTAGGACCAGTGTGGCTCATGATCCGCGCCGCAAAGGGGCGGAGTTCGTCGTGCACCGTTCGGCCATGCACAAAACCCCAAAACAAGGTCATAACCCCCAGTCCCAAGGTTCCCGCCGTCATGATCGTCATCCGCAGTCGCGCCTCCGCCAGCCTTGGCGCACCGCGCCACAGCCACAGCAACCACACGGCTCCCAGACAGGCAGCGCCCCCGCACCAGACCGGAAGCCCTGCCAAATAGAAGGGCGAAACCACCGCCAAAACCACCAGTAGCGCGCTCAATCCTATCATCGCCAAACGCCAGTTCCCCGCCCATTTCTTCAGACGCTCTTCCGCCATCATCAATAGGACTTCCGCCGTCAAAATCGCTGCCACGGCATTCAGTGGCAGCATGAACCTGGGTCGCGATGAAGGTAGCAATGCGATCACCAAAAAGCCGACCAACAATCCATTGCGTAGTCCCCTCAACCACACCCCACGCCGTCCCATTTGTGACCAGCGCTCCACGGTTGAACGCCGCCACAAAAGCGGTAGGAGCAGCGCCCAGGGCAGGAAGTTGACCAAACTCTGCGGGATCTGTAGCAGCCAGTTCGCCACATCAAATTCCACCAACCCCAACCGATGCGTGACTTGGTCTGCCCAGACCTTGCCCGAGTCTTTGGCGGGGTTGCGGGCACTATTCATGACCGCCCACGGTGCCCAGACACTCACAAACACCGCTAGTCCCGCCCAGTGCCGCCAGTTCAGCAGTTCCCTGCCTCGCCCTTCCGCCAGCAGGACTCCCAGCACCAAGGCATAAAAATACCAAACGTGCACCGGTCCTTTGGTCAGGAAACCCAGCCCTAGCACAACACCGGACAGCACCCAGGCCAGCAAACGCTTCTCCCGCCACCACAAAGCCAGCCAGACGACCAACGCCATTCCAAACAGGCTGACGTAGAGTCCATCGATCTCCGCCAATCGTCCCTTTTCGATCATCCCCACATTCAATAGCCCGATCATCGCCGCCAGTAGCGCCCCCAGTTCGCCCATCCAGACACGCCCCACACCAAACACCACCAACGCTAACGCCAGCATCGCCAGCGTCGTCGGCAGTCGCACCGTTCGTTCATCCATCCGATCACTCACAGACAGCGCTGCGGCACTGACCCAGTTGATCATCGGCGGCTTTCGATTGTACACACGCCCCGCAGATCGTGGCACGACCCACTCCCCCGTCTGCAGCATCGTACGCCCAGGCAGCACGCGCCGGGCTTCCTCACCCTGGAGTTCACGAATGTTCAGCCCAGGCAGATAGACCACCGCCCAGGCCGCGACGATCAGCGCCACGCCTGCCCAAACAGACCGCATACCGATCAAGCCCAGCGACCTCCGCTTTTGACATACTCCACCACCTTTTGATCCGCATCGCCCGCTGCCCATACCGTGCGCAAGAAATCTGCTAGATGAAGGTGATGCTTCGCACAGAAGATCCGGTCCCCACCACAGCCATACATGGTATCAGGGTCCATCTCCCCGCGCAGTTTCGCCTTCGCCTTCGCGAGGATGCGCGGCAGCCAGGGGATACCGTCGATTTCGGCGCTCTTGGCAGGCAGGGCCGATGGTGGCACGATCTTATCGCTGGTCACTCCCTTTTGCACCACATTCAGATAATCGCGGCGCACCGCAGCGATCAGCAGCGCCGTCATCGCCGTCGGATCTTGCCCCTCTGACCGGCAGTGATCTTCCACAAAGTCAAAAAACTCGCGCTCGCGATAGCCGATGGATGCCAGGAAATCGAGATCGTCCTCCGTGAACCAGGATTCAAAATCCGTGTTGCCATCATCGTATTGCTCCACGCAGTCGTTAAACAGTTCCGCAAAGTAGCTTTCCCAGGTGTAGTTTTCGGTGGGGGACAATTCCATGCGGCATCCTAGTTAGCGCTCGGCTCAGAACAAGCGGACTTTTTGGGACCTGCATCCACGCCCACTCCGTGCAAGATTCCCCACGCGGCACCGTCTTTTTCCAATGCGTTCTTCACGGCTTTCACTCCTTTTGCTCATCGGCATCGCGCCGCTGCGCGTCTCGGCGGCCGGGCAGACCGACACCGAGTTCTTCGAGTCACGCGTCCGCCCACTGCTCATCGAACACTGCCTCGATTGCCACGGAGCCGAAAAGCAAAAAGGCGGCCTGCGGCTCGATTCACGCATCGGCTGGGAGACCGGCGGTGACTCCGGCCCAGCGGCGAAGCCCGGGCACCCTGCCGATAGCCTCCTGGTCAAAGCCGTCCACTACATGGACCGCGACCTCAAGATGCCGCCGGATGAAAAACTCTCCGCCGCAGACGTCGCCGTCTTTGAGGAATGGATCCAGCGTGGCGCGCCCGATCCACGAACCAGCGCACCACCCGCAGCCGGCGTGGCCAAATCCGGTCACATCGTCCCGCCCAGCGTGGAATCTGGGCGGAGTTTTTGGTCCTTCCAACCGATCCAAAGGACCAGCCCACCGACCGTCCGCGATACCGCCTGGCCGCAAAATGACGCTGACCGCCACGTCCTTGCCGCCTTGGAAGAAAAAGGCCTCCGCCCAGCGCCCGACGCCCCCCCCAGCAGCATCGCCCGCCGCCTTTATTTCGATCTCACCGGTCTCCCTCCTACACCGGCCCAGGTGGCCGATTTTGATCAACAGGCAAAAACCTCCGGTCTCCAGCTCGCCATCGAAACCCTCGCCGACCGCCTCATCGATTCCCCCGCCTTCGCGGAACGCTGGACCTCACACTGGCTGGACATCACCCGCTTTGCAGAGTCCTCCGGCGGTGGACGCAGCCTCCCTTTCAAGGACGCCTGGCGCTACCGCGACTATGTCCTGAACGCACTGCGCGAAGACACCCCCATCGACCGCATCATCACCGAGCAACTCGCGGGCGATCTCCTTCCCTACAAGGACACCGCCCAGCGCCGCCGTCAGCTCACCGCCACCGGATTCCTCGCGCTCGGCCCCACCAATTACGAAGAGCAGGATAAAGGGATGCTGCGCATGGACATCGTCGATGAGCAGCTCGACACCATCGGCAAGTCCTTCCTGGGCATGACACTCGGCTGCGCCCGGTGCCACGATCACAAATTTGACCCCATCCCCACGCGCGACTACTACGCACTGGCGGGCATTTTTCGCAGCACCCGCACGCTCAAAAACTACACCGACAACGTCGCGCACTGGATCGATACCCCCCTGCCGCTGGATGGCGAGGCAGAGACCACCATGCAGGCCGCAGAGGCCAGCATCGCCGAACTCAAACAAAAGATCGCCGAACTCAAAGACGCCCTCAAAGACAGCCAAACCTTCGCTTTGAGAAAGCGCAAAAAGCCCATCGATCCCGCCGAACTTCCTGGCATCATCGTCGATGATACCCAGGCGCAGCAGGTCGGGGATTGGAAGCACTCCGAGATGTACGGCCCCTACCTCGGCCGCGGATACTTGCACGATCACAATCAGGGCAAAGGAGACAAAACTCTGTCCTTCGCCCCCAAAATCCCCACCACGGGGCGGTACGAAGTGCGCATCGCTTTCATTGCCGGCCCTGGCCGTGCCGAGCGCGTGCCAGTCACCATTCTGCATGCCGATGGCGAGGACCTCCTGGTCTTCAAAGAAGATGATGAAAACATCAAAGGCCTGAAGTTCGCCAGCATCGGCACCTTTCGCTTTGAAGCAGGTGGCCAAGGCTTCGTACTGATCTCCAACGCCAGCACCCAGGGCTACGTCACGGTCGATGCCGTCCAGTTCATCCCCGTAAGCGACGATGCGCCTGCCGATAAGTCTGCCCCGGCCACGGCAAAAGCAGACACAAGCCCTGAGGATGCCAGGACGACCGAACTGAAGGCCCTGGAGACCCGTCTGAAGCAGCTTCTGAAAACCTCTACACCACGCCCAGAAGTCATGAGCGTCGCCGATGATGAAGCGCCGGAAGACTCCCCCATCCACATTCGCGGCAGCACGCGCAACCTCGGCAGCACCGTACCTCGCGGATTCCTCCAGGTCGCCATGCGGCCAGAGGCAAAAACCGCCGCCATCCCTGCGGAGGACAGTGGCAGGCTCCAGTTCGCCCAATGGGTCACCTCCCCGCAAAACCCGCTCACCGCCCGCGTCATGGCCAATCGCATCTGGCATTGGGTCTTTGGGGCTGGCATCGTCCGCACCACAGAGAACTTCGGAACCACAGGGGAGGCCCCAAGCCACCCAGCCCTGCTCGACAGCCTCGCTCAACGCCTCATGGACGACGGCTGGAGTCTCCACCGCGCCGTGCGTTACCTCGTCACCTCCCGCACCTATCGTCAGGCGACCGATAGCCCAGATCCCGCAGGTCTCCGCATCGATCCCGAAAACCGCCTCCTCTGGCGCATGCCCCTGCGTCGCCTCGATGCAGAAAGTCTCCGCGATGCCCTCCTGGCCCAGGGCGGGAATCTCGACACGCGTTTTGGCGGCCAAAACCTCACCGCAGACGCTGTCGATCCGAACGACCAGAGCGTGCAGAATCTAGAGTACAATCACCCCTTCGACGACTTGCGGCGCTCTGTTTACACGCCCGCCTTCCGCAATACCCGCCACCCCCTGTTTGAGGCCTTCGACTTCGCCGATATCAACCAGCCCATCGCCCAGCGCACCACCAGCACCGTTGCGACTCAGGCGCTCTTCCTGATGAACCACCCTTTTGTCATCCAGCAGGCCCGCAGCACCGCAGACCGACTCATCGCCCAGGAAACAAACACCGCAGCGCGCATCGCCGCCACCTGGCAGCTCATTCTCAATCGGCCACCCGCCAAAGAGGAAGCCGCCCTCGCCATCGACTACATCGACTCCGGACTCAGCGGCAACGCCACCACCGAAGACCACCGCGACCATTGGGCCCGCCTCATCCAAACTCTCTGGTCCACCCCCGAGTTTCGCTTCCTAAAATAGGCCGCGAAGAGCGATGCCACCCTCTCCCACCAAGGCGCGACGGCATCCTGCCGTCGGTTTCGAAGGACGAAGGCAGGAGCACGAGCCCCGAGCCCTTGGATTTCAGATTTCTGAGCAACGATTTCTGATTTTTGATTTTCTACGCCAACACATGCCCCCCCACTCACCGCCATACCCACCAAGGCGCGACGGCATCCTGCCGGCGGTTTCGAGGGACGAAGGCAGGAGCACGAGCCCCGAGCCCTTGGATTTCAGATTTCTGAGCAACGATTTCTGATTTCTGATTTCTGATCTTCGCCTCCGCCACACTTCCCACTTCCCACTTCCCACTTCCCACTTCCCACTTCCCACTTCCCACTTCCCACTTCCCACTTCCCACTTCTCACTTCCCACTTCCCACTTCCCACTTCCCACTTCCCACTTCCCACTTCTCACTTCTCACTCCAGCACTTTTCACTCGCCCCCCCTCATTCACCTCCAGAATTGTCACACCCCGCTCTCTTCTTGAATAATCCCCACCCGACCATCGTCCATTCCTCCCGACCAGGTTGCATTCTCGAAAAAGCTTGCCAACACAGAAATTTTAAGAATAGTTAAATAAATAGCCTCATGAATACAACTCGACTTTCCGCCAATCGGACCATGCCCCATTGGTTCGTCGCTCTCAGTGGTCTCGCACTGATCGCCAGTGTCCAGGCGCAACAGGCACCCTATTATTATCAGCAGCCCGGCACCCCCCAGCAGCCGCGCTACTCCGTGCCCCCCGGGTCCCCTCCACCAAGGACCTACACTCCGCCGCCACCCGCTTACCAGCAACCGCCCCCGCAGCAGCCCCAGGGCACCACCAGCCGGGTCGGCGGGTTCTTCCGCCGCTTGTTTTATGGGGAGCGCAATTCCCCCCAGGGCCAAGGCCAGTACTACGGCGCGCCACAGGGACGCAGTCTCGATACGCCGCCCGCAGGCTATCGCCCAGGGATGGGCTTCAACGAACCACCCCAGGCCCAAACGCAGCCCAAAATTGACCCCAAGCCCCCGACCAGTTCTGCCCGCGCAGGTGGATCCCGCCTTTCCCGGCGTCCAAGCGAGCCCGCCAGCCCCAAGAGCAGCTCCAGCAAAAAGTACACCCCGCCAAAGGTCAAAGAAGACGCGCCCCCATCCAAACCCAAGTCCCCGACGATAGGTACAGAACCATCGAGTCCGCCGTCCACGCCACCTTCGACGCCTGAGCCCGCCCCAGAGCCAAAATTCACCCCAGAGCCCGATCCCACCACGCCAGACGAACCCCTTCCCGGCTACACACCCCCATCCACCACGCCTCCCGCAGGCAGTGGCATGGCCACACCCAAGCCCAAGGATCCAGAGCCAACCACTGGCAGCAGTAATTCAGGGGCCTTCCTAGTCGGCAAAAAGACCGGAAAAGACGGCCGCGTCACCAGCCCTTACCCGCCCTACAAAGAGCTGGACGTCACCGGACTCCCGAGCGGATCGCTGGCGCTTGACCCAACGACGCAGAAGGTCTTTGAGGTGCCTTAGAGGCTTGCCGCGCCAGCGGAACAAAAAGGCGATCCTCAGGACTTGCCAGCCCGGCCCCTTTCCTCCAACCTTAACGGCCTCCCATGCCGTCTCCGTCCAGCACCCACCTCATCTTGATCCCGTCCTACAACACGGGACCCAAGCTCATTCCGACGGTGCAGAACGCCCTTGATCGCTGGTCCCCCGTCTGGGTCGTCGTCGATGGTAGCACGGACGGCAGCGCGGAGCAATTGCAGGCACTCCAGGCGGAAAATCCCCACCTCAAAGTCATCGTGCTTCCTGAAAATCGCGGTAAAGGCTCCGCAGTCCTCGCCGGACTCAGGGAAGCCGTCGCCGCCGGATTCAGTCACGTCCTCACCATGGATGCCGATGGTCAGCACGCCCCAGACAGCATCGCCCCCTTCATGGCTGCCTCCCAGGCCCAGCCAGACGCCCTCGTGCTCGGCCTGCCACAGTTTGACGAGACCGCCCCCACGGAGCGGCTCGTCGGCCGCCGCATCGCCAATTGGTTTGCCAATCTCGATACCCTTTGGGCGGGAATAGGCGACGGCCTCTTTGGACTCCGCGTCTATCCTGCCGCCCCGCTCCTGCATGTGCTGGAACATCACCGCTGGGCGCGTCGCTTCGATTTTGATCCAGAGGTGGCCATCCGCCTCGTCTGGCGCGGACTCCCCGTCATCAACGTGCCCAGCCCCTGCCGCTACTTCAATGCCGCAGAAGGCGGGGTGTCACACTTTAAGTATTTGCGAGATAATGTCCTGATCACCTGGATGTACTTTCGACTTCTCATTGAATTTTTCATTCGACTTCCCGTGTTGATTCTCCACAAGCTAACGACTACTAAAGCCAGAGCATTCCCATCATGAAAACCCTCCCCGCCCTCCTTCGCCTCACCACCCTGACGATGGGCCTTGCCCTCGCCTCCTGCACCAACACGCAGGTCACTCTCGATTATCAACCCCAAGTCGGCCAGATGCGCCAGGGGGCACCGGAATTCACCGTGGGTCGCTTCAACAATGTCCGCCAGGAGGGCTCCTTCTACCTCGGCACCGTCCGGACCCCCATCGGGGCACCGGTTGAAAACATCACCACCCGCACTTCGGTGGAAGACATCGTCGGCAATGCTTATGCCCACGCCCTCGACGGTCGCAAGATGCTCTCCACCCAGAACCGCGCCAAATACATCGTCGCTGGCGACATCATGGACCTCTACTGCCAGCTCATTGTCCGTCCCTATGCCTACGCCCGCATTCGCGTGAACGTCTATTCCGCCTCCAGCGGCCAGGTCATCTTTTCCCGGATCTACGTCGGCGAACGCCAGAGCGCGGCCTACACGCCCGGCACTGGCACCCCCGTCCCGCTCCTCCGGGATCTGACCTCCCGCGCCCTTCAGGATGCGGTGGATCGCTCCTTGGACGATCCAGAAATGCGCGCTCGTCTCGGCACCCGCGGAGCCCGTGGCCCATCCTACCAGCCTGGCATGCTCTAGGCCGCCGCTCCCTTCCCCATTCCCACAACTCCCACGTGGCAGGAGCGCCTGAAATCGCAGCCAACCTGGCCCGGCATTATCCCACGCCGTTCCTGCGTCACTACACGTACTGGAAAGTCCGGACCGATCCGCTTTACCCCACCGTCTGGGATATCCTCTCCGCCAGCCCCACCCAACTGCCGTTGCTTGATCTCGGCTGCGGTGCTGGGCAGCTCGGCTTTTACCTCCGCGCGCACGGCTATACCGCCCCCATCGTCGGCCTAGATGCAGACGGCATAAAGATCAAAGTCGCCCAAGACATTGCGGCAGCCCATCCGCCATCGCCCACCTTCATCGCCGCAGATTACCGTCAACTTCCGCCCCCCACGCCGGGGCACGTCACCCTGCTGGACGTTCTTCAATACATCCCCAGGACCGCGCAAATACAGCTTATCACCGCGCTCGCTCCCCACATCGCTGCCGACGGCGGCACGTTAATCATTCGCAATACCCTGCTCGATCAGACCTGGCGCAGCCGCGTCAGCCTGGTGGCAGATCACTTCGCCCGCTGGATCCGCTGGATGGGCAGCCCGCCGCTGGAATACCCAGACCGCCAAGAGCTGGCAGATACCCTGGCAGACATCGGACTCACGGCCAAATTTCAGCCACTCTGGGGGGCCACTCCGTTCAACAATTACCTCATCGTCGCCACTCGCAAGTGAGCGCCCCCTGACCCTGTCCGTCCTGCTGCCGAACGCCGTTCGAACAGCCCCCGCGAATCAAGGTCCAATTCGCCCACGATCCCTGCGTCACAAGTGTGCCGGATTTTCAGATAATCCTTTCCGCCCAGACGCATTTCCGTTACATTCCGCGCTCCCCCTGCCCCGGCAGCCAACCAGTTTCCAAGAAAAAGCCCAATCGCCCCGCGCGACCAAGGGCGGCAGCATGCCAGAATTGGCTCACTCACCCCCAAGGCGCGACGGCATCCTGCCGGCGGTTTCTGCCACGAGCCCCTGGATTTCAGATTTCCGACTGACGATTTCTGATTTCTGATTTCTGATCTTCGCCTCCGCAGCACTCAGCACTCGCCCCAGAATCGCCATCAACGCTTGCCTCACCACGATTCTCAGCCATAATTCCCTCATGCCCGCAGTTGCGTATCCCAGCATCCCGACGGCCCCACGCCCTGCGTCAGCAGACGCTGGACAGCGGGCGCATCGTCTGCAAAACGGGGATCACCTTCGGCAGCCCGAGTTCCATCGGCTTTACGCCCGCATGCCCGAGCATGTCAGGGCAGAACTCATTGAAGGCATTGTTTACATGGCATCCCCGCTCCGCAATACCGCCCACGGTCAGCCCCACGGCATGATCATGACTTGGCTTGGAACCTACTTCGCCCAAACCCCGGGCACTAGTTTTGGCGACAACTGCACTGTCCTCCTCGACGCCGATAACGAAGTCCAACCGGACGCCCTGCTCCGCATCGAGGAACAGGCAGGAGGACGCTGCAAAATCACACCGGATGACTTCCTCAGCGGTCCGCCCGAATTCATCTTCGAAATCGCCGCCAGCAGCGCCAGCTACGACCTCCATGAAAAGCGCGAGGCTTACCGCCGCAACGGTGTTCAGGAATACGCCGTCTGGCGCACGGAAGACAACGCAATCGATTGGTGGCAACTCATTGAGGGCGACTACCATCCGATTCCAGCCGATGCAACCCACTGTGTCCACAGTCAGGTCTTCCCAGGCCTCGTCCTGAACACCGCAGCCCTCCTTGAAGGTCGGCTCGCAGATGTCCTCGGATCACTGACAACAAATCTCCGCAGCCCCGAGCACCAGGCCTTCAAAGCCAGCCTAGCCGCCCAGTCAGTCCAAGCCGAAACCCGCCCCTAAGAGCACGCGATTCTCCGCGCAAGGCGCGACGGCATCCTGCCGTCGGTTTCGAGGGACGACGGTAGGAGAACGAGCACGAAGGACGAGCCACAACCCCCTGGATTTCAGATTTCCGACTGACGATTTCTGATTTCTGATCTTTGACTCAGGAACTTGCCCCCACTCAGCTCCATCTCCCCGCAAGGCGCGACGGCATCCTGCCGTCGGTTTCGAAGGACGACGGTAGGAGAACGAAGGACGTGCCACGAGCCCCTGGATTTCAGATTTCCGACTGACGATTTCTGATTTCTGATCTTTGACTCCGCAGCACTCAGCACTCAGCACTCAGCACTCAGCACTCCCCACTCCCCACTCCCCACTCCCCACTCCCCACTCAGCCCCGCTGCTCCCCCGCCTCCCCCACCCATGCTAGTCCTCGGAATCAATGCCTATCACGGCGACTCCTCTGCCGCCATCCTTCGCGATGGAAAGCTCATCGCAGCGGTCGAAGAAGAGCGCTTCCGGCGCATCAAGCACTGGGCAGGGCTTCCGACGCTTTCAATGCAGTACTGCCTTGATGAAGCCGGCATCAAGTTCAGCGACCTCAACCACATCGCCATCAATCTCGATCCCAAGGTCAACAACCTCCGCCGACTCCTCTTCATCCTCCGCACACGGCCCAGCCTCAAACTCATCTTCGAGCGACTCCAAAAACGCACCCAGACCAAAAGCGTCCAGCAGTCCATTGCCGAGGCCTTTCCCGGCCAGACCATGAAGGCCCAGGTGCATCACATCGAGCACCACCTCGCCCACCTCGCCTCCTCCTACCTCTGCTCCCCCTTCAAGGACGCGATCAACGTCTCCATTGATGGCATGGGCGACTTCGCCTCCGCCGCTTGGGGACCCGGCGTGGATGGGAAGATCACCATTGAAGACCGGGTCTATTTTCCCCACTCACTCGGCATCTTTTACTCCGCGCTCACCCAATGGCTCGGCTTCCCGCACTATGGGGATGAATACAAAGTCATGGGACTCGCCCCCTATGGGCAGCCCAATCAGATGGACCTCATGCGCCAGATCGTCCATCTCCGCCCAGATGGCGGGTTCCGCATCAATCTCGATTGCTTCCGCCATCACAAAGAAAGCGTCGCTTACACCTGGGACAATGGCAGCCCAGATTGCGGCATCCTTTACGGCCCAGGGCTGGAGACCCTCCTCGGCCCCGCCCGCAAGAAAGACGAGCCCCTCGATCAACGCCACAAGGACATCGCACGCAGCGTCCAGGCCATGTATGAGGAGGCCTTCTTCCACCTCTGCAACACCCTGCACAAAAAACATGGCGGGGAAAACCTGACCATCTCCGGCGGTTGCGGCATGAACTCCGTGGCCAATGGCAAAGTCCGCCGCCACACCCCCTTCAAGCACATCTACATTCAGAGCGCCGCAGGCGATGCCGGAGGGGCCATCGGGGCCGCCCTCATCGCCCACCAAAACCTCACTGGCGGTACTGCCACATCACAGGACCGCTTTCACATGTCCCACGCGTACTGGGGGCCACAATCCAGCGATGCAGAAGTCGCCACCCTCCTGGAGAGCGAAACCGCCCGCATCCAGGCAGAAGGCTGCACCGTCCAGCAGATCACCGATCCCGCCCAACTCTGCCAAACCACCGCCCAGGCCATCAGCGAGGGCAAAGTCATCGGCTGGTTCCAGGGCAGACTTGAGTGGGGCCCACGCGCGCTCGGCAATCGCAGCATCCTGGGCGATCCCCGCCGTGCAGACATGAAGGACATCTTGAATCAAAAAATTAAGCGCCGCGAATCCTTCCGCCCCTTTGCCCCCTCCGTCCTGCGGGAAGAAGTGCCCAACTGGTTTGAAGAGGACGATAACGTCCCCTTCATGATGCAGGTCTATCAGGTCCGCGAAGAAAAGCGCCCGAAAGTTCCCGCCATCACCCATGCCGATGGGTCCGGCCGACTCCAGACCGTCCACCCAGAGACCAATCCCCTCTACCACCAGCTCATCAGCGCCTTCAACAGCATCACCCAAGTGCCGATGATCTTGAACACCAGCTTCAACGAAAACGAACCCGTCGTCTGCCGCCCCCAAGAAGCCCTCGACTGCTTCCTCCGCACCAAAATGGACCTCCTAGTGCTCGGCACCTGGACGATCGCCAGACAATAACCCCAGGCGTCAGATTCGAGGGCAAAAGCCGAGGACGCCCACTTCCCACTTCCTGCCTTCCCACTTCCTGCCTTCCCACTTCCTGCCTTCCTCATTCCTGCCTTCCTCATTCCTCATTCCTCATTCCTCATTCATAATTCATAATTCATAATTCATAATTCATAATTCATCCCTCATCACACCTCAGCGTCCTCCACCAGATCTGGAACGCTCCCGGCAATCGCGGGCATCGCATCGCCGCAGTCATCCGGGCGTTCCGTTGGTTCCTCCGCTGCCGCAGGCTTGCACCGACCGCAGCACCGCTTCTCCTTCCCGTCTTCGATCGTCAGCGACTCTACCCCTGCTACACCGATAGCATCATCGCCAAGCACGTCATGTATCGGTCAGAGTGGTTTGACTGGGACATGCTCCAATTCTTGAAGTCCTACCTTCAGCCCGGCGATCATTTCCTCGATATCGGTGCCAACACCGGCCTCCACACTCTGCTTGCTTCCACACGCATCGATCCCGCCACAGGAGGTCAGATCACCTGCATCGAGCCGGATGCACGCAACGTCCAACGCCTCCGCCACGCCCTCGCCGTCAACGGCCTCCACCACGTCGCGGTCCACCCCATCGCCGCAGCATCCCAAACCGGGAAAGTCACCCTCACTGGCACCGACGTCTTCACCCGCATCGCCAGTCCTGTAGCCGGGGGCTGTGACCCCGGAGCACCTGATTCGACAACGACAACGAAGCACGAGGACGATGACGAATACTCTGTAGCCGGGGGCTGTGACCCCGGAGCACCTGATTCGACAACGACAACGACGCACGAGGACGATGACGAATACTCTGTGGCCGGGGGCTGTGACCCCGGAGCACCTGATTCGACAACGACAACGACGCACGAGGACGATGACGAATACTCTGTGGCCGGGGGCTGTGACCCCGGAGCACCTGATTCGACAACGAAGCACGACCACGAGGTAGATGCCGTCCCGCTCGACGACCTCCTTGGCGACACCACCGGCCCCATCGCCGTCTGCAAAATCGATGTCGAAGGCGCAGAGTGGGAAGTGCTAAAAGGAGCCCAACGACTCATCGCCAGTGGCCGACTCCCCCTCCTCATCCTCGAACTTCGCGGCCACCTCCAGGCCTTCGGCCAAAACGAAAACGACTTCATCACCTGGCTCCACGCTCAAGGCTATCGCCTCGCCCGTTACCAGCACGACAAGGGTCAATTCAGCTTCACGCCCCCCTTCCCCGAAGACGTATTTGCAGTGCGCAGCCAACAATGATGTGACCTGCTATACGTGGGCCAGGTGCGCCGCTGGGTAAAGTTCCTCAACAATATCAGCCCATAGGTGATTGAAACCCGAACGTTCATGGCTCCTGCGATGGAGCCTCCGTTTTCTCAGCGTGACTGGCACGCAGATGCTCATCCAGTTGATGAGCGGTTTGATGGCTGTGGTCTTGGTGCGGACAATGGGCAAATCCGAGTATGCCTGGTTTACCATCGCAACCAGCATGGCGGCTATCCTCAGTTCATTGAACGACGGGGGCATAGCCACAGCGGTGACGGCAGATGGCGGGGAGGTATGGCGGGACCGTTCTCAATTCTCTGCAGTCATTCATTCTGCGCTCGCCTTGCTGCACCGCACCGCCCTGGCAGCTGCGTTAGTCGTCTCGCCACTGCTCGTTTGGCTCCTGAGTCGGCAGGGGGCACCGTGGTGGACAATCACTGTTCTGGTGGTTCTTGTAATCGGCCCCCAGTGGTTGGCCACCCGCTCAGTAATTCTCGCGAGTGTCAACCGGCTCCATACGCGCATCTGGCAACTCCAGATGGCAGATCTCAGCGGGGCCTTCACACGATTCGTCATCACGTTGCTTCCCGCACTGCTTGGATTCATCAACATTTACATCGCCTTTGGTGCAGTGGCGTTTTCAATCTGCGTTCAGTCGTTCATTGTACGTCGTCAGGTTCTGCCAATGCTCGACGTGGAAAACGCTACAGAACTGATGACCTTTTATCGAAAGCGCATCGTCGCCACGATGCGGCGAATGTACCCCAACAACGTGTTCAATTGTGTCCAAAGTCAACTCGCAACCGGGCTACTCAGCGTGTTTGGCACTTCCGCACAGGTGGCAGACCTAGGAGCGTTAAATCGGCTGAGTTTTTTCTCCAACTTTCTCTCCGCACCGTTTGGCTATCTCATCGGCCCTGCCTTTGCCCGCTGCCAAGATCCGCGTCGGCTCGTTCGCCTCTTTCTCACCATGCTGGGTGGATACCTCCTCATCCTCGCAGTCTTTTTGGGGGTTGTGCACTGGAACTCGGACTCAGTGCTGCTTTTGTTTGGCCCCAAGTATGGCCATCTCCACAAAGAGCTGTTTCTTGTGTCTGTTTCTATCGCAACTGGATTCGTGAATCAAGTATTCTGGACGCTAAATTTTTCCCGCGGCTGGGTCCGCTGGGTCTGGCTCAACATTCCGCTAACTCTGATCACGCAAATATTAGGTGCGTTTATTTTGGATGTCAGTACGGTCTCAGGCGCTGCAAAGCTCATGATGGCAACTTCGATACCAGCGATTGTCCTCGGCGCGACCATTAGCAGCCACGGATTGACTCGATTTAATTCAGCAGCGAAGAACAAACGACCATTATAGCACATGAAATTTCGCACCCGCCTAGGACGCATCTACCGGAATCTGTTCGCGCCGCTTCATATGAGAGCATCCATCAAGGAAATCCGCGATTTGATTGCGCAAACACCAGAGACACCGGAGGGCTGGATCTCCATCACTGACACCTACCGTGGCAAAGGCTGGTTTGCCGACATGAAATCGTGGCAAGTTTACCCTGAGTTCGTCGGCATGCTCAAGCGGGTTCAGGCAGCGAAGCCCGGCGTAATTCTCGAGATTGGCACTGCGAAAGGAGCCACCTTGCTCGGTTGGTGCCGGATCGCATCAAAGAAAGTCGTCTCTGTGGATCTGCCGGGAGGCATTCATGGTGGTGGCTATCCAGCGATCAAACAATCAGTCTACAAATCCTTTGTGGCTGACAAAACCAATGTCTCTCTACACCTGATTCAGGCGGACAGTCACAGCCCCGCAACACGCCAAATGGCCGAGCAAAAACTATCGGGAGACCGTTTGGACGTACTCTTCATCGACGGCGATCACAGCTACGACGGCGTCAAAGCAGACTTCGAACTATGGTCCCCGCTCGTCAGACCGGGCGGTCTTGTCATTTTTCATGACATCGTTCCACACACAAGCGTCGCGCATTGTGAAGTCGACAGACTTTGGGCAGAACTGAAACCCACGTACACTTATGAAGAGTTGATCGACGATCCTGGCCAAGGTTGGGCTGGCATTGGCATACTGACGATGCCTTGAGAAACCTTGAACGCCCTCACGCTTCAGTTAATGAATCTGGCATCTACTTACCTGCGCTTGCTAAAGCAGACGATTGCTTTCACACTATGGCCTGATCCACTGGTGCCCGTCTATCAGAAGGATTACGCAAAAGAGGGCCTTCTGAAACGCTTCGCCGTCGTCGGCATCACTTTGATCTCCAGACTAGCGGGGTTCCAAGTTGCTAGATGGCCTTCTTACAACATGCATGACCTCGAGGAGGGCCGCGTATGGCGGACCTATCCGGATACCATGATCGGCCTTCGACGCCTTGAGAACATTCAATCGTGCGTCGAGACCGCACTCTCTGAGAACGTGCCAGGTGATCTGATCGAGACCGGCGCTTGGCGCGGCGGTGCCTGCATTTTCATGCGTGGAATTCTCGCTGCCCATGGAGTAACGGATCGCAAAGTATACGTCGCGGACTCCTTTGAGGGTCTCCCTCGACCCGATGAACAAAGACATCCTGCCGACAAAGGTGATCAACATCACACCATGGAGTTTCTAGCTGTCGATCTCGAATCTGTACGGAACAACTTCAGACGCTACGGTCTTCTGGATGAGCAGGTGGTTTTTCTCAAGGGGTGGTTTAAGGACGCGCTCCCAACGGCCCCCATCAAGGAGCTAGCCATTCTTCGGCTGGATGGAGATATGTACGGATCGACGATGGATGCCTTGAATGCCCTTTACCACAAGCTCTCACCAGGCGGTTTCTGCATTGTGGATGACTATGACCTGGAAGGCTGTCGTCGCGCAGTTGATGATTTTCGCCGAGAGCATCAGATTGAAGCACCTCTCCTCACCATTGATTGGACAGGTCGCTTCTGGAAAAAATAATCACAAACATCCGAACCATGACCCATCCAACCACCGTGCTTGTAACCGGAGCCGCCGGATTCATCGGCTCCCATGTGGCCGAACATTGCCTCAAACTCGGTTTCCGAGTCATCGCGACTGACAATCTCTCGGGTGGCTTCTTGGAAAACGTTCCGGATGGGTGTGAATTCGTCGAGGGGGATCTTCGTGATTCGGCTTTTGCCGCGTCACTTTGGGCGGGTCGGTCCTTCGATGTGGTCTACCATCTCGCCGCGTATGCGGCGGAAGGGCTGTCCCATTTCGTTCGCCGTTTCAATTACGAGACCAATCTTCTGGCTTCGATCAACCTGCTCAATGAGTGCGTCAATCACGGGGTCAAGACCTATGTCTTCACCTCCTCGATTGCCGTCTACGGACAAGGTCAGACACCGATGACGGAAGGAATGGTGCCCCAGCCGGAAGATCCCTACGGGATCTCGAAATATGCCGTTGAACTCGACCTCAAGGCCGCCCATGAGATGTTTGGCCTCGACTACATCATCTTCCGTCCACACAACGTTTATGGAGAACGCCAGAACATCGCGGACAAGTATCGCAATGTGATCGGGATCTTCATGAACCAGGTGCTCAAAGGGGAACCGATGACAATCTTTGGTGACGGAACACAAACCCGCGCCTTCTCCCACGTGGACGATGTGGCACCGATCATCGCTCGCTCACCTTTGGTAGAAGCTGCGCGTAATCAGGTCTTCAATGTTGGCGCAGACGTGCCATACAGCGTCAACACTTTGGCGGAAGAGGTGGCTCTGTCTCTTGGCTGCACGGCTGATGTCCGCCATCTGGAGCCCCGCAACGAAGTGCTGCATGCATTTTCGGACCACTCTAAAGTGCTCTCTGTGTTTGCGCCGCCCCCCGCCATCGACCTCAGAACCGGACTGAAACGCATGGCTGCATGGGTCCGCACCCATGGTCCATGTATACCTGTGAAATTCGAAAACATCGAGATCGCGAAAATGCTGCCGCCTTCGTGGTCTAGGTAGTGACTGGCTTTACCCTGAACCATGAAAAAACTGATTCGCTTCCTGCTGCATGCCCTGGGTGTAGATCTCGTGCGGTTTCCGCCCATTGAATCTTCACCAACGGATCTTCCCGCTGACCTCCGCAAAATTGTTGTTGAGTGTCGTCCGCTCACGCTTTCGAGCATGCATCGCTTGGCTTCCACCGTGGACGCCATCCGCCATGTCGTGAAAAACGGCATTGAAGGCGATGTGGTTGAGTGCGGAGTCTGGCGTGGCGGCAACATGGTTGTGGCTGCGCGAAGCCTGAAGGCCTTGGGAGACGAATCAAGAGGCCTTTATCTCTATGACACCTTTGAGGGGATGACACGCCCAACGGATAAAGACAAAGATTATACCGGCGAAACGGCGGCAGATCTGTTGTCTGGCAGTGAGAAAGGGACTGGACTATGGTGTGAGGCCAGTGTCGATGACGTCCGCTCAAATATGAGGCAGACAGGATATCCAATGAACCAAGTACACTTGGTGAAAGGCCCGGTGGAGGAAACCATTCCTTCCACAGTGCCAGACAAGATCGCTGTTCTTCGCCTAGACACGGACTGGTATGAATCTACCAAGCACGAGCTTGTTCATCTTTATCCGCTCCTCGTGCCGGGTGGTGTGCTCATCATTGACGACTACGGTCATTGGCAAGGTGCGCGGCACGCGGTCGACGAATACTTCAGTGTAAACGGTATCCAGGTCCTGCTAATGCGCATTGATTACACTTGCCGGATGGCGGTGAAGTGAAACATTCAACCGTTCCTTTTCTTTCTTGTGAACAACGACCCAACAGTCTCAGTCATCATTAGCAACTTCAACGGTGCTCGCTGGCTGCCGCGTTTGTTTGAAACGCTTAAGCAACAGCGCGGTGTCACCCTGGAAATTGTCGTAGTGGATCGCAACAGCACCGATGAATCTGACGCTATCCTCAGCCAGCAGGCGGGAGTCGTCGTCATAAAGCATCCTCCCGAGACTGGTCTCGTCTCCGGCTATGCCGTCGGTGCCGATCATGCCACGAGTGATCTGTTTTTCTGCTGCAATGAAGACATGTGGTTCGAGGCGGACTGTCTCCGACTCCTCTGTGATCAGATCGACCTGAACAAGCGCATCGCCGCTGTTATGCCGGTGCAGTGGACTTACGACATGAAGGAAATTGTCGCCTGCGGCGCATGGTTTGCTCCGGCAGTTTGGTGCCCGTCAAATCCATATCCGTTCCGCCGCTCACACTGGCATTTGGTCGCGACCCGGGCTCTCACCTCATGCGTCAATGCAGGTGCCTGTTTGATTCATCGCAACGCTTATGACGAGGTCGGAGGCTGGGACCGAAGTTTCTTTCTCGACTACGAGGACATGGATCTCTGCATACGCCTCTGGCAGCACGACTGGAAACTTCTCGTCGTACCGGAAGCGAAGGTCGGCCACGCGGTCGGTGCATCGAACAACAAGAGCATTCAGGGTGGGAAATTCAAAGTATCCCGGAAGCGGTACATCGAAGGCAGTTCGAATCTGCCAGCGATTGCGATCAAGACTTTCACTGGTGCGGCCTTGCTCTGGCCGTTCGTCGCCGTGATGGATCGTTTGGTGAGAAACTGCATACGACTGCGGTTTGAGCGTGCTTGGTGGGACGTTCTTGTGTTTGCAGATGTCCTGCGCCGTCTGCCCATGCTCATTGAATATCGATCTAGGAATCGCGAGCGGAATAGGAAGAAGCCAGGTCAACGTTATTTCACAGCGCCGGAGTTTGAATATCATCTGATTAAGACAAACCAAGCCAACCAGCCAGCATGAATCTTCTATCGTTCGTTCGAAACCGTCCACGTGCTTTTAACGCCTTGCACCGGCTGGGCCTTATTGGCGCATTCAGCCAGACGAGTCAAACTGAGCTCAGTTGTTTGGCTAAGTATGCAAACCAGAAGAAAGCTGCAGTGGAGATAGGCACATTCATGGGGGTCGCGGCCGCCATCATCGCCCGGGCTATAGCAAGTGGCGGCAAACTCTACTGTGTGGATCCCTACGATGGAGGTGAAGCGCTCTCCCAGATTGCCGTTCGCCACATCAAACGCTCGGGCATCGAGTCAAAGATACAGCTTGTGAGAGCCTTTAGTCAGGATGCACTGCCGCATCTACCTGAACAGGTGGACTTTATGTTTATAGACGGTGATCACTCATACCAAGGCCTCAGCCGAGACTGGCAGATCGTTCTCCGACGGCTACAACCGGGCGGAATTGCCTGTTTTCACGACACCTCCATGCTGCCTTCAGATCTAGGGCAATACTGTGGAGCGGCAGAGTTCTTTGACCAACACATTCGGAATGCACCAGGCTTCACGAACGTCGAAACTGTCGAAACCTTAAATGTAATGAGACGGGACTCCTGATGGATTGCAACACACCATCTCTTCGGATTCTTCGTGTAGCTGACGTGCCTGACAACAGGCATGGAGGAATGTCTCGGACAATGTACTGCACCGGCGATTGTCTCGTGCAAGCAGGGCATCACGTGGATTATCTTTTCCATGAGTCGTTTTCGTGGCGCATCCCGCGTCCACTTCAACGATATGTCCGGTCTTGGGAAGCGTCATCAATCATCAACCAGCGGTTGGCACGCGGAGAGCATTGGGATGTGATTGAGCTCCATGAGCCGCTTGCATTTGCATACGGTTGGTCCAGGAGACGAAACCTTCGACTTCCTCCGATGGTGGTCTTCTCCTATGGAATTGAAAGCCGCAGCTACGCTGCCATGCGTTCTTATCGCGCCGCGAAAGGTATTTCGTTCCCTCTCAAGAGCCGAATGACAGCCACTGCGCTAGTCTGGCAGGCTACTGCGGGGGTGAGTCTTTCATCGCATGTGATTTGCTCGAACCAGCAAGATGTAGATTTTCTGCATAATGTGCGTCGAATCCCTTCCAATCGGTTGACTCGTCACCACAGCGGCATTGAACCCACATTTCTCGCCGCTGGGAGATCGGTAACGGATAGGCCACCGAAAGGCGTCCTCTTCGTTGGAAATTGGATCGAGCGAAAAGGGATTCACGACATGGTACCAGCAGTGACGGCAGCACTCATTCGCCATTCAGATGCCCACTTCACAGTCGCAGGCTGTAACTGCCAGCCGGCGGAGATCCTTTCAAGCTTTCCCCCATCTGTCAGGCCACGTATCAACGTTATCCCGCAGATACACGACATGGATGAGATGATCCAGGTCTATGCGAGACACACAATATTGCTCCTGCCATCTTATTTTGAGGGGCATCCTCTTGTAATGGTCGAAGCTGCCGCCATGGGCCTTGCAATTGTCACTACGCCAGTTTGCGGTATGTTGGACTTTATTAGCGATGGTGTGTCTGGTGTGTTTTCACCCGTCGGCGATCCCCGAGCTCTAGGACAAGCGATTGACGAACTGCTCGCAAATCCTGATAAAGTGGTTCGAATAGGGACGGAGGCACGTAACAACGCGGAGAGCCACTCATGGGAATGGGCTGCGCAAAAGATCGAAGCCGCATACCGCAGCGCATTGAATAAAGCGTGAAAAGAATTAGGCAATATGCGAATTACTTACTGCCTTAGTCATCCGATTCAGTACCAGAGTCCACTTATGCGGCATCTGTGCGCGAACGGCATCGACATCGAAGTGTGTTATGCTGCAGATGCACACAGTCGCACCTTCTATGATGAGGGTTTCAGCAAACAGATTTCTTGGGATATTCCGCTGCTTGACGGCTACCCTTACAAGGTTCTAAACAGTGTCGAACCTAAGGGTAGCCGGTCCTACCAGATTGCACACTACTCGAAGCAATTAGACAAATGCATTCAAGATCAGAAGCCCAGTGCCATTTGGGCGCATGGCTGGAGGCACCCGTTTAGCGTAGCTGCATGGGATGCAGCAATTCGCCATCAGGTGCCACTCCTGCTGCGCGGTGAAACGTTTCTCGGCTGTGTGCGAGGAGGTCGTGTAAGGAGGCTGGCTCACAAATTCATTTTGTCTCGCCGCTTCCGCCAGGTTTCCGCATTTCTCGCGGTTGGCACACTTAACCATCAGATGTATAGGGCATACGGAGTTGTGAACGAGAAAATTTTCTCGATGCCATACGCCGTGGACAATACATTTTTTCGAACGTTGGCGGTCCAGGCTTCGTCCAACCGCGAGAGGCTGCGATGTCAGTTAGGCATAGAGTCTGGTCGTCCTATCGTTCTTTTCTGTGGGAAGTTAATCGAAGTCAAAGACCCTGTTACTTTGATTCAAGCAGTGGGCGAGATCGCAAGCACCCGAGAAGCTAAGCCGGTTCTTCTCATAGCAGGAGACGGTGCTCTGCGATCGGGCATGGAGGAGCTCGCTGGCCGCATCGCCCCGGGGATCGTCAAGTTTTTGGGGTTCCGCAATCAGACCGAACTTCCAGCTCTTTACGACCTCTGCGACGTCTTTGTCCTGCCATCCGTCTTTGAACCTTGGGGCCTTGTGGTCAACGAGGTGATGAACGCAGGCAAACCTGTTATCGTCAGTGATCAGGTCGGAAGTGGCTACGATCTTGTTAAACCCGGCATCAACGGTGATATCTTCCGAGCAAGGGACGCCAGCGATCTTTGCAATCGTTTGCGACCATGGCTTGAAAATCCGGACAGACGAGAGAGCGGTGGCAACCAGAGCCTTGAGATCATCCGGCATTGGAGTTTTGATAGGTGCCTTGAAGGATTGAAAATGGCATTATCCACTATCGCAGGCCGATGAATGGCATCGCACTATCCTACTCCGGTGTCCACGAAATCTTCCAATTGGCACTGGCAGCACACGAACTGGGGGAACTTGAAGGGTTACATTGTTCAGCAGTTGATCTCCCTGGGAAGTGGGGGGCCATCCTTTCAAGGCGTTTGTCAATGCCTTCGGCCCGTCCTTTGGGTTGGAGCGAATTACCTCCTGGACGCGTACGTGAATTCCCTTGGCCATTACTCTCTCATCGCTTAATCCAGAAGGCCCTTCCGAGACGAAAGTCAGAGCACTTATATACGAACGACTGGTTTGACCGCACTATTGCTCACCGCCTCCTCCGATCCGATGCCAGGGTTTTTGTGGGTGGCGAAACCTGCGCGGCACACTCTTTAGCTGCCGCAAAGCAACGAGGCATGACGACAATTCTTGACTGCGCTGGGATTTCGAATCAGTTCCTGGAGGAACAAGAGCGTGTGGCTGCTGCAAAATTCGCAATAGACTTCAAAGAGTCCCGTAACAGCGCAGCCATGCTGGAACGTAAAAGACGGGAACTTGAACTGTCTGATGTAGTGCTCTGCTGCTCTGAATTTCAGCGAGATATTCTCCTAACCCTGAACCCAAAGATAAAACGTACTGAGGTTATACCCCTCTGGGCCGACGTTGAGTTTTGGGCACACGGCATTGATAGACGCCAGTTCTCGGTGACTAAGCAACCACTCAAAGTCCTCTACGCAGGCTCAGTGAGCATCAGAAAGGGCGTGCCGTATCTCATAGAAGCCGTTGAGCCTTTAAAGGACGAGGTGTCGCTGACGTTAGTCGGTTCCATTTCGAACGAGATGGAAAAATTTCTGAGCCGTTTCCGCCCCCATCGCCGCTTAGCCTACGTGCCCAAGCAGGATCTACGGAGTCTCTACGGAGAGCATGACATAATGGTAATGCCCACGCTCGGAGATTCCTTTGGCTTTGTGATTATTGAGGCAATGGCATCAGGAATGGCTGTCATTGCCAGCAGGAATGCAGGGGCACCGATTCCCTCTGAAGAGTGGCGCGTGCCGCCCCATAGTGCTGAAGCCATTCGGCACCGGCTTATGGCTTATCATGCCGACCGCAACCTGTTACGGTATCATGGCAATGTGGCGCGAACCTTCGCGCTTAAGTTCAGGCCAGAAAAGTACCGAACTCATGCATCAAGTATTTTTTCGGAGTTCTTGGATATATGACGATACTTCAGATTCTTCCGCGGGTTCCGCCAGCGATTTGCGGGATCGGCGATTATTCGTGGCGGCTTGCGCAGGCTCTGCGCGACGAACAGGGGATCCACAGCAGCTTCCTTTCCGCTGGCACATCGTGGACTGAACCAGCCCAGCGAACAGAGTTCCCGGTCTTCCGACTGGCACAGCTGAGAGCGCAGACGCTCGTTGATTTCATCGCGAAAAGCTCTGTCAAGTATCAAGCTATCGTGCTCCACATGTCACCGTACGGGTACCAAAAGCGCGCAGTCCCACTTTGGCTTGCCAACGGCTGGAAACAGATTTCGAACCTTGGGAACCGGCCGATTCTGTTCACGATGTTTCACGAATTGTACGCATCTGGCTCAATCCGCACATCGGCTTTCTGGCTGAAGCCAGTCCAAAAGATGGTGCTGCGCAGCGTTGCGTTAGCTTCGGACGTGCTGAGAACCAATCGTATGGACTATGCGAAGTGGCTCAAGAAGTTGACGGATGTTCAGGCGGACGACGTGCTCGCAATGCCTGTCTTCTCCAATTTTGGGGAACCTGCTGCATTACCCCGCTTCACCACGCGTCCAGCCGCGATGGTTATTTTTGGTTGGGGAATCCACAGCGGCGAAAGTCTAGACTCCGTGATCCGCAAAGCTTGTACCCACTGCGAACATTTTGGGTTGACCACGTTACACATCATCGGAGGCGGTCACGTAACTGTCCATCCGCCACATTCGGTCACACTGGTGCGCCACGGTTTTCTTTCGCCGGAGGCAGTTTCAGCCATTTTATTGAATTGCCGCATGGCATACACCGCCTACAGCGCAGATCATTTCGGCAAGTCTACCCTAATGGCCGCCTTCGCGGCTCACGGTCTCGCAGTGGTAGTGCAAGGCAAAGGGCCAATCCTCCCAGATGGGCTCGAGGATCAGCGCAATGTGATAAACGAACGTTCATTAATTGACGAGGGCTATCCAAACGAAGCAAAGTTGGGAGAAATTGGTGAATCGCTTCACCTGTGGTACAGCGGACATTCACTGACTCGCAATGCCGCGAGTTTTGCGGCCCAACTGAAAAAGCAGAATCGGCGTTTCCACACGGAGCATTGAAAAATCCACGCAATGTTGTCGCTGCTTACTCATCTCTGGCTAAACCGGAATCGTCCGCCATTCGGCGGGAAGGAGTGGTTCAAAACATGGGCAAAGCGTCTTCAACAAGGTCCGAATCTTCTAAAGCAAGCCGGGTTTCAAATGCGCTTCAAACGGCACGGCGCATGTGTAGATCCTTCTGCGTTCTTTTCGGATGCAACTATGGTTTCCGGAAAGTTGAGCAAGCTAAAAATTGGTGCTCATACTTTTGTGGGGCGGGCCGAACTCGCCGTCCATGCCACGCTGACGATAGGTCGCTGTGTCTGCATCAACGACGGAGCAAAAATACTCACCGCCAGTCATGACGTGCATGATCGCGCGTGGCGAATGGTGGCGAAATCCATCGTTATCGGGGACTACGTGTGGATCGCCAGCAATGCGTTGATTCTACCAGGGGTGACACTAGGCTATGGTGCTGTGGTAGCCGCAGGAGCGGTAGTCACTAAGGATGTGCCCCCTTTCGGAATTGCAGCTGGCAACCCAGCCCAATTGATGGAAAAATTCCGAGCAGAGTCGTTGTCCTATTCACCCACCGAATCACTGGCGCTGTTTCGTTCATGGTATACATCACCGCCCGGCCCGAATCAATAAAATGACAGTCTTTTAAACATGCTTTCGATCCTTGCTGCTATAAAAATTCCGTTGACCACGCTTCTGATTATTGGTGCGTCGGTCGCACTGGTCGTCATTGCTTGGAGTTACTCCAACTGGAGGTCCGCGGTGAAGATCGCGTGTGTCGCGGTCCTGGTGGAGGGAGCCATTCGCAAATGGATTCTCCCTGGCGGCCAGGAGCTAGTCTACTTCATGAAAGACGTTTTCTTGGTCGGCGCATATATGAGGTTCTATTTTGCGCCAGACGCAGAACTGAGGGCCTATCGAGTTCGGGTGCCTGGCACGTTTATTTTCTTGCTAGCGATTGTCGTCAGCTTTAGCGCACTAAATCCGAACATCGGATCAATTCTCCTGTCCCTGTATGGCTTGAAGATCTATTTCATGTATGTGCCGCTGGCCTTTATGATGCCATACCTTTTCACGAATCAAAAAGAGATGGTCCAGCAACTCACTTGGTACGTCCTTCTGGCAATACCGATCTGCATGCTGGGTTTCCTACAGTATTCCTCCGACAGATTCAGCGTAATCAACACATTTGCCGCAGGGATGGCAGACACCGGAGCGACGGGGTTTGGCGTGGGCGATCGCGCGAGAATTACCGGAACGTTCTCATATCTCACCGGACACACGACATTTGTGATTGTCTTTTACACACTTGCTCTGGTGCTACTATCCCTACAGGAGACACGACGAAAGTGGATCATCGCTGGGATCGTCATTCCTTTTCTTGCAGGCAATGCTCTGATGGGTGGTTCCCGTGCATCGGTGGCAACAATGGGTTTTGTTACCATCGGTTTTGCAATGTCGGCAATGAGCAGGCGGCTTGGGACTTCAAGAAATTTCATTGGAATTCTATTGGTTGGAGGAGCCCTAGCGGTCAGTGGGGCCATTTACCTTTTCGGAGACGCGTTGACGCACTGGGAAGCACGCCTAACTTCATCCGGTGAAACAATTACCCAAAGAACGGTTGGGATGACGTCTTATGCTGTGACAAAGGCTTTGCACCAAGGAGGCTTATTTGGCTTTGGAATCGGAACTGCCCATCCTGCAACAGAAGCCATCCGCCAAAAGTTGAAATTGCCAGCAGTGCGTGAAAAAGTACCCGTTTTTGACAATGAGATGGGCCAAGTGTTGGTGGAGCTTGGTGCGCTGGGTTTTGTTAGTTGGTACGCCCTGCGTGTTCTGATGCTATGGCTGGCTTGGCAATCTTTTTCTCTTTCTCCCCCTGGGGTCGTACGGTCCCTGGCTTTGGCAAGTGTGGTCATCATGGCCCCTTATGTTTTCATGTCAGTCGTTTTCAACCACACGGCCAACTTTCTGCTTTTTGCTCTGTCCGGCTTGAGCATGGTCACCTTTTTGGAACCTGCTGTCCAACGGCGTTTTGCTCGAGGTCGACTGACCAGAAGCCCTCACGCTGTATCCAATCGACCGCCCAGCTAGTGGTTGTGTTTCTCCCTTGCAACTTGCGTTCCGCTTTGCCCATTTCGGCGATCATTCCCGCCCACAGACGCTTCGATACCCTCTCGAAAACGATCACGGTGATCGCTAACTGCCTGCCCCGGCCCTTGGAGATTCTCGTTCACGTGGACGGCGGGGCCAGTGACTTGCTCGCGCAATTGGCTTTGCATCACCCCGATGTCACCACCCTTCACTCTGAGTCCCTGCTCGGTCCGGGAGGATCACGAAATGTCCTGATCGAGGCCGCGAACAACGAGTGGGTGGCCAACTTTGATGAAGATTCTTTTCCGGCCCACCCCGACTATTTTGCAAGGTTGGAAGCTTTGATCGCCCGATTCCCTGACGCCGCCATGTTCAGCGCCGCCAGCAATGACCAGGAACGAGCGGAAACGCAGATTCAGGAGATTGCCATCCCCTCCGGCTGCGGCTGTGTCTTTAGAAAGAGCTGGTTCAAGAAAACTGGTGGATTTGTCCCTCTACCCATCGCGTACTCAATGGAGGAAGTGGACATGGGTATCCGCGTTCATGCCATTGGAGGGACGATCATTCTGGACCCACAGCTCCAGGTGACTCACGACAAAAAGCTCCCAGATCACATCGATCCCGAAATCAATGCTGGAATCATGGCCAATACCGCTCTCTTTCCCTTTTTACGTTTTCCTGTACTGCTTTGGCCCCTTGGGCTTTTGAGCATCATCTTTCGGGTCATCCTTCTCGTTGGTCGAGGATGGACCACTGGACTGTTCGTCGGATTGCAACGCATTCCAGCGCACCTCATCCGATTTCGCAGCTACCGTTCCCCGCTTCCCATCCGCGCTGTACTTTCCTGGCAGATCCTTCGGCGCTACCCCCGCCACATCATGCCGACTGATGATCTTGGTTCTCTCCACAATTAGTCCCCATGAGCCTCGCCGATAAAGTCGCACGGAGACTTTGCCCCCATCGGAGCATCCGCAAGGTTCTGCGTGGCCCGCTCCGGGGGATGCGCTTCACCATCGTCAACGGCATGGGCGTGACCTATGCTCTGGGGCAGGATCATTGGAATTTTGCAGACCTCTTACCTCACCTAAACGGAGGGGTGACCGTCTATGACATCGGGGCGAACTGCGGTCAGATGGCCTTGTTCTTCTCACGTCAGGTGGGACCAACAGGGAGAGTGGTTTCCTTTGAGCCAGTTCCCTCCAATGTCGCCACGTTGCGACAAAACCTCGCGCTGAATAATTGCCAAAACGTCACCGTCATCGAAGCCGCCGTCGCAGCTGATTCTGAGCCGCGCACCTTTTGCTTTGATGAGGCCCATCACACCATGGGAACGATCCAGGGTTCGATGGTGAAGTTGGATCAATGGGACACCACTTTTGAAGTTCAGTGTGTCACGCTCGATGGACTGCTTGAAAGCGGTAAGATCCCTCCACCCCAAGTGATGAAAATCGATGTCGAAGGCGCAGGCATGGAGGTGATCCAAGGCGCTTTGAATCTGATCCGGGAACATCGCCCTGGGATCTACTTTGAGCTTCACGCAGCAGACCAAGAGGCACCGGAGCTCAAGGCCCTGAGCCTTCTCCGCGACGAATTCGGGTATGAGATCCGCGACCTCAATGGTACCCTCCAAGACAAATTAGGCCCGCAGTGGGGCGCGGCGGTTTGGTGTGAACCGAGGAGGGGATGAGTCCAGATTGAGCGACGGTTCGTGTTCTTGCTCGTCCGCCTGCTCGTTCTCGGCTCAGTCGCTCCGGGGTCACAGACCCCAGCTACAACCTATCGTCCTCCTTCTCGTCGTTCGTCCTCATCCTCGGTTCAGTGGCTCCGGGGTCAGAGACCCCAGCTACAACCTATCGTCCTCCTGCTCGTCCTTCGTCCTCGTTCTCGGTTCAGTGGCTCCGGGGTCACAGACCCCGGCTACAACCTATCGTCCTCGTTCTTCCTGCTTTCCTCATTCCTCCGCCATGAAACGCGCCCTCATCACTGGCATCACAGGTCAAGACGGTTCCTATTTGGCAGAGTTCCTTCTATCGCTCGGCTACGAGGTCCATGGCCTTGTCCGCCAGACGGGTCTGGAAAAGATCAAGGGCAACCGCCAGCCTGGGGGCATTGGTGACCTTTACGAACGCTGCATCCTCCACCCGGTCAGCCTCGACAACTTCCCTGGGCTGTATCGAACCATTGCCAAAGTCCAATTTGACGAGTGCTACCACCTGGCCGCTGCCAGCTTTGTCGGGGAGAGCCTTGCCGATGGCTACCAAACATTGCAGAGCAACATCAGCGGTGCGCACTACTTGATGGCATCCCTTTTTGAGTTCCAGCCGCAGTGCCGGGTTTACTTCGCTGGTTCCAGCGAGATGTTCGGTCGCCCAGAGGTCTGGCCACAGAGTGAGGCGACCCCTCTCCTGCCGCGCAACCCGTATGGGATCAGCAAGGTGGCGGCCTATCACCTCATCCGTGCCTACCGGGACCTGCACGGGATGTTCTGCTGCACGGGATTCCTGTACAATCACGAAAGCCCCCGCCGCCGCACAGAATTCGTCACCCGCAAGATCACCTCTGCGGCAGCGCGGATCAAAGCAGGCCGTCAGCAGTTTGTGGAATTGGGTAACCTCCAGGCCAAGCGTGACTGGGGTTACGCGCCCGACTACGTCCGCGCCATGCACAGCATGCTGAATCACACCCAGGCCGATGACTTTGTCGTGGCCACCGGAATCCTCCACACCGTGCAGGACCTTTGCGAGGCCGCCTTTGGCCACGTCGGTCTGAACTGGCAGGACCATGTGAAGGTAAACCCGATGTTCGTCCGCGCTGAAAACGATGTCCACTTGGTTGGCGACCCGAGCAAAATCCAGAAAACGCTCAACTGGAAAAGCACGCATTCCTTTGAGGGCATGATTCAAGAAATGGTCGAAGCTGATCTTGCGGTCGTGAGCTGATTCATCTTTTTCTGAATTGCGGTTGCAACTTTTTCTTTAGCGGCGACTTAAAAGCGTTAGTCCTTAAACCCTAGGCCCTAACCCAACGCGATTTCAGCTTTATGTGCGGCATTGCCGGCATCTTCTCCCCATCCCCCCGAGACACAGCAGGTGTGGAGGAAAAGCTGCGCCGTTTGCAGGCCCACCTGCGCAAGCGGGGACCGGACGATGAAGGGCTGTGGATCACGCCCTATGGCCGAGTAGGACTCGTCCACACCCGCCTTTCCATTCTTGACCTTTCGGCAGCGGGCCATCAACCGATGGCCAGTAAGGACGGGCGGTTCACCATCACCTTCAATGGGGAGATCTACAACTTCCGCGAATTGCGGGCGGAGTTGGAGCAGGACGGAATCAAGTTTACCTCTGACTCCGACACGGAGGTGCTGCTGGCGCTGTATGCCAAGCGGGGTCAAGCGATGGTGCGCGACCTGCGGGGCATGTTTGCTTTTGCCATCTGGGACGAAAATGAGCAGACCGCATTCCTTGCCCGCGACCCCTTTGGCATCAAACCCCTCTACTTCAGCAAGGGCCAGGACGGAAGTCTTGCCTTTGCCTCCGAACTGCGTGCGCTCCGAGCTGCGGGTCTTTGCAGTAGCAAGCTCAATCCAGAAGCGGTGCTCCGCTACCTGCGGATGGGCACCGTCGCTGAACCCCATACACTTTTGGCTGAGGCACAATGTCTGCCCGCTGGCACCAATCTGGAATGGTCGGCATCGGGCACGAAGACGACCTCTTACTGGCGACCCCAGTTCCGCCCCAATCCAGCGCTCGACCGAAACGAAGCGATTGAGCAGACCCGCGCTGCGCTGCTCGATAGCGTACGCCACCACTTCGTCAGCGATGTCCCGGTGGGCATCTTCCTGAGCGGTGGCATCGACTCGACGGCGCTGCTTGCGCTGGCAAAGGAGGCCGGACAGTCCGACATCGCGACCTTCTCCGTCGGCGTCGATGATCAGTCGCTCGACGAAACGAGCATCGCACGGCGGACGGCAGCACATTTTGGATCCCGTCATTTTGAAACACGGCTCACCGGCAGCCAGGGCACCGAATGTCTGAACCGCTTCATGGAGCGTGTGGACCAGCCAAGCATCGACGGATTCAACAGCTTTGTCGTTTCTGAGTTTGCCCACAGCGAGGGGATGAAGGTGGTTCTCTCTGGCGTGGGCGGCGACGAACTTTTTGGCGGGTATCCCAGCTTTGCCAAAGTGCCCAAGCTCTTCCACCTGGGCAAAACCGTTCGCAGCATCCCCTTCCTCGGTTCGTTGGCGGGCAGGGCGATGGAATGCTGTGGTCCGTCCCCACGGAGTCGGCGTCTGGGTTCGTTTATCCGCCACCCCTCCAGCATGCTGGAGGCCTACCGCTGCTTTCGGGGGATCTTCCCGCAGAGGGAAGCCCGCATCCTAACAGCCCAGATTTGTGGCTGCGACCCCGCTGAAATCACTGAAACCCTGCCCTATCCATCGTTTGAGGCCCACGACGAACGCGACATGGTTAGCGCCTTGGAACTCACCCTGTACATGCGCCATCAACTGCTGCGGGATAGCGATGTGATGAGCATGTCTCACGGGCTGGAACTGCGGGTCCCGTTTGTGGATGCGCCTTTGTTCGAAACCTTGGCCAAGATCCCAGCAGAACACCGTCTGCAATCAGGCAAAAAACTCCTCCTCCAAGCAGTGCCAGAGGTGCCCGAGTGGGTGGCCAATCAACCAAAGCGTGGGTTTCTCTTCCCCTTCGAGAAATGGATGAAGGAAGACTGGAAGGAGACCTTCGATAAGATCGCAGGAACCCTGCCAGGCCCACGTCCAACGTGGTATCAGCGCTGGGCCGTGTTCATGCTGAGACATTGGATTGGGTGAACGCTTCGTCATCCTAGTCGTTCTCGTTCTCGACTCAGTCGCGCCGGGGTCACAGACCCCAGCTACAGCTAATTCGTTCTCGTCTTCGTCCTTCTTCCTCGTCCTCGACTCAGTGGCTCCGGGGTCACAGACCCCAGCTACAGCTAATTCGTTCTCTTCCTCGTCCTTCTTCCTCGACTCAGTGGCTCCCGGGGCCACCGACACCAGCTACAACAGCATCTTCCTCATTCCTGCCTGCGGGATCATTCGTGCGCTCCTCATCCATGTCCATTCATCGACCAACCATCCATCTCTGGGCTCCCGGTATTCGCGAAGGAAGCGGTGGGATTCAAGGGTTCTGCCGAGATCTTCTTGCAGCCCTAATCAGAGCCTTCCCACACAACCCGATTCATGTCCTCATCAAGAATGACCGTCCAGAGCCTAACGACCCCCTTTTCGGCGCGAATGTGAGGTGGACTTCTGTTTGCACGTGGCCAGGTCCCCTGAAGACGATTGGTTTTGCGCTTCTCGGTGGATTGCGATGCGCGAGGCAGCGGCCCGGAGTCATTGTGTGTGGTCACGTCAACTTTTTACCTGCTGTGCGTTGGTTTAACCAACAGCTAAAAATGCCGCACGTAACGTTCATGTATGGCATTGACGTGTGGACACGTCTCAGCGATTCCATACGAAGCGGACTCCATGAGTCGGCGGCTCTATTTTCCATTAGCAACCACACGACCCAGCAAGCCGTAGTTGCGCAAGAACTTGGATCGAAGCGGATCGATCACTTTCCATGCACCTTTGCAACAACTCGCTACGTCCCCGGTCCGAAGCCACCCGTGCTGCTGGAACGCTACGGTCTCCGCCCCGATCAACCCGTCTTGTTCACCGTCAGCCGTCTTGCGGCTTCTGAGCAGTACAAAGGTCACGAACAAATCCTCCAAGCGCTGCCGACCGTGGCCAAGACATCGCCAGACGTCCGCTACATCATCGGTGGCACTGGCGATTACGCTGACACACTCAAACAACGGGCAGCGGAACTGGGCCTGGCGGACCGGGTGATCTTTGCGGGATTCATCCCCAATCAGGAATTGGCGGCGCATTACCAACTCTGCGACGCCTTTGTCATGCCCAGCCGCAAAGAAGGCTTTGGAATCGTCTTTCTTGAGGCCATGGGCTGCGGCAAGCCGGTGATCGGCGGCAACCAGGATGGCTCTGTCGATGCCCTCGATGGCGGCCGATTGGGCGTGCTGATTGACCCACTCAACATCGCAGAACTTGCGGAAAGCATCTGCCAAATCCTGACGAAGACGCACCCCAATCGCCTCCTTTTTGATCCTCAAGCCCTGCACGATGCAGCGGTGGCGACCTTTGGTCCCGACGCGTTTCGGCAGCGCCTCCAGGATGCATTGGTCCCTCTGCTGAAGTCGCGATCCCAGTAGAGGTCGGCGGCAAAACCCGCCGTACAATCATCAGATCAGGCAAACTCTGCCACCTCGCCCCTGCCCTGTGCTGAGCGTCACCTTCATCATTCACAGCCCAGCCCCCTATCATGTGGAGCTGTTTGATGCACTGACCGCAGCGGGAGAGATCAAGCTTACGGTCATGTATCTGAACATACGGGAGGAAGGCAGGCAATGGAGCCAACCTTCGGTGGCTCATCAGGCCCTCTTTTTTGCAGATCAAAACCCGCAAGCTAACGATGCCTTTGAGGCGGACTTGGTCGTCATCGGCTTTGCCAATCACCCCCTCTCCCGTCGCCTGATGGCCGAGCGCAATGCCCAAGGACGCCGCTGGGCCTTCTGGGGCGAACGCCCAGGTGCTCATTCCCGAGGACTCGCGGGAAGGCTGGTGCGGCGCTGGCGGCTGAGATCTCTGCATCGGTCCTCCGCCCCGATCTGGGGCATTGGCCGGTGGGCAGTCGATGCGTATAGGCGCGAGATTGGTGGCCGGAGACAGTTCCGCAACCTGCCCTACTTTTCCAACCTGCACCGTTTTCAAAACCAAGACGGCCCGACCGCAGAAGCAACTCGAAGAGGGGTGCACTTTCTTTTTGTGGGAGGACTCTCACAACGCAAAGGTGCCGATTTGGTCTTGGCCGCGTTTCAACAACTTCACGCGGATCAGCCCCTCGCTGGCCACACGCTAACCTTTACGGGCAGTGGCCCTCTGATGGCAACCTTGCAAAACAATGCCGCCCCATTGGGCGACGCATGTCAGTTTGCGGGCTTTACTGATTGGTCTGAGCTTCCTCTGACCTACCGTCGCCATGACTGCTTGGTCGTTCCCTCCCGCTACGATGGCTGGGGGATGGTGGTGCCGGAGGGCCTGGCGGCAGGACTCCCCGTGATCGCTAGCGATTGCATGGGTGCCGCTCTCGACTTGATCGACCCGAATGTGAACGGCTGGCGCGCTGCTGCTGGATCTTTGCAGAGTCTTCTCGCTCAAATGACCGAAGCCGCATCCGCACTCACAACGGACCGATCCTCCTGGCGGGAGCGTGCGATTTCATCCGTCGCTCACCATCAACTCGACGACGGCGTCACTGCCTTCCTCACCGCCATCCAGGCAGCTATGGACCCATCGCCGTGCTAGACGAAGCGACCAACAAAACCCCTCTGAAGGTGCTGCACGTCATTCCCTCCCTCTCGCCACGACGGGGCGGTCCCAGCGATGCCATCTTGGGCCTCTGTCCAGAGCTAACGCGCCTGGGGATTGAGTCCACGATCATCACCACGGATGACGATGTGGACCGCCGCATGCAGGTGCCACTGATGGAGCCGGTCATGCACGAAGGTTGTCGAGTGGTCTTTTTCCCCCGAAAGGAAGGGTGGTCCCGTCTGCTGCGCGACTTTTCTTATTCCCCCGACCTTGGCGACTGGCTACGTGAACATCTGAAAGAGTATGATCTGCTTCACGCCCATGCCCTTTTTTCGTATGCGCCCAGTCGCGCTATGCAACTAGCACGGGACCAGTCCGTGCCCTACCTTTGCCGCCCGCTCGGCCTGCTGGGCGACTGGGCCCTCCAGCAAAAGCCGATGCGAAAACGTGCCTTCCTGCGACTGGTCGATCAAGAGAATCTGCGCCACGCTGCCGCGATCGAGTATAGCAGTCCACAGGAGCAAGATGAAGCGAGTTCGCTGGGCCTGCCGACGGACGGACAGGTCATCCCCCTCGGTTTTAGGCCCGTGCCCCGGATTGATGACGCACGCAATCGATTCTGCCAACACCACCAACTTGATCCCCGTCGCACGAATATTCTTTTCCTCTCCCGCATCCACCAAAAGAAGGGCTTGGACCTGCTGGTAGATGCCTGCGCAAGGCTGCCCAAGGATCAGTTTAATCTGCTAATCGCCGGTGCAGGAGAGCCCGATTACGAAGCCACGATCAAGAGACGCATCAAACGGGCAGGAATCGTCCACCAAACGACGTGGCTCGGATTCTTGGAGGGAGATCGCAAGAATGAAGCGCTGGGCGCAGGTGATCTCTTTGTACTGCCCTCCCATTCCGAGAGTTTTGGAATCGCCGTAGCAGAAGCGATGTCTGCGGGCTGCGGCATCGTTGTCACGAACAAGGTTCCAGTCTCCGACTGGGTCGCAGAGGCCCATGCAGGCTGGATCATCGAGCCCACGGTGGACTCCGTACATGCAGCGCTGGTGGATGCCATCGAACAACCGGATGAACAAAGAAGCCGAGGAAGGCGCGCCGTGGAGGCCTCCACCAACCTGACCTACACCGTCACGGCAGAACGACTGAAGGCCCTTTACCAAAGGATTGTCGATCATCCGGTGGAGCGGGTGGGCGTGTCCGACAATCTCCGGATCCTTCACGTCATCCCATCCATGTCCCAATCCCAGGGCGGCCCCAGCTACGCGATGCCGCTGATGGCCGCAGCGCTGGCCCAGGAGGGCGTACACGTCGATATCGTCACCACAGATGATGACGGCAAGTCTTTGCATCGCACCGATGTCCCTCTGGGTATCCCCATCGAGAAAGACGGGTATCACGTCATCCACTTCAGCAAACAGACCGAGTTTTACAAGACCTCGTTGCCGCTGTTGAAGTGGCTACGCGCCAACGTCAGGGGATACGACTTGGTGCATATTCACGCATTGTTTTCCTTTTCCAGCATGGCTGCGATGGTGGCAGCCCGGGAGCACGGCATCCCCTACGTCATTCGTCCGCTTGGGGTTCTAAATGCCTGGGGCATGACTCAGCGCCGTCGGTTCTCCAAACAGGCTTCGTTCGCGCTCCTCGATAAACCCCTGATCAATGGAGCCGCTGCCATGCACTACACCAGCGCCCAGGAGCGCGACGATGCGGCGAGATTGCACCTTGCCCCCAGACCCGAAATCGTCCCACTAGGCGTGGATCTCAAGGGCTTCAATACCATGCCCGATGGCACCGAATTCGTGGCGAGATTCCCTGAACTGAAGGACAAGCCATTTGTGCTTTTTCTCTCCCGGATCGATCCAAAAAAGGGTCTGGATCTTTTGATCCCAGCCTTTGCTTCCAGCACTGCGTCAAGAACGGCTATGCTGGTCATCGCCGGAGGGGGCGACGCAGCCTATGCGGCAAAACTTCGGACTGCAATAGCGCAGGTGGGTCTCACAGATCGAGTCGTCTGGACCGGCCATCTGGCCGGGAGCCTAAAACTCAGCGCCCTATCGGCTGCGGCTCTTTTCGTTCTGCCCTCGCATTCAGAAAACTTTGGCATCGCTCTTCTTGAAGCGATGGCCGCTGGTTGCGCCTGCATTAGCAGTCCTGAAGTGGCCCTCGCACAAGACGTGGCGGAACACGATGCGGTCGAGATCGTCCCAAGATCGATTGAAGACTGGTCACGCGCTCTGGATCAACTGATGGAGGACGAACCACGACGTGCAGAGTTGGCACGCAATGCGCGCAAGATCGCACACCAGCGTTACTCCTTGCAGGCGATGGGCACGGCACTTCACGACCTATACGAACGACTTTTGCACCGAGGAAAAGCAGCCGTTCATTAGCCAATGACCGATTTTTCCCACAGCCTCACTCCTGTCATCCTCACGTACAATGAGGAGCCCAACATCGCGCGATGCCTGGAGCGGCTGCGATGGGCGCCCCGCGTGGTTGTGGTGGACAGTTTCAGCGCGGATGCCACGCCAAGGATCTGTGCAGACTACCCGAACGTGACTTTCCTCCAGCGGACTTTTGATGATCACACCCAACAATGGAATTTTGGGTTGGATGCGGCCGAGACGCTTTGGGTCTTAGCGCTCGATGCGGACTATGTCTTGGGAACCGGATTTGAGGACGAACTGGCGCGGCTGACAATACCGGAAGAGGTGGACGCCTACGATGCGGCCTTTCGTTACCTGATCTGTGGGAAGCCCCTGCGCGCCAGCCTTTACCCGCCGCGTGCTGTTCTTTTCCGCAAAGACCGCTGCCGATATGTTCAAGACGGCCACACGCAACTCCTCAGAGTCCCTGGAACCTGCGCCCACCTAGCCACCCGCATCGATCACGATGACCGCAAGCCTTTGACTCGCTGGTTTGCGTCCCAGGACAAGTATGCGCTACTTGAAGCCGATAAACTGGCGGCAGCCGATTCATCCACTTTGCGCCTGCAGGACAAACTGCGGTGCTCTCTGTTTGCGGCGATTCCTGCCACTTTGATTTACACCCTCATCGTTAAGGGCACGCTCTTTGATGGGTGGAGGGGTTGGTATTACACTTTGCAACGCACCATTGCCGAGATCATGCTGGCTTTGCGCTTGTTGGAAAAGCGATTCAACGAACGGACCGACTCCTAACCTTCCCGACCACCGTATTGACCGCCACCGTTCACCTTGTCATCCCCTGTTTCCAGGAGAGCCTGAGAATTGCGCCGTTCCTGAGGGACTTGAAGGCGGTTTTTGGCACCAATTGCCAAACCAAGATCATGCTGGTGGAAGACGGGTCTGGTGCGGCGGAGCAGGCACGCTTTCTCTCCGTGGTGGAATCGATTATCCGCGATTGTCCTCTCTTCACCCCGTCCCTTCTCCTTCCCGAAAACCTAGGCAAAGGCGGGGCGGTGTATGCTGGATGGGCTCAGCATGATGACGCAGACTGGTTGGCCTTTGTTGATGCCGACGGCTCCTGTTCCGCCAGCGAGACCAAACGCTTGATCGAACTGGCTCAGAGTTCGTCTTCGTTAGATGCGGGCAAGGGATCCCCTCCCGCGCTTTTTGCGTCTCGGGTCAAGATGCTGGGGCGGCAGGTGGATCGCCAGTTCAAGCGCCACCTGATGGGGCGAATCTATGCGACGCTGGTCTCAGAGCTCTTGCATATTCCCGTCTATGACAGTCAATGCGGGTTGAAGCTGGTCCCAAGGGCTGCTTTTGAAAAGATCTCCAATCGCTTGTCGATCAAAGGTTTCGCCTTCGATGCCGATCTTTTGGTGAACCTCCTGGACGCCGGGCAGGACGTGGTAGAGGTGCCGATTGATTGGCATGAGACTCCCGGCGGGAAGATTCAACTAATCCGTGATTCGTGGCGCATGTTCCGCGACGTGCTGCGGATTCGCGGGAATCGCCAACCAGCCCAGTAGGAGGGCGTGAGTCCAATTGTTGGTGTGATGCAGACACTCTTGTCTGCAACCCAACCCCACCTGGAAATCTGCGATTTTCCTAACTTGTTCGTCGCTTCGCGTTCACTGACGATGCAGACAGGAGTGTCCGCACCACTCCACGCCACTCCTCACGGACCACCTCGCAACTCCATCACGTTCCCCTCAGCGATTCAATAGCTCCGGGCTCGCAGAGCCCAGCTACAGCTCAGTCTTTACCGAATGCGCATTCTCATCATCAATCAATTCGTGCCGCCCGCGACGCCTCCGACAGCGCGGCTCGTGGGTGATTTGGCGGAGGCGCTGACAAAGGCCGGACATGAGGTGGTCTGCATCGGGGCGACCAGCGGTTACGGCCCGATCCGGGGGATTCGCAGACTTTGGCGGGACGCCACCGCTCATCTGAAGATCTCGCTGGCGGTGCTAACAGCGGGGCGTTGTGACTGGATCGTTTGCCTCTCCGACCCAACGGGACTGCCCTTCACGGCCACTCTCTTGGCGCGACTGAAAAGGACCCGGCTAGCCCACTGGGCGATGGACGTTTACCCGCAAGTGGCAGTGGCGCTTCAGGCAATGAAAGAGGGAGCAGTGTCCCGAGCCGTTGGTAAGGCGATGCGTCACGGTTACCGAGGGTGTGACGTCCTGGTCGGCCTGGATGCGGACATGGCAGCGGAAATTGCCCATGTCTCCGGGTGTCCTGTTTCGGTGCTCCCCCCGTGGCCATCGGCGATCAATGACGCGGAGAGCAAGGCCTTGCCCGAGATCGCGCCGAGCGCTCGCCGCCGCTGGTTGTACTCGGGGAATCTGGGCCGTGCCCACGACTTTGCCACCCTGCTGGAAGCACAGCGCTTGATCGAGGCCGAGGGCTTGCCCTGGGATCTCCACTTCCAGGGCGGCGGGCCTTGCCGACAGGCGGCTCTCTCGATGGCTGAAGAGTTGGGATTGAACCATTGCCATTGGTCTGGGTATGCTCCTGACGATGAATTGCTGTCCAGTCTCCTGGGAGCGGATGTCCTGATCGCAACCCAGCTTCCGGAAACGCGGGGTTTGCTGTGGCCATCGAAGCTGGCCCTGATGCAGCAATTGGATCTCCCAATCCTCTGGATCGGACCCATCGAAGGCCAGATTGCCAGGGACCTGCACGCCACAAGCCATCTGGCAGGTGTCTTTGCCAATGGCGATGCGAGGGCCGTTGTGAACTGGCTAAAATCCCTGCCCGCCCAACCGACGCGCCCAACATCTGACGTGGTTCAAATGCGCGTCGAACAACTGCGCACGGCGGGCTTAGCGCAGTGGGAGGTGTGGCTGTCCCCAGCTCGCTGTTCGCCACTTGACCCCGAGTGCGTCGCCATCTAGCTACCTTTTGACACCCTATGTGGGAACTCAATACCATCCTGATCCTATTTTTCGGTGCCCTAACCATGGCGGCAACGGGGACGTACTTGATCCTGCGATTTCAGGATCGATTGACGTTCGGCTTGGATGCGCCGGATACCTTTCGCAAACAACACGAGCGCCCGACAAGCCGGCTGGGTGGACTGCCCATTTTTTTGACCCTGTGCGTGGGCTTCATCGCGCTAGCAATCCGGTCACCAGAATTCACCGCGAGCTGGATGCCCATCATCGTCACCAACGCGATCGTCTTTAGCGTCGGGTTCCTGGATGATCTGCATCCCCTTGGGGCAAGAGTAAAGCTGATCGGGCAGATCGGGGCTGCGCTGATCCTCTATTCGATGGGAGTATCGATCGACATGCTCTCGAATCCCTTTGGCGAAGGCTCCATTTCACTGGGGTGGTGGGGACTGCCGGTGACCCTGCTCTGGCTGATCGCGATCCCGAACATCGTGAACTTGATCGATGGCATGGACGGTCTGGCGGCTGGGTTTGGGATGTTCCTTTGCGGCACCTTGGCGTTCATTGGCCACTTTTCGATGCGTCCCGATGTGGTGCTGGTCGCTACGGTGATGGCTGGGGCCTTGGCGGGCTTCTTGGTCTTCAATTTTCCCCCCGCAAAAATCTTCCTGGGCGATGGAGGGGCCTACTTGATCGGGTTCTTTGTCGCGTCGGTATCGGTGAACAGTTCAAACAAAGGTTCCATCATTGCCGCGCTGCTGGTGATCGTCATCGCCCTGGGCGTGCCGATTCTGGATACGGCCTTTGCCATCATCCGCCGGGCAGTGCGCGGGGTGCCGATCTTCCGTGCTGACGCAGAGCACGTGCACCACAAACTGATCGTCCTCGGCTACACCAAGGGACAAGCGCTCATTGCCCTCTATGTGGTCAGCTTGGCGCTGAGTGTCGTCGGTATCAGCGTGCTGATCACCAAAGGACTGGCCCTCCCTGTCGCAGGGGCGGTTTGCTTCCTGGTGGCGGTCGGAGCGGCGCGTTACCTGGGATACATCCGCAGTTGGACAAGTCTGCGGAAGCAGTGGGCGGAGGCCCTGCAACGCCGCAAAAACCGGCAGTACGTGACGCACCACGGCGAACTCCTCGAAATGGAAGTGGATCGCTGCGGTTCGGCTGAAGAATTTTCCGAGTTGCTTCAGCACACGATCCGCAGGCTCGGCCTCTCGCTCACGCCGAAGCCGGGCTGGGTGGAGGCAGAGGTCCCGCTGCTGAACCAAAGCCGCTGCCGCCTTTATCGACAAGGCGGGCACGATGACCGAGGCGAATGGCAGTGGCGCATCGAATCGGTGGCCAATGCCATTGATGCCGCCCGACTCCGCTGGAACACTATCCCAGGTCTGGAAATTGTCTCCATGGCCCCCCTTCACCCTACCACTTCAATTGCTTGATGGACCCCAGCCCGCCAGATGACCCGCCCGTAGCCGTAACCTCCCCTTCGGCAGATCCGAAGGCGGATGGCGCGGCTCCGACCCCGGAGGTGGCCCCTGCGATGGAACGCCGACGCCGCTCGCGCCGATCCCACCGTCGGTCATCGGTAGCACGGCCCTCGGCGACCGATGAGCACGAAGATGAAGCCGAAACGGAAACGGACAGCGACAGCGCGGAGCAACTGACCACTGCCTCTTCTTGGGTGTCGTGGGCGATGGCGGTCACGGTCGTGGCCACCCTGCTCTGCGCTGGCGGCACCTCCTATCTGGGGCGTGCGGTCGCTACGGCGTTGATTGGCCTGCTGATGATCATCGCCCCGTTGCAGCGTAGGATCCCGTGGCTGGTGACGCTCTGCCTTTTGGCTCTAGCAGTCGTTCCTTTGATTGGACTCCTGCCAGCAGCCTGGCTCGGACCGCTGCCGGAGTGGCGTGAAACACTTATTTCGACCTGGGGCCTCGCACTGCCCCACACCGTTTCGCCACAACCGGGCGTCACGCTCGAATCGTGGATGCTCCTCGCCGCAGGCCTCGGCTGGTTTTGGTTTTGCTTAGGCCGTCAGTACTCAACCAATGATCGGCGCGCCATCCTCCAAGTCGCCACCTTTGGCGGGCTGCTGGTCTGTGCGCTAACCATCGCCCAGAGTCGCGGGCTTATCACCCTGCCCTTTTGGCCTGAAAAGAGCCCGCATCCCCCTGCCCTTGCGGGTCCTTTTCCCAATCGCAACATTGTCTCCTCGCTCGCGGCGCTCATCGCCGTTCTCTGCGCGGCCTGTGCCTACGATGCCTATCGCCAAAAGTCCCGACTGTGGCTGGTCTTCGGCCTTGCCATTCTCATCCCGACAGGCGTCATCGTTACCAATACCTCCCGGGGTGGCGTCGTCTTGCTGATTCTTGGATTGGCGGTGTGGCTCGGCACGGCATCCATGCGACGTGGTTTCTTCAAAAAGATCGCCTTGGCGGGTTCGATGGGACTGGTGGTCGTCACCATTGTACTCTTTTACGGCGGCAATTTGGTCGAGCGCATTGAAACGCAAGCCGATCCCGCTCTGATTCTAAAAGACTCCCGTTTCGACATTTATGGCGAGACCCTTTCGATGATCGCCACCGAGCCGTGGATCGGGGTGGGGTTAGGGAACTTTGCGGAGGTCTTCACGCTGCACAATCACATCGATCAATTGACCTCCGTCATGATCCATCCTGAGAGCGACTGGTTCTGGCTGCTGGCCGAGGGTGGCCTACTGATGGGTATCCCGGCGGCGCTGCTTCTTTTTTGGCTGTCCACCTCCACCGGTCCCTGGCTGGGGGGGCGGGATGACAGCCGCAGGCGCCGCCAGGACCGCAGACTCCGCAATGCCGCTGGGCTGTGTTTCTTCCTCGGGATCCTCCACGGCATCGTGGACATCCCCAATCACAATGTCGGTTATGTGATGCTTTCCCTGCTCTTTGCAGGCATTGCGATCCGGCCCAAGAAAATCCATGCTCCCGTGGGACTCCTGCCACGAATCGCGGCACGCCTCGCCGGGGTCGCAATTTTGGCAAGTAGTGTTGGTTGGGCAGCCCTTGTCATGAACCGACCCCTGATGCCTGGGCACTTGAGCTCAACCGTGCTCCGGAATCAGGCCCAAGATCTGGCAAATCTTCAGCGCGACCAGGAAGCGCTGACGACCATCAATGAGGCGATTCTTCGCGAGCCGATGAACGGCATGTCCTACTTCCTCCGGGCGCAGATTCGTCTCCGGCTGGGGCAACCGTCCGCTAGCGCGTTGGCAGATTTTGCGAGAGCCCGCGCTCTCTACCCGCGCTTCCGGCAGATCTGTCTCGACGAGGGGCAGGTCTGGCTCCGCTACGATCCTGCCCTGGCCATCGTCCCATGGCGAGAGACACTGACTCGCGATCCCTTGGGTGCTCTGGGCGATTACGGCACCTTCACGCACATGCTCGGCCATGCTGCACGTCATCCAGCTCTGATCTCGGACCTTTGGAGCCTAGCGACGACGCCCTCCATGAAGGTTGTCTTCCTTTGGAGTTCCCCGCCCGGCCCAGCCTGGGAAAACGCCCTCTCTGCACTTCTCCTCCAGCAGCCGAAACTGGATGGCATTAGCCCCCCTGAGCGTGCCCGCCTGTTCGAAACCTGGCGGCAACGCGGGGATCGCGACCAGCTCCTTGCGGCCTTGGAAAAAAACACTGCTTGGCAGCAGGACGCTTGGCGGATCCTCGCTGCGGAATACGCCAGCCGATCCAAATTCAAGGAAGCCTGGGATGTCATCGCCAAATATGCGACACGCGTCCAGGTTCCGACCGTTTCCCCCACGGTGGATGTCGAAGCCCTGGAACGCACTGCGATCTTTAACCCGACAGATCCGATCAGGCAAATTGACCTCTTCTTTGCCCTACGCGCCACCGAACGCTACGTGGAGGCCCGCCGAACCATGGAAAAAACGCTGACTCTCCCGACTACCCCCGCTTACTTGAAGCTGGAACTGGCGGATGTGTACGCCCTTCAAGGCGACTACCGGCGCGCCTGGGAGACTGCGAAAGAATACCTTCAAATTCCATAGTTCAGACGAAAAGCCATCGGTTAACCGGGTTTCCAGGGACATCATTCGTCTCGAATTTATCAAAATGAGGGGAAAATAGCCCCAAAAACGAAAAAATTACAAAAGGCTCGCAGTAGGGAGAAGTTTCCCGTTTGACGCTGCGAGCCTTTTCATTTAGCTTATTTGATAATCAAATTTGCCTCTCAACAACGACTAACATTATGGCTAAACTGGTAATCATAGACGACGAAGCAGCAATTTTGGAGCTGATGAGCAAGCTTTGCCGCGCCGCTGGGCACACCGTATTCGGGTTCCAGACGGGTGCTGAGGGCCTTGCCGCCGTGCGTGCGCAGTCACCCGACCTGGTCATTGTCGATCTGCGAATCGGCGATGTGAATGGTCTGGATTTGGTGAAGACCTTTGGCGAAGAGTTCCCGAACACCGCTGTCATCATGGTGACCGGGCATGGCAGTGTCGAGACCGCTGTTGAGGCCATGCGGCTCGGAGCTTTTGATTACCTGACCAAGCCCTTTGACCTTGGTGATCTGATCAAGACGGTGAATCAGGCCCTGGCACGCAAAAGTGGAGGCCCGGTCACCAACTCCGCCACTTTGACGAGCGTGCGCAGCGCGACCTCTTCCAAGCTGATTGGTCACAGTGATGCCATTCAGCGCATTTTTGAGATGGTCCGCCGCGTGGCAGACAACGATAGCCCGGTCTTGATCGAGGGCGAATTTGGCGTGGGTAAGCACATGGTTGCCCGCGCGCTGCATGAGGCCAGCCGCCGCAGCGCTGCGCCCTACAAAGAGCTGCAATGCAGTGCCATGCCAGAGGACGTGCTGGAAGCCGAACTCTTTGGCCACGGTAACAGCCAGCAAGGTGGGATTTTTTCCCGCGTCAGCGGTGGGACTCTGCACCTCGCAGAAGTGAATCAACTGCCCCAACGCATCCAAGCACAGCTCAACACCTTTCTGGACGAATGCCAAGCCCGCAAGAGCTGGGGCTCCAGTGGGAATGGCGGACCTGACTTCCGCTTGATCGTTTCCACCACCGTTCCCTTGGAAGATCTGACCCAGGCAGGCACCTTCCGCGAAGACCTCTTCTACAAGCTATCGGTCGTCCCGATGCGCATCCCACCGCTGCGCAATCGCCGCGATGACATCCGCCCATTGGTCGAGCACTTCCTGAAGGAACTGGCGGAGCGCATCGACTCCAAGCCCAAGAGCATCGATGTGAACGCGCTGGAGTTCCTCGAAAAATACGCATGGCCTGGCAACATCTCCGAGTTACGCAACGCCGTCGAACGCGCCTGCGCACTGAGCGAAGGAGACCGCATTCAGCTGACCGATCTGCCGACCAAGGTCAGCCAGCAAGTCGAGGTCCCCGCTGCGAGCGGTCCCGGCGTGATGAAACTGCCAATTGGCTCGCCCTTGGACGACTTCATCAAGGCTCAAGAGCGGGTGTTCATCCAGGAGACGCTCAAATACAACAACGGCTCCCGCGAAAAGACCGCGAGTATGCTGGGAATCAGCATTGCAACGCTCTATCGCAAAATGGACCTGAACTCAGAGCGTAAAACGACGGCATAGCACTTCCGAGTGATGCAGACACTCTTGTCTGCAACCCTCCACCATCGGCAATCGGTGATTTCCCTCACCTTCAGTCGCAGCGCGTGGAGCGCAGATGCAGACAGGAGTGTCTTCACCACGCCATCACGTTCTCCTCGGCGGATCAATCGCTCCGGGCTCAAAGAGCCCAGCTACAACACGGGCTCAAAGAGCCCAGCTACAACACGGGCTCAAAGGGCCCAGCGACAAGACCACCGCTCTTTCGCACCGACTCCCTCACTGCCGCCCCTTTTCACTTTCTACTTCTCACGCCCCCGTCGGAAATCGGGCGATTTCCACTACTTTGAGGCCTCTCCGGTCTCTCCCTTCCCGAACCACATCATGTGCTGCCAGGGCAGGTCATCAAAGCTCTGGGTCGGGACGAAGCCGTTGGCCTTCATCTCTTTGAGAATCTGATCTTTCGACATCTTGTGCTCTGGCCGGATCGGGACCTCAGGGTCTTCGGTGCGGAATTCGACCAAAACGATTTGGCCCTCAGGTTTGAGGGCCTTTTTCATGCCCGCGAGCATCTGCACCGGGTGTGAAAACTCATGGTACACATCCACCATCAGAATCAGATCGCAGGAGTTCTCAGGCAGCTTCGGGTCGTACTGCTCGCTGTGGATTGTCTTGATATTCTGGATGCCTTTTTGCTCCATCTGCTTGTTGAGCATCGTCAGCATCTCGGGCTGGATATCGACCGCATACACGACGCCCGCATCCCCCACCATGGCCGCCATCGGCAAGGTGTGGAATCCGTTGCCACAGCCCATATCACAAACCGCCATGCCCGGCTTGAGCTTCAGTTGCTCGCGCATCTTCGTTGTTGCCTCTTCGGTCTCTCGCTTGCGCCGCATCAGCCAGTCCGCGCCCATCCAGTGCATCGTCCGGGCGATAACGCGACCCTCATATTCCGTCAGCGCAGGCGGGGTCGTTGGCCCTCCAGCGGGGGCAGGTGTTGGCTCTTGGGCAAAGGCACCGGTGCAACTGACTAGCAGCAGGCCACAGAGTGCCCAACGATTGAGGGGAGAAAATTCACGCATGATGCCAAAGGAAACGCCCCTGAATGGGGTGATCTCACAGCCCTATACGCCGGGCGCACTCGGCTTGGGCGGCTCCGTGATCCAAAAGGTCATGGTGACGGCGAGCCCCCCGCCCTCTCGATTCGCCGCCGTGGCCTCCCCGCCGCAGGCCTCTACGCAGGACTTCACGATCGCCAACCCTAGCCCCGCCCCGCCCGTGCGACGAGTGCGCGATGCATCGGGCCGATAGAAGGCATCGAAGATGCGAGGGAGATTTTCCTCCGCAACGCCTGGTCCTCGATCCGCCACGGTCACAGCCATTTTTCCGTGCCGAACGACGGCGCTGATCTGGATCGGTCCGCCTTCTGCTGCGTAGCGGACGGCATTGCGCAAGACATTGGCCAGCGCCCGGGCGATCAATCGCGCGTCTCCCCAAACTAGAGCCTCCGGGGCAAGCGTCGATTCGACGGAGGCAGTGCCTTTTTCCCGCTCGATCACTTCCGCGACGACATCGGCCAGCGGCACCAGTTCAAGACTTGCCCCCTGCCCCGTTTGGCCCAGCGCCGCCTTGGAGAAAGACAAAACCTCGCTGACAAGCTGGCTCATCTCTCCCAATTCGGACTCGAGGCGACCGATCAACCGATTCTGCTTCCCACTGTCATCGGCCTGTTGGGAGAGAATCCCCAGGGCGGCCTGCATCCGCGCAATGGGTGAGCACAGCTCATGCGCCACATCCCCCATGAAACGGCGTTGCCCGCTGACATAGCCGTCCAAGCGTTCCGCCAACTGATTGACAGCGGCACCAAGAGTCCCCAGCTCATCCATTCGGTTGCTGTCAGGAACTCTGACCGAGAAATCGCCGCCAGCGATTTGCTGGGTCGCGGCAGTGACTCGGCGCAGGCTCCCCGTGAGCCCCAAGGCCAGCGGCGACCACAGCAGCACCGAGATCAGCACCGCGCCAAAGCCGCAGATCAACCAGGGTTTCGGATCAAAAAACAATCCGCCGCCCGACATCGAGTCAGATCGCAGGACCAGCAGCATGGGATGGTAACCACCGGGCGCTTCCAGTACGGGCACCCGAACAACCACCCAGTACGAGGCGGGGTTGCCTGCACGCATCGCGAATTTCAGATACTCCACATCCAGGTCCTGCATCGGCGCGCGCCCCTTGCGCATCCCGGGCCGCCCGCGACCCGGCGGAGGCTCAGGCGGATGGTCCGGCGGATCGCCGTCCAGCAGAAAAGACAAGGCATCGCCCGCCCCCCCCCGGCGAGGTGGCGGCTGGTCTGGCCGCCCATCGATCTCGTCCCTCCGCGGTGCCTCGGGAAGTTGGGCCTCAAGCTTCTCCGCCAAGTCCGTTGGCAGCACCATCGGTGAACCACCCGTTTGGTGACCAGGATCGATAAACAGCGCCAGATCAACCCCCAGCGCTTTTCCCCGGCGCTGGAGGACAGCGGTCCATTCATCGTCCGTCCGATAGTTGCGCAATTCTTCCCCGACATCTTCTGCGATCCGCTGCACCGCTGGACCTGCGATGCTGGCAAACAGACCATTGGAGACACCGCCAAATTGCCAGCGGAACAAGGCATAAAACCCCGCCGTCAGCAGAACCAAGTTCAGCGTGAACCACAGCAGCAGCTTCGCTGGAATAGGGAGACGTAGTTTCATGCGTCAGTGGCCGCCACGGGCGGGATCGATGAACATGTAGCCGGCGGAACGATAAGTGCGGATGAAGCGCGGCTGCTTGGGGTCGTCTCCGAGTTTTTTTCGCAGCGCAGAAATGTGCACATCGACGGAGCGGTCGAAGACCTCCCACTCGCGATCGCGGATCTCGTCCAACAATTGATCTCGCGACTTCACGCGTCCCTTGGCCTTCACGAGGCTGAGCAGAAGTTCAAATTCGACGGGGGTCAGCGTCAGATGCTCGTCCCCCAGCACGGCCAGCCTTGCTTCCGGTTGCACCCGCAGGTCCCCGACGACGATCTCCACCAGCGGTGCGGACGCCGAAGGCACCGGCGCAGCGGCCGTCCGACGCGTCACCGCGCGGAGCCGGGCGAGCAATTCGCGGGTCGAAAAAGTCTTGGGCAGATAATCATCCGCCCCCACTTCCAGGCCGACGATGCGATCCATCTCATCGCCCCGAGCCGTGAGCATCAGCACTGGCACGGATGACTTGGCGCGGATGGCCTTTAAAACATCAAAGCCATCCATGCCTGGCAACATCACGTCCAAGATCACAGCATGCCATTCTTCCTGCGTCGCCCGCACGACGCCCTCTGGGCCAGTGTGCACTAGCTCGACCCGATAGCCGAGCGGGCCCAGATATTCGGCGAGGAGCTCGCATAAGCCCTCGTCGTCATCAATGATCAGTAGCCGGTGTCCAGGATCCATCTCGCTCATCGTTCACAGGTCATGCCTGCGTGTAAAGCCTGCATGAGTCTGGGGCGCGAGAAATGTTAAGGACGTGTAAAGCGTCACTCCCCAGGGAGCGGCTCAGTCGGCCAAGTCTCGATCCATGGCAGGCCATAGGCGTTCAAGTCCGCCATGAAGGGATCGGGATTGAGCTGCTCCACATTCCACACCCCGGGCTGGCGATACTCCTCATTGGTCAGCAACTGCTTGGCCGCGATCATGGCTGGCACACCGGTGGTGTAGCTGACGCCTTGGCTATTGGTCTCCGCGTAGCAGTCTTGGTGGTCCTTGATGTTGTAAACGTAGTAGCGCAATGGCTGGCCGTCTTTGCCTGTGCCTTCGATCCAGTTACCGATGCAGGTCTTCCCTTTCGTATCCGAGCCCAGCGTCCCCGGCTCTGGCAGCAAGGTTTTGAGGAACTCAATCGGGATGATGGACACGCCCTTGTGCACCACGGGATCGATCCGCGTCATGCCCACATTCACCAGCACTTCCATGTGCTTGATGTACTGATCTCCAAAGGTCATCCAGAAGCGCGCGCGACGGATCTCGAAGTGTTTGGTCAGGCTCTCCAACTCCTCGTGATAAAGGCAGTAGATGTTCTTGGGACCGATCCCATCTGGGAAGTCAAAGCTGCGCTTGATCTCAAGTGGCTTGGTCTCCACCCAGGACCCATTTTCCCAGTAGCGACCATTCGCAGTGACTTCGCGCAGATTGATCTCGGGATTGAAGTTGGTCGCAAAGGCCTTGCCGTGATCACCCGCATTGCAGTCAATGATATCCAGCGTGTCGATCTTGCTGAAGTGATGCTTCATGGCGTAAGCCGTGTACACATTCGTGACACCTGGATCAAAACCACAACCGAGCAGCGCGGTGAGCCCAGCCTTTTGGAAGCGCTCTTGGTAAGCCCACTGCCAGTGATACTCAAACTTGGCCACGTCCTTCGGCTCATAGTTTGCGGTGTCGATGTAGTGCACCCCCGCCTCAAGACAGGCGTCCATGATCGTGAGGTCCTGATACGGCAGCGCCACATTGATGACGACCTCTGGCTTGAAGCTCTGTAGCAATGTGACCAATTCAGGCACGTTGTCGGCATCGACCGCCGCCGTCTGGATCGGACGTTTCAGTTCGGCCGCGATGCTATCGCACTTGGACTTCGTCCGGCTGGCCAGCATGATTTCGCCAAAAACCTCAGGAAGCTGGGCGCATTTGTGAGTGACGACACGGCCAACGCCGCCGGCACCGATGATAAGAACACGATGTGACATGGGGGCGAAGGGTGCCGCGATGCATCGTGGTGTCAAGAAACACTCGTCAGGGTTGCAGTGATTTTGCAAACGCCTGTCGATGAGTGCGGCAGATTTTGCTACTCAGAAACCACGTTGCAACCCCAACGAAGTTCCGCATCCACCGATGAACTCCACCGTTTGGCGCGCAGGAACTGCCCAACAAAGTTGCATCCTCGATGGCAGGCTCCATGTTGCGAGATGTCCTTGTCCAACCCTTGGTTCGCGCTGGCCCTTGTGGGAGTGCTCCTCCTGTTTCACATCGAGCTCTTTGCGACTCTCCTCAATCTGGCGCGTTTTTCCCGACCTCTGCCGGACCGTCTGAAGGCGATCTATGACAAAGACAAGCTGGCCAATACGGCGGAGTATGCGGGAGCCAGCGCCCGAGTGGACGTGATTCGCGATGCCTTTTTCCTCGCCACACTGCTCGCCGTCTGGTGGCTGGGTGGGTTTGGCTGGTTGCATGAAAAAGTGGCAGCTTTCGGGTGGGGCGAAGTCTGGACCGGGGTCGCCACTCTTGCCGCATTAACTTTAGCGCAGACGGTTCTTTCCCTGCCGTTTCAGTGGTGGGACACCTTTGGGGTTGAGGCCCAGTTTGGCTTTAATCGCACTACACCCGCCACCTTCATTGGAGACCAAATTAAGGGCTTAGTCCTCATGGCGCTATTGGGGCTACCCGTAACGGCCTTGGTCATCTGGTTCTTTGACACACAGCCCTGGGCTGCCGTCTATGCGTGGGTCAGCGTCGCGCTCTTTAGCATCGCCATGACCTGGGCGGCACCGCGCTTCATCATGCCTTTGTTCCTGAAGTTCAAACCCCTCGAAGAAGGCCCCCTGCGTCAGGCGATCCTCGCCATGGCGGAGCGGTTAAAGTTTCCCGTCAAAGACGTCAGCGTCGTTGATGGATCACGCCGCAGTTCCAAAGCCAACGCCTTCTTTGCTGGATTCGGCAAAAACAAACGAATCGCGCTCTACGATACCCTGATTGAAGGCCACACGCAGGAAGAACTCCTCGCCGTGCTGGCCCACGAGATCGGGCACCAGAAGCGTGGGCATGTGCCAGTGCACCTGATCGTGGGATTGCTGGAGATGGGACTGCTCTTTGGCCTCCTGCATCTGGGTCTGAAGTCCCAAGGAATGTTTGACGCATTCGGCGTCGCGGGTCGCCCCATCGGCATGGGCATGATGCTCTTCTCAATCCTCTATCGTCCGCTCTCGACCCTACTGAGCGTGCTGACCAGCGCCATCAGCCGCCGCCACGAATTCCAGGCAGACGCCTACGCACGCGAAGCGGTCAACGGGCCACAACCCCTCATGGACGCGCTGATGAAGCTCAGCGCAGACCACCTCTCGCACCCGATGCCGCACCCGTTCTACGTCGGACTGCACTACTCCCACCCGCCGTTGGAGCAACGCTTGGCGGCACTCGAAGCGGCGAGCCCGTAGCCTGCGGACCGTCAACGCTGCCATACCCCTGAGGGGCGCGCATCGCCGGAAAGTTGGGAAGGTCAGGAAGGCAGGGCGCTGTGTCCTCACTGCGCCGAGATTGGCAAGAGAAAGGCCTGCCGCAGAGGCGGGGCAAGGCACAGCCCTGGTTCGTCTCTTTCTCCCCGCAATCTCCGGCTCACTGGAGACAGTCCGCCCAACCCTGCCAGTGTCCTCTTATTCGAGCCAATCGTTCCGGCACCACACCTCCTTAAGGGACCATGATCACGATTAGGTTTAGCTAGCACAATTGACCACGTATGGTTTAGTGTCCGATGGCCGTCCTCCCACAGCACGTCCGCTGTCCAGCTTGCGGAAATCCGATGCTGGCCATGCAGACGCGCCCAGAAAGCATCGAAAGCTGCCCGCACTGTTCTTATAGCGGACCGCGGTCGCAGTTTCAGCCGGTCGGGGGACGCGGCGCAGCCCCTCTGCCGATGCAAAGGCGCGTCATCCACCGCCACGGTGCGCCCGCCTCCACAGCCCAGCCAGCCCCAGCGGCCCCCGTTTACACCGCCCCACCGCAGCCGCACGTTGCCCCTGGGCACCAGCGCTTTTCGCCATCGGCAGCCAACTACGCGCCGCCCCCGCAGTCGGCCCCCCCTCCACAGCCCCAGCCCACCGTCCCGGTCACCCCGCAGGGGCCGCCGAGCGCTTGGGACCCCTACACCGGAGATCTTTTGCAGCCCGTTCCTGCCCTGCCGGAAACTCCACCGCCAGCCTATCAGCCCAGTGCAGGCCCGACAGAACCCTCCTGGCCGGGGCATGGCCTCGAAACCGCCGCGACCCAGCAGGACAGGTTTGCCAGCATCTCCCAGCCGCCCCAGCGCACTGCCCCCGCTATTCTGCCCGTCTTTGTCCCCCAAGAAACCATCGCAACCGTCGCCAACGAGCGCCCTCGAATGTCCTGGGGCAATACCTTTGCCGTCTGGCTCCTTTCGCTCGTGATCCTGGCGGGTGGTGGCTACTTGATTTGGGATTGGTGGAAGACTCAGCAGGACAATCAGGCCGCCCAGAATGCCGAGGAGGCACTCCGCCCCCGCCCAGCCAAACCGCTGCCCGGCAGCAAATTGCCCGCAAATCTACCTACACCGCCCCCTGGGGAACTCGAAGCTGCGCGCCAGGCGGCGACCTCCCGACAAATCGATCTCGTCGTGGCATCGACGGAAGCTCAGGCGGTCGCGGACGGTGTCTTCAAGTCCCTCACGATGGACGAGCGTCTCACCTTCATCGATGGCGGAGCCGAACATCGCGATGCAGTGGAAAAATTCTTTTCCGAACCCGAAACCAACGCGCTGCTGGCGGTCAAGCGCTTCCCCATCGCGCCCCTCTGGCTGCCGGGAAAAGAGCCCTTCCCCCTGTTTCAGGTGATCACCAAAGGCAACCGCGCAGGAGCGATGGCCCGCCTCAACAAAGGGGCAGATGGTCGCTATCGACTCAATTGGCCGATGTTTGAGGAAAGTCACGCCAATCGCGTCCACCAATTCATCGACGATCCACCCGCAGAAGCCCGCTGGTTCTATGCTGGGCTCCGCCGAAGCCACGGTCTGGAACTTGAAGAAAAGGTCCGAGAAAACTACCATGCCTTCGACTTCCAAGGCTCCCCCAACGACTCCGCCCGCGTCTTTGCCTATGCCTCCAAGAACACGCCGGTGGGCCGCTTCTTTAGCAGTCAGATGGCCTGGGGCGGGGTGTACATGGCACGAGTCCTCGTCCGCTGGAGCGATCTGGCCCCCAACCGAAAGGGCATCCTGATCCTCGCTTGTGAAGGGGAAGATGGCGAAGACAAGACACAACCAGCACAGGTCGCTGAACCCGTGCTGGAAGTGCGAAAGCCTGACGCAATGCCAAAGGATGCGAAGGCCGATCAGTGATGGCCTAGAGCTTTGACAGCAAGGCCTGCATGATCTCCTGCGTCCGCGCGACCATGCGCTGCGGATCATCCAGCAGGCCCGCGCTCAGCAGCGCATTGTCCAAGACTTGAGAAGCGATCAACTGCGCCGCATCCGGATTCGTCTCGCGTTGGGCGGCGAGTTTCCGGACGATCTCGTGCCGTGGATTGATTTCAAGAATCACCTTCACCGCATCGACCTCGTCCTTGTTCATCGCACGCAGCATCTGGCGCATCTGCGGCGTCATCTCGCCCATCGGGGTCAGCGCCAGCGCAGGGCTATTGACCAGACGTTTCCCCACCCGCACCGAGGCCACCTCGGAGCTGAGTTTTTCCTTCATCCAGTCACACAATGCCGTCGCATCAGCCTCGCTCAAGGCCTCGCCATCCGTGGCGTCTTCGCCGATATCGACCTGATCGGAATTGACGGCCTGCAGCTGCTTTCCATCAAACTCCCGCAAGGAACTAACGACGTACTCATCAATGGCCTCATAGAGATAGAGGACCTCGATGCCACGCGCCTTAAAGCCTTCCACATACGGACCGGACTCAATGCTGCCGCGCGATGGGGCCACCTGATAATAGATCGTCGTCTGCCCTTCCTTCATGCGGGCGACATAGTCCGGCAGGCTGATCATTTCCTCCCCTTCCGTCAGGGATGACTGGAAGCGCAGCAGCTTTGCCACCGCCGTGCGATTGTCATGATCTGTCGCGACACCTTCCTTGAGGAAGCGGCTGAATTTCTGGTAAAAGGCGCGGTACTTTTCCGCATCTTCCAGCGATTCCTTGTCCAGGAACTTCAGAAGGCGCTTCGCCACCACATCCCCCAACTTCCGCACCAAGGCACTGTCCTGCATGGATTCGCGGGAGATATTCAGCGGCAGGTCCTCGCTATCGATCACACCCCGCACAAAGCGCATCCACTCGGGCAGCAGTTTGTGTGGATGCGGATCGATCAGCACCTTTTTGCAATACAAAGCGACGCCTGGCTCCATCTGCCCCATGCCGAGCAGTTCCATGTTTTCAGAGGGCAGGAAAAGCAGCGCATTGATCGAGAGCGGAACCTCAGACTGGAAGTGCAGACGGTAGGTCGGCTTATCGAAGGAGTGGGAGGCGAACTTGTAGAACTCCTCGTATTGCTCTTCGCTGATCTCCTCCTTGGACTTCAGCCAGAGCGCCTCCACCGTATTCACCCGATCCCCGTTGAGGAGGATCGGGAAGCTGACAAAGTTCGAGTAACGCGAAAGGGTCTCCCGAATTCGGCTAGACTGGGCGAATTCCTTGGCGTCCTCTTTCAGTTCGATCACGATGCGGGTGCCGCGATTCTGACCAGGGGCTTCCTCAATCGTGTAGCTGCCTGCGCCATCACTGACCCAGCAGAGATGCTCAGCTTCGTTACGCCAAGAGTGCGTATAGACCTTCACCTGCGCGGCCACCATGAAGGCGCTGTAAAAACCCACACCAAATTGACCGATCAATTGGGCCTCGCCCCCCTTGCCTGCGTTCTTCAAGGCAGCAGCAAAGGCCTTGGAACCCGAATGTGCAATGGTGCCGAGGTTTTCCACCAACTCATCACGCGTCATCCCGATGCCCGTATCACTCAGCGTCAGCGTTCCGGCGGTCTCATCCGTCGTGATGGTGATTTCCAGCGCTTTGCTGGCGTCAAAGACATCGTTCTCGGTCAATTGCGTGTGCCGCATTTTTTCGAGAGCGTCAGCAGCGTTTGAGACGAGCTCGCGGACAAAGATCTCGCGGTCCGTGTAGAGGGAGTGGATAACGATATCCAGGACCTGCTTCACTTCGGCCTGGAATTCATGTTTGGTGGGTGCGGGATTACTCATGATTCAAGGATAGATAATTTTTGAGGGGGCGGAGCATAGCGTAAAGCCCTCATCTGTCAAAGCGATGCCCACCCTAGATCTTCATCTGCATCCATGCTAAACCGTTCCCATGGCCACTCCAGACGAACGCGCCCTCCTCACCGTAAAGGTCACCCCCAACGCCAAACGCTCCGAGTTCACCGGCTGGGGAGCCGATGAAAAGGATCGCCCTCTCCTACTCGTGCGGCTCCAGGCCCCGCCCGTCGATGGCAAAGCGAACTCTGAACTCATCCGGTTCCTCAGTGGCGAGCTCGGCTGCCCGAAAGGACAAATCACCCTGCTACGCGGGACATCCGGCCGACAAAAGACCCTGGAAATCCCCGCACACTGCCTCCCCAAACTGCCCCCCAAGGAGGAGTAGCACGCTTGACCAATCTGAACCAGCGGGTACAATCTCCCCATGATCGCCACATTTGAGTCCGTTCTCCGAGACGCTCTTGGCCTACCTATGGCGGAGCGGTCCCGTATTGCCTCGCGTTTACTCGAAAGTGTGGAAGAAGACCCAGCGATTGAAATGAGCCCAGAATGGCACGCCGAGATCAACCGAAGAATCAGCTCGATCCGCGACGGCACAGCCAAGCTCATCGAGCACGATGAAGTTATGGCCAGAGTGCACCACTAAACCGCAGAAGAGAGCCGCCCACCTTCCGGGGTGGAGGCCCGGACGATCTGGCCAGTCAGGGCCGTGAGCCCGATCCCGCCGAGTGGCTCCAAGACTCCACCAGGCACACGTCGGGAGAGCATTTCCCACTCCAGACGCAGATATTCGGCCAGGATCGGGGCCAGACCGAGTTGGAAGAAGCTGCCCACCGCCAGCCAAACAGGCAAGACGTGTCCTTTCCCGCGCCCCTCATCGACGAGAGCACGAATTCGCCCCAGAATACCCTGGTAGCGAGCACCCCGCGTCGCGGCAAACAACAGCGCACCTGCCTCCATGCTTCGCGCAGACGCAGAGAAAGGTGCCCCCTCGAGCCACGATGTATCAGCCAACAGCCACTCATCCGCATCGCCGCGCTGCACTGCCCGCCACACTTGGTGAATCAAAGCGACTGACTCCGGTGCCACCAGGCCTTGGGCAAACTCCTGCCAGGCCGTCCGCACCGCCCCTTCCGTGACCATCACTTCTGCGCCAGCCGTCAGCACCTCCATCCGCGCACGGATGCCGCTCAAAAGCCACCGCACCCAGTCTTCATCTGCCGCCCATTCCTCCACCGCCGCCGGTAGCGACGCATGAGAGCTGAGCAGGATCAATGTGGGGCGTTGACTCATCACGCTTGATCTGCGGAGGGTAGTGGTTGATTCATGGCTGACATGGCGGCAATTATGAGCCCCAGCCGTCTGTCTGGCGACTTGAAAAGTTTTGATGAGCACACCTTCTCCACTTGACACTCCAGGCACGCAATACCTGTGCCAGCGCTGCGGAAACTGCTGCCGCTGGCCCGGCGACGTACGCATCACGGATGAGGAGACCAAGAACATCGCCGAATACCTCGGAATGAGTGAGGAAGACTTCATCACGGACTGCACCCGACTGAATGCCAACCGCACTGGCCTGTCGATCATCGATAAGCCCAACGGCGAGTGCCTGTTTCTCATCGGCAAAAATCACTGCCGCATTCAGTCCGTGAAACCAGCCCAATGCTCCGGCTTTCCCAATCTGTGGCGATTTCCCGGTTGGCGGGAGCAGTGCGAAGCCATTGAGGTCCCTGCGCCATGAAAGCGACCAAGCCAGTTCTGGAAAAAGTCCCGCACCGCGAGTGGGAGTCCTTTCACTGCGAAGAACTCCACGGTCCGGACTACGGCACACGCTGGCACTTCCACCCCGAATTCCAGCTCACGCTGGCCATCCGCAGTCGCGGCCACCGTGTCGTTGGCGATAACATCGGTCCGCTGACAGATGGAGACATCGTCCTTCTCGGCGAGCATCTCCCCCATGTCTGGCATCAGGAACCCGGCGACCCAGCGGGTGTGCACGCCATCATCGTGCGCTTCGACCAGAGCGCCATCGGCGATACCCTCATGGGCAAGCCTGAGATGCAACCCGTCGTACGTTTGCTCCGCCGCGCCAGCCGCGGGCTCCAGATCACAGGGCGGACTCAGGCTGATGTCGCAAAGCGCATGAAGGCGCTGGCCGCCGCTCAGGGGCTGACCCGGTTTGTGGGCTTGCTTGGTATCCTTGACGTACTGTCACGCTCACGCGATCTCGTGCCGCTGGCTTCCCCTGGCTATGAGCCGCCGCTCAACTCCAACGATCTTGATCGCATGCAACGCGTCTGCGACTACATCCACCAGCGAATCACAGAGGATATTGACCGGGCGACGCTGGCAAAACTCGCCCACCTCAGCGAGGGAGCCTTCAGCCGATTCTTCAAGTCCCGCCTCGGAAAGACGGTGCCCGAGTACGTCAACGAAGTGCGCATCGGGCGTGCATGCCGACTGATGGCCGAGGACGAACGCCTCAACATCACGACCATCGCCCTAGACTGCGGCTATCGGAATCTAGCCAACTTCAACCGCCGCTTCCGCGATGTGATGAAGCTCTCCCCCCGCGATTACCGCGCCCAATTGCGCCGGATTACCGCGTAACGGCTGGCACCTTACCCACGCGGGAGCGGCCCTGGAAAGTCGCGCCTTCTTCGATCGCAAAACTGCCCGCAGTGATATCGCCGACGATGACGGCGGTGGACTTGGCTTCGCAGCGCTCCTTTGAGGTGATATCACCATCGACTCGGCCAAAAATCACCACCGTGCCGCTTTGAATATTGCCTTTGATGTAGCCATTTTCCCCGATGGTCAGCGCGCCTTCGGAAACGATTTCACCTTCTAATTTCCCTTCAACAATCAGTTGTTGGGCAAAACGGATAGTTCCTTTGATTTCAACGTCTTTGGCAAGAGTATTCATGTCCCCCGATCATCACGTCAACCGCCGCAAGATCAACCAGATTCACCAATCAATTTCACCAACATTCACGAGAGGCCCTAGACGCTGAATCTTCGCGCACGGCCCGCTGTCATCATCGACGCGTGGGACGATTCCATGGGGAATCCCTGTCTGAAAGTAGCCACCCCGCATGTGGCGGGGAAGAAGTGGCGGTGAGAGAGGGATTCGAACCCTCGGTAGCTGTTAAGGCTACGCATCTTTAGCAAAGATGTGCTTTCGACCACTCAGCCATCTCACCAATGTCCGTCAGCGCTTGCCGCGCCGTGAACAGCTGCATTAATGGACCGGACCCGCCGGATCGTCAAACAAGAAATGCGTCGTTTTCGAATCCCCTCGTTCTCGATCCCATTCATCCAGCTATTAGATCGTCGGATATTCCCACGGCCCACGATAGACCCGGCTCATCAGCTTCGCCGCTTCTGGATCGCCCGTGATGGTTTCTTTATCCGCATCCCAATCAATACTCCGTCCCGTTTTCCACGAGATCATCCCCAGCATCGGCAGACAGCTGGAGCGATGGGCGCTCTCGATATCCGCCACGGGCTTGGTCCCCGTCTCGATGGCGTGGATGAAGTTTTCCCACAGAAGCGCTATGTTGTGACCGTCCGGTTCCTGCAATTGGCTATCCCCATGAACAGGGGCCTCCTTGGAGTTCACTGGATAGAAGGTCCAGCCATCTTTCCATCCAATGTGGAGCACGCCGTTTTCGCCATAAAAGTAAGCCCCGATTTTGTGCTTCTCGTTATTGTTTTCCGCAAAACGCCGGTGCTCCCAGGTGGCAGTGAATTGCTCAAACTCAAACACGGCCAATTGATGATCGGGCGCATCAGTCGTCTGCTCCTGTTCGCTCAAAATCGGCGCCCCAAAGATCGGACGCCCTCCGGTGCAGAAGACCTTTTTCGGCCCCTTTTCCCCACTCCACCAAAGGATCTGGTCCAGCCAATGAACGCCCCAGTCCCCCATCGTGCCGTTGGCGTAGTCCAAAAAGTTGCGCCAGCCCCCTGGATGCATCTTGGTGTTAAATGGCCGCATCGGAGCCGGTCCACACCACATCCCCCAGTCCATGGACTTGGGCGGGGCACTATTCGGCTTGGGCTGTTCGGCACCACCTTTGCTGTGGGCAAAGGCCCGCACCATCCCGACTTTGCCGACCTTCCCACTGCGCAGAAAATCCATCGCTGCGACGTGGTGTGGGCCGATGCGACGATGCAGACCGACCTGCACGACCACCCCCGTTTCCTTGGCCGCATGAACCATGGCACGGCTTTCGTGGATGGTATGCCCGGTCGGTTTTTCCACCAGCACATGGGCACCAGCCTTCACACAGGCGATGGTCTGCAAGGCATGCCAATGATCAGGACTGGCGATGATGCAGATCTCCGGCTTCTCCTTTTCCAGCATCTCGCGATAGTCGCGATAGAGCTTTGGCTCATCACTGCTATCGCTCTTCACATCCTCAAAATCGTTGGTCAGGACATTTTCATCCGCATCACACAGGGCGCAGACCGTGACACGGCCAGAGGCCATCGCCTCGCGCAAAAGGTTCATTCCCCACCATCCCGCACCGATCAGGGCCGTACGATACTTCTTGGTGGACTTTTGGCCCAGCAGTGGGAGGCCCTGAAAGGCCACTGTGGCAGCAGCGGTGGTGGTAAAAAACTGGCGGCGGTGCATCATTGGAGGAGAGAAACGCTGCGGGCCTGGGGTGCCTTGCCGCGAACTGCGTGGGCCCGCATTGTAACCGCTGAGCAGTTGACGACGCCCCCCGCCCGGTGCCTAATTGACCACCCCTTTGCATGAGTTCCCCCTCCCCCTCCGCAGCCCCCGGACAACCCCACGTGTGGCGGAACTTTATCTGCCACTGCCTCGAAGGCGGGCTCTACATGGGAGGCGTCGCCTTTCTCGCGCCGGAGACGGTCATGCCCAACATGGCCAAAAGCCTCGGTGGTCAGGCCTGGGTGGTAGCAATGATGCCTGTCCTCCTCCCGGCTGCCTTTGCGCTGGCGGGACTCTTCATTGCCCCAGTCGTCGAACGCCTGCATCACTTCAAACCCTGGGTCATGGCCATCGGCATCATCCAGCGCTTGCCCTATTTGATCACGGGTCTGATCCTCCTCTTTGCGGGGCAAATCGATGACGCCCTGCTGCCGATCGTCGTGCTGACGCCCGTCATCTCCGGCATGATCGGCGGCTTTGGCGTCGTTGCCTGGATGGAGATGGTCACCCGCATGATCCCCGAGCGCACCCGCGCCTCAGGTTGGGCAGTGCGCTACATCCTTCAGGCCTGCATCGGCATGGCCGCCGGCACGGTCATTCATCACGTTTTGACCCATTACCCTGGGCGCCAAGGTTACGCCTATCTGCACCTCACGACCTTTGGGTTTCTGATGTTGTCTTGGTTATCCCAAGTCTTCATGATCGAAAGCGAAGACATTCGGCCCAAACCCAGGGACTCCAGCGAAGGCTACCTCGACTATCTCAAGAGCATGCCCAAATTCCTCGCCGCCCATCCCGAGCTGATCCGCTTTATCGGTGTGCGCTTCACTGGGCTTGGCTACCTCATGATTGCTGCGTTTTTGACCTTACACGCGCTCCACCTGACCGGACGCCCTGAAGCAGATGAAGGACGCTTTGTGACGATGCAAAACATCGGAACCATCGTCGGCAGTTCGCTCGCCGCATGGCTGGGTTATCGCAGCGGCGGGCGTTTGGCCTTGATCGTCTCTCGTGTCATCTGCGTCATCGTTTGCTTTTGGGCCAGTTGGTCCGAGTCCTTCCCCTCCTTCCTCGCCGTCTATGCAGCGCTCGGCTGCGGACTCTTCCTGGACCGTGTCGGCGATCTCACGCTCGCGGCCGAACTCTGTCCGCCGGAGCGACGATCCACGCTGCAGGCCGTGCTCACCTTCTGCAATGCGGGTGCCCTGCTACTGGCCGTCACCATCTCTGGACAAATCTACACTTACACCCAGTCGTTCCAGTATGTGGCAGCGACCGCAGCAGGCTTTGCACTGATCTCGATCCTCATCCTGCGAACTCTCCCAGAGCCTCGCGGACGAGTAAGGAATCAGTGATCCATCAATTCGTTTTGGCCGGGGCATAGATCGCTCCCAGCTCCCTCAAGATTTTCTCAGCCTCAGCAAAGAAAACGTCCTCTGTCATCTCACCGCGCTTCTTTTTCAGCGCCCGCAACTGCGTCTCCAGCGCGTCCCGTTTCACACGCACATCGGGCGTCAACTTTTGCTCGGTATCACTCAGCACGAGGGCCAGCTGCCGCGCACGGTCCCCATCGGGCTTGCTGCCGTCTGGGGCAAGAGTCGCCTCGACTCCATGGAAGACCTCTGACCGCGTCGCCGCCGCATCGCCATTGTCCTCTAGCACCGCGTGCTCCGTCGCGATTCGCCCTTCCTTCTCATAAAAGTCCACCACTTGATGACTGGAATACAAGAATGCCTCCAGCAGACTGACCTGCGCATCCGCGTCGAGGTCCGCCTCCGAATGGCCACCGATCGCCTTCGCAAAGTATTCCCCAAAGTGAGAATAAAAGACCTCATCCGGCCCTTTGGTTGCCGTCACGATGACGCGATTGCCTCCCGTTAGCGCCTTAACCCACCCACCGCTGGCAGAGGCACATTGGATCACCACCACCTCTTGTTTCAGTGGCTTCAGCCAGACCGCGATCTCTTTTGATCCAGCGTCCGCCCCACGAAAATTAAACTTATCCTCACGCCCATCAAAAGTGCCGTGCCCGATGAACACCAGCCACAATGACTTGGATTCAGGAGCCGCAGACTTTGCCAACCGTTGCTTCAACGCCTCTGCATCCGCCGCCGCTTTTGGATCGGCACCGATCACATCACACCTCACCGCGGCCTTTGCGCAGGCCTCCTGCCAAGCCCTCACCTGTTCATCAAAGCGTTTGCCATACTCCGCAGCCCCGTCCGCACCGCGCACGACCACGACCTCCAGCTCACGCTCCGCAGCCAGCGCCATCGACGCCCACAGCAGGCCCATCATCAAGATCCAGTTCAGCTTCAACTTCATATCCCGCCTGCCTTTCTACGCAGCGACCATTCCGCCAGCAAGAGGCCCAAAACCAGCACCATGAACCAGGGCGCGTGCCAGAGTGGTTCTGACAAAAGATCGTGCATCGGCACCTCGATGGTCTTCAGCAGATCCGGCAGTTGCCCGACTTCATCAAGGTTCAGCACACGACCACCCGTATCATTCGCGATTCGCCCCATCAGCTCCCGATTGGCCGCCAGGCTCTGCCATTCCTGCCATTGCGCGTCAAATGACCAGCCACTGCCCTTTTCCCCCAACTTCAGATCCGTCGCCGCCTCTTGCCCCTTCGCTGCGGCCTTCTCCACCGTCGCCACCACACGATAAGCACCCGGTTGGCGGGAATAGACAGCAGCTTCAAAGAGTCCCGCCTCCACTAGACTCGGTTCAGCAAAGAGAGTCTGCTCCTTTTTATCGGGACCTGTCACCACCACTTTCACCAAGGTATCTTCCATCGGGCGGAAGCCCTCATCACGAACACGCACCTGCACATTCATCGCGCCAGCGGATTCGTTCTCCCGGGGCACACAGGCCACCTCAACCCGATCCGGCACATCCGCCACCAGCCACCGCGTCAATTGTCGCCAGGCCTTGTCGAGATCTGCATGGGATTCCGGATCATGCATTCCCCAGCGCCAGAGATCACCGATCATCACACTGCCGACCTTCCCCGCCCCAAAACGCTGCACCACCAATGCTGGATGCGCATGTTGCGCCGCGTCTGAAACCGTCGCCAACACGCTGGCACCCGGCTTGATCGAGGTCACCTGATTGACGGTGTAGAATCCAGGCATCGTGACCATGCGTGCCTCATCGTCTTCCTGCTTGGGCCGCAGACGCGTCCACGCCTCCAGCCAACCTTCACGCGTCAGATCAAACCGACCATCCTTCACCGCATCCAAGCTCACCCCGCGATCCAGGTACACCGGCAGCATACGCCCGACCGGTGTGTGCTCATACCCGCCAGCGCGATAGGACTCCTGACCGCCCAAAGTCAGCAAAGCACCACCGCGCTCGCTCACAAACCGCTCGATCAGACGCATCTGTTCCTGGGTAAAAAATTCCGCTTCCAGATCGTCAATGATGATCGCACGGTAGCGCCCAAACAGACGCTCGGGAGACTTGGGAAAGCCCTCCGATAGCTCATCCTTATCCATCAACTCCAGCTTCACCAACACGGGTTGGTCGTAGCGGAGCGCCTCATCGGGATTCTGCGATCCAAAACCTCTAAACAGCGGGTTGCTGGTCTCCCCAGAACGCCCACGCCATTCAAACTTCGGCTCCCGTTTGGCGATGCGGATCAGCGCTGGCACCTGAATTTCCGGATCTACCGATAGCGCACGCCGCATGAACTTGTACTCCCAGTTCGGCCGCCCCGCCACATAGAGAATGCGATACGGTCCCGCGCCTCGATCCACCGAAACGAGTCGTTCATTGTTTACCAACGTTGCCTCCTGCGTCGGGACCGCACGCCATGAACCGTCAGCGACCTTCTCAGACAAACTCGCATCCACTGCAACGATTCGATAAAACGAGACTCCAGACTTCGCCCCACGAATTTCGAGTCGCACCATGCGCTCGTCCGTCGCCTGATTGAAGCTCACCTTCTCCATCGCCACACGTTCACCGGCTTCATTGATCGCACAGACGACCACCGTGCGCCCCTCAAGCCCCAGACCCCGCACACGCGTCGTCACCGTCACGGGCGATTCCTCAAATGGCGACTGCGCAGCGACCACGCTCGTGAGCGCCAGATCCTCCTTCGGTGCCTTGTTGCCGATCACCACCGGAAAGACTGCCGCGCCTTTGGCCTCAGACTTCCAGCGCGCCGCATCCGTCGCATTGCCATCGGTAAAAAGCACCACTGCCGCCAGTGCGCCATGCCGCCCGGTCTCCCGCAGCGATTGCACCGCACGCACGAGATTCGTTGCCTGCGCCTCATGTTTCATTTTTGCAAAATCAGCCGCAGCCGTCAAAGAGTCCGCCACGGCGAAACCACGCACCTTAAAGTCAGTCTCCAAGGCCTTCAGCCACGCAGCACCATCCATCGCCGCTTTCGCAAGGTCTGCTCGTGACCTTGTTTCCCCTGAATCCTTCAGCGTCATCGAAGCACTGTCGTCCATGACGATTGCCAACTCATTGGCACCCTTGCGCGGCACCTCCCGCGTCAGCAGGGGATCCAAAAGACAGAGTGCGAGCAGCAGCAAAGCCACCACCTTGCAAAGCAGCGATATCCACCGCCGCCATCCCCCCAATCGCGCCGTTCGTAAGGAACGCCACGCCAAGATCGCCGCGATCACGACCACCAGCGCGACCCACCAGGCGCGTTCAGGATGTTGCCAAATCAGATTCCCAGTCATCGATCAGACCTCAGGCTATTTGCCTCCCCCCAGTTCCGTGTAGTAGCGCCGCACCAGATCGCGGAACGCTGGTGGCACCGGATCGCGATCCACCGGAGCCAAGGGGTTGGCAGCATCACGCCGCGCCAATTCTTCCGCAACGCGATCCCTCAATTCGATGAGCGGGGCCACGATCCGCGCTTGAAGGTGCTCCGCCTGTGGGGCCGCGTTGTTGCTCCTGTGCTCGATTCGCATCGCCCGGGCATTGTCCAACACCTTGGCCGCATCGTTGCGCAGCGCTGGGTCCTGCAATAACTCCTCCACATTCCGCAAACGATCCGACCATTCATTGTAGCCAGCGCCAGTGAGCGGGCTTTGATCGACCACCTCCGCGCCCTCTTCAAAAAAGAGACCACCACCCGCAGGCGACCCACCGCGACGATCACCGCCTCCAGCGTTCGAGCCGCCCGCGATCCCCCCATTGCGACTGCCACGCTCACCCGCTTTGGGTTGACCACCCGATTGCGGCGGACCTCCTGGTTGCCCCTGCCCAGGTTCTTGGCCCTGGCCTTGCCCCTCAGCCATCTGCTGGCCCCCTGCTTTGGCATCACCTTTGCCTTTGCCGTCCCCTTTGCCTTCTCCTGAACCTTCGGCTGTCTGCTGGCCTGGATCCTTGGCATCGCCCTTCCCTTTGCCCTTGCTCTCTCCCTTACCTTGGCCTTCGCCGCCTGCGGCTGAGGCTGTGGATGGCTCTTCGCCCTTTCCCTTTCCTTTGCCATCCGGCGAAGGCTCACCCGCCCCCTGCCCTTCACCTTTTTCGGCAACCTCCTGGCCTTTGCCTTGGCCTTTACCCTTATCACTGGGTTCACCTTCGCCTTCACCGGGCTGATCGGCTTTGGCCGCGCCGCGCTTCAATGGGTCGCCTTTCTCACCTTCACCAGGCTCATCGGACGGCGGATTCTTGGGATCGTTTTGGGCCACTTGCGTTCCCTTGCCGGGCTCAGGTTGCCCCCCCGCCTTTTCGACCTCCTGTTGAACGCCCTTGAGCAGATCATCCAGTTCCTTCCGCGCCATGCGCAATGCCTCCGATTCACTTCCCAACACGGAGTCCGCCGCCTTTTCGACTCGGTCCTTCAATTGATCAACTGACACGGCCACCTTCCGCTCTGCCTCCTGGGCAGAGGCACGGTCTCCATAGCGAGACTGCATTTGGGCCTCCCTCAAGTTCTCCTGAAGGCCACCTGTTTCCGCACCGCGAACTGCTTCGTAAAGACTGCGAGAAAGGCGAGGCTCATTCCCTTCTGACTCCTCACTGATACGCCGCATGTTGTTGAGCAAGTCTTCGAGTCGCTGCGTCTGCTCCTGCATTTTGCGAGACGTATCGCTGCCAGCCAGCATCTTCTGCAAATCGGCAGAGGTGTCGGAGGCATCTGTGGCAGGGGTTTTTTGGGATTCGAGCGCCTCGCTGATCTTCTTCTGCTGCTCCGCTGCCTCACGCGCCGCTGTGCGGAGTTGCTTCATGTCATCTGCAAATTTGCGCGAGGTTTTTTGCCGGAAGTCTTCTTGGGCTTTCTCAAGTTCCCGCTGGGCGCGCGTGGCGGAGTTGGCTGCGTCTGCCAATTTTTCGTCCTTCAGTTGCTCCGCAGCCTGTTCGACCTTATCACGCACCTCATCCAGTTGATCCTTAGCTTCCGCCATGTTAGCAGCGTTGTCCGGCTGCTCCATCCGCTCACGCAGATCATCCACATCACGCAAAAGTTGCTCTTGCTCCTGCTGGAGACGCTCCAACTGGTTGGCCAACTCCTGGCGCTGTTCCTCGGTCTTCGCTTTCTCGATCTGGTCGCGCAACTCCTGCATCTTCTTGGCCAGCGCCTCTTGTCGCCGGGCCAATTCCTTCAGCCGATTCAGCACCTGCAGGTTCTCCTGCTGCTCAGCCGACTGCTCTTCCATCGCCTTCTTCTCCTCTTCGTAACGCTGATCGTCCTGCTTGAGTTCTAGGGCTTGAATCTGGTCTTGATTGGATTTCTTGGGCTTACCTTTCGAAGACGGTTTCGCCTTAGAAACCTGATGTTCCCGAGTTTGCGCCTGATACAACCAGCGCAGCGCAGACTGCTCATGGGCGAGACTTTGGTTCAAAGCAGTGCGGCTCTTTTCATCGACCGTTTTTTGGAGCGCCTCCAGGGCATCCCGCATCGCCTTCCAGGCTTCCGTCAACGCCATCTTCACATCGGCGTCCTCGACTTTCTCCATCAACTCCTTTGCTTGGTTCAAGACTATCTCCTCCGACTGCCGCACCACTTCGGCATCGGGCACGGCGCGTTCCATTTCCTTTCCACCGCTGACATCACGAACGATGCGCCAATTGGCGTTCACCACATCTTTTTGCAGTTCGACCAACTTCCCCGTATCCCCCTCCTCTTTGCCCCCAGGCTCTGGCGGGGCGGACTCGCCCTCACGGAAGATGTCCTCAAAGCTGCGGATCTCCGCAAATAACATGTCGCTCATGGCGCGGCGCACTTCGCCCTTCGGTCCTTTGTCTTCTGCCCATACGTAGTAGGACACCAACTGGTTTGGCTTCACCTTCTCAGGCTCAAGCGTGAAGAGTGTTTTCACTTCGGTCTTCTTCTGCGGCTTGGATTCAGCCAAGGCCAGGGGCAGATCGCGTTCTTCTTCCCCCAAATTGAAGGTGATGCCGCTCTTGGTCACCCCGATGTCATCCCAGACCTTTGCCTCTACCGGCAGCTCTTGCAGCGCAGAAACCTGCACATCTTTTTTGGGAAACGTCATCTCGATACGGGCCAACTCGTTTGCCAGCACCGTGACCTTGATCCAAGGCGGTTGTTTGTTGGCACGATCCCGGTCATCAACAAGATGCAGCCGGTAGCGCTGCGAGATCACCGCCTTAAATGCGCCGGTCAATACGGTGGGATCCTCCGCCGTGGGCGTCAGTGCGATGATGGTCTCATCCTCGCCAAACAGTTCCGCAGCCGTCATCGGCTTATTCACTTTGAAGGTAAAGGCCAAATCAGAGCCCTCCTGGGCAGACACCTTTAACGTGTTTTTGATTTCCCTCACGGGTAGCCCCGTGTACGCCGGCGGCGTGATCTTCACGTCAGCTCGTTCGAGTTCCGGGAACACAAAGGTCGTCAGCTTAAAGTCCGCCGACTTTGCCCCCTCTGCTTCGACGCGATAGTAGCCATCCTTTTCGACTCGCGAAATCAAGCCGCCCATAACCTGCTGATCCACCGTCAAGCGCAGTGCCACGCGACCGATCTCCTTCTTCTCCGCATCCGTCCACACCAAGGTCGCATCCGCAGGCAGTGTGGGTTCAGCACGCACCTCCACCACCAACCGACTCCCACGCTCCACCTCCGTGTCTCCTGGACTAACCGTCAGCGTCAGACCACCCAACGTCGTCTTTGCCTCAGGTGCACTCTCGGTAGCCACGTCTTTCCGTGCAGACTCCCGCCCGACGATCATTCGAAACATCAGGACGCTCTGCGCTCCCATGAACAGCAGCAGACCAAGCACCATCAGCCGCGTCAAAACCCGCAACTCCCGACCGACCAGACTCTCGGCAAAATCGTGTCGAGCCACCGCGCTGGCAGCCTGCCCCAAGACCATCCTTTGCAAAAATCCAGGCTCCGCAAAGCCATCGGCCCGGCGCGACTCGCTGATCTCCACCGCAGTGAGAAGGACCGAATCCATCTCTGGATGGTTTGCCTCCACACGGCGTGCGAGTTCCATATCCGTCCACTGCTGACGCCGTGAATACCAAGTCGTAAAGCCCCAGCCAAGCACCAGCAGCCCCAAGAGACCCAGTGACCAAAGCCGTTCATGGGCTCGCAACCAATCGATCTGCCACAGTGCCAGCGTCGTCAGCGCCGCCCCGAGGAATACGACCCCACACCAACCGCGCAGACTCCGGACGCGTTGCAGGGTGCTGCGCAGGATGCCCAGCTTTCGGTTCAGAATCACACTTTCCATCATAGCGTTGTGTCCTTCCTGATTTTCATGACGCAGTTATCGGTGTCCGCCGACCTGCCACCCAAGTTTCCGCTACTAGCACGGCCAGTAGCCCAATCAAAATCCACCACCACACCCGTTGCTGTGCCTCCTGTTCAGTCGCCGCCAGTCGTTGGCTTTCCTCCGCCCCCACCGGCCCTACCTCTGACTTCCTGGCATCGATCATTGGCACGCCAGCATCGCGCAATCGACTCTCTTCCAGCGGCATCACGCGCCCTTCCTCAGGCGGCAAATTCACCGCATGCACCAGTTCCGCACCGTCCGCAGAGCGCACCTTATAAAAACCAATCTGTTCTGCCACCACCCTGCCATCGGCCCCTAGCACCACGTTCGTTCCATCGGGCGCGAGGACCGCAGCAACGGCCGCCTTGCCCAGTGGCAACTCATCACCGACGACCAAACGTTGCTGCTCTTGATGCGCATAACCCGCTGCCTCCAGCCATCCAAAAATCAGCGGCACAAATTTGGTCGAAAGCGCCAATTGGCTGTCCCGAGGATGCCAACCTGCGGTGAGGGCCAGCAATGTCCCTTTCCCGATCGATGCGGTGACCAGCGCTGGGTCGTTATTGTCAAACTTCGCCAGCACCTCCGGTTCATTCCCTGCCCCCTTCTCTGCCCATTTCAAAACTCGATGATGCCAGAACCGGACCTTTGTCAGATCCCGCAGCCGGGCATCATCAAACGGATGCAGCAGCGGATGCTGCGCATTCAACTCCCCGAGCAAACGGTAGTCATCAGACTCTGCTGCCTCAGTCAGAGCCACCTCACCACGCGGCCAAAGGGCTGAAAAGGATTCCGCATTCTTCGCCTCATCCATGACCCAAACACACAGCCCCCCATTTGCAATCCACGACCTCACCTCTGGCGCATTCACCTCGGCGGCACTGCTACTCAAAACAAAAGCCACCTGCACACCCGCTAGCGAGCTCGCATCTAGCGACTCAGTGATCGTCAACTCTGGCGTCAGATTGGGGGTTGGTTGCAAAACTCTGGCCAAGAAAAACAACGGCGCGGCAGCCTCATCGCGACTCTTTGCGTCACCCAAAAAAACCAAGCGCACCTTCAAAGGCTGCGGAGGGGCCACGAAGACCCGGTTGTCAAAGTCCCACGCATCGCCAGAGAGCACCAAAACCCCTGGTCCATCCGTCTCTGCACGAGTTGCCAAAGACATCACACGGCTGGTGCCAGCAGGCAGGTAACCCTGGCTGAGTTCGTTTGGGCGTGACTGCCAGTGCAACTCCAGATCCGTCACGCTCGACGCACGGGCATTGGAAACTCGCACCCGATCCCCGCGCTTCGGCAGTGCTTTTGTGGCGTTTTCATCCTCCGTGCTTTCCTCAACATTAGCAGCCAACTGCACCGAAAAATTGTTCAAATCCGGTGCCTCAATCCGGCGGAACTCCACCGTCATCTCACTTGGCCACACAGCCGTCGAAAGCTCCTCAATCGACGCACCCTCCTGCAAGTCAGAGATCACGACGAGACGAGTCGAGCGCTTTCCGCCACCTGCAAGGCTATCGCGCGCCCCCGCCCAGCTAACGGCCTCCACCAAGGCAGCACCCAGCTTTGTACCCGACCACCCAGGTTTCACCGTAGCCAGACGTTGGCTCACGCCCGCAGCGCGTGCGCCCACGGCCCGTTGATCTTCGTCAAAACTCCACAACATCCGCACGGATCGATCAAAGACGCCCACCGCCACCTGATCCACTGCCTCCGTGTCTGCCACCAACTTTTGTGCCTCGGTCACTGCCCGATCCCACATATCCCCGCGCCGCATTGATGCGCTCGAGTCAACCAGCACAATCCATCGCGTTCCATCCGCCTTGGGCATGGCGGAGGCACTGCTCCACCATGGACGGGCAAACATTCCCGCCAAGAGTAAGATCGCCAAACACCGCAGCGCCAGCAGCAGCCAATTCTCGATGCGACGATTCCGCACTGGCAGCCTCTCACTGGCTTCGAGAAACATCAGGGAGCTAAACTCCACCCGATTCTGTGGCGGACGTCTGCGTAGGTGCAGGAGGATCGGCGCAATCACCGCGCCTGCCCCCAGCAGATAAAGCGGAAACAGCCAGGTCATGCCGCCGCCCCCTTCCCGCGTTGCCGCACCCCTTGCTTGGCCCGATTGGAAACAAACTCGTACAACGCGAGTTCCAGCGGACGATCCGTAGGACACCAGTGATACTCCATGCCGAGACGCTCGCAGGTATTCTTCACGAGTGCTTGATGCGCCGACATGTTCTTCAGGTAGTTCTCTTTGGCACTCAAGGGATCGACGAAGATCTCGCGCCCCGTTTCTGCATCCCGGAAATGCGCTGCCTTATCGAAGTTGAAGTCAATTTCCGCCCGATCCTGGAGGTGAAACAAAACCACATCATGGCCCACCGCGCCGAGTAGCCCGAGTTGGGTCTCCAGCCGCTCCACAGGTGCTAGGACATCAGTGATCACGCAGATCATCCCCCGCTTTTGCAGGAGCCCCGCCATCTGGCTGATCGACATCTCCAAGGATGTCCCAGTGCCACGCATCGGCTTCTCCAACTCCATCATTACACGGCGCAGATGCCCAGGACGATTCCGCGCGGGCACATGCTCCTGCACCCCTTCCGCAAAAGTGGTCACACCCACCGCATCTCCCTGCTTCATTAAGAACGAACAAAGAGTGGCCGCCAACGTCGCCGCATATTCAGCCTTGGAAAAGCCGCCAGACCCGAACTGCATCGACTTCGATTGGTCCACCACCAACTGGCAGCGTAGGTTGGTTTCATCTTCAAATTTCTTGATGAAGTAGCGGTCACTACGCCCCACCACCTTCCAATCAATGTAGCGGGGATCATCGCCCTGCACATACGACCGATACTCGCTGAACTCCACCGAGAAACCATGATACGGACTGCGGTGTAAACCACGCCACATTCCTTCCACGACCACCTTCGCCCGCAGTTCAAGCGAACGGATCCGCATCAGCGCGGCGGGATCTGTAAGGAGCGTAGCCATTTCAGTGTTTGACCGCGATTCAAGATTCTGCCAACAAACGTTCGATCACCTTGCCCACCGTGACACCCTCCGCCTCAGCGCGATAGTTGACCAAGATTCGGTGGCGCAGCACGGGTGCCGCTAGCGCCTTGATGTCATCAATCGTGACATGAGCCCGCCCACTCAGCAGCGCACGCGTCTTGGCACCCAAAACAAGAAACTGACTCGCACGGGTGCCCGCCCCCCAACTCACCCAATCATTCACGAACTGCGGAGCCTCTGGACGCCCTGGCCGCGAGCGCGCAGCAAGGCGAACGGCAAATCGCGCCACATCCTCCGCCACCGGAACACGCCGCACCACGTCATGGAAGACTTTCAAATCCTCACCCGTGAAGAGGCGACGCACCGGTTCCGATCCACCGCCTGTCGTGCGCATCGCCACCGCGACTTCATCATCTTCATTCAAGTAGTCGATCACGATGTTCAGCATGAAACGATCCAGTTGCGCCTCTGGCAACGGATAGGTGCCCTCCATCTCGATAGGATTCTGCGTCGCCAACACAAAGAACGGTTCTTCAAGCGTCAGACTCTTTCCAGCGACCGTGACTTGGTGTTCTTGCATTGCCTCCAGCAGCGCAGCTTGCGTCTTGGGCGGCGTACGATTCACCTCATCGGCCAAGATCATGTTGGCAAAGATTGGACCGCGCTTGAAAACCAACTCACGCCCATTGTCCGTATCCTCCAGCAACTCGGTGCCCGTGATGTCAGACGGCATCAGGTCTGGAGTGAACTGGATGCGCTGAAAGCTCAGATCAAACACATCCGCCACCGTCTTGACCAGCAAGGTCTTGGCCAATCCCGGGGCCCCCGTGATCAAGCAATGCCCACCACACAGCAGGGCGATCAGCATCTCCTCCACCACCGCGCGTTGCCCGACAATGACCTTTCCCACCTCCGCCAGGATCGTCTCGCGCGCCCGCATCAGAGTTTCCACCGCTTGTTTTTCGCGCTCCTGATCGGAGATGCCCGCCGTGTCGTTGTCTGTTGGCTCAGTCATGAAAGAGTTTGTGGGATAGAATGCTGGAGTGCCGGGAGTGGGGCAAACAAATGCCGTCAATGGGTCAGCGCGTAGAAGATGATGTTGATGCCCAAGGGGTAAGCGTATTTTTCTGAAAACTCCCGGAAGTACCAAGGGTCAGTGCCCTCCTCCTCCCAGCCATCCCCCAGGTCAGTGTTGTGGCAAATGATCATCATCATCCGCCGTTTGTCGTCAAAGACCCCCTTGTAGTGCACCGTCTCTGAATCCGGCTTGTCCCACTCATAGGTGATCCCTTGCGACCGCCCTTCAATGGCGTGCCCCACACTGGGAATCTGCGGCTTCACCTTCAGCGGAAAGACAGCGTGGAAGATCTCGTGCTCCAGAGGCAATTCCTCCGGCTCACGTTCAGGGAAGATCATCTTCAAGCACTGATAGAAGCTGGCCCACTCCTCCGAACCCCAAAAGTCATCCACCATGATAAAGCCACCATTGAGCAAATAATTCCGCAGAATCTCCGCCTCGGGCTCTGACAAACTCATCGATCCCACCTCAATCATGTACACAAAGGGATAATGCCTCAACTGCTCCGCATCGATATCTACAATGGCTCCCTTTGGATTCACCTGTAGCGAGGTCAACTGCTGCAGTCGCAGCGCCAAGTTCATGTCGGAGTCAGGATAGTCCGTCAGCCAACGTCCAAACCGACTGCGCCCAAAGCGGGAACGACTGCTGGAATTGTACCGCAGCCGCGCAAAGGTGAAATTGTCGTCCGGTGCCTCCTTGCTCATTTTCCAGGTCGGGAAATCAAGGTAGCGACCATCCCGCCATTCGCGTGGATCTTCCGGCATCGATCCATCTTTGAGACCAAAATTGGTCGGTTGTCCGCCATCCTCATCGCTTTCATCTGCCCCGACCAATACCCCCACTGCCAGCATCGCAGCCAGCACACTCAACCACCGCAAGAAGGATTGTCGGGAGATCATGAAGCCTTTCTCTGATTTAATTTGCAGCCCATCCTGATGGATTGACCTCCACCATGCAAGAAAGACGCCACATTTCTGCGAGATGAAACGCCTGAATCGGCAATTTTGTTGCGGGACAACGCTTCGTCTGGCTTTTTCCGTCTTGTCTCCCCACTGGGCCTTCGCCATAATCCCGGCAACCATGAAGCCCACCCACCTCCTGCCCCTCCTCGCGCTAGCCTTCGCCACACCGCTCTCTGCCGAAGAAGTGCCCACCTTTTCAGGATCCATTGATCGCCTCGACCCCGCCCTCGACACTCTGATCGCCCCAGGAACAAAGATCGAAGTCCTCGCCACCGGCTTCAACTGGTCAGAGGGCCCCACTTGGCACGACGGACAGCTCAAGTTTTCTGACGTACCTGAAAACACCGTCTTTGCCTGGAAGGAAGGCGACACCGCAGCGGCGACTTTTCTGAAACCCAGCGGAACCGATGGCACTGACACCAGCGGTCAAGGGTCCAACGGCCTCACCACCGACGCCAAAGGCCAACTCCTCCTCTGCCAGCATGGTGCCCGTCGTATTGCCCGCTTGGAAAAGGACGGCACCTTCACCAGCATCGCAGATCGCTTTGAAGGCAAGCGCTTCAACAGCCCCAACGATCTCGTCTTCGGCAAAGACGGCAGCCTCTTTTTCACCGATCCACCGTATGGCATGAAAGGCAATGCAGCCGCGCGAGAGATCGATTTCAACGGCGTCTATCGCATCGCCCCCGACGGCAAAATCAACCTCTTGATTCAGGATCTGACCTTCCCGAACGGCATTGCCATCAACCCTGATGGCACGGTCCTTTACGTTGCAGTTTCCGACCCCACCGCACCGCGCATCATGGCCTACGACCTTCAGGCAGACGGCAGCGTGAAGAATCCACGCACCCTTTTCGACGCAGCCCCGCTCAAGAGCGCCGACCGCAAAGGCAGTTGCGATGGCATGAAGGTCGATACTCAAGGGAACCTCTGGCTCACTGGCCCAGGTGGAGTTCTGATCGTCACCAAAGACGGCAAACACCTCGGCACCATCCTCACCGGCCAAGCCACAGGCAACTGCGCCTGGGGCGGTGAAGCCCTCGATACCCTCTACATCACCGCCGATATGTTCCTCCTGCGAGTGAAGACACAGGTCAAGGGCCTCAAGTAGTGCACTTCCAGAGCCCCACAGAATTGTCGAAGGCTGACAGCAAATGGGGGCAGCAAAATGATTCTCTAAACCTTCCGCCTGGCAATGGGCGCCTCGCCTGAATGATGTGGAGATTGGCTTGTTGCCTGGCCCATTTTGCGCTTGCTAAAGCAACGATAATTTGGTGCAATCCTGCTCCTTAGTTCGTTTTTAACACTTACCACCACAACAATTATGAAAGGCTGGGGCATTACACTGATCATCTTGGGCATTGGGTCGTTCATCCTTCCGGCGATGAACATGCAGTTTGCCCTTATCAGCATTTTTGGCGAGGGCAACGAGGCTGGCGTCGGCGTCGGGTTCATTGCCATCGGGGCATTGATGACCTTTGTGGGAAGTCGCCAATAGCGCGCCCCTCAGGCCATCACCTCATGCACCACATGGCCAGCGATGTCCGTCAGGCGGAAATCCCTACCCGCGTAGCGATAGGTCAAGCGCTCGTGGTCTAGGCCCAGCAGATGCAGCAGCGTGGCGTGCAGATCGTGGATGTGCACTTTGTCTTCCTGCGCGTAATATCCATAGTCATCTGTGGCACCGTGAACGTGCCCCCCTTTGACACCACCGCCCGCCATCCACATCGTAAACCCATGGGGATTGTGGTCGCGACCATTGGTTCCTTGGGCCACGGGTGTCCGCCCGAATTCACCACCCCACAGCACCAGCGTATCCTCCAGCAGTCCACGGGACCGCAGATCCTTCAATAGGCCGGCGATGGGTTTGTCCACTTCCGCAGCGTTCTTGCTGTGCCCCTTGAGCAGATCGCCATGCTGATCCCATTGCACAAACGCGTCGCTGTGGGTCACCTGCACAAACCGCACCCCACGCTCGCAGAATCGGCGGGCCATCAGGCACTGCCGGCCAAAATTCGCAGTCACCGGATCATCCAGGCCATACAATTTCCGCGTCGCTTCGGTCTCGCCAGAAATGTCCTGCAAATCGGGTAAGGTAGATTGCATCCGATACGCCAATTCAAAGGAATTGATCCTCGCCTCCAGCGCATCTTGGCGACCCGCAGCCTCACTGTAGGCATGGTTGAGATCACCGACCAGATCCAACTGCATCCGCTGCAATTCCGCCGACATTCCTTCCCGGGCAATATGCTTTACGATAGCCTGCGCGGCCGGAACGCTCGCGTTCCCAAGGGGGGTCCCCTGGGACCATGCCGGCAAAAACGCGCTCCCCCAATTGTTCACCCCACCGTGAGCCAGCGTCGGACAAATCGTCACAAAGGCAGGTAGATCATGGTTCTCCGTGCCGAGCCCATAGCTGACCCACGCGCCCATGCTTGGACGGACGGAAACATCGCTTCCCGTGTGCAATTTCAGCAGCGCCCCACCATGCGCCGGATTGGTGCCATACATGGAACGGACGACGCACAGATCATCCGCGCACTGCCCAACGTGGGGAAAGAGATCGCTGACCTCCAGCCCACTCTGCCCGTAGCGACGGAACTTCCAAGGGGAACGCAGCAGATTCCCTGTCTGTGCGAACTTAACGCGCGGCAGATCAAAGGGCGGCGGCTTCCCGTGATCACGATCCAAGAGCGGCTTCGGGTCAAAGGTATCCACATGCGATGGCCCACCTTTCATGAAGAGGAAGATGACCCTCTTCGCCCGCGCCGGAAAATGCGGCTTCTTCGGGGCCAAGGGATCGAGTGGAGCGGAACCAGCGGCTGAAGAAGCCAAGGCGGAAAACGCCAGCCAACCAAAGCCAGCAGACGACTGCTGCAGCATGGCCCTGCGACTGAAAAGGGGAACGTTGCCGGCATTCATGATCAGCGCAAATAAATGAATTCACTGGCCATGAGCACGGCCTGACAAAGTAACTCCCACGCCCGACCATCTCTGGCCGCAGGGTCACCGATGGAGGACGCCAGAGACGCATCCGCAGCCACCAAAAAGTTCCGGCATCGCCCGATCTCATCTGGCGAAATCTCCCGCGCATACGCCATCTTCCACATTGCCTTGAGGCGCTCGTCCACATCGTCTGCCACGGCCTTCACCCTTCCAGCAAGGCCCAGTGCGGCCTCTGCCGATAGCGCACTATTCATCAGTAGCAAAGCCTGGGGGGAGACCACCGTGCTGCTGCGCAACCCTGTGGATACCGCTGGATCTGGATAATCGAACTGCTGAAAGAGGTCGTAGAGGTTATTGCGAATGACGGGCAAATAGAGCGCACGACGGCGGCTATCATACTTCGTCGCATCCATCGATGTGTGATTGAAAACAAACTGCCGATTGCGCAGCGGCACCGTCTTTCCGCCCATGCAAAGATCCAACCGCCCGCCGACGTGCAGCAAGGCATCACGCACTTCTTCCGCCTCGAGCCTCCGCACGGGAAAAAAGGCCAATAACTTGTTCTCAGGATCTGCCTCGGAAAACTTCGGCGCACTTCCCTGCTGCCACGCGGCGGAGGTTAGGATGAGGCGATGCAAGTCCTTGAGACTCCAACCATTCTCCATGACCCATTTAGCGAGCCAGTCCAGCAACTCAGGATGCGAGGGCGTATCCCCCAGCATGCCAAAATTATCCACGCTGCCCACGATGCCTTTTCCAAAATGCCATGCCCACACCCGATTCACCAGCACCCTCGATGTCAGCGGGTGATCCGCACTCGTCAGCCACTGGGCGAGTTCCAAGCGTCCGCTGCTCGTCTTGGGGAAACTCGTCTTCCCACGCATGCTCACCTGCATGACCTGTGGCACACCACGCGGCACCCGTTTCCCCAGAGCCAGATGATTGCCGCGAATGTGCACGGCCAGATCGCTCAGAATTTGATCCGAATCACGGACCCCGATCGCGGTCGGCAGATCGGGGAGGTTCTTCTCGATTTCTTCCTGCTCATCCTTCAGGCGATGCACCTTTGCAGCGACCTCTGTCGGATAAATCAGATGCGGCTGTGGTGGTAGGGCCAAGAATCCACGCGGATCATTCAGCGCCTTGCGCGCAGCCTCCACTTCGCTGAGCCCAGCGCTGCCTTTGTCCACTTCTTCGACCGCTACGCTCTCGTCACCAGGCTCCTTGACAGCCTTTTTCTTTGCCGTTGGTTCCGGCGTCTTCTCCACCCGCGCAAAGAGCTGCGTGTAGTACTGCGCAATCTCATCCGGCTGCCCGGCTTTCACCGCTTCATGCCATGGGCTAAAGGTCGCATCCGAAGCATTCGCGGCCACAAAAACGCGTGTGTTCACCAGGATCTCGCCCTTCAGCCCGAGAGGCTCAGCAACGGCACGAGCCTCTGTCAGCGTGGGCTGTGGGGGCAACTTCGCCGCAGCCACCAGGTAATCCACTGCATGAGCTCGGGCATCGTCCTTCAGCACCTTGTCTGCGGCAGAAACTGCTGCGTTCACCTCCTTCTTCTTCGCCTCCAACGCCAACTCCGCCGACTTCGCCACCGCGAAGTCGTCCAACGATCCGGTCGGCGTCTCAAACCAATACGAGATCGCCCCGGTGCGGTCAGAGGAAAACGCCGCCGTGCTTTTGAAGATGGCCCCCAATGCGTAATAATCGTCCTGTGGGATCGGATCAAACTTGTGATCGTGACAGCGCGCGCAGCCAAAGGTCATGCCCATAAACGCACGGCCCATCACATCGATTTGCTCGTCCACCACATCCATGACGAGTCGATCCTTATCCGGTTCCGCCAGGACCTTGGCACCGAGATTGAGGAAGGCGGTTGCCACGGATTGTTCATGCCGCTGTTCGACCGAACGGGACGGCAGCAGATCCCCCGCAAGCTGTTCCGTCAGAAACCGATCAAAGGGCTTATCGGCATTAAATGAGCTGACCACATAATCCCGAAAGCGCCACGCGGTGCCCAGTGCGATGTTTTCATCCAGCCCGTTGGAGTCTGCATACCGGGACACATCCAGCCAATGACGCCCCCATTTTTCTCCATAGTGAGGCGAACGCAGGAGTCGCTCCACCACCTTCGCAAAGGCATCAGGAGACCGATCCGAAAGAAACGCCTCCACTTCCGCCACCGTCGGAGGCAGCCCAGTCAGATCAAAGGTCGCCCGGCGGATCAAGGTGCGCTTGTCCGCAGGGGCAGACATCTCCAACCCAGCTCCCTTAAGGCGGGACACAATGAACGCATCGATCAGGTTCCGCACGCCCTGAACCACAGGCGGTGTCACCGCCCGAATCGGCTGGAAGGCCCAATGCTGGCTGTCTTTGGCGATATCAATGACGCGCGCACTTTTCCCCGGCGCAGAGACAGCGACTGCCGTCCGGGGATCCGGTGCACCCATGGCTACCCAGTCCTCCAGCGCCTTTAGTTCATCCGCAGGAATCGCCTTTTTGGGCGGCATCTGCATGTCTTGATTCTTGTAGCGTACTGCTGCGATTATCAGACTCTTGTCCGCATCACCCGCCACCAGCGCGGGCCCTGTGTCCCCCCCCTTGAGCAGGCCATCGCGGGAGTCCATCACCAGCCCACCCTTCGACTTTCCAGCCTCAACTGAGTGGCATTCATAGCAGCGGGCGATCAATACAGGCCGCACCTTCTTTTCAAAAAAATCCACGCCAGCCGCATCAGGCTCAGCAGCGTCCACACGCGACGCCACACCACCCAGCAGCCCGATCAGGCAGCTCATCGCCAAACCCCTCAAAGTTGCAGGCAACACAAGATTCATAAACGTCTGACTGAGGATACGCCCCTGGGCCCGGTTTCTTGCCCGAAGATACGCACATGCCCCATGCCCGGACCCAGTCTTGCCAGTGCCTGCAATTGCCGCCAGAATGGGAGCATCGTTGTTTCTCTTCTCCCAATGACCGACTCCCCTGCCTCCGAGCCCGCCCCTGATCCACCACCGCCCACCACTCGGGCGGCGATTCTTCAGGTGCTGACGGAACGCCTAATGCAGTCATTGGTGTCGGGTCCCGTGCTGAACGCCCGCCCTCATTTTAGTCGGCAGCGACTCGATCTTCAGGATCTCGCCGCGCTCGGCAATGATTCAACGGAGACCCTGTTGCAAAGACTGCTACGCGATGGACGGGTGGAGATCCCGGCTCAAATTCCGGCGATGGAGTGGCCCTCCATCCCCTTTGCGAAGTGGCCACCGGAAAAGATTGACGCCCTCGAAGCTTGGCGGAATCAGCAATCCGTGCTCAGCAAGCTGCGCACCATCGCTGCGGATGCCGCTGACTACGTCGGCGATCACGGCGAGAGCGCCCTCGCGCTTGGCTGCCCATTGCTCAGCCTTCCACCCCAGCGCAGCAGCAATGGCAAAGCACCGCGCGTCCTCGCACCGCTAGCGTTTGTGCCCGTAGAGCTCCAAGTCAGGGGCAAGGGCAGCGTGCGCCCCGGTGTCGTCCTCAGCCTTGCAGGAGCGGGCTCAAGCAAAATCGTGCCAAACGAGGTGCTGCTGACCTTTCTCGAGCGTGAAACGGGCCTAGAGCTGCCTATCCAAGACCTAGATGATGATCCGCCCGATTCGATGGCCGAGATCGCAGCGCTGACATCGCTGATTCAAAAGGCAGCGGGCCTTCCAGACGAGGCCATTCTGCCCTGGGACGGCCAGTTGTCTTGCGTGCCGAAGACGGAGGACCTTCCGAAAGAACCGGCACTCCTCCACGGAGCTGTGCTTGGACTCTTCCCCATGCACAATTCCGGCCTGCTGCGGGACATGGAATGGATGCAGCAGAACGAGGCAAATCTCGAACTACCCACTGCCTTGTTCCTCGACCCCAGAGCTCTCGGCGGCGCGGAGGAAACTGAGGCTCAGCCAACCACGGATAGCATTCCAAATGCCTCCAAGGCCCAAGAGGAAGCGCACCTCATCGCCCCCGCAGATCCTTGCCAAGCGACCGCCGTTTGGCAGGCGCGATCTTCACGGGCACTGATCATTCATGGCCCACCCGGCACCGGAAAGTCCCAGACCATCGCCAACATCATTGGCGACCACCTTTCCCTCGGGCAGCGCGTCCTTTTCGTCAGCGACAAGCGCACGGCACTCGATGTCGTCAAACACCGGCTCGACGCCCTCGGCATCGGCGATCTGTGCGGCATCGTGCATGATGCGACGGCGGACCGCACGCCTCTCTACATGGGCCTGCGGGCACGTCTCGATGCGTTGACGGAGACCGCCACCACTCCTAGTCGCATGGAGGAAAACGCAGCGCTCCACGCCCGCTGGTTAGACTGCCGCAAAGAATTGTTTGCCAGTTGGGCAGCACTGCACCGCAATACGGATGGGCACCAACCCTTCCACGATGCGGCTGGGGATTGGTTTGAGATACGCAGCATGGCCGAAGCCATCGCGCCAGATCTCGATGATTGGCCTGGAAAGTTTGCGCTTGTCACACTCGAAGCACACAGCGCCGCACTCGATGAAATCATGCGCCGCGCCTGTCGGATTCACTTTTCGACGAATCCCTGGCGGGGTTGGCCACCGGCCAACCCGGATGAACTCGCAACGGTCGATCTCAGCAAAGCACGTGACGTCTTTGAATCGATCAAGGCAGCACCACCCACGACTGCGGGCAATCGTTTGCTACCGTTAATGCAGCTCGATGCCGCGCAACTGGCACTCGCTGCCACAGCCTTGCAAGACACGGCGGTTGAACTCGGGGATATCACTCTGCTCTGTGATGATGACCTGCGGAGGCGTTACGCGGAGGCAGATCCAAACACCCTCCGCGGGTTCATCGATCAGGCAGAGCGGCTTGCAACCGCAGCCGTCGGTCTTGTCGATACGCCACTGGATCCACTCCTATTTTCCAATCTCAGCGAAGGCGAAGCGACGCTGGCGGAGATCAATCAACGTCTCGTAGCCATCAAGCGCTGGAATGATGCCCAAGGTCTGCAACGCTGGTTTCGCTTCCTGCACGCTGGGACTGCCCGCCGTGCCTTGACGCCCCTGGGGCTCGATTTGACGGACAGCGATGCCTCACGTGGAAAGAGCTTTTACCAAGCCCTCCAGATCCGCCTTGCGCTAGGCCGCGAACTGGGCGGCAGTCTCGGTGCCATGCCTGCCGATGATGTGCTGGCCAAAGGCTGGCGCGCACGAAAGCTCCTGGGCGGGCTGTTGGCGAGGTTTCTTCCGGGCACTCCGCTGGCAGGTTGTGACAAGACTGTACGCGAAGCCATCGGCGATCCGCATCAAGTCTCCACCCTCGTTCATGACCTTGATGCCGCAGCGCGTCGGCTGAACGAAGGAGAGGTCTGGCTCCAAAAACTACGCAGCACGGGCATCTTTGCCCCAAACGCGGAGGCCGCGCTGATCCGGGCAATCCTGGATAGCGCAGATCTTTCCCAACTGGCAAACTCATGGGCCGACAGCATCGATACGACTCCAGATCTGGCCCGAATCCAAGAACTCCTCGACTCCCTGCCAGAAACCCTGGGAGCCGCCGCCAACCACGCTGCGATTGCCGAGTTACCGTGGGACAAGGCTCGCGTCGTGCTCCGATCCTGCGCTCTGTCCACAGACATCCGGCAGATGCTCGCCTCAAATCCCCTGCTCTCACGGATGGATGGAGATCGCATCGAATCCGCCTTCGCTGAGCTGAGGGAACTCGCCGCAAAACGTCGCACCTCCACCCGCCATCGGATCATTGAGCTCTGGGCAACACGGCAGCGCGACCGCTTGCTGGCCTCCACCGGATCGCGCATGAATCCCATGGGTGCTGCGCTCAAACAGCGCCTCTTCATCCGTGGTGCCAAGGCCTTACGGATGCGCAGCATGATCGCGGCCGGTGCCGATATCGAAGGCGGCGATCCTCTGTTCGATCTTTGTCCGGTCTGGATGGCCGCCCCGTCAACCGTCGCCCAGATCATGCCACGCCAAGCGCTCTTTGACGTCGTCATCTTCGACGAAGCCTCCCAATGCCGACTGGAAGAGACGCTGCCGGTGCTACTTCGAGCCAACCGCGTCGTCATCGCAGGGGACCAGCAGCAGTTGCCGCCCACTCGATTTTTTGAAGCCTCGGTTCAGGAAAACGAAGACTCCGTGGCGGGCACCGCAGATGACCTCTTTGAAAAACGCCAGACCAGCGCGGAAGACCTCCTCACCGCTGCTCTAAACCTTCCGGTGGATGAGGCCTTCCTCGATGTCCATTACCGCTCCAAGAACGAGGCACTCATCGCTTACTCGAACCAAGCCTTTTACCAGGGCCGACTGCAAACCATGCCGCCGACGCTGCACGATACATCCACCAGTCCCGCACTCTGCCTGCATGAGATCGCAGGCACGTATAAGGACCGGACCAATGCCGACGAAGCCAATGCCGTCGTCAATCTGGTGCGCGATCTCCTGAGCCAATCCGCCGCGCCGTCCATCGGCGTCGCCTGCTTCAACCTCTCCCAGCGTGACCTCATCAATGAGGCCCTGGAAAACCTAGCCTCCACAGATGCCACCTTTGCCGAGGCCCTGACCCGTGCACGTGCGCTGCGCAGCGACTCCACGTTTGAGGGTCTCTTTGTGCGGAATCTGGAAAACGTCCAGGGGGACGAGCGTGATGTCATGATCATCTCCACCACCTTCGGCCCCGATCCGAACGGCGTCTTCCGTCGCCTCTTCGGCGCATTAAATCGACCCGGGGGTGGACGCAGACTCAATGTCCTAGTGACCCGCGCACGCCGACAAGTCCACGTTTTCACCTCGATCCCAAGGTCCGAGTTTGCAGCCCTGCCCCCAATTCCCCCAGGCACCGAGCCCGGCGGACGCTATCACCTCTACGCCTACCTCGCCCACGCGCTGAACGTCTCAAGCGGCAGCATTATCACGCGCACCGCCAGTCACGGCGACCCTGATTCAGAGCCCTTCAAGCTCGGCACTGCCCTCGCCGCACAACTGCGTCCTCAGATCACCGAACCGATCCTGGTTGGCTGGGGCAGCGAAGGTCTCGCCATCGATGCCGCCTTTGCCCATTCCAAAAAGGGCAGCATCGGGGTCATGGTCGATTTCTCCCGCTACCGCCAAGCAGGTGACGCCATCGCCTGGGACATGTTCCGCCACGAACTGCTCACCACCGCCGGCTGGACACTACGCCGAGTCTGGAGCCCCGACATCTTCCGACGCCCTCGCCCCGTGATTGAATCGATCCTGGCATGAGATAGCAGACTTCCAACGCTGAGCTTGCTTCGTCAATCGGGCAACTTCGCGGGTGGGTGAACTGAGGTATCTGCGGTATCGTGCACCCAAGTGCGCAGTGCGGTGTAAAGTCGGTCACGCTGCTCGCGGTGCGCAGCGTCGTTGGCAAGGTTGTGCATCTCATCGGGATCGGACTGGAGGTCGTAGAGCTCCAGTGCTGGCACTTTCCCCTTCAGCGCCTGGGGATGCATCTCGGCGAGGATACGAAAGGCTTCGGGGAACTGGTCCTTCACGCGGAGGGTCTCGTTGTAGGCTCGATTGCCCCAGGGTTTGGGTAGGATGGAGTCTGCGTTCACTTGGCGCCAATTGGTCTCGGTCTTCTCGCGGTAGATGAGCTTCCATCGGTTGTCCTGAATGGAGCGTTCCTGCATCCCGTCGTTTGGCAATGGCCCACGGTCGGAGATCTCTGCATGGACATACTGGCGAGGACGGGCATCCCCTTCCCCATCCAAAGCGGGTCGCAAGCTCACTCCATGGGACTTTGCAAAGGGCGGAATGCCAATCAGATCCAAGAGCGTGGGAGCGAGATCAAGTTCGCTCGCCAAGGCATCCGTAACGACGCCCTTTTTTCCTCCTGGAACGCGAATGACCAGGGGCACGCGTAGGCCGAGGTCGTGCAGGGTCATCTTCCCATGCGAGTAGCAAGGGCCGTGGTCGCCGAGGAAAACGATGATCGTATTCTCCTCCGCCCCCGACTCACGAAGCGCTGCGAGTGCCTCACCGATGAACTGATCCGCCTTCTCAATGGCAGCAAGGTATTCCGCCCAGTCCTGGCGGATGATGGGTGTATCGGGTAAAAACGACGGCAGCTTTACCTCGGCGGGATTCACGCGGATTTTGACCTTATCGCTATTCGGAAACGGACGATGCGAGACGGAGATATTAAAGAATAGATGCCAGGGCTTGCCGGACTGCTTTGCGCGCTGAAAGAACCCTGCGGCGGCCTTCCCATCGCTGTGTGGAATGAACTCATCATAGGGGAACCTTTCCACAGGTGCGACATGCAGTTTGTGTGTGACCCCCTGATAGTAACCAGCATTTTTGAGACGCTCGACGAGAGTTTGCGTCTGACTGTGGATGCGATTGAGACGATACACCTCACGCTGCTTCTCCCCCTCTGTCAGTTGGTTCGCGGGCTTGTGGTAGTTCGCGGTGTTATTGAGCAATCCGTTGGAGTGATTGTGCAACGAAGTGTAGATCGCAGCCTTGGATGCCGAGCACACCGAGTAAGCGACATAGGCCTGCCGAAAGAGCACGCCAGTCTTTGCCAACGCATCCATGTGCGGTGTCTGAATACCTGGGGTGCCGAGCGCGCCCATGTGTGCCCCTTGATCTTCGGTGAGGATGAAAAGGATATTGGGTTGGGTCTCTGCTGCGAATGACGAAGTCAGCAGAAAGGAGAACGCGAACAAGGTAAGGAGCGACTTCATGAGCGGTGACAGAAACGCCCGCCACAGTCCCGACATCTCAGCAAATGAGGTGTCGGATTCAGCAAGGATCGCTATTCCTTCACCGGCGGGAGGGAGTCCACCATCTTTGCGTTGGTGCGCTTCAGCTCAGCGATGGCGGCAGTGCGGAGCGTTTTGAGGAGCTCCGCATTGGCAGGATCTGCAGCGATGTTGGTGAGTTCATCTGGATCTGTAGCGAGGTCGTAGATTTCCTCTGGCTCGTCGGGGCTCAAGGTGCGGATGTATTTGTGGTGGCCTTGGACGATCATCACATACCAGGGCACGCCGGCCTTGTGGATATTGCCCGGCGGCGGAGGCACGGCATCGCAATCCGCGCCAAACTTGTCAGCGGTGAAGGGCATCATCGTGGTGTGGGGCCATTCAGCGTCGGGATTCTTCAAAAGCGGCGTCAGATCGTGCCCATGCATTTCCCAGGGCAGCTCGAGTCCGGCGAAGCCGAAGAACGTGGGCGGCAAGTCGGCTCCACCAACGGGCGTGCGGCACACTTTGCCCTCCGGCAGCGTGCCTGGCATCGAGACGATGAGCGGGCTGCGGATATTCGCATCATAGGGTGCGAGCTTGGCACGGAAGCCATGATGCCCCCACGCATAGCCTTGATCTGCGGTGAGAACGACGAGTGTGTTGGCCAGTTGGCCGCTCTCCTCCAAGGCAGCCAGCACCTGGCCGATGCCTTCGTCCAAGGCACGCACAGCCTGATGATACTGGCGCGACCATTTGGACAGCGAGCGTCCACGATCACGATCAAAGTCATCGCCCACTTCACTGCCGATGGCCTTGTCGCTAAGCACAGGCTCGCCATCGGGGCCGCGTTCCCAGGCGGCGATCTTTTGCATGTAGCTGGGTTTCCCTTCACGTGGCGGATAGATGTCGGCAGGCGTGGCGACCTTGGCATCCGGGTAGTCATTGAGATGGCGCTCCGCCGGTTGATACGGCGCATGCACGCCGCCGTAGCAGAGCCAGAGATACCAGGGCTTCGTGGTATCACGTTTTTCGCCTTTGATATAGTCGATGGCCCAGCGCGTGTAGTTATCGGTAGAGTAGCCTTTCACGACATGCGGCTCGCCACCATCGATGGAGAGGATTTGATCGTGGTAATAGTTTGGCGCGTTGTCGGGATGGCGCGGGCGGTTCCAGACGATTTGATGGTCCCAATCACGGCCAAACCCTGCATCATTGCCCGCATGCCACTTGCCGATCTGCGCGGTGTGATAGCCCTGCTGACGAAAGACAGCGGGCCAGAAGCGGCACTGCGCCGGGTCATAAGTCGCTCCCGGATACGGCGGCTTCATGCGCATGGTGGCGATGCCGTATTGATGCCGCCCGGTGAGCATCGTCGTGCGCGATGGCATGCACCAGGTGCCGATGTAGGCATGGGTGAAGCGCACCCCACGCGCGGCCAGTTTGTCCATGTTCGGCGTCTTCGCCCAGGACTCCGCGCCTTCGTAGCAGGAGAGCGTGCGGTAGGAATGATCGTCCGTGTAGATGAAGAGGATGTTCGGCTTTTCGGCTGCAGAGAGCAGCGTGCCGAGTGCAGTGAGGAGGAGGGGCAGGAGGAGCTTCATGGTCGCAGTGGATGGAAGGCAGGGCTACTTGGGCAGGTCTCCGTCTTTGCCTTTGTCGGCACGGAGGCGAGCGGTAAGGTCTTCAACGATGGCGGACTGGCCGACTTGTTCGCTGACATTCACATTTTCCCCAGGATCGATTTGATGATCATAGAGCATGCGAGCAAAGGCTCCCTGCTCGCGGCTGGAATATTCGCTGAAGCGGTGCGTGTCTGTGCGGATGGTATCGCCATTGGTGAAGCGGCCGATGGCCTGAGTCTTCCAGGGCTGTGCGGGATCGGTGAGCAGCGGCGCAAAACTGCGCCCCTGCACATGCATCGGCAGAGGCACGCCCGTCAGTTCGCAGAGCGTGGGATACACGTCGATCAACTCGGTGAGCGCCTCCGTTTTCTGCCCTCCTGCAAAGCCGGGCACCCGGATCATCAGCGGCACTCGCATGGACGTCTCGTAGCAACTGTGTTTGCACCACAGCGTGTGCTCCGCGAGGTTCCAGCCGTGGTCGCCCCAGAGGATGACGATGGTGTTTTTGGCAAGGTCCAGCCGATCAAGTTCATCGAGCACGCGTCCGATTTGAGCATCGGTAAAGCTCACGCAAGCGTGGTAGCCGCGGATCATCTCCAGGGCCATGGCATCCGGCAGCGGTCCGGTTTTCGGCACGCCATTGTAGGCGCGGAGTTCGCCGAAGTTGTGGATGGAGACTTCGGGCGAATCCTTGGGCGCATGGTAGTTCGTGGGGAGCTTGAGGCTACCTTCAGGATAAAGATCCCAGTATTTCTTCGGGCAAATAAAGGGCAGGTGTGGCTTGAAAAACCCGGCGGCAATGAAGAACGGTTGCCCGCTTTCCTTCATGCGGCGGAGATCGGCGATGGTCTTCAGAGCCACCTGACCATCGCTTTGTTCGTCATCACTGAGATCGGAGATGCCATAAGGACGACCGCGCGATTTGCCGTCCTCATCTTTGGAGGCTGCAGCAGCCTTCGCCTTGCCCTTCCCTTTGCCACCACCTTTTTTCTTTACAGTGGGTGGTGGTGCACCCGTCGCAGGCTGACCCGGACGCCAGGCAGGCTCAGACCAACCGTGCGCGTTGTCGTCTGGGTTATGAAAGACTTTGCCGTTAGAGAGTGTGGTGTAGCCGTTTTGCTTGAGATGGCTGTTCAGCGTGACGATGCCCGGCGCTTCTTTTTCCGCGATGGCTAGATGGGTGACGAAACGCTTCGGTGCAGGGCGGATGCTGGTCATCAAGCTTGCACGAGAGGCCCCACAGGTCGGCACCATGCAGTAGGCTCGATTGAAAAGCAGACTTCCTGCGGCCAGACGATCCAGGTTCGGCGAGTGGACCTGCTCGACACCGTAGCACTTCAACTGCGGGCGCAGATCATCCACCGCGATCATGAGGATGTTCGGCTTTTCGGCCGCGGCGAGCGAAAAGCCCAGCGAGAAGAAAAGAGAGATGATGAGTTGAACGACTTTCATGCGGCAAGGGTGGATTGGTTGGGCGAGTGAAGCATTGTTGCGAAAATGCCCCGCGTCATCAGATTTTGTCTCTTCGCAGTCTTCGGCATCCTGTCGCCAAAGGTAGCCAGCCGGAGAAAGCAGACGCTCATCTTCCTCCCACAACGCGTGGTCCCCACGGTCTCGGCCCGTAAACGGGCGCTTCTTCGCCCGCATAGGCACCGGCATGGGTGAGCGCGGAGAGGTCCGGCGGCTCGTAGAGTCGTGCAGGATCGTTGGGCAGCGTGATCGTCACGTCCACGCGGCGGCCATGCTTTTCGAAGTCGGTTCCAGGCAGTTGTTTGAAGGTCCAAGTGCGGATTTTTCCCTCGAAAGGCATGCCAAGAACGGCGTAAGCGTTGTAGTCGATGACGCAGTGGTCGCCGAAGTGCTGCGCATCGACGGCGCGCCCTCGTCCGGGGCTGTAGCCGCCGTATTTCATGCCTTCGGGCGGTTTGCCACCGATGAAGAGGTTGTGGGTGATTACCGCGTGATCAAACGGCTCGCTCGTGTGAATGCCAAAGCCGTCGCCGGATTTCACGACGGTGTTGTGCTGGATGACATCGCCCTGGCTAAATCGGTGCAGTTTGAAGGGCTCGAGGATGATGTTGAACATCACATTACGCAGAAAGTAGTTCGGCCCGCCGAGACCGGGCTGCGAGGAAATGCCGACGAAGCAGTTCGTGAGTCGATTGCGCATGACGCGGCAGTTGTGCATCGCAAAATCCGCCTCGATGCCGTCGTCGAGACCAGCACTGAGGTCGTTGTTGAGGATGTCGTTGCACATCTGCGGTGCCGCGCCGTCGTCCTCCATGTGGCTGATACAGTCGCGGAAGCCGCTGACGCGATTATGGCGGATCACATTGCCGCTGCCGGTGAACTGGATGCCCTCGCCGTCGTTGTCGCCACCCGCGCCCATGATCTCAGGCTTCCACTCGCGAATGCCAGTGATGACGTTATCCTCAATGCAGGCGTTCAACATGCCGGGCTTGTAAGCCTTGATGCCAAACTGCGCGTTGATGAGGCAACGCCGCACCACACAATTCTCCGAGCCGTTCAAACGCACTGGGCCATTCGCCGTAACGCCTTCGAGATAGACCCACTTCCTATTCGTGAGGCTGATCTCGCTGAAAACGGCTTTTCCGCTCGTACTGCGATAAACAATCGGCCTTCCATGCTCGCCATCGCGATTGAAGACCGCCGCGCCGTAATCGCCATCGTCGAGCAATAACACCTCGCCAGGCTTCACGGCATTCAGATCGACCTTCGAGCCGTTTCTGACCACCGCATCGGCTTTTGCGATGGGTTCAGGCCGAGTCGAGCACTTCACGATTTTCGTCGCCGAACCGCCATCGGGGTCATGGAGCTTCAATTCGATCTCGTAGCTCTTTCCCGCCTCCAAATCGAACAGGCTGCCACTGAGCCGATTTGTCCACGTGAAGATTGGCGACGTCTTCTGACTTTTTCCCGCCGGCACACGCCGCAGCGATTCGGCATCGCGCCAGGCCGTTTCGCCTTCTTTTCGCACCTTCACCTCGCAGGTCGCATCGAGATTATCATCGCCTTCGATCTGCCATTCGACGGCAATGTGGTTGATCGTTGGAAACGGAGTGGTGACCTCGCCGGGTGTCGTGGCAATGGCTGCGGAGAGAGACAGAAGGGTCAAGAAGGGCATAGGGGAGGAATGGCTGGAGGTGAGGCTGGTCGTTTCTATCCCGAATTACCGCGTCGTCATCGGCCCCATTTTCACGACTTCGAGGTCTTTGCCCTTCACCTTGCGGATGGGAAGCAGTTCTTCGTGATTCCAGCGATCATCCGGCGCGCCGCTGATAAACCAATCGCCCCCGTTATCGGCGAGGATCATGCCGTGGGTTTTGAGGCCTTCGAGGATGACCTTGGCTGCTCCAGTGACCTTCGAGGTATCGAAGCTGGCCTTCAATCGCACGCGCATGCCCATCGGTGGCAGGTTTTCATCCTTATGCGGACTGGCGAAGTGGGTGGCAGGTGCCACATAGGCACGGCGGCTCTTTTTGACGGTAAAGCGCAGCGCGTGCACGAGTTTCTTCGCGCCGCAGATTTCATCGTAGCGTGCGAGGCCAGGCAGAATGGGCAAACCGGCTGCATCGGCACTGGTCCACCCGGCGGGACGCGGCTTGGGGCTCTTCAAATCGAACACGCTGCCGCTGTAGGCATTCCAGGCCTTGCCGCCATCGATGGGAAAGGCTCGATAGATCTCGTATAGTCTCCAGTTGTCCTTATCGAGCACGAGCACATGGCGGTCGCCATCGCTTTGCGGCCCGCCTTCGATCCATGCGTCTGGCGGCATGGGATACGGGCCGGGATCGCTTTCGTCCTTCGCCTCCTGGAAATGAATCGGCACCTTTGGCTGATCGCCGCTGACGACATAATACGGAATACCGCCCGGCTGGCCCTTCCACACGATGCCAAAGTCCTCATGCAGGCCTGTCTCCGCACCGATGGACGCGATGATGGCATCGCTGAGCGGATCGACTTCGTCTTTGGAGACATCGCGATTCCATTCGTCATTCGCTGGCATCAGCAAAGAACCGCCAAGATCGGCATTCGGGCCCGTTTTGAGCTGCGGATGCTGGGCGAGCGCACTAATCGCGCAGGAAAGGAGGATCAGTGTTGTCGTTTTCATGCTTGTGGTTTGTGCAGCCGCTAGTCGATGCTGTGCAGATATTCCTCCAAACGAGTGTAGCCGGATTTTCCTGTCTCATTACGGTCGCCATCATCGTCTGGGTTCAATCCCTGCGCTTTCTCCCAGGCATCGGGCATGCCATCGTTGTCGCGATCAGTTGGAGGCTTTCCTGTGGCAAGCCTCGGCCAGCCACCGACTTCGGACGGATGGTTGATGATCTTGCCTGTGCCATGTTTCACGTCGGCCAGAATGCGTTGATCGACCGAATCGAGTTGGGGACGGGTGGCACCCACATCGGCGAGAACGGCCTCGTACGCGTCCATTGCCGACAAGGTCGTCAACGTCGGGGCGCTGTAGGGGACGACGACGGCAAACTTACGGCGATCCGTCGTCTCCTCCCAAGGTTTGATGATGGCATCTTCGGGATGGGTATCGTCTGGCCGAATCGGACTCAGGTTGCCCTTGGGATAGATCTTCACCTTGCCATCCACTGCCACGCCTCGTTCCTCTCGCGATGAGGGGCCGCTTTTGTAAAAGTTGCCTGTGAGGTTGACCTCCGCATCGTCGGTCATCTCTGAGGCGATCTGCCCCCAGTTGTAAATGACGTTGTTGTTCACTTGGAACGTGCCTTTGACCTCCGGGTTGAGCCGTGGATTGCGCTGGTTGTTATGGGCTAGGAGGTTTCGATGAATGGTGATGCTTCTGTTCTTGTCACCAAACAACATGCCCATGCTGTGAGGACCTTTTTGATGAACCGACTCATGCAGTGCCTCTGAGATGATGCAGTGTTGCACCGTGATGTTGCGGGCATCATACCAACCACTGATGACTTCGTCGCTGCTCCAACTCATTGAGCAGTGGTCAATGATGACATCGTGGGCGTTCTCCAGAATTTGGATAGCGTCACCGTTGACGCTTCCTTTGATCGCAGGGCCAGGTCGGACACGCAGATGTTGAACGATGACGTCGTGTGTCTCGATGTTGATCGCTCCAATGTCGGTTTTGCCATCGATCTTGATGGCAGTACCGCCGCCTGGAGCTGTCTGACCAGCGATGGTCAGGAAAGGGTGCCTGATGGTGATGGCAGAGTGAAGTTCAATGGTTCCGCCTGTTCTGAAAATGACGGTTCGCGGACCCCTGGCTTCCAAAGCCTGCCGAAGACTTCCAGGGCCGAAATCGTTCGGGTTCTCCACGAATAACACCACCCCCCCACGGCCACCTCTTGCCGTTGCGCCAAATCCAACGGCACCGGGAAAAGCTGGCAGTGACAATGCCCTTCCAAGATCGGCATTCGGGCCCGTTTCGATACCTGGCTGCTGGGAAAAAGCCAGGCTGGTGAAGAGCAGGAACAGGCAAGATCTCATGGTATGAGTGCTGGAAAATCGTATTTGGGGGCCAGATCGAACAGACCCTGGCCATGGCGCGGATACGGGCCGTGAGGGGAGGCTGGGGGAAAAGAGGAGTGGGTGAACGACAAGCAGAAAATCGTGTCGCCGCAGAACAAACCATCGATGGGCGGTTCGACTTCACTCAAGCTCATCTGAAAGTCTCTTCACACGTTCTCCTACGAAGTGGTGTCTGGCGATTCTGGGATGTTATCGATGCGGAAAATCCTGCGCGAATCACGGTGTGCCACTGGTGATCCCTGCGTTCTCAACGTGCAATGTGGAGGGACCAGCGCCGCCGGGGAGCCATTGGACGGCAAGGTCGGTGATCGCTCCGCCTCCTGAAACGGGCAGGGCGTTGTCCATGGTAATCCAAGCGCCGTTGAGGGTGATACCCCAAGTTCCTGCGGTGCGATCCAGCACAATGGCGATTTCATGCGGTTGCCCGGGTGTGATGGTCTGCCCGGTCTCGGTGGTGCCTGCGTCTGTGATGACCTGCAAAACTCCTGTGGAAGCGACGACATTTACGCCGAAGAGGGGTTCCGACGCATCATCATACGCGACAAAGCCAAACTGGCCCGCCCCTGCCTCATAGCTGAAGGTCGCTGTGGCCTGCACATCAGAGGCACCGGGGGGAATCTCAGCAGGGAGCCAGGCGAGCTGTGTGGTCTTCGCCGCTGCGCCCCCCAGAGTGATGCCGGACTCATCTTCAGCGATGGTTTCTGCCTCAGGGCTAATCCATGCACGGGTGGCGGTGGAGGCCAGCGTGGAACTGCCCGGCACACGGGTCACGGCCAGCTTGTAGGGGCCGGACGCGTCGTAGAAGTCCCCGCGGCCGGTGATATCGAAGAAGAAGCCGTCGATGGCGATGTAATAGGTCGTCCCAGCGTTCGCATAAACATAAGCGCGGGAGGTGTAGATAGCTGCCGAGGGGTCCACATCGTCGTTCGCGCCCACCGGAATCAGGGCTCCCAACGAGGAGCCTGTATAAATCGCCACGCGGGTGTCGAAGCTGCTACCAGCGGTGCTGAAGTAGTAGCCGCCGGTGACGGTAGGCGTCCACTGGAACCAACCGGAATAGACTGCGTCGAAGTCCTCCGGGAACGGTTCACCAGCAGCCAGGGCGTGCCGGGGCTCGCCAGCTTGTGGGGTGAAAAACGAACAGCTTCCTGTGGCCGAGCCCCCGGCAGGTGGGATCACGCGGGCGTTTTCAAAGTTGTCGTTGGTGTCATTCACGCTGGTGACAGAAAAGGCGGTCGGGGTGGCGGCTGTGCCCCCACGGGTGATGACTTCGATGTTGGATGTGGCAGCCCCCGTCGGAACCGTGGCCAGCACTTCATCCGCAGAGAGGATGACGAACGCGGCGCGGATGATGCCCCCTGTCGGGGACCGGAACTGGACGGTGGTGGTCCAGTTCAAATGGCTACCAAAAACCCGGACAAAGTGTCCAGCCCTTCCCTGCGGTGGGAAAAAGCCAGAGACGCTGGGTGCTCCCACAGGGGTGACGGTCAGCACAGCGGGATCGCTGGTGGCGGAGCCGACGCTGTTGGTGGCGATGAGGGTATAGCTGCCGGCACTGGAGGCCTGCACGTTGGAGAGAGTCAGGGTCTTTGCCGTAGCTCTGGGGATGTTGCTGCCATCTTTCTGCCATTGATACCTGATCGTGGCACTGCCGCTGACGGCGGCACTGAAAACAACTTTTCCAAAAGCATCCACCGTCGCGGAAACGGGCTGCTGAGTGATGCTGGGAGCGGTCAGAAGGCCGAGCTTGGCCGATTTGCTCAATACGGTGCCGACGTCATTGCTCACGGCGCAGGCGTACAGTCCCAAATCACTGCTGGAGAGTCCGGAGAGCGTCAAAGAATCACCAATGGCACCGGGCACCGGGATTTTGTTTTTCGTCCACTGGTAAGCCAGGGGGGCAGTGCCTGTCGCAGCGGTCGTGAAGGTGACGCTGCCCCCAAAGGCACGGGTCTGGGTCAGGGGGTGCACGGTGATTCTCGGCGCGTCATGCACGGTGACATGGGCGGTAGCGCTGGTTGCGGAACCTGCAGTGTTGGTGACGACGGCGTGGTAGTCACCATCCGTCCCGGCCGTGAGTGTCAGCGACGATCTATTGCCCGGGATTTTGAGACCATTTAAAAACCACTCATACTTGAGTGTGGCAGAACCCACGGCGAGTACCCTGAGGGTGAATCTCGTGCCCCGGGCCACGGTCACGGAGGCAGGCGGGACGGTGATGACGGGCGCATCTTGCACCGTCACGACACAGTCGATGGTGCTCGTGGTGCCCAGCCCGTTGGAGATATCGCAACGATACGTACCGGCGATGCCGGCCGCAATTCGGGAAAAGGACAGTCGCGATGAGGTCTTGCCGGGCAGCAAGGTGCCGTTCTGGAACCACTGGTACGTCAGCCTTCCGGTGCCAGCGGCAGCGGTGCTGATCGTGGCGCTGCCATTGAGCGGCACCAGCAGAGCGGCCGGAGGTTGGGTGAGTATGAAGGGCTTGCTGGAGATCGTTAAAGTGGCGGTGCCGCTGGTGACAGCACCGAGCGAGTTGCTGACAATGCAGCGATACTTGGCAGCATCTGGCCATTGAAGAGGGCCGAGCGAGAGCGTGGCGGATGTCGCACCGGGAATGTTCACGTTGTTTCTCTGCCACTGGAAGACCGGGGCTGGCACTGCGTTTGCCGCCACTGCCAGCACAACGTTGCCGAGCTCCGGCGCGGTTTGAGTCAGAGGATGTTGAGTGATGACGGGCTTGAACTGAACGGTCAAGGTGGCAGTGGCGCTAATAACGGGACCGACGGCATTGGTGACGGTGCACGCATAGCCACCAGCGGCGGCAGGCTGCACTTTGCTCAACTTCAGCGTCGCGGTGGTCTGCCTTGGGATGGGGATGCCGTCTTTGCTCCATTGGAAAGTGGTGCCGATGTTGGAAAGGGCCATCACTGTGAAGGTGGCGGTGCCGCCGCTGTTCACCGTGACTGACTGCGGGTCTGTAATGATGATGGGCGCGGTATCCGGCACGGCTGGGAAGCTGCCAGTGAGCTTGTATTCGCCGACGGAGCCATACGTAGTGTAGCCGTTGGACGCCGTTTGGAAGCCACTACTGCGGACCACAAGAAAAAACGTCCCAGAGGGGACAGTGTGGGTGAGGGTTGCGGCAGCGGGGCCGTTGGGATTTGCAGATTTCAGAACGGTGACCCCGTCGCTGCCCAGGAGGTCGAGGGCGACATCAAGGTTCGGTGCCAGCGCTGCGGGTGTCGCGGTGACGGATACCACACCACCAGCGGTGGTAAAGGAGTACACGTCGGCATCGGTGTCTTCAGTTGTGACACCGCTGACATTAAACGTGCCGGAATTTGGCAGGACGGTGCCAGGCGCTGCATTGGCGGCATCATCCGGGCGGGTGGAGAAGCCATTCGCCGCGCGACCGATGATGGCGAGATCATCCTCCTGGTTATTGGCGTTGGCATATTCCCCTTTGCTCCATTGACTGACACTGCGGTCGTAGGTGGTGCCCATGATCGGCCCCCAACTGGTCGCACCGCTGCCGTGCCCTTCGTAGTAGTCTTCGAATCGTGGGTCGCTGGTGTCAAAACGTCCGTCGTGGCTCAGTCCCAAGGTGTGACCGACTTCATGGGAAATGGTGCCTGCGATGTCGTTCGCATTGTAATAACTCGCCGTGAAAGCCCAGGCAGGAATGGTGGAGGAAAATCCGACTCCCGCCCCCGAATAACTGTCCACGTAACCGACGCCCCCCGCGCCGGGCGCGGCCACATTGGTGGGGGTAATGATGCACCGCATCCGCTGGCCCGCCCCAGCCGCATCGTAGCGGCTTTGAGAGGTGGTGACGCTGATGTTCCACGGACGGAAATCTTCCGCCACGCGGTTGCAAACCTGGGTGATGAGAGCAGAAGAAATAACGCCGGAACCTATCACGCTGGGCACCGCATCAATCGCGAAGCCATCGTTCCAGTCCGGGTCAGTGACGACTTCCCCATCGAAATCCAAATAAATGACATGGGTGGCAGCGGGCAGGCTCTCAAAGGCGGGAACGACCACAGCCGCAGCTCCGACAGCGCCACCACCCCCGCCGCCAGCACCGTCGGCGGCTTCCTGCCCTTCTCTGCCCTGCGGTGGCCGTTTGCGGGGGACGGCCAGACATCGCACGCTGCTGAGCGGCTTTTCAACAAAGCGCAGCGTGCCCTCCGCCGTCGTCTGGAGCACCAAGGCAGTGGATCGCGCTTCATCGCGAATCATGCCTGCCCACTGGCCGTCGTTTTGTGCCAACGAAAAGCTGCCCTTTCCACCATCGATGCCGCCCCCGACGCGAGTCCAACCGTGGTCGTCCTTTTGGACGAGATTCACCACGCCTAGGAGCCCACTACCCAGGCGCGCCGGGAGCCAAAGGCGGTCACCCGGACGCAAGTCCGCGAGACGCGGCAGGGAGATGGACTTGATCTCTGAAAACGCCCGCACCTGACGGCTGGAAAGCGTCTCGCCCGGCGCCAAGGGAGAAGGATCAGGTGCGACCGACGTCCACTCCGCCAACTCAAAGAGCGGCATCAAGTCGTCAGGCATGCGGTTCGCCACCGGAGCGGAAGCTGCAGCGTGCGGCGTCGAAGGAGCAACGGAAGCAGCGGGCGCAGCAATGCCTGAGGCGTCCGATTTTTCAGCAACGGCGCTCCCTACTGGCCCGCGGGCTGCCTGGAATGAAAACCAGGCCGCGAGTCCCATCGAGACAATAACCAGCGTGACGTTGAAGCGCTTCATGGCAGCACAGATACGTTTTCCCCAGCGATTGCACAACTTTTCCCTTCGCCTTCTCTGATAGCAAACAGCTTTTGACGCCGCCAAGGCGAATCGGCTTCAGACGGGGAGCGAGGGAAACGGTCACCGGTTATCGGCAAATCACTGGATAGCTTCCAAGCACAAAACGGCGAGGCGTTGTGGAGGTAGAACAAACGCCAACCGTGGCAAACGTCCCTTCTCGATCTTCAAGCTGCCACTTGGAAGGTTCACCGGCTTTCCGTCGATCACGAGACTCACGGAATAGCTGCCCGGTTGGAGCTGCCGCAGCTCCGCGCTCATCTTCCGTGGATCTTTTCCAAAGTGAAACAGTTCGGCCGCAAACAGTGTCGTGCTGGCCTCGGTGACGAGCGCGGCAATGTCCTTCGGCGGCGTGAGCCAGCGCACGGCCATCTGGGGGAAGCGGGGCGCGTTTTTGTCTCCCGTGACCATGCGGTAGAGCAGCTCATGCTTCGGTTGTGTGACGCCTTTGTAGGCATCGAAGGCGTAGTCCTGCGCCAGGAACTGCACAAAGCGCATGACGCGGTCGGTCGAACGCACCTCGCTGGTGAAGCCAGGAAAATTCACGCGCAGCGCCGCCAGACTTTCGCTCAACGCATTCTCCAGCTCGCGTCTGCCGGCATCATCCGTGCGGACGACGAACTCTGAGCCTTCGAGCGCGATGAGTTCATCAAACTCGCTCGTGCCGGTGAGCGCCTTGAAGCGCGCCAGCGTCTTCACGAGGCCGCCAGTGTTGCTGTTCGCATTTTGGCGTGGCGCGAGCTGGTCCGCGCACCAGGCCTCAGTGCCCGGCTTGAGTTCGCCTGCTGGGTTTTTCAAATGCTTCAGCCGGATCGCCGCCATCGAGCGCAGCGGGGCGAGATACGACTCCTTTCCGGTCATCACATGCGCCAGCATCAGCGCGTCCGTGATTTCAGTGATGACGCTAGGCCAGAGGTAGTAGCTGTGCATGTAGCCGCCGGGTTTCACCGGTTCCCACCAATTGCCTTCGGCCCCAGCGGCGACACCGTCCGGCCAACGAATGCTTGCGGGCAAAATGCCAACCGGTTTGCCATTCTCCGCACGAGCCGTGGCATCCACCCAAGTATCTAGCCATTCACAGATCTGCGCACCGAGCTTTTCATCCCCAGTCTTCTGCCACGCGAGCAGGGCTGGATGCAGAGCACCGACATCCGCGATCACATCCAGCGCGCGCTGAGGCTGCGGTGCGGTCTCGGTAGCGCTGAAGTAGAAGCTCTTGAACTGAAGTTGGCCGCGTTCGTTTTTGCCAGTCCACACATCGCGCATGAAGTCACCCAACTTGAGCCCCCATTCCGTCCACCTTTCATTCTCCGGTTCCAGCACCATCAGCGGCACCAGATTGTCCGTCGTGTCCTCCGCAGCGTGCTCGACATCAGTGACCGTTGTGTTGAAGCCGCCCTTCAAATGCGGACGCGTCACCGCCGACCGTGAAAACTTCAACTGCGCCGCCGTGATCTGCGGATCATCAAAACCCAGCAGCACGGCGGCCCACCAGCGCCACATCTCGCAATCATCGCCCCAGCCGCCGCCAAACTCGCCGTTATCGCGTTGTCGATGCACGATCCACCAGCGGATGATTTCGCCCAACCGTTCCAACTGCTCGCGCTGCGACATGGCCCACTCTGGCGCTCCTTGGACCTTCTCTGGCACCACGCCCCACGGCAAAGCTTCACCCAAGTACATCCGCGCCGCCCTGTTTTCCGGAAACGCCTCCTTCACACGCTGAAACGATCCCACCGCCTCATCCTTGAACCATTTGGAGTCCTTGGGATGCGTGCGCACCGTGCTGTTTTCGATCAAAGTCCACGCCAGCATCCGCCCGCGATACAAGTCGCAAATCGGCCGCAAGGGCGAATCCTTTGCCACGCCGAAATCATAGTCGCCAATGGCCCGATGCGGCTTCCCCCGAACGCTGGCAGCATAGAATTTGAGACTGCTTCCGTTCCATTTTCTCGCAAACTCAGCGAGCGCGGTAGCCTCATGAGACTGCGTGGCGCTCAAGGATGAGAGTTTCGCGATTTGCTGAAGCAATGTCTCGCGCTCTTGATCGTCGTCGGTGTTTCCAGCTTGGCTGACCAACTTGGTAAACTCGACATCATCTGCGATCACTGACGAGACTGACAGAAGAGCCAATAGGCAGAGCGCACGTAAGGGAATCATAAGCGGCAAGGCAAAGGTAGGGTGGGCATTGTAAACGAACCGGCAGAGGCATTTACTTCGCCCATCCGCATCAAGGTGGTCGGCAAGTCCTCTGCGCGCCGTTCGGCAATCACAACAGCCATGCAGCGGCATGTGAGGGGACCTGGTCCGAGAGGCCCTGGACGTGGAGCGGGAACGGCGTGTGAGGGGGGGCTGGTGAACAACCCCGCAGCACTGCACTGACAGCTCAGCCGACGATTCAGTTAAAAAAGCGTGATGTAAAAGACCCAGAGGTGTAGAACGGCAAAAGCCAAAGCACGCCAAAGATTATTGCCATGGTCAACCGCGTCTTCATGAGCTAAATATTCTAATCTTCCGTGCGGTTGCTAACCCTCATTGCCAGTTCCCTTTCCATTTTTGCTTCAAGTTCGGCAAGTTCTTGGTAGCGATTCTCGCCTAAACTCTTTTCTAGTTGCGCACGCATTAACTCCATTTCGGCTCTATCAGCCACTTGTAACGCTTCTAAGTTACCCGGTTTATCGTGTCCTTTCAAGTAGTCAACAAACGCCTCCCCTCTTTTCACGTAACATTCTTGTATTATTTCAAGTGCGTGTTGAGAAGATGCCTCCGATAATTTCCACCTTGCAAACAAAGCCTTGTATTCTGGAATGCGCGTCTCGAAAATACCTTCATCGATGGAACGCTGCAGCTCGTAAGAAGCGCTATCGGCAAGAGCTCGACGTGATTCCTTAAGCCCTTCTGCGATTTCATCCGAACTACTTGGTGAGACTGCGTTTGGAAAAGATGGTGCTGTGTTATCCTGAGCAGTAGCTCTGGCTACCTTTTGATTACTGGAGATCTCATCAACCCATTCAAAGAGAGTGTAATAAACAAGTATCGCAAACAGGGGGAGGCAAAAAGCTAGAATTGAGATTTTTCTCATGAAATGACTCCGATGAAATGGCTTCGAGAGCAGGCTAGGCCACCTACCCCCGAGCCATTACTTGAAATTATTGCGTGGGTTGCTTGTCGGCTGGCTGCTAGGACCTTGCTTTCGAGGGGGCCGAGGCGAGTTGGGCCTAGACGTGGAGCGGAGACGGGGTGTGAGGGGTTCTGTTGGGTGCAGCGCCATCGCATTTCGACCCCAGGCAAAGGCACTAGACGTTGTTGCCTGCCCTGCGGCAGCGTTTCAATGAGCGTCGGCCTCACAATGTCCGCATGAAATCCATGGAGCAGGTGAAAGGCTTTCGATTCTCCAAGCCCCTGATTCAGCATGAGACCCGTCGATTCATTGAAGGACTCAGGACACAGCTCCGCATCAAAGGTCTGCTCCGGCGGCCCACCTTCGCGCCCAAGGTCAGGAAACGAAGACGGCAGCGACACGGTACCAATCACCACCAAACGGCAATCATCCGCCAAAGCAGAAGCCGCCTTCGCCAGATGCTGGAGCGCGGCCAGGTTCATGTGCTTTCTCCCAAGGCTTCCAAATCCTCATCAGTCAGCGACCGCGGAAAAGGTGAGCAAGACTCCAGCGGCTTGCTGTCATGATTCGGAACTTGCATCCAGGCCACCAGCGCAGCGAGTTCTATTCCCGAACCCTTGGCACGCTCAATCCGTCTCCGCCATTCAAGCAACGGAGTGGATTGCAGCCGACCATGCGCCTGCGAGCGCTCGATGTTCGCCCGCAGCAAGTCCAAGCAAGCAGCGTCCGCTATCACACTCTGCGCCAGCACCTGCCAAAGGCGCTCACGGCTCGGCCTGAAAAGATACGGATCGCCCAAAGTCACACCAGAGTCTCCCTGATGAGCCTCACAGAATCAAGCTCGGTCTCTGTCCCTGACTCACCGCCGAATACGCTCCCCTCGACGAGCGGATCTCCCCGAAGGCGGAAATCTGGGCTACAACAGCCTCATCGCCGATCCCAAAATCGTCGATTGGCAAAAGGATGATTTCACGCTCCAACCCAACTCACCCGCCGTCAAGCGGGGCTTTGAAGCGATCCCCGTGGAGGAGATCGGGGGGCGGGAGTGATCACCCCAATCACAGAGCTTCATGATCAATACTTCTCCTCGAACATCGGGTGCACCCAGAGGAACTCCTGGCGCTTGTTCTGCACTCGCACCAGTCCACCGAAGCCGGGATCCTTTTCTTTGAGCAGGGCATGGAGTTGGCGCAGCACGGCACCGTGGGCACGAATGGACCCGCCGATTGGCAGTGACGAGCCGTCTTCTTCGTCGAGCCGCTCGTTGAATTTATCTGCGGCACCTAGCAGTGATTCGGCGGTCTTTTGGCCGAGGTCGAGTTGGTTCTCAATCGCCTTATAGGCCTCCTCGCCGATCTCTAGTTTCGCCAGGGCAGATGCCACGGGCACGACGAGGCTCAGGGTTCCGGCGAGCAGCTTCAAGTAAGGTGCCACCGTCACCAGCCACTCGCGCTTGATGTCGAACGTATACTCGCCCTCGGCCTTCTTGCCCTTGGACAAAAGCGGCAGTGGAAGTCGCGAATGCTCGCACCAGAGCGTGAGGCGGAACTTCAGGCTCATCCAATTGGGCAGATCGAAGAACTTCGGATTCTCCGGCACGAGCGAGAACAGCCGTGGGCCATCCTTCGCTTCGTCGGTGAGCGCTTGCATCAGGCGTGTGTAGCTCTCGTCCACTTTGCTCAGTGTCGCGAGAGTCGTCGCGTCGAGCGTGTTGAATCGCCCCATCGCTTCTCCGTGCTGCTGCTGAAGAATTACACGCACACCGTTGAGTTCGGCTAGCACGTCTCTCGATCCGAGTAGTCCTCTCATCGGCTCGGGTTGGGCCGCAGGTGCGTTGCGCAGGAGGCAGTCGATGTTCTGCCAATTGCCGCACACGGTGCATGGATATTCGGGGCGGTTTCTTTTACTCTCGTATAGTTTCTCAACCTCATAAAGCCCTGTCCCCGGTGCGTTCATCCCACAAGGTTCAATACAGGGAACCATGACATTGCAGCGAATGCCTTCCCATCGCCTCGACGACTCAACGAGCGATTTGACCTCATGGGTAAGGATTGAAAGGAATCGCTCTGGGTACGGTGCTCGGACAGTGATTCGTATGTCGTAGGCGATGAGTTCCAGCAAGGCGGTTGCGCCATATTCATCGACCAACACCATTCCGCGCTGCCATTGGATACCCTGCCCTTGGTTTAACCGACCGAACGAAAACTTATGCAAACGGACTATCAATTGCGATAAAACCCCATCGGCTGAGGTCGAATCGCCGCTTTGAAAATCCACTATCTTACAAATCTGTGTCTGTTGTTGATCCCCAGGAGCAGGTAACGCAGACCACTTCGCAAGTGACTGTGGACGGTCATATGGCAAGAGGTCGGGAATCAAGATCATGCCATCTGGCCATTCGCCAACATTCGGTTCATTCACATGGCAGCAGAGATCAAACATCTCCATGAGTCGTAAAAACACAGGATGAAGTTTGCTGTCATATTGAAACTCTTCGCTTCGGGTCTGATCATTCCACAACTCACACAACCGGCTGAACGGAACAAACCCACCTGAGTCCTGCGTGACCATGTCACTGAACACAAAACTGATCGCCGTCGCTAGCCAATTCGGTTTAAGTATGACAACGCTTGGCAATATCGAATCGCGTTCATAATAAATCAAACGCCCTAACCTGCGCTCAATACTCGTGAACAATCGGGCATCGTCTTCTGTTACTTGGCTATCGCGGCAGAAACCAAGAAGCCTTTCTTTGCTGATAAATGCTTCAGCGCATTCTATCAGAGCGTTTCTCACCATTTGCCATTTGGCCGGCACAGTGCGTTCCATTTCAGGAAACGAATCGGCTAACCTAGCAAGCAGACTTTTGAGTTCCTCAATGCCCTCACGACGGCCGCTTTCTTCATCGGGCTTGGAGTCTATATGAAGGAAATCCACAACTAGGTCCTTGCCAAATAGATCCCAAAGCTCCTGTTGCTTGAGATCGGGTTGACGATCAGTGGGACCTGCATAGGAAGCGACGACAACAATTTTCGCGCCTGCGGCACGGCGGCTTATCAAGTCTATCCATTCATTCACCATTCCTTGCTGGGAGCCTTCTCGCGGCTTCCACACAACGAGGTAAATTGCTGCTGCAGTGAAGAACATCTGATGCGTCGAACGATAAAGCTGCTGACCGGCAAAATCCCATGCGTTAAGCGTAATCTCCTTTCTAGCACTCTCCGATTGCACTCTAATTTGCCGGACTTCCACCCCTCTCCTCTTTGGCGCATTTTCAATCCATTTCTCATCGCAGAGTGCGTCCAGCAGCCGACTTTTCCCCACACCTCCTTCCCCAACAACAATGAGTTTAGCTTCATTGAGGACAATGGGAGCTTCTTTCTCTGCTGATAAGTATCGTCGGATGGCGTCTGAACCTTGAAAATAAGCAGCCGCCAATTCGGGATTGAGAGCAAAGAGAATTTCTTGAAATGCTGCTTCAGACTCCTTTGTAAAGTCCACGAACTTGTATCTTTGCAGAACGTCTGGGATACGACAGTCACTAAGCAGCAGAGGAATGAATCGGCGGTGTTTATTGGTCGGGTTCCGAAACGGCGTGGTGTTGCGCTCGAGTCCAACCCAATCCGATCCGAACGCCGCAGAGGACATACAAAGCAGTTGAACTCGCGAGCGTTCCATACCGCGTTCAATCGCCAGAAGAATATCTTCACCAAGGGGTATCGACCATTCGTCAAACCACACACGGACTCCGGCATCTCGAAGTCTTTCTGCTAGACGTCGGACTCGAGCCTTGTCTTGGCTGCTATGGCTCAAAAATACATCGAATTCAAATTTCATGGGAGCCTCCAAACCTTAGTATTTGGCTTCAAATATCGGATGCACCCAGAGGAACTCCTGGCGCTTGTTTTGTACACGCACCAGTCCGCCGAAGCCGGGGTCTTTGTCTTTGAGCAGGGCGTGGAGCTGCCGCAGCACGGCACCGTGGGCTCGAATGGCACCGCCGGTTGGCATGTCGGGGCCGTCTTCTTGATCGAGCTGCTTGTTGAAGATGTCCCCCGCTTTGAGCAGCGACTCAGCGGCCTTCTGGCCGAGATTGAGTTGGTCCTCAATTGCCTTGTAGGCCTTGTCGTCGATCACCAGTTTCGTCACGGCTGATGCCACGGGCAAGACGAGGCTCAAGGTTCCGGCCAACAGCTTCAGGTAAGGAGCGGCTGCAGCCAGCCACTCGCGCTTGATGTCGAAGGTGTATTCGCCATCGGCCTTCTTGCCCTTGGACAGGAGCGGTAGCGGCAGGCGGGAATGCTCGCAAAAGAGCGTGAGGCGGAACTTCTGGCTCATCCAGTTGGGCAGATCGAAGAACTTCGGATCTTCTGGCACGAGCGAGAACAGGCGTGGGCCGTCCTTCGCTTCGTCGGTCAGCGCCTGCATCAGGCGCGTGTAGCTTTCGTCCACCTTACTCAGCGTCGCGAGCGTCGTCGCGTCGAGTGTGTTGAATCGCCCCATCGCTTCTCCGTGTTGCTGCTGGAGAAGCACACGCACAACGTTGAGTTCGGCCAGCACGTCTCGCGAGCCGAGCAGTCCTCTCATTGGCTCGGGCTGCGCAGCGGGCGCGTTGCGCAGGAGGCAGTCGATGTTCTGCCATTCGTTGCATACGGTGCATGGATATTCGGGGCGGCGCTTCTTCTTACTCTCGATCAGTTTCTCCACCTCGAAAAGTCCCGTCCCCGGCGCGTTCCTGCCGCATGGCACCAAGCACGGCACCATCACATCGCAGCGCAGACCGGCCCAGAAGCTTTCCACCAGCCACTTCACCTCGCGGGTGAGCACGGAGAGGAAGGCCTCGGGATAGGCCGCACGCACGGTGATTTTCACGTCGTTGCCGATGTGCTCCAGCAGGGCACGTCCGTTGTAGTCATCGTCCAGCACCAGCCCGCGCTGCCAGTGCAGGCTCTCGGCGAAGTTCACCCTCCCGAGCGAGTATTTGTGCAGGCGCACGATGAGCTGGTAGAAGAGTCCCTCCGCCGAGGCCGACTGCCCGTTCTTGTCTTCCACGATCCGGCAGATTTGCACACGCTGCTCGTCGCCATCGGCGGCGGTGGCGGGCCAGCCTGCGTGCATCTCACAGTCGTCTGGGCGGATGTCGGGGACGAGCTGAGCAATCAGGCTTGTGCCATCTGGCTGGCCCTTCACTGGCAAACCGGCGACGACATAAGACAGATCGTAGCGCTCCATCAGCCCGACAAAGACGGCGTGCAGTTCCGGCGGATAGCGATTCTCCATCGCACGCGCCGGATCGTTCCACAGCTGGCCGAGCCGGGCAAAGCTCACCAAGCCGTGCGCGTCGCGTGTCAGCTTATCATCGAGCACGAAGCTCATCGCCGTCGCCAGCCAGTCGGGCTTGAGCACCACGATGTCGCGCAGCGCCGGGTCGTGCGCGTAGTGAATGAGATGCCCAAGCCGGTGCGACACCGTCACGAAGAGCCGCGCCTCCTCCGCCTCCATCTTCAGCCCCTCGCAGAGCGACAGCACTTCATCGAGCGGGAGGTAAGGCGCGCCGTTTTTCGTCAAGGCTTCGCGCGCCTCCTGCCAGCGCTGCGGCACCGTGCGCCCCATCTCCGGCAGGCTCGCCGCCACGTGGGCAATGGCCTCACGGAGTTCCGCGATGCCGGGACACTCGCCATTCTCGCGCGGCTTGCTGTCCACGAAGAAGAAATCAATTACCCGGTCCCTGCCGAAGAGGTCCCAGAGTTCCTGTCGATCGATGTCCGGCTGGCGCGCTCCGGGACCGCCGTGCGTGGCCACGACGACGATTTTCGCCTCCGGCTCGCGATGCTTCACCAGCTTGATCCAGTCCTTCACAAAGCCCTGCTGCGGACCTTCGCGCGGCTTCCACACCACGAGATAGACCGCCGGAGCACTGAAGAACAACTGGTGTGTGGGCCGATAGACCCGCTGCCCGCCGAAATCCCAGCCATTGAGCGTGATCTCCGTGCCGCTGCCGGGAGCAGTCACCTTCACCGGCTTGATCTCGATCCCGTGCGTGGTGTCGCGGTTCTCCACCCAATTGTCACCGCGCAACGCGCCGAGCAGGCAGCTCTTCCCAACCTCACCCTCGCCGATCAGGATCAGCTTGGCCTCGTTGAGCACGACCTGTGCTCCCTCCTTCGCGCGCAGGTAGCGTTTGACGGCGTCGAGGCCCTCCTTGTCGGCGGCGGCGAGTTCGGGATTGAGAGGATTTCGTTTCAACCCAAGTTCCCGCAACTGCCCAAGCTGCAAAAGTGCGAGTGGTAGGTCTGTGATTCGATTGAAACTGCCCTCTTTCGTGTTGGTGAGAGTCAAGCTCCGCAACATCTTCAGTTCGCCTAGGGCAGATGGCAATTCAGAAAGGTGGTTGTCAAAAAGCTGCAAGTCCTCCAAACCCGAAAGCGCGACAATCTCAGGTGGCAACTCTGAGATTTCTGCCTGATTCAGTTCGAGTCTCAACAACCGGGTGAGGCTAAATATCTCGGGCAAAGAATCCTGTGCATCGCAATACCAGATTTGCAGGTGCTTCAGGGCTCTGCAACTTCCCAGCCCCTTTGGTAGCGTGCCCTTCGATTTAAATTTAATTGCTTTCAGATCATGACATCTAACGATTGAAGCGGGAAGCTCGGGCAGTCGGCTACCGGAGAGGTCCAGTTCTCGCAGATGTGTAAGCTGGCCCAACGACTCCGGCAGCGCCGTCAATTGGTTGTCAGCGAGCTCTAGCGCCTGCAACTGCGTGAGCTGGCCCAGCCACTCCGGTAGCGCCGTCAGTTGGCTTCCGGAGAGGTTCAGCGACTGCAACTGCGAGAGCTGGCCCAGCGACTCCGGCAACGCCGTCAGTTGGTTGTTGGAGAGCGTCAGCGACTGCAACTGCGTGAGCAGACTCAGCGACTCCGGCAGCGCCGTCAGTTGGTTGCCGGAGAGGTTCAGCGACAGCAACTGCGTGAGCTGACCCAGCCACTCCGGCAGCGCCGTCAGTTGGTTGCCGGAGAGGTTCAGCGACTGCAACTGCGCGAGCTGGCCCAGCCACTCCGGCAGCGCCGTCAGTTGGTTGCCGGAGAGGTTGAGCGACTGCAACTGCGTGAGCTGGCCCAGCGACTCCAGCAGCCCCGTCAGTTGGTTGTAAGAGAGGTCCAGCGACTGCAACTGCGTGAGCTGGCCCAGCGACTCCGGCAGCCCCGTCAGTTGGTTGCCGAAGAGGTTCAGCGACTGCAACTGCGTGAGCTGCCCCAGCCACTCCGGCAGCGCCGTCAGTTGGTTGCGGGAGAGGTCTAGCGACAGCAACTGCGTGAGCTGGCCCAGCGACTCAGGCAGCTCCGTGAGCTTATCTTCGTCATTCGCACCGTAGGGTGCCCTGAGATCGAGTTCCTTCGCCCCCGACCGCCGCGCTGCTTCGATCTTTTCCTCGGCATCTCGATAACCTTTATTTCGTACCATGGCTAGATTCTAGATTCGTTGTTTTCGTGCCGTCCGTCGATGTCATGCAAGTCCGCCACCTCCTTGTCACTTAGGCTGAGGAATAATTTGAAAAGGAAATCGCCTGACATGGGCGGGATTCTGGTTGGGGTACGCCAAAAGCGCAAGGCCCACCTTCCTTCACTGTCCCAAGAGCCTGCCAACCCTATTCTTTGCTGGGTGCTAGGAAATTGCTTTTGAGGCGGCCGAGTCGAGTTGGCCTTGGAAGTGGAGCGGGGACGGGGTGTGAGGGGGGCAGAGGAAGGACGAATTTGGAACGTCGAATGATGAATAGAGGCCCTGAATGGGACTTTAGGCCGGATTTCCAACGCTCATGAGCATACCTTTCCTTCCCTCCATGTGTGTGCCAGGTCTTTTTTCGACAGCGGGTTTCGTGGGGCCGATTCGGGCCGTAGGGCCTTAGCCGGAACTATCGGCATAAAAGATCTCGTCGGTTTTGGGGTCGCGGTGGGCAGCAGCAGGTTGATGACGGTGAGAAGCTCGGGCCGGAGCGGCTTCATGGGCGAGTCGGCGAGACTGGCGCGGCGTGCCAGATGGCGACGTTCCGGAACTGTGCGCCCTGGCCTTTGTTGACGAGCGCGACGATGCCTTTCGCATCCTTGTAGCGTTCGTGACGCGCTTCGACGACGTGGCCGTCCACGGTGGCGCGGTAGTGGTCGCCGACGATTTCGATCATGAGCGTGTGCCAGGCCTCGGGATCGATGGGCGTTTTGAGTTCGGCGAGTTTCTCCGACTTCGTGGTCTTTGAGATGCCGGACATGCGCGTGACCCAGATGGCGTCCTTGCTGATGAAGGTGCGCCCGAGATGGTTGTTCGGCGGCACGGTGTCGCGGCAGGCAAAGGCGATCTGCGTCGCGGTGCCGAGTCGGAACTGCGCGGTGATGATCATGTCCGTGGCTTCAAATCGGTAGGTGCATGAGGAGGGATGATTGTTCTCTGCCAGTTCATCACCGTGCAGTGCTCCATCTTTGACGCTCCATTCCCCTATGCCCGCCTGCCAGCCATTGATGGCCCCTTTGCGTGTGGGAGGCGTCGCTTGATCGAAGGGCGTGGAGACGATGAGTTTCGTTGGGGTGCAGATGGTCGCCGCAGGTGTATCAGCGGTGGCCAATTGAAGAGACAGTGCGAGAGCGGCGAGGGAGAGAAGGAGTGGTTTCATGATGAACGGGGCGGCAGGAAAGCACTAAACGAACGAAGCAGACTCAAACCTTCAGTCCGAGAGAAAGCCGAACTTCACGTCGGATTGCCTTAGCATCAGCCAAGGCACGACGAGCCTGCGCCTTGGTCGCTTCGTTGCCTGGATAGCGGATGAGTACGCCGAAGGGCCCCAGGCGCCTGGTCGCAGGAGTCATCGCCGCCCACAACGGTTCCAGGGCAAGCGTTAGCGAGAGAATGACCTCAAGGTCGTGGATTTTGGGAAAGTAGATCGAAGCCTCCTCCAACCGTGCCTTCAGATACTTCTCAGCCGATTGCTGGCAGTGGAAGCAAACTACGTCGTGAAGCGGGAACTTACGCCGCCGGGCGAGATCCAGAGCAGCGAGAAAATCGGCCTCAGCCTTATCGATCCAATCACGCGTGGCCGACTTCATACATGACACGGCCTTTCGATGTAATTTCTTCGAGAAAGGTGTCTCCCTCAAGCAATCGTTCCTTAAGAAAGTCGGGATCTCGCACAATCACGTCCACAGGGAAACCGGCGGAAACTTTTTGGTGAATACTCTGCGAGGTTTGCATCCAGAATCGACGCGCCTTCTTCATGATCACCAGCACATCCACATCGGAGTCAGGCGTCGGCTTTCCGTAGGCGTGGGAACCAAACAGCACGATACGTTGCGGACGGAATGCGTCAGCAACGGCATCACAATACCGCTGGATATCCTGCATGGAGGGCATGACCTGATTTAAGTCGAACGAGCCGAATAGTGCAAGAAAAGATCACCGCCCAAAGTCGGTGTCCCAAGACACCTTTGTGGCACATTGTCCATGAGCGATGGCAGCGAGAGGCGGTGACAGGCCAACGTTGCGCAGCCAGCCATCCGTCGGCGAGGCCTGGCAGATCACCGTGGGTCTTTTGTTGGCAAGACTGGGGATTCTCGTACCGGAGCGATGCGTATCTCGCAGCCGCCGAAGCCGATTCGCTTCGCGACACTCACCAAGTGAGGCTTCGCATGAAAACGGACGGCAGCGAGACGCCCGCCGCTCCAGCTGCGCGCCCCTCACCAAGACGCTCATTCCCGAACGATTGTGCGGCAGCAGCATTCATGGCTAAAGACTGCCCAGCAATCACGGCAACAGATAGAACAATCAGCCTTTCTTCACCGGCACCACAGGCCCCGTGCCCTGTGGGCTCTTGGTGCGGGGCTTCTCGATCTTCTTCGCTCCTGGAGGAAGTTTGGAGGGTTCGAAGGGGACGAGGGGTGAGGCGGGCAGCACTTTGAGGCGGAGGTCTTTGATGTGGACGGTGTTCGGATTGCCGCGATGCAGTTGAATGGCGATGAGGCCTTCGAGGGTGCGCTTCTTTGCATCGTGATCGATCAGCTCCGACGTAGTTTGGCCGTTGATCTTGTGGATCAGATGATTGCCTTTCGCGATGACGGTGTACTCGTTCCATTGGGAGACATCCACCTTCACGGGCTCCTGCTCGCTGAGTTCCCAGAGAGCGCCTTCTGGATCGAGCATGACATTGTGACCATTGAGGCCAAAGATCCCCCTGCCCTTCTCCTCATAGGTCATGCCGGTGTGCTCAATGGCAGGATGGATGTCGCACTGATAGCCCGTGATGACCCAGGGGGCGACTTCTGGGAGCTCGCGGCTGCGGTACTGAACGCCGGAGTTATTGTCCCCTTCCACACGAATCGTCGCGACCAGTTCGAAGTCCTTCACCACCCCGCCGCGCCAGATGAGGAAGCTATTGTTGGCCATTGCCTCGGGTGCTGGATTCGTGCCGATGACGATCCCATCGACCACTTTCCAAAGCTTGGGATCGCCATCCCAATCGGTCAGATCTTTGCCATTAAAGAGTGGGGTGAAGCCGTCTTGCGCGAATGCGGAGAAGCTGAGGGAGAGGAGGACAAGGAGCGATTTCATGGTCGGGCAAGGGCTGCGATCAGTAGCGGCGGAGGACGGTATCGGTCGGTGGTTTGCGTTCATCCAGGATTGGAAAATCCAGCGTGTAGTGGAGGCCGCGGCTTTCAGGTCGGCGGACGGCGCATTCAACGATGAGGGAGGCGGTCTCCACCAGATTGCGCAGTTCGAGGAGTTCGCTGGTGATGCGGAAGTTCCAGTAAAATTCTTGGACTTCGCGCTTCAAATTGCGCAATCGAGCGGCAGCGCGTTGGAGCCGCTTGTTGGTGCGAACGATGGAAACGTAGTCCCACATCAGGCGGCGGATTTCATCCCAGTTGTGGTAGATGACGACGAGTTCGTCATTGTCCACAGCCTCGCCACTCTGCCACGGTGGCAATTCATACGTTTGGGCAGCCTTACGCCCCAGCGGAATCTTGCGCATGAGGTGCTGGACGGCCCGGTGGGAGATGACGACGCACTCGAGCAAGCTATTGCTGGCCAGGCGATTGGCCCCGTGCAGCCCCGTGCAGCCGACTTCACCCACGGCACAGAGCCCCCGAATGCTGGTGGCCCCGTTCACATCTGTCTGCACACCGCCGCACTGGTAATGGGCTGCGGGCACGACGGGGATCGGTTGCTTGGTGATATCAATATCGACCTCCAGACAGGCGCGGTGGATATTGGGGAAATGGGAGAGGATGAAGTCTGCGGGCTTGTGACTGATGTCGAGATAGACGCAGGGGCCGCCGGTGCGCTTGATTTCATGATCGATGGCACGCGCCACGATATCACGCGGAGCGAGTGAGCCGCGTTTGTCGTAATTGTGCATGAACTCATTGCCGTTCTTATCAATGAGTCGTGCCCCTTCGCCACGCATCGCCTCAGTAATCAAAAACGACCGCTTCTCTGGATGGTACAGACAGGTGGGATGGAACTGGATGAATTCCATATTGGAGATGCTGGCACCCGCCCGCCAGGCCATCGCGACGCCATCCCCAGTGGCGACCTTGGGGTTGGTCGTGTAGAGGTAAACACGCCCACAACCTCCCGTCGAAAGCAGCACACGGTCCGAACGCAGCGTCAAAACATCGCCGGTGGACTCCTTCAGCACGTAAAGACCCAGCACACGATCCTCGGAGGCAAACCCGAGTTTCCCCGTGGTGATCAGATCAATCGCAAAATGATTCTCCAGCAGATCGATCTCCTTGCGCTCGCGAACGGCGGCGAGGAGTTTTTCAGAGATCTCCCTGCCCGTCGCATCTGCGGCATGAAGGACGCGGCGCTGGGAGTGCCCGCCCTCGCGAGTCAGATCAAATTCCAGGTGCCCCTCCTTATTTTCCCGCTGGTCGAAATCAACGCCCCACTTCAGTAGTTCGTCGATGCGTGCAGGCCCCTCCGTGACGATCGTGCGCACGGCGGGTTCATTGCAGAGCCCCGCCCCTGCGATGAGGGTATCGCTGACGTGTTGCTCGATGGAGTCCAAATCGCTCGTGACACAGGCGATGCCGCCCTGCGCCCAGTTGGAATTGGAATCGAGCGCCCCGCGCTTGGTGATGACCGCCACGCGGCCATGGTCTGCGGCATGTAGAGCGGCGCTTAGCCCCGCTGCACCGCTACCGACAACAATGAAGTCATATTCAAGCATGGAAGTAGGCGCGACTTTGTCACGGATGCGTCACGAACGCAATCGGTTCGAGAGTGTGCCAACCCGCGCTAGGCCCCGGCGACCTCGCGGATCAGATCTAACCCACGGAAGACCAGACCGCTGTAAATCTGCACGAGTTGGGCACCCGCAGATTTCTTGGCTCGGGCATCGTCCGCAGAAAGGATACCGCCGACGCCGATCAGCACCGTCTCTGAACGGAGGAGTTCCCGAAACTCTGCCAGCACCTCGGTGGAACGCTGGCGGACGGGCCATCCGCTGAGACCGCCCGTTTCGTTTGCCTGCGGATGACTTGCGACCGCTTCGCGGGAGATCGTCGTATTCGTCGCGATCACACCGTCCACAGCCAGTTCATTGAAGACACGCGCCAGCGCCTGGATTTGCATGGTCTCCAGATCCGGCGCGATTTTCACCAGCATCGGCACCTTTTTACCATGCTCTTTTTGTAGCCTCGCCTGCTCGGTCTTCAGCGCAGCGAGCAAAGTGCGGATCGCCTCCTCCGCCTGGAGATCACGCAGTCCCTTGGTGTTGGGAGAGGAGATGTTCACGGCGATGTAATCCGCCACCGGATACGCAACCTTCAGTCCGTAGAGGTAATCGTTCACGGCGGCATCGTTTGGCGTATCGAAGTTCTTGCCGATGTTCACACCGACGACGGCCTTGGTGCGACGTTTTTCCAGGCGCTTCACTGCGGCGTGGATGCCTGGATTATTGAAGCCCATGCGGTTGATCAGAGCCTCATGCTCAGGAAGGCGAAAAAGCCGTGGCTTGGGATTGCCCGGCTGTGGACGTGGAGTCAGCGTGCCGACCTCCACGAAGCCAAATCCCAGTGCGCCCCAAGCATCCACACAAGAGGCGCTCTTATCCATCCCTGCGGCGAGCCCCAGCCAGTTCGGGAACTTGAGCCCCAAGCAATCCACCGGTTGGGCGGACTCCGGTGCGACGCTATGGACCATTCCCAGAGCATGGGACAGACGCAGCATGCGCGTCGTCCACTCATGCGCGCGCTCTGCATCCATGCGAAAGAGCCAGGGTTTCAGAGTTGGGTAGAGGCGAGTCAGCAAAGTCATGCCTGTTACCTGCCGCAGCCGTGTCGTCTGTCAAGATGGGCCATGCGATGCCCCACGCAAAAAATCACGATGAATGAATGATTTAGCTCCCTGAATCGCCCCCAAAATGAATGCTGGAGGCTGAGTAAGAATGACCGCAGAGCCTCCGTTTTCTGCGGCCATGTTTCGCCGTTTTTCCACCACCCAGGCCCTAAAGCGTCTCAAAATTGCCACCACCTGCTCACTCCTCGCCTTAGCGGTCGGGAACGCCCCGGCGCAAAACAATGGTGCCAAGAAAGCAAAACCACCCCACGTCCCCGGCCAGCCCGCCTTTACTCCTGATAGCAATGTCCCCGCCTTCGATGCGGGAAAGGCGAAGTCGGACCACCTGGACACCAGCCTTTTCAAGGTCCCAGAGGGGATGCAAGTGACGCTATGGGCCACGTCCCCGATGCTTTTTAACCCCGCCAATATGGATGTGGACCACGCCGGGCGCGTCTGGATTGCCGAGGGCATCAATTATCGCCGCCATTCCGGGCGCAACCGCGACGGAGACTGCATCCGCGTGCTCGAAGACACGGATGGCGATGGCAAGGCGGACAAGAGCCACGTCTTTGTGAGAGAAAAAGAGTTGGAATGCCCACTCGGCGTGGCTGTGTTTGACAACGTCGTCATTGTCTCCAATACGCCCAACCTCATTAAGTACACGGATGTGAATCGCGACTTGGTCTTTGATCCAAAGGTGGACAAGCGGGAGATTTTCCTCTCCGGCTTTGAGCAACCCCAGCACGACCACAGCCTTCATGCCGTCGTCGCGGGTCCAGATGGCCGCTGGTATTTCACCAACGGGAACTGTGGGGCGTATTTCACGGACAAGAGCGGTCGCTCCTTCCGCATCGGCGGTGCCTATCTAAACAACCCGTGGACGGGCGAAATGAGCGATGACGGCCACGTCTATGTGGGTGGTTTTTCTGCCAGCGTGAATCCCGATGGCACCCAGGCCGCCATTCTCGGCTTCAACTACCGCAATTCGTTTGAGCAGACCAAGAACTCCCTCGGTGATCTTTTCCAGAACGACAACGATGATCCCCCGGCCTGCCGCGTCAGCCATATCATTGAAGGTGGCAGTTTTGGTTTCTTCTCCCGCGATGGAAAGCGCCAATGGCGCGCCGACAAACGCCCCGGCCAGGACATTCCGACGGCGGAGTGGCGGCAGGATGATCCAGGCAGCATCCCCGCCGGTGATGTCTATGGAGGCGGTGCCCCTACCGGCATGGCCTTTTATGAAAACGGATCCCTGGGCAGCAAATGGCAGGGGCTACTGCTGAGCTGCGAGACCGGACGCAATACCGTCTTTGGCTACCTCCCCAAACCAGATGGCGCAGGCTTTAAGCTAGAGCGCTTTGACTTTCTGACAACGAACACGACTGGCGTCTTCAAGGGCTCTGACTTCGTCGGTGGTGCCAACAATCTCTCCGATCAGCGCCACATCCTCTTCCGCCCCTCCGATGTGTGTGTAGGCCCGGATGGGGCGATCTATGTCAGCGACTGGTTTGACCAACGCACAGGCGGCCACCAGGATCTGGATGAAAGCTGCTCCGGCGCGATCTATCGCATCACCCCCAAGGGCGAAGACATCCGCCGTCCCGTGCAGCCGCTCGATAGCGTGCAAGGGCAAATCGCTGCACTGCGCAGCCCAGCGGTGAATACTCGCCACGTCGGCTTCGTTGGGCTCAAGGCCCGGGGCGAGGCAGTGATCGGGGAAGTCGCAGAGATTCTGAAAGATCGCAACCCTTACGTCGCCTCACGCGCCATCTGGCTACTGGCTCAACTGGGGGAAAAAGGCCAAACCAAAGTCCGCGCAATACTGGACGCCGATGAGCCGACAAAGCGCCTCGTCGCCCTGCGGGCACTGCGCGCTGCCGGTGTGGACTTCCTGCCTTTGGCAGAAAAGATGAGCAAGGACAGCGATGCAGCCGTGCGGCGCGAGGTCGCCGTCGCCATGCGCGACACGCCCGCAGACAAAGCCCAGCCGATCCTGATTGCCCTGGCAAAGCGCTACGACGGCAAAGACCGCTCCTACCTGGAGGCCTGGGGCATCGGGGCAGAGGGTAAAGAAGAGGCGCTCTGGCCCGCACTGGTAACCGCCCTGGGGCAAAAAGATCCCACCGCCTGGACACCCGCTTTTGCCCGCCTCACCTGGCGACTGCACCCTGTGGCCGCCCTCAGCGCGGTCGCAGCGCGTGCTGCTAATACCAGCCTCAACAAAGAAGACCGGAAACTCGCGCTCGACACCCTGGCCTTCACACCCGAAGCGGCCTCTGCAGAAGCCATGATGGCCGTCGCCAAAACCAAAACCGACGCCATGCATGACGATGCCCTCTGGTGGTTGATCAAGCGCAGCACGGATGAGTGGGCAGGCTTCGGTATCGCCGCAAAACTCAAAGCCGCAGGCATTTTTGATCCAGATGCCGCCAAGCTCATTTCCATTGAGTTGCCCCCACCCGCAACGCAGCAAATCCAAACCGAAGACGTGCTCAAATTGACCGGCAATGCGAAGAACGGCGCGCAACTCGTGACCCGCTGCGTGATGTGCCATCAGATCAATGGCCAAGGCGTGGAATTCGGCCCGAGCCTCGAAGGCTGGGGATTGAGCCAGCCATCCAATGTGATCGCAGAGGCAATCCTGAACCCCAGCAAGGACATCGCGCATGGGTATGACGGCAGCGAGATCGTGACAAAGGACGGCATCAAAATTCACGGCATGATCTTGGCAGAAGGCGACATCATGATTGTCCGATCCATTGGCGGCCAGCAGCAATACGTCCCCAAGAGCCGCCTCCGCAGTCGCAAGAAGCTGGATCGGTCCCTGATGCTAAGCGGCCCACAACTTGGGATGACCGCGCAAGACGTCGCGGACATCGTCGCCTATTTGCGGACCGCGCCCGCCAAGACTGCCGCGAAGTGATCGCACACCGCAGTGCATCACCCCCAACAAACCCGCCAGCAATGGCGGCTGTCGGTCATGGCTGAGGCTCAAGCACGGCTGGCTCAAGCAGCTTGTCAGCCGTGTGATGGCGTGACGAGACAACGCTGGGCGAGAACCACCCACCGAGAAAGACCACCAGGGCAATGACGACGATCCCGACTCGTTCGAGCGGGGTTTTGCGCAGCGACACGGACGTCGTTGGACGTTTGCCAGTGAAGAGCGCAAAGTAAGCCCGCATGATGGCGATCCCATTCAGCATCGCTGCGATGGCGAGCGTGAAACTGACCCACAGCCCCTGGTCCGCGCTGCCGCTGATGAGCAATTCCATCGGCACAAATCCAATCGTGCCAGGGAAACCGACACTGGCGAGGCCAGTGATCAAGAAACACACCGCAAGCCCAGGAACTTGCTCGTAGAATCCGTGGTGCTCCCGTAGCGACAAAGCCCCAAAGCGCGCCTCTAGCGACCGCACGGAGAAGGCGAGCCCGACAAGCGCCAACGATGAAGAAATCCACAAACAAAGCGCGGCAGTCAGACCGTTCGAGGTATGGAGCATCACGCCGAACATCACAAGCGCCGTCTGGCTCAGACACAGATTCGCGAAAAATTTCCGCACCTCATTTTGCACAATGGCCATGCCACCGCCATACACCGCAGTGACTAGACAGAGCACGCTCGCTGCATTCAACATCCACTCTGGAGTAGAGGGCAGCAGGAGACGTACCGCAGCCAGAACCTCCATCAATGGCAGCACGAAGACCATCGCCGTACCGTACGCGGCACCTTGAAAGAGAGTTGGCAGCCAGCCATGCAGCGGCAGAATACCACCACGCAGCAGCAGCGCGGCCAACAGCAGGCCATAGCCGAGGGAAGATCCTTCCAACTGAGATCCCGCAACGAGCAACCCCACAAACAAACCCATGTGGATGAGATACCCGCGCACCGCCCGCCCACGATTCAGCAGATCCCAAAAAGGCACTAACACACCCACAATCAGTAGCACGACGATGATCCAGGAAGTCTGACTCGTCACCGCCGCGAGGCTTACAAATGCGGCGATTAACAAGCGAACACAAAACATCGGCGACACACGCGACTTTGCAGTGCCGAGCATCGTGAGCAAATGCAGCAGAGCGAGCACAGGCAGCATCGGCGCTGCCAGATCATCGACCGCAAAGTGCCCCCAAACCGCCGCCCCCTGCTGAAAACAAGCCGCCGTTGCCGAAAGTAGCACCGCGGTGAAGACTGCCAGACTCGCATGCAGCGCTTCAGTCGGTGTTTTGAAAAAGGCCACCACTACGGCACCGACCAATGGCAGCGCCAAGGTGATTTCCAGCCAGGGAATCGCAAAAAAACTCATCACAGCTTACGTGGCGCCTCCTTCGCCTTGGGCTCGCCGTCGAGCAAATTGGCCCACTTTGTTTCCAGTTTGTCCAAACCGCGAAACAGGGCAACGAACGGTCTCGCAACCCATTTTTCGAGCATCGAATCGAGATATCCACGCTCCAGCGCGAAGCGATAGAGCCAGCGCTGCGTCGCGAGCGGTAGCTTCTGCTCCCACAGCACGCCTTCTTCGCGCGGGCGGCTACCGATGGCGTTTTCGAGTTGGTGATGATCGTGCAGCAGACTGGGTGCCCGCAAAAATTGGAGGGTGCGCAAGCAGGCATGGCCGAGCAGATGCAGCAGGGCGAGGTAGCGGAACCCAAGCCCAATTTCCGCAATGATGATGCCCACTTGTGTGAGCGACGCAAAGGCCAACGCTGACTTGATGTCGGTCTGCACGCGCCCAGCAAGATAGGCGAACGCGGATGTGACTAAGCCGAGCACGACGACAGCGACTTGCAGCCAGATCGAACTATCCAGCACCGGGCTGACCCGCAGCAGCAAGAACGCCCCCAAGTGGACACTCAGCGCCCCATAGAATACCGCGCTCGACGGTGTGGGCCCTTCCATCGCCCTCGGTAACCAGCCAGAGAAAGGCACCAGCGCAGATTTCCCAGCCGCCGCGATGACGAAGAGCACACCCAACACCGTAAAGTGCGGCCCAATGAGAAGCGGGTCGTGCGCAGGCCAGGCCTTATCACCGACGAGGTGGTCAAAATCCCCTGCCCCGTTGAGTTCATGCATCAAGATAGCTGCGAGCAGCAGTGCCACATCGCAAAGCCGATAGACGATCCATACCCGCAGACCATTGCGCGGTGGCGAGGGGCGCTCATGAAAGAACGCGATCAGCAGCACGGAGGACAACCCCACCATTTCCCATCCTGCAAAGAGCGTCTCCACCGTATCAGACAGGGAGGCCGTCACCATGCCGAGCAGGAAGAGAGCGAACAGCACAAAGAAGCGCTCATAACCTCGTTCGCGGTGCAGGTAACGTGTGGAAAAGGCACCAATTACCGCACACAGCACCAGCGTGAGCATCGCATAGGAGAGCGAAAGCAGGTCGAGCACGAACTCAAATTTCAAATGGTAGTGAGGCGTGATCACCCAGTCCCCCAGGCTGATCGGATGTTGGGCCACACGATTCCAAAGCATGATTCCAGACGCCGAGACCGCTGCGAGCAGACTCACGGCAATCGTCGTCTGGATGATCTTTCCGATCCATTCTTCGCCGAGATGTTTGTTTGTCAAAAAGACGGCAAAAAACACCCCGAGCAGGAACACCGGCATGCCCACGATGGTGAGGCCTAGTGGGGTCAATAGTTGGGTGGGGTCAGTCATGGGAGCTTTTCACAACGCAGCGATTTTGAGTATGCCTTCTTTTCAAACATTTAGGTCCGCTAGGAAACACCAGTTCCTACAGCCCCCCTTCCCTGCGGTGGAGGTCGTTCGGAGGCACCGCTGCAACAATTTCGGCGAATTCCAAATGGTCGCGCCAACCCGTGTACCATTCCTTGGACGAGGCGGCGACTGGCAGTGGGCCCGCTTCGGATTGGTAAGGCTCGAACTGGCCATCGTGCCATACGCTCAGCGCCCCCGTCATCGGATCCATCAGCGCTACCTGCACCCAGGAGTTCACGACCATCGTTTGAATGGCGGCGTTCTTTCCCATGATGGTCCGGAAGGCCTCGGCGGTAGTTTCGATGACAAAGAGTAACCGCACGGGTTCATGGATCTCCACCATCTGCCATGGCAACCCCGTGCGCAGATCACTCATCGCGCCGTCCATGACGCCAAGCAGACCCGTGATGTTGTGCGGCAATTTGGAGCCACTCCCCCACCCCGGTGAATCGACGTAGCTGAAGTAATACTCAAGATTGATGCCGCTGCACACCGGCACTACAGCACCGAGGATGCGCGCGAGGATGGTCGTCTCTGCATCGTCTTGTTCAGGATCGTAAGACACCAGGAAGGCGCGCCGATCCAGGTACAGCCCGCGTGTCTTCTCACGACGCCCCACGATGCAGATCGCATTTGTCGCATGGCCCCACTCTGGCCGCACCTGAGAGAGATCTTCAGATCTGCCCTCCATGTGCCGCTTGGCAGCAATCTGGCTCAACCCCAAAGGTGCGGATCCAAAGCGGCGCGCGCGCTCGTGCGCATTGCGCTCCACCGCCTCGCCAACCGCTCTGCAGGCCACCTCAAACTCGAACTGATGCGTCGGCGGCACGCGATCCACGTCAGAGAAGGTGATGTTGTCATTCGCCGTATTGTGCAGCCCACCGATGAAGACGGTGTCGCCAGGAATTTCGATGCCAAGCCCCCTCAGCGATTCACGCACTCGTGGGTCGTTGAGGATCTCCGCAATGGCACGTGCATTCGGTCCACCCACACCACCGCCGCAGGCCCCGCAATCATGCGCTGATTCATGCGGGTTGTTCATGCTGGTCGAGCCGTGGCCGAAGATCAGAACGATCCGAGCAAAATTCGCAGTGAGCCCGATATCTCGGAGGATGCGCTCCGCGATCATCACCATTTCTTGCGCCAAAAAACCGTGTCCTTCCTCTTGATGGGAGGGGGTCTCGCAGGTGCGCTCCAGTTTGAGACGCGTGACGGGTGGTGGCGCGATGAAGCTGCCAAAGAACCCGCGAAACCGGGCCGTCAGCCGTGGGAAAACCACACGGGCCACCAGCGGCACCGTGGCCAGCAGCCCGAATGTGGCAGACAAGAACGCACCGCTGACGATACGACGACTGCCGCCGTGGAAACTGGTCAACGCCATGCCAAGACGACGCCGCGCCCCACTGCGCCGCTTTTCTTCGTCCAGCAAACGACGATCCACCACCTCGGAAACCCAATGCTGGGGCCGCACAACGACCGGACACAGCGGCACAAAATCCGCCGCAGCCGCACTGCGATAGTACATCACCACCCCAAAAAATCCTGCGGCACCGAACGTCTCCGCTGTCGGCGCGACTTCCTCCACGTGCCTGCGGATCGACTCCTCGCGCTCATCAATGCAGAACACCGCCTGGAAGGAGGCGCGATCCGTGGGCCGGACGCTGCGCCCCTTTCGCGAGGCCAGGGCATCGAGCGTCTGCACACAAAAACGATGTTCGTACGCGAGATGAAACACGCGACGTCTCTCCAGCTCATCAAAACCTTCCACCTCATCGAAGAGGCCGGACCAGTCAGAGGTTTCCAGATGGAAAAGCTGTTCCGGTGTCCAGCCAAGCACTTGGGCAAGCTGGAAGACGAGGAAGGCCCGCTGCTTGTTGCAGTTTGGAATCGCTGAGGGGAGCTGTGCGCCGAGCTTTTCTCGCATCTCCGCCAAGGTCCCGACGTAGCCGATGGAAGCCTCTGCGGCGGCTTTGAGTGCAAACCGTTCCAACAGCAACCTCACGGCCAAAAAGTCGATCAACGTCCCCTCAGGCACGGCGTGATGCACACGATCCGCACGCTGTTCAACATGCCAAATCATGCCCCCCCAACCACGCAAAGCCAGCAGTGTCGCGGAGAGAAAATCTTCGACCTCATCGGCCTTTACACCGAGCGCAGCGAGCGATTCCTCGATGCTCCCCAGCGCAGAGACTGCCTCGGTTCTCAAACGACTCACTTCGTCCGTCAAGCCGCTCATCCACCAGGCAGAGGAATTGCTGCTTTGCGCATGAAGTTCACAAAATGAAGCGAAGAAGCCAGCATCCCGCTCTGGCAGCGCCCAATGAGCGATCCCTTGATCGAGAAAAGCCGCGCAAAAGCGAATGAGCACCTCATTGACCAGCAAATCGCTGTCCATGCCACCGAGTGAATCCAACACATCTCGGTGGCGCACAAGAGGCTTTGTCGGCGGTGTGCGCTCGCCAGCGAGCCGCACCCCCTCCCGGCACACCTCCCACAGCGCAGACATCGTGAAGGCCTCCCATCGGGAATCGCTCCAGTCCTCGATGCGTGTTTCCTTAAAGCGCAGAAACAGGTCATCGATCCAGGAGGGCCGCTCCACGCCCGGCAGTGATCCCCGCAACCTGCGCATGACCCAGTGTCGAGTCTCGGTGATCAGCCTGCGCCGATCAATCTCCGCCACGTCCCGACGTGCCTTCAGCAGCGCATCGGTTTCTGCCATGAACCAGTCGAGCTCCCGACCATCGCCGTTGCGGAGTGGATGCTGCAGCATCGCCAACCGCAGATCGAGTCGCAGCGAGAGACCAGACACACTCTGCGCAGCCTCACTGCCGAGGTCTCGCTCCAGAACTGCGCGTAATTCATCGAACCGAATGCGCCCACGCGTCAACTCCTCGCGATAGCGATCTTCGGATAGATAAGGCTCGCAGCCAAATACGCGAGAACCCGTGCGCACCGCCTCATCAAAGGTCTGATGCTCAAAGGCATGCAGCGTATTGTGATGAATGAAGACGCCAATAGGTCCCTGCGCAGGAAGCAAATGCGCCGCGTGCTGAATTTGATCGGCGAGATGCGGACAGGTAGAGGTCATGCGCAGTTAGGCCTTAACAGTCGCAGGGAGGGATTTGCCCCGACGCGGCGCGCCATTTTGGGCAGGCTTGTACCATTCCTCATGAGTTTCATCGATATCGACGTGGCCCCCGGTCTTCTCGTGATTCTCGCGCCAGCCATGCAGGGCCTCAAAGGCAGCGTGGTCAATGAAATCTACGGCAAGGTCAATATCGACCGGATGCCCCGCTGGGATAGTGGAGAGCTCGCCATTCAATCTCGGCACAGAGGCAAAGGTGAGCGTGCCGCTGATCTTTACGTGCCATTTGCCCTCGCGCTGTTCCATTTGCACCTCGGTGTTGGAAAGTCGGCGCAGGAGAAAGAAGACGCTGAGCCCCAGCCCGATCCCGACACCTGCCAGGAGATTCACACAGGTCACGCCGAGCACGGTCGCCCAGTAGATGAGGATTTCGTTATGCTTGGTGAGCTCTTTGATGTGGTGAAGGTTCACCAAATTGATACCCACATGCACCAACAGGCCCGCCAGCACGGCCAGCGGGATGCTTTCGATTAAACTGCCAAGAAACAGCGCAAAGATCAGCACCCAAACACCATGAAGAATGGCCGACCAGCGGCTGGCCCCACCTGCAATGATATTCGCTGAAGAGCGCACGATGACGCCCGTGATCGGCAAGCCGCCGAGCAAACCCGAGACCAAATTCCCCGCCCCCTGAGCGCGCAGCTCTTTATCAAGATTGGAGCGCACACCGCTGTGGAGCTTATCCGTTGCAACGGCACAAAGCAGTGACTCGATGCTGGCGATAATGGCCACTGTGAGCACCGCCGTAATGAATGGCCCCCACTCCTGCGGCGGGGCGAGTTTTGTCAGTTCAAAAGTTTCGGGCAGGTCCACGCGCTTGACGTCCATCTTCATGAGGATGGACACCACCGTACCAATCACGACAGCAACCAAGGGGCCGGGAATGGCTTTGAGCGCGGGGACCTTCAGCTTTTTCCACACGATCAAAATCGCAATGGTAAGGAAGCCCAGAATGGCCGCCTGCATATTGATGAGCCCGAGTTGCTTGGGGATACCCAGCAAATTCACGAGGGGTGAACTCTGGGGGAATCCGCCCAGCACCACGTGGATCTGCGCTAACGCGATCGAGATCCCGATGCCTGCCAGCATTCCGTGCACCACGGACGGGGCAATGATGAGTGCCCCACGGGCCACCTTGAACCAGCCCAGAAGCAACTGCACGACACCAGCGCAGGCGGTGATGAGGCACATCGTCTCCCATCCAAATTGGTGAACCAATCCAGCCACCACGACCGTCAGCCCTGCCGCTGGTCCAGAGACTTGAAGGGGGGATCCTGCCAATAAACCGGTGACGATCCCACCCGCCACTGCCCCAATTAGCCCCGCGATGATGGGTGCCCCAGAGGCAAACGCGATGCCCAACGACAGTGGCACGGCGACAAGGAAAACGACAAGGGAGGCAGGAAGGTCACGACGGAGATTCATGGTTTATTTGTGATGGGTATCGCGACACGACGAAGGCCACCCAAAGGTTCTCCGCCGATCCGCACATTGATTTTAGGGTAAATTTAAGGGCCGAAAATTACAGACGCACCTCACTACGTCTTTCACAAAACGGCAGACGCAAAAACCAAAGTGCACCGATCCTTTATCTGACCATAAAGCTTTCACCAAAACACCATCAGTCGTCATTCCTTGACTCCATGGGCCGCAGAACGATGCCCCTGATCACTCGGAAACGGCAGGGAGAACTGATGTTGGGTCACATCGTGAACGTAGGTGGTATCTTCGACCAGGAAGCTGCGCCGGACCTCGTAGGTCAAGACGTCGATACGGTTCTCTGCGGGAAGGAAACGCATGAGGCGGAGAGCGGGCTCGCTCATGTAATCACTCAGGAGTCCGTGGATGATGTGACCATCGTCAGCAACACGGTCAAGACGCAATGCAGTGACGCGGCTTTGGTCCCCACAAAGCACGAGAAAGAGGTTAGCGTGCTTGCGGTAGAGCTTGTCCCACATCTGCTCGCCCGTATTGCCCGCAGAGCCGTGAATCTTCACCCACTTCATGCGGCCTTTGGGGTCTTTGATGTATCCCTCGGCGACCTTGGGCTTGTTAATGATACCGAGATCCATGTGCGTCGTGATGATAGCCCGACGCGACTTGTGCTGGGTGAGGAGTGAATCGGCCCAGGCAAGGACATCGTCTGGGGCGTTGCATTCGAGGCTGAGGTGAATGAAGTTGAGACCTCCAGCGCTGAAGATCTGGGCACTGTTGACGTTATTCGCAGAGGTGCTCTGATCCGCACGATCATGGCTGTAGGAGCCGAGATACCAGGGATAAGCCGTGAAACTCGCCGCAGGAAAGCACTGCTGAAAGAGATGCGCATCGCCTTTACTGCTCATGTCATGGTTGCCAACGGTGAGACTGAAGGGCACAACACCACGCAACAGATCAAGGTGCTGCTTTGCGACCCGCCATTCTTCGTTGCGATCTGCATCGACGATATCCCCGACGTGGCTGACGAAGACAATATTCTGCGCGTCCTTATTGGCGACGATCCACTGGGCCTGTGCTTCCATGTTCGTATTGGTGACCGATTCGTCGGTCGCCTGTCCACTGTTTTTGCTAATCTTCGTCCCCTGCCCGATGTAGTGCTGCGTGTCGGGAATGACGACAAAAGTAAACGCCCCGGCTGGAAGCGGTGGTAGTGCCTTGGTGCCCTTCAACTTCGGCGAGGATGCCGCCCCCGCAGCGTCGGGCGGGATCGACTGGGCGTGAACGAGCGTGGGGATCAGGAGGAGGCAGAGGGATCGTAAAAAGAGCATGGCGTGATCACTTTCGTTGGGCAGGCGGAAGAGGCGGCAGGGGCAACCTCTGGCTTAGTTTTGCGGCTTCGCAGGACGCGTAGTGAGGGACTGTGTATCCACGCCTGCCATTGCGGGGAGCGGAGCGACCAAGACGGCGGTATCGGGAGATTGGCCAGAATAAAAAGAGAGATAGTGGATGTCCTGGAGAACCGTGGCATTCACGTTTCCTGCATCGATGGTGGCTTGGCTGCCTTTGGCCACAGCTTCGGATGGCGGCCACCTTAGAGGCTGATCGAATACGGTTTCAGGCTTTACGACTCGCCGCCGTAGGACACCGCCACGACCGCGCTGGTAGTAATAATTGGTCAACAAGCCAGATTTGGGGTCGAAAATCAGGCTCGGCGTGGAAATCAGGACATCACCGATATTGGTCTGGGCTCGGGTCCATGTCGCACCGAGATCGGTGGAGGTCATCTGGAACTGGGATTTGTCCGTGGTGTCGCCACCCTGCTCTGTGCGTGCAATGGCGAGGATTCTACCATCGCCGAGAAAGACGGCAGACGCCTCGGTGGGCCACTGGGCCTTGGTGAGGCCGGACTCGATGGTGGTCTGCGTCCAAGTGGCACCGTCGTCAGCACTGACCATCCTCCCCCAAGAGTGATCCGCGCCTTCTTTGTAACCACCGGCGAACCACAGCGCCATGAGCCCGACATTGGGCACTGAAAAAACATCGGTGATCTGCACGGGTTCAGGATCGAGCTTCGGCGCTGCCAGGAGAGTGAAGGTCACGCCATCCGTGCTGCGGTAAAGGTCTTGATGCCACTCCTTTCCGACTCGACGGACCCAAAGAAGCATCGCTCCCGTCGAATCCAACCCTTTGCCGACGGCGACATCACCGTAGCCCGGTGAGTTGGCCACGAGTGTCTCCGGCGTCCACGTTTTGCCGCGATCCTTGGACGTACGTGCATAGACAGCACGGCTGTCCTCGCCAATGGTGTGTCCCGTGCCACGACTGTACACGCAGACCAACTTCTCTCCGATAGCCTGAATCATCGGCCACGAATTGTAACCGCTAACGTCTTGCACGACATGCGGCTCCGCGAGCGCATCCAGCGGCGTCACTTTGACCATCGCCAGGCCGGTGGGCTTGGTGAAAGTATCGGCCGGGTCGCCGGGCTCACGCTGCACGCGCACCCACAGCGGCGCGTTGGGCTCCACTTCGTAATAGGACTCCAGGACGATGGTCCGCGAATGAAACGGAGCGGCGGGAAGTGCGGTTCGCACGGGATTGCTCAAGGCATAGCGCGACGTAAACGAAGCATCCTCCACCATTTGCGAGAGGTGGACGCGGTAAACGTCCTCAAAGTTGGGGCTCGTCGTCTCGTCTGTCGTCGTCACGACGATCTCGATCTTAACGGCAGCGCAGGAGCTGGGTAAGCCAGTCACAAGTCCCACAACCGATTGCCCCACTGTGCCGCCAGACAGTGACCACACTGGGATTTGCGTGGAACCGCTCGACATCAGCACCAGAGAGGGTTGCCCGGTAGCAATCGACATCTGATTGGCGCTCAGGGTGATTGGAGCCACGTCTGCCCCATGAAGGGAGAACGGGGAGGCAAGGAGTGAAGTGAAAAGGATGAGGAGGATTCGCATGACGCGTTGGGACTTCATCAGGTTGAAGATGCGACTAAGCCTTGCGCGTCCTGAAAGGCGATGCAAGCAGACAGTATCGGCCTTGCAATCCTTGCGCAGCCTCTCACTCCACGTGCCAATTCCTAACAAGCCATCCCCATCCGCGAGAGACGGCGATATTTCCATGCCCAATTCTGAAACGTCAGGCGTAAACTGCCAAACATCCATGCCACACCGACTTTTTCTTCCTCTTCTCATCTTCGCCTCCCTTACTGCCATGGGTGCAACTCCAGACGGCCAAGGCGCGGCAAAAGCTACCATCACGGAGGTTCATGATGGTTGGGTTACCGTGGCACCAGCCGAATTTCGGGGGGCGCTCAACAACCCGCTCAAGGGCTTTCGCGACTACAAGCAGAAGGGCTACGGACTGCTGGAGAGGAAGTACATCAGGTGGAGTGACATTGAGGTCGCCGAGGGTGACAGCGTGGATCGCATCATCGCCCTCACCAACAAGCTCACCACCACCAAGGGCAAACGATTCGAAGAGCTAAACATCAAGCTCGTGCCAAGAGTCTATCTGGATTGGGATGGCAAACTTGGGACAGAGAAAGACCCGAAGCAGCATTGGCCTGCTGATTTGCAGACCTTTGATTATGATAGCCCCGCCTTTCAGGAGCGACTCAGGCGGCTCGTTGCCAAGCTCGGGGAGACGTGGGACAATGACCCACGCATCTTTGCCGTGCAAATGGGCCTCATTGGCCACTTTGGGGAGCATCATCATCCCGCACCAACGGCGCAGCAGAGGCGATTGCTCGCCGAGGCATTTCAGAAAGCGTTCAAACACAAGCCAGTGCTGGTCCGCCACACCGACCCGGAGTTCATGGCAGCCGGGTTCGGCATCTACTATGACACGTTTGCAAACCTGGATCGTGAGCCACCTGAAGGCCCCAAGGACCAGTTTCCTTGGCAGGCAATGCATGCCTACCCCGAACTCTGGAAGCGTGGCGTCATTGAAGGAGAGGTGGAATACAATTGGCAGAATTCACGCGAATCCGCGAGGCCCAGAGAGTCCTTTGGACTCACGCCCGATGAAACGATGAAGGTGCCGGCCTACCGCCATTACATGATCGACAAGATCCGCCGCTACCACGCCAGCTACCTCGGCTGGATTGACAACTATAGCGACGAAGACCCAGAAGTGCTGACCGGAGCCGCCGAACTTCAGCAGGCCTTCGGCTATCGCTTTGTCATCCATTCCGCCAGCTATCCGATCACTGTCCAAGCTGGGAAAAAACTAACCGTAAAGTTGAGCGTTCAAAACACTGGAAGCGCACCCTTTTACCTGGACTGGCCCCTCGCCGTCGGCCTGCTTGATTCAACGACGAAAAAGCCCGTCTGGTCGGCCCCGCTGGGCGATGTGGACATTCGCAAATGGCTGCCTGGCGATGATTGGGACAGCGCCAAGTTCTCCTACCGCCAACCTGCAGCGTCCTACAACGAAGAGGGCAGCGTTTCAGTGCCAAGCGATCTCCCTTCCGGCCAGTATATCGTCGCCCTCGCCATCCTCGACCGCCAAGGAGGAATGTTGCCTAGCGCACGCTTTGCGACAACGAACTACTTCCGTGGTGGCTGGCACCCGCTGGGTCATATTGGAATTGGCATGGTGCCCGAGAAGGCACCTTTGGAGAACGTTGCCTTCGACAGTCCCGCATTTGATGACTCACTGCATTACACCGTTCCAGAGCAGCTGCGATCGGTGAAATCTCCGCCCCCTCCGCCCACCGTGTCTATCACCCCATGGACTTCTGACCCGTCCGGAGAACTCATTAACCCTTGGCGATACTGGGCGCTGGAAACGGAGGGATACCTCGTCGAAAAACAGATACTCAATGAGCCCGACCGAGTCATGCGAATCACTGGAGACTTTGGTCACGATACCCGCCTGGAGCATACCCTCGGCGTCGGCACCAAGCTTGCTCCTGGACGTTACCTTTTCACTTTCCAGGCACGGGGCACACCGGGCCTGAGCGTCAATTTCATGCTCGCAGATGGTTGGCGCAAAGTCTCCAAAGAGACCGCTGTTTCCCTCACCAAAGATTGGCAGGACCACCGGATTGAGTTCGAGCTCAGCACCACCTTCAAGGATGAAACGACACTGCGCTTCCGCCTCCCCCGCGGTGTCCGAGGCACCTTCGACCTCAGCACCCCCCAACTGCGTCGGACCGAGGCCGCAGGTGGGAAATAGAGGATCGTTAGGAGCGGATGCCTCACCTACTTTCAAGGCATGCCGGATGCGGGCGGTGGAAGCGTGCTTGATGCCCCCCCTCACTTCCTCCCGTTCAAGGTTGTCATCACGCGCTTGGCAATTTCCTGGGTTAACAACTCATAGGCCCCGCCTTGCCAATGATAGCCATCCCCTGCCGCTAGATCCAGCCGTGGCGCGAGGAGCGAATACCCGTCGATGATCTCAATGCCTTCCGCCGTCATCACCTGTTTGGAGAGTGTGTTGAGCCGGATAACCACCTCGTTTTTATCGCCAAAGCTGGCGACAGACTGGTCTGGCGCGGGACGCGCAGCGGTGTGGGGCGTGGTGAGGAGGTAGTAAATCTTAGCTTGGGGTGCCCCTTGCTTGAAACAGCGCGCCAGCTTTTCCATCCGCTCTAAAACGACGCTGTCAGCGACTTTATCCGGCGTCCAATGCAAGGAATGCAGGCCGTTGTTGAAGACGACCGCATCAAACTGGTAGCGCCCAGCCATTTCCGTCAGGGCGGCTTCAGGCACGTCGCCACCGACGAAATGAACGCAGTGAAAGACATAGACCTCCTGCTTCAGCATTGCCGGAATGAAGGAACCCCTGTAACCCATGGAAATGGAGTCGCCATAGATCAGAACTTTGGGCCATTCTGGATGTTCCAGTTCTGGGACATCGAGCGCCCAGCCTTTGCCAGCGACCGCGCCGCGTGGGAACTCGGACTTCGACTCATGCTTCGACACATACTGGAATGCAGGGCCATACACCTTCACGCTGTGGATCGTCACAGGCATGATCTTCGACTTCTCGTTTGCATTCCGTCCGATCCACATGGGTTCGCCGTTCGGGATGAGATTCATAAAGCAGGTCTTGCAGGGGACGTCGTCGATGTAGAACGTCGCCAATCCCTTGCGGACCGCCACAGTGAAGGTGTAGGGCTTATTGACTTGTGGCTCCTGACGACCATTGAGAGCGCCACCAGTCATCAAAATCCCGTTCACCACGGAGTTCACCTGTCTGGCGTAGTAGGGGTTGTCCCGGTAGTTGAAATGGAGGGAGAATCCGTCGTCCGCCAGCCCCTGTTTGCGCATGGGAGTAAAAACGGCATCCTGGACCAAGGCATCCAGCGAGAGGGTGACCTGCACTGTAAAATTCGCCTGATCAGGAAAGGCATCTGCAGGCACGCCGAACGCTGCGCCGTCGCGAAGTTTGACCACACCATTCACCCTTTCCACTGCACCCGACTGGAGAGCAGAAGGAATCTCATTTCGCGCGAGATCCCAAAGCAAAGGATCTTCTGCCTCCACCGAGGTGACGAAGGAGAGCGCAGCAGCGGCTGCCATGACTGAACGAAGAATAGGCGAGAGAGCGGGATTCATAGTCTGGGATAGGTGCGCAACCACACCTCCGATTCGCAAGAACGCAAGGCAAAGGGCAGACGGCAGGGCGTGGTTATGCCTCAGCAATTACGGCACCGACGCCTTCGATCTACCGGTCTCACCTGCGGATCAGACTACCGAATTCGTGGAACGAAGGAGAAGTCGTACGCTTCAATCCATCGCTGACAGAGCCTCTAGCGCAGCATCGGCACGGTTATGCAACTGAAGGGTTTGCTGAATCTGTGCGGGACTGAGGCTACCGTCCCGGTAGCCTGAGACGACCTCGCCCAACTTCGCCAAGGGGGCATCTGGGAAGAAGCGCAAGATCATGCGACGGAGTTCGTCCTTGGCAGCGTTGGCAAGGTGGAACTCCACGTCGATACGCCCTGGGCGGATGAGGGCGGGATCTAGGAGTCGCTGGTGGTTCGTCGTCATGACCACGACGCGGCCCTCTTGCGCAGCGACGCCATCAAGGGCATTCAGCAGGCCAGAGAAACTGATGTCCATCTTCGCATCTTGCTTTTCCCGAGCCTGAAAAAAGGCGTCGATATCTTCAATCAGCACGATGGACTTTGCCGGGGCTTGTTGGAGGAGAGAGGCTAGGTTTTGGTCATCCAGCTTCCGGTGCATCAGGCTCAGCGTGCAGATCCCGAGATCGAGTTCGCCCGCCAGCGCCATGACGAGACTGGTCTTACCGGTGCCCGGAGGTCCGTGCAGTAAATAGCCGCGGCGCCAGGGGATCCCGATGCTTTCGTAGCGTTCCTTGCCATCGTGGAAACTGCGCACATCATCAACGATGCGCTGCAATACGCCATCGGGAAGCACGACAGAGTCCAGCTTGCGCTTGGGGCGCGTGGTATGCATCCGCCATTCGTCCGCCCAGGAGTCTGGCATAAAAAGCTGGGTGCGGCCCATGATGGCCCCGTAACTGGCCTGCATGATCTCCTGGATCAGGTCTTCAAAACAGCGGCGATTCAGGGCCAGCATGTTGAGCTTCACCGTATCGATGACCTGCATGTTTTCCTTGCTGAGGTCACGCTCCATCCACATGAGGCGGCCCTTGTGCCGGAATACATGAAGACCCGGCGCGGGACTGTAGAGAAGCTTGGGCACGCTGCCGGGAGAGATGCCATCACTCTCCTGCGTCACGGAGACAAGGTGCGTGGAGCGCGCATACGGCAGACTGTTCAGCCACTTCACCAAGGTGCTAAAAATGTCATTGCGGCTATCGATGACCGCAGTGACCACCAAGAGACGCCGCAGCCCGCCCCAGACTAGCGGCCAGATCCGATGCACCATCGCGATGAGCGCACCAGCGATGCCCAGCGCCAGACCGCCGGTGACGATCTGATTGCTGAGTTGCTGACGCAAGGTGTTGATGAAGTCCGCCCACATGATGGCTAGCATAGATACAATCCGGGGGGATGAGTTCAAAAAAACGACCGGTTTTTTCACGCCCCTGACGCTGCCGCTTGTGCGACGGAGGCGATGCGATACTCTGGCTCCATGTCGCCTGTCCTTTCAACCTTGGCCGATCTGGTTCGTATCAATAGTGTCAACTCGTCTTATGAAGGCGGGCCTGGCGAGGCTGGGGTCGCGGCGTATGTGAAGGACTTCTTTACCAAGCGCGGGATCGAGACCTGGGAGCAGGTCGTTTTTCCTGGCCGCAACAACGTCATCGCCCGCCTGCCGGGGCGCGATTCAGGCCGCAGGCTCATCTATGAGGCGCACATGGACACCGTCTCTGTCAAAGGCATGACCATTGATCCCTTTGACCCAGTCATCCGCGACGGTCTGATGTTCGGACGAGGTTCGGTGGATACCAAGGCTGGACTTGCCGCGATGATGCACGCCTTAGCAGATATTCATGCGGCGGGGGAGACGCCCCCCTGCGAGGTGTGGCTGGCAGCAGTCGTCGATGAGGAATTCTCCTTCCGGGGCGTCGTAAAGCTGTGTGAGAACCTCAAGGCAGACGCCGCGATCGTCGCCGAACCCACGGAGATGCGATGCATCACCGCCAGCAAGGGCTGCCTGCGCTGGAAGATCCGAGTGGACGGAAAATCCGCCCACAGCGCGAAGCCCCACTTGGGCACCAACGCCATCCAACACATGGCGCGCCTGATTTTGGAACTGGAAAAAGATACCCAAGCCTTGGCAGCGACGGTTCACCCACTCCTCGGCCCCGGCACCTGCAACGTGGGAGTGATCCGGGGTGGGGTGCAGGTGAATTTTGTGCCGGACCAGTGTGAGATCGAAATCGACCGCCGCCTTCTGCCAGGAGAAACAGCCAGCGGCGTGCTCGACCACTATCAAGGGCTGCTAGACCGCCTCAGCAGCCAGTTCGCCGATTTCCGCGCCTTCATGGAGCCACCCATGCTGATCGATGAAGCGCTAGAGACGGCCCCAGACAGCACCATCGCCCAAACGGCAGCAGCTTGCCTTGCCAAACTCGGGCGCGATTGGACACCGGGCGGCGTGCCGTTTTGCAGCGATGCCAGCAAGCTTTCCCGCGCAGATATCCCCACCTTGATTTTTGGCCCCGGCAGCATTGATCAGGCCCATGCCGCCGTCGAGTGGGTGCCGATCCAGGAAGTCGAGGAGGCCGCGTCCTTCTATCGGGAGGTAGCGATGACGTTTGGGGCTTGAGACACAAGCGTTTTTCCCCTCGCATCGCCCCGTTTCCTGCGTTTATCTTCCGCTGTGGAAGACAAGGATTATAAGGTAAGACTGGAGATTTTCGAGGGCCCCCTCGATCTCCTCCTGTATTTGATCAAGAAGGACGAGATCGACATTTACGACGTGTCGATCGAGCGGATTACCAAGCAATACTTGGCCTACATGAGCACCTTCAAGATGCTCAACATCGAAGTCGCCAGCGAGTTCATCGTCATGGCCGCCAACCTGATGTACATGAAGAGCCGGGAGTTACTGCCCAAGGCCCAGCAACCACCTGACGAGGAAGCGGACGAGGACGATCCACGCTGGGAGCTGATCCGTCAGTTGGTCGAATACAAGAAGTTTAAGGACGCCGCCAGCTTCCTGGGCATGCAGCAGGTGAAGGGCGAGGAGTTTTTTGCGGCCAGCCCAGAGCTCCCAGACCTCACCGCGCCGACGCCGATGGCGCAGGTCGGCATCTTTGATTTGATCCGCGCCTTCCAGCGTGTCCTCAAGCGGTTCGAAAACACTACGGACATCCGCGAGATCGTCGATGACAGGTTCACCGTCGCTGATAAGATCGAGCATCTTTTGGAGACGATCCCCATCGGGGCCAGGATCCCATTTGAGAGCCTCTTCAGCGGCGCGGCTAGTCGGAATGAAGTGCTGGTTACCTTTCTGGCGATGCTGGAACTGATGAAGTTGAACCACCTCCAGGTGGAGCAGGAGTCCCTCCTGGGTGCCATCGTCGTCTTGCGGCCTGAAATCCTCTGAGCCATGTCCCAGCCAACGCCCAAACCCATCGATCCCGCAGAGTTGCCCGATCTGGCACGCACCACGATTCGTCAGGCCAAGTTTCCCGTTCTCGCGACCATGGATGGCGATCAGCCCCGGGTCCGCCCCGTGTCCCCCGTGCGTACGGATGGCTTCACCGTTTACGTCGCCAACCTCCGCCGCTACGGGAAGACGCGCGAGATTGCCGCGAACCCGAGAGTGGAGCTCTGCTACACGGATGACGATCACAATCAGGTGCGGATCACCGCCACGGCAGAGATCCTGACCGATGCCGCACTGCTGGCGGAGATTTGGGAGTCCAATCCCCTTCTCCGCGCCTACCTCCGCACCCCTGATAACCCAGAGTTGATCATCTACAAGATGGTGCCCAGCCAAGTGCGCTACATGCGGGAATGGGCGCTGGAGTATTACGATATCAATCCGCTGCAATAGCCATTTCCGCCGCTTCGAGGAGGGTCAGCGTGCGTTTTTGCCCGTCCTGACGCGCCTGATAAAAAAGCCCAGCCTCCAGATCGTAACAGGTCAACCATCCATCGCCAAAAACCCAAGTGTCGATGCAAATGGCATGAGGCAGGATCAACGGCAGACCGCTTTTTTGCGCCGTATGGCCGCAAATCATCTGCTTCCCAGAGGTATGAGGGCGGGAGTTCGTCACCCGAGCCCATAACAACTCCGCCGGACGCTGCACGCTGAGCGGTAGAATGGGATCGACGCTGCCATGCACGAAGAAGTGATTTTCCGCCTCCCAGTAGAGTCGGCAGCGTTTCTCCAAGAAGTCCCAATGGGATTCAGGCACCTCATCGTAGGCCAGGGCGATATTGTGGTGGTAGGAATTAAGGGTGGCACCACCGCCGACCGAAAGCCATTGGCGGACGTCGAACTGGGGCTCCCTACCATCAAGAAATAGCTGATCGTGGTTGCCGAGGATCGGCACCAATTGGTGTGTCCGGTCGAGGCGCAGCAACCGATTGATGACGCCTTTGCTGTCAGGGCCGCGATCCACGTAATCCCCCAGCGTGATGATCCAGTCTGTCTTTGCGGGGCGCGCGAGATCCAGCACGCCCTCCAGGGCGGCTAGGCATCCGTGGATATCACCAATGACAAGAGTACGCATTTCGGAGAGATAGCACACTGTCGTGCAATCCCCAAGCACACATCAGACGTAGTGTCTCCTGTTGGGGGAAAAATCGCCCCGATACGTCCCCAGGTCCTCTTCATGGAAAACAGCCCCGAAACACCAGAGCTCTTTGCACTCCCCGAATGCCTTCCCTTGATGGTATTGAGTGATTGCTACCTCTTCCCTGGATGTTTGCTACCCCTGTTCATCTTTGAAGAGCGCTACCGCCTCATGCTCTTGGAGGCACTCCGATCCACCCGCATGTTTTGCATCGGACTGCGCAGTCCTAGCCACCCTTCTGGCATCCTGCCCTACAGCACCGCTGGAATGATCCGAGCCTGTCGCAAACAACCCGACGGGACCAGCCATCTTATGCTATACGGGGTGCAGCGGGTGCAGTTCACTGGGTTTTCGCACGATAAGCCCTACGTCGTCGCGAACGTCGCACCCGTCCCGACCCTGCCCGCCGATCCTGAATCACTCTCCGCATTGCAATCGCTCGCACTGGCGTCACTGCCTCAGCAAAAGCCCGCCTGTGCAGAGATGATCCGCACGCTTCGGGATAAGTTGATTGCGATGGAAGATCCCGCCAAGGTCTGCGACATCCTGACTTTCCAATTCGTCCGGCGCAAAGAAGCGCTGGATATGCTTTTGGCAGAGACCTGCCCGATCACTCGCTACGAGATCCTCATCAACGAACTGCGCCGCCCACCGGGCGTTGAGCCAGATTTTGATGACGATGATTGCAGTTCCTAGCTCGGACCGTTGGCGAGATTCACAGGCATCCATCGCCGCACCAGCTCTGGGCGGCTTATGGCGAAATCCTTGCTCCTGCGGTCTTGAGCTCGTCGATGAGCTTTTTCGATGGCTCACTGATCGGGTTACCGCCAATGAAAATCTGGCAATAAGGTGCCCACTCGCGATTGGAGTCGTTGTCCTTTTTCCACATGCGATGCAGCGGTGCGAAATCGGCGATTTTATTGCCATCCAAGAAGAGAAACTGCAATTCTGTCAGAGGCTCCAACGGTGCGATGTCGATGACGCCATTGCCCTTGAGTGATAGCATTGACAGCCACTTCATCCCACCGATGCCCTGTAGGCTGGTGACCTGATTCCCATCGAGATACAGCGTCCAAACTTTCGGCAACTTGAACAGAGGAGCGGCATCTTTGATCTGGTTGTTTGCCAAATACAGTGAGGTCAGCGCCTGGATGCCGCCCAAGGGTGCGACATTCGTGACCTTGTTGCCGGTCAGTTCGACGTATTGGAGCGCCTTGCAATTGGCCAAGGGCGTAATGTCCGCGATCTGATTGTTTGAGACATCCAGAAACTGTAGCCGCTCCATCCCAGAGATAGCCGCGAGACTGGTGATCTGATTGTCCGGCAGCGTCAGGGATGCTAGGGCGATGCACTTTTCCAGCCCCGTTAGGTCCTTGATGCCCAGACCCTTTCCTTCCACAATTGAGACATTGGCCACATCCTCTGCGGTCAGTGGCTCCTTGCTATCCCGTTTGGCGAAGACCTGCTTGCGAACTGCGTCCTCAAGATTCTTGTCTTTAAAAATCGGCTGAGGCTTCGGCGCTGGAGCCGGTGCAGGCTTGGCCTCCGGCTTGGGAGCGGCTGCGGTCGCTGGCTTGGTCGGCGCAGGAGTGACTGGCTTTGCAGGCGCTGCTGCCGGCTTGGCTGGCGTCGTGGCAGGCGCTGGCGTTGGCTTTGTGGGTGCGGCAGCGGGCTTTGCAGGCGCTGGGGCCGCTGTCGTCTTCGGCGGAGTCACCGGTGCAGCAGGCTTGACTGCTGGAGGTGTCGTCGCGGGTGCAGGCTTTGGCGCAGGAGCAGGAGCAGGTTTCGCCGCAGGCGTCGCGGTAGGTTTGGGCGCGGGTGCTGGAGGCGTCGCAGGCTTGGCAGGCGGGGTTGTCGGCTTGTTTTCCTGAGCGATGCCGACCACGGAGGTTCCGACGAGGGTGAGAACTGCGGGCAGGAGGATGCGTAACTTCATGGCCAGAAAAAAGGAGTCAAATAGGTTGGGTAACTTGGTAAATACGTGTTCAGGAGGTTGCAACCTATCGCAAAATCGGCTCAATCCTTCCCTCATGGTCAATGTTATCGTTATCTTGGAAATCGACCCGGCCCGGGTGGATGAGTTTTTGGAAGTCATCACCGAAAATGCGCGCGCCTCCCGCGAGGAACCTGGGTGCCTGCGCTTCGAGATCAACCGCCAGTTTGAGCAGCCCAACCTCTTTGCCCTCAGCGAGTCCTACGTGGACCAGGCGGCCATGGAGGCCCACTACCAGACGCCGCACTTTGCCGTCTGGCGGGAGAAAAGCGCCACCGGCTTCATCGCCAAGCGCTGGTCCGTCAAAGGCCCTGTGCTTTAAGCCGCCGCGTCATGAGATCGCGCGATCAATCGCATTCTTCGTGATGCGCTGGACACGCGCGTCCGGCCCGTGCGGGCGGGACCAGTGGCTCCAGGGGATCATGTGGCCTGGGGGATCGCTCAGGCCCTGACACCAAAAGATGCTGGTTGCGTTGAAGACTATGTTCTTCTTGGGCCCCTCAAACACTGTCGCCGCATACTTGCCCAATCGCGTTCCCGCTGCCCAGACATTGCCTTCGGCGACGACCTCTAGACCTGCGCGATCAGTGTCAGCATCTCCATGAAACTCCCAACCGACGAGACCGGGGATGCATTCCCCCTTCTTCATGCCGGTGCCCGCGAACAGCCAATGGTCAGGCAAGGCGCAGGTCCAGTCTCCCCCGCCATTGAAAGGCACGATCGTCCGCGCCCCAATGATGTCCCGCTCGTCAGGTCCTGGATTTTCAAACGGCCCCAGCACTTTTGAGTAAGCCTCCTTTTCCTCTTCACGGAACTCCCCATAGCAGGTCTGGCGCGTCAGACGCCGATTCAATGCCCCTTGCGCATTCGCGGTGAACGGCGTGACCATGTACACATCATTCGCAGATAACCACAGGACACTGAGGCCATCCGCGATGGCCTTTTTGACGTTTTCAAACTGACGTACATCCCAGTATTCATCATGGCCGACGCTGATCATGGCTTTACAGCGCGACAGATTGGCAGGGTCCAGATTGTCTGAGTTTGAGCAATACGTCACGTCGTAGCCTTGAGACTCCAACCAGAAGCAGAGCGGATACTCCCACAGCAAAAACTCGCCACTGCCAAAACTCAGCGGGTTCTCAAAGATCTGGACGTACTTGCCATACGGGCGATCAAAACTGACGCTCACACCCGGTGCATGAGCAGCGCGTGGATCGGTGTAGAGGCTCTCATTTTCTGGCCAGCGATTGTAGGCCTGCCAGGTGTTATCGCTGCATTGAAAGAGAATGTCTGCCGGACGATCATCTTTCACGATGAAGACGACATAACTCTGCCAATAGGGCTTATCGGCAGACTCGGGAAGGGTCGTCAACCGCCCCAAATACACGCCACTGGGCCATTCTGCGGGGATTTCCAAAGTAGTGGAGGCCTGCCACTGGCACTCGCGGAGACGCTGCTCCCCCATCTCTGGCACGGGTTGTTCCTTGCCCTGAAGTGGTCCAATCGTCGTCATCAAACGCGACCCAGCCCCACCATACCAGCCCATGCGGAAGATCTCGATCTGGAATCGCGCTACGGGTCGCGTGCTGACAAAAATATCAATCTTTTCCCCAGCCTTCACGGACTGGTGGGAGCAGTAGCCTTCGATCACCGAGGTTCGATAGCTCTTCGCGCTATCAGGGATGACCCGCGTCAGTTGGAAGGAGGTACCTGCTCGGGCATTCTCCGTCCGAATAAGATCCGGTTGCGCGGGTGAAGACGCAGACGCAGCCGTCCGCGTGCTCGCAGCAAAGGCAACTGCGCTAGTGGTCTTGATAAAATCTCGGCGATCCATGGGAGATATACGGCGCAGGTGACCACAGTTCTTCGAAGAAGGCGACGATCATCCCGTTCTATCAGCCACCCCTTATGCGCCCATTTCTTCCTGTAGCTCTTTTCGTCCTCACGGCGACGAGTCACGCCTTTTCGCAGGCCCCACAGCGCATCAGCGACGTCCTCCAGCCGTTTGTGGACGATCATCTGATCGCGGGAGCCGTCGCGTTGACTGCTTCCAAGGACCAAGTGCTCGACGTATCCACCGTCGGTTTGGCGGACGTTGCCGCAAAGCGGACAATGAGCCCAGACGCGCTGTTTTGGATCGCCTCCATGAGCAAACCGATCACCGCGACGGCATTCATGATGTTGGTGGACGAAGGCAAAGTGAAGCTTGATGACCCGGTCGAAAAATATTTGCCCGAGTTCAAAGGCCAAATGGTCGCGGTGGAAAAAGATGACGACCACGTCCTCCTCAAGAAACCAGCGCACCCGATTACCGTTCGCAATATCCTCAGCCACACCAGTGGGCTGCCATTCAAGTCCGCCATCGAGGAACCCACGCTGGACATGATCCCGCTGCGCACCGCTGTGAAAAGCCACGCCATGCAGGCGCTCCTCTTTGAGCCTGACACCCAGTACCAATACTCCAACGCTGGTATCAATACCGCTGCCCGAATCATTGAGGTCGTTACCGGCAAAGAATACGTAGCCTTCATGCAGGCACGATTGTTCGACCCCTTGGCAATGCTCGACACCACCTTCTACCCCAACAGTGACCAAGTGAAACGCATCGCAGGGAGTTACAAAGCCACCGCAGATAAAACAGGCATTGAGGCGACCCCCATCGCGCAATTGCACTACCCCCTCACCGACCCAGCCCGGCAACCCATGCCTGCCGGGGGGCTATTTTCTACCGCCGCAGACATCGGTCGCTTTTGTCAGATGATTCTCAATGGCGGCACCATGGATGGGCGGCGATACATCACGGAAAAATCCATCCACGAAATGACCCGCCGCCAGACAGCTGAGGGCCTCAATAGTTACGGGCTGGGCTGGACGGTGAGCCCCAACGGATTTGGCCACGGAGGTGCGTACAGCACTGACATGTTCATTGATCCGACCGCAGGCCTGATCACCGTTTTCATGGTGCAAAACGCGGGCTGGCGGGATCCCAAGGGAAAAGAGATCCTGCCGACATTTAAGAAGGCTGCGGCTCTTTTGAAACCGTGAGTCAATTACGCTGGCTTGACGGAAAAATCACTGTCCTTCAGTGACCTAACCACCAGTTCCCGGGGCACACAAAAGTCATCCATCTCTAGACACTGCAACGTCGCCGCCGCCACGTGAGCAGGCTGCAAAAATAGCTCCATCGGTGCCTGCCGCTCTGATGCGCCCGCCCAGAACTCCGTCGCCACCCCACCCGGCAGCAGGGCCGTGACGCGGATGGAATGCGCTGCGGCCTCCTCCGCTAGACCTTGGGTGAATCCTCGCACTCCCCACTTGGCGGCGCAGTAAACCGTCTCGCTGGGAATCCCCCGCAGCGAAGCCGTGGAAATAATATTGACGATGTGACCACCTGTTTTCCCCGCGATCATCGCCCGCAGGGCGGCCTGTGACCCCAGAATCGTCCCTTTCAAGTTCACGCCCAGCATCTGATCGATCTCCGACTCGGTGTAATCTGGAATCCAGCGATGGCGAGCCATGCCCGCATTATTGATCCACACCCGCAGGGGTCCCAGTTCCGCCTCGCAACGTCCCACCAACTCAGTCACCGATTGACCACTCGTCACATCGCAGACGACGGCCAATTTCTTCCCCGCAGGCAGCGTCTCAAGAGCAGTCGCCAGCGCCGCCTCATCCCGATCTGCCAGGCACACCGCCGCCCCGCGGTTCAAGAGTTCCACCGCGATGGCGAGGCCAATGCCGCGTGCGGCACCCGTGACAACACAAACTGAATCGGTCAATTTCATCGGTGCATCATGCGCAATCCGCGTCCGACTGCCAAGCTCAGGTTTTGGATTCCACAGGTGCCTGCGCCGCTCTATTTTGCTCGATCAATTTTTCCAATCCTTCCTCTTTGCCATAAACAGTCAACACATCGCCAGACTGAATCAAATGGGCTGGGCCAGGTAGCCCGGGCAGATCCTGCCCACCACGCTTGATGGCAAGAATCATCACTCCGATATCGCGCGGACGAGTATCCCGCAGCGTGCGCCCATCCAGCAAAGTGCCCGGCAGGACCTCGATCTCAGATACCACGTAGCCCGCCCGAATGCGCAGTAGCAGTTCATAATCGAGCACCTTCACCATTCCGGCACTTTCCAGAGTTCGCTGGATCAGGTGATCCAACAACCGCCTAAACCATCCAACGCGGAACAACCAACACAAAAGCACCAATCCCGCCAACAATGTGCCCACGATGAGCACGGTGTGGCCTCCCGTCCCGCTCTGCAAAAGCGTCACCACCAGCGTCGCCAGCGCCGACGTCAGACCGACGTTCCCAGCAAAAATCAGGTCACGGATGATTCGCCGACGTAGCGGATGGTTCATCACCAATTCAGCCTCGCGCGTCGTGAAGCCGACCCCAAAAAAGGCAGAGTACGCCTGAAAACTAGCGGCATCCCAACTGAGTCCCGTCATCATCAGCGCCGTCGAACCCACCCGAACGGCTAGGAGAGAAACAAGCGCAATAACCAAAAGTGCAATAACCGGTGCCATGCCTTACACTACGCGAGGCAATGACCGCGGGGAAAGGCTAATTATCCGCCTATACTGGCACCGCCATCTGCAATCAGTGCTCAATCTTGATCTTCGGCATGTCCTTCGTCACAGCGTCGATGAGGTCATTGACGATGTTCCGCTCCGTCTCCTGATAATGGCGCATGGCCAACCCGACCAGAAAAGCCGCGACAAAAAGCCCCGTCACCAGCAGAGCCGTCATGCAGCCGCCGCCAGAACTGTCTTCATAAACCGCGAGGCGCTTTGGCACACGGGCACGCCTCATCCCCTGTGCCGGGACGGAATGCAGCACGGGCGGCACCTCCGGCGGCGCGATGGTCGGTGCCGGGATGAACGCGGGCACAGGCGGCGCGGCCTCCTCTGGAGCATCGCCCTCATAGAAGATGCACTGGATATCGCCAAAACTGATCCGATCTCCGTCGGCAAGGCGCGCCTCTTCGACCGGAGCCCCGTTGACACGCGTGCCGTTACTGGAGCCAACATCTTGGACACACCACCCGTCATCCTCCCGCCATTTCAAAAGGCCGTGATGGGCTGAAACAGAGGCGCAACTGAGCGTCACCGAGCTGTCTGGGTGACGACCAACGGTAATGACCTCACTGTCCAATGGTTGAACAAAGTGGGAACCGTCCTCAAGATAGATTGCAATGCTAGCCATGATGGAAAGGCCAAAAATGGGCTGGATCATCGCCTTTCGCAATCGGTAGTTGGCGAATCTTCCGTTTTTGCCGTCTCAGCAGCCAAGATTGGTGTGCGATGTTCCGATCTTGATCGTATCCCTCTTTGCAGCCATCATACGACCATTATGTTCGATTCTCGAAAGTCCCCTTTCCTAGTTCTAGTGGCCCTCCTATCTGCTGGCCTGCTGCCGCCGCTCCCATCGGCCCGCGCTGGCAGCGAAGAAGACGCCACCGCCACAGTTGCCGCGATGGCTTCTGAGTTGGAGAAGCAAGGCTTTGAATTCCGCTCTGACGTCTGGGTCAAGGACTTGCAGCCGGATGTAGGCAAGGCCGTGCGTGTGCAGCTCTTCAAAGGCAACGACTACCGCTTCTGCATCGCAGTGCCCGCCCGCAGTGGCGTCCAGATCACCGCCGCAGTGCTTGATTTTTCCGGCAAACCGAATGGGGACATCCAACCGCTGGCCGATGGTTCCGGCCTGATCCTCTCCTATAAACCCAAAAAGACCGGCGCCTACGCAGTCGCCATCCGGCAGACGGAAGAGGGCAAGCACAAGACTACCTCCTGCGCCCTCATCACCGGGTACAAATGAGTCTCCCTGTTGGCCAGCCAGAATTGCTGCGCGCCACCTTGCGCGACCACTTCGGCCACGCCGAATTTCGCGATGGCCAGGAAAAGGTCATCACCGCACTCCTCCAGGGCAGGTCATCGCTGGCGCTCTTCCCAACCGGTGCCGGGAAATCACTTTGTTATCAGTTGCCTGCCCTCTTGCTCGACGGCCTGACCTTGGTCATCAGCCCCCTCATCGCCCTGATGAAGGATCAGGTGGAAAGCCTCCGCGCACGGGGTATCCCCGCCGCCCGACTGGACTCCACCCTTTCCCCAGCAGAGGCAGACACCGTATTGGATGAAATGCGGGCGGGCAGCCTGCGATTGCTCTTCATCGCGCCAGAACGCCTGCTCAAAGAGACATTCGTACAGCAACTAAAGCGCACCAAAATCGCGCTCATGGCCATTGATGAAGCCCACTGCATCTCTGAGTGGGGCCACAACTTCCGTCCAGAGTACCTCCGGCTCGCCCACGTCGCCAAACGACTCAAGATCCACCCCGTTTTAGCGCTCACAGCCACGGCGACGCCAGAGGTCGCGGCCGACATCCGCCGCGCATTCAAAATCAAGGCCTCAGACCACATCCAGACCTCGTTCCGACGCCCAAACCTCAGTTACCTCATCACGCCCTGCACCGCTGGCGACCGACTTTCAATTCTGACGCAGCGGCTGCAAGAACTTCTGGGCCCTGCCATCGTTTACGTTACGCTCCAGCAGACGGCCGAACACGTCGCCACCCACCTCCAACGCGCCGGCCTCAGTGCCCGCGCCTATCATGCGGGCCTACCGGACGACCAGCGCAACGAGGCCCAGGATGCCTTCATGCAAGGCCAGACACGGATCATCGTCGCCACGATTGCCTTTGGGATGGGCATCGATAAGGCAAACATACGCGCCGTTTTTCACTACAACCTGCCCAAGACGATCGAAAACTTCCAGCAGGAGACCGGCCGCGCCGGCCGCGATGGCCAGCCTGCGGCGTGCGAGATGCTGGCCTGCGGAGATGATCGCATCGTTCTGGAGAACTTCGTCTTTGGCGACACCCCCACCGCGCAGAGCCTCCGCCAACTGACAGATCATCTCCTGCGGCAAAGCCAAGAGTTTGACCTCTCACTCTACGACCTGTCGCACTCCACCGACATCAAATCGGTCGTCATCGAAACCGTCCTCACCCACCTGGAACTCGAAGGCATTCTCCGCCCGCTAGGATCGTTTTACGCCTCGTATCAATTCCGGTTGCTTCAACCGTTAGAGCGCATCCTTTCTGGACACAGCCCCAGCCGCAAGTCACTGCTCACCAAGTTGCTGAACGCAGGCAAACGTGGCAGTAAGTGGACAACCCTCACCGTCAACGAGGAGGCCATTTCTCTCGGTGAAGAGCCCGCTAGACTCATCAAAGCCCTTTCTTGGCTGGCTGAAGCGGGTGATATCGAGCTACGCCCCTCCCACATTCGCCAGAGATATGAACTCTGCGGAGATCCCAATGCCCGTGACCCCGGTGCCATTGCCGGAAAACTCTCCAAACTTTTCGCAGATCGCGAATCACGCGATATCGAACGCTTGGAACAAGTCCTCAAACTCGCAGCCCATCCAGGATGCCTTCAGCAGTGGTTGCTCGCGTATTTCGGAGAAAAAATGCCCGAGCCATGCGGTCAATGCAGCAGTTGCATCGATCCGCCCAAACTGCCCCGCACCATCCCCCAAACCCCGCGCCCGCCTATCGAACCAGCAGCCATCGCAGCGATGCATGAGATCATGGCAGAGCGTCACGCCGCCCTGCGCTCCGCCCGCCAGATCGCACGCTTTTTCTGTGGCCTGACCAGCCCCGCGACCACACGCAATCGCCTCACCCGCCACGATAGTTTTGGGATGCTGGACCACCTGCCCTTTGCTGATGTCCTGATCCAGACAGAATCCATCACCCCACGCTAACCTGCACCGCCCAGCAGGTTCACGTTTCACCTCGCCATCACCTGGAGCGCCCGAGGCATCCTGCTGTGCTTTGCCGCCGCCTGAAGAAGTTCGCGAACTCAAAATGCGTCATGGGACCGCCGCGCCTTTCGAGTGCGAGCGCTTGCCCTCGCTTTGTGGCAGAGGGAAGCTTGCTTCCCGGGGTGGGGCGCTGCGCTGGGATAGCGGGAGAAGGGGGCTTCTCGTGGTTGGGCTTGAGCTCTGGGGTGTTGGCAAGCGACGCCAGCGAGCTGGCTTCCCCAAAGTGGAAGCAGAGCTTCGCGCACTCGAGAAGCGTCTCGCACAGGTTCAGGGCTAACGAACCCGCTCTACTTCACCCGATAGGTGACGCGCCGACTGTTTAGCCAGCGGACGCCAAACATGTCCATCGTTGCACGCAGGGCACGATTGCCAAAGCCGTATTTGCTGATTCCAGCGACGCGTGGGCGGTGGTTCACGGGCACCTCGGTGACCTTAAAGCCCATGTTGCGGATCAGCGCCGGAATGAACCGATGCATGCCATTGAAGGGCAGCAGGGCTTCTTTGCACTCATTCTTCATCGCCTTCAGCGTGCAGCCAGTATCGCGCACCCCGTCTCCGATGAACCGGGACCGCACCGCATTGGCGATGCGGCTCTGCACCCGCTTAAAGGCCGTGTCTTTGCGCTTGGCACGGTAGCCACAGACGAGGTCATAGCCCTCGGCAAGCTTTGCCAGGAGTGCCGGGATGTCTTTGGGATCATTCTGGAGGTCGCCATCCAGCGTCACGATCACGGCCCCTTTCGCTGCATGAATGCCCGCATGCATCGCGGCGCTCTGACCGGCATTTTTTTCAAAAATCATCAACCGCACTCCATCGCCCTGCTTCACCCGGGCCACAGTCTCGTCCGTTGAACCATCATCCACCAAGACCAACTCGTAATCGATCCCGACCAGGGCCTCTGCCACTTCTGTCTGCATGGCGACGATATTGTCCTGCTCATTGTAAAGCGGGATGACGATGGAGACGGCGGGGGAATCGGGCATGGGAAAGGGATTGGAGTCGTAACGGCGGATGGGAGGTCAAAATTCCGGCGGGCGGTAGTCGTAGCAAGCAAAGATTTTGATCGTTCGCACTTCCTGACCTCCATGCATGATCCGCGCAACCGACAAAATCTCCGTCCGACCAAAGGCGCGTCGGATACTCGCTGGTGGCTGGGCGGCAGGATCTGCGGTCACGAACAGCGCAGGATGTGCCATGTAGGGGCAGGCTCCGTCTTGCAGCCCATCGTAGCGCGGCCACCAAGAATACGGTTCGTCCCAGGAGTGCTCATCCTGCCGGGCCTGCACCCTGGGGTGCCCATCAGACGCCCGATAGCAGGGCACAGCTGCCGCCAGATAGTACTCCAGCGGTGCCGCCATCCGCCAGTCGTCGGCAATGACAAACCACGGCGGCTGACCCGCTGCCGCGCTTTTTTTGAGCACATCCCCGACCAAAGACGCCGTCTGACGCCAACCCCGCATCACGGCGGCAGGATCGGCACTGAAGAATCGCACATAATTGGATCCCTTTGTTGGTTCTTTGGCAAACTGCCACGGCACCCCGAGGCTCCGGGGTTGGTCTGAAAAGAGCACAAACGCGCTCTGCACAGCCGCCAGCACGATGGCAATCGTACGCAGGCTGATCCGGTCCTCCGTCCGCACCGCCGCATTGCTGACGGCCTCATACCCGAGCAGAATCGCAGCAAAGAGCAGCCACGGTGCAGCGCCGCCATCAGGCCACCGATTCCAGGCACCCCAAAAGAAATCCACCACCGCCAGCGGCACCAGCCACAACAGCAGGAAGCTCCCACGCCCACCATCCCGCGCTTTCAGCGCTGCCCATACAAGGAACGTCAGCAGCAACGGAGACACCATCACCGCCCACCGCAGGAAATTCGGCGCAATATACAGGCAAGGTGTCCAGCCCCCATCAATGCCCGAAGGCCAGCCCCGCAGCGTCTCCCACACGGCCCAGACGATGAAAATCACCAGCATCGGCAGCAGCACCCCAGTGATCTTTTTCCAATCCGTCCGCAAAACCGCAGAGTAGCCACTCCAGGGTGTCGCCAGCCAGCCCAGAGTCACCACCACCATGGCCAGCATCACCGCCGGTTGCACCAGCACCGCCGCCGCCAAACAGCCGCTGGCGATCCAGCGATCCCCTCGCCCAGCCGCCGCCTCCCGGGAGCCGAGCACCCTCAGCAAACTGAAAAGGATCAGCGGATTCAGCAACGTCGCCGGGGTCAGAGTGATAGCGACGAGGTTAAACGCTGGCACCACATTCAAGATCACCACAGCCCAGCTCGCCACAGCCGCATCATAAAGCCGACGTGCGACCTTCCAGAGCAGAAGGGAAGTCCACAGCGCAGCAAAGGGCGCGATCATTCGGACCCCCATCTCCCCCGCCCCGCCGATCCACGTCGTCAGGCGCACCACCCACACCAGCAGCGGGCCGCAGCCCTCAAAGCCCAGCCATTGACCGATCTGCATCCGCACGACCACCAACGCCTCGTCGGGAGAAAGCTCCTGCACCGGCAGCAACGCCAACCGCCACAGAGTGAGAAGGCCGAGGCCGATGAGAAGAAAGCGCTGACGCTGCATGACGGAGGTTGCCAAAAGGATCGAAGTATCGCAATTTCCCCACTGAATAAAGCCGCTGCCGGACATGTCAAAGCGGCATCGACATTTCTGTCGCACCGTTCAGCCTACCCCACCCTCAAATGAACCGACGCAAATTCCTCTCTCTCACCGCCATCGCCACGCAACTTCCTGGCCCACTGTGTGCGGAAGACCCACCACCGACGGCGGATGAGGTCCTCCGCCTCGTTCGGCTGAGCTATGCCCTGCAGAACTACAAGCTCACGGGTCAACTTCGCGATGACGACAGCGGCGCGACGCAACCCTTTGAGCTAACCATGGCCGAGCGAGTCATTCGCTTCCGCTTCAGCAATCCGAACGAAATCATCAATCTCGACCTCGCCACATCGCCCCCGACCCTGTCCCGAGTGGTCGCCGGCGGGAAGCAGGAGGTGCCACTCGCCATGCTAGGTGCTCCCGTGCGCGGCATGGCGGTCAGCTACGAGGACCTAGCCCTGCGCTTTTTGGACTGGCCGAATGGGCAGATGCTCGGTGACGACAAAGTGGCCACCGTGCGCTGCTGGAAGGTCCGCGTCACCAGCCCCGACGGTGCCGGTGCCTATGGCACGGTGGACGTGTGGGTGCACCAGGAAAGCGGCGGCATGGCGCAGATGGAGGCCTATGATCGCAGCGGCAAGAAGATCAAAAAATTCCAGGTCAGGAAGATCCAAAAGGCAGGCGACGCCACCGTTTTGAAGGAAATGCGCATCGAGACCTTTGATCCCGCCTCTGGGAAAACGGTCGCCAGGACGTACATGAGCATGGACAAGCCGGAGAAAAACTGATCTCCTAGCCATCTCCGAACTCATTTACCCCGGTCCATTGAATCAACCGCCCTCAAATTCCGGCCGTACGCCGCCCGACATCCGTGATCACGAGACGATCCGAATGATCGGCCGCGGAGCCTTTGGCGAGGTGTGGATCTGCCGCAGCGTCACCGGTGTCATGCGCGCGGTGAAGGTGGTTTGGCGGGACGACTACGACCATTCAGATGCCTTTGAGCGCGAGTTCGAGGCCATCAAACGCTACGAACCCATCTCCCGCAGACACGAGGGCCTGGTGCCCATCCTCCAGGTCGGTCGCAATGACAGCGAAGGCTTTTATTACTATGTAATGGAGCTCGCGGACGACCTAAACACCGGACGCGAGATCGATGCGAGCACTTACAAGCCGCACACTTTGGGCGGCCAGATGCGCCGGGATAAACGCATCAGTGCGGCCCAATGCACCAAACTGGGCACCAATATCGCGGAGGCGCTGCATTACCTCCACGAAAACAAACTGATCCACCGCGATGTCAAACCGTCCAACCTGATCCACATCGATGGCACTTGGCGGTTGGCGGATATTGGGCTTGTGGCCCTCCTCGGCCAGCGCAGCTTTGTCGGCACAGAGGGCTTCGTCGCCCCCGAAGGTCCCGGCTCGGCAGCCTCCGATATTTTCAGTCTCGGCATGGTGCTCTATGAGGCCAGCACGGGCAATGATCGCCTCGATTTCCCCGATGTGCCGTCCAACTCCGAGTCGGGGGAGCGCCTCGATGTCTGGCGTCGCCTCAACCGAGTGACCTGCCGCGCCTGCGCCCCGAAAGCCAAGGATCGGTACGCTACCGCCCATGAGATGGCGCTCGATTTGCTGGGCGAGCCCCTCCCCTCCCACCGCAGGGGGATTTATTGGGCAGTGGCGGGGATTACAGCGCTTATTCTGGCCACTGGCTTTGGCATGTGGCTGGCGAAATCTCCCAACAGCAGAGAAATGCTGGGCATCCGCACTGCCGAACCCCTGCTCACCATCACCTCCGATCCCCCAGGGGCTACCGTCTTTGCCGGGGAAGCAAATCTGGGCAACACTCCCCTGGACGTGAACCCGCGCGAGGGCGTCCCTGTCATTTACCAACTGCGCCTGCCCGGCTATCGTCACCAGGAGGTGGAGCACATCGCCCAGGCGGGTGAACGATTCGTCGCAGACATCAAGCTGGAAAAATCCGTACTCCCCCAGGCCGGCGAACGCTGGGTGAATAGCATCGGCATGGAATTCAAACCACGTAGCGGTGGCCACGTCACGGTCGCCCCGGTGGAGATGCGCTTTTTCAAACAATTCCTTGAGGCCTCCAGTCGCTCTTTCGAAGGCAAGGTCGTGCGCTCCACCCAACCCCAAACTGGCCGCCCCACTTACATCGTCGTGGCCCCCGTGGGCGATGCAGAGGCCTTCCGCTACTGGCTCACTGACCTCGATCGCAATGCCGGATTCATGAGCCAAGAGCACCACTACGAAGTAGAGCCCTTTTACTTCGTCGATGATGCCTCCTCCCCCGATGAGCCCGCAGACGGTCGTGAACCTGATGCGGAAAACGACGAGGCCAAGAACTGGCAGGCCTTTCATCTGCGCGTCGTCCGCCAGACCTACGGCCTCGTCACCATCCACTCCACCCCAGACGGCGTCCGCGTCTATCAGCACGACGAACTACTCGGACGTACCCCGCTGGAGATCCCCCGCGTGAAGTCAGGCTCCGCAGAGTTCGAACTGCGCGAAGAGGGCTTTTCCGACACCGTGCTGGAGGGTGAAGTCAAGGAAGGCGAGATCTTAGAACTTTATGCCGACATGGAGGCCAAGACAGGCATCTCCTATGGCCGCGAGTGGCACAATGGATTTGGCGCACTTTTCATCCCGCTGGGGGATATCCTCATGGCTGCGGCAGAGACCCGTCGGCGCGACTACATGGAATTTGCCAAAGCCACCGGCACCCGACGCCCCACCGGCATCGATGAAGTCGGCAATGCTGGGGGAAAGCAGACCTCACAGCCCGTCATCGGCATCACTCGCGATGACGCGCGCGCCTTCTGCGCCTGGCTGACGGAGCGGGAACGGAACTCTGGACTACTGACCGCCGAAGATGCCTACCGCCTCCCCACCGATGAAGAGTGGAGCCGCGCCGTCGGACTGCCCCTGGAGCGCGGCAGCGATCCCGCGCAGCGGAATGGTCGCATCCGGGGCATCTATCCCTGGGGCTTTGACTGGCCGCCGCCCAATGATACCGACAACTTCGCCGACCTGATCGGCGCGCGCCGCGCCTCCATGGAAAACGTCATCCCTGAGTACGAAGACAAATTCCCATTCCTCGCCCCGGCCACAGCCCTGCGGCCCAACGAACGCGGCTTCAGGGGACTGGCAGGCAATGTCTCCGAGTGGGTGGACACCGACTTTGAAGCCCCCCCAGAAGTCGCCGCCATCACCACCCCACCGTCCGCGCCTCCAATGCCCGTCGGCACCGTGCGAGGGGGAAATTGGCGCAGTGCGACCCAGGAGGAATTGCTCTCATCGGCACGAATTCCCCTGCCCCCCGACACGCGGCGCAACACGATTGGCTTCCGCTGCGTGGTCAGCCGCATCCCCCCCAAGGAGTAGCACGCAGCCTCACTCCTTGGTGATGGCCTCGTCCAAATTGAGGAGCAAAAGACAGACACTGGTCCAAGCGGCGTGCTCCACCACGGGCAGTTTCGGATTTCGCTTGGATTCACCCACACCCAACAATTTCTCGGCACCGACGACATCGGCACCCTGCTGGGCACGAAGTCGCTGCAACTGATCCTTGAGCACCGACACTTCCGCCGCCGAAGGCCGACGGGACGTCACCGCCTGGAAGCCTGCTACCAAGGCCCCTTCATCATCTCCAGGATGCCTCAAGAGCAGCCCCTCTGCCATCGCCCGCGCAGACTCCACGTATGTCGTATCATTCATCGTGACGAGAGCGTGCAAGGGGGTGTTCGTGCGGATGGCCCGCACGTAGCAGGTCTGCCGTGCGGCGTTGTCAAAAATCACAGTTGGCCCCACGATACGCCGCCAAAATAGGTAGAGTGTGCGACGGTACAAAGCATCCCCGGAATCCATCTTGTAGCTCTTCTTACCAAAGGTCGCCTCCTCCCAGATCCCGTCCGGCTGGTAGGACTTCACGGAGGGACCGCCCCTCTGGTCTTTCAGCAAGCCAGATACCATCAACGCCTGATCCCGGATCATCCAGGAAGGCATCCGAAAGCGCGGCCCACGGCCCAGCAGTTGGTTTTCAGGATCGCGCTCATGAGTCGTCCCAGGCCCCTTTTCCGTCCCAGCCTTCGAGCTCTGCTGGTAGGTCGCACTGGTCACGATCAATCGCATCAGGGCCTTCACATCCCATCCGCTCTCCATGAATTCAGCGGCCATCCAGTCCAGCAACTCACGATGGATCGGCGTTTCCCCCTGCACACCAAAGTCCTCCACCGTCTTCACCAAACCCCGCCCCCAAAAACCCTGCCAAAATCGATTCACTGTCACACGTGCCGTCAGTGGATTTTCACAACTCACAATCCAGCGCGCAAGGCCCAACCGATTGGCCTCCGCCCCATCGGGTAAAGGTGGCAGACTCGCTGGCACACCCGCGCTAACCTTCGTCGTCGTAACGTTGTCATACGCCCCCTTCACCAGCATGAAGGTCTCGCGCGGTGCCGCCAATGTGTCCATCACCATGACCTTCGTCACATTGTTCGTTGCAGCAACACGGTCACGCACCGCCGACAAGAGCTTACCAAGCAATGCCGCATAGACAGCATCGCGCTCTTTAAAATAGCTCACAGCCTCCAGCAAGGTATCCACCCCACGCTTTGCGGGCTCTGTCTTGGCGATGTAGGCTGGCAAATTCCCAGGTAGGTCCGCCGCCGCAGATTCCGTCAAGGGCTTGCCCTCAGGTCGGGGGAATTTTTTCAATTCAAAGGCCTCAACCTCGCGGGCGATAGCGTTCACCTTGATCGTCGTCTTGCGCACACGTTCAGCATCGTCCGGGGTGGAGAGATCCATGGCAGGGGCCGCCTGTCCACTGCGGCCCTTTCCATCTTCGCTGGTCTGATTGAAGTAATCGTACATCGCAAAGTAGTCACGCATGGTCAGCGGATCGAACTTGTGGTCGTGGCACTTGGTGCAGCCCATCGTCAGCCCCAACCACACGGTTGCGGTCGTCTCAACGCGGTCCATCACGTTCTCCACGCGCGTCTCTTCCGCGATCCGACCACCCTCCCCATTGATCATGTGGTTGCGATTGAAGCCCGTCGCCAACTTTTGCTCCTGCGTTGCCCCCGGCAAAAGATCCCCTGCCAGTTGCCACACCGTAAACTGGTCATAAGGCATGTTTTCGTTCAGTGCCTTCACCACCCAATCGCGCCACGGCCACATGGTGCGTTCAGGATCGCCCTGGTAGCCATTCGTGTCCGCATACCGCGCTGCATCCAGCCAATCCCAAGCCCAGCGCTCGCCAAATCGCTGGGAGGCCAGCAACCTGTCCACCACGCGTTCATAAGCATCCGGTCGCGCATCCTCCACGAATGCTTGCACCTCCGCAGCAGACGGAGGCAGCCCCGTCAAATCCAGGGTCACCCTCCGGATCAAGGTCTCCCGCCCCGCCGGGGGCGATGGCCGAATGCCCGCCTCCTTCAACTTCATCTGCACCAGCGCATCAATCGCCCCAGTCCGAGCAGTGTCCGGTGGCAGCGGAGGCCGCTGGATTGGCGCAAAAGCCCAATGTAGCCCCCAGGCGGCCCCCTCATCAATCCAACGCTTCAGGAGCTCCTTTTGCGCGGTTGTCAGATGCAGATTGCTCTTTGGCGGCGGCATCACCTCATCGGCATCCGCCGTCATCAGACGCCGCACCAGCTCACTGGCCTGTGATTTCCCCGGCACGATCGCTACGCGTCCGTCCTTGTTTGCACTCTTCGCAGACTTCTCCTCATCCAAGCGCAGATCACCCTTTCGATGATTTGCGTCTGGTCCATGGCATTGGAAGCACTTGTCCGACAAGAGCGGCTGGATATCGCGTGAAAAATCAATCTCCCCTGCCACCAGCGAGGTGGCACACAGGAAAACGCAGCAGAGCAAGAAACGGACACGCATGAAGTCCAACATTAACGCAACGAAGTCGCCCTGTATTGCCTCCACAAGGATGCACAGGGGGCCAAAGCCCTCCCTCCCCCTCCCGCCTGCGCGTATTCGCAACCCGAAGTGGACCAGGGGATGACTGTGATCGTCCCTGAGGAGACGAATCATCCCCCCTGTGTCCTTGATGAAGCGTGATTGGACGACAGCATGTCCCACTCAACAGCGTTATGCCCTGCCGATGAAATCACTTTGTCTTTCACTCCTGCTTCTCACCCCCTTCCTCGCCCCAAGATCTGCCAGCGCAGACGTCTATGATTCGAACGGCAACCTATGGCTGAACTATGTCGGAGATCATCCTCTGTTCGGCTCGGATTGGGGGCTTCACCTCGAAGCGCAGACCCGACGTGCCGACTTTGGGGACGACTGGCAGCAGCTTTTGATACGGCCCGGCCTCAATTACACCTTCAATCCCGCCTGGAATATCAGCGCAGGCTGGGCCTACGTGAACACCCATCAGTACGGGGATTATCCCGCCGCGCATGACTTTCCTGAACATCGCGCCTGGCAACAAGTCGTCCACACTCATGAGGCGCTCGGGTTAGAGTGGCAACATCGGCTCCGACTAGAGCAGCGATGGATCGGTGAAATGTCCGAGTTGGATGGAGACTGGAACGTCGGCAACTGGCGCTACGAAAACCGCCTGCGATATCTCCTCCGCACATCGGTCCCTCTCACCGAATCGAAACGCACCTACATGGCCCTGTGGAACGAAGTTTTCATCAACTTTGGCAGCAACGTACATGGCAACGTCTTCGATCAAAACCGCGCCTTCATCGGCATCGGACAAAAGCTCAGTGACAGCACGCGCATCGAATTCGGATTCATGGAACAAACCATCCAACGCCGAGGAGGCCACATCTGGGAAAACAACCACACCATCAGCCTCTGGCTCATGTCCAAGTGGCCCTTCGGGAAGTGAGGTCCTGCTCAAGCATCGTCAGCCGTTCACCTCACCACGCGATCCGTCGAGCGGACCCTGCCAGACGGGAAACTGGATACGCAAAAATTTAGAGCCATTGCGCATCAGCGAGCCGCAGCAGCCGCGATATGACCAGCAAATGTAGTGACAAAGGTGCTCAGGCTCGTCTGGTCTGTGAAACTCACGAACGAGCCGTCTTTGCCAGCGGTTCGCGGCGATGCGAGTGCCGTCGCAGCAGTATAGAGTTGCTCCTGGATCAGCCTTTTGCAGAGGATGTGATAACGCTCGACGTAGGACGCGTCCTGGAAATCGCGGAAGACCGGAAAATGCGGTGAGGCATCACGAACGGGGCGGCGCGAGCCTTCGGCATCCTCGACCAACATCAGCCAACCAAGAAACGGGCGAGGGATGTCGCCAAGAGCGCCCTCCCTGTAGGCTGTCCAGAAGTCATGCGCTGTGCCGATGGATTCTTCGGCGCGATTGTTGAAGTTGTTTCCGAAGGACGGGCCAACTTGCGACTTGAACTCCAGGGCGGCAACCAGTGTGCCGCGATCAATGACCACCATATCCCAAAGCTTCGTCGGCCGGAAGTAGCCCGGCAGGGTCAGTGCTTTGCGCCGGAGATGAATCTCGGCGGACTTCAGACCGTTGGCATGAACGAGATCGCGAACCAAAGTGATAAAACCATCCAAGTTTTTGCCAGCCGTGACAGCCGCCCGTCCGCCCAGATCAAAATTGCCCGATGCCGCCTGTTTTTCGACTGCAGCGCGGCGCCCAGCCCAGAATGCCTTCACAGCCGCCCGGGTGCGGGATTGGTAGTTGGCCAAATCTAACGGCATTCAGGAGGCAGCTTTGAGGTGTTCGATTTCATCAGGACTCAATCCATAGATCGTGGCGGTTATCTCCATTATCAAAGCCGCGTCCTTGGCATCGACCGCAGCCATAAGCTGCTTCCGAGTGAGCAGCGTGATCTGCGTCCAGTGCGGTAGCCGAATACGGCGAAGGTATTGCGCTTGGAACCGCAGCGCGCCACCATGCATCTTTGTGGAATATGCACGGACAAACAGGCGAGCGACGCCAGCCATCAGCACCGCTTGAAGGGCTGGCAACGGCCACTCGTTAGACAAAATGAAATACAGGTTGTGATGGGGGTAGAGTTTCCCGTCCTCCAGCACGATATTAGCGTCGCCCTTGATATCTGGAATGAGCAGCTTTTGCTTGCGAGCGAGTGAAGGCGTTATGCGGTCGATAGTGCGATACCAGGATCCACTTGATTTCTGAGCGCAGTGTCTCGCCTTCAGGGTTTCGCTATTCCGATCCAAATAGGCGGCAAAGCGTGGATACCGGGTGAGGTCGGCCAAGCTACCATCTTCTTCGAAAGGATTAACCACACCGAGACCATGCCACTCGACCCCCCCCCGGCGTAGATCACGAGTCATCACTAATGGCAGCTTTCGCTCATGTTCCACATCTAGTTCATCCATGGGACCGATGAAGATTTTGTCGGCTCCCGTTGCGACCCCAATCCCCACTGAACACCCCGCCTCCTCCAACGTTGGAAACGCTGCTTCCAGCCGCCGAACCAAAGCGAGCGAGGGTTGCGCATCGGCCTCCAGCAACCAAGGGGCGTCACCGTTCGCGATGCAAGGGATCTCAACAACTATATCGTTAAAGTCCTTCGGCAACCCGGCAAGTCGGGATCGCAAACTCGTGAGTGATTCCATGGACACCTCGGGCCTGTGCGCAATTCGACAGCGGCCAGAGGCCCCCCGTCCAATTACCGTAATCGCGGGGTAAGCGATAACCTCGCTCTTAAAGGCCGCAGTTCCGACCATATCGATGTAATATTTTAGAGTGAAGCCAGCCGCGATCATCTGCCGCAATGGCCCACCGTAGCGATTTTTCATCCAGCGATCCGAGCAGATGAAACCAAGCACTCCATCCTTCGCTAGAAGCCTGAGTGATTGCTCGATGAACGGAACATAGAGGTCCGCACGATCATAGAGCGTGTTGTATCTATTACGATACTCGGCTAGCAAAGGCGCAGCGATCATTTCCTGGCGCACATAGGGAGGATTCCCCACCACGGCATCAAATCGGATTGAGAAGGGCTCCAGCAGGAAATCGCCATTGATCAACCATTTGCCAGCCAGCATTGCTGCAACGCCTTTGGAAACACCAGCGCCGACAAGAAGATCAATTACTCGAAGCTTCGTCGTATCAAAAGTGTCGCTGTGCAGTTCCACCGCGCGAACCGCCTGCGTAAGCTCCTCGGCCGGGATCCCATCGCGAATCGCGGCAACCAGCAAGCGAGCCAGGGCAGGGAGCAGAAAGTCCCCCGATCCGAATGATGGCTCCAGCAACCGCTTTTGCCACAGTGGCTGGTCTGAAGTGTATCCCGCCAGATCCAAAATAAAGTCCACCACCTCAGATCGGGTGTAAACAACCCCTCGCTCCAAATCGGTGCTCTTCTTCATCCGCTGCACCTCCTCCCCCAGGAAAACCTGCGGAGAAAAGAGTTCCGGCATGGCCGAATCAATGATTGCGAAGTGCGACATCGAACGAAAAAGACCCAATAGATGACTGCTACCATTGAAGGGGGGAAGAGGCCAGTTTGCAAGAGTTGATCCTGAAGGAACCCACTCATTCCCCCTCATCGCCACCTCAGCATTCCGCAAAAGATCCTGCAAATCCCTGTCATCGCATCCCAACCAAAGGCAAAACAAAACCACCCGCCCGTCCGTCCCCAAGCGGGGGAAATCCCTGAAATTTGCAAAAGTTCAATTCCCCCTTGCAAAGGGATTCCGTTACGCTTTACTTCGCGTCCCACAATTCAGGAAACTGATGGATATGGGTAGGTACCCGAGCGGTCAAAGGGGGCAGACTGTAAATCTGCTGGCTTACGCCTACGCTGGTTCGAATCCAGCCCTGCCCACCACCCTTATTCTATAAGGGTTTCAGCGCCATAGGGGGCGCTCAATAAAACACCCGATAAAATTCGGCTGTGCAATTCCTGTGCACTTTTCGCCTTCTCCCATCAAGGGCGAGCCCTGGCATTTGAGGCAATTTCCCGCTCTCCAGAACCATTTACGGTTGCCAGCCTGCTTCACTCTCCCTTCTGTGAAGCTCGTCTCAGTTCTCTTTTATGGTGCTCCACAGCGTCCCGGCCTTTTTAGCAGGTGGGATAGAATTGCCCGGTTGGCTCGGGTTGATTCACCCGGCCCCCGGCGGCACATCTTGAGATGAGTCCGGAACGTGATTCTGACGACTCCGTTCTTCCCATACTCCTTGCTTCCGCCCCTCCCCGATCAGAGTTTCAGCACTGATCCGCGCCAGATGATAAACTAGAACCATACCAGCGATGGCGGCCCAGTCCATACGCGCACCCAGCCATATCAAAAGGTTCGTGACTCCAGCGAGCGCCGACAGCAATAGACCCACGATACACACCCCAGGGAGCTCTTTTTCCTTCATGCTATGGCTCTATCGCAGTTCACCCTTCTGCGCAAACTCTCGAACCTGCCCGCAATCCTCAAAAAAAGAAAGGGGGCGGAAATCCGAGGGTTTCCAGCGGTCGATAAGCTGATTTAACCTGTTGCACGCTTATCGCAGTCATTCGTTCGGCAGCGTTAGCGGACCTCCGTAATCCCGCCAAGACCCCTCGGTGCAGGAGCTCCGCAGAGCAGTAACGCGGTTGGAGCTCGAAATGCGATCACTGGCCCTAGCCTAGCCTAGCTTCTTCAACAAAGCATGCTCAAGCATTACTTGTTGCCGAGCCCCGCATGTCTCGCAATGGTGTATCCCTCATCGTTAGAACAAGGTTGATCAAGGTCATCGATACTATGAAGATCTTCCCCCTCCGATCCAGATTCACAAAACTGCCCGTCGAAATGAAAACAGGTATCGTCGCTTTAGTCATCGCAGCGTTCCTCCTTTTGAGGGGAGCCGTCTCATGCGTTCGGTACAACACTACCCCACACCCACCCCACCGTTGGAATTGGGATTTTTTTCAGGCCGATTTCGAAACTCAGCTTCTAATCATCTTTATCGTTCTCTTCATAGCCGCATTTTGCTCCGGCACAAAACGTTAGACCGGCCTCCCTCCCCTTTGTTCCAATGAGGCGAGGAACCCCAAAAGTCACTCCGGGTACATCTTGTCCCAGATCTCCACTCCGTGAACTGCCCAAAATTTCTGCCATTCTGCCATTAATGCGTTCCCATTGAGTTGCAGTGTCACGTTGCTTTCGCGGATTCCTTGAGTGTAGAGCTTCTGGCCTTCTATTAACTTGTTGATGTACAAATCGGGCAAGTCCTTGTGGAGCCAAGCAAGAAACTTGGGATCGATACTCTCACCCACGTGTGTAGATTGATCGATCAAAGAAAGCATCCGCTCTTCTTGAGTCTTGCGCACCTCAACCGACGTTAGCCCTGGCAAAGTCTGCGACAGTCGGTTTCCCTCCATTGAAGCTTCAAGGGAATCGGCAAGCGCGTCACGCAGGTCGTTGGCATTGTGGACCGCCTTTTTGGAGCAGGCCATCAGCGCGAAAAGAGAGAGAAATAGGAAAACTTTATTCATGCACTTCCACCGTTTCTATTACGGCAAATCGGCGCTACAGGTGTTCATTTCTGATTCCCCCGCCAGTGATTCACTAGCCTTAAGGCTAGCCGGATTGCCCGCTTTTGGCAAGAGCCTTGATGGCAGCGCAATTTGCATTCGTCAAGGAGCCACTCGACCGTCCTGGCATACTCCGCCTCAATCTTTTCAGCACAGAATTGTCCCAGAAAAGAAAAACGGTCGCGTTCGAAACGCGAAGCGGGTCGAACCTCATTGTAAGCTTCCATTCATTGCTGCCATTACCAGCTACCATTATAGTGGGGCGGTCTGTGGGGTCGCCTGAGGGGCACTCTAACTGCAAAAGTCACCTGACAATCAAGTGATAGTCCCTTGATATTCAGATGGCTCTCATCGCGGCCGTTCCTTCGACCTCATCTCCAGGGACAACCTCGCCTGCGCCTCCTGTTTGGCCCTCAGCTTGCCCTTGTAGCCTCCGGCTCTCGTCCGCATCTTTTGATCCGCCCAAGCGATTAACTGCGCATCAGAGACGCCGTAACCATAGGCCACGGGTTTCCACGCCTGGTTACCGTTCTCCGCTGTCACCCGTGGCGTATAGCTCATGACGAAATCGTCAGCCCGGATACGCCGGGAACGATTGCGGATCACATCGCGACTATACGGCTGCTCATCATCGGTGCGCAGCGGCAGGCACTTCTCCATGTCCACCTCGTTCAAGTAGCCCATGCTTCGGCACTGGATCTCCGGCCACGTCACAAACGCCATGCCTCGATCCTTCCCGGCCTTTGGATCATCGCCGACCTTGGACTTGATGGCACACAACACGGTGAAGAGATCCCACGGTAACGGATCGTCGCACTTCTGACCGCAAACTGGCGCAAAAGCACGCCAGAACCAATCGCGCTTCACCATCACCCAAACACGCTGATCGTCCGGCCTTCCACAGTGACGGTTCATCGTTACCATAAACGCTTCCATTTTCGCGTGGGACTCCAGACACACCTTCGGCGGAAGGGATTTGTTGTTTACACGCAGAAAGTCACATCCCAGTGCCCACGCCTGACCATCCTCATAATTCCACGGCCCCTCCGGCACGTCCAGCGCCTCAAGTCTCCCAGGGTTTTCCTCCTCAAATTTCGCGATTCCATTTCGCCCGCCCTCGATCACGGCCCAACCCAGAGTCACCCGCATTCTCTCTTGTCGATCCTGACCATACGCAAACGCCCAAAGCGGAAACCTCACATAATCTTCGTTCATCGCTCATCATGCCTCCATGTTCGCCCACATCGCGCTTGCTAGGCCCCGTTGGCGATGGCATGATAGAGTTCTCACACTGCATCAAGTCAAAGCCCGGTAGCGCCTCACAGGTGCGCCGGGTTTTGTGTTTCAGGGCGTTGCCGTCTCAATGCTTTGAGCCCCGCGCCCCTTCTTTTTTTCTGGCTTACTATCCACAGGTAGGGTCGATGTCTCAGCCGCCTCTGTTTCCAGTCGCGCTATCAGCTTATTCTGGTTCATCATATTGGACCTGATCATCTCTGCGCCGTCCGCAGCGGCTTGGCGGAGCTCAGCGAGCAGAGTCGGCAGTTCCTCGGCTTCGAAGAACAGATGCGGTTCCTTGTCCTGCATCCGTAGATCGCTGCCCGCCTGATTCTGCTTCAGCACAAGCATCCCCTGGGCGTTCCAAAACACCTCCCAGCCCATCGACTCATCCGAAGTCATATTGCCCCTCCGCACCGTTCAAAGCGTTCGACTTCCTCCATCGTAAACCGAATGAGCCTACCCAGCCTCAGCGGTTTAAGACGCCCTTCGCGAACCCATCTCCGAATTGTGACAGGGTGCGCTGGAAAGCGTTTGGCGAGGTCTGCAACGGTGAAATGCCGGTGCCCAACTTGAACGATCTAATCTCTCATACGTGTTCAAATTTCACGGTGAATATCCGTGCACTCAACACCGAAATTCGAGAGGTCCAAAAGCGGAGCACATTTTGCTGAATTAATGTGTTGCTGGATTTTGCCTGCTTTTGCACTCGCCCTTGCGCCTTCCATTGAAAGCACAAATCGCCAAGCGGAATCCTACATCTACCTGACCGCTACTTTGCAGAATTTTTCCCGTGGTTGAATGCAATACACTGAAACGCACCCATCGCATACCGCAACCCCCTCCCCCCTCGGGCACATCGATCACGGTGCCAACTTTCTCCTCGTCGTTACTCAAGTGCTTTGGGGCGGGCAATCCATCCAATCACCCATGATACAGCAGAGACCGCGCCGGACACGATTACAAGCCCAACCACGCGACTGAGGGCGTGCAAGCCCAGTTGCTCCCCGGTGTATCGCGAGTCTTGCATTGCCATACCCACACCAGCGGCAAGTCCCACAGTCAGCACAGCCCAGACAAACAGAATCCAAAATTGAGACGCGGAAATTTTCCGCCTTCCAACGAGGAATGCCCGCTTTGCAAGCCATGCGATGAACACCCAAAGAAGAAGCGGAACGATCATGAAGGCCAACCGAACACTCATCTCAACTGCTGTCAAATCTACTCAGCCAGCTTCTTCAGTCTCTGGTTGCGATGCGGCTTCTCTACCCTCTCGCCATCCCCCTCACCGAATGTCCCCTCGATGACATTAACAGGTGCCAGCAGTGAGCCAAGCCCCGCCGCAACCAACGTCTTGGTATCCGCGTAGAGTTTGCTGGTGATGCGAATGTCAGCGTGCCGAAGATAACGCGACGCCGCGAAGATACCGTCACGACTTGCAATCACGCTTCCGATCTCCTTTCTGAGTGTGTGAATCGGGCGGTGCCCTGGCACCCCCTGAGATTGAAGCCAAACGATCAAAGCCTTGTGGGTGACATCACAACGATACGTGCGGCTCTTGTGCTCAGTGAATGGCACCCGTGCCCGCCTGGGTGTCTCCAGGACAAACAACCCCGTCGCCCGCGCTTTGAAGCCCTGTAGCAGTGTCACCAGTTCAGCGTCCAGACCGATCTTCCCGGCGCTGTCTGCCGACTTCAGCGTCTTGTGCACGGTATCCTTCAATTCCAGGGTGCCCGCCTTCAGGTCGATCTGTGACCATAGCAGGGCGTCCGCCTCACTGCGTCGCAATCCACACACCAGCGTCAACAGCAGCGCCTTGAACACCTCCGGCTGTGTGCCCGCCAGTTCATCCGCCGCCGCGCTCAGAATGTCGCCCGCGTCGATCTGCGAATGGTAGCGGAGTGAAGGCTCCTTTTCCAGACTTACCCCGTCAAACCATAGCTCGCTCGGCAGGGTGATTTCCTTCTCGATGAACGGACGGATCTTCTTCGACAGCAGCGCCTTTGAATTTCTCAGCAGCGAGTTCACCGTCACGATTGCCGCGTTCTTTTCCTCGGGGTTAGTGGCAGACTTCAGGAACGCATTCTTCCACGCCAGCACCGCGCCGGGTGTCAGAGCGTCCAGAGGCGTCTTGTCCACCTTTTCACGCCATTCATGGGAGCCCCGTTTGAAATCATACTTCCGCCCATTTTCCAAGCCCAGCACCCCCGCAGTCACGCGCCTGAGTGCCTTCGCGTATGCGTCCAGACTTTCCGCCCGTGCCGACGACAAGCGGGCCGCTGCCTCGATCAGAGCGCCCACGGTGCCCACCTTCACTTTCTTCGCCGCCCCTGGCTTAAACTCCGCCAACGTCGCGGCCCAACCGTTGGCCACCAGAAACAGGTATCGGGCGCTCGCCCTCCTCGCCGCAACCTTGCAGTCAGCCGTTTCGAGAGGGAAACGTCCGCGCTGGCCCTTGTAGGCTATCTGAACGCCATACATGCCACTCCCGGCAGGGATTCTAACCTTGTCCATCCAATAGTCCGCCGAAGTCTTGGAGCGGACCTTCTTCGGCCTGTGCACTTCCTGTGCACTTTTCGCGTTCACCTGTGCACTTTTGGGTTTCATCACGCTATCGGTGACGCTCGCCTCTGTGCCTTGTATTTCCTTGGATGATTGGTGCATGAGAGAACTTTAGCGAGTCCTGAGAAACAGTCAAGAAACAGACTGTAAATCTGCTGGCTTACGCCTACGCTGGTTCGAATCCAGCCCTGCCCACCACCTCCAACACTGGAGAGGTGGTTGATGGCGCTGAAAAATCTATGCGCCTCTCCTTGCCCTGCATTAAATGCTTGTGCCTTTCGTCTTCAGCAGAGAAAGTAGCGTCTCACGCTAATCATGGGAGCTTACTTCATCCGCCGCCTTTTGCTCATTCCGCCGACCTTGGTCGGCATGACGCTGGTGGTGTTTTTCATTACCCGCTTCACCCCCGGCGGCCCCATGGAGCAGGCCATCCTAGAGAACCGCATGAAGTCCGAAGGGCAGCGCGGTGCCAGCACACGCCAGCAGGGCAGCGGGCTCACCCCGGACCAACTCTTGCGCCTCCAAGAGCAGTACGGTCACGATAAACCCTTCCTCATCGCCTACGCCGGATGGCTGGGCGTATGGGCCAAGGAGATCAATCGCTCCCGGGCCGCCTTCGCGAAAGACAGTGTGGAGACCGAGGTCAAACTGCCCGGCACAGCCCAGATGCTCAAAGTCCGCCGTGATGCCAAAGACAACGCTCAAATCCTGCCCCTGGACGGCTTTGATGCCTCCTCCTGGAGCGCCCGGATCGTCACTCCAGAAAAACAAAAGGAAGAATGGGCGCGGTTCAATCCTGGCCAGGAACTCGAAGAAGAGCAACCCTACATGGCCGTGATTTTCCAGCCGAGTTTCTCCGGCGTGCTGCAGGGGAATCTCGGCACCTCCAGTCGCTACAGTGAGCCCGTCTGGACCATGATGAAGCGCCGCTTCCCCATCTCCCTGTTCTACGGGCTGGCATCGATTTTTTTGACCTACCTCGTCTGCGTGCCGCTGGGTGTTCTCAAGGCAATCAAGCACCGCACCCCCACCGATACCATCACCTCGGTGCTCATCTTTTTCGGTTATGCCATCCCCGGGTTTGTACTTGGCGTGTTCCTGATGGTGGTCTTCGCCGCGCGATTGCGCTGGTTTCCGCTGGAGGGCTTCGTCAGCCCGGACTTCTCAGAACTGGGCTTCTTCGCCAAAATCGCGGACATCCTCCACCATGGCGTTTTGCCGCTGATCTGTTACATGGTGGGTAGCTTTGCCAGCTTAACGATGCTGGTCAAAAACAACCTGCTGGACCAACTGGCCTCTGACTACGTGCGCACTGCCGTGGCCAAGGGCGTGGACTACAAGAGGGCAGTGATCGGGCACGCGCTCCGCAATTCCTTCATCCCCGCCGCCGCCACAATCGGTCAGGCGCTGACGGTACTGGTGGCTGGCAGCTTCCTAATCGAGCGGATCTTTGACATCGATGGCTTTGGCCTGATGGGCTACAACGCCCTGCTGGAAAAAGATTACCCCATCGTCATGGGCACCGTGACGCTCGGCGGCCTGCTGCTCATGTTAGGCAATGTCATCTCCGACCTGATCACCGCGCGCCTAGATCCGCGCATTCGTTTTGAGTGATGAACCGACGCCTCTCCATCATCGCGATCATCATCGGTTCCCTGGCCATCCTTGGGGAAGTATTTCAGCTTGTTCTACCAACGGTCTCTTGGTTCTTCACCAATGGACCGTGGATCGGCTGGATTGCCAGCGCTTTGCTGATCCTCGGCGGCATCGCCGGCCTGCACTTCCTGCCCAGGGACATCCAGTGGACGCCCATCACCCTCCAGCGCTTCCGCCGCTTTCGCAGCATTGGCCGCGGCTGGTGGTCGTTTTGCATCCTGATCGCCCTCGTCGGGATCGCCATGCTCGACCAGATGATTGTGGGAAAACGTGCGCTCATCGTCCACTGCGATGGCAAAACCTCTTTCCCGGCCTTCGTCGCCAAACGCTATCAGGCACGTGACTTTGGCATGGATGGCGAGCAGGAGGCCAACTACCGCGAACTGCGCGAAGTACTGTCCAAAGAAAAGCGAGGCTGGGTCCTGCTGCCCATCATCCCTTGGGACCCGGTGCTCGACTCCGATACCCTACAGGCCATTACGCTGGAGCAGCGCGACGGGAAGTGGTTCCGCCCCGGCGAAGACCAGCCCTTCTCCGGTCGTGCGCGGCGGAGTTACCTCGAACAAACCACGCAAAAACACACCGACGCACGCTTCCGAAAAGGCGTGCTCGATGGCGAACTGCTGGGATACTCCCTCAACGGTGGTTTGGCGCTTTCCGCACAATATGCAGCGGGGGAGATGACGCGCTCCACCTGGACGGGGGAGATGCCGCAGGCTGAGTTTGAATCAGTGGCCACTTCAGATTTTGAAGTCATCGCTTATCCTCCGATCCCACCGATGTGGAAGGCACGCCACCTGCTCGGCACGGACAGCCGCGGCTGGGACGTCGCCGCGCAAATCTTCGGAGGCTGGCAACTGAACCTAAAGGCCATCTTCCTTTATCTGCTCTTCACCTACAGCCTCGGCGTCACCGTCGGAGCCTTGATGGGTTTCTTTGGCGGGCCTTTTGACCTGCTCATGCAGCGGATCATTGAGATCATCGAAGAATTGCCCTTCCTCTACATCGTCATGATCGTCGTCAGCATCGTGACCGTGGCAGAAATGAATCTGCCCATCCTACTCGGTGTCATCTGCGTCTTCTCTTGGACCGGGCTTACCTACTCCCTCCGCGCCCTTGCGTACAAAGAAAAGGAACGCGACTACATTTCTGCCGCACGGCTCCAGGGTGCAGGCACTTGGCGGATTTTGATTCGGTACCTGCTGCCGAACATGCTCGCCACTCTCGTGACGCACATTCCCTTCAGCGTCGCCGGCATCATCTCATCCCTGACCGCCCTGGCCTTTCTCGGCTTTGGCCTGCCAGAGACTTACCCCCAATGGGGCTGGCTCTTTGACGACGGGGTGAACCACCTCGGGGCACTCTGGATCAGCCTCTCCATGTTCATCGCCATGGTATTCATCCTGCTGCTCGTCACCTTTGTCGGGGAAGCCTTGCGCGAAGCCTTTGATCCCAAAAAATTCACCACTTACCAATGAACAAGCCGAGCGCCCAGCCCCAAACACTGCGTGGATCGCTGCTGCGGGCAGCGGCCTTCGTCGCGGTCTGCCTCGGCTCTTTGGCACCCGCATCCCATTGTGTAGCCGCCGACTTCCCTGCCTATGACGGCACCGTCGAACGAGATGCCTTTTGGACCTTTTACAACAAGAAGGTGCTGACACAACTCCACGAACAAGAAGCGGAGTTGCCAGGCCAGATTGCCAAGGAATCCGATCCAACGGCCCGGAAGGAACTGGAAGCAAAACTCGCAGCAATAACAGAGCGGCTCAAAAAGCCAGAGTTCTTCACGTTTGCCGCGCCCTCAGACGTACCGTCTGACCTCAAGTGGGAGGACGGCATGGACGAACCCGAAATCGGGGACCCCAAAGCAACAAAAGGCGGCACACTCCGGCAATACATCCTTTCCTTTCCTCCGACCCTGCGCGTGTTGGGGGAAAATAGTAACAGTTCCTTCCGAGGCTATCAGTATGACGAGGTTGAAATGGCTCTCATCAATCTCCATCCTGTCACAGGGCGCATCATTCCCTGCATCGCCAAACAGTGGGCAGTCGCGCAGGACAATCGCACTGTTTACTTCCGCATTGATCCCGACGCGACCTTCTCTGACGGAGTGCCTATTGAGGCCGACGACTTCTTCAACCAGTTCTACATGGAACTGAGCGAATACCCGAAAAATCCGTTCGGCAACCAATGGTACTCCGAGACTTACTCAAACATCACTCGCTATGATGCCAGCACCTTCTCAATAACCCTGGCTGAAGCCAAGCCGTTGACGCCATATTACGTCAGCACCACGCCGATGCCCCGACACTTTTTCAAAGAGTTCGGCCCCGACTTTGAGCAGCGCTATCAGTGGCGTTGCCGCCCCAGTGCAGGCCCCTATGTCATCAAGGACGAAGACATCCAATTTGGGCGTAGCATTACCCTCAGCCGTGTAAAGGACTGGTGGGCACGAGACAAGAAGTTCTACCGCCATCGCTTCAACGTAGATCGGATCCAATTCCGCGTTGTCCGCCTCCAAGAAAAAGTGCTGGAGCTCTTCCGCCAAGGAGAGCTGGATGTGGAGCAACTCATGATGGGTATCCCGGAATATTGGTATGAAAAACTGGAGATCCCAGAAGTTCACAACGGTTACATCTGCAAAGCGAAGTATTACAACATCTGGCCAGGCTCCCACGCTGGACTTTGGATGAATTGCGCCGTCCCACCCCTTGATAACCGCGATGTCCGGCTGGGACTCAATTACGCAACCAACTACCAAAAAGTCATCGACTTCGATCTGCGCGGAGATTTTCAACGGCTACGCTGCTTTTCCCAGGGGTATCCGCTCATTGGAGATCCAGCGATCCAGCCACGCCCATTCGACGTGCAGAAAGCCCGCGAACACTTTGGGAAGGCAGGTTACACCAAGCTCGGCAACGATGGCGTCTTAATGAATGCGGGCGGCCAGCGACTCTCCTTCACCATCCTGCACCGCAAAACGGAGATCGTTCAAAAGGTCATGCAACGGCTGAAGGAAGAGGCCATCAAAGCCGGGGTCGAATATAAGCTAGAAGGCCTCGATAGCACCGCGTACTTTCAGAAAGCCACGCAAAAGAAACATCAACTCGTATCGGTCGCCTTCAGTGTCAGTCCACCGATTCCTGATCACTACCAATCTTGGCACTCCAAAGATGCCTTCATGGAAGACGGAAAGACACCCCGTCCGAATACGAACAACCTCTGCTGCTTTGCTGATCCACGGATGGACAAATTCTGTGAGGCAGAACGCAAGGCCACCACCATTGATGAAATCCGCGCTGCCTCCTGGGGAGCGGATCAGATCATTCACGAAGAAGGCCCGTGGATTCCGGGTTATGACCAACCTTACTTCCGTGTCGCCTACTGGCGATGGGTCAAATGGCCGAACGACACCTTCAATCTCCCGATCAGCGAACTGCCACTCTCCAATCACATTCATTGGATCGATGAGGACGTGAAGCGCGAGACTGAGACCGCCATCCGCCGGGGGGATGTCTTCCCAGAGGTTGATCTCGTCTTTGATCAGAACTTAAAGAAAGGGGCCGCCGCGCCATGAGCCATCTCCTCGAAGTCACAAATCTCAAGATCGGCTTTCAGACCGATCACGGCTTGCTCACGGCCGTGGACGATGTCGATTTCGTCCTCGATGCAGGGAAGACGCTCGGCATCGTCGGTGAAAGCGGATGCGGCAAAAGCGTCACCGCCCTCAGCCTCATGCGCCTGTTGCCACAGCCCGCCGGACGCATCCTCGGCGGCAGCGTGCTCCTCGACGGCCAGGAACTGACATCCCTGCCGATCGAACAAATGCGCAAGGTGCGCGGCAACGACATCGCCATGATTTTCCAGGAGCCGATGACCGCCCTGAACCCAGTGCATCGGATCGGACGGCAGATTATCGAGGCCATTCAGCTTCACGAACCCACCACGCCGGACAAAGCCCTCCGCCGCGCCGTCGAACTCATGGAATGGGTCGGAATTCCCGCACCAGATCAACGCGTCAACGAGTTTCCACACCAGCTTAGCGGCGGCATGAGGCAGCGGGTCATGATCGCCATGGCCCTGTCCTGCCATCCAAAAGTGCTCATCGCGGATGAGCCCACCACCGCGCTGGATGTGACGGTGCAGGCGCAAATTCTGGACCTCATCAAGCGGCTTCAAAAGGAGACCGGGATGGCCGTGATCCTCATCACCCATGATCTTGGGGTCGTCGCAGAGACCTGTGATGACGTCGCTGTCATGTATGCGGGCCGCATCGCAGAACGCGGTCCTGTGGAAGCAATTTTCAAGAGCCCGCTGCACCCATACACGCAGGGTCTCATGAACTGCCTGCCAAAGCTAGATCACCCCAGCAAGACCGCCCTGCCCGTCATCCCCGGCATTGTTCCGGCGCTGCGGGACATGCCCAGCGGCTGCCGCTTCGCCTCCCGCTGCCCCAATCCCCACGATGACTCCGTGCTGACCACCCGCCAGCCCTGGCAAGAATGCAGCGGCGGCCACGGCGTTGAAGCCTGCGCCTGCTTTGCCTCTGGGCTTGCCCTTTCTTCAGATTCCAGCTACACTTCCGACCATGAACAGCAAAGCCCAACAGATCCTTCGGCGTCGCTCAAAGCTGCCCTCTCTGAGCTTAGCCGAGATGAAACAGCAAATGCAGCGCAACAAAGCGATAGTGGCCGCGAGGTCAGGCGGGGCGACGAGCTCAGGCGTCTTGTCCAGTATGCAAAAGCAGTCGGCAGACTGATCGCTACAAGTCGGTTTGGCACGCCGGATGATTCTGGTGCTGAGCACCGCGTATATGCGGATGAGCGGCAGCGAAAGGTATTCAAAGTCACCAATCCGAACCGCAGCGGAATGACGTTTGTCAATGGCGAACCAGCCGCAGCGCTGCCGTCTGAGTACCTGCTTCGCTGGATTCATCACAACGAATTATTTGGCGATGATGTCCAGTTTGAGGGGATTGTGGAAAATCCTTCGGGGATCTCTCTCGTCGTCTCCCAACAATGGGTAACCGGAGCCCCACCGACAGCGGAACAGATCGCTGATCACATGACGGAATTGGGCTTCACGCGCGTCGGCGAGGGAGACGATTATTACCGAGCAGCAGACCAGATCGCCGTTTTGGATTGCCATGAATTGAACTTTATTCTCGGCATCGACGGCGAGGTTTATGCCATCGACGTCATCCCGATCACCGCTGACACTGCTGTCAAAATCGCCCTGGAGGTGCCCGCATGAGCCTCCTCACCGTCCAGAACCTAAAGATGCACTTCCCCGTTCGTGGGGGCGTGTTTTACACCACGAAGGCCACCGTGAAGGCCGTGGATGGCCTGAATTTTTCCCTGGAACCCGGCGAGACACTCGGCCTTGTAGGCGAATCTGGCTGCGGAAAATCGACGGTCGCCAAATCCGTCGTGCGCCTGCTCAAACCGACGGATGGCAGCATCATTTTCGAGGGCAAGGACATCACCCACGCTAGCCAGGGTCGTCTGCGCACACTGCGGCGGGAGATGCAGATGGTGTTTCAGGACCCGGCGGAATCCCTGAACCCACGGCACACCATCGGCCAGATTTTGGAGGAAGGGTTCATCATTCAGAAGATGGGCTCCCGGGCCGAACGTGGCGAATGGGTCGCCGAACTGCTGCGCCGGGTCGGGCTGGCACCGGATGCCGCGCATCGCTATCCCTTTGAGTTTTCTGGCGGTCAGCGCCAGCGCATCGGCATCGCCCGCGCTCTGGCCCTGAAGCCCAAGCTCATCGTTTGTGATGAGCCCGTATCCGCTCTGGATGTCAGCGTTCAGGCCCAGGTGCTGAACCTGCTGCTGGAGTTGCAGCGCGACTTCGGGCTCGCCTATCTCTTCATCGCCCACGATCTGAGCGTCGTGCAGCACATGAGCGACCGCGTGGCCGTCATGTACCTGGGAAAAATCGTCGAACTAGCCCCTGCGGAGGCCCTTTACCGCGATCCCCGGCACGCCTATACAAAGGCGCTGCTGGATGCGATCCCCGTGCCGGACCCCACCAAACGCCGCCAGCGCAAGCTCCTGACAGGAGACGTGCCCAGCCCGATCGATCCCCCGCCGGGCTGCGCCTTTGGCCATCGCATGAGTCATCCGAAATGGAGGGACAGTGTTGCCATGGATCTCACGCTCAAAGAGGTCGCCCCCGGTCACTGGGTGCAGCCCTGCCCGTGCTGTACTTGATTGATGCAGGATCACTGCTTCGTTCCCTCTCCTCATGAAAGCACTCGCTAGTCTATTACTGCTCGCCTCACTCCCTTGGAACGCCGCCGCGCAGGCTCCCCAGGCAGAGTTACTCTCCGTCAAAAAAATCTGGGACGAAGGAAAGCACAATGCGTTCACCGATCTGATCGAATTCAAAGGGCTACTCTTCTGCTCCTTTCGCGAATCCGAGGCCCACGTCGGTGGCGATGGCATGATTCGGATCATGCTCTCCTCCACCGGGGAAAACTGGGTGCCCTACGCCACCATTGCGGAAAAAGGCATCGACCTGCGCGACCCAAAGCTGGCAATCACGCCCGACCAAAAGCGTCTCTATTGCCTGATGGGTGGCTCGATCTATAACGGCACGACATTGACTGGCAGACAGCCACGCTACGCGACGTCTTTTGAAGGCAAAGACTGGACACCGCCGCTGAAGCTCTTGTCCGAAGGGGACTGGCTCTGGCGTGCGACCTTGCACCCCACGGAGAACAAGTTTTACGGCGTCGCCTACAACTGTTACCCGACCACCGGCGGCCCAAAATTCGAAGCCGAATGGTCGCTGAAACTGTACAGCAGCCTTGATGGTTCTGTCTGGCAATTGGCCGCACCGCTGAACGTTACCGGGCAACCCAATGAAAGCACCATCCGCTTCTTGAAGGACGGCACCGCCGTGATGCTGGTGCGGCGAGAGTCTGGAGATCACAAGGGCATGATCGGCACGGCTAAGGCACCGTACCGCGAGTGGACCTGGACTCCGCTGAATGTCCCCCTCGGCGGCCCCAACTTCATCGAGCTTCCCGATGGCAGTCTGATCGCTGGATCGCGCGGATTTGGTAAGACACCAGGGGCGCACATGGTGCTGTTCAAAATGACTCCCACCAGCCTAGAACCCATCTTGGAACTGCCCAGTGCCGGGGACTGCAGCTACCCAGGCCTAGTCTGGAAAGACAACGTCCTCTGGGTCAGCTACTACTCCACGCACGAAGCCAACAAGACCGCCGTTTACATCGCCAAAGTTCGCCTGCCTTGGGTCAAGTAATCGACCTCCCCCACCTGCATGGCATTGATCGAAGTCAAATCCCTCACGAAGCGCTGGCACACGGATCGTCTTGCGCTGGACGGCGTCGGGTTTGAAGTCAAGCAGGGCGAGATCGTCGGCCTCCTCGGCCACAACGGAGCCGGGAAAAGCACCGTCATGGGCATCATGCTGGGCATGGTCCGGCCCGACCGAGGCGAAGTCCGTATCGGCGGCGTCTCAGTGCAGGAAGATCGGCCCAGAGCGCTCGCCCAAATCGGCGCGATCTATGAAGCCGCCTCGTTTTATGACTACCTGACCGGTTGGCAAAACCTGCGCGCACTCTGTAGCCTCTCTGGTTGGTGGGATGAAAAAGAAGTGCGCCGTGTCCTGCGGTTGGTGAACCTCCATGACCGTGCCAACGCGAAGGCTGGCACCTACAGTCACGGGATGCGGCAGCGACTCGCACTGGCCCAGGCGCTGTTACCGCGCCCCAAGTGCTTGCTTCTCGACGAACCCACAGACGGGCTCGATCCCGAAGGCATCCGCGAATTCCGGGAGTTGATCCTCCGGCTTCGCGCCGAACACGGACTGACCATCCTGCTGAACTCCCACCTCCTCGCCGAGGTTGAATTAATGTGCGACCGCTGCGTCATCCTGAAAGCAGGCTGCAAGCTCTACGAAGGCCCAGTCCCATCACGCCAAGACAACAAACCCGTTTTCCAACTCACCTCGCAAGACCTTGCCAAAGCACGGGACATCGCTTCGCGACTCGGTGCCAGCATGAATCGCGAAGGCATGGTGGAACTGCCACCGCACCTACTGGGCTCAGACATCGTCCGCCACCTCGTTGAGGGTGGCATTCGCATTGACGGTTGGCAGCAGCATCGTCGCACGCTAGAGGAATTTTACCTGGAGCAGACTGGAGCATGAGCCTCTTCTTCACCCAACTCCGCGCAGAAATTCTGAAGCTGTTTGCCCGCAAGCGAACCTTCATCGGGTTTGGGGCCTTTCTGCTTTTGGAGATCGTCATCCTATTCCTCTTCCAGACCAAAGGCGTCAATCGCTTCAAGAGCCTCATCGTCCAGCAGGGGGAGGCATTTGAAAAATACTATTCCGCCCTCACCATCGCTCACATCGTCTTGGGTGCCGCCGTCTTTTTGCTGGGTGGCATCTACCTCGCCCTCGTCGCTGGCGATATCGTTGCTAAAGAAAGCGAAGACGGCCACATGCGCCTCCTTCTCGCAAGGCCCGTCAGCCGATTCCGCCTCCTGCTGGTGAAATATCTGACCTGCGCGCTCTACACGGTCGCACTGGTGCAATTCATCACCTGGAGCGCCTTTCTCATGGGCCTTTTCATCAAAGGCTGGGGTGGCGGATACTTCGCCTATTCCCCGGAGGCTGGCATCGCCGCCTTTTATGATTGGGGCGAGGGTCTCCGCAAATACACCATCGCCTCGTTGTGCCTGTCCGTTGCTATGATCACCGTCAGCAGCGTCGCCTTTTTTCTTTCCTGCCTCCCCATCAAGCCCGCCGCAGCGACCATCACCGCCCTGTCTTATGTGCTAATCGATATGATCCTCCGCAACATGGGCTTTATGGAAGACTACCGCCATCTGCTGCTCACGCACCACATGGCCAGTTGGGCAAAGACCCTCGCAGTCGATCCCCAATGGGCGGTTATTCTGCGCAGCTTCACCGCACTCGTCGGTGTAAACACCTCGCTCTTTTTAGCGGGTGTCGTTGTATTCGATTCCCGAGACTTAAAGTCATGACATTGATTGAAACCGTTCACGACCTCCGCCAGTGGCGACGCAAAGCAGGTAACCATCGCGTAATCCTTGTCCCAACCATGGGAGCCCTGC